>Ga0183097_10029_pt1 | contig 592755 bp, 502 predicted proteins | sample BioMet8_FD_128883 | JGI IMG/M metagenome (GOLD analysis project Ga0183097, IMG submission 128883) | Microbial communities from bioreactor (seeded with sewage sludge) at Lawrence Berkeley National Lab, California, USA - Biofuel... | ecosystem: Engineered > Bioreactor > Anaerobic > Unclassified ...
TGGGGCATGGCCGGCGTGACGTAGGGGGCGACGTGGGGCATGGCCGGCGTGACGCAGGGGGCGGGGCGCGTCCCCAGGGCCTCTTCGACGAAGGCCAGGACCTCCCCGGCGCTCTGGAACCGCCTGCGGGGGTCGTACTCGGTGCACCTGGATATCAGCTCTGAGAGCCTGCGGTCCTCGTCCGTCAGCAACAGGGAGTCGGGCAGGACGATCGGGTGGTCGCGCTTGAAGTCCGCGACCATCCCGCCGTCTTCGCCGCCGGGGTTCCCCCCGACGACCTCGTCCCGGAAGGGGTCCTTCCCCGTCCTGACCAGGTAGGCGAGGGCGCCGAGCGACCAGACGTCCACCGTGGGGGCATCCCTGTACTTGTGGGTGTAGTACTTCCCCCCGAACATCTCGGGGGCGGCGTACTGCGGCGTCCCCTTGCGCCCGGGCGTCACCACCCCCGGCTGCGCGCCCTGCCCGAAATCGACCAGGACGGCGTGCGTGACCGCGCCGCCCTCGCGTCGCACCATCACGTTGTTCGGGGAGAGGTCCCTGTGCACGCCGCGTGCCGGGGCGGCCTCGTAGCAGCTCCGCACCGCCTCGGCGACGGCCCCGATGCTCCGGAGCGCGTCCGCCCCGTCGGTCCCGGGGCTCCGATCATCGCCGCCGGAGAGGTCGAACCCCACCATCACCTCGTAGAGCGTCTTGCCCCCGACGTACTCCATGACGATGGCGGGGGCCCTGTTCCCGTCGTCGGGGACGTAGTGGCCCCTCGCGAAGACCCTCGGGGCGTGGCCGCCGGCCCCGTCGAGGTCGCTGAGCGCGTCGAACTCGAACCGCGCCTCCTCCTCGGCCCAGGCAGCGACTTGGTTGAACCTCTTGATCGCGGCGACCTTCCTCCCCTCCGAGAGCACACTCCCGACCGAGCCGCAGCCGCCACTGGACCATGGGCCGGAAAACTCCCAGGTCCCGGGGTCCGGCAGGCCGGGCCGCACCTCGCCGTCGGGGTTGAAGAACCCGCCTTGATGCCCCTCGCCTTCCATATCCTCTCACCTCCCCGGGGCCCGGCGCATCGGCGCGGCCCCCTGCCCCACGGTCCCTACGCCACAATCATACGCGGCGTCATCCGACGGTCGGTGCAGCTGTATCCATCTCATGGTACCGCACTGCGACCTGGCGTCCGATCCGCCCAGCCACGGGTTGGCCTCCTCGAACCGGCGGAAGTCCTCGCTGCCGGCATAGCCCGGCAGGTTCCCGTCAGGGCAGCCGTCGTCCTCCGGGCGGCAGCCGAGCGGGAAGGGCCTCCCGGCCTCCGGGCCGATCGCGGGCATCTCCTCCGTCGCGTCGTCGGCGGGGCTCCCGCCAGGGGCGGCACCGTCCCCCGCCGTCCCCTGGCGGGCGCGCACGTCGTCCATGCCGCGTGCTTCCCCTCCGGCCCTGGCGCCGTCGAGGGGCGCGGACGCGGGGACGCCGTCCTTCTCTTCCGCCTCCGCGAAGAGCACGACCGCGGTCGCGTTGTCGCTGCCGTCCCTGCCGGCCTCGCCGGCGATAACGTCGGCGGCGAGGGGGGCGTCCCCCGCGTCCCCGAGCCTCCCGGCGAGCAGCCCCATGCCCAGCACCCCCTCGTAGGTCTCCCACACCCCGTCCGTGCAGAGGAGGAAGCGGTCGCCCGGCCTGACGTCGCAGCGTGCGGCGCGCGGCTCGGTCGTGCACTCGTAGCCGATGGCGGCGTCGAGGGCGTTGCCGCCGCCGGGACGCCTGCCCTTCTCGGTCAGCAGCTCCAGCTCGCCGTCCCTGAGGCGGTAGGCCACGGTGTCACCCACCCACCTGAAGCGCATCGTCGCGCCGTCGAGCGCCGCGAGGAGGAGCGTGGCGCCGCAGTAGGGGTTGTCTATCCACGACGCGACCTGCACGGAGGCCTCGTTCCCGGCCCTGAACGCGGCGCCGAGGGCGGCGTCGGGGTCTGCGCCCCGGTCCCCGCGCTCGTACTCCCCCAGGCTCGCGCCGCAGCCGACGCGGCTCATCACGTCGCCGTCCGGGGCGCCCCCGATGCCGTCGGACACGGCGTACACGTACGACCCGCGGCCGATCGCGTAGCAGTCGTCGTTCTTCGGGCGGCAGCCGGTGGAGGAGGACCCGCCGGCCCTGAGGCGGATCGCGGGCGTCCCCTCCGTCGCGCCGCCGGCGGGGTCCCCGCCAGGGATGGCCCCGTCCCCCGCCGTCCCCTGACGGGCGTGCTCGCCGCCCATGTCACATGCCTCCCCACCGGCCTCGCCGTCCCGCATGGGACGCCTCGGCACAAACTTGCGCCAGATATTCTCCAAGATTCCCATCATCGGCTCCATCCTCGACACGGCACCTCTCCGCGGCGCCCCGGCGCCCCGCATGACGCGGCGGGCGCGACCCCCACCCGACGCGTGCCGTGTGGGTCCCTCATGCGGCGGTGGTGCGGAACGTCAGCGACGCGCCGCCCGCGAAGGTCATCGTCGCGCCGTCCGCGACGACGCACTCGTCGCCCTCCTTCAGGAGGTCTCTGACGCCGCCGTTGTCCACCAGGGTCTCGTTGCCGCCGTCCTGGCGGAAGTGCCAGGCGCGCCCGTCATACCTGAAGACGCCCTGGTCCTGCGAGACGTAGCGGTAGCGGTCGGCCGGCAGCGACACGTCGGGGATGCCGGTGTCCTCCGGGCGCCTCAGGACCCCCACGACCGTCCCGGGTTCCACGTGGTACTCCGAGTCGGCGCCGTACAGGAAGGCCTCGGCGAAGTCGTTCCGCATGACGGCCGTCCTGACGCGGCCGATGGCAGGGGTGACACAGGGGACGGGGGTGTGGCACGGCGGCACCTCCACCCACGCGCACGCGGGCGTCCCGGGCTGGTCTGCGGTCCCCGTCGGCACGTGCGCGGGCGTCCCGCCCTCAGAGCCCTCCCGCCCGCGGGGGTCGGGTCCATCATGGCCACCGTCATCCGTCCGCCTGAAGCTGGCCTTGATCCGGGAGCGTCCCCAGCCGAGCGAGGGATCCGGGCACAGGGCCACGTACACGCGGCCGCCGACGGCGTAGCCGCCGTCCAGGAGGCGGCGCGCTATCTCCCCCGCCAGCTGCTCCGCCGCGCTCTTGCTCATGGCCTGGTAGTAGTCGAGCCAGTCCTCGGTGCCGACGTGGACGACGTACTCGTTCGGCACCTCGCGCCTCCTCGTGCCGCCCCAGCCCCTCGACCTCCACCGTGCGGCCCAGACGGCCCGACGGACGATTGTCCTGGGCTCGAGCGGTCGCACGCGGTAGTCGAGCAGGCTCCTGGCCTGGTCCGCGATCTCGCTGAGAACGTTCATGACGCCCCTCCCGTTGTCGTCTCCCGCCGTCCCCGGGGACGGCTCGCCGCCATTGTACGGCCCGCGCGGGAGGCGATTGCGCAAGAGGACCCCCGCGTACGGCCCAGGGCCGCGGGCGATGCCGGGGGAGCCATGGTGGTGGAGCTCGACGAGGCGGAGGGGCCCGTCGGCATCGGGCTCGTCCTCCGTGCCCGATCCCCTCCTCGACCCTGGCGCCGTCCGCCCCGAGGCCGGGGGCACCGCCGGATCCTGCCGACTTCAGCCAGCTCTCCCTAGGGTCGCCGGAACCCCTGACGCCGTCAGCCGGGGCCCCGTCACGAGCGGTCCCATCCCCCGCCTGGCATGCCCGCCGTCCATGTCACGCACCTCCCAATCGATCGTCATGCGCTAGAGGCACCGTCAGGGGCATCCTAGACCCGGGCGTCCCGGCGCTTGCGCAAGCGGGCGGGGCCCCTTATCCTCCCGACGGGCAGGAGAACACCATGCCGGGGCCGCCCGCCAGGGAGACCAGGTCACCGTCCTCGAGCCCGAATGGCGTGCCGTCCTCGAGCTGGTGCGTCGTCCCGTCACGCACCACGTCGGTCCCGTTGCGGCCGCGGCTGGTGAGGTACCAGGTCCCGTCGCGCAGCTCGAAGAGGCCGTGGATCTGGCTCACGTACTGGTTCGGCCCCTCGCAGGCGTCGACGGCTATGTCGGGGTACTCCCGGCCGGCGTCTCTCCTGCACCCGATCGTCGTGCCGTCCCCCACCTCCGCCTCGGTGCCGTTGACCGACAGGCGCGCCGTCGGTGGGATAACGGGTGCGGGTGGCGCCGGGGGCACGGGGTCGCCGTCATGCCCCTGGGGGATGTCCCGGACCGCGGGCGTCACGACGCCCGCGCCGCCGGAGGTCTCGTCATGCGGGCACTCGAACACGATGTACGGGCCTGCGGCGAGGGACAGTCCGTCGCCGGGTCTGAGCTCGAACGGCTCCCCCCTCTCCAGGCGCTTGACGTCGTCCCCCCTCATCACCCTCGTCCCGTTCGTGCTCGTGTCGGTGAAGCACCAGACCTCTCCGCGCCTGGAGAAGGTGCCGTGGATGCGGGAGACCTTCGTGTGCCCCGGACCGAGAAGGATGTCGGGGGCCGCCCCGTCCCGGCCCCCGGGACGGCCTATCGTGTCCCCGTCATGCACGATGGCCTCGAGCCCCGCGCCGGTCAGCCTCGCGGTCGCCTCGTCGGCATGAGGATCCTCCCAGGTGAGCACGGGCGTCACGACGTCCCCGCGGTCCCCGCCGCCGAGCCGCCTGCCCACCATATGGCCCAGCCAGCTGTCGGACGGCCTCATCAGGAGCCTCGCGTACGGGTATGCCAGGTCGGTCTCGAGGATGGTCGCGCCGTAGTATCCCTCGCCCCTCCTCCCCACCAGGAGGATGCAGTCCGGCTCGTCCTCGTCCGTCATGAAGAGGGGCAGGATGAAGTCCATGGCACCCTTGGATGGGTAGTAGTGCGGGACGGCCACGGTGTAGTTCATGCTGACGCGCCGCAGCACGTTGTCGCGCGCCGCGTCGAGCTCCCTCTGCACCGCCTTGTACAGGCTCCTGTCGCCACCCAGCATCGGGATTAGCTTCTTGAGGGCCTCCTCCCGGCCGGCGTCGTCCCGCGCCTTCCGCGCATCCTCGACCACCCCCAGCGCCGCGGGGGATGACCCCAGCGTCCTCTCCAGGAAGCGGACGGGGAAGCGATAGATCCTATCGAGGATGATGTGGTCGTAATTGAGGTTCACCCCCTTCTTCCAGTCGAAGACCATGTCATCGAGCGTCGCGAAGTAGGAGGCCCGATCGGGGAGGCGGGGGAACTCCCGGCACATGGCGGCATAGGCGCTCGAGCCGTCACGGTGGAGGAAGCAGTCGAACCACCACCTCTGCCTGTCGGGGTTACGGTTCGGCGTGAAGCGGGCGTAGATGTCCTCGTAGTGCTCGTCGACCAGCCCGGTGTTGAACGCGGCGACCGCACCCGAGTCCCCGTAGAGGATCTCCCCCTCCTGCTCGAGCCTCAGGAACGTGTTCTCCAGGTAGTTCCTGAGGAGCCAGTGGCTCTTGCGCCCGGGCCCGTCCATGAAGTCCCAGTCCTCGGGGAGGCACATGCCCCTGAGTTCCTCGTAGGCCTCGTCGGGACGGGAGAACCATGCGAAATGATACAGGCCCCCCTGCTGGCCCCTAGGCCCCGCGTCGTGCCTCCCGACGCCGCCGGTCCCGCCCTTCCCCCCCGCCTCGGACCCATGGTCCCCTCCTGCGGGTTTGTCTTGGTTGCACATGTGTCCCTCGCCCTCCTGCTGTGGCATCATATGAGGTCGTTCACGGCCGATCAATCTCGACGTGCAGCTTCAGCATGCCCTCGCCGAGCGGCCCGCCGCCTCGCGGGAGGAGGACCGCATGTATGACATCATCGCTCTCCAACTTGACGGGATCGCCCCGAACCGGCGTCTGCGTGCCATCCGTCCTCCTGACCGCGGTGCCGTTCGTCGACGGCCGTCCCGCCTCCCTGATCCACCAGGCATGCCCCTCGTGGTAGATCGTCGCGTGTCTGCGCGACAGGAAGTCATAGCCCGGCAGGCGGATGTCGCAGCCCTCCCCCCTGCCCAGCAGGGCCGAGCGCTCGCACCCCGCCGGTTTCCCGTCCACCGTCAGGACGCGCGTCGCGGCGTCGTAGGCGAGGCGAAACCGATGGGGCACGGGCCTGTCGCTCACCTCCGTCAGGCACAGGCGGCTCACCAGACACATCGAGCCTGGCTTGACACCTGACGGGACGGGGGTCGACACCTCGTCCAACCGCCCGACGCCCCCGGTGCCGCGCTCTCCGCAGACGGCTATGCACGCGAGGTAGGAGAACGTCCTCACGCGGGCCGCATACCAGTCCCACGGGTCGGCGTGGCGGTTCGCCTTCTCGTACCCGGAAGCGAGGTCCTCTCGGTTTGTGAGGACCTTGACGTCACGTCGGATCGAGTCGGTGACATCGTCGTCCCTCCCGAAGCAGTCGCAGAACGCATCCGCCGTCCCCTCGACGAATGCCGGGAACCCATCGCCGGCGACCAGGGCCAGCAGCCTGTTCCCGCACATCATGATCCGGGCGCCGCTTCTTCCCGGTCTGAAGAACGGGACATGCTCGGTCTGGACGAGGTCCATCATCAGCCTGTCCATGTTTCCCTTGACGGTCGATGCGTTCCTCGCGTCATCCCCGCGCGCATATGGCAGATGATGAAGCTCCAGGAACCTCCTCGTCGTCTCCTCCGGCGGGAAGCCCCAGTACCTCGAGTACTGTGGCCCGCTGCGACCGGGAAGCCGGTCGGGATGTTCGGGATCCGGTAGCACCTCCCTGTCGCTGAACGGCATGAGGTGGTTGCAGATGCCCTGGCTTGGGCCGCCGACGGATTCGAGCCACTGCCTGGCGAGACACGAGAGGGGCGTGCGGTGGTCGAACCTGACGTCGCCCGGCCCGTCCACGTCCGCGACGGGAGCCGACAGGGACCATCCGAGAACCGTGTACGCGGCCTCCGCACCGGACCCGGCGGGCGTGCCGTCGAGGCGGTGTGGGTCGGCGGAGGGCAGCAGTGCGAGCGTCAGCAGCCGGGAGAGGGTGGCGATGCGCATGCGCAGCGATTCGGTGCCGTCCGCATCGCAATCGCGGCCGGCCGCCAGACCCGCGTAGACGTCGGGTCGCACGCCCCACCCCTCGAGCACACCATGGACGAACCCCGGGAACCCATCTCCGAGGAGGCCCCGCAGGGCGTTGTCGGTGGAGTAGAGCCTTCCGGCACCATCGCGGCAGACGACGAACCCCCTTTGGTACAGCTCGCACAACGCCCTCTGCACGAGCACCGACACCACGACGGGGTCGTCGGAGGGGTCGGCGCCGTGGGCGACGCAGAACGCGTCGCATGGACGGGCACCGTCATCCACCGGTAGGGGGAACAGGTGCTGGGCCAACTCCGCTTCCGAGAAACCCGGGCATGCCCCCCGCCAGCCGTTCATGAGACCGCCGAGTAGGTTTGGCATCCCACGCCTCCCATATCATCGTCCGGTTCGGGACGCGCCCCGGCAGGCGGCGCCGGTCATTGTCGCCGGTGCGGGGCCACGGGCGGTCCCGTGAACAGTCTATGCGGCCGAGCGGGCGCGGTCAAGCGCGTGCCACTGCCTTCGGCCTGGACTGCCATGTCGGTCGGCTGGGGGTCGGTCGGGAACCCGACCGCCGCGGAGCGGGGCGCGACAGGCGCACGGGCTCCTGCAGGGCGCCGAGCCCTGCAGGAGGGCCATGAGGCGGTGCGGGCTGAACCTGCCCCGATGGCCCTGGACGGTGACGACCCCACGGCGGACGGCCCGTCACCGTCCAGGGGCAGGCGACCCTTCGGCCTGCTGGTCATAGAGGGAGAGGTAGTACCGGGACTTCCCACTGTCGGGTTCGAGGCCGGGGGCGCCGTCCCTATAGAGGGAGCCGAGGAGGAGGAGAGCCTCGATGCATCCGCCCTCTGCCCTCTTGAGGTAGCACGCCTCGGCCCTGGGTCCGTCGGGCTCGAGGCCGGGGGCGCCATCCCTATAGAGGGAGCCGAGGAGGAGGAGAGCCTCCGTGTACCCCGCCTCCACCGCCCTGAGGTAGCACGCCTCGGCCCTGGGTCCGTCGGGCTCGAGGCCGGGGGCGCCGTCCTGGTAGAGGGAGCCGAGGAGGAGGGCATCGGGGATCCCCGCCCCCTCCGCCTTGAGGTAGTACGTCTCCGCCTTCGGTCCGTCGGGGTCGAGGCCGGGAGCACCGCCCGCATAGAGGTTACCGAGGCTGAGGAGGGCCCCGGCGCTTCCTGCCTCTCCTGCCTCGAGCAGGTATGCCTCGGCCCTGGGCCCGTCAGGGTCGAGGCCAGGAGCACCATGGAGGAAGAGGAAGCCGAGGGCGAAGGGGGCCTCGGCGCTTCCAGCCTCCACCGCCTCGAGCAGGTACGCCTCGGCCTTGGGCCCGTCGGGCTCGAGGCCGAGGGCGCCGCCCGCATAGAGGAGGCCGAGGTTGTTGAGGGCATCGGTGATCCCAGCCTCCGTCGCCCGGAGCAGGTACGCCTCGGCCCTGGGCCCGTCGGGGTCGAGGCCGGGGGCGCCGTCCTGGTAGAGGAGGCCGAGGTTGTTGAGGGCCCCTGTAATTCCCGCCTCTATCGCCTTGAGGTAGTACTCCTCGGCCCTAGGCCCATCGGGGTCGAGGCCGGGGGCGCCGCCCGCATAGAGGTTGCCGAGGTTGAAGAGGGCCCCGACGCTTCCCGCCTCCACCGCCCTGAGGGAGTACGCCTCGGCCCTGGGTCCGTCGGGCTCGAGGCCGGGGGCGCCGTCCTGGTAGAGGAGGCCGAGGTTGTTGAGGGCATCTGTGATCCCCGCCCCCACCGCCCTGAGGTAGTACGTCTCGGCCCTGGGTCCGTCGGGCTCGAGGCCGGGGGCGCCGTCCTGGTAGAGGAGGCCGAGGTTGTTGAGGGCATCTGTGATCCCCGCCCCCACCGCCCTGAGGTAGTACGTCTCGGCCCTGGGCCCGTCGGGCTCGAGGCCGGGGGCGCCGTCCTGGTAGAGGAGGCCGAGGTCGAAGAGGGCATCTGTGCACCCGGCCTCCACCGCCCTGAGCAGGTACGCCTCGGCCCTGGGCCCGTCAGGCTCGAGGCCGGGGGCGCCATCCGCATACAGTATGCCGAGTTCGCATAGGGCTCTGATGTCCCCGTCCCCTATTGCCTCCAGATAGCATGCCTCCGCCCTGGGCCCGTCAATCGCGGGGCCAGGGGCATCCTCGGCGGTATCCCTCGTCTTTCCTTCCATGCTGGTTCCTCCTTGTCGCGTATGCCTTCCCGTGCGGGACTATCATGCCACGAGGCCCCGGCCCGTTTGCGCAACCGCGGCGGGGCGGTCGTCGGCCGCGAGGCCGTTCGCCCTCGGGGAGAGCCCCGTCGCCACCGGGTGAGCCACTTCCAGGCGGTCTGTCTCGAGACGCCCCCATCATCGAATTGCGCTCCTCGGCCGTAGGATGCGTGTAACGGCACATGATCCCTCCTCGCGTGATGTCGGTCCTGGACAACCGCCGGTGCGCCGCGGTTCCATCCGTAGCTCGGGGTCGTTGCGCTTGGAATGCTGGTCCGCCTAGGAGGCCCAGGCTGCCAAGGCAAAGGTGGTCGAGGCGCAGGTCGACGCCATCGTGAACGCCGCCAACCGCACGCTTCTGGGAGGTGGTGGCGTCGATGGGGCGATCCATCGTGCGGCTGGCACACGGCTCATCGATGAGTGTCGCGGCCTAGGGGGATGTGCGACGGGGGACACCAAGGTCACGGGTGCCTATGGCATCAGTCAGGCACGCCACGTGGTGCATATGGTGGGGCCGGTCTTCTCGGCTGGAAACATGGAGGGGTGCGTGCGTCAGCTGGCGTCATGCTACACGCGCTCATGTGTAGTTGCGCTTGGGGCCGGCGACACCTCGATCGGGTGCCCGGCCATCTCGCGCGGTGCCTACGACTACCCCTTTGACGACGCGTTCCGGGTTGCGCTTGCTGCGCTCGAGCCCTATGAGGGACGTTTCGAGCGCATCGTGCTCGCAATGTTCCTCGAACGCGAGTTCGATCGTGCAATCGGGATGGCGGCATCGCCGTCCTCCTCGTACTCATGGGCCCACCTGCGCAGGGTGGTATCCTTGATTCCCAGCTCTTTCGAGAGTCCGATGACCGTCATCTCTCCTTCGCATACGGTCCTTGCGGCTGCCAGCTTGAACTGTCTGTCGTAACGCTTCCTTTGGGTCATGTCGGGCACCTTTCACTCCTGACTCGGTGTCCAATCTAGATTACGCCCTCCAACTTCCAGGTCGTCTTGATGTCCGAGGTTCGTGGGTCACATCACTTTCGTGTCAGGGGAGTGCCCTTTAAGGACATGCGCCTTGCCAAACGTATGAGTACCGCCGAGGAAGCCCAGATGGACTCGCCATGATTTGACTGGAGTCCTTCCCTTTATGCACTTCAATCTCCACGTCTCACAGAACCAATTCGCCATAATTGCGCGACGATAAGATTCGAACTCGAAACGAGCGCACAAGAGGCTTTGGTGCAGACCTGACGGCTTCACCATGACTTTGGAAACAGCCAGGGATGAGACGCAACCTGAACCAACCAGAAAGCCCAAGTGACATTGCTGTCAATCTTCGAGACAGCACTTGCTTTGCCATGGCATCGTGTGGTGCTGCCTGGCACGTTTGTCCAGATTATGTCCAGAAACAGATAGACAGATTAGCTCGACACCAAAGCAGGCCAGAGGTTTTTATGCCTCTGACCTGCTGTTTCATTTGGTCGCGGGGACAGGATTTGAACCTGTGACCTTCGGGTTATGAGCCCGACGAGCTACCAAACTGCTCCACCCCGCACTATGTAAAGCGCACCAAGTGCGCAAGAAGTAAATATAGCGACCCGATGCATCAAAGTCAATTGCGGCAAGGCTTCTTCACACTTGCAGCGCATCTACTGCACATCGACCGCATCGCTCGCGGCATTACCGTCCATAGCAGCGGAACTGGGTCTCCACATACCTGCCACCACCTTGTTAAACGTAGCGAGAATGTCGGTCGAGTGCTTGATCACGTAGCCGTAGTCCTCCACCGCCACTTTGATGTCGTCGAGGCTCTGCATGCCCTCGCGAGGCGTCACATCGTCGCGCACTGGTCGCGCAGCCGTCTCGCTGGCAATGAGTTGCTGGCACGCCTGCGTAACCAGATAATCGTTCCACGCCTGCGCCTGGGCAAGGTTGTCGCAGCCTTTGGTAATGGCGGAGTTCGCTGACAAGAACACGCAGCCTTCACGAGGATAGACCACCTGCACGTCGGCACCATTCTCCGCGAGCTCCTCGCAGGGTCCCTCATACGAGAGGCCCACACTCGACAACGCCTCTGCCACGTTGCCGTACACCTCCGACGACCGGGCGACAAACGCACCCCCCGCCGAGGCCATGAGCTTCTGAACGAACGCCCACGCATCATCCGACTCGTAGCCACCAAAACCAGCAAGGACGTTCGTGAGATGGGCAAACCCAGATGAAGAGGTGTTGGGGTCGGCCAAGGCGATCTTCCCTGCGAGCTTCTCGCTGAGCAAGTCCGCGTAGCCCGCAACGTCCAACCCCGCGCAGAGGGTCTTGTTGAGCACGATCACAGAGCCCTCGAGGCAGTACGGTGTGTAATACCCGCTCGTATTGCGCCACTCCTCCGGCACGTCCGAGTTCTCCTCGGCAACATAGGCCTGGAACAGGTCCTCGTTCCCGGCAAACCAGTGATACGAGCTGCCCCACATGACGTCGGCGACGGGAGAGTCCTTCTCGCCGCGAAGCGTGTCGAAGCACGTGCCCGACTCGGCCTGCGTTACGCTCACCGCCACGCCATACTTCTCTTCGAAGGCAGGAATCACGGCGTTGATGAGGTTCTCGTCATTGGTCGTGTATATCATGAGCTTGCCGCCGAGCTTGCCCGCAGAGGGGTTGGTCGGCTCGTTTGGCACGGACTCGTCACCACCGTGGCAGGCCGCCAGACCAAGACCCACGGCACACCCACCCACGCCCAAGAACGCACGGCGCGTCAACCGCCTCATCGACCGCCTCGTCCTCTCTCTAAGCTACAAAATGCCATCGAGTACGTCGCGCAGAGCCCTCTGCACTGCGTGGTCGGCGTTGGAACCCACAACCGGCCAGCACTTGCGCAGCGTGTAGCACGCGTTTGCCATCACCTGCGGGTGACCGACGAAGCGCAGGATGGCATAGTCGTTCATCGAGTCACCAAACGCCATGACCTCGTCGGCCGTGACGCCGTAGTAGTGCATGAGCTGCTGGATGCCAGTGGCCTTGTCGACACCGATGGGAGTGATGTCGATCCACTTGTCACCCGAGGGCATGAACATGAGACGATCACCCAGCTCGCGTTCGAGCATGTAGGTCATGTCCATGATCTGGCCCGGCTTGTCGCAGCAGACGCCCACTTTAATGACGCTCGTGCCAGGTGAGGGTGGGTCGGCACGAACCACGGCATTGGGCAGGTCCTTGTCGGCAACCCGCAGGTAGTTGGTGAGGTCATCCATGAGATAGCAGTGATCGTCATCATAGATGGCCAGATGGAGACAGTCGAAGGTGGCGCACAGTTCAAAGAGGCTCACGATTGCAGCATACGAGAACACCTCGCGACCGATCATCCTTCCTTGGGCGTAGACCTCCGTGCCGAGAGAGGCCACGTAGTCCATCTCGTCCTTGACGGGCTCAAAGAACCAGCGCAGCGTGTTGTACCTTCGACCGGAGCTCGCGGCAAAGACGATGCCCCGTTGGTGAAGCTCGTGGATGAGCCCGAAGGTCTCCTCGGGCACCTCCGAATTCTCGTCCAGCAACGTGCCGTCCATGTCTGCTGCGATGATCTTGATCATTGGTCCTCCTCCAGAAGGAAGGCGGGCATCTCCCCCGCCCGCGTTGCACGCGCGATCTCCTCGAGTGCCACAGCCACGCCATCGTCCATTGCGGAGCCAACGTGGAAGTTTGCCGCCTTGTCCACGGAGGCAACCGCATTTGCCACGGCTACCGAATAGTGTACCTTGTCGAGAATGGCCACGTCGTTGCCGCCATCCCCAAAGACGGCGACCTCATTCGGCTTGAATCCCAGACCGGAAAGGAGCACGTCGAGTCCCGTGGCCTTGGATACGCCCCGCGGCAGGATGTCAATCCAGTTGGCAAAGGGCGGCACGAGCTCGACCTCGGGCACCGCCTCCTCCACGAGCCGTATCACGCGGCGCATGCGGTCCGGACTCCCAGAGCATGCGAGTGTGGCGGCAATGACATCCACATCGGGCACCTCGTCCACGGTACCGCCGTTGAAGTTGGTACGGGCCTCGTAGACGGCGAGCTCGTCGCTTGTCACGCCCACACCGTACGCGGGGTTGAGCAGGTTGGTCTCGGCAGGGAAGCACACGAGGAAGACGCCGGGCGCAGAACGCACGGTCTCGTCGATGCGCACGAGCACCTCACGCGGAATGATTTGCTGGAAGACGTAATCGCCATCGATACGCACACGCTTGCCGTTGGAGATGATGCCTGTCGTGAAGCACGCCTCGTCCATGCGGAAGAAGCGCATGAGTTCGACGTAGTCGCGCCCCGTGGCCGGCCCAAAGCGCACGCCGACGCTGATGAGATCGTGGATGGCATCAATCGCACGCTGGGACGCATGCGGCTCCCCAAGGGGAACGAGCGTGTTGTCTATGTCCGATAGCACGAGCTTGATCACGTGGGTCCCCTCGGTTGAGACGATCGTTCAACGCACCATCATACGAGTTGGAGGCTCTATCGTACTCGAGGAGCTAGCGGCTGGACGAATGTCCGAGCACGTCGAAGCGATTGATGTGCACGAGCACCTGCTCGAGGTCGAGCACACCCACCAAGGTGATGACCTTCTTGTCGCCCACGTAGATCGCGAGGTCACGATATCCCGTGCCCTTGCGAAAGCCCGTCCACTCCATGCTGTCGATGTCGGCGTACCCCACCGTGACGTCACCCCCCACGAAGGGCGTGACGACCATCTGATCATCAAAGAGCGCCACCTTGAACCTGCGGATGGTTATCCAGAGGACAAACATCACCGTAAGAAACGCAACGAAGAAGCTGAGAATGACGACGGCATTGGCGACAAAGACGCCGACGGAGCAGAGCCAGCCTAAGATGATCCCCATGAGTCCCATGAAGAGCATCGCAAGAACGAGGGCCCTCGAAAACGCGGACGAGAGAACGTAGGTGTCATGGTGGGAGTGGTGCCGCTCAGAGATGCCGACGCTTCCTATGCGCTCTATCAAGGCTGCAAGCACTGGCATCCCTACGGTGGCAACCGTGAGGATTACGATATTCATGGCAGCGCGCACCTGCTCGGGTCGACTTCCTCAAGGCGCATCGTGAGCTTGTCTCCAATGGCTGAACGTTGAACTTTCTTATGGTCTCGGAAATATAGGATGACGCGAATGCCTTCCGTTTTCTTGATTCAGTCGAACGGTCACCATCGATGGGCGCGTTTTAGTCCCAGACGGCATGAGATGGATGTATCTATGTCGCTATGGTGATGACACCAGCATTACGCTGGTGTTATGCACTGCGCGCAGACGCTTTCTCGCGGCGCATGGCTAGCGGGTGCCCTCGTCCGTGGCAAAGCGGGCCACGAGATGCTCGAGGACGTCAACGGTCTTCTCGAGCGCAGAGACCGGGATGAACTCTCGCACGGAGTGGTAGTTATATCCACCTGTGGCAAGATTTGGGCAGGGCAGCCCACGGAAGGTGAGCTGCGCGCCGTCGGTGCCGCCGCGTACCGGCACGATGCGGGGCTCGACGCCAGCGTCTCGATTGGCGGCGAGGGCATTGCCGATAAGGAAGTCCCTGCCGGCAAAATGCTCGGCCATGTTGCGGTACTGTTCCTTGATGGTCACCGTGACGGTACCCTCGCCGTAGCGCTCGTTGAGGAAGGCCGCCACCTCGGCCATGACCCGCTCGCGACGAGCAAAGCCATCCGAGTCGAAGTCACGCAGGATGTAGGTGAGCTTGGCATCGGACGAGCTGCCCTCGATGGCGATGGGATGGTAGAAGCCCTCGCGTCCCTCGGCGTGCTCGGGACGCTCGGCCTGCGGCACGAGCTGTTCGAACTCCGAAGCCACGGTGATGGCGTTGACCATGACGTTCTTGGCACTACCAGGATGGACGGTGACCCCATGGATGAGGACCTCCGCCTGGCTTGCGTTGAAGCACTCGTAGTTGAAGTCGCCCAGCGCCTCGCCGTCCACGGTATAGCCATAGGCCGCGTCCAGCTTGTCGAGGTCGAGGAGCTGGGCACCGTGGCCGATCTCCTCGTCGGGAACAAAGGCCAGCTTGAGCACGGGATGCGGGAGCGTGGGGTTCTCGGCCAGACGTGCCAGGAGCGAGCATATCTCCGCCACACCCGACTTGTCGTCAGCGGAGAGCAGCGTCGAGCCGTCGGAGCAGATGATGTCCTGACCAACGTACTTCTCGAGATCGGGAACCTGCTCAGGGGTGGTCTGTATCGTCTCGCCGCTCACGACGCCCGATACGAGCGGACCTCCCTCGTAGTGCACGACATGCGGCCTGACGCCAGTCGCAGGTGCATCGAAGGACGAGTCGATATGCGCGCAGAGCATGAGCGCCGGATAGGTCTCGGCGCCAGTGGACGCGGCGAAGGTGCCCGTGACGTAGGCATGGTCGGTAACCTCCACGTCCGTGCAGCCAAGGGAGCGAAGCTCATCTCCCAAGACCCGCGCCATCTCGTGCTGGGAAGGCGTTGAGGGGGTCTGTGCCTCGTTGTCTGGGTCGGACTGAGAATCTACCTGCACATAGCGCATGAAGCGTTCGACGACATCGCTCATCTGGTCTCCTCTTGGGATTGCGTGGTCAACGTATCCAGTGTATCGCGGGACGTCATGGGGCGAGAAGGCATACCCAAAGAAGCCATCTCTTTGGGTATGCCTTCTCGCCCGAATAACACATCCAAAACGATCCCGTTCGCATATCCAAAGAACGACATGCCGACACGAGCAAAGCGTCTGTTACAAAAGGGAAAGGAATCCTGACGGGCAGGTCCAAAGAGGTCGAATATGCGACATTTGCTTCAGTCTGCAGGTAACGAAGGATGTCTGCCGATAAGAGCCGTGCGTACATCAGCCGTTCGTCTCATCGGCGCTGTTGTTTTATGCATTTCTCTGGTATTGTGTCAGCTACTTCGACATCGTCGGCTCCGCATTGGGCCCTAGGATTTGCTCATCTACGGAAGGAGCAATCCATGACGCGAAGTCGACAGCTGGAAGTTGACGAGCTCTTTGCCAAGGCCGAGAGAAGCAGGGCCTGTCTCGCACGCGTCTCGGGGAAGAACCGGCAGCTCATATCCCGGCGCATCGCCAAGGGAAGGGTCTTTGCCCCATTGAGCGGCATGTATGTGAGGTCAGAGTACTGGAAGTCCCTCTCTCTCGAAGAAATGGCGCTGCATAAGGCGCGCGCCCTACAGTGGCAACATCCTGACTGGATCTTCTGCAATACGACGGCCGCAGTTGCCCACGGACTCGAAATCTCATACGAATCCATGAGGACGATCCACGTGGGCACCAAGAGACGTGGACCCTCAAGCAGCTCTCACCGTACCGTAAGGCACGTGCTCGGAGACGGTGGGCACACCGACGTGGCTGGAATCCGAGCCACCTCTCTTGACGATACGATCTTTGACTGCCTGCGTAGCATGGATTTCGAACGGGGGCTTGCGGCAGCAGACTCATACCTTCGTCTGACAGGCAGAACCCGAGCCGACCTCGTTGAACTCATCGACCGCCACAAGGGAGGGTATCCGGGCGTCCGGCAGGCACGCATCACAGCGGCCTGGGCGGACGGCCGCGCAGAGAATGGCGGCGAATCCGTGGCACGGGCACGCATGATCGGGCTTGGCTTCATGGTACCCGAGCTGCAGGTATGGGTCGAAAACCGCTTGGACCCAAACCATCCGTACCGCGTGGACTTTTACTTCCCTCTCCCTAACGGCACCGTGGTCGTAGGAGAGTTGGACGGAAGCGACAAGTACTCCAACCCATCGATGACGAGAGGGGCATCGCCCGTCAAGGTCATGCAGCGGGAGAGGCTGCGCGAGTCGCGCATATCGCTGGGCGGAGCGGTTGTCATGCGGTTCTCGTACGAGGAGATGCTGGATGACCTGTTCTTTATCAGGCTGCTCATCGGGTTTGGCATTCCGCGAGAGCATCTCTCGAGACCCGTTCATGCCCATTTCGCCACCTCCCGACCGCGTCTGTCGACGGCAACGAGAATGGCACGGCAGGCGCGGCTACAAAGAAGGGTCGTTCCCGGATTCACCGTACTTACGGCGCATATGGAGAGATAGCTTTGCTCGGGTGGGAAATCGATTTCGGCCTCTGGCACATATCCAAGAACGTCGGTTCCTTTGGATATGCATGTACGCTCGGAATCGCATGGAGAAACGAGCCGGGACGCATACCCAAAGGCTGGCGCGGCTTTGGGTATGCGTCCCGTCCCTGCCGAGAAGCACGTCGTATCGCGGGCTCGTCTCCGTCCCCTACGAAATCACGCCCGCACGGCGCTTGGCCTCCTCGATCCGGGCAAGCTGCTCGGGTGTGAGCGTGATGGAGTCGCTACCATACCTGTCCGCACGTGCCCTACCGTCTCCGCAGGTAGTCCCCTCGTACAGCGTGGGGTCCTCGGGGTTCTCGAGGTGGAAACCGCCCTCACGATTGCTGCGGAAGTTCTCCTTGGCCACGCTGATCATGAGCTTGATGCGGTTGAGCTGGTTTACCTCAGATGCGCCCGGGTCGTAGTCGACCGCCACGATGTTGCTCTCGGGGTGCATCTGGCGCAGTCGCTTGATGACCGACTTGCCCACCACGTGGTTGGGCAGGCATGCAAACGGCGAGCAGCACACGATGTTGGGCGTACCCGTCTCTATGAGCTCGCACATCTCGGCCGTGAGCAGCCAGCCCTCACCCATGGTGTTGCACAGCGACAGAATCTGCTCGGCCTTGGCGGCAAGGTCCTGGATGTGCGGGTAGGGCTCGAAGCGATCGCTTGCCTCGAGCATCCTGTTGATGGGCTCGCGGAAGCCCTCGATGGCCTTGATGCCCAGGAAGTGGGAGAGCATGCTCGACTTCTTGGAGCCGATCTCGCGATGCGTGTTGATGGCGTTCGACGTGCCGAAGAGGAAGAAGTCCACGAGTCCGGGTACGTTGGCCTCGCAGCCCTCCGACTCGATCACGCGTACGACCTGGTTGTTCGCGGTGGGATGGAACTTGACGAGAATCTCGCCCACCACGCCCACGCGTGGCTTGGACCGGTCGTTCTCCAGGGGCAGGCCATCGAAGGCGTCAATGGTGCGCTGGCAGAGACCATAGAAGTCCTTGGGTGCCATGCTCGTGGTGATGACCTTCTTGGCATCGGCCATGCACTCGTGGTAGAGCGCGTCGGCAGAGCCCGGTTCCACCTCGTAGGGACGCACGCGATAGAGGGTCTGCATGATGAGGTCGCCGTAAAGCAGCGCATACACCGCACCCACCAGGATCTCTGGCTTGAGGATGTTGAAGCCGGGGTTGCTCTCGTCGAGACCTCCCGCCACGGACAGGGAGATCACGGGCACGTTCTCATGGCCGGAATCCTTGAGCGCCTTGCGGATGAGGGCGATGTAGTTGGTGGCACGGCAGCCGCCGCCCGTCTGCGAGATGAGAACCGCGGTGCGGCTGAGGTCGTACCTGCCAGAGAGCACGGCCTCCATGATCTGCCCCGTGGTGAGGATCGACGGATAGCAGATGTCATTGTTCACATACTTGAGGCCGGTGTCCACGGCACCCTGGTCCACGGAGGGGAGAAGGACCATGTTGTAGCCAGCCTTGTTGAGAAGCTCCTCCACCAGCTCGAAGTGGATGGGTGACATCTGCGGCGCAAGGATGGTGTAGCCCGCATCCTGCATGTCCTTGGTGTAGCGGACCTTCTTGAACGCAGAGCTCTCGGACGTTCGGTACACGGGCACGCGACGGGTGTCGCTGGTGGGACGAGCATGCTCGAGCGAGCCGTCGGCCATGTGCACACCTACGGGTTCGACCTCGGAGACCTCTCCCGCAGCCGCCTTGCGTTCGAGCTCCTCGTCCTGCTCCTTGAGTGCGGCCATGAGCGAGCGCACGCGGATGCGCGCGGCGCCCAGGTTCGAGACCTCGTCGATCTTGAGCACGGTGTAGATCTTTCCGGAGGCCTCGAGAATCTCCTGGACCTCGTCGGTGGTGAGGGCGTCCAGGCCACAACCGAAGCTCTGCAGCTGGATCAGGTCGAGGTCGTTGCGGGACGCCACGAAGCGCGCGGCGTGATAGAGACGCGAGTGATACATCCACTGGTCCACGACGCGAATGGGGCGCTCGGGACCCACCTTGTGCGCTACGGAATCCTCGGTGAGAACCGCAAAGCCAAAACCATGGAGCATCTCCGGAATGGCGTGGTTGACCTCGCCGTCGTTGTGATACGGACGTCCGGCGAGCACGATTCCGTGCGCGTCGTTCTCCTCGATCCAACGCAGGCAGTCATCGCCGGCACGGTGCATCGAATCCTTGAAGTCGATGTCCGCCTGCCAGGCAAGGTTCACGGCCTCGTCGATCTCCGCGCGCGTGATGTGCTCGCCACGCACACGACCCCTACCCTCGGCGGCATCGGCCTCGCGCTGCACCGAGATGATCTCGTAGAGTCGCTTCTTGAGATCGCGCTTCTTGTCATAGGGGATAAACGGGCAGAGGTACTCCACGCTCGGCGCCGCCAGCTCGTCCACGTTGAGCTCGAGCGCCTGCGGATAGCTCATGACGATCGGGCAGTTGTAGTGGTTGGTGGCGCCTGCATCCTCCTGACGCTCCCAGCGAATGCAGGGCATCCAGATGAAGTCGGGATCCTTCTCGAGAAGGTCCATGACGTGACCATGGCTGAGCTTCGCGGGATAGCACACGCTCTCCGAGGGCATGGACTCGGTGCCCGCCTCGTAGGTCTTTCGCGTGGTCTTGTCGGAGAGCACCACGGAGAAGCCGAGCTTGGTGAAGAAGGCATGCCAGAAGGGATAGTTCTCGTACATGTTGAGCGCACGGGGGATGCCCACGGTACCACGAGGCGCGACATCGGGCGAAAGGACCGGACGGTCAAAGAGCAACCGGGTCTTGTACTCAAAGAGGTTCGGCGCCTTGCTCTGCTCCTTGGCGGGCTTGCCCGAACCCTTCTCGCAGCGGTTGCCCGTGATGAAGCGACGCCCGTTGCCAAAGGAGTTCACGGTGAGCAGGCAGTTGTTGGAGCAGCGACCGCAGTGCACGTTGGTATGCTTGACCTGCAGGTTATCGATCTCGTTGCGAGAGAGCAGCGTTGAGATGCCCTCGGCGCCAGCACGGTCGCGGGCGAGAAGCGCCGCACCATAGGCACCCATGGTGCCGGCGATGTCTGGGCGAATGACGTCGCGGCCGGTGAGAAGCTCGAAGGCCCGCAACGTGGCGTCGGACATGAAGGTCCCGCCCTGAACGACCACGTACGCACCAATCTGGTCGTAGTCACGGAGCTTGATGACCTTGAACAGGGCGTTCTTGATCACGGAGTACGAGAGGCCCGCGGCCACGTCCCCGATGGTCGCGCCCTCCTTCTGCGCCTGCTTGACGCGGGAGTTCATGAACACGGTGCAGCGGCTGCCAAGGTCCACGGGATGCTCGCCGCGAACGGCCGCCTTGGCAAACTCCTGCACGCTCATGCCCATGGAGTCCGCGAAGTTGGCGATGAACGAGCCGCAGCCCGAGGAGCAGGCCTCGTTGAGCATGATGTGCTCGATGATCCCATCCTTCACCTGCAGGCACTTCATGTCCTGGCCGCCGATGTCGAGGATGAAGTTGACGTCGGGCACGAAGGCCCTGGCCCCACGAAGGTGGGCCACGGTCTCGATCTCGCCGGAGTCGGCCTGGAGCGCCTCGATGAGGATGCCCTCGCCGTAGCCCGTGGTGGTCACGTGGCCGATGGTACAACCTTCAGGCAGATGGTCGTAGATGTCGTCCATGATTCTGCGCGCGGTTCCGAGCACGTCCCCGTTGTTGTTGTCATACCAGGTGTAGAGCAGCTCGCCCGACTCGCCCACCACGGCCGCCTTCATCGTGGTGGAGCCGGCATCGATGCCGATGAACACGCGTCCGTGATAGCAGTCGAGCGAACCCTTGGGCACCACCTGGGCGTCGTGGCGGGCCTTGAACTCCTCGTAGTCCATCTCGGTGGCAAAGAGCGGGTCGAGACGGGCGACCTCGGATCCCTGGGTGTCACCGATGCCATCGAGGCTGTCCATGACTCCGGCGAAGGTGACATACGTGTCCGACTCGCCGGCAAGCGCGGCACCGGTGGCGACGAAGAGGTGGGCGTTATCCGGCACGATGCGATGCTCCTCGTCGAGACGAAGCGTCTCGTAGAAGCGCGCGCGCAGTTCGGAGAGGTACTGGAGCGGGCCACCGAGAAACGCGACATAGCCGCGGATGGGATGGCCGCAGGCGAGGCCGGAGACGGTCTGGTTGGCAACGGCCTGGAAGATGGAGGCAGCCACGTCCTCGCGCGCCGCACCTTCGTTGAGCAGCGGCTGCACGTCCGATTTGGCGAAGACGCCACAACGCGACGCGATGGGGTAGATGTGCGTGGCGCCCTTGGCGAGTTCGTTGAGACCTGCGGCGTCCGTCTCCATGAGCGAGGCCATCTGATCGATGAAGGCACCCGTGCCGCCAGCGCAGGTACCGTTCATGCGCTGCTCGATGCCATTGTCGAAGTAGATGATCTTCGCATCCTCGCCACCAAGCTCGATGGCACAGTCGGTCTGCGGAATGAGCGTCTCCACGGCACGCTTCGAGGCGATGACCTCCTGAACGAACTCCAGGCCAAGCCACTTTGCAAGCAGCATGCCACCAGAGCCGGTGATCGAGACGCGCATGGGCGTGTCCCCGAGAACCCACTGGGCCTTCTCGAAGATCTCTCGCGCGGTCGCCTTGATGTCGGTGTGGTGACGTTCGTAGTTGGCGTAGACAAGGCTGCCATTGCCGTCGATGACAGCAAGCTTGACCGTGGTGGAACCCACATCGATGCCCAGGCGCAGGCGGGCGTGCGTGAGGTTGATGGGATGCCTGGGCGAGAGCTCCGCACCGTTCTGCACGAGCTCGATGCCCTGTCGGGCGGCCTTCTCGGCACTGAGGGATGAGGGGTTGTTAGTCATCGCGGTCCTCCTCGGGAAACATCACCTCGAGCACGAAGCTCGGGATGTCAAGGTCGATGGGATTGTCGTAGAGGTCCCCCGGTCGCACGAACATGAGGGCCGTCATGATACGAGCCATGTCGCGAACGCTCTCGCGCATGCCACCGTCGAGCCAGCGCACGAGGACGCCGACCTCGGCGGAGATTGCATAGGTGAGGTAGTAGTCAAAGAACGGGCCAATGGCGCGCAGGTCAATGCCATCGAGCGCACGATCGAGCACGACCTCCCGAACCACGCGCTTGAGACGTTCGGCAAAGGCGGGGTCACCACCGCTGCCAAGGAGCGGACGCACGTAGGCACCGCGCCGCTCGACGGAGGCGAGAAGGTCCTCCGACCCAGGACAGGGCTCGTGCCGTTCGACGGCCATGCGTAGATCGTCGAGATGAACCTCGGTGAGCTTGGCGAGGGGTGCACGAAGACCGTCGAGGATCTCGTCCTCGGTCTGGCACACGAGATCGGGAATGTCCCGGAAGTGCGAGTAGAAGGTACGGCGAGTGACGCCGGCACGCTCGGTCACGGCGGTAACCGTGACCTGCGAGAGGTCACCTGTGGCGTCGATCTCCCGTGCAAGCGCCATTCCGAGCGCGTGCCTGGTACGGATGCTCCTCTTGTCGGTGCTCAGGGCGACGCCTTCGGCGCGCCCCTGTACAAGCTGCATGAACGTGACCCCCTCTGCGGGTGCAGACATACTCAGGTGTACTTACACAGCTTGAGTAGTATTGCACAACATGTGCAGTAATTGCGCCACAGACGCATTGGCACAGACGCGTCATATGAAAGCGTGCAAACCTGGAAAAGATACCTATCACCTTTTCCAGGAAGTAGCAAGCGGCGGGGCACCCGGATTTCTCCGCAGCGCCCCGCCGCATCCAAAGTTGTCGCGGATACTACTCGTTGTCTCCGCCGGTCGCCTTGGTCGCACTCGTCGTACTGCCGGCATCGCTCGCCCCATGCCATCTCCAGTCGGTGAAGTCCGGGTGGTCGTAGCCGTTGTCCACCGCATACTGGAAGGCGTCCTCACGGAACTGCTCCCATGCGGCGATTCTCTCGGCCCACCTCTCGGGGTCAAGCATGCGCAGGGCATCGGCGGCAAGCGCCCAGCGGTCCATGTCGTTCAGTCGCAGCATGTCGTACGGCGTGGTCGTGGAGCCCTTCTCCTCGTAGCCATGGACGTTCCAGCTGTCGTGGTTCGGGCGGTCCCAGATGAGGCGACGGACCGTGCCGGGATAGGCGTGGAAGGCAAAGAGCACGGGCTTGTCGGCAGTGAAGAGCTCGACGAACCGCTCGTCGGAGAGGGCCTGGTCGTTCTCGCGGGCGTTCTGGATCTTGAGCAGCTCCACCACGTTGACGAGACGGACCTTGACACCCAGCCCGTCGAGAAGTTCGAGCGCGGCCATGCACTCTTCCGTGGGAACGTCGCCGCAGCAGCCGAGCACGATGTCGGGTTCCTCGTCGCCCGTCGTGTTGGATGCCCACTTCCACTCGGCGGCACCTGAGGCCAGCTCCTCGCGCGCCTCGTCGAGCGTGAGCCACGTGGGTGCCGGCTGCTTGCCTGCGAAGATCGCGTTCACGCAGTTGGTGGAGGTGTACGCACGCTCCGCCACGGCCAGCAGCAGGTTGGCGTCAGCCGGATAGTAGATGTTCACCACATGGTCGTTGTTGAAGCTCTTGTTGAGGAGGATGTCAACGAAGCCGGGGTCCTGGTGCGAGAAGCCGTTGTGGTCCTGACGCCAGACATGGCTGGAGAGCAGCATGTTGACGGCGGAGATGGGCTTGCGCCAGGGGATGTGACGCACGGTTGCCTCAAGCCACTTGCAGTGCTGGTTGACCATCGAGTCGACGAGGTGGACGAAGCTCTCGTAGCTCGACCAGAGGCCATGCCGGCCGGTGAGGACATAGCCCTCGAGAAGCCCCTCGCACTGATGCTCGGAGAGCTGCTCGATGACGTTGCCCACGGGCGCGAGGTGTTCGTCGTTCGCGGGGTCATCATAGACGCCACCGCCGAACCACTGCTTGTCCGTGACCTGGTAGCTGGGCTGCAGACGATTGGAGGCCGTCTCGTCGGGCCCGAAGATGCGAAACATGTCGCGGTTGCTGTTGATGAGCTCGGCGGTGTACTCGCCCAGGACGCGCGTGGCCTCGGTGGCACCAAAGCCGTGTCCCTTGTGCTCGACGTCGACCTCGTACGCGCGGATGTCAGGCAGCACGAGGTCCTGGAGGAGCAGACCACCGTTGGCATTGGGGTTGCCACCAAGGCGAAGCTCTCCTTGCGGCATGAACTCGGTGACCTCCGGACGGATGGCGCCGCTGCCGTCAAACAGCTCCTCGGGCTCGTACGACGCGAGCCAGCCCTTGAGCACCTGGAAGTGGGCCTCGGTGTCGCGCGCGGAGGCGAGGGGCACCTGGTGCGCACGCCAGCTGCCCTCGGTCTTCTTGCCGTCGATCTCCTTGGGGCAGGTCCAGCCCTTGGGCGTGCGGAAGATGATCATCGGGTAGAACGGGCGCGACGCATCGCCGGCGGCCGCACGCTGCTTGATCGCACATATCTCGTCGAAGACCGCCTCGAGAAGCGCGGCAAAGCGACGATGGATGGAGAGGTGGTCCTCGTCATCGAAACCGGCGACGAAGTTGTACGGGTGGTAGCCCATGCCACGGAAGAACTCGTCGCGCTCGCCGTCGGAGATGCGCGCAAGAATCGTGGGATTGGCGATCTTGTAGCCATTGAGGTGCAGGATGGGCAGGACGATGCCATCGGTGAGCGGATCCATGAACTTGTTGGTCTGCCAGGACGTGGCGAGCGGGCCCGTCTCGGCCTCACCATCTCCCACCACGGCAACGGCGAGCAGCGACGGGTTGTCGAGAACCGCACCGTAGGCATGGGAGAGGACGTAGCCGAGCTCCCCGCCCTCGTGGATCGAACCGGGGGTCTCGGGCGCGTAGTGGCTGGGAATGCCACCGGGATAGGAGAACTGGCGGAAGAACCTCTGGAGGCCTTCCTCGTCGTTGGTGATCTGGGGCTTGATCTCCCGATAGGTGCCATCGAGCAGGGATTGCGCGGTGCCGGCAGGCCCGCCATGGCCAGGACCCATGAGGAACACGGCGTTCTGGTCGTGATCGTGGATGAGACGGTTGACGTGACCAAAGAGGAAGTTCACGCCCGGCGTGGTTCCCCAGTGGCCCACGAGGCGGTGCTTGACGTCCTCTCGCGAGAAGTCACCACGCATGAGCGGGTTGGAGCGCAGGTAGATCTGTCCTACGGAGAGATAGTTGGCCGCACGCCAGTACCTGTCGACCCACGCCACCTCCTCCTCGCTGACGGGCTCGTTGAGCTTCTTCCAGGGGGTGCCGATGACTGGCTGTGCCATGTGCTTCTCCTTCGTTGGGATGCTACCCGCGTTGCCATCGAGAACAGTATACAGGGTAAAACGTTTTATCCAGCGCAAGACAGGGTGATCGGAAACGATTTCTGCAACGAACTACACGATTGCCCCGTCGTGGTGGCGCGCACGGCTCCTGGCAATCGCCTCGTGCCGTCATCCCCTATTCCTGCGCCAGCGAGAAGGTCATGCGCGTACGCATCGAAAACGGATGCTCGGGCGTGATGATGGGGCTCGGCCACGTGGGGTGGTGGACCGAATCGGGGAAGAGCTGCGTCTCGAGGCAGACCGATCCCTGTGGTGCGTAGTGCGCCCCTCCCTTGCCGCCGTCGCAGTCGAGGAAGTTCGACGTGTACACCTGCATCCCCGGTCGATCGGTGCCCACATCCATCACGATGCCGGTCTCGTCGCCCACAAGCCGTGCGGCGCGTGCGTACTCGCAGCCCGCATCCAGCACGAAGTTGGTGTCATACGTGGCACCCATCTCGCCCAGCGCACGAAGGGAGCGAAAGTCGTTATCGGTGCCTGCCACCGGGGCTATCTCGCCCGTCGGCACGAGCTGGGGTCCGGGGACGGTATAGCTCTCGGCATTCACCTGCAAAAGATGCCTCATCGCTGACCCAGCCGCATGCCCGTTGAGGTTGTAGTAGCCGTGATGGATGATGTTGGCAAGCGTAGGTTCGCTCGGCCTGGCGCACACACGGATCTCGAGCGCGCACCCCACGAGCTCGTAGGTCACCAACACGTCAAGTGAGCCAGGAAAGCCTTGGTCGCCTGCCTTGCTCTTGAGTGCAAGCGTCACGTGCGAGGCATCCTCGTCCACCACGCTAAACTCGCGGCTCGTCCACGAGTCGGGACCGGAGTGGTTATTGTTCTCGCCTTCGTTTGCCGCAAGCTGGTACGAGATACCGTTAAGCGTGAAGCGCGCGCCGGCCGTGCGATTTGCCACGCGCCCCACGATTGCCCCGATGTTCTGCTCGTTGCGCTGGTAGGCGGTCAGGTCATCGAACCCGAGCGCCACGTCGACCATCTCGCCATCGCGTCCCGGCACCTCCAGCGAGACGAGCGACGCACCCGTGGTGACGATTCTCGCCATGATGGTTTTGTTATCGAGGACGATGCTTCTCATGTGTAATCTCCAACCTCTCGTGGAATGGCGCTAGTGTAGCGTTTTACCTATGGTTCTCTTTCCTTAGGCCGCACGCGTTCGAAAGCTCGTCTGAAGGGATGGGGCATGTCGACAAAGGTGACGCTCAGAGACATCGCGAACGAGGTCGGGCTTTCGCCCACGTCCGTCTCGCTCGTGCTCAACGACCGACCGTGCAAGGTATCCGCGGCAAGCAAGCAGCGCATCCGGGAGGCGGCACGGCGCAAGAACTACGTGCCCAACCAGATCGCCCGCAGCCTCGTGATGCAGCGCTCCGACACGCTGGGACTCATCGTTCCCAACATCGAGAGCCGCTTCTTCTCGTCGCTGGCGAGCAGCCTCGAGCGAAGGTGCCGCGACCACGGCTACGCCTTGTTCATCACCAACTCCGAGAGCCCCGAAAGCGACGCCGACCTCGTGCGCCTGCTCATGAACCGCGGCGTGGACGGACTCTTCATCGTGGTCTCCGACGAGCTTTCCCCAGACGCCGGCCTCGTCAGCACCCTGGGACAGCTGCCTGTGCCGTTCGTGATGGTCGACCGCGTGATCGACGGGGTGGTGGGCGACCGCGTGCGCTTCAACAACGAGGAAGGCGGCCATCAGGCTACCGAATACCTGCTGGACAACGGCCACGAGTGCATCGCCTGCCTCGTGAACAAGGACTCCAACACCGGACGTGCGCGCATGGACGGATATGAGCGCGCGCTGCGCGAGCACGGCATCGAGCCCGACCCGGCACTCGAGCTGCAGACGAACTACTACATCGACGATGCGTTCGAGGCCTCTGCGGCACTGCTCGACACGGAGGCCACCGCCGTCTTCGCAAGCTCCGACAACATCGCGCTCGGCCTTCTCAAGCGCCTCTTCTCCAAGGACCTGCGCGTGCCCGAGGACTACTCCGTAGTGAGCTACGACAACTCCGCCGCCGACGCCCTCTTCGAGCCGGCCCTGACGTCGATCGAGCAGAACGTGGCCGAGCTCTCCGACGTCGCCTTCGAGATCATGCTCGGACGTATCGCGGAGAAGGACGGCGCAGCTCCCCCCGTCGAGCGCATCCTCGAGCCGAAGCTCGTGGTCAAGGCCTCCGTGGCATAGAGTCATCACCAGAATCATCACCCTACAGCTGACGTACGCTCCTACGTTCGATGAGGCTCGTGCCGATATGCAGCACGCGCGTGTAGTCGCTCGGCTTGTTGATCACGTCGAGAATGCCCTGCACGGCCATCTCGCCCATCTCCTGGTTGGGGACGTGCATCGTCGTGAGCGGCGGGTTGGCTATCGTCGCAAACGAGAGGTCGTCGAAACCTATGAGGGAGATGTCATCGGGCACCGCAAGTCCACGCTCCGAGAACGCGCGCATGCATCCGAAGGCCATGATGTCGTTCTCGGCGAAGAAGGCCGTGGGCAGCTTCGGACTCGTCCTGAGCCAGGCGAGCATCCCCTCGTACGACGTGCTGACCTTGGTGCCCACCGCCACGCGGAAGTCCGGGTTGATCGACAGGCCGGCCTCGCGCATGGCACGGCGCCATCCCCGCTCGCGAAGCGGGAAGTTGCGGATGCGATACGACCCCGCGATGTAGCCGATCTCGCGGTGACCATGCTCGATGAGATAGCGGGTGGCGCGGTACGACGAGGTCTCGTTCGACATGACGATGGCGTCGAGTGGAATGCGGTCGCTCGTCCCGTCGACGACGACGAGGGGTGTCTCCGGATCGCTGAACAGGTCGTAGTCCTCTTCGGCCATCTCGGTCCCGAGAAGGATGACGGCGCTGCTCGTGTTGTGGATGATGTCGGAGGCCTGCGTGGTGGCACTCGCACGATCCCCGAGCTCAAGCGTCGTGAACGAGGTCTTGATCCCCTCTGCCTGGGCCTTTGCGGCAATACCGTTGATGACGCCCGTGTGGAAGGTCCCCTCGTCGAGAACCTCACCGGTCTTGCGCGCCATCACGAAGTTAATGTTGCTGATGTGTCCCTGACGCGTATAGCCAAGCTCTCTGGCCACCCGAAGTATCGACTCTGCCGTAGCAGTGTTCACACCGCGTTTATGGTTGAGGGCATTCGAGACCGTCGCGGGGGAAAACCCAGTCTGACGGCTTATTTCTCTGACTCCTAGGTTCTTCATCGACTGCCCCTCCTCCAGCATGCCCTTTACTGTATATAAACATATTACAAAACGTCTCTAACATATGCGTCGAGTCTTTTGCGACAGGCACGACAATGCGTCAGCAATCGGTTGGCTTCCCGGCCAGATACCACCCGACTCTCCTCGCAAAGGTCACCCCCGTGCTACTTCTGTCCGTAGTAGGCGTTGGGTCCGTGCTTGCGCTGATAGTGCTTGTCCTGGAGGTACTGCGGTGCGGGGCCCACACCTGGCGCGAGCATCTCGGTGCGTGCCGCCATCTTGGCCACCTCGTCGAGCACGACGGCATGGTAGACCGCTGCGGCGGCATCCTCGCCCCAGGAGAAGGGCCCGTGGTTGCGCACGAGGCACCCGGGCTGCGCCATGGGGTCAAGCCCCTCGAACCCCTCGACGATCACACGCCCGGTATTAAGCTCGTAGGCCTCCGCGATCTCTTTCTCGGTAAGCCCGCGCATGCAGGGAACCTCGCCGTAGAAGTAGTCTGCCTGGGTAGTGCCGTAGCACGGAATGGACCGTCCTGCCTGGGCCCAGGCGACGGCCCAGCTGGAATGCGTATGTACCACACCACCGATGGACACCCCCCACGCCCTGTAGAGGCAGGCATGTGTGGGCGTGTCGGATGACGGGTTGAGCTCGCCCTCCACGACGTTGCCCTCGAGGTCGCAGACAACGAGATCCTGCGGGTGCAGCTCGTCATAGTCCACTCCGCTCGGCTTGATCACGAAAAGGCCTCGCTCTCGATCAAGACCCGAGGCGTTACCCCAGGTGAAGACCACGAGCCCATGCTTGGGCAGATCCATGTTCGCCTCATAGACCTCATCGCGAAGTTCCTTGAGCATCATGTGACATGTCCTCTCTGGCTAATGCGCGAAATGACGAACCCGGCACCGCGTCCATCGTTTTACAATGCGAGCTCGGCGACGTTGGCGTGCTTGAAGTGCTCGAGATACGCCTTGTACCCATCGACGTCAGCGGGGTCGGGACTGATGGTGACACCGCTCATTCTCGCGAACACCTTGGCATTGAGGTAGTCAGCGAGAGACTCACCGTCATCCTTGTTGAGCATGAACGATGCGGCAACCGCCTGGCCCCAGGCACCTCCCTCGCCCGCCGTCTCCATGACGGTCACGGGAGCGTCGAGCGCAGCGGCGAGCAGGCTCTGGGCGACTTTCGGTGTCTTGAAGATGCCACCATGGCCATAGAGCTTGTCGATGCGCACGCCCTCGGCACGCAGGGCCTCGTTGCCCACGGCAAGTGCGCCGAAGGCGGACATGATGTTCATGCGCATGAAGTTGGCGATGGTAAACCGCGCATTCTGGCCACGCACGAAGAGCGGATGTCCCACGTTGACGCCCATGACCGTTTCGCCTGACACGAAGGGAATCGAAACGAGTCCGCCGGCGTCCTTGTCGGCCCCGAGCGCCGCTTCGAAGAGCGTCGTGTAGATGGACCCCTTGTCCACGGGCTGCCCCATCGCCTTGCCGTAGTCGGCGAGAAGATCGACCCAGTCGTTTATGTCAGACGTGCAGTTGTTGCAATGGACCATGGCCACGGGATCACCGACGGGCGTGGTCACGAGGTCGATCTCGGGCACCATGGCATCTGCCAGCGCATGTTCGAGCACCACCATCGAGAATACCGACGTGCCCGCGCTCACGTTGCCCGTACGCTGTGCGACGGAGTTCGTGGCGATCATGCCTGTGCCCGCATCACCCTCGGGCGGGCAGAGCGGACATCCCGGCCTGAGGTCGCCTGTGGGGTCGAGCATCCGTGCACCGTCTGGCGTGAGATGGCCGGCACACTCTCCCGCAACGAGCACGCGCGGCAGCAGGTCCTCTATCTTCCACGCAACGCCGCGCGCCGCCACGCACGCATCGAACTTCTCGATCATGCCGTGGTCGTAGTCCTTGGCCACGGAGTCAATCGGAAACATGCCAGAGGCATCCCCCACCGAGAGGCAGTTCTCGCCCGTGAGGAGCCTGTGCGCATAGCCCGCAAGCGTCGTGAAGGAGGAGATGCGCGAAACGTGCTCCTCACCGTCAATGACGGCCTGATAGATATGGGAGATGCTCCACCGTTCGGGGATGTGGAACGAGAAGAGCTCGGAAAGCTCGTGAGCAGCGACCGTCGTCGTGGTGTTGCGCCAGGTACGGAAAGGTACGAGCAGCCTGCCTTCGTCATCAAACGGCAGGTATCCATGCATCATCGCCGAGACGCCCATGGCGCCAAGGGAGTGCAGCGTCACACCATAGCGCCTCTCCACGTCAGCCTTGAGCGACGCGTAGGCGGCCTGGATGCCCGAGGTGAGCTCGTCCTGGGCGTAGGTCCAGTACGTCCCATCAAACGTGTTCTCCCAGTCGAAGGTACCGATGGCGATGGGGTTGTTGTCAGAATCGTCGAGCACGGCCTTGATGCGCGTCGATCCGTACTCGATCCCAAGGGTGGTCTTGGCACCCTCGATATCCTGGAGTATCTGCTCTGTCGTCTTTGCCATCTCTTCTGCTCCTCATGAGTCCGGCCGTGACCCTGCGTGGGCGCGGCCGGTACGGGTTGTCTTCGTCACCGAATGGGCCGTGCGGTACTAGTGGTAGAAGACCTCGCCGAGCCTGAGGTCACGCTGGAAGTCGCGCAGGTTGGTGTCGGCGTCGATGACCACGGACTCGATGCCCATGGCGTCGGCCCAGTCAATCATCTGGTCTGCCGAGAGGTCATACGACATCGCCGTGTGGTGGGCGCCGCCCGCGTAGATCCAGGCGGTCGTGCCGATCTTGAGGTCAGGCCTCGGGGTCCAGAACACGGTGCCGGTGGGAAGCATGGGCATGGGCTTCTCGACCTTCTTGCAGTCGATGTCCTGCACGATGAGACGGAAGCGATTGCCGAGGTCGATGAGCGACGTCGCGATGGCGGGACCGGTCTTGCCCGTGAAGATGAGGCGGGCGGGGTCCTCGCGCTCCCCCATGGAGAGCGGCGTGGCACGGATGGCGATGCGACCATCGGCCACGGAGGGATCCACCTCGCTCATGTGGCTCTCGAGGATGCCCTCCTTGCCGGGAACGAGGTTGTACGTGTAGTCCTCCATGAGCGCGGAGCCCTTCGCGCCGTCCATTCCGGCGGTCATGACCTTCATGAGACGCACCATCGCAGGCGTCTTCCAGTCGCCCTCGGGGCCAAAGCCGTAGCCCCTCTGCATGAGGCGCTGGACGGCAAGGCTCGGCAGCTGCTTCAGGCCACCGAGGTCCCCGAAGTGGTCGGAGAACGCGTTATACTCGTGCTCCTCGAGGAAGCGCTCGATACCGATCTCCTGGGCTGCCTGCACCTCGACGTGACGGCGGAACTCCTGGGGATCCCGACCGTCGAGGATGATCTCGTACGTGTCGTAATACTCGTCGGTGAGGGCCTTGACCTCGGCGGCACTCACACCATCCACGTAGGGGACGAGGTCGTTCACAGGCCAGGCGTCGACGGTCCATCCGAACTTGATTTCCGCCTCGATCTTGTCACCATCGGTCACGGCGACGTTGCGCATCGTGTCCGCGAATCGGGCGACGCGGATGTTGCGGCTCTCGATGACGCCCACGGCCACACGCTGCCACGCGCCGAGCTCGGAGAGGACTCCCTCGTCTCTCCAGTGGCCGAAGATCACCTTGTGGGTCCAGCGCATGCGGGCGAAGATGTGCCCCAGCTCGCGCTCACCGTGCGCCGCCTGGTTCTCGTTCATGAAGTCCATGTCGATCGAGTCGTACGGGATCTCCTCGTTGTACTGCGTCGCGAACTGGCACAACGGCTTGGTAAGCTGCTGGAGGCCATGGATGTAGGACTTGGAGGGCGAGAACGTATGCGCCCAGGTGATTATGCCGGCGCATTCGGGGTCGGCGTTCGCGGCGGCGAACGTGGCCGAGATCACGTCGTTGGTGAGCAGGTTGGGCTTGAGGACCACCTCATAGGAGACGACCTTCGATGCGTTGAGGGCAGACACGACCTCTGCGGAGTGCTCCGCGACGTGAGCGAGGACCTCGTCACCATAAAGGTCCTGAGTGCAGGGGCAGAACCAGAACTTGTACTGCTTGATGCTGAGCATGGCGATTCCCTTCTCGGGTTGACTTTCTGGTTGGCGTTGCGACAGCTCCCAGGATGTCCCGCCCCTGTGGAGGAAGGAAGGGGGGTGGGAGAGGCGGGACAGTGGGAGGCGCCTCAGCGATTGAGGCCTACTTGATTACCTGGTTGGAGCTCCTGTCGGAGAAGAGCGCCACCATGATGATGAATACGACGCCGAGGATGAGCTGCTGTATCTCGGTGGTGAAGCCCATCATGACCAGGCCCTTCTGGAGGATGAGATACGAGAGCACGCCGATGACGATGTTGGAGAAGCGTGCGCGCGCACCGCCGTTGATGGGCATGCCACCGAGCACCATGGCGATGAGCAGCTGCGTCTCGAGCATGTTACCGGCAGTCGAGGTGACTGACCCGACCTTGATGGCATTGATGAATGCGGCGAAGCCCGTGAGGCAACCGGCGACGATGTAGACGATCACCTTGGTCTTCTGCACCTTGATGCCGGCAAAGCGGGCGGCCTTCTCGTTGGCACCAATGGCCTTGAGGTTGTGGCCGATGGAGGTGAAGCGGGTCACGACGTAGGTAATCACGAGCACGGCGAGGGTGATACCCATCAGAAGCGTCATGTCATTGAAGGTCGTGACGTATGTCGCCGCATAGACCGGGCTCGTGGTCGTGATGAACGCGCAGACACCGCGGAGCAGGAACATCACGCACATCGTGACCACGAACGACTGAATCTGACGATATACGTGGAAGTAGGCGTTGATGGCCCCGATGACTCCGCCCGTGGCGATGCCGCCGAGAATGGCGAGCACGAGGTTGTACTGCGACAGCGCGCAGAAGACGGCGCACGAGACGCCAAGCATGGAACCCTGGGAGAAGTCCAGGCATCCCATCGTCATGATCAGCCACACGCCGCAGGCGGCGATCATGAGCATGTACCCGCCGGAGAGAATCAACGTGATGTTCTTGGGCGTGAGAATCGAGCCGCCGGTCGCGATGGCAAAGAAGCCGAGAATCACCACGAAGCCGATGAGGGGAAGGAACCCGCGGATGCGTGCGGCAAAAGCGTCCTTCTTCTTGTCATCGATAGCGGTCGTCTTGGAATCGATCGCCGTGTCGTTTGAAGTTGTCATCTGTCCTGCCTCCTAAACCATCTTCGAGATGAGGTCCTGCTCGGACAGCTCGGGGCTGCGCGTGAGCTCGCCGTTAATCTTCCCGTCCTTCATGACGAAGATCCGGTCGCACATGCCGAGAAGCTCCATGATCTCCTCGGAGATGATGAGAATCGCCTTGTTCTCCTTGCGCATCTGCTCGAGCAGGGCATAGATGGCTGCCTTGACCTTGATGTCGATACCGCGAGTGGGCGAGTCGAGGACGAGGATGTCCGACTGCTTGCCCAGCCAGCGCGCGAGCACGACCTTCTGCTTGTTGCCGCCGGAAAGCGCCGAGACGTACTGGTTGACACTGACCATCTTCGTGCTCATGAGCACGGCGTACTTGTCCGAGAACTCCCGGAGCTTCTTGTCGGAGAGCACGCGTCCCATGTCACGCATCGACGGCAGTGCGATGTTGTCCTCGATCGTATCGTTGATGAGCAGCGACTCGTTGTCGCGGTCCTTTGACGCATAGGCGATGGAGTGGTCGATGGCGGTGTTGATGTCCTTGACCTTGGTACCGTCGGCGAGGACCACCTCGCCGGTCCGGTCGTATGACGCACCGAAGATGGCCTTGCCGACCTCGTGCATACCGCACTCCGACAGGCCACCGATCCCCAGGATCTCACCGCGATGAAGGTCAAACGAGACGTCGTCGATCATACCGGGAACCGTGACCCCACGCACGGAGACGGCCGTCTCGCCGGGCTGCTCTCGGGCATAGTCGGGATAGTCGGTGCGGTAGTAGTGGTCATCCATCTGTCGACCGACCATCAGCGTCTTGAGCTGGTCCTCGTCCACGTCCTCGCGGTTGACGGTCGTGACGAAGTCACCGTCGCGCAGGATGGAGATGCGGTCGGCCATCTTGAGTACCTCGCCCATGTCGTGCGAGATGAAGATCACGCAGTGGCCGAGCTCGCGTACGTGGTCCATGACCTCGAAGAGCTTGTCGCGACCCTTCTGCGAGAGTGCCGTGGTCGTCTCGTCGATGACGAGGACCGCAGGGTCGAACCACGTGGACTTGACGATCTCGACGAGCTTGCGGTCCTCGAAGTCGTAGTTGTCGATGATGCTCGTCGCCTTGATGTACCCGAGGTCGTAGGCGTCGAGAAGCTCCTGCGCCTTCCTGTTCATGGCGGCGGTGTCCTTGATACCCCTCCTGATGAACTGGTCCTCGTCGCCGAGGAACATGTTGTCGGCGACGGAGAGGCCACCGAGCGTACCGGTCTCCTGGACCACGATGGCGATGCCCTGGTGGTTGGCGTCAACCTGGTTCTTGGGTGCCACGTCATGCCCCATGAGCGTGAACGTGCCCGACCCTATGGGCAGGATACCCGTGAGCATGTTCGTGAACGTTGACTTGCCCGAGCCGTTCTCGCCGATGAGGGCGTGGACCTCGCCCTCGAGGAAGTCGAGGGACACCTCGTTGACGGCATGCGTGGGGCCGAACCTCTTATCGATCTTCTCGGCGTGAAGCAGCAGCTTCTGTTCCATGGTGTATCCCTCCCTTACTTGACGACGGCGCCCTTGACGCGCTTGGTGGTGATGCAGATTATTGCGAGCAGGGTCGCGCCCGTGACCACGTTGTTGATCGTGACGGGCATGCCTAGGGCAACGAAGCCGGCGAACATCATCGAGATGATGAACTCACCTATGACGATCGCGGCGACCGGGTGGCCGTACTTCTTGAAGGCCAGGCCGAAGAACGTGCCCATGAGCGGCTTGAAGTTGAGCGACTGCGAGAGCATCCCCGTCATGGGGGTCTGGGCGGTGCCGTAGCCGATGTAGAGGATGGCCATGATGCCCACGAACGTCGAGCAGAGCACGAATGCGAGGAACTTGTACTTGTCGACGTTGACACCCATGTTCTTAGCCGTCGCCTCGTTGGCGCCGATGGCGTTTACGTATGTACCGAGCTTGGTGTACTTGAGAATGAACGTGCAGAGGGCAAACGCCAGCACGGCCAGGATGAGGTTCCACGGATACGAGCCGAACATCTTATACGCGTCACCAAGACGCGTTCCCGACCAGCCGGAGGTGAAGACCGAGAGGCTTTCGTAAATGAGTGAGAGACCGACGGTAACAATCAGTGATGGAATGCGCAGCTTGATATAGGCGAGGCCGTTGGCAGCTCCGAGAAGCGCACCACAGAGAATCGGGGCCACGATCAGACCCAGGATGCCCATCGACTGAGAGAAGCCGATTGCCATGAGGCACGAGAGCACGAGCACCGAGCCGATGGAGAAGTCCCAGAGACCCATGACGACGATGAAGTACAGCCCGCACCCGCCCACGGCATAGATGAGGCCGGTCTGCAGATAGGTAAGGAGCTGGTCCGGATCTCCGAACGTGCTGGGGCACATGGCCTTGAACACGAGCCAGACCAGTGCCGTGACGATGAGAAGCAGACCCACGCCGTACCACTGGCTCTGCCTCGCCCTCTTGATAAGTTCCATCCACCAATCCTTTCGCGAGAAACCGTCGTAGAGCAGGGGCAGGCCCAAGGAACGGACCCGCCCCTGCAGACGGGCGTGAGTCAAGCTCTATGCGTGACGCGTCTTGACATCCTCGATGGAGAGCGACGTCGCTGACTTGTCGAGGTCATCGAAGCTCATCGCGGCAAGCTTCGAGATCTCGTCGTCGGTATAGGGGGCCTCGTCGACGAAGTACTTCTCGTAGTCCTCGTACTCGGAGACGGAGGAGACGTACACGTACGGGAACAGAATCTCCTTGCCATAGCTACCAGCGCTCGGCATGAAGTCGGAGTTACCCTTGCAGGCGGCGTAGACCATCAGGAAGGAGTAGAGCGGGTCGCAGAAGTGGCCGCCGGACTCACAGTACATGCCACCGGTCTGGAGCTGATCCTTGAGGTCATCGAGGAAGTCGGTGGAGGCCACGCGGATCGTACCGGTGAGACCCATGTTCGCGAGCTGGCCCACGGAACCCACGAGCGGGTCACCGCCGCCGCCGGCAACGATCAGGGCGTCCATCTTCGGGTCAGTGTTATAGAACTGCTGGGTGACGTTGGTACCCTCGGAGGAGGAGGTGTTGGCGTAGACGGGGTCGGAGAGGGTCACGGGGTCGCTGGGGTTCGCGGAGTTCCAGGTGGACACGCCGGACTGATAGCCCTTCCAGCGCAGCTGGAACGTGGCGTCACCGACGGTCCAGGCCTCGAGCTTGATGTTGCGGGCACCCTTGGTGAGACCCTTGTAGGCATCCGCGTTGTCGGCGGTGAGCAGCTCGATGAGCTTCTCGCCATTGCCGACCTCGTCCTCGTGGACGGAGCCGACGAAGTACTTGGAGGCCTCGGCCAGCGAATAGACGTCGGGAGAGGCGTCCTTGGAGATCATGCGGTAGAACTGGGCAAGGTAGACACCGTTGTCGTTGCAGGTGTTGATCGCGGAGGTCATCTCCGAGTCAGCGGAGTTGCAGATGACGATGCCGTTGCAGCCTGCTGCGCAGAGGGTCTCGACGGAAGCCGTAACCTGCTCGGAGACATGGCCCTGGTCGACCGTGGTGACCTCGACACCGAGGATGTCGGCGGCCTTCTGGATGATGTCAACGGAGAGCTTGCCGAGAGCGTCGGTGGAACTCCAGATCGAGACGCCAATCTTGATCTTCGAGCCCGAGCTGGCGCTCGAATCCGAGCTGGAGCCAGAGCCGGAGCCGGAGCAGCCGACGAGCGAACCCATGCCAGCCGCACCACCCATGAGACCCGCATACTTGACGAAGTTCCTTCTTGAGATGTTCATGCTCTTTTTTTCCCTTCCCTGTTGCTTCCCGTCTGTGCTCACCTCTGTGTGAGCACATAAACAGACAAAAAACATCTGCTCGCCGTGACGAGCCGACCTTCCCCCTACCCAACTCCCTTCATGCCTTCATGCAGAGTTTTTTCGATTCCCGCTGGTGCCGTACGTTGGACTCGTTGAGACGTACGTTTACGAACGTTTTCTTTCTCGCCATCCGTTGTACCAGCAGACAAAACGGACAGAAACACGACCCCCTATGAACGGTATATTTTTGAACATAAGCGGTCTGTTTATATACTTGTTTACATATTATCGGCTGTAAACACGACTTTTATGTTTAGTGATGTTTATATACCCATACGGACGTATGCCTTCATGAATCCCCGCTGGTACAGGGACTGTCAACGGGAACTTCGTGGACGAGACGCACCATCTCGCAGCTCGTTCTCCCCTTGGGCGCATAATGGAACGCGGCACACACGAGGACGAAAGGCACCACATGGACATCACTCCGCGGGAAGTCAGCGAGACCCTCTCCATGGTCTCCGAACAGAACCTCGACCTTCGTACCATCACCATGGGAATCTCGCTCATGGGCTGTGCGGACGAGGACATGGACCGCCTGTGCGACAAGGTCTATGAGAAGATCACGCGCACGGCAAAGCATCTCGTGTCCACCGCCGAGGACCTCGAGAGCGAGTATGGGATTCCCATTGCCAACAAGCGCGTCTCGGTGACGCCCATCGCACAGATCGCGGCAGGTTGCCCGAACGCCGACCTCTCCCCCATCGCCCGTACCATGGATCGCGCGGCCGCGACCCTGGGAATCGACTTCATGGGCGGCTTCTCCGCGCTCGTGCAGAAGGGCATCGGCGAGACCGATCGCAAGCTCATCGAGTCCGTACCGGAGGCGCTCGCCTCCACCGAACGCGTATGCTCGTCACTCAACATCGCCTCCACGCGCGCCGGCATCAACATGGATGCCGTGCTCCTCTCCGCCGAGACCATCCTGGAGTGCGCGCGACGCACCACCGACATCGACTGCTACGGTGCCGCGAAGTTCGTCGTCTTCGCCAACATGGTCGAGGACTCCCCGTTCATGGCGGGTGCCGTCCATGGCTCCGGAGAGGCCGATGCGGTTATCAACGTGGGCGTCTCCGGTCCCGGCGTCATGGCCGCGGCACTCCAGGAGCTGCCCGATGACGCCAGTCTCATGGAGGTCGCGGAGCGGATAAAGCAGACCGCGTTCAAGATCACCCGTGCCGGCGAACTCATGAGTCGCGAGGCCTCGCGCCGACTTGGCGTGGAGAAGGGCATCGTGGACCTGTCTCTCGCTCCCACCCCTGCCGCAGGCGACTCCGTGGCCAAGATCCTCGAGATCATCGGCGTGGGCGAATGCGGCGGTCCCGGCACCACCTGCGCGCTCGCCCTTCTCAACGACTGCGTCAAGAAGGGTGGTGTCATGGCCAGCTCGTCGGTAGGTGGGCTCTCGGGTGCCTTCATCCCCGTCTCCGAGGATGCCGGCATGATCAGGGCTGCCGTTGACGGCTCGCTCACCATCGAGAAGCTTGAGGCCATGACCTCGGTCTGCTCCGTCGGCCTTGACATGATTGCCATCCCAGGTGATACGCCCGTGGAGGCAATCGCAGGCATCATCGCAGACGAGATGGCGATCGGTGTGATCAACACCAAGACCACGGCCGTCCGTCTTATCCCCGCCATCAATCACGTCGAGGGAGACATGCTCGAGTTTGGCGGCCTCTTCGGCAGCGCCCCCGTCATGCCCGTCAACGCTTTCGCGGGCAACGTGCTCACGCACCGAGGCGGACGCTTCCCGGCACCGCTGAACTCACTGAAGAACTAGGGATACAGGCACCTCTCTGGACAAACTCACGGTCCTCACCCCCATCACATCTCACGCATGGGCGGAGGGACTGCTGACCTGCAGAAAAAGGCCACCGATGTACGAGCCTCCGGAAGGCACTACACGATTTGTGCCAGCAACCCCGTAAGATTCCCAGTTGAGACAGGCCTGGCACCCGCTCCAGCAATGCAACAAGAATGAGCTCGTACATTTGGCCGATAATTCTACAGGTGTTCAGCAAGACTTCGTGACAAGCCGCTTCACCCGAGTCCAAACGACCTTCCTAGCCCAGGAAACGCACCTCAGGCTCAAGGCGCACGCCAAATTGCCTCTCAACCTCGTCCTGCACGTGCTCGATGACGGCATGGACGTCAGCTGCAGTGGCATTGCCGACGTTGACGACAAAGCCCGCGTGCTTCTTGCTCACCGCAGCACCCCCGGACTGGTAGCCCTTGAGACCGGCATCGGTGACAAGCTTGCCTACGAAATAGCCCTCGGGACGCTTGAAGGTAGAACCTGCGCTCGGGAATTCGAGCGGCTGCCTCTCCTCGCGCTTTCGTGTGAGTTCATCCATGACCTGGCGAATCTTCTCGGAATTTCCGCGTTTGAGGTCAAAGGTGGCCGAGAGCACGACCATGCCCTCGTCGGCTATGCGGCTATGGCGATATCCCAAGTCGAGCTCATCGATGCCAAGGGTGTCCTGCGTGTCATCGGTCCTGAGAACGCGCACGCACTTGAGCACGTCGGCCATGCTGCCACCGTAGGCACCGGCGTTCATGAAGCAGGCGCCACCAACGGAGCCCGGAATGCCGCAGGCGAACTCGAGACCCGAGAGCCCAAGCTCACAAGCCATCTCGGAGGCCTCCTTGAGGCCAACGCCCGCCTCACAGGTCATCTCGTCATCTTCCACCGTCACGCCTACGAGGTCGTCTCCGAGAGCCACGATCACACCACGACACCCCTCGTCGGAGACGAGCAGGTCGGAACCATAGCCGAGCACAAAGTAGGGAACCCCGGCGTTCGTGCACTCACGCAGGACATCCCGAATCTCCTCGGGATCATCTGGGATGACATATACATCGGCGGGGCCACCGATTCTAAAGGTGGTGTGCTCACACATGGGCTCATCAACGAGGACGTTCTCCTCGCCTACGATGCCCCGGAGTCTCCAGGCAAGGGCATCTAAGTCATAGCCGCTTTCGGGCATGGCTGCAACACGCTCCGTTCGGTACGTCGACATACGCAGATTCTGCGCGATTCTTGCCGCGACAGGTTTCGTCACAGTATAGAACAAGGCGAGATCGTATCCGTTCGCCCCTGGCTATTGCCAAGAGCCATGACCTACCTCGCCAAGGCAGTCGTAGGGAGTGTGGCGGGTCACCCTTTCCGGTCCTGCTTCTTGGTTATGCGCCCGAGCTCAGATTGACACGTGATTTTGACCCCGGATGCATATCCAAAGAGTGTTTCGGCGAGGTCCGTCTCCTCGTCAGCCTCATCGACTCGTGCTATAGTCTGCGGCGACGGTTTCAGGGCGGGGTGAGAATCCCCACTGGCGGTAATAGTCCGCGACCCGCGAGAATGCGGCTGACCCGGTGCAAACCCGGGACCAACGGTTATAGTCCGGATGAAAGAAACAGAGGTGCCACATGGCACAGAACTCCACGTTCTCTTCGAACGACAGCCATTCGACCACGAGCAACGAGAACGGATGGTCCACGAGACGCATCGCGATGACCGCGCTACTCTGCGCAGCCGCGGCCATCTGCACGCTTTTCGTTGAGTTTCCGATCGTCCCGGGGATCTCGTGGCTCAAGTACGACCCATCGGGCATCGTCGCGCTCATCGCAGGGCTTGTCTTTGGTCCCGCAACCGGCGCGGTCGTCTCGGTCATCTCGTATCTGCCGCACATCGCGACCGCAAGCGGCTTCTGGGGCATGCTCATGGCAATGGTCGCCACGTTCTCGCTCGTTGTTCCCGCCGCTCTCGTCTATCGGCGCAATGGTTCGCGCAGGGGCCTTATCCTGAGCCTTGTGGTCGGTGCCGTGGTGAGCGTGGCGGCGAGCGTCGTGATGAACCTCGTCATAACCCCCATCTATGCACACGTGTCCGTTTCCGATGTGATGGCCCTCGTCGTTCCGGCCCTCCTGCCCTTCAACATCGCCAAGGTGGCCATCAACTGCATCGTGTGCGCACTTGTCCTCAAGCCCGTCTCAAGGGCAATCGGAAAGTAGCGCATGCCCGCCGTAGCAGCCATAACCAGGCCGGCCATCTCACTCGAGCACGTGACCCTCGTCTATGGCGAGGACATGGTCGCGCTCGATGACGTAAGCCTTTCGGTCGCGCCGGGCGAGTGGGTCTGTGTGCTGGGCGCCAACGGTTCGGGAAAGTCCACGCTCGCCTCGGTGATCTGCGGGCTCCTTGCCCCTGACGCGGGAACGGTCGAACTCGTGGGCGAGCACGTGCTCGACGAAGGAGACGCCGATCTCAGCGCGTATCGCCGTGCTCGACGTGAAATCGGTCTCGTGTTTCAGAACCCCGACGATCAGATCATCACTACGGTCGTAGCGGAAGACGTGGCGTTCGGCCCCGAGAACCTCGGCGTGCCCCCTGAAGAAATCGGGGCTCGCGTAGCCCGCGAACTGCACCGTGTTGCTCTCGAGACATATGCCGACATGGACCCCGCCCGTCTCTCCGGTGGTCAGAAGCAACGCGTCGCCATCGCTGGCGCACTCGCCATGGAAAGACGGGTTCTCGTGCTCGATGAACCCGGCGCCCTTCTCGACGTTCGCGGCCGTCGATCGATCATGGACGTCATGCGTCGCATACACGTCGCGGGGACAACCCTCGTACACATCACGCATTTCATGGACGAGGCCCTCGCCGCCGACCGCGTCATCGTCATGGACCGTGGCAGAATCGCCGTCGAGGGCACGCCGCGCGAGGTCTTCTCTCACGTGGGTGAGCTTCGGGGCCTGTCGCTCGAGGCCCCCTTTGCGGCGCGCCTCTCGGCCGCGTTGCGCCATCATGGCGTGAGCGTGCCCCTGACCTGCGACGAAGACGAGCTGAGGCACAGCCTCGCCAGAGCATGCGCCAGCGAGGCACACGCTGCGCACGCGTCCGTCCCCTGTGCCTGCGCGCCCTCTGATGAACCTGCGGTGATCTGCGAGCACGTCTCGTACAGCTACTCCGACGACGCCCGCGGTCATGCCGCCCTCTCCGACGTGACGTTCTCCGTCCCCGCAGGCTCCACCTGCGCCATCATCGGACAGACAGGCTCGGGAAAATCGACGCTCCTTCGTCTGATATGCGCTCTCGAGGTACCGGACGAGGGTCGTATCCTCATCGATGGCATACCCACAGGGAAACGCCGCGACCGCCGCAGGCTTCACGGCATCGTGGGCTTCGTCATGCAGCATCCGGAGCGGCAGCTCTTTGCGGAGACCGTCCTCGAGGACGCCTCGTACGGACCACGCAACATGGGCCTCTCTCCGAGCGAGGTCACCCGTCGCGCCGCACGTGCCCTCGACCTCGTGGGAATCTCCGGGAAGGCGGACGCCTCCCCCTTCGAGCTCTCGGGTGGCCAGAGACGTCTGTGCGCCATCGCCGGCGTCCTTGCCATGGAACCCAGGATCTTCGTCCTCGACGAGCCGACGGCCGGCCTCGACCCCCGGGGACGTGCCGAGCTCAGACGCATACTCTCCGAGGTCAACGGCACTGGTACGACGGTCATCGAGGTCACCCATAGCATGGAGGATGCCGCCGTCTGCAGTGAGGTCATCGTTCTCGACCAGTCGAGGCTCCTCATGCAGGGCACGCCTACCCAGGTCTTCTCGCCAGGACACGAGGAGCTGCTCAAGACGGGCGGCCTCGGCCTTCCTGCCCCACTCCGGTTTGCACTCGCGCTCGAGCGAGACGGTATGGCGCCTCTCGGCAACCCCCTCAACGAGGACGAGCTCATTGCAGCCATCACGACACGGGCGGCTACCTTCGGCTCCTCTGGGGCGGTGGTCTAGGTGGCACTCAGGATCACCATTGGCCAGTACTACCATGCCGACTCGCCCGTCCACCGCCTCGATCCGCGAGCAAAGCTTGCCTGCGCGCTTGTGCTCATGGTGACGGTCTTCTTCATCGTGACGCCGCTTCAGCTCGCGCTCGGGCTCTCCTGTGCGGCAGCACTTGTCGTCGTCGCCCGTCTCCCCCTCAGAAACGTGCTCGCCTCGGTGAGGCCATTGGTGGTGGTTCTCGTCATCCTCGGCGTTTTCAACCTCTTCTATGTGCATACGGGCACGATCGTCCTGACGCTGGGTCCGGTCGCGATCACCGACGAGGCCATCTGGTGGGCCATCTGCTACCCGCTTCGTCTCTCCGTCGCCATCCTCTACGGGGCCATCATCCTGCTCACGACGACGCAGGTCCAGCTCGCCGACGCCTTTGATGCAGCCCTCGCCCTCATTACGCACCTCGGAGGGCCTGGTCACGAGCTTGCCATGGTCTTCTCGCTCATGCTTCGCTTCATCCCCACCATCGCAGACGAGGCCTCGGCCATCATCGATGCTCAGACGGCACGCGGCGGCGGCATGGGCGAGGGGAGCTTCGCGCATCGCGTCCGTTCGATTGGACCCATGCTCGTAGCACTTCTCGGCAGCGCGATGCGCCACGCCGACGGGGTTGCACGCGCGCTCGACGCCCGTTGCTACGAAGGCTCCGTCGGGAGAAGCCATTGGCATCCGCTGCGCTTCCGTACCATGGATGCCGTCGCCGTGGTGCTCACGGGCTCCTATCTTATCGTGCTCTTCCTCCTGGCATAGATGAGGCGGCGCGGGCCCGGCATCTGCCGAACGTCGCACCGCCTCATGAACCTGCGGATACGTGTATCGGGAGAGAGCGCTACCTCACAAGCGAACCCCCAACGTAGGTGGCGTCAAGCGTGAGGTCGGCGTTGAGGATGACGACATCGGCGTCGCGTCCCGGAACGATGCTGCCGCAGCTGCGCTCGATGCCGTTGGCAAGGGCAGGCACTTCTGTTGCCATGCGAATGGCCTGCTCGGCCGTCACGATACCCCAGTCGTAGAAGTTCTTGACGCCCTGCGCGAGCGTGAGGACCGAGCCCGCGATGCTATCGCTGTCGCGCAGGTAGCACAGGCCATCTCGCATGACGACAGCCAGACCGCCACTCGTATACTCACCCTCGGGCATGCCGCCGCAGGCCAGGCAATCGGTGATGAGAACCACGTGGTCCCAGCCCTTGGCGTTGACGAGGACCTTGCATGCGCCTGGCGTGACGTGCTTGCCATCGCAGATGATCTCGGCATAGGTCTCGGGCGTGGTCATGGCGCACCCGACGACACCCGGGTCGCGGTGATGGAGGCCGCGCATGCCGTTATAGGTGTGTACGAAGATGCTCGCACCTGCGGCCACCCCTGCCATCGTCTGCTCGTAGGTGGCGTCGGTGTGGCCGATGGCGCACTTCACACCCATGGCGGTAGCCGCAACGATGTACTCCGTCGAACCCGCGCGCTCAGGTGCGAGCGCACTCTTGCGTATGGCCCCCCGGGCAGCACGCTGCCATCCCTCGAGGATCTCGATCCTGGGATCAATCAGGAAGGCGGGGTTCTGGGCACCGACGTGTTTCATCGTGAAGAAGGGTCCCTCGAGGAAGATGCCCTGGATGCGGGCACCCACGAAGTCACTGCCACGCGACTCGGCCGTATCGGCAATTGATGCGCAGCACTCGCCGAGATCTTTCACGTCCTGAGTGAAGGTCGTGGGCAGCCACGACGTGGTCCCATGACGTGCGAGCTCGATGCTGGCGGCATTCAAGCCCGCCGCATCCTTGTCAGTGGACGAGTGACCAAAGAAGCCGTGGATGTGGGTATCCACGAATCCTGGGGCCACCCACTTGCCCGAAGCGTCGACGATGGTGCCCTCGGGTCTTTCCGTCGTGAAGGCACCAAACTTCCCGTCAACGACGGGCAGGTAACCAGTGCCAAACACCCCGCCGGGCAGCACGAACCGCTCGGAATAGAACGCGAAAGACTCCATGCGAAACCTCCTCCTGTCAGTGCCCTAGACCATGAACGGATGAATGGTAACACCCTTGACCACGCGATTGACCGTTCCCGTGGGAGAGGGCGTGTCAGGGGTATTGCCGACCTTCACTGAGGTGAGGAGCGCAACGGTCTGGGCGACCATCACGTACGGCAGGGCGAGGTATCCCTCGGGTAGGGGCATCGCAGCAGCGTCGAAGGTGAAGGACTCACCCGCATACGTCTCTTTGCCAGGCTGCTGAATGGCGATGGTGTGGGCGGCGATGCCGTCGCCGGCGATCTCGTTCAAGATGTCGAGATCATAATCGCGCGTATAGGGGTCGTTGCTCACGAGACCGAAGACAAGCGTGCGGCCATCGACGAAAGACTTGGGTCCATGACGATACCCCATGGAAGAGTCAAAGCAGGTGGCGACCTTACCCGCCGTGAGCTCGAGGATCTTGAGCTGGCACTCGCGCGTCATGCCGGCGAGCGAACCCGAGCCGAGGTAGGTGATGCGGTCGAAGTCACCGTCGAGCCACGAGGTGATCTGTCCCTCGCGAGCGATGACGTCACGACCCATGGATGCCGCCTGGGCAACCCAGGCAGACTTCTGCTCGAAGGAAGAAGGGTCGAAGATGAGGTTGCAGAGCAGCTCCATGCAGGAATAGCTGCCGGTCATCGCAAACCCAAGGTCGTTGGCCTCGGGGATGAGCAGCGTGAGGGAGCACTCGTTCCCCTCAAACCGACGTGCCAGCGCACCCTCTGGAGCACAGGTGATGTTGAGGAAGAGGACGTTGTCAAGCACCTGGTCGGCACGTTCGACGGCAGCAAGGCTCTCGGGACTGTTGCCGCTACGAGCGAACGAGACGAAGACGGTCGGATCGCTCGGACGCAGGAAGTCGAGCGGCGCGGAGACGATATCGGTCGTCGCCCGGGGTTCGAAGACGTAGGCATCCGCATGTGCAACGTGACGCAGGTAGGGTGTCACGGTGTCGCTTACGTAGGCAGAGGTTCCCGCGCCGGAGAGAACGACGTGCAAAGGCTTCTCGTCAGCCATCTTCTCTGCCCTGGCGAGAAACGACTCGATGGCGGGGAGGTTCTCCTGGTAGATCCTGAGCGTCGATTCCCAGAGGTCGGGCTGCTGCTTGATTTCGCGCGTGGTGATGTGTGCGCCCATTGCCGCCAATGCGGCCTCGTCCTTCTCGAACATGCTGGCTAGCTCCTTCCGAGCTCAGCTCCGCACGTGAGAGACCTTATACCTGAACTGGTCGGCACGGGCGATGCTGAGCGTAAACTCGATGATTTCGTTCCGTTCGTTGTATGTCGTGCGAATGAGGTTAAGTACGGGCGCTCCCTCACCTATGTCGAGCACGCGTGCATCCTCAATCCGGGCGATGCTCGCATAGAACTCCTCCTCCGCGACGCGCACTTTCTGGTGGTAATCCTGCTCCATGATCTCGTAAAGGGGCTTGCGCTCGACCTCACTCCTCGTAAGCGAGAGGAACTGCCCTACGGGGAGAAAGGTCCGCTCCACCATCATGGGAATGTCATCCGCAGCGCGTAGCCTCCTCATGCGGTAAATCTTCTCGCCTATGTGCAGGCCCATGTGCCCCGCAAGGTACTTCGTAGCCTCGATGACTTCGAACTCGAGAATCGTGGTCCTTGGCACCCTGCCAAGCTGACGCATCTGGTCGGTAAAGCTATAGGCCCCCATGAGATTCGTTGCCTGGCCCGAACGGTCTGCCACAAACGTTCCCCTACCATGCCTACGATAGATAAGCCCGAGGTTCTCGAGCTCCTGCAGAGCAAGGCGGACCGTCGTACGCGAGAGCCCGTAGCGCTTCGAAAGCTCACGCTCCGACGGAAGGAGATCGTTCGGTTTCAGTTCGTTCTCAATCCTATTCTGGAGGATGTCAACAAGCTGATCGTAGAGTGGCTGTTTCATTAAGTTGGACCTTTTTCACCTGTACTAAGCAAGACCTCCGGAAACACATCTACACCTTTTGCCCAGCTATAGCTGCTCCGAACAATTGTAAGGGTCCCTTCGTCCAGAAGAGCAACCTCTTGGACGAAGGGACCAAAAACAGTACTAAAGAATTCCCAGGAAAGAGAAGAAAATCGCGAGTACGAAAGTCGCAAGAATCAGCACGACGGGGTTTGCTTGCTTCTTTTTGAGTAGGTAATACAACAGGAATACGTAGCCAAACGAAAGGATATTTGGAAAAATCTTGTCCAAGAAACCTGTCTGAATATCCAGCGATACAGAGTCAGTGATAGGGACTGTGGCAACAAGCGCAATCTTGACATATGACGCAATGAGACCGCCTATAACAGTGCAGCCGAGAACAGTAGCAGCCTTGCTGATTTTGCCAGAGGCTTCCTTTAGCACATCGACTGCTTTGGAGCCAAGGTTATAACCAAGGTGTGTCCAAAAGCCACGCAACACAAAGAGAGCAATGTATACAGCAAGAAAGAAAGCGGGCCCGACAGGGTTACCCTCTATCGCCATAGATGAGCAAATGCCTGCGAGAATAGGAAGAAGGGTAAACCAGAAGATTGCGTCACCAATACCGGCAAGAGGCGGGAACAGTGCAACCTTGATTCCCTTTATCGTCTGACGGTCTTCATGGGCTTCTTCCATGGCAATCAGAAGTCCGTTTAGAAACCCAACGATGTGGGGGCTCGTGTTGATAAACTCGAGGTTGTCCGTCATTGCTGCGGCCAAGCCCTCTTTATCGTCCTTGTATATTTTTTCGAGACAGGGCAATTGGGTAAGGAGCCATCCACCCGCTTGCATTCTCTCATAGTTAAAGCTCGCCTGAAGCAGCACGGTTCTATATGCGAGCTTAGTAATATCCTTGCTGGTCAGCACCTTTTCTGATTCCTCATCATGTTGCGCATCGGAAACTCCCAGATCATTAGATTCCATCTTCTTCATCTCCCCCGTCGAAATGCGCAGTGGCCATAGCCTTCTTGATGTCCTTCTCGCGCGTATCGTCAATCGTATATATCAGCAGAGCGAGCGCAAGACCAATGATGGCCTCTGGGAGTAGGTTTGAAAAACCGAGGAAAGAAGCCATGACGAAGCCGATCAGAATGAAGGGCATAAACTCCTTTTTGAGCATAACTTTGAGCAACATGGCAAAACCAACAGCGGGAAGAATTCCACCCGCAACGGAGAACCCATTCGCCAGCCAGTCGGGAAGGCTCTCGACAAACATCTTCATAGCATCTTGCGCGACATAGGCGCAAAGAAAAACTACAGCACCATAAAGCAGCGCAATAATAGCCGTACAAATAATGTTGACCTTAATAATGCCTTTAGGATTTGCGTTCTCTGCCGCAGCGTCTGCAGAACCCATGAAGAACGAAAATGCCGAGTAGCAAAAAAGAATAATGTACTGCATCAAAAAGCTGAACGGAAGGGCAAGCGCCATCGAAGCCGTCGCATCAAATCCGGTTGTATGTGCGAGCACGACAGCCATAACGCCGGCAAGCACCGGATTAGGCGGTTGTGTACCTCCTGCTGGGGTCAGACCAGCGAACGCAAGTTCAGTAACACCTCCGCAAACCATGCCGAGCACGGGATCGCCAAGAATAATTCCCGTAAGTGTCGAAACGATAATTGGCCGAAAGATATAAAAGCCTTCAAGTTAAAAATCGATTCCGCAAATGATGGCCATAATAGCCAAGCCGAGCCCTTGCGCAAGGGTAATTGACATATCTTCCTCCTCCTACTCTTATAGAAACTACTAATACTTTATTTTTTCTTTCATATCTCCAGGAACATCCTGGATAAAAACGTTCACCCCTTTTTCTTCGATGGCCTTGAAGTCTGTCAAATCATCATCGTCTACATAAACTTTCTTAGATATCTGGTGTTTTCCTTTTGAAAAATGCATATTTCCAACATTCAACTCATGAATTGGAACACCTCCTTCGATAAGAAGCCGTGCCTCATGCGGAGTTTTGCAGACGATAAAGATCTTCTGCCGAGGGGCAGCTTTGTGGATTGTGCTAATGGTCTTTTCAACAGTCCAGAATCTTGTAGAGGCTCCTGAGGATTCAGCCGTAAGGGACATTATTTCTTGGACTGTTTTGTTATTTGCTGTCTCATTGTCAACGACAAGAATTAGATTCGCGCCGAGCGTCATCGTCCATGTCACACCGACCTGCCCATGAATCAATCTATTGTCAATCCTAGTTAGAAGAATGTTTGGTTCAGGCATCCTCTACTCCCTTGTCTTTGTGAACATCATTGCCGATAAAGCAACACCATTTTTAGGCCCAAAATCTAGATTCCGTCCATTTCGAGATTCTCGTCGTGCTTATTTGCCACAACGACCTTACCGTCTACAACACCAGACCTGCCAGCGTCCACGGCTTTCCGAGCAACATCCTGCGCTGAGTCACCAAGCGAATAGGTAAGGAGACACTCGAGTAGCATCGGCAGATTAGTCCCCGCCACAACTTCTATGTTGTCGAAGGAAGTAGCCTCCAGCATTGCCTGATTAAATGGGGTACCTCCTATGAGATCACAGAAGACAACTGCACCATCTGGGGATGCGATGCCTGCTTCACGAATTCTTGAACGAAGTCTTTCCCCAAAGATACTGGCCTCGTCATCAAGGAATGGCACGACATCAAGTATCGGATTCACTCCTCCCACCATTTTTGCTGCCCCTGATAAACCCTCAGCAAATGGCCCATGACCAGTGAGAATGAATTTCACTGCCTTTCCTTTCTCCTAAAGCACTTTTTAAACAACGCCCATGCTAGTGTCCTTCTGGTAGTAACCAGTTTATAAGTTACGGAATAGAAGCTTAGATCAAAATAAAGATTAGATGAAATACTTTATGACCTTATAAGTGGCATTCGTAAAAGAGCCTCACCGTACGGCCGAGAGGGACCTAGGTGTTATGCACCAAAACGTTGTTCACACGTGACGTAGGCGGGAACCCCGCAGATGCCGTACAACCTGTCACAATCGTAGAAGTGCTATCGAAGCGCCGAGCACATATTGTCCGAGGTTTTCCATCAGATGCCGCCCCCATCACCAGCGGGATCATCTGCCACGGACCCAGACTCGACCTCGAGCACCTTGTGAGAGACGCCCGTGGTGCCCGCCGCGAGGGCCGCGTCGATGACTTCGGCCCGAGAAGCGCCGAAAGCTCGCTCTGAGCAGGACTCGAGCAGCATCGGAAGGTTACAGCCCGCGACAATGTCAACATTACTAAGAGTCGCGGCCGCAATCATGGACTGGTTGAAGGGTGTTCCGCCTACGAGGTCGCAAAAGACGACCGCACCCTCGGGGTTCTCGGCAGCCGCCGCAATGGCATTCGCAATGGTGTCACCATAGCTTGCTGCACCCTCCTCGAGAAAGGGAACAACCGTGAACTGCTCCTGCGGACCGGCAATCATCTCGAGTGCTCCAGCCATACCAGGAGCAAAGGTCGCATGCCCCGTAATGACAAAATCTACCATGTGCATCTCCTCTCCCCACCTCTTCGGTGCTCTCGCTAGTTACTGGATTCAACTGGTTACTACCAGATACCTCGAGAGCATTGTATGCGAGTGAAGATTATGTGGATAGGGTCACCATATCTTCAACACGCAAAAGGTAGTCTATTTGACATGAACGGGGATATATCGGGTTTTAACTGCGATTATCCGATTTGAAACTGTTCTGTCATTCTATGCAACAAGAAGGAAATTTCTCCTGTCTTCTGGAAACGAAGCTACTACCACCACAGCATGCGTACGCTGCAGAAACACTAACTGGTATCTTTTTGATAGTCATCTCCGGCCTGGTTGTTCTCCCTTGGTACAAAGAAGGAAGAAGGGGTTCGCACGTATCAGCGCGTGAACGACCCCCTCCCAACCTGCCGCGCACAAACTACAAGTAAACCAGCATTTACCTGCACTTTATTTGACATTACCAAAAAGTGACCTACGACGCTTCGTGTCCCCTGCGGAGAGCGCCCAGCGGCCACTCGCCGACCGAAACGCTGAAATCAGACGCTATACTGGTTACAACCAGTTATCCAGAGGGTTCACGGGCGTGGAGGCCCTCGCCCCACGACCGCCGCATCCCTCACGCGGACAGCCCGGGAGGCCGAATGATCTGCACTGTCACGCTCAACACATCCATCGATAAGGCCTATCGCCTCGAGTCCCCACTTGTAGACGGGACCGTACAGCGCGTGGCCACCTGCATAGACAGTGCGGGCGGTAAGGTGTGTTCTGTCAAGAGGATCTGAGCAGAAGGGGCTGCGGTGGGAATCCTGGACCGTTTTTCCTATACTGCCAGCCCTAGTTTGCGCCGGTATTGCATCGGACTCATATAGCCCAGATCGCTCTTCATCCTAAGGTCACGGTACCATCTCAGATAGGTGTCGAGCATGCCTGCGAACTCCTCAAGTGTCACACCCTGCCAATCGCATCCGTAGAAGAACTCCACCTTCAACCGTCCGAAGAAGCCCTCTGCCCTGGAGTTGTCAGGGCTGCAACCCTTCCTCGACATGGAGCGGACGAGCCCGTATCTCTCGCATATCGAGATCCAACCGGGCCAGCGATAATGTCCTCCGCGGTCACTATGCACTCGGGGATGATCGTCCTCGCCGAGCCGTGAGCATGCACCCTCGAGCGAAGAATTGGCCATCTCGGCCGTCGGCGACGTCGAAATCGACCAGCTGACGGGCATCCCATCGAAGCAGTCAATGACGGGCGAGAGGTAGACCTTGCCCGCCGGCGTGGCGAACTCGGTGATGTCGGTGACCCACAGCTCGTTCGGTGCGTCGGCGGAGAAGTCGTGGGTGCCGTCGTCGCGTCGGCAGGTGTTTGTGGGCGCCTCCGATATCTCGCCGACGTACGAGCTGTACCTGTGCCTCTTTCTGGGGTTCCTCGCAAGAAGTCCTTCGCTTCTCATTGCCCTGCGCACGGTCCACTCGCCGATCTTGACCTTTTCGTCCGAGTTCACGTCCTTGAGTACGCGCCTGTAGCCATAGGTGCCACCGCTTTCTCGAAACGATGCGACTACTGCTCTGCGCACGACCTGAGTCTCTCTGCCCTTATTCTGCTTGGATGCACTCATGACGTACTCATAGCTGCTCTTTGCCATTCCCATGTGTGCTAGAAGATCCTTCAACCTCCACTTGGGCCGGAGCAGCGTCACGAGTTCCGCCTTCTCCCGATTGCTCAACCGGTTCGGGTCGGCGCCCGGATCTTTTTTTAGGATGGCACGTGTTCCCTCGAGCACATCACACTCGAGCTGGAGCTCGCGCACACGCACTCGTAGATCCTCTTCCATCTCCTGCAGCTTCCCGACATCGGTCGGGAGCTTGTCGTACTCCTCACTCACGGGTCTTCCCCTGCCGTCGGCATCACCATCGTGGCCCTCTATGATATCCCTGCGCCAATGATAGGGTGAGGCCCTTGAGTACCCATGTCTTCTCGCGACCTCGGTGGCCGCGCAGTCTCTGGATTCGAGCTCGGCGACGATGCGCGCCTTTGCCTCTGGAGCAGGAGAGGACTTCCTTGGGTTCGGTCCGCGGTATTTGCGCCTTCCTGGTGCAATCTCATCGATCCACCTGCAGAGGTACTCCCTGCTCTTGGGATAGCCAAGGGCGCGCATCGTGCGAGCAAGCGACCTGCCGTGTTCGAGGTAGTGGTCGACGGCTCTGTGCCTCTGCTCGTCAGTGAAACGAGGATCGCTCTCGTGCTTGCCTGTCGGGACATTTCCCGTTGCCGCATACTCGTCCCACCACATCCTGAGCGTCTGCCTGCTCGGATAGCCTAGCTCCCTTATCGTGTCGGCATAGCTATGGTCGAATCTGACGAAGGTCTCTATTGCCGTCCTTCTCTGCTCCGTGCTGAACATGTGATGTTTGGAGAGGGTATTCTAGATTGGACACCAAATTAAGAGTGAGAGGTGCCCGATATGACCCAAACGAGAAAGCGCTACGACAGGCAGTTCAAGGTCTCGGCAGCCAGGGTGGTCCTCGATGGAGAGAGAACGGTCGCCCAGCTCTCAGGCGAGCTCGGGATCAAGGATTCGACCCTCAGACGGTGGGCTTGGGAGTACGAGGAGCTCGGCGAGACGGCGTTTCCCGGCAACGGCTCCCCCAAGGCGAACAAGGACTACGAGATCGTCAAGCTCCGCAAGCAGGTCGAAGAGCTCGAGATGGAGAACAGGCTACTAAAAAACTTCCGGGCCTTCTTGAGTCAAGGCCGTGCGTGAGGTACCGGTTCCTCAGCGAGCACGCGGGCGAGTACCGTCCGATCAAGAAGGCATGTGAGATTCTCCGTATCTCGAAATCGGGCTACTACGAGTTCCTCGGGAGAAGGAAGTCGAACCGGCAGATCGAGCGCGAGGCCCTCGAAGGCTTCGTCAAAGACATATTCGAGGAGCACAAGGGGCGCTACGGCTCCCGCCGCATCAGCAGACAGCTCGCCTCGATGGGGATCCGGGCGAGCGACAAACGCGTGCTCAAGGTGCTGAATGAGCTCGGCCTCAAGGCCAAGGGGACGACGCGCAGGTATCGTCGGCACAGGGCCGTCGAGCCAGGGGACTCCCGGGTCAACCTCATCGACAGGGCGTTCGATGTCGACGGGCCGAACCTGCTTTGGGTGGGCGACATCACCTACGTACCGACCAGGAAGGGCTTCCTCTATCTGGCGACGGTCATGGACGCATGGTCGAGGAAGGTCGTCGGCTGGTCGATGTCGGCATCGGCGACGGAGAGACTCGTCGTCGACGCCCTGGAGCAGGCGGTCGGCAGGGAGAACCCTCCCGACCACGGGCTCGTCTTCCATGACGACCAGGGGTGCCAGTACACGTCACGTGCGTTCCAGAGGGCCCTGGACTCCCACGGGATCACGCAGTCCGTGTCCAGGCCCGGATGCCCGTACGACAACGCCGTGGCCGAGTCGTTCTTCAAGACGCTCAAGCGAGAGCTCATCAAGGACGGGGCGTACGAGGATCGGGAGGAGGCGAAGCAGGAGATATTCAAGTACGTCGAGCTCTACTACAATACGGTTCGGCAGCACTCCAAGCTGGGCTACGTCAGCCCAACCGAATACGAACGTGAGAACGAAGCTATGCCCCTAACAAACTGTCCAGTTTAGGTTCACCTCTCCAGTTCCCCGGTCCTATCTGGTCCAGGATTCCCACCGCAGCCCCGAACGGTCATCGGAATCTGAGCAGAATGGTCACCAGACCTGAGCGGCGTTATCGCGCATTCCCCTGCATGAGGGCATGTCTGACGCGATACGACTCTCCACGGAACTGCAGGAGCCTGCCGTGGTGCACCACGCGGTCTATCACGGCGGCCGCCATCTGGTCGTCCCCGAAGACGGAGCCCCACCTCGAGAACTCGAGGTTGGTCGTGAACACCACGGACTGCCTCTCGTAGGCCTCGGACACCACCTGGAACAGCAGCCTCGCCCCGTCGGGGTCGAGGGGTAGGAACCCCAGCTCGTCTATGGCCAGGAGTTCCGCGTGGCCGATCCGTGCCAGCTCCCGGTCGAGCCTTCCTTCGTCACGGGCATGCCTCAGGCGCAGCACGAGCGAGGACGCCGTGAAGAAGCGGGCCTCGACCCTCGACTCGCAGCACAGGAAGCACAGGGCCGACGCCATGTGCGTCTTGCCGGTGCCGACGTCGCCCATCAGCACCAGGTCCTCGTGGCCGGGCAGGAACGAGAGCGCCAGCAGGTCCTCGCGACCGAAGCCCTTCGGCCAGCTGACGCATGACCAGTCATACCCCTCGAACGTCTTCGGTGCAGGCAGCGCGCACCTCCTGACCAGCATCGCCCTCTTGGACGCCTCGCGGCTCGACCGCTCGGCTTCGAGGAAGGAGGCGAGGTATTCGACCTGCCTTGGGGTTCCGCGGCACGACCACTCCTCGAGGATCGCCTTGGTGAGCGAGCACTCCCTGCCGGCGGCCACCACACGCCCGGACGCCGTCACGTCAATGGGCATCGCTCTCGACCTCCCTACCCAGGAACCCGTCGTAGACGAGTAGGTCGGCGCAACCGCTCGGTGACGGCGTGCCGGCCGCGACCCTCCTGGCGAGCATGTCACACGATGCCTCGTCCGGCACCCTCCCCCCGGCGAGGATCCTCGCGGCGGCCGTGCAGGCGGCCTCGAACCCCGAAGGGCCGGCTGCCTTCGAAATGGCGCGCAGCACCTGTCGCCTGCCGGGGGCGTCGAGCCTGTCGAGGGCATCCACGAGGCCAGGCGGCATGTCCCGCCTGATGGTGGACTCCCCGAAGGCCCTGGGCCTCGCGACCAGGGCGGGGACGAGTGACGCGGGGTTCCTCACCGGTTGTGTACAGTCAAGAGCCAGTCGACAATTTCCGCATCAGGTTTTCGACAGATTCTGCATGAGCAGCGGGACCCCTCCCCTTATTCCGACTTACCAAGCATCAGCGCCGTGTCCATGCGGTGACTGGTGCCGTTGAACTCCACGAGTCTGCCGTGATGCACGATTCTGTCGATGAGGGCGGCGGCGAGCTTGTCATCGCCGAACACCGTTCCCCAGCGGCTGAACTCGATGTTGGTCGTGACCACCAGGCTCCTCCGCTCGTAGCAGCCCGACATCGCCTGGAAGAGCAACCTCGCCCCCTCCACGTCGAGAGGCACGTAGCCGAGTTCGTCCACTATCAGCAGGTCCGCCCTGGACAGGTCGGTGAGCAGCGTCTCCAGTCGGTGCTCCCTACTTGCCCTCGTCAGTGCCATGACCAGCTCCGCCGCTGTGAAGAACCTCGCCTCCATGCCACGCTCCACGCATGCCAACCCGATCGCGATGGCCAGATGGGTCTTGCCCCTGCCGGTCTTGCCATGGAACACGAAGTCCTGCGCCTCCGTCACGAAGGCGAGCGACATGAGATCCTCCGCCCCGTAGCCATCCGGGAAGGCGACCTGCGAGAAGTCGTAACCCTCGAACGTCTTGACGGCGGGCAGCCTCGCCTTCCTGAGCAGTCGCTCCCTCTTGCGTCGCGAGCGGACGGCGAGCTCGTCCTCGATCATCCCCGTCATCGCCCTGACCTGGCCGGCCGAGGCGCTCTCGCAGAAGCGCCCTATGGTCTCGTTCGAGAAGTACATCGACCTGGCGAGCGCCTTGAACCCGTCCATCTCCGTGCTCTTCACGTAGGCCATGCCCCTCACCTGCCGATCCCGGTGGCGACGTCGTAGGCGGAGAGGTCGGTCTCCTCGTCATACTCGACCGGGTCGGAGGCGAGCCCCGCCGAGGCGACGGCCACGCTCGCCTCGTCCAGCCTCCCCGTCGAGGCGAACGCGAGCTCGGCGGCCTGCAGGGTGGCCGCCCACCCCGACCTCGCGCACTCGTCGCGCATCGCCCTCAGCTCCGCCCTGAGCCCCGTGCGGTCGAGCGAGTCCATGTGCTCCCTCAGACCGTCGGAGACGGCTGCCCGCACCTGCGAGTTCGACCATGCCCCCGGCCTCGCGCCCAGCAGTCCGAGCTGCGACGACGGGTCGGAGTCATCCGTCGGGGCGGTGCCGTATGAGCGCACGTGCTCGCAGACGAGCGTGCCCGCGCGGTCGTAGACGGCCATCCCCGTCGCCGAGAGTCCTATCGTGAGCTCCTGGCCGGCGAGTTCGGGAAGGGTCGAGTAGGAGTGCGGCCCGTCGACCCTCACCTTGCCCTTCCCGTCGGCCTTCGCCTTCGCGTACCTGACGCAGGAGAAGGGCCTGGCGGGCAGCCCGGACATGGCGAAACGATCCTCGAAGAACAGCTGCGACTCCGCCTCGCCCCGCGACCAGTGCGGCTTGCCATCGGAGAGCGCCATGCACCTCCCGAGCAGCCGCTCGTTGTACGCCGCCATGTCCCACGCCTGCGGGACCGGCACGAAGAGCGCCCTACGGATGGCACCCACCTTGTTCTCCACGTTGCCCTTCTCGTTGCCGGAGTGCGGGTTGCAGAACGAGTAGGCGAAGCCGTAGTGGGCGGCGCATGCGCCGAACAGCTCCGTCGTCCTCACCCGCTCCCCCACGCGTCTGCCGACGCCGGCGGCGTTGTCGAAGACGATCCTGGACGGCACCCCGCCGACGAACTCGAAGGCCCGCCTCAGCCCCTCGCACACGCACTCGGCGTTCTCGCCGGGGAACACCTGGGCGAGACCGACGTTCGAGTAGGGGAAGGAGAGCACGAAGTAGCTCAGCCTCGTCCTCGTGCCGCGGACGTAGAAGTCCGCCTCGCCGAAGTCGGCCTGAGCCTCGCCAGGTGCCCAGACCAAATCGAGGAACGCGTTCCTCGATTTGCGGCGCGACTCCCTCGCCGACCTGACGTACCTGCACACGGTGGCCTCGGAGACGTCGGCACCCTCCTCGTCGCGCAGGCGCTGCCATATCCTCCTGGCCGTGTGGCGCTGCTTCCTCCAATTCGTCGTGTCCTCCTCGATCCACAGGTCGACCAGCGGCTTGTAGGGGTCGAGCTTGGACGGGCGGGTCGCCGCGGCGACGAGTGGCTCTGGGGAGAAGTCGTCCTTCCTGAGATACTTGTAGACGGTGTCGCGGGAGACGCCCGTCGCACGGGCGATGGAGGAGACGCTCTCGCCGTCCCTCCTCATCTGGCGTATAGAATTGACATCGGACATGCTGATCATCGTGCCTTCCTGCCTTCCTGACGGATACCGAAGAACCATCAGGTTAGGCCGATCGAACGGGGTCGGCATGTTCGTGCATAAGGTGTCGATTTTCAGATGCCGAAGTTGTCGATCAAAAGACTACTGCATACAACCGGTCCTCCCTCGCCCCAGGCGCGCGGGAGCGTGGCCACGTGCCTACCCCGGTCGGCGAGCACCTCGACGCTGTCGGGGCGTATCCCGACCAGGAGGTCGCGGTCGTGCCAGGCAGGGCCCGCGCAGTACTGCCTGCCGCATACGGTCACGTACCCCCGCTTGTCGGCGTGCGCGCTCGACCACCTGACGGCATCGAGGCCGATGCCCGGCAGCGCCAGCATCGCCGCAAGGTCCTCAGCCATCGCTTCGGGCACCGGGCGCCCGTCACGCGCGAGGGAGGAGGCGTTCAGGCGGTCGCACCCCGAACGAAGGGACGCGTTCAGCTCCTCGAGGGAGGCGACGAGCGGCTCCGGGACCAGCAGGTTGCGTCTCAGGAACCCCACCGCGTTCTCCACGGATCCCTTCTCGTTGCCGGAGTAGGGATTGCAGTAGCGGCTCGAGCAGCGGTAGTGCGCCCTGAACCTCGAGAACAGGTCCGACTCGGTGACGGTGCCGCGCACCATCCTACCGGCCTCCGTGGCGTTGTCGAGCACGAGCGTGGTGGGCGCGCGCCCCATCCACTCGAAGACCGCGCGCAGGCCCGCGCACAGGCACTCCGACCTCTCTGACATCATCGCGACGCAGTAGCGTGAGTTCGAGTGCGGCAGCGTCACCACGAGGAGCTTCGCGTCGGTGGGCATGCCGTCGAGCACGCACCTGAAGTTCCCGAAGTCCACCTGCGCGATGCCCGGGGCCCACTCCAGCTCGAGGAAGCCTCGGGCCGCTAGCACGTCGTGCCCGCGTCGCCATGCGGCGACGTGCCTGCGCACGCTCTCATAGGATCCCTCGTAGCCGCGCTCGGCGACAAGTCTGTCGTATATTCGCTTGGCGGTGTGACGCTGCTTCCTCGGTGCACCGAGGTCGGCCGAGAGCACCGAGTCGATCCAGTCGGCGTGAGCATCTGTCGCGGGATGCGGTCGATCGGACGTGATGGGTGGCGCGGGTGACATGTCCGCCATGTCGGCATACCTCGCCACGGTGTTTCGACTCACGTCGAGGCGTCGGGCTATCTCGCACCTCGATATGCCTGCCGCGTCCAACTCTCGTATATCCTGTCTTGTGTTCAGGGGCACGGTCATCCTTCTCTCCTCCTCCTGCGCGGCTCTCGCCAAAGTCGTCCGCACATGAGGAACTTACGACAGGGGCCGCGCCTCTGAACGTCAGAGGCGCGGCCCATTTGACCAAACTGCTTAGTTTCTCGTGACCACGTTGCTTCGATTACGATGACCAAACGGCGCAGTTGCTAGTGTTGTTCAACAGGTAAGGGCCTGAACGCGGCCCGCGCGATCGCCACCTGCGGCGAGGATGTCATTGCAACAGGCTTCGCGGGGGGACATACGGGACGGCTCCTCTGCGACCTCCTCGCACACGACGGCATCACGGAACGGTTCGTACGGACCGAAGCCGAGACCCGCTGCTGTGTGAACGTCCTCGAGCCGTCCGGACGTTCCACGGAGTTCCTCGAGCCTGGGCGCACGGTAAGCGAGGCCGAGGTCAGGGCTCTCCTCGAAAGGATAGGTGAGCTCGCCGCCAAGGCCGATGTCATCACCCTCAATGGCAGCGCCCCTCAAGGCATGGACGACAACGTCTACGCGGACCTCGTGGGCCGTGTGCGCGCCACGGGGAAGCCATGCATCCTCGATACGTCAGGCACCCTCCTCGAACAGGGCATCAGCGCTCTCCCAACCATGGTCAAACCCAATGCCGACGAGATCGGACAGGTCCTCGGGCGGAGCGTCTCGGGCGTCGACGAGATCTGCGCGGCAGCACGTGAGCTCCATGACCGCGAGATCGAGCAAGTCGTCGTCTCGCTCGGGGGCGACGGTGCCGTCATGGCCTGTGCGGCAGGCCTCTTCAGGGGACGTGCCCCCAGAATCGAAGTCGTGAACCCCGTCGGTTCCGGCGACACGATGGTCGGGGCCTTCGCCGTGGCGATTGCCCGCGGGCTCGCACCAGCCGATCAGCTTGCATATGCCATGAGCTGCGCGAGCGCCAACTGTCTGAGCGCATCCACCGGTCGCTTTGACCCTTCTGTGGCCGCCGACCTCCTCGCCGGAACCGTCATCGAGAGAATAGGCTAGCGGCACGTCTTACCCGTTGTCCCGTGCTGGGGCCATGCGGAAAGCAGACAGGTAACGCAAAGAGCCGACCCCCCTACGTATCCGGGGTCGGCTCTTTGCGTTGCCTCTTGCCAAAGTCATGTGCCTGTCATCCGCTCGGACTCGTCCAAGATACTATCCGAGTCTCCTGCCCATCGAAGAAAACACGCTTCTCTTTATCCTGCCTTTCCAAGAGCTCTTGCTACTTCTTGTCCGACTGCTCCTGACGACGGAAGAATCCCAGCCCCGCAAGAACGAGGGCTGCGCCGGCAAAACCGAACAGACCAACGAGCGGCGAGGTCATCAGATTGTCCCCCGTGCTCGGAACGGCAGAACTATGCAGAACCGCCAAGCTGGTGTCGGAGACGTGCCCGTCGTCAGATACGCCCTGCACGCCCTTCTTCACGGGGTTAGAGGTGGTAGTCGTAGTGGTAGGGGTGGTAAGGGTAGGCGACCCAATGATTTCGACGGTCGTCGTCTTGGATGTCGCCGTTTCGTATGTGACCGTCGTGACGTTCTTGTACTCTACGAAGCCGGCCTGATGTATCTCGCAGTTCTCGTTATAGACCGTCTTTGCGACAATCGATCCATTGTGCGAGGCGGAGTCAATCGTTACCGTCGCGTTTGGTGCGAAGACCGCTCCGGTCGTGGACTCGCCGGTCAGGATGACGCTACCGGAATACATGCCGTAGTTGAAGAGCACCCGACCAGCTACGGAGCTGTATCCACCCGAGACGCCATCGATTGAGACCTGCGGCCTGTAGGTATACGAGGGGACGGAATCGTCTGCCAGGATGTTGACGACGAGCGAATAGTTACCGCCCTCTGGCCCAGTGACCTAAAACTTCCCTACAGGTACTGGATCAGCATTGAGAACATTCTCACCCTCGACGCACTGCACGTGCATCGTTGCCAGGTTCGGATCGTCCAAGTCGGTATAGGTGATGGTCATTCCCTCGGTGTTTGGCTCGGCGTCTTTTGCCGCAGCGTATGCCTCGAAGTCTGACCACAGCTTGTCGAAGTCGATCTGATAGGTCGAGTCGCTGACGTTGCTGACCGACTTGAAGTGGCTGAGGTCGTTATAGGAGACCGACTGCCCCGTGGTGGTGTCGGTGAACGTGACGCCATTGCCGTTGTTGTAGTCGTAGGAGATCTGGATGTGGTCGCCGACGATTAGAATGGCACCCGCCCGGATGCTCGTTAGCTCCGAGATGTTGTCGATCGACTCCAGGTACAGGATGTTGCTCCCATAATCCTCGTTCGAGGCGTTTCCGATGGTCGGATTGCCCACGTGGAGCGTCTCCGCAGCGACGGTACCTTCCATATCGTTGTCGTTATGGTAATCCCTCGCGATGACGGCAAAGTCGCCGGCGCTCTCGGGGGAGTCTACCGTCGGGTACGTGAACGTCGTGTCCTCCACGCTTGACGTGCGCGAGATGCCCGTACTGGTCGTAACCGTCGGCGTCGAGACCGTCGTGGTGGTATCGGTTGTCCGCGTGACGGTTCCGTCCCCGTTGTCGGCGTCCGTGACGGTCTTCACTACCTCCGTGATCGTGCCATCGTCACCAGTCGTGGTCGTGGTCTCGGTGGTCGAGCCATCAGGGTTCTGGACGGTCGTCGCAGCCTCCGCCGAAAGCGTGCTCGCATCCGGAGCGGTTTCTGCAACCGCTGGCGCTGCCGTGACCGCCTCCGAAGACACGCTCGCATCTGTAGCGGTTTCTGCAACCGCGGGCGCTGGCACGAAGAGCACGCATGTTAGTACAACAATACATGTGACGATACTCTGCCGAATTGGGCCCCATCTGTTCTTCATCTCGTCATCGCCTCCAATATTCAGTTTTCCTGTCCCACCGCCTAACGCGGGGTCATTAATATAACATCCTCACACTTTTGTTTTTTTCGACAGTTCCAAAAAGCCGCTCCACGACGCCCGCGCGTCCAGTGGCAGGCACCCAGCAGCCGCTCGCCGCCCAAGCCGCATGGGCGCCAACCGTTCGAGCACATCCGCCTATCACTTCAGCGCCACCGTAGCCACAGATCTCCTCGTCGGAACCGCTTTCGAGGGGTCGACCGCGTGGCACATCTCGCCCCCGTCACCTCGCATCGTGGCTCCCGTTGCACGTCCGTTTCCACGACAAAGCTCCCATCCCATACGGCCCCCGCGGCCGTATCATGTTGGGGTATACGTCCTCACTCGCAACCGAAGGGCAGGAAGCAATGGTTTCTCGCGTCTACGTGGAGAAGAAGCAGGGCTTTGACGGAGAGGCACGGGCTCTCTCGCACGAGCTGAGACACATGCTCGGCATCGGGAATCTCGACAACCTACGGCTCATCAACCGCTACGACGTCGAAGGCATTACCGAGGACCTCTTCGAGGCCTGCGTGCCCACGGTCTTCTCCGAGCCCCAGACCGACAACGCCACGTACGACATGCCCGAGGTCACCGAGGACTCCGCCGTCTTTGCGGTCGAGTCGCTACCAGGGCAGTTCGACCAGCGTGCGGATTCCGCGAGCGAATGCGTCCAGCTCATCAGCCAGGGCGAGCGCCCCATGGTTCGCTCCGCCAAGGTATACGTGCTCGAGGGCAAGCTCTCCGATGGGGATGTCGAGGCCGTCAAGCGCTACGTGATCAACCCGGTCGAGGCACGGGAGGCTTCGCTCGAGGCACGGGAGACCCTCAGGACAAGCTATCCCCAGCCTGACAGGGTCGAGACCCTCGCCGACTTTCTCGACCTCGATGACGTCCAGCTCCAAGCCTTCATCGACGAGCGGGGCCTTGCGATGGACCTCGCCGACATCGAGTTCTGCCAGAGCTACTTTGCCTCCGAGGGCAGGGTGCCCACGATCACCGAGATCAGGATGATCGACACCTATTGGTCGGACCACTGCCGCCATACCACCTTCGGCACCAACCTCGAGCACCTGCAGATAGACGACACCGTCGTTGCGGCGGCCTTCGAGAAGTATCTCCAGATGCGCCACGAGCTCGGCCGCGACGACCGCCCGGTCACCCTCATGGACATGGGTACGATCGGCGCCAAGTGGCTCAAGGCAAAGGACATACTCCAGAACCTCGACGAGTCGGAGGAGATCAACGCCTGCACCGTCAAGGTTAAGGTCGACGTGAACGGCACCGACGAGGACTGGCTCTACCTCTTCAAGAACGAGACCCACAACCATCCCACCGAGATCGAGCCCTTCGGCGGTGCGGCCACCTGCATCGGCGGAGCCATCCGCGATCCGCTCTCTGGTCGCTCCTACGTATACCAAGCCATGCGCGTGACGGGCGCGGCCGATCCGACGGTCCCCGTCTCGGAGACGCTCCCCGGCAAGCTCCCGCAGCGCAAGCTCGTGCGCACAGCCGCAGCGGGCTACTCCTCCTACGGCAACCAGATCGGCCTTGCCACCGGCCAGGTCTCTGAGATCTACCACCCCGGCTACGTGGCGAAGCGCATGGAGATCGGTGCCGTCGTGGGTGCCACCCCCGCCAGCCACGTGCGTCGCGAGTGCCCCGCGCCGGGCGACAGGATCGTGCTTCTCGGTGGACGCACCGGTCGCGACGGCATCGGAGGTGCCACCGGCTCGTCCAAGGCCCACAACGTCGAGTCGCTCGAGAAGGACGGTGCCGAGGTACAGAAGGGCAACGCGCCCGTGGAGCGCAAGCTCCAGCGCCTCTTCCGTCGCGAGGATGCCTGCAGGCTCATCAAGCGCTGCAACGACTTCGGCGCTGGCGGCGTGAGCGTCGCCATCGGCGAGCTGGCCGACGGCCTTTCTATCGATCTCGACAGGGTCCCCAAGAAGTACGAGGGACTCGATGGGACCGAGCTGGCAATCTCCGAGAGCCAGGAGCGCATGGCCGTGGCCCTCTCCCCCGAGGACGTGGATGAGTTCCTGGGCTATGCGCGCGAGGAGAACCTCGAAGCGACCGTCGTCGCCGAGGTCACCGAGGAGCCACGTCTGCGCATGACGTGGAATGGCGAGAAGATCGTCGACGTGAGTCGCGAGTTCCTCGCCTCGAACGGCGCTCCCAAGAACGCCGACGTTCGCGTGAGGCTTCCGCAGGAGTACGACCATGGCTGGGCTGGCGACACACTGGCCGAGAAGATGGAGTCCCTCGTCACCGACCTCAACGTAGCCTCGAACAAGGGACTCTCCGAACGTTTTGACTCCACCATCGGCGCAGCCACGGTGCTCATGCCCTTTGGTGGCCGCACGCAGCTCACGCCTGCCATGGCCATGGCTGCCAAGCTGCCCGTCGACGGCGAGACCACCACATGCTCCGGCATGGCATGGGGCTTCAATCCATACCTCATGAGCGCCAACCAGTTTACCGGTGCCTATCTCTCCGTGGTTGAGTCCGTCTCGCGCCTCGTCGCCGCCGGGTTCGAACACGAGCACTTCTACCTCACCTTCCAGGAGTACTTCGAACGGCTCCGTGATGACCCGAGCCGCTGGGGCAGGCCGATGGCCGCCCTCCTCGGCGCGCTCATGGCCCAGGTCGACCTCGGCATCGGCTCCATCGGTGGCAAGGACTCGATGTCCGGCTCCTTCGAAGATCTCGACGTTCCGCCTACGCTCGTCTCGTTTGCCACGGGCCTCGGCAAGGTCGCCAGCGTCACATCACCCGAGTTCAAGAAGGCCAACCATCGCGTGATCGTGGTCGTGCCCAACTACAAGGACGATGGCATCACGCCCGAGCCAGACTCCCTTCTCGCCACGTACTCCCTGGTCGAGAGTCTCATTCGTGACGGATCAGCCCTGGCCGTCTCCACGCCAGGCTACGGCTGCATGGCCGAGGCGCTCTTCAAGATGTGCGTAGGTAACTCATTGGGTATCCGCGTGGAGCCCGCATTCACGGTCGAGTCGCTTTTCTACCCTGCGTACGGTTCCTTCGTGCTCGAGATCTCGGATGACGCCGCGATCGAAGAGGTCCCGGAAGACGTCACGGCATCCATCCTTGGCACCACCACCGCGCTGTACACGCTCGAGGCGTGCGGCGAGAAGGTCGCGCTGTCCGAACTCCAACGCGCGTGGGAAAACGCGCTCGAGGACGTCTTTCCGTATCAGGGCAAGGCCGAGAGTCCCGAGATTCACCCCATCAGCTTCTATCCCGACCAGTCGGGCGTCGAGGTCCATCACCACACCGTTGCCGGCAGGATTGCCAAGCCACGCGTGATCATCCCCGTGTTTCCTGGCACCAACTGCGAGTACGACGCCGAGCGAGCCTTCCGCCGCGCCGGCGCCGAGCCTCGCTCGCTCGTGATCAACAACCTCACCCCGCAGGCCGTCTCCGAGAGCGTGACCGCCATGGTCAGGGCCATCGGAGAGAGCCAGATCATCATGATTCCCGGCGGCTTTTCGGGCGGCGACGAGCCCGATGGTTCCGCCAAGTTCATCACCGCCTTCTTCCGTAACCCTGCAGTCACCGAAGCCGTTCGTGACCTCCTTCAGAACCGCGATGGCCTCATGCTGGGCATCTGCAACGGCTTCCAGGCACTCGTCAAACTTGGCCTCGTTCCCTATGGCGACATCATCGACATGAGCGATGCCTGTCCGACGCTTACCTACAACACCATAGGTCGTCACCAGAGCAGAATCGTACGCACGCGCGTAGCGTCCAACATCTCGCCCTGGCTCTCCAGATGCAATGTGGGTGACGTCCACAATGTCGCGATCAGCCATGGCGAGGGTCGCTTCGTCGCAACCAAGGAACAGCTCGATGAGCTCATGGACAGGGGCCAGATCGCAACGCAGTATGTGAATGCCGACCGGATGCCGTCGATGAACTATCGTTCCAACCCCAACGGTTCCTATCTCGCGGTCGAGGCGATCACCAGCCCTGACGGTCGTGTTCTTGGCAAGATGGGCCACTCCGAGCGCGCGGGCGAGGGACTGTACAAGAACATCTCCGGCAACAAGTTCCAGCCGCTGTTCGAGGGTGGCGTGGACTACTTCGCCTAACCCTGAAGAACAACGAACGCACATGCCCAAGGCGGCCCCGGTGTTTTTCGGGGCCGCCGCTCAATGACTAGAGACCTGGAAAAGATTCCAGTCACCTTTTCCAGGTTTGGAGACGTACATGACCGAAAGCGCCACCGACACCAGCAAAAGACCGTTTCTCACCACCACGGCGGGCGTGCTCCTTGGGTGCCTCGCATGCTGTGCCCTCTGGGGCTCGGCCTTTCCGTGCATCAAGATCGGCTACGCGCTCTTCTCCGTCGATTCCGCCGACGCCGCATCCCAAATGCTCTTCGCTGGCATCCGGTTTACGCTCGCAGGCATCATGGTGGTTGTCGGCGTAAGCGCGGCGCAACGCCGCCCGCTCGTTCCCGCTCGCCATGACTGGCCCGCCATCCTCGTCCTTGCCATGTTCCAGACCTTCCTGCAGTACCTCTTCTTCTATCAAGGTCTCTCCAAGGCGTCTGGGGTCACGAGTTCCATCATCGAAGGCAGCGCGAGCTTCATCGCCATCCTCTTCGCAGCGCTCGTCTTTCGCTCCGAACGACTTACCGGCCGCAAGCTGGCCGGATGTGCCCTGGGTTTTGCGGGAGTCGTGTTCATCAACCTCACGAGCACCGGCATCAATCCCGACATGCGCCTCGACGGCGAGGGCTTCATCCTGATCTCCTCCTGCGCGGCAGCCATGTCAACCTGCCTCATCCAGCGCTTCTCGGCCACGCATGACCCCGTCCTGCTCTCGGGATGGCAGTTTCTCGTGGGCGGCATCGCACTTACGACCACGGGTCTGGCCGGCGGCGGACACCTCGAGCCAACGGGCATGCAGGCCTGGGTGCTTCTCGCCTACATGGGCTTCATCTCGGCGGCGGCGTACTCGATCTGGTCGCTCCTCCTTCGCGTGAACCCCGTATCGCGCATTTCGGTCTTCGGGTTCATGAATCCGGTCTTTGGCGTTGTCCTCTCCGCCATCCTGCTTTCAGAAAGCTCGGCCATCGCGCCATGGCGTGCCATGGCGGCTCTCGCCCTCGTTTCGGCGGGCATCATAGTCGTCAATCGAGCAACCGCGCAGAAGAGCCTCTGACCGCTAGCTCCGACACAAAAAGCCGCCTCTCAGAGCCTTTCCTCCGGGGGGGCAGCTTTCATGGAAAAGGTGACAGGTGTCTTTTCCAGCTCGTGCCGGATGCCTAGATGCGTGCCACGCCGCTTGTGCGGGCGGCCGCAGCGACGGCCTCGGCCACTGCCGGGGCGACGCGCTTGTCGAAGGCACCAGGAATGACGTAGTCCGCAGCGCGACGCTCGTCATCCACGAGACCGGCGATGGCGTAGGCGGCGGCCTCCATCATGTCGTCATTGATGTCTGAGGCACGCACGTCGAGGGCCCCACGGAAGATGCCAGGGAATGCGAGCACGTTGTTAATCTGGTTGGGGAAGTCGGAACGGCCCGTCGCGGCAACGGCAGCACCGGCAGCACGCGCCTCGTCGGGCATGATCTCCGGTACGGGGTTGGCACAGGCGAAGACGATCGGGTCCTTGGCCATGGTGCGGACCATGTCCTGCGTAAGCACGCCTGGCTTGGAGACGCCCACGAAGACGTCAGCACCCTTGATGGCGTCGGCGAGGGTTCCCTCCACGTTTTCGCGGTTGGTCCAGACGGCGACCTCTTGCTTCACGGGGTTGAGACCATCGCGGCCCTCGTAGATGGCACCAGTGTGATCGCATATGATGATGTCACGCACACCCATGCGCTTCATGAGCTTGGCGATGGAGATGCCCGCGGCACCTGCACCGGAGAAGACCACCTTGAGCGACGAGATCTCGCGTCCGGTGAGCTTGCAGGCATTGATGAGAGCGGCACAGGTGACCACGGCGGTACCGTGCTGATCGTCATGGAACACGGGAATGTCGCAGGACTCCTTGAGGCGCCGCTCGATCTCAAAGCAGCGCGGCGCGGAGATGTCCTCGAGGTTCACGCCTCCGAAGGACCCAGCAAGCAGCTGCACGGTACGGACGATCTCATCCACGTCGTTTGAGCGGATGCACAGTGGGAAGGCATCCACATCGGCGAAGGTCTTGAAGAGGGCACACTTACCCTCCATGACGGGCATGCCGGCCTCGGGGCCGATGTTGCCCAGACCGAGCACCGCCGAACCATCGGTAATGACAGCCACGAGGTTGTTCCGGCGCGTGTATACGTACGAGAGGTCAAGGTCCTTCTGAATCTCAAGACAGGGCTGCGCGACGCCGGGAGTGTAGGCAACGGCCAAGTCCTCGGGGGTCTCGATCTTGGCACGGCTCACGACCTCGATCTTGCCGTTCCACCGTTTATGCATGTCGAGCGCATACTGCTTGGCGTCCTCTGCCATGGCGCTTCCTCTCTCGTGGGTTCAAGGCGACGCTACAAGTCTAACCGCGCCGACAAGAAATGCCACGACACGTTATGCGTCTCCATAGAGCACATGCGCGGCCATCCCCCGTCCTCCCCCTTGCGTGCAGGCTCTCACCGAGCGGGTAGCTCCAAAGACCTCACATCGCCCTACCATGGAAGCGTCACCGCTGAAGCCCGGAGGAGCACGCCATGTCAAAGACCGTCAAGCACATACTCGCCGCCGTTCTCTCCCTGGTGGTTCTCGTCGTAGCGGTGTTGGGCATCTATGTCATCTACCTCGAGGCGAACTACTCGCGCATCGCAGACAGCACCAAAGCCGAGGTCACTGCCACCACGTCGACGGCGGGTGTCGTCAACGTGGGCCAGACCTACACGGCCGCGACCTACAACATCGGCTTTGGTGCCTATACGCCTGACTACACCTTCTTCATGGACGAAGGCTACATGGCGGATGGAACCAAGACCGTGGGCACGCACTCCTGCGCCGTGAGCAAGGAGAGTGAGCTCTCGTGCACCAATGGCGATATCTCGCTTCTCTCCACGATCAACGAGGATGGCACCGCGCCCGACTTCATCCTCCTGCAGGAGGTCGACACCGACTCCGACCGCAGCTACCACGTTAACCAGCGCTCGCTCATCACCGACGCCTTCCCCGGCTACACCACGTACTTCGCGTACAACTTCCGTAGCGCCTACCTCGCCTACCCTCTCGGAGAGCCAATCGGAACCATCAACTCCGGCCTGCTCACGCTGTCGAAGCTACGCGCGAGCTCCTCCGTTCGCCGTAGCTATCCCATCGACGAGAGCTTCCCCACCAAGTTCTTCGACCTCGATCGCTGCTTCGTGGTCATGCGCTATCCCACAAGCGACGGGCACGAGCTCGTACTCGTAAACAGCCACATGTCGGCATATGACAAGGGCGGCACCATGCGCGCGCGGCAGCTCAACATGATCAGCTCGTTCATTTCCTCCGAATACGCCAAGGGCAACTACGTGATCGTGGGAGGGGACTTCAACCACGCCCTCTGCGACTCGGTCGACCTCTACGAGTCGCAGCAGCTCGTTCCCGACTGGATGGCCACGCTCGACAGCTCGGAGCTGCCGAAGGGCTTCTCCGTGGTGCAGGCCAGCAACCTAGCCGATGTGGCCAGCTGCCGCGGCGATGACATACCATACGAGAAGGGCGTCACCTATACCGTGACCATCGATGGGTTCATCGTGTCGGACAACGTGACCGCCACGACCACGAACGTCGATAATGGCTTCGAGTACAGCGACCACAACCCCGTAAGGCTCACGTTCTCGCTCGGCGCAAGCGCATAGGAGGCGTCATGGGAAGAAGCGTGCTCATAGCCGACACCACCCGCGAGGAGCGCATCGAGATCGTCCTTCATGCGCTGGCGTTCTGCGGAGACAGCAGCTGCGAGACATGCAGCGGTTGCTCCATGGGTGTGGGCGCCATCGACGCGATGTTCCAGCCCTACATAGACGGCAAGCTCGAAATCGCCGAGATAAACTCCCTCCACGCCGCGAAGGCCTACGTTCACGGCTAGTGCAGGCTCCACCAGCGCGCCACGGATTCCGCGATGCGGTAGTGCGGCGGACGGAGGTCTCGGTCAGCCTCGGCGAGCGCCTCGCGGATGGGCAGGGATTGCGGACAGTGGGTCTCGCATAGCCCGCAGCGTACGCACTGGGTGGCAAATGCCGGTTCGCGCCGCAGACCCACCGTCTGCCAGTACTCCTTGCGACCGACGCCGCGTCTCTCGGTATACATCTCGTTCCAGCACCGAAAGGCACCAGGAATGTCCACGCCCTTTGGGCAGGGCATGCAGTAGCCGCAGCCCGTACATCCAATCTTGATTCGCGCGGCAATGGCAGTCTTCACGCGTTCCACCAGCGCAAGGTCGTCCGTCCCGAACTCGCCCACCTTGGCCTCGCTCGCCACACGACAGTTCTCCTCCACCATCGACACCGAGTTCATGCCCGAAAGCACGCATGTGACCTGCGGCTGGTTGTAGAGCCACCGAAACGCGAGCTCCGCCGGGCTCCAGCCGCACGTGCTGGCGGCAATGGCCTCGCTTGCCTCCTTGGGCAGCAGGTCCACGAGCTTGCCCCCTCGCAGCGGCTCCATGACCACCACGGGAATCCCGCGCTCGGCGGCGGCGAGAAGACCGACGCGTCCCGCCTGCGCGTTCTCGTCGAGATAGTTGTACTGGATCTGACAGAAGTCCCAGTCGTAGGCAGCCAGCACCTTGAGGAACATCTCGGTGTTTCCATGAAACGAGAACCCGATGTTGCGAACCTGGCCCGACGCCTTCTTATCCGCAATCCAGTCCTCAATGCCCAGAGAGACGAGCTTCTCCCACGCCGTCACGTCGGTGAGCATGTGCATGAGGTAGTAATCCACGTGGTCGGTGCGCAGCCGACGCAGCTGCTCGTCAAAGTAGCGGTCGATGGCACCACGCCCCTTGATGAGATACTGCGGCAGCTTGGTAGCTATGCTCACGCGACCGCGGACATCGTTGCGCTCGAGAATCCGACCGAGCGCATCCTCGCTCCCGGGATAGATGTACGCCGTGTCGAAGTAGTTCACACCCAGCTCGATGGCGCGCATGACCTGCTCCTCGGCAGCAGCGAGCTCAATGCCCAGCCCAGAGCGCTGCCAACGCATGCAGCCAAAGCCAAGGAGCGAGACGGGCCTGTCGTTGCGGTCGTTGCGATACTGCATGCTACCTCCAGAGGGGGTGGGGACAAAGGGACCGGCCCCATTGTCCCACCCCGAAGGTACTACTCGCTTACGATTGGTACGAAGCGGTAGGTGTTGCAGTCAACGTAGCCGCGGTTGGTCAGCCGCAGGTCGGGTATGCATGCGAGCGAGAGCAGGCCCATCGTCATGAACGGACTCGGCATGGTGCAGCCCATGTCGGCCCAGGCCTTCTCCACCCCGCAAACCTCCTCGGAGACCTCCTCCACCGTCCTCGGACTCATGAGACCGAGAATGGGTAGCTTGACCAAGCCAAGAACACGTCCGTCCTGAACGGCCACCTCGCCACCGCCGCAGTCGATGAGCGCCTGCGCGGCTATGGCCATATCCTCATCGTTGTCACCGACGACGAGCAGGTTATGGGCATCGTGAGCCACGGTCTGTGCAAGCGCGCCGTGAATGCCGAAGCCCCTCGAGAAACCCGCGGCATAGGTACCCGTGTCATGGTGGCGCTCAAAGACGAAGGCTTTGAGGATGTCCTGCTCGGGCAGGCACTGCAGGCAGCCGTCGACCACGGGAACGCGAACGTGCTCCTCGCTCGTCACGGTAAGCCCCGGCAGAGACCTCATGACGCGTACCTCAGCATCACCGTCGGGCAGCCGCTCGCCCTTGGGTCCGACGGCCGGGATCTTGAACGTATCAGGCTCGATCCTGGTAGCCACGTGCATCGAGTTGAACATGAAGTCCGGCCATGGATAGGGGGCAGGAGAGAAGAGCGGCTGCCCGTTCTCGGCTGCGACCTCGCCATCGATGATGACACGCAGGGCATCGAAGTCACGCAGGTTATCAAGGAACACCAGGTCGGCGCACTTTCCTGGGGCAACCGATCCCATGTCACCCGCCATCTCGAAGCACTGGGCCACATTGATGGTGACCATCTGGATGGCAGTGATTGGATCGATGCCATACTCGACGGCCTTGCGCAGGATACGGTCGAGGTGCCCCTCGGAGACGAGCGTCTCGGGGTGGTTGTCATCGGAGACGAGACACACGAGACGCGTGTCGATGCCACGGCCGACGATTGCCTTCGAAAGCTCACGGAGGTTGTGCCATGCCGAGCCCTCGCGCATGAGCGCATACTGGCCCATGCGGATCTTGGCCGTAACGTCATCGGCATGCGTGGACTCGTGGCAGCACGAGACTCCGGATGCGATGTATGCCGCAAGCAGACGGTCAGTATCGGGTACGGTGAAGTGGCCCGTCACGATCTTGCCCGCCTTGAGGGTCTCGTTGATTTCGTCGATGGGGTTATCCTGACAGCCTAGGACACCGGGGTCGTTCATCATCTCGCCAAGCCCCACCACGGAGTCCCAGGTCATGGTCTCGCGGATGTCATCGGTATCAATCTTGGAGCCGGTATCCTCAAAGCCGGGCACCGCCGGCACGCAGGAGCCAGGGGTGATCATGCACTTGAGTGGCACGCGCTCCGAATCCTTCTGCAGCTCCCTGAGGGCATCGAGGCCAGCGACGTTCATGGCCTCGTGCGGGTCCCAATAGATGCCGGAGGTGCCGTGGGGCACGACGGCACGGGCGTATTCCGAAGGCCCGATCATGGCAGACTCCACATGGATGTGGCCGTCCATGAAGGCGGGGGCGACGTAGGCGCCGGCGGCATCGATGACCTTGGTCTTGGGGCCAATGCAGTGCTCGGCGGTGTGTTCCCCGATACCCAGATACGCCACACGACCCTCGGCGATGGCGATGTCGGTGTCATCGAGCAGCTCGTGTGTGGTCACGCTCACGAGCGTGGCGTGCCTGATGACCATCTCGGCCGGCTCTTGGCCTTGCGCGACCCTGATGAGCGTACGGTTGCACTCCCACAGCGGCTTCTTGCAGAACTTGTTGATCATGTGCCACCTTCCATTCATCCTGATTGTTGCAAGCCAGTCTAGCTGCTACGTCCGCAAGAGGAAACGTGAGTCTTGCTGACAGGCGGTAGCGATTCGATAGCGGAGAGAAGCGCGGGTCATCGCTGCATATCACTTCACACATTCGACACGACCATACGAAGAGGACTCAAGACAGCAGAAGACCTGTAGAGAAACGGGTCGAATGGACGAGTTCCCGAGACAGAACCATTTAATAGAACGATTTATCTATTCGTTATCGCAGGTAGCGGATGCACAGGCATCTCATAGCAAGGACTCGGAAGCCCGGCTCAAAAAACAATCCGTCCTTTTGACCGTTTTTTCTGCAGGTTCCGTCTCGGCCGCTCTCACACCGTGCCGCCACAACGACCACGTATACTCGATGTGTGTCGCGTGCCATATGCGAACCCGATACCGAAAGGACCCCTATGAGCGAGGCAAAGAACCCCCAGGATACTTGCGTGCTCGTTACGGGCGGCGCCGGCTTCATCGGTAGCCACACCGTCGTCGAGCTGCTCCAGAACGGCTATCACGCCATAATCGTCGATGACCTCTCCAACGCATCCGCAAAGGTCATCGGCCGCATCAAGACCATCGTCGGCCCGCAGGCCGCGGCTAACCTCTCCTTCTATGAGGCCGACGTCAACGACCGCGCGGCTCTTGAGCGCGTCTTCTCCGAGAATGCCATCGATCGCGTCATTCACTTCGCCGGTTTCAAGGCCGTGGGCGAATCCGTATCCAAGCCCATCGAGTACTACAGCAACAACCTCGGCAACACGCTCACGCTCGTAGACGTCATGCGTAGCCATGGCGTGAAGTCAATCATCTTCTCCAGCTCGGCAACCGTCTATGGCGACCCCGACAGCCTGCCCCTCACGGAGGAGAGTCCTAAGAAGGCCGCCACCAACCCCTACGGATGGACCAAGTGGATGATCGAGCAGATCCTCACCGACCTCCACACCGCAGACCACGAGTGGAACGTCGTGCTTCTCCGCTACTTCAACCCCATCGGTGCCCACCCCTCCGGACTCATGGGCGAGGATCCCAAGGGCATCCCCAACAACCTCGTGCCCTACGTCGCACAGGTCGCCATCGGAAAACGCGACGCGGTCCACGTTTTTGGCGATGACTACGACACCCCTGACGGCACGGGCGTGCGCGACTACATCCACGTATGCGACCTTGCCTCAGGTCATGCCGCAGCTCTCAGCTGGATGAACGGCCGCGAAGGCGTGGAGATCTTCAATCTTGGCACCGGTAAGGGCAGCTCGGTCCTCGACATCGTAAAGGCCTTCTCCGCTGCTTGCGGCAAGGACCTCCCCTATGTGGTCGAACCTCGCCGCGCAGGCGATGTGACCGCCAACTACGCCGATTGCACCAAGGCGCGGGAGCAGATGGGTTGGACGGCGCGGTATGACATCAACGACATGTGCCGCGACTCCTGGAACTGGCAGTCACATAACCCCAACGGTTATGAGGGGTAGGGAGCATGCCCGCCACCAGTGACAGTGGCGCGACCTTCGCGGCATATCTCGCCGAGAAGCGTCACGTCATCGAGGCCTACATCGAGGCCCATGTGCCCGTACCTCTTCCGGAGGAGCTCACGGCAGCCGACCTCGATCGTTACCTCTATGCACCGCTCGCCCGCTTCACCGCGTCGGGGGGCAAACGAACGCGGCCCGCGCTATGTCTTCTCGGCTGCGAGGCTGTGGGCGGCACGGACACGTCGGCGCTTTCGTGCGCAGCGGCAATCGAGGACTTCCAGTCGGCAGCGCTCATCCATGACGACATCGCCGACGAGGGGGAGCTGCGCCGTGGCCAGCCCTGCGTCTACCTCTCTGAGGGAACGGGCATAGCCATCAATGTAGGCGACCTTGCACTCGTCACCGTGACGGCGAAGATCCTGCGAGACGAGACGCTCAAGCCCGCCGTCCGCATGCGCGTACTCGAGGAGCTCGTCTCCATGCAGGAACGTACGCTCGAGGGCCAAGCGCTTGACCTCGGCTGGGTTCGCGACGGCCGCTGGGACGTGAGCACCCGTGACTACCTCTGCATGGCAAGCCACAAGACCGCGTTCTACTCCGCAGCCACGCCACTCTCCGTCGGTGCCATCTGTGGCAACGGGACCGACGAGCAGATCGAGGCGCTCGGCTCCTTTGGCATGGACGCAGGATTGGCCTTCCAGCTCAAGGATGACCTGCTCAACCTTGTAGGAGATGCCGACGCACAGGGAAAGGACTTCCGCTCCGACATCACCGAGGGTAAGCGTACGATGATTGTGACCCGGGCCATCGAACATCTGGCGGGCACCGAGAGAGAAGAGCTCGTCTCGATTCTCTCGTCACACGTGACCGACACCGCCACGCTTCGGCGCGGGGTGGAGCTCATGGAGATGTCAGGTGCCATCGCAGCCGTATGCGAGTATGCGCACTCACTGGCGCAGAGCGCCAAGAACGACCTGACAGGAATCAAACTTGTAGGAGACACGCATCAGGTGCTCGAATCTATGGCAGACTTCTTCGTGGAACGCACCGAATAGGCACTCACCACGACTCTCGTGCTAGAGGGGGAACATGGAACCGATCAGGGAAGGCGCTAGCGGCGCCGCCGTAGAGGACATACAGGAGCGACTCGGCTCCCTTGGTTACAACATCGCCGAGGTCGAGCTCACCGCAAACAGCTTTGGGAAGTCGACGGGCACGGCCATCGCACGCTTTAGGCTCGACCACGACCTCCCCCTCGGTGACGTGCTTGACGCGGCAACGTGGGCGGCCCTTGTGGACGAATGCTATCAGCTCGGCGATCGCACCCTTTACCTGCGCCTCCCCAACTTTCATGGCAACGACGTACGCCAGCTCCAGGAACGCCTCAACATCCTCGGCTTTTCCTGCGGAACCGTGGACGGGCTGTATGGCGTGCATACCGAGGCTGCCGTCAAGCAGTTCCAGGAGAGCGTTGGCGCGCTGCCCGATGGTATGGCCTTCCCTGACACCTTCGACGCCATCGAGCGCCTGCGCCACGTATGGGCTGGCAAGCCCGCCAATGGTCCACATCCACAGGGAGGCATGGGCTTCGCGCGTGCCGCGAGCGTGCTCGAGGGAGCATGCATCGCCATCTCAGGTGATGACCCCATCTCGCGCAACGTGGCAGGACGCATCGTCAACCTCGCCAACGCCACCTCCGACAAGAACTCCCTTGGGCTGGCCGATTTCCGCGAGGGAATCCCCGCTGACGCGAAGGCACTCATCCTACTTTCGACCACGCCACCTACTCAGAGCCTGAAGGTCGGCAGCATTGACATGGATGACCTCGAAACGCTTCCCCGACGCCTGCGGTCTGCCTACGAGAGCGCGCGCGGGACCAAGCCTGTCGTCCGCATCGAACTGCCCGTGGGGGCGGGTTTTGATGGCACTTTCACCTTGGGAGACGCGCAGACCTATGCGGTTCTGCTGCTTGACGCCGTCTGCGCCGCATTCGATGGTGTGGACTCCTAGGCTCTGGGACCGACCCATCCATCTTGGCTTCATGGCGGCGCTCTGCGCCCTTGTGAGGCGCAAGGTCTGATAGACTCTCATCCGAGCGAGTAGCGCACTGGGGTATCGTCTAATGGTTAGGACACGGGTTTTTGGTGCCTGCAATGTAGGTTCGACTCCTACTACCCCAGCCAATGAGAGACAGCAGGTCAGACCATGTAAATCGGGATGACTGCACATGATTTTGTATTCATTGCGCACCACGATGCGCACCAAACTTCCCGATTCCTCACGTGAGCGGTGCCATTTCCGCCCATGAGCGGCGAGCACGAACGATGCCACGGGAGGCGCTGACCCCGCGTACCCCGCCGCATTCGGTGGGAGCGCCTGTATCACCATGACTACTGCAGGGCCTTAGAACACCTTAGAACCGGTCGTTTTCGGGTATATGGGTTATGGTGTGTTACAGTGTACATACATCAGGGGAAGGAGATACGCCATGAGCACGACATTCACCATGAGACTAGACCCTAGCAAGAAGTCGCTTATCTCCGAGTATGCGGCCATACAGGGAAAGTCCATGGCTGAGTTCATGACAGAGGCGGCCCTTGACGTCATCGAGAACGACACTGACTTGCGCGCCTGGGAAGATGCCAAGAGGGAGTTCGACGCCAACCCCGTGACCCATAGCAGCTACGAGGTCATGCACGAGTTCGGTCTCAGATGAGTTGGGAGCTTGAGTATTCGGACAGGGCGCTCAAGCAGCTCCGCAAGATGGACGCGCCGGTAAGGACGATCCTTCTCTCGTGGCTAGACAAGAACATAGACGGCTGCGAGGACCCGAGGGCACGCGGTAAGGGACTCACCGCGAACCGTTCCGGGGAATGGCGCTATCGCGTCGGAGACTATCGTGTGTTGTGTGACATACAGGACGGGAAGCTCGTCGTGCTTGTAATCGACGTGACCCACAGGAACAGGGTCTACAAGAGGGCATAGGCCCCTTCGCGTGCCTCGTGCCTATCTCAGGATGAGGTAGCGAACGATACCCCCCATCGGCTCGAAAGGTCTGCACTCAGTGCAAGCCCTCGTGGGGGCATGGCGAGATAGGGCCTTGGACACGAGACAATCGACAGATCTCAGCCCACGAGACCTTCCCCATACCCATTTCGGTTACTGTTCTTATTTCTTCTTGAGGGCCAGGCCTATTATTGCGGCCACGAAGACGAACGGCAAGCCGAGGAGGAAAAGCAGAACATATAGCATGGCGTGTCCTTTCCGAGAGGCGAAAGCACTCCAATGAAGTATGGCCATGATGCAGACGACGTGCCTAAACGCACATGTCCATGGCACTTCAATCTGGGACACTCTTCGTAGTGCTGCGAGAGCATCGAATTCGGAGGTTTCCCGTATTGTCCGAGCCACAGCCCTTTCACGACACCTCCAGTTCCGTTTCTCCTGCAGGTGTTTTTGCCAGCTTCCAGCGTATCTGCGTCGTTGCCTGCAGAAGTGCCTCGTCGTGGGACACCAGCACGAGTGCGCAAGGGCAATCAGTCAAGATGCGTTGCAGGGCTTCGATTGACGTGATATCCAAATGGTTCGTCGGCTCGTCCATCACGATAATCTGCGGACGCTTCAGCATGCCGTCCGCGAGCATGAGTTTTCTCAGCTCGCCGGGACTGCCTGCACTTCCTTCTAGCAGGCGGTCGGGCTGTGACCCCATTTGGGCGATGATGGACATGACGCGACCCAGGTTCTGATCCGACAGGGCGCGCATATGATGCAGCAGCCTATCGATGCGGTCCGCGTCAAGTTCTTGCGGTATGTACAGGACACGCATCTTTGAATCGAAGCGTTCCATCATCGCTTGTATCAACGTGGATTTGCCGGTGCCATTGGGACCGCAGATACCCACATGGTCGGTGGCATCAAGAGCAAGCTGACGGATACGCAGAACGCGCGCGTTTCCCAAGGGGATGGTTGCTTCATCCATGCGCAGCAAGGTCTTGCGTGACGCTGGCTGGGTTTCCATCCATATATCGGCGGTATAGCGTTTTTCGACGTACAGTGAGGAAAGCCTGTCGCGGGCGGCCACGACACGTGTATCCATCTGGGCTGATATGCGACCCGTTTTTCCATCTTGCCCCGATATCACGGCCAAGCGCAGCCGCTCTCGTCCATCGCTGTCATGCTTTGCCAGGTTGCGGCCGCTTCTTCGTGCGGCGGCGCGGTCTGCCTCGCCTGCACGCCGTGCCTTTTCGGCAGCGATGCGTTTCAAGTCGCGTTGTGCGTCTGCACGATCGTGTATCATGGCCGCCCGCTCTTGTTCGGCTTGGCGGAAAGCTTGGGAATAGGTGCCCGGTCGCATAACGACCGTCTTTCCATCCATGAACAAGCAACGATGGACCAGGGCGTCCAGCAGTTGTCGGTCGTGGGATATCAGCACGCCAATGCCGCGATGATCTGCGAGAACACTCGTAATGATCTGGCGCACCTCGGCATCGAGGTGGTTAGTGGGCTCGTCTATCGCCAGGACGTCGGGGTCGCGGGATAGGGCAACGGCTATCTGCAACCGCTTGCGCTCCCCGTGCGAAAGGGTTTCGAACCGCCACGGCCAGTCATCTTCGATACCCAACCGAGTGCGCAGGCGGATCGTTCGAGGCGAATAGTCCATCGTGAAATCGTCCAGTTCTTCGGGTGCCCGGTCCGTCTCCTGCCGGCAGTAGATGCTGAAAAGGGAAGGGGAAAGCACTCCACTATCCAAAGGCAGCAGTCCACAGATGATTTTGGCAAGCGTGGTCTTTCCGCAGCCATTGGGCCCAATGATGCCGGTCCAGCCCGAAGGTAGGGTTACATGTATGTCATTAAGTATGGGTCGAGATGCCCCTGGGTAGGCGTAACGGGCATCGGTGAGATGCATTTGCATAGAAATCTCCTGGATGAAGGTGCCCCTGCTGGCTATTCGGCCGAGGACGCACGGTTTCTGTACGGGATTGTTCTATGCGGTACGCATGAGTGTGACGATGCCCTTCGCGAACCGGCGCATGCCCTTGCCCCGGCGATTTCATGTGACGATAGCCTAACCCCAAAGCCAGTCCAAGGCAACCATTCGTGACGCCCGTCTAAGCCAGATGTCGCGCATAACGACATAATTCGCTGGCCATGACCGAGAAAACGTCGTTATGTGTGACATCTGGCTAACATGCGTGGGGGCATTCGTCTGTGCTGGAGGGTTCTGCCTCCTCGACAAATCGTTTACTACTCGGGACTTGTTTTGGAGAACAGTTCATGGAGACTTCTGCTGGTGTCCTCGAGGGCACTTCCCGCGCTATCATGTTTTTGTAAGGGACCCACCTTTCCCGATGGAGGCACCCGCATGCCCATAACCGCGATTGTCCTTGCCGCTGGCGAGGGAACGCGAATGAAGTCTCGTCATCCCAAAGTCATGCACAAGCTCCTTGATAAGCCATTGGTCTGGTGGGTCGTTCGTGCCGCTCGTGCGGCTGGCGCCGAGCGTACGATCATCGTCGTGGGCAAGGGCGCACAGGAGGTTCGCGGTTTCTTCGCCGCCGACGATGACATCGAGTTCGTCGAGCAGACCGAGCGGCTTGGCACGGGCCATGCTGTGAAGATCGTGAAGGATTCCCTCGGCGGCTTCCACGGTCCCGTGGTCGTGCTTCCCGGCGACAGCCCCCTCATCCGTCCCGACACCATCAGGACGCTCGTCGATGTCACCACCTCAAACCACAACGCCTGCACCGTTCTCACCATGACCCCTCCCGACCCCACGGGATATGGCAGGGTCCTCCGCGAGAACGGCATGGTCAAAGCAATCGTCGAGCACAAGGACTGCACGCCCGAGCAGCGCGAGGAACTCACGGAGTGCAATTCCGCCACGTACTGCTTCTGTGGCCGACGACTCGCGGAGAACGTGGACAGGATCGGTAACGCCAACGCCCAGCATGAGTATTACCTCACTGACATGGTGAGCATACTCGTCGGCCTCAGCGAACCCGTCGGTGCCGTCTGCTGCGATGATGTCACCGAGCTTCTCGGCGTGAACTCGCGCGTCCAGCTCGCCGAGGCCACAAAGGCCATGCAGCGTCGCATCAACGACGATCTCATGACGTCCGGCGTCTCGATGCTCGATCCCGACCAGGTCTGGGTCGGCCCCGAGGCAACCGTCGGCCAGGATACCATCCTCCTTCCCCAGACCTTCATCTGGGGCAAGACCACCGTGGGCTCCGACTGCGTGATCGGTCCCAACAGCCGTCTCACCGATGCCATCGTGGGCAATGGCTGCACCGTCGACGAGACCGTCATCGTCGACTCCACCGTCGACGATGACGTCAGCTGCGGACCCCGCGCCTACCTGCGTGGCCACACCCACCTGTGCCGCCACGCCAAGGCCGGTACTCATGTGGAGCTCAAGAACTCGACCGTAGGCGAGGGCTCCAAGGTCCCGCATCTCTCCTACATCGGTGACTGCCAGATGGGTACCGACGTCAACGTTGGCGGCGGCTCCATCACCTGCAACTACGATGGCAAGCACAAGAGCCGCACCACAATCGGTGACCACGTCTTCATTGGTTCCGACACGATGATGGTCGCACCGGTCAGCATTGGCGACAACGCCCTCGTGGGCGCAAGCTCCTGCATCACGCACGACGTCCCCGCTGGCGCACTCGCACTCGAGCGCAGTCAGCAGACGATCAAGGAAGGCTGGGCAACAGGGTACTGGAAGCGCTTGGAGAAAGAGGACTAAAGAGATGTACGAGAACCTTTGCGAACCGTTTAACGTGGTGAAGAACATCAGGCTCTACACTGGTTCGGGAAACCCCGGACTCTCACAAAGCATTGCCGATATCCTGCACCTGCCCCTCTCTGGCCTCATACTGGAAAAGTTCGCCAACGGTGAGACCTACGCCCGCTTCGAGGAGACCGTGCGAGGTTGCGAGGTCTTCTTCATCCAGACGCTCGCCGGCACAAACGTGAACGACCTTCTCATGGAGACCCTCATCGTCTCTGACGCCGCGACGCGCGCATCCGCGGCCAGCTTCACGGCCGTCATCCCCCATTACGGCTATGCCCGTCAGGACCGCAAGGCCGCCTCTCGCGAGCCCATCACCGCCCGTCTCGTCGCCAACCTACTCGAAGCTGCCGGCGTCGACCGAGTAATCACGCTCGACCTCCACTCCAATCAGATTCAGGGCTTCTTCGATATTCCCGTCACGCACCTCACCGCCCTCTATCTGTTTGGCGATTACTTCAAGACCAAGGACTTCGACTGGGACAACACCGTCGTCGTCTCTCCTGACATGGGCCGCGCCAAGGTGGCAAAGAAGCTCTCAGACTACCTGGGTTGCGAGGTCGCCATCGCTCACAAGGGTCGTCCAAAGCACAATGCCGCCGAGGTCATGGGCATCATCGGCAATATCAAGGGTAAGACGTGCATCATCAATGACGACATGATCGACACAGGCGGAACCCTTGTCGGGTCCATCAACAAGCTCAAGGACATGGGCGCGGGCGACATCTACATCAGCGCCACGCATGGCATCTTCTCAGGCGAGGCGCTCGAGCGCCTCGAGACCGCCCCCATCGTGGAATGCGTCGTGACCGATGCCATCCCCTGCGCGATGGCAAACGTGCCCGGCTCCAAGATAAAGCAGATTTCCGTCGCCCAGGAGATCTCCGACGCTATCTACAACGTCTATGCGAACAAGTCCGTGAGCGGCGTCTCAGGCGGCCCTGCCGACATGTAGCCCGTCCGCTCTGCTTGCATCGTCTGGGCGACATCGGAGTTCCGGTGTCGCCCATTTTGGTAGGAGGGTCCATGTCGACAATGCCAAAGGACGTCCGCATCGTGTTCGGTCTCGGCAATCCCGGCACCGAATACGAGCTCACGCGTCACAACGCTGGGTTTCTCACGATAGACGCAATCGCCGCTCGAGCTGGCATACGCTACTGGAAGAGCGAGGCGGGCTGCATGGTCGCGTCCACGGAGACGTCCGATGGCCGAGAGCTGCTTCTCGCCAAGCCACAGGACTTCATGAACACGAGCGGCGGTCCCGTCTCAAAGCTCGCGCGCACCCATCACATCCTGCCCGTCGAGATCCTTGTGGTGCATGACGAGGTCGATCTTGACGCGGGCCTGGTTCGCGTGAAGTTCGGAGGTGGACTAAACGCCCATAACGGTCTGCGCTCCATTGCCGACAAGCTCGGAACCCGGGACTTCGCTCGCGTCCGCGTGGGAATCAGCCGCCCGCCAGGACGCATGGACGTCGCGACCTACGTCCTGAGACAGCTCAAGGGTAACCTTGCGGACGGGCTTCGGCTCGATGCCGAGCATGCGGCCGATGCCGTGGAGACCTGTCTGGAGCAAGGCGTCATGTGGGCCGAGACGAACTTTCGCTAGACAGGCGATTACCAGCTCAGCCATGGCGTGACCTTCGATGTGGGAAGTCGTTGCAAAGGTCGGGCAAACCCCAATCGGCACTCGTTTCCCCGTGCATCAAGTGTAAGATTGAAACGCAAATCTGCCTGCGTTGGTCGAGCCCTGCCGTACGAGCAGGAACTCGCTCGAGTCCATGTGGGCATGAGGACATGAGATCGTTCAGGAGAGGAGTTCGGTTTAATGTACAAGATCCTCGATAAGACGCAGTTCTCGGAGAAGGTGTTCAAGTTCCGCATCGAGGCACCAGAGATGGCCAAGCATGCCCATGCAGGTCAGTTCCTCATGGTGCGCGCCAACGAGACCGCAGAGCGTGTCCCGTTCACATTCGCGGACTGGAACCCCAGCGAGGGCTGGGTTGAGTTCATCTTCATGGTGATTGGCAAGACGACCACGATGCTCGCCACCTACGAGCCCGGCGACATCCTCGAAGACGTCACCGGCCCGCTCGGCCAGCCGACCGAGCTTGGCGAGGGCACGTGGGCAGTCATCGGCGGCGGCGTTGGCCTCGCCATCGCGTTCCCCGTCGCACGCCAGCTCGCAGCCACCGGTCACGAGGTTCACGCGATCATGGGTGCCCGCACCAAGGACCTGCTTCTCCTCGAGGACCAGTTCCGCTCGGAATTCGATGACGCGCACATCCACATCACCACGGACGATGGCTCCTATGGTGAGAAGGGCGTCGTGACCGCTCCGCTCGAGCGACTCCTCCAGTCCGGCGAGGTCAATCATGTCTTCTGCGTCGGTCCCGTTCCCATGATGAAGTTCTCCACCATGACGGCGGAGAAGTACAACACCCCGATCACCGCCTCTCTCAACCCCATCATGGTCGATGGCACGGGCATGTGCGGGTGCTGCCGCGTCGAGATCGATGGCGTGACGAAGTTCGCCTGCGTCGATGGTCCCGACTTCGATGCCACCAAGGTCGACTGGAACGACCTCCGTGCGCGTCAGGCCGCATATCGTACCGAGGAAGGCCAGGCTCTCAAGGCCTATGAGGAGGCGAACTGCGCATGCCACAGGTAAACGGTGTTTTCAAGCCCGATATGACCTCTCCACGCGTCTCGGACAACGAGGAGCCGGCGGAGGAGCGCGCCAAGGACTTCCGTCCTGTCGATAAGGGCTTCACCAAAGAGATGGCGATGGCCGAGGCAAATCGTTGCATGGACTGCAAGAAGCCCCTCTGCGTCCAGGGTTGCCCCGTCAACATCAACATCCCGAAGTTCATCGAGAAGATGCGCGACGGAGACTTCGGTGGCGCCCTCGACGCCATCCACGAGGACTCGATGCTGCCCGCCATCTGCGGCCGCGTCTGCCCTCAGGAGAACCAGTGCGAGGGCAAGTGCATCAGGGGCAAGAAGAGCCAGCCTGTCGCCATCGGTCAGCTCGAGCGCTTCCTGGGCGACCAGCCTGAGCTCGCATCCATGCCCAAGATGGCCCCCAAGAACGGCAAGAAGGTTGCCATCGTCGGCTCCGGCCCCTCGGGCATCACCTGCGCCGGCGAACTCGCTCGTCGCGGCTTTGACGTCACGGTCTTCGAGGCCTTCTTCACCGGCGGCGGTGTGCTCGTCTACGGCATCCCCGAGTTCCGTCTCCCCAAGGCAGTCGTGAAGCGTGAGATCGACGGCCTCGAGACGCTCGGCGTCAAGTTCAAGTACAACTCGGTCGTAGGCCGCATCACCAATGCCGACGAGCTCTTCGCCGAGGGCTACGATGCCATCTACATCGCCACTGGTGCAGGTCTCCCCAAGTTCCTCAACATCCCGGGCGAGAACCTCCCGAACGTCTACTTCGCCAACGAGTACCTCACGCGCGTCAACCTCATGAAGGCGAACAAGTTCCCCGAGTATGACACCCCCACCAAGCGCGGCAAGAACGTCGTGGTCTTCGGTGGCGGCAACGTGGCAATGGATGCCGTCCGCACCGCCAAGCGCCTTGGTGCCGACCGCGCTGTCATCGCCTATCGTCGTACCGAGGACGAGATGCCCGCCCGAAAGGCCGAGTTGCATCATGCCAAGGCCGAGGGCATCGAGGTCATGCCGCTCGTCTCGCCGGTTGAGTTCCTCAAGGGCGAGGACGGCAACGTCTGTGGCGTGCGCGTACAGAAGATGGAGCTCGGCGCACCCGACGCCTCCGGTCGTCGTCGCCCGGTCCCCATCGAGGGTGCCATCGAGGACATTCCCTGCGACGTGGCCATCTCGGCCATCGGCACCAACGCCAACCCGTTCGCAAAGATGATCGGCGACATCGAGCTCAACAAGTGGGGCTACATCGTTGCTGACGAGGAGGGTCACACCTCCGACCCGCGCATCTGGGCTGGCGGCGACATCGTCACTGGTGCCGCGACGGTCATCCTGGCCATGGGCGCCGGCAAGACGGCTGCCGCCTCCATCGACGAGGCGCTCTCGAAGTAGGTCCATGCCAAATCGGGCACGCATAGGAGCCGGCCACCTCACGGTGACCGGCTCCTTATTTAGTCATTGGAATCTGATCATGCTTGCCTGCGGACTACCCCAGCGGAGGCATGGGCTCCCATGTCGGGTCATGCAGAATCTTCCGCGATTCGCGCCACCCTTCGTTGAGCCGTGCCATGCCCGAGCGAAGGTGTCCTCGGTCAACGATAAGAAGACGGATGATCTCCTTGGCGTAGGTGAGAAAGGTGCCAAAGGCGTAGCCCACGGGATTGTAGTCACCATGGAGCTGGAAATAGCGTGCCAGGTATGCACGGTTACGCGTGATGTAGAGTCGCGTCATGTCAGACGTGGAGTTGAGCTGACGCACCGAGCCGATCTCCTTGTTGGCAACCTCACGTTCGCGGCTGAGAACAAAGTCGGGGATGAGAACGACCTTGTCGACCTTGCTCGCAAGGTAGCCATAGCATGCATCATCAAGGTAGATGAAGAAGCGCCTGTCGGGAAGACCGACCTTCTCGGGTATGGTGCGACGAAAGAAGCCGCCCTCGAAGCAGAGCGCGTTGCACTCCTTGCATTCCTCGCCCCGCCTCCACGAAGACCGCGAGAGCGGGTTGTAGATGGCAAGTGCGGTGCTGAAGCGATACTGCCAGAAGAAGGCGCCACCATCGAAGTCACGCCGCTGTCCCTGTATGGCGTCGGCCCGGTCACACCAGCGGTCGAGGGTCTCAAGGCCGTCCGGCTCCACCGACACGTCGTCGTCCATGACCCAAAACCACTCGGCACCAAGTTCGTAGGCGATGCGCACACCCTCGCAGAAGCCCCCCGAACCACCGGTGTTCTCTTTCTGCGGAGCATAGACCACGCGACCTACACCGCCATGAGCGTCAGGGTCATCAAGGGTGTCGCCCCAGAGTTCATGCACTCGTCCCGAGAACTCCTGCACGACGTGCGCCGTCTGCTCGGAGTCCTCGTTGTCAACCACCACGACGCGCCAAGGCGCCACGGTGAGACGCTCGATCGAGTCAAAGAGTCCCGCAAGCAGCTTCTGTCGCTTGAAGGTCACGATGACGATGGCCGGTCTTCTCATGGTCCGTCCAAAGTTAGTTGGTTTTCGGCTCGGCGGCCGCGTCCTAGTATTATAGAGTACGGCCGTATGCCCATCCTGGCATGCGCCATCACGAGGAGGACACGTGAACGCCACCCACTCTGACACGCATATGGTCTCGATTGTCGTTCCCGTCTGCAACGTGGAGCGCTATCTCGACCAATGTCTCTCGAGCATCGAGCGGCAGACCTTCGGCAACCTCGAGGTGCTCTGCATCAACGACGGCTCTCGGGACGGATCTTCCGCCATCGCGCATGCGCATGCCGAGCGAGACGCCCGCATCATCGTGGTGGACAAGCCCAACGAGGGCTACGGGGCCACCTGCAACCTAGGTCTCGACCTCGCAACGGGAGACTACGTTGCCATCGTGGAGCCGGATGACTACCTCGAACCCGGCATGTACGGCAACCTCGTTGCCTTTGGAGACACCTTCGACAGCCCCGTCGATGTGATTCGTGCCCCGTACTGGCGTCTCTTCGAGTTCTCCGACGGAAGCTCACGACGCGTGACCTGCGCCTACAAGGGTCGTGTCAACCCACCGTCACAGCCCTTCTCGGTAGGTGACGGCGTCGAGCTCCTCAACCATCACCCATCCATCTGGTCAGCCATCTACCGCACGGACTATCTTCGGGAGAGGGGCATCCGCTTTGTCGAGGTGCCGGGAGCCGGATGGGCCGACAACCCCTTCCTCTTCGAGACACTCTGCCAGACCGATCGCATCGCCTATCTTGACAAGCCCTACTACAACTACCGCGAGAACGGCCTCGCTGAGGCGATGGCGTTTGCCAAGAAGAATCCGCTCGTACCCCTCGCCCGATGGAACGACTGCATGGATGTCGTCGAGCGAATCGGCATCGCTGACAGGCGCGTCCTCTCAGCCGTCACGCTACGTGGCATCAACTACTGTCAGATAACGGAAGCCGCCGCGGGCATCGATGCCCCTGGCGTGGCAGACGCCATCGATGCAAGCCTTCGCCGCATGAATCCCGACCTCGTCCTCGGTGACGCGCGGATACGTCCTGCCGTGCGGAGCAGGTTTGCCGCATCCATGGGTCTTCCGGAACGCAGGTTCGATACGCTCGGATACCTCGCACACCTCGCTGACGAGGGTCTCTATCGCATGCGGACGAACGGCCTTGGCTTTGTGTGGCTCACCGTACGCGACCACCTGGGACGCAGCAGGGAATCCTCGAGCAAGTAGGACGTTTCCGTGCGACCTACACGAAGGAGTCGGGCGCGATGGTGTCCGGCCCCACGTATTTGCGCATGAGCGAGGCAATCCACGCCTGTGCGTAGGTGAGGCTCACGTTGCCCGAGCGAATGGGCGAGACGAGCGCCTTTGCCGTCCCGCTCTGTGGCCGCGCGACCGACGCCGCAAGCTTCGCGCGATCGGTGCCGATCATGGTAGCCACGAGCTGACGACGCTCGGCACCAGACATGCCACATCTCCCGACGCACACGTCTTCGATGCAGTCGACAAGTCGCTCGAGGTAGCGGCGTTGGAGCATCTCCATGCTCGCCGAATCTCCCTCAAGACCCCAATGGCGATAGAGCTGGACGAGGTCTTCGTGCTCGGTCTCTAGACGGTCATACTCCCCTGCGATGGCATCGGCGGCATTCTGCAGCAAACGCTCCACGTGGTAACGCGCAGTACCCGTCACACCGACGCGCTCGGCATCTCGCAGGAAGCTCGTCACGAACGAATGGTCGTCAAGGGATGAGGGACCAGGTCGCATGCCACAGGCATCAATGACTTCGCGCGAGAAGAGCTTGCCGCTCGTGGGCAGGAGCTGTCCCGAGTCAAAGAGCTGCCATGCCGCAGCACGAAAGTCATGCTGGGTGATGAACACGCTTCGAGGGCCGTTGACCACAACGGAGGCACCGTGGGAGTTGCCCTCGCGGTGGATGCCAAGGGAGAAGCCCCCCACCACGAGATCGAGGCAGCTCTCCTCGGCCATCCCTACGAGTTCGGAGATAAAAGTCGGCTCGGCCCAGCTGTCCTGGTCGAACACGAGAACGTAGTCGCCATCGCAGCTGTCAAGCGCGAGATCGAGAGCCGAGCAAGTGCCATGGGCAGCCGTCCCAACCACCTGCATGCGCACGTCTCGCTCGGCCGAGGCCGCGAGCAAGGCGCCGGTGCGATCGGTCGAGCCATCGTCTACCGCCACGATCTCACAATGGTCGTACGTCTGGTTGTGGATGCTCTCGATGGCACGTCGAACAGACGTCTCGGCGTTATGGGCCAAGACGACGACTGAGACGAGCGGAGTGTTATGCGATGCGCCCGACATTCTTCGAAGCGACTTCCTTCCCCAAAGAGCCGACTTCACCTTCGTTCGCATGAACAACCACAGAGTATCAGTCACCAACCAACCGCATGTGGAGGGGGTGTAAATGCATCTCGATTACAACAGAACCACAGACCGGACAAGGGTGGGCAACTGGGTTGCAACGACGCGCGATCTAGGAGACGAGAAGACCGACGGCCTGGTCAAGTGCCACGATGTCCACGAGCTGGTAGCCCGTCTCCGTCGTGGTGCCATCCCCTGCCTGCGTGGTCTCAGCGTGCGTGGGGGCGTCCACGCGAGCGATGTCAGAGCCTCCTGCGGCCTTGACCTCGCCAGCGAACGTAATCAGCGAGGCGGCGCTCATATCGGTGTCGATGACGTCGAGAAGAGGGCCGTTGTCGGTGACGAAGTCGTCTGCCGAAGAGCCAGAGATGCCCGCCACGCGACTGAGGACGTCGTCCACGGATGAGGTGGTCACGATGACGTGATCAAACGATACGTTGGTGGCCGAGAAGAGCGGCTGGATGACCGAGGCCGCACCCGATGCGGCGCAGAGGTCGGCAAGCGCATAGCCCGTGTCATTGGATGTCACCTTGGCGACGGTGGGGATGTTTGCCACGATGGCCGTACCCTGGGTCTCGTTCACGATGACCGCATAGGCCCCCGAGAGCGTGCAGCCGGATCCGCCGAGAGAGCTGGTCGTAAGAACCAACACCTTGTTGAAGGTATCCGCGGATGCGGTGTGCCCGTCGATGCGTGAGGCAACGCTCACGCCCGAGATGGCGTCCTCGAGGTCGTTGTCGCCGAGACGAACCTCACGCTGGACGCGCGCCCAGAGCGTTAGGCAGACGAGCACCACGACCACGAGCGATGCCACGACCACGACAAGGGCGATGATGTTGCGATAGGGATTATCGCGAGGAACGTCCGTCCGCTCAAAGCGCTCACGCTGTCTTGGCATCGCATGCATCTCCCCTACGCTCGAGCATCGTACTCTTAATCAAAAAATGATACCAAGACTTGTAGCGAAGAGTCCGACTATTACCCCCACCGCATAGACAAACGCCGTGACGAGAAGGTTCTGTCGCATGTCGGCGTTCGTACGGAAGAGGACGAGCAGACCAAGGCCGCCGGACGTGAGCAGGCCTGCCAGCATGGGACCAGTCGAGAGAACGCCATCGAGGTAGAGTTCGGTGATGGCCACGCTCGCGCCGCAGTTGGGGATGAGTCCCACCAGCGCCGCAAGGAGGGTCGCGCGTACGGGATGATTGCCCAGAACGGTTGCCAGGGCATCCGTGCCCATGCCCTCGATCACAAGACCGCAGACCAACGTGATGAGGAAGATGAAGACCGTCACCTGCAGCGTATGCACGAGAGCCGAGCGCACGATGGCCCATCTGCCGTGGGCATGACGATGTTCGCCTCCCTGGGCATCATCCTCGTCGCAGTGGCAGTGCTCGCGCTCGCAGAGTTCGTGGATGTGCGTATGTCCGTCACCCGAACGATGGAGCCCACGAAGGACCACGTCGAGGGCAAGGCCGACGACAAGGCCGATTGCCACCTTGGCCAGGATGATCGAGACGAGCCTTCCCACGACGACGCCTTGGGCCACGCACACGGGAATGAGCTCGTCTGAAGTGGAGAGGATCACCGCCACGAGCGTCCCGACCGTGATGACCCGCCCCGAGAAGAGTGTGGAGGCCATCGCCGAGAAACCACACTGAGGTAGTGCGCCCAGAAGACTGCCCACGACGGGGCCAAGCCTGCCAGATGAGGCGACGAGCTGCTGCATGCGCCCCTCGGCGGAGTGCTCGAGCACCTCCATGGCAAGGTAGGTGAGGAAGAGGAACGGCAGAAGCTCGAGGGTGTCGAGCACGCTATCGAGAAAGACGTTGAGAAAGAATTCCAAGGTGGCATCCTTACCTAGGCCGTATACGGCGGCGAGCGAGACTGTCTGTTCTATACCCAAGGTGCGAGGGCGGTCCTCGCATACTCCACGCCCACGAAGGTGAGCCCCGAAGCGGGCGCACAGGGACCCGCGGCCGACCTGTCACACGCGGCAAGGACCTCTGCGACCCATGACGGCCTTCGATGGCCGCGGCCCACCTCCACGAGCGTACCCGCGATCGTGCGCACCATGTTGTGAAGAAAGGCGTTCCCACGGATGTCGATGACGACGAGCTCCTCGCCCGCCTCCTCGATGCGGTCCACCTCAAGCGACGAGACGCATCTGCACGTGGGCCTGTCCACGGCGGACGTGGCCTTGCAGAAGCTCTTGAAGTCATGCTCTCCCACAAGGATGCGCGCGCCCTCCCTCATGGCATCCACGTCCAACGACCCGCGATACCACCAGGCGTGGTCCCAGGCAAGCACGGGGCGGGCCTCGCCTGCGCTGATGCGATAGCGATAGCTGCGGGACAGGGCGTCAAAACGTGCGGAGAAGTCCGTTGTCGCATGATAGAGCCTGCATATGGATACGTCATCGGGCGTAAGCGCGACAAGCGAGCGCATCAGGCGGTCACCGTTAAGATCGAGCTCGTCCTCGGTCACGGGAAGGCTCACGTACTGCGAGAGCGCATGCACACCCGCGTCGGTACGACCGGCACAGGTGAGCTCGACTTCTCGACGAAGCGTGATCTCGAGTGCGCGGCGCAGTTCGCCAGCCACGGTCCGTTGGGAAGGTTGCTCGGCAAAACCAGCAAATCCCGCACCGCGATACCCGAGTCGCACGACGAGCGTACCCGCATACCCGCTGTCACCCATCCGCACCTCCGTCAACGGCCTTCCGCATGGATTCCAGCCACACGGCCCCAGGAAAGGCATGGGACCGAGACCCATCCTACACGAGACACACGAGCACGGTAAACACGAGACCTCCCGCAAGCACCGACCAGTCGACCAGGCGCATCGGACCGATGAGAATGGTGCGGCCGTCCCCCGAATAGCACCGATCTCCCATTGCAAGGGCAAGCTCGTCCGCACGCCGAAAGAGCGACACGACAAGCGGCACGAATATCGAAACCCGTTTGGCGAGTCTCGTGCGTATCGAGCCTTCGTCAAACCTCGCCCCTCGTGCCCTCTGCGCCAACACGATCCGATCATACTCATCGGATGCAAGGGGAATGAAGCGCAGCGCGATCGAAGTCGCCATGGCTAGGTCGCCCACAGGCACCCCAAGCCGGCCAAGCGGTCGAGCAAGCGAGCTTACCGCATCAACCATCTGCGTGGGCATCGTCGTCGAGGAGACCACGAGCGCAAAACCCACGAGCATGGCGATTCTCGCCACAGCGAGCGTACCCCGCCAGATGCCTGCACTCGATGCCCCCACCTGGCCCACGAGGGCAATGTCGGCACCACCCGCCACGACGACCGCATTGGCGAGAAAGGAGAGGACGAGCACGATCGCGGCCGGGCGGAGACCCCGAGCCACAGTCCCGAGAGAGACGTGAGACACGGCGAGGCAGACAGCGAGGGACGCGACGCAGAGAACGGCGGCAGGGGGTGATGTGGCGCAGAAGGCGGCCACCGTCATGGCGAGCAGCAACACGAGCTTCACGCGTGCATCAAGTCGATGCATGGGAGTGTTCCCAGACAGGTAGGTGCCGAGCGCAGCATGGCTAGCCACAAGCACCACCCCCCAAGAGCTCTCGGACACGCACCTCATAGGGCACTGGAAGACCTGCCGCCTCGTAGGGCGCGGAACTCGCCCATGCATCGCCGGCATCGCAGGAGCTCGCAACTCGACCATCACGCAGAAAGACCACGTGGTCAGCCACGGAAAGCCACTCCCCCACGGCGTGCGTGACCACCACGACCGAGGCGCCGCCTCGCGCGAGTCGACGCACGAACGCCCGCAGCCGATTGCGACCAAAGGAATCAAGCCCGGCAGAGGGCTCGTCAAGCACATAGGCCCCGTAGCCAAGCGCGATCAGACCAGCAAGTTCGACGCGACGCCTCTGTCCACCCGAGAGAGAGAACGGCGATCGGCCGAGAAGATCGTCTCCCAGCCCCATCTCGTGTGCCGCCCGGGTGACGGCAGCGACCACCGCCGCCTCTCCGAGACCGATGTTTCGAGGTCCGAAGGCTATGTCATCCGCAACGGTATCGGCAAAGAGCTGCGTCTCCGGTCGCTGGAATGCCAAGCCCACGCAACCCGGCCTTACGGGTACGCCATCGAGAAGCGCCGCGCCGTCATCCGGGTCGATGACCCCCGCGAGCGCACAAGCCGCCGTCGTCTTACCCGACCCGGAGAGACCCGCAACGAGCGTGACCGTCTTCAGCGATGCAAGCGTCACCGCATCGAGCGCCCGAACACCTCCATAGGAAACGGTAGCCGCCTCAAGTGCAAGCTCATGGTGAGACGGCGAAGCGTCTGCCTCAGACCGTTGGCCGAGCATCCCCAGCACGTCACGGTCAATACCATGGGCGAGAGCAAAGGCTGCAAGGGAACCGGGATCACCACAGTCTTCCGAGTTCGCTCCGGCACGAACGGCGGCGCAGATTGCCCTGGCACACGGGTCGACGTCGAGGCCCGAGACATCGAGCGCCCTCGCACTACCGAGAAAGTCCGTCGGTGCTCCCTCCCAGGCGACACGACCCCCTTTGAGCACCATCACACGCGTGGCGCCGAGCGCCGAGCACACGTCATGAACCATCTCAAGCACTCCGACACCCTCGTCGACGAGCGACTGTGTCAAGATGGCCACCTCTTCACCCGCCCGCGGGTCAAGGTGGGACGTCACCTCGTCAAGCACGAGGTAGCGCGGACGCATCGCGATGACGCCCGCGATGGCGATGAGCTGCTGCTGACCGCCCGAAAGCTCTGCCGTGCCCTTGTCCGCCAGGTGTTCTGCGTGGCATCGCGCCAACGCCTCGTTCGCCCGCGCAACGACCTCACGCCGCTCCAGCCCGAGATTCGCCGGACCAAAGCACACCTCGTCAAACACACGTGCGCTCACGAGCTGGCAGGTGGGATCCTGACGCACGTATCCCACCGCACGCACGAGGTCGACGCCTCTCTCGCCATCCGCCCATACCTCGCCCGAGATGGGCTTCGCGGAGCCGTTTGCGATACGCGCAAGAGTGGATTTGCCGCTTCCGTTGACGCCGAAAACCGCAATCCGCTCGCCTGGCCGGACGACAACCGACACGTCATCAAGAGCAAGCCCATCGGAGGCCGCATACGCGAAGCGCACGTTCTTGATTTCGAGCATGGCCCTCCTCCGATCGCTTACTCGAAAGAACGGGGGCCCCAGCATGTGCCAGGGCCCCCGAGCGGTTCTTCAGTTCCTGAGAATGCCTACTCGGCGGAGTCCTCGCTTGCGGTCTCCTCGGCCTTCTTTGCCTTCTTGGTAACTGGCTCGACCTTGGTGACGGCGGGCTTGTCCGCGGTCTTCACCTGAACGGGCTCGGTGACGAGCTCCATGATGACGACCTCCGCAGCATCACCCTTGCGAGGGCCGAGCTTCATGATGCGGGTATAGCCACCGTTGCGGTCTGCCCACATGCCCTGCGCGGCCTTGTCAAAGACCTCGCGAACGAGCTCCTTGTTGTTGATGAGCGCAATGGCGTTGCGACGAGAGGCGAGGTCGCCCTTCTTTGCCCAGGTGATAATCCTGTCCACGTCACTGCGGATAGCCTTGGCACGCACGTCGAGGGTCTTGATGCGGTCGTTCTCGAACAGGGCACAGACCAGGCTGCGCTTCATAGCCTTGGTATGGCTGGCGTCAGTACCGAGCTTTGTGCCCCTCTTCTTGTTGTGTCTCATGGTCTAACTTCTCCTAAGCAATACGTGCGGCGGCCTAAACCTTGAGGGACAGACCCATGGTCTCGAGCTTGTCCTTGACTTCCTCGATGGACTTGACGCCGAAGTTTCTGATGTTGAGAAGGTCGTTCTCGGAGAACTCGACGAGCTGGCGGACCGAATGGATGCCGGCGCGCTTGAGGCAGTTGTATGAGCGGACCGAAAGATCCAGCTGCTCGATCTGCTTGTCAAGCTCGACGTTATCCTCCTCGACACCCACGGCGAAGATGGATGCGTCCTCGACGGACTCGTCCTCGTCTGCCAGGCTCATGAACGCGGTCATGTGCTGGTTGATGATGTTTGCAGCCTCGACCACAGCATCACGCGGCGACATCGACCCGTTGGTCTCGATCTCGAGGACGAGACGGTCGTAGTCGGTGTGACGACCAACACGGCACGGCTCGACAGCCTTGGCGCAACGACGGATGGGTGAGTAAAGCGAGTCAACGCTGATGATGCCCACGGGATCGCTCTCGCGCTCGTTATCCTCGCCGGACACATAGCCACGACCGACGCCGATGCGCATCTGCATGGTGAGATGCGCCCCCTCGCCGAGCGTGCAGACGACATGCTCGGGATTGATGAGCACGAACTCTGCAGGGACGAAGAAGTCACCACCTGTGACCGTTGCAGGACCATCGATGGAGATGGTGGCCGTTGCGGTCTCGCCTGTGCCCATGGAACTGAACACAAGGCCCTTTACGTTCAGAACGATGTCGGTGACATCCTCGTAGACACCCTCGACGGTGGTGAACTCGTGCTGGACGCCGTCAATCTGGATGGCCTCCACCGCAGCACCCTCAAGAGACGAGAGCAGAACGCGGCGCAGCGAGTTTCCGAGCGTGTCACCATAGCCACGCTCGAGTGGCTCGGCACTCACGCGTGCGATGGTCTCGCTGATCTCCTCTACCGACACCTGCGGTCGGATAAATTCGGACATTGATACCTCCAAACCCGGGTCGAACTACTTGGAGTAGAGCTCGACGATGAGCTGCGCGTCGATGTCGAGGTCAATCTGGTCGCGCGTGGGAACCTGAAGAACGGTGCCCCGAAGCTTCTCGATATCAACCTCGAGCCAAGCCGGCACAGCCATGTGCTCGGAGGAGATGAGGGCCTCCTTGATGGGGAGAAGGTCCTTCGCCTTGGGAGCAACGGCGATGACGTCGCCAGCCTTCACCTTATAGGAGGGGATGTCAACGCGCCTGCCGTTCACGACGATGTGGCCGTGGCGGACGGTCTGACGAGCCTCCTTGCGAGTGCGTGCAAAGCCGAGACGAAAGACGACGTTGTCGAGACGGCATTCGAGAATGCTCATCAGGTTGTCGCCCGTAATGCCGCCGCGTGCCTTAGCGAGATCGTAGTATCCGCGGAACTGGTTCTCGAGGACGCCATAGATGAACTTTGCCTTCTGCTTCTCTCGAAGCTGCTGGCCATACTCGCTCTCCTGGCGCCTACGCTGCTTTGGCTGGCGGTGAGATTCCTTGTTGATGCCCATAACCACAGGGTCGATGCCGAGCTGGCGGCACCTCTTGAGGACCGGGGTCCTGTCAACTGCCATTAGTGGTGTCCTTCCTAGCTACACGCGACGACGCTTGCACGGACGGCAACCGTTGTGCGGGGTGGGGGTCTTGTCCTGGATTCCCGAAACCTCGAGGCCGGCAGCCTGGAGGGAACGGATGGCGGTCTCGCGTCCAGAGCCAGGGCCCTTGACGAAGACCGCGACCTTCTTCATCCCATGCTCCATGGCCGCCTTTGCAGCAGCCTCGGCGGCAAGCTGGGCGGCGAACGGCGTGGACTTGCGGGAACCCTTAAAGCCGACGGTACCACCCGACTGCCAGGAGACGACGTTGCCCTGAGGATCGGTGATCGAGATGATGGTGTTGTTGAACGTGCTCTTGATGTGGGCCTGGCCCACTGCGATGTTCTTACGCTCCGAACGACGTACGCGCGTGGTACGAGCGTTTTTCTTCTGCGGCATATTTACTCTCCCTAGGCCTTCTTCTTAGCACCGATCTGACGCTTCTTGCCCTTGCGGGTGCGAGCGTTAGTGTGGGTACGCTGGCCGTGGACGGGAAGTCCCTTGCGATGACGCAGACCACGATAGCAACCGATCTCCATGAGACGCGCGATGTTCGTACGCACCTCACGACGAAGGTCGCCCTCGGTGGTGTAGTTCGAGTCAATGTAGTCACGAATCTTTGTGACCTCGTCCTCGGTCAGATCCTTGACACGTGTGGATGGATCGATACCGGCCTCTGCGCAAATCTTAGTAGCGCGAGTCTGGCCGATGCCGTAAAGGTAAGTGAGTCCGACCTCAACGCGCTTGTCGCGCGGCAGGTCGACGCCGTTGATACGGGCCAACTTGGTGCTCCTCTCTTAGCCCTGACGCTGCTTGTGGCGTGGGTTCTCGCAGATGACGTAAACCTTGCCATGGCGACGAATGATCTTGCACTTGTCGCACATCTTCTTAACCGAAGGACGTACCTTCATCGTCATTTCCTTCCGGTAGTTCTGGTACGAGCTAGTGGTACCTAGGCGTGTCAGGTGGTGCTGGCTCGCCATTATGTCCTCGCCCAGCCGCAGGCGTGAATATCCGCTCCCAAAAACGCAGCCCCTACTTGTAGCGGTAGGTAATGCGTCCTCTCGTCAGGTCGTACGGGGAAATCTCCACGACAACCTTATCGCCAGGCAGGATACGGATGTAGTTCATCCTAATCTTGCCCGAGATGGTGCAGAGAATGGTCTTTCCGTTCTCGAGCTCCACATTGAACATGGCATTTGGCAGAGGCTCTATGACCTTGCCCCCAAGCTCGATTGCGTCTTGCTTGCTCAAATTGCTCCCTCTCCACACTTTGACAGCGACCATTTATCATACAGAAAAAGGTAGTTCCCGTCCAGGTCGCATCATATGAACACAACGTTGGCGCATGCAAGGTGCGTCTCTCCTACTCGCCACCCTGCATGGGAAGCCAAGGCCCGACCTCGTCCTGGGTGAGAACGACCGGCCCATCCTCTGTTATGGCGATGGTGTTCTCGTAGTGAGCAGCCGCCTTGTGGTCATCGGTGACCACGGTCCAGCCGTTGGCGAGCACCTCGGTACCAAAGCTCCCCAAACTGATCATCGGCTCGATTGCGATGACCATGCCCGCCTGCAGCCGCACGCCCCTACCGCGCTTGCCGTAGTTGGGGACGTTGGGATCCTCGTGCATGACATGGCCGACACCGTGGCCGACATACTCGCGGATGACCCCATAGCCGTGAGACTCGGCGAGCTCCTGAACTGCCGCCCCGATGTCACCAAGGTGGTTGCCGGGAACGGCCTCGGCGATACCTGCCTTAAGACAATCGCGAGTGCACTCACAAAGGCCCCTGAGCTCATCAGATACCGCGCCCACGTAGAAGGTCCACGCATTGTCCCCAACCCAGCCCTGGTAGGTGGCGCCGGTGTCGATCGAGATGACGTCACCCTCCTGAAGGACGGTCGCAGGTGACGGGATGCCATGGACGATCTGCTCGTTGACTGACGAGCAGATGCTCGCGGGAAACCCGCCGTACCCCTTGAAGGTGGGGGTGGCCCCATGGAGCCGGATGAAACCCTCTACCGCGCTGTCGATCTCCTGTGTGGTGACCCCAGGCTTGACCATGGCTCCGGCACGACGAAGAGCTGCCTTGGACAGCGCCCCGGCAGCTTTCATCTGTTCGATCTGATGTGCACTCTTGATGTGAATCATGCGAGCTCGAGGAGGGTCTTGACGTCAGCGAAGACCTCGTCGACCGGCCTGTCCCCATCAACCTCCTTGAGAATGGAATGACCCTTGTAGTATTCGACCAGCGGTGCCGTCTGATTCCGGTACACGTCAAGGCGATGTTGAATCGTCTCCGGCCTGTCATCGTCGCGCTGATACATCTCGCCGCCGCACCTCGGGCATACATCGACGCCGGCAGGTGCAGTATATCCGCAGGATCTGCAGGTACGACGAGACGAGAGACGTTCCACGATGACGGCTGGCTCAACCGATACGAGCAGTGCGGCATCCAGCGTGCAGTCCATGGCCGCAAGTTCGAAATCGAGCGTCACGGCCTGAGCGGTGTTCCGTGGGAACCCATCGAGGATGAAACCCTTCTGGGCGTCATCGTCCTCAAGGCGCTCCTTGACGAGGTTGATGACAAGCTCGTCGGGAACGAGCTTCCCGGCATCCATGAAGGACTTTGCCTGCTTGCCAAGTGCAGATTGGGCCTTGACGGCGGCACGGAGGAGATCGCCTGTGGAGATGTGCGCAAAACCATACTCTGCAACAAGCCTTTGCGCCTGCGTGCCCTTGCCTGCACCGGGGGCGCCGAGCAGAACGATGTTCATGTCACAACCGCCTTTCCCTAGGACCGCGTGGTGCCACTACTGCAAAGCGCTGTGGAGCTACTTGAAGAACCCCTCATAGTTATGCATCTTGAGCTGGCTCTCGATGGAGGAGAGCGTATCCATGGCAACGCCGACCATGATCAGGACGGAGGTCCCGCCAAAGGCCTGGATAAGCGAGTCGCCCGTGAACCAGAAGATGATCGTAGGCACGACGGCAAGGACGGCCATGAACAATGCACCAGGAAGCGTGATGTGATCGATCGTGCTCTTGATGTAGGCTGCGGTGGCCGCGCCGGGACGCACCCCCGGAATAAAGCCACCCTGCTTGCGGAGCTGATCGGACGTCTCCTCGGGATTGAAGACCATCGAGGTGTAGAAATACGCGAAGACCACGATCAAGACAACGGACAGCACCCAGTTGATCCAACCGGAAGAGAGGGCGTTCGCGACCACGTTCACCCATCCGATGTTTGGGAAGAACACCGCAAGCTGTGCCGGCAGATACAGAATCGCCGAGGCGAAGATGATGGGCACGACGCCAGCGGTGTTGACCTTAATCGGAAGGTAGGTCGACTGACCACCCATCATCTTGCGACCGACGACGCGCTTGGCATACTGCACCGGAATTCGCCTCTGCCCGCGCTCGACGAACACGATGAGCGGGACGATCGCAATGATGACGATGAGCGTGACGGCGGTGAGAAGGACGTTCCCGGATGTGGTGACGGACGAGATGAGGGCGGAGGGCAGGCCAGCCATGATGTTCGCAAAGATGATGAGCGACATGCCGTTGCCAACGCCACGCTGCGTGATGACCTCACCGAGCCACATGATGATGATGGCGCCGATAAGCATGCAGAACACGACGATGGCGTTCTCAAGGCCTTCTGGGATGCCCATGGTGGCAAAGCTGACGCCATAGCTCTTGAAGAGGAACAGGTAGCCGATGGCGTTGAGTAGCGCGAGGGCAATCGTGAGATAGCGCGTGTACTGCGTGATCTTGCGCTGGCCGACCTCACCCTCCTTGGCGAGCTCGCCAAGGGAGGGGATGACGGCCTGCATCATCTGCAGGATGATCTGCGCGGTGATGTACGGCATGATACCGAGGCTGAACACCGACATGCGAGAAAGGGCACCACCTGAGAACAGGTTGAGCACCGCCATGGCACCGCTCGTTGACAGGCCCGTCTGGTAGGCAGAGAGCATGTCCTGGAACGGTGCGCCCGGAACGGGTAGGTAGGCCCCGAAGCGATACAGCAGCAGGATGGCTGCCGTAATGAGCAGCTTCTGCCTGAGCTCAGGTACGCGGAACGCGTTGGCGATTCCCTTTAGCACGCCTGCTCGACCTTTCCTCCGACCGCCTCGATCTTTGCCTTGGCAGAGGCGGAGACCTTGTCCACCTTGACGGTCAGAGCCTTGGTGAGCTCACCGTCTCCGAGGACCTTTACTGGAACATAGGCGTGCTTGATGACGCCCTTCGCGACGAGCGCCTCGGAGTCAACCGTCTCTCCAGACTCGAAGAGGTCCTCGAGACGGGCGACGTTGACCGGAGCGAACTCGACGCGACCATGGTTGGTGAAGCCGGGAAGCTTGGGGAGACGCATCGCGAGTGGCTGCTGACCACCCTCGAAGCCTGCGCCCTTGCCGCCACCAGCACGTGAAAGCTGTCCTTTGGTACCGCGGCCAGCGGTCGTGCCGTGACCAGACGAGTTACCGCGACCGATGCGCTTACGGTTCTTCTTGGAACCCTCCGCCGGGCGGAGATCATTGAGCTGCATGTGCGTGACTCCTAGTTCTCTTCAACATCAACAAGGTGCTTGACCTTGAAGATCATTCCACGGACGCTCGGGTTGTCGGGCAGCTCCGAGCAGTCACCGATCTTGCGAAGGCCCATGGCACGGCAGGTGGCCGTCTGATCCTTCTTGACGGAGGCCACGGCGCTGCGAACGAGCGTGACCTTGAGGGTCTTGTCTGCCATGACTAGTTCTCCTTCCCGACGAACATCTCGGAAACGGTGAGACCACGGCGCTCCGCCGCCTGTGCAGGGCTGGAAAGCGACTTCAGGCCCTCGGCGGCAGCCTTGATGATGTTGAGGGCGTTATCGGTACCGAGAGACTTGGAGAGCACGTTGGTGATACCAGCGAGCTCGAAGAGCGGACGGACCGGCCCGCCGGCGATGACGCCGGTACCGGGAACGGCCGGCTTGATAAGGACACGGCCCGCACCAAAGTGACCCTCGACGGTATGGGGAACGGTGCCACCCTCGGTGACAGGCACGTGGAACATGTTCTTCTTGGCGTCTTCGACGCCCTTCTGGATGGCCAGGGGCACCTCGGCGGACTTACCCATACCGAGGCCGACGTTACCCTTGCCGTCACCAACGACGACGAGGGCGACAAGGGACATGCGCGAGCCACCCTTGACGACCTTGGTGACGCGATGGATGTATACGACGCGCTCCTGGAGGTCAGTCTCCTGCTGGCGCTTGCGATCACGAGGCATTCTGATTCCTCCTAGAACTTCAGGCCCGCATTGCGGGCACCGTCTGCCAGAGCCTTGACGCGTCCGTGATAGATGCGACCACCACGGTCGAACCTGACCGTGGTGACACCCTTCTCGACGGCGCGCTTGCCGATAAGCTCGCCCACGAACTCGGCGGCCTCCTTGTTGGAACCAATCTTGCCGGTTGCCCTGAACTCTGCATCGAGGGTCGAGGCGGAGCAGATGGTCTTACCGTCGGCATCATCAATCAACTGCGCGTAGATATGCGCGTTCGAGCGATGCACGCTCAGACGCGGGCGCTCGGCGGTACCGAAGATCTTTGAGCGAACGCGGCGCTCGCGGCGCTTGAGGTTCGCCTTCTTCGCTTGGCACTTGTTCATTCCTTCTCCTTTGACATGCCATCACCTAACGGGGTGATGGTCTTGGCTGGAGGCTAGACCTACTTGGCGGCCTTGCCGAGCTTCCTCCTGATGTGCTCGCCTGCGTAGTGAATGCCCTTGCCCTTGTATGGCTCGGGCGGACGCTTCATGCGAATCTCGGCAGCAACCTGACCGACCTGCTCCTTGGAGATACCCTGCACCGTGATGTGAGTATTGTCGGGCACCACGAAACTGATGTTCTCGGGAGCCGGGAAGATGACGGGATGCGAATAGCCGAGGGAGAGATCGAGGTCCTTGCCCTTGAGCGTGGCACGATAGCCGACGCCGGTGAGCTCGAGCTTCTTCTCGAAGCCGTCGGAGACTCCGACGACCATGTTGTGGATGAGCGTACGGGTGAGGCCTTGCTGGGCGTTGGAGGCGGTAGTGTCATCTGCACGATTGACAAGAACCTCCTCGCCCTCATGCTTGATCTCAACGAGCCCCGAGAAGGTGCGCGTGAGCTCACCCTTGACGCCCTTGACGTTAACAGTGCTGTTATCGACTGTCACAGTGACTCCGGCGGGAATCACGACAGGCTGCTTACCAATACGAGACACGGTAGTCTCCTTTCGTTCCTGCCGAGAGTTACCAGATGTAGGCGATGATCTCGCCGCCGATGCCCTGCTTGCGGGCATCGCGGTCACACATCATGCCTTTGGAGGTTGAGATGACGGCAGTGCCGAGACCGCCGAGAACGCGCGGAAGCTTGTCCGCAGCAGTGTAGATACGCAGGCCTGGCTTAGAGATGCGCTTGATCCCGCTGATGACACGGGCACGCCTGACGCCATACTTGAGAGTAACGTGGAGGGTCTTCTGAGGTGTAGTGTCCTCGACGGAGTATCCCTCGATATAACCCTCCTCACTGATGACGCGAGCGACCTCGACCAAGACCTTGGTCGACGGCATGGACACATCGGGTTTGCCTGCCGAGTTCGCATTGCGGATGCGCGTCAGCATGTCTGAAATGGGATCGGTAACCTTCATTGATCCTTCTCCTTCGTTATTGATGAACCTGCACGTCCGGTTCGCCCACACCCATGGCAGGAGCGCCTGAACGTGAGAGCATGGCGTCCTACCAGCTTGCCTTGCGGACGCCAGGAAGCTCGCCCTTGCTCGCAAGCTCGCGGAAGCACACACGGCACAGGCCGAACTCGCGATAGACGGAGTGGGGACGCCCACAGCGCTGGCAGCGGTTCTGCGTGCGCGACGAGTACTTCGGCTCGCGCGATGCCTTGACGATCATCGATGTCTTAGCCACAAATCCTCCTTCATTGCACTCTTGACGGCTCCAGACCATCCAGAGCCGACTTTTTACTATAGACCTACTCCTGCTTGAACGGGAAGTGGAAGGCAGCAAGCAGCGCCTTGCCCTCCTCGTCATTGGGGGCGGTGGTCACGATGGTGATGTCCATGCCACGGGTGTGATCAACCTTGTCGAAATCGATCTCGGGGAAGATCAGCTGCTCGGTGACGCCCATGGAGAAGTTGCCGCGCCCATCGAAGCTCTTCGGAGAGATGCCACGGAAGTCGCGGATGCGAGGGATGGCGATGGAGATGAGCCTATCGAGGAACTCCCACATGCGGTCGCCGCGAAGGGTGACCTTGGCACCGATGGGCATACCGGCGCGAAGGTGGAAGGTGGCGATGGACTTGCGCGCATGGGTCACGAGCGGCTGCTGACCAGTGATGGAACGCAGGTCTGCGACGGCACCGTCGATGGCCTTGGCATCAGTGGCGGCCTCGCCCACACCCATGTTCACGACAATCTTCTCGATCTTTGGAATCTGGTTCACGTTGCCATAGCTAAACTGCTTCTGGAGCTCGTCGCGCACGGTGGCGTAGTACTGCTCCTTGAAGCGTGGGACGTACTTCTCGTTCTCTGCCATTACTGACTCTCCTTGAATCTCGGTCGGATTACGTGCGGGGTTTCCGTCCTCGCACGACCCGTGGCGGTGTGCCCGGGACCTTGTCTGCACCTCGAGACAGAACTCTTCCCTGAATAGAGACGCAAAGTAGGATATTATGCCTTTTTCCTGTGAAAATCCAGCCTCTGAAATCATTCGCCGGAAGTACACACTGACTCATCGCCCTGTGAGACGCATCTGCGCTACGAACAGCTCCCGGTGAGCGCATTTTGCCCATGCCGAGGTCGCGCGTTTCGTAGATAGCAAAAGCGAAACGGGTCCGGTCACCTCTCGGCGTCCGGACCCGCATGCACACGCAAGGATGGGGCTAGTCTAGCTTGGTGCCACAGACGATGCAGAAGTGTGCCGTCGCAGAGATGACTGCGCCACAGTTCGGGCAGATGCGGGTGGCAGACTGCTCGACCGCCTCAGCCGGAACAGGAGTCACGCTCGCCGTATCCTGCGCCTGCTCGGGCTGGACCGGCGCGGCTTGCGCCACGGTCTCAACGACCACCACGTCGGAATCAGGCTCGGAAACGGGCGCGACCTCGGCGGGCACCACGGGTGCTGGCCGTACCGGCTCGACGGGCGCAACCGGTGCCACCGGTGTTACGAAATCCCTGGGGGGAATGGGCGAGGTCGGAGGCTCAGGGTACGTAGAGGAGGGCGCGGGCGCAGGGGGCACGGGACCAGGCTGGGGCGTCGCCGGAGAGGGAAGGCTTCCAGGACCCGAACCGTTAGCACCCATCATGCGCTTGATGTCGGAGGTATTGCGCGCAACGATAACCGCCAGCATGATGCTCTCGTGAAAGACCCTCACGAGAAGTTCGATGACGAGACAGGCCAAGCCACCGAATATGAGCGTGGCAAGGAAGGCACCGAACCCGTTGAAGAGGGAGCCAATCAGAACGGCGATGTAGACGAAAGCCACGAAGAGGGCATTGAAGATATAGAGTGCTTTCACGATCTTATCTATGAGCAGCGTGTCAAAGCGCAGGAACGGGCCCCATGTGGACCGGTCATTGATGTTCATGCGTTCTTCCGTGGGGTCAATGGCATACTTCTTGTAGCCCATGACTGCCACGATGATCGCGGCGATGAGGGCGATGATGACAAGTACTGCGGTGACACCGGCACCGGCACCATAGCCATAACCATATCCCATATACATTAGTGCCTCCATACTGTCATGGCGCCCATGGGGACGCTATCGGAACATGAAGATATGATAGCCGATTATTGAACAGGTCGACAACCTGGAGCAGGTTGTCGACCTTGGTATTCCAACTTCTGTCTCGAAAGCGTCGGCAGCCTAGAACTTTGCGCCGCACTTCTTGCACACGCGAACTGCCCTGCCATTGTCGTCCTTGGCGTGCCCAACGCGAGTTGCCTTGCCACAGCTGGGGCAGACGAGGATGACGTTAGAGACGTCGATCGCAGCCTCCTGCTGAATGATGCCACCCTGCTGGTTGGTACCATTGGGCTTGACGGACTTCTTGGCGATTGCAACGCCCTCGACGACGACCTTGCCCTCGGAGGGGATTGCACGCAGGACCTTCCCCTGCGTGGGACTACCGGCAGGACCACGGTCCTTGCCAGAGATGACCTGGACGAGGTCTCCCTTTTTGATGTTCATCTTGGTCATGAATCTTGTCTCCCTTTCGCCTAAAGCGTCTCGGGTGCGAGCGAGACGATCTTCATGTACTTGCGGTCGCGCAGCTCACGAGCAACGGGACCGAAGATGCGGGTACCCTTGGGCTCGCCCTCCTTATCGACCAAGACACAGGCGTTCTGGTCGAAGCGGATGTAGCTGCCGTCCTTGCGGCGGGTATCCTTGGCGGTACGAACGATGACGCAGCGAACGATGTCGCCCTTCTTTACCGAGCCGTTGGGGGTGGCTTCCTCGACGGCCCCGATGATGACGTCACCGAGACTCGCATAGCGACGCTTGGAGCCACCAAGAACCTTGATGCACTTCACGCGGCGAGCGCCGCTGTTGTCAGCGACGACGAGCATGGTCTCCATCTGAATCATGTGATGTTCCTCCGAACCTCATATCCTCTCAGAGGTGCGCCCACACGAGCGACGCACATAAGCGGGAACAGGCAATCGATACTTACTTGGCCTTCTCCACGATCTCCACGACACGCCAGTGCTTGGTCTTAGAGATGGGACGGGTCTCCATCACGCGAACGGTGTCGCCGAGGCCGCAGCCGATCTCGTCGTGGCAGTGAAGCTTCTTGCTCATGGTCATCATCTTGCCGTACTTGGGGTGGTGCTTGCGGTAGTCAATCTTTACCGTAACCGTCTTCTCGCCGGAGAGGGAGACGACGATGCCGGTACGGATCTTACGCACGTTCCTGGTTTCGGTATCATCCATTTCTAATCTCTCCTACGATCTACTTCTCCGCGGCGGTCTTCTCCGCTGCGATCTGGCGGGCACGCATCTCGGTCTGGACGCGGGCAATGTCATGCTTCACGCTCTTGACGCGGGCGGTGTTGTCAAGCTGGTTGGTGGCCATCTGAAAGCGGAGGTTGAAAAGCTCCGAACGGCCATCCTCCAGCTTCTTGGCAAGCTCCTCGTCAGTGAGCTCCTTGATGTCCTGATACTTCATATCGGCTATTCCTCCCCGTCCTGATCGGTGCGGGTGACAATCTTGGTCTTGATGGGCAGCTTGTGTTGGGCGAGACGAAGGGCCTCCTTGGCAGTGGCCTCGTCGACTCCGCCAAGCTCGAACATGATGCGACCGGGCTTGACGACGGCGACCCATTCCTCGGGGTTACCCTTGCCGGAACCCATGCGGGTCTCTGCCGGCTTCTTGGTGATGGGCTTGTCCGGGAAGATGGTGATCCAAACCTTGCCACCACGCTTCATCTCACGGGTGATGGCGACACGAGCGGCCTCGATCTGGCGGTTGGTGATCCAGTGGGCCTCCTCGGCCTTTAGACCGTACTCGCCGAAGTGAAGCTCAGTGTTGCCCTTCGCCGGACCCCTCATGGAACCACGCTGGACCTTGCGGTGAAGAACGCGCTTAGGTGCGAGCATTAACGGCCCCTCCTCTCATTGCGACCGCGGCGAGGACGCGAGGAGCCCTCGAGCGCCGGCTTGGGCGTGGGCTGGCCGGGAAGCTTCTCGCCGAGGTAAATCCAAACCTTGATGCCACAGGCTCCCATGGTGGTGCGAGCGGTGGCGGTGCCGTAGTCGATAACGGCACGGAGGGTGTGCAGAGGCACTCGACCCTCGCGGTACCACTCGCGACGGCCCATCTCGGCACCATTGAGACGACCGGAGCACTGGATGCGGATGCCCTTGGCGCCAGCCTTGCGAGCGGACTGAACGGCCTTGCGCATGGCACGGCGGAAGGCGACGCGGCCCTCGAGCTGCTCGGCGATGGACTGAGCAACCAGCGTGGCATCGAGCTCGGGACGCTTGACCTCGATGACATCGACGGTGACCTGGCCCTTGCTGACCTTGGCGACCTTCTCGAGGTCGGCACGAAGACCGTCGATCTCGGAGCCCTTCTTGCCGATCACGATGCCCGGGCGAGCAGTGTAGATGGTGATCTTCACCTTGTCGCCGGCGCGCTCGATGTCCACACGCGACAGGGCGGCGTTGGCAAGGCGCTTCCCGAGATACGTGCGAATCTCGAGATCGTTACCGAGGTTCTCGGCGTAGTTCTTATCGGCGTACCAACGGGAACGCCACTCCTCGGTCGTACCGAGACGGAAGCCTGTCGGCTGTACCTTATGACCCATGCTTTCCCTACGCCTCCTTTCGAGGAGCGACGACGACGGTAATGTGGCTCATGCGCTTGTTGATACGCGAAGCGGAACCCTTGGCGCGAGGACGAATGCGCTTGAGCGTGGGGCCCTCGTCGACATAGGCCGTCTTGACCACGAGGTCATCAGCGCGGAGGTTGTTGTTGTACTCGGCGTTGGCAACTGCGGAGGCAAGGACCTTGGACACGTCGTCAGCGGCGGCACGGGTCGAGAACTGGAGAATCTCGGCAGCCTGGGTGACGGACTTGTTGCGAATCAGGGCAATGACAGCGCGTACCTTGCGGGGAGCAACGCGAACGTACTTGGCGGTCGCGCGGACCTCGACGGTGTCAGTGTTCTTGTTAGCCATTTACTTTCCTACCCCCCTAGTTGGCCTTGTGACCACGGAACGTGCGGGTGGGAGCGAACTCCCCCAGCTTGTGGCCAACCATGGACTCGGTGACATACACGGGCACGTGCTTGCGACCATCGTGAACGGCGATCGTGCAGCCGACCATCTCGGGATAGATGGTCGAGGAACGCGACCAGGTCTTGATGACCCCTTTGGTACCAGCCTCGTTCTGTGCGGCGACACGCGCGAGGAGGCGAGTCTCCACAAATGGACCCTTCTTGAGACTTCTGCTCATACTTTCCTTCTCCTACTACTCGTATCGACTACTTGGACTTACGGCGACGGATAATCAGCCTGTTGCTGGCCTTCTTCGGGTCGCGGGTCTTCTTGCCCTTCGTCGGCTTACCCCAGGGGGTGACAGACGGACGACCAGAGGTGTGGTTCTTGCCCTCGCCGCCACCATGCGGGTGGTCGACAGGGTTCATGACCGTACCACGGACGGTGGGACGGACGCCTGCCCAGCGGCTACGTCCTGCCTTGCCGATGACGATGTTGGAGTGATCGGCGTTGCCGACCTCGCCAATCGTCGCACGGCAGGTGAGCATGACGCGCCGCAGCTCGGATGAGGGCATGCGAAGGACAGCGTAGCCGTTGTCCTTGCCCATGAGCTGCACGGAGGTACCTGCGGCACGAGCCATTGCGGCACCCTTGCCCGGCTGGAACTCGACGGCATGCACAAGCGTACCGACGGGAATCTCCGACAGGGGCATGCAGTTGCCTGGCTTGATGTCGATGCCGGTCTTGCCGGAGAGAACGGTATCGCCTACGCCGAGGTTCTCGGGGCACAGAATGTAGGCCTTGGCACCGTCGGCGTAGTGGAGCAATGCGATACGAGCCGAACGGTTGGGGTCGTACTCGATGGTGGCGACCTTCGCGGGTACGTCGTCCTTCAGACGCTTGAAGTCGATGCGACGATACTGACGCTTGTGTCCTCCACCCTGGTGGCGGGTAGTGATGCGGCCGTTGTTGTTACGGCCAGCCTTGTTGGGCAGGGGCTCGAGAAGAGACTTCTCGGGCTTGTCGGCGGTGATCTCCGCGAAGTCGGAGACCGTCTGGAAACGCCTTCCCGCACTCGTAGGCTTGAGGTGCTTAACTGCCATTGACTCTTTCCCTTCTTTCCGTTGGCCGTCCCGCTCAGGGATTGGTAGGGCGACACCGGATTACCACGGTACCGCGCGTATCCATCACACGCGGCATAACAACCCGACTCCCCCTTTGGGAATCGGGCGAAGTGCCTTACTCAGCAGAAGCCGCAGCTGCCTGCTGTGCGAAGATCTCGATCTGCTCACCAGGAGCGATCGTCACGATTGCCTTCTTCCAGGAGCGGGTCTTGCCCATCGCCGAGTAGCGAACGCGCTTGGCCTTGCCGGAGACGTTGAGCGTGTTCACCTTGATGACATGAACGCCGAAGAGCTTCTCGACCGCAGAGGCAATCTCCTCCTTGTGGGCGGTCTTCGCGACCTCGAACGTGTACTTGCCCTGCTCCATGAGATCATAGGAACGCTCGGAGACGATCGGGCGAATGATGACGCTGTAGGCGGAGTTCATTATGCGAGCACCTCCTCGAGGTTCTTGGCGACTTCGGCCGACATGAGAAGAAAGCCGTTGTCGATGAGGGTATAGGTCGAAGCCTCGGACACGCCGATCACCGTGACCTTCTCGATGTTGCGGAAGGAGAGGTAGGTGTTGAGGTCGTCATCGGGAACGACGAGGGTCACGCGCTTGCCGTCGATGCCAAGGGCGACGAGTGCCGCCTTGGCCTGCTTGGTCGAGGGCTTCTCAAACTCGAGACCGTCAACAAGGACGAGCTCGGCATCGGCGACCTTGCCGGAAAGCACGGACCGCATGGCAAGCTTGACCATCTTGTTGTTGACGCGCAGGGCATGGCTGTGGGGCGTAGGCCCGAAGATCACGCCGCCACCGACCCACTGGCCCGCGCGGATGGAACCCTGACGAGCACGACCGGTACCCTTCTGACGGTACGGCTTCGCGCCGCCGCCAGAGACCTCGTGGCGGTTCTTGGTGGAGTGGGTACCCTGACGCTGGGAGGCTGACTGGCACACCACGACCTGATGAATGACGGGGATGTTCGGCTCGATGCCGAAGACGTCTGAGGAGAGCTCGGCCTCGCCGACCTGCTCGCCCTTGACGCTCTTGATTACGTACTTGGACATTCTGTCCTCCTTGGAAGCCTAAAGGTTTGCGAGTGGTGCGGCCCTTAGGCCATGCGGACCTGGACGAGAGCGTTCTTGCCGCCAGGAACGGCGCCCTTGATGAGCATGAGGTTCTGCTCTGCGTCGATGCGGACGAGCTTGAGATTCTTGACGGTCACGCGATCGTCACCCATGTGGCCAGCCATGTGCAGACCCTTGCGAACGCGGGAGGGGTAGGCGCACTGACCGATGGAACCCGGCCTGCGCTGGTTACGAGAGCCGTGGGTTATGGGACCACAGGCGAAGTTCCAACGCTTGATGGTGCCCTGGAAGCCCTTGCCCTTGGAGGTGCCGATGACATCGACAGACGTGACGTCGGCGAAGTTGGCAACGGTGACCTGGTCACCGGTGTGATACTCCTCGCCGTTCTCGACGCGAACCTCGCGGAGGAAGCGCATGGGCTCGACACCCTGGGCCTTGAAATGGCCGGACATCGGCTTGTTGACGTGCTTTGCGGTGATGTCTCCGAAGCCAATTTGCACGGCATCATAGCCGTCGGTTGCCTTCGTCTTTACCTGCGAGACAGTGCAGGGGCCAGCCAGAATGACGGTGACAGGCACGACGTTGTCGTTCTCGTCCCAAACCTGAGTCATCCCGAGCTTTCGGCCAAGAATGGTGCTGACCATGCTCTTTCCTAACCTTCGGTGGTCATGGGACCTTTTGCGCAGGCTTCTTGCCTGCTCCCCCAGCGGACCACGTCCTGTAGACTCTGCCCAAGAGACCTATGTGTCCCCTATTTGGACAGCTTTACTAGGATACAACCTCGTTTGCCGTTTCACAATGTCTTTATAAGAAAATCTGGGTGTATCTAGCTGCGAATTAGCATTCCACTGTCTCGGGCGTAGCCCTACGGCGAAAACGCAACCTCTCGCGCACCACCTGCCACGGGCGACCCACGCCTTTGTTGGGCAGGAGCCACGAGATGATCGGAAATAGGCACACATAGAAGGACGCCTTGGGCTTCCGGAGGAACGTCTCATGTGACACGCTCCCATTGGAAATCCCAAGACGCCCTGAGCTTGCTCTGCGATCAGTCTAGAGCTTGATCTCGATGTCGACGCCAGCGGGCAGGTCGAGACGCATGAGCGAGTCAACGGTGCTGGAGCTGGGGTCAAGGATGTCGATGAGACGCTTGTGGGTGCGCTTCTCGAACTCCTCGCGTGAGTCCTTGTCCTTGTGCGGCGAGCGAATGACGCAGTAGGTATTACGCTCGGTCGGCAGTGGAATGGGGCCGGAGACACGCGCGCCGGTCTTCTGCGCGGTGTCCACGATAAGTTTCGCGGACTGGTCGACGACCTCGTGATCGTAGCCCTTGAGGCGAATCCTGATCTTCTGACTTGACACTTTCGATACCTCCATCATGAGCTATTAACTCGGGTCGTTGACTAGGCGTTGGTACCACTCTTGGCAACAATCTCCTCGCGGACGGCCTTGGGAACGGGGTCATACGACGAGAACTGCATCGTATAGCTCGCGCGTCCCTGCGTCTGCGAGCGCAGGTCGGTTGCATAGCCGAACATCTCGCCCAGAGGTACCTTGGCGCGAATGACCTTGGTGTCGCGACGATCCTCCATGCCCTCGATCTTGCCACGACGAGACGAGAGGTTACCCATGACGTCGCCCATGTACTGCTCGGGAGTCTCGACCTCGACGGACTCGACGGGCTCGAGAAGGACGGGATCGGACTTCTTGAGAGCGTCCTTGATGGCCATGGAGCCAGCGATCTTGAAGGCCGCCTCGGAGGAGTCGACCTCGTGGTAGGAGCCGTCGACAAGCGAGACCTTGATGTCGACGACGGGATAGCCAGCGATGACGCCAGAATTGAGCGCTTCCTGGATTCCCTTGTCGATCGGGGTGATGTACTCCTTGGGCACGACGCCACCAACGATCGCGTTGATGAACTCGTAGCCCTTGCCCTCCTCGTTCGGCTCCATGTCGATGATCGCATGACCATACTGGCCGCGACCGCCGGACTGGCGGATGAACTTGCCCTCGGCGTGGGCCACGGCGTGACCGGCGGTCTCACGGTAGGCGACCTGCGGCTTGCCGACGTTGCAGTCGACCTTGAACTCGCGACGCAGGCGATCGATGATGATCTCGAGGTGAAGCTCGCCCATGCCGGCAATGATGGTCTGGCCGGTCTCGTGGTCGGTGTGGACCTGGAAGGTCGGATCCTCCTCGGCAAGCTTGGCGAGACCAACGGACATCTTGTCCTGCTCGGCCTTGGTCTTGGGCTCGACGGCGACCTCGATGACGGGAGCGGCAAACTGGATGGCCTCGAGAACGACGGGATGCTTCTCGTCGCAGAGGGTGTCACCCGTGGTGGTGTTCTTGAGACCGACGCAGGCGACGATGTCGCCAGCGGAGCACTCCTCGCGGTCAACGCGATCGTTGGCGTTCATCTCGAGGATGCGGCCCAGACGCTCGCGGTTGTCCTTGACCGAGTTGTAGACGTAGGAGCCCGCCTCGGCCTGGCCGGAGTACACGCGGATGTAGGTGAGCTTACCGACATAGGGGTCGGTCATGATCTTGAAGGCAAGCGCAGAGAACGGCTCCTTGGGATCGGCGTGACGAATCACTTCCGCACCCTTGAGGTCGGTGCCGTCGATCTCGGGAACGTCAAGCGGGCTCGGGAGATAGTCCACGACGGCGTCGAGGAGCTCCTGGATACCCTTGTTCTTATATGCAGAGCCAACGAAGACGGGGTTGAGCTCACCAGAGATGACACCCTTGCGAATGGCCTCCTTGAGCACGTCCACAGGGACCTCGTTCTCCTCGAGAACGGCTTCCATTACCTCGTCAGAGAAGTTGGAGGCTGCATCGAGCAGCTCCTCGCGCCTCTCGTTGGCGATGTCGACGAACTCCTCGGGGATCGCGTCCATGACCTCGGGGTAGATCATGCCCTTGGAGTCCTCCTTGAAATCCCATGCCTCCATGGTGACGAGGTCGACGAGGCCCCAGAAGTTGGACTCGGCGCCCATGGGAATCTGGGCGGCAACGGCAGGAGCGGAGAGGCGCTCCTTCATGGTGTCGATCGCGTGGAAGAAGTCAGCGCCGACGCGGTCGTACTTGTTGATGAAGGCGATGCGAGGCACGCCATACTTGCCAGCCTGACGCCAGACGGTCTCGGACTGCGGCTGGACGCCGGCAACGGCATCGAAAACAGCAACGGCACCGTCGAGAACGCGCAGGCAGCGCTCGACCTCGGCCGTAAAGTCGACGTGACCAGGCGTGTCGATAATCTGGATGACATGGTCCTTCCAGAAGCACGTGGTGGCCGCGGAGGTGATGGTAACGCCGCGCTCCTGCTCCTGAACCATCCAGTCCATGGTCGCGGCGCCATCGTGAACCTCGCCGATCTTGTGGGTCTTGCCCGTGTAATAGAGAATGCGCTCGGTGGTCGTCGTCTTACCGGCATCGATGTGAGCCATGATGCCGATGTTACGGAGGTCCTTAAGCGCGTATTTCATGTCTGCCATGTGCTAAGTCCTCCTTACTTTAGAAGCGGTAGTGCGAGAAGGCTCGGTTTGACTCTGCCATCTTGAAGAGGTCCTCGCGACGCTTGACGGATGCACCGACGCCGTTGGAGGCATCCATGATCTCGGCAGCGAGGCGCTCGGCCATGGTCTTCTCCTTGCGGGCGCGGCTGAAGTTCACGAGCCAACGGAGGGCAAGGGTGGTGGCACGACGAGAGTTGACCTCCATGGGTACCTGGTAGGTGGCACCGCCGACGCGCTTGGGCTTGACCTCGAGGGTGGGGCGGATGTTGTCCATGGCCTTCTTGAAGACGGACAGGGGATCCTCGCCGGTCTTCTCCTTGACGATGTCGAAGGCGCCGTAGACGATGCGCTCGGCGGTGGCCTTCTTGCCATCGAGGAGAACCTTGTTGATGAGCTGGGTCACGAGACGGTTGTTGTAGACTGCGTCAGGCTGAACCTCACGACGGACTGCTGCTGCACGACGCGGCATGTTTTCTCCTAAGAACTATGGACTGCAGAATGTGTAGAGTCAGACTCTACTTGGCACGCTTGGCGCCGTAGCGGGAGCGAGCCTTCTTACGGTTCTGCACGGCAGCGCAGTCGTAGGCGCCGCGAATGATCTTGTAGCGAACACCAGGGAGGTCACGGACACGACCGCCACGGATGAGGACGATGGAGTGCTCCTGAAGGTTGTGGCCCTCGCCGGGGATGTAGGCGGTGACCTCGATGCCGTTCACGAGACGGACACGCGCGACCTTACGAAGAGCCGAGTTGGGCTTCTTGGGCGTGGTGGTGAAGACACGGGTGCAGACGCCACGCTTCTGGGGATTGTGCTGCAGGGCAGCGTTCTTGGACTTAGCCTTGACGCTGACGCGGCCGTTGCGGACGAGCTGGTTGATAGTAGGCAAAGCTCTCTCCTTCAATTAACCTATTGACGTGCTTTACTGTCGAATTTCGAAGGGCAGCGCAGCACCGTCACCCTGGAATTGTCGCGAGCAGAAACTTTACGCGCCATAATGCCCGTTGTCAAAACGCCACGGTTCCGGGCGTATCCTTCCTACACGTCATGCTCACATTGCGAACACCGCCGATGAGCCATACGCACATAAATCCATGGTCCTCTAGGTGACCTCTGACGGACAAGATGGCCATAGGACGAACGTCTGCGACGGGGGCATCAAGAGTCTCGCCCCTACCACCTGCTACGCCTCGAATCCCAGCTGCGACTCCGACGCATGCTCGAGACCCAGTCTCAGGAGCATCGTGACATGTTCGTCGGCGAGCGAGTAGTATACGCGCTGCCCATCTCGCCGCGCAGTCACAAGCCCACGATCGCGGAGCATGCGCAGCTGATGCGAGATGGCCGACTGCGAGACGGATGAACTCTCCTGAATCTCCGAGACGCTTTTCTCACCCTGTGCAAGTTCCCCGAGAATCTGGAAGCGCGTGAAGTCGGAGAGTGCGTCAAAGATCTGGGTAGCCTCATAGACCACGTCATCATTGCCCAGAAGTCCCTCGATAGCACTCTCGCCCATGTTCCCACTCCCCTACGCCACATGCCGATGCAAGTCATAGTGTACCCAACCGCTCGAGGTCTCCGAAGGCGTGTGTCTGGCAGCACGCCCATCGTCAGGAACTCCTACCGGCGCTGTTCCCCGCATATATTCGCGTGAGCAGTCCACAGCCTGCAGAAATACCCGCCAAATGGACGAGCACTGGAGAGAACGTACCCGCATCGCTCCTGCTGCCTCGCGAAACCGCAGTTGTCGTAGGTCCGGGTTTTCGTGTATGCGACAGGTCTTCGACCTGCCCGCACATTTGACCGATATCTCTGCAGGTGTCCGGAAGAGTCGTGAGGGTGTGGTTCGCGTCGTGGGCATACATGAGAAGTGACATGGGCATGCCAAGCACGCACGGACCAAAAAAGGGACCCCGGCATATGCCGGGGTCCCCGTAGGCAACAGCATCTTGATGGAAAGGCCTATTCGTCACTCTCGACGTCATCCTCGGCCTCATGAGCCACGACCTGCGAAAGAAGGTCATCAAGTGAACCAAGGTCCTCATTGATGATGTCGGTATCGCCGTTGTCGGTATCACCACCGATGAGCTCGTCGTCATAGTGATGCTTGGGCGGTGCCGCGGTACCGAGCATGACGTCCACGTCCGCGTCGGGAGAGAACACCATGTTCAGGAGCTGCGAAAGATCCTCGGAATCGGCCTCGTCGTCATCTGGCTCGAGGATGTAGAGCAGCCCACGGGCCTCGAGTCCGTCGCGGAGCTCTTCGATTGCCTTTGCGCCAATGCCATCGATGCGCAGGAGGTCATCCTCGGTCTTGCCGATGAGGTCGCCCACGGTCTCGATGCCCACCTCGCTGAACTTGTTGGTCCAACGCTGCGACACGCCAAGATCGTCAAAGAGGTAGAGCTTCGCATCCTCGCTCGAGAGCGTACGCCCGTTCTTGGAATACACGCCACCGTAACCGAAGTCATCGCCGACCCAGTCAAGCTGCTTGGGGAACTGCTCCTCGATACCCTTGAGCTCGTCGGGTGCCCACTCGGGCAGGCTCTTGACCATCGGAGAAGTAGGGCCGTCAATCTTGTTCCCATGGTACGTGAGCTTGGCATTGTCATATGCGGCAAGGCCAGTACCAGCGGGGATCTTCTTGCCCACGATGACGTTTGACTTAAGGTCGAGCAGATGGTCCACGTCACCCTCGATGGCGGCCTCCGTGAGTACGCCAGCGGTACGAATGAACGAGGCGCTGGACAGCCAGGAGTCGATGGAGCTTGCGACCTTGAGGGTACCAAGGATGACCGGCTCCGCCTCAGGCGGAGTGCCACCGGCGAGAGCAACGTTACGCACGGTGTCCGCAAAGACGTAGCGATCCACGTACTGCCCAAGCAGGTACTCGGAGTCACCTGGGTTTGTCACCTGGACACGGCGGAGCATCTGGCGAGCAATGACCTCGATGTGCTTGTCGTTGAGGTCGACGCCCTGAGAGGTGTAGACGTCCTTGACCGATTCGACGAAGGTATGCATCGTCGACTCGATGTCGGTGAGCTTACGCAGCTTGCGGAAGTTGACGAAGCCATGGGTGATCTGGTCGCCGGCACGTACGACGATGCCATCAACGATACCTGGCATGAAGCGGACGGACGCAGGGACGCGCCACTCCTCGATGATGCGAGTCTCGTCATCGGCGTCCACGATGCGGATGAGATACTCGGTCTGCTCGGGAATGATGCGGAGGAGACCTGAGACCGGAGCGAGGTCGGCCTCGCGGCCCAGGATCTTCTCGTTGACGTTACCGACGACGTCGAACATGCGGGCCACCGTCGGGAGGCCCTGCGTGATGTCGTCAGCGCCAGCGACGCCACCGGAGTGAATCGTGCGCATCGTAAGCTGGGTGCCGGGCTCGCCGATCGACTGAGCGGCGATGATGCCGACGGCGGTGCCGATGTTGACGGGACGCCTCGTGGAGAGGTCCCAGCCGTAGCACCGCTGGCACACGCCGTACTTTGACTTGCAGGTCAGCAGCGCACGAAGCTCGATCTTCTTGAGCCCGTGCTCGACGAGCATCTTGAGCTGGTCCTTCGTCTCGATGTAGCTTCCCGCCTCGACGAGAACCTCGCCGGTCCCCGGGTCAACGATGTCGCGAATCGTGCAACGTCCGATGAGGTCGACATCTACGTCGCTCTCGCCAGACTTGATCAGCGGATACGTGACCGCCTCATCGGTGCCGCAGTCTTCCTCGCGAACGATGACGTCCTGCGCCACGTCGACGAGACGACGCGTGAGATAGCCGGAGTCGGACGTGTGCGACGCCGTGTCGACGAGACCCTTACGAGCGCCATAGGTCGAGATGAAGTACTCAAGCGGTTCGAGGCCCTCACGGAAGTTTGCCTTGATCGGCAGGTCGATGGTATCGCCAGACATGTCGGCCATGAGACCGCGCATGCCCGCGAGCTGCCGGAGCTGCGTCTTGGAGCCGCGAGCACCGGAGTCGGCCATCATGAAGATGGGGTTATCCTCGGCAAAGCCCGCGAGCATCTCGGAGCCGAGCGTGTCTGTGCACTCCGTCCAGGCGTTGACGACCTCGACGTGGCGCTCGCGCTCGGCGAGGAAGCCATCCTCGTAGTACTCGTTGATCTGGTCGACCCTATCCTGCGTCTCCTCGAGAAGGAGCTGCTTGTCATCGGGGATGACGGCATCCCAGACGGAGACCGTCAGACCTGCGAGGGTGGCATAGTGGAAGCCGGTGGACTTGATCGCGTCGAGGATCGGCTCGACCTCGGCCGTGTTATAGCGGTCGCAGCAGTCGTTGACGAGAGCGGAGATATCGCTCTTGACCAGCTTGTAGTTGATGAAGGGATAGTCCTGCGGCAGGCAGCGGCGATTGAAGATCACGCGGCCCACGGTGGTCTCGAGACGGGTGTATCCCTCGGTGACGTCGATGTCCTCGAACTTGCCCCGGCCTGCCATAACACGGAAGATCGCCTGGTCATCGTTATAGGTGTTGGCATCGGCCGCAGAGATGCGGACGATGACCTTGGCCTGGAGGTCGAGATCGCAGTCGGCGTCCACGGCATGAAGCGCATCGTCGAAGTTGGCAAAGATCCGTCCCTCGCCGTTGACCCCGTCCTTCTCGGTGGTGAGATAGTAGGAGCCGAAGATCATGTCCTGCGACGGCACGGTGAGGACCTTGCCCGACGCGGGAGAGCGAAGGTTGTTGCTCGAGAGCATGAGGACGCGGGCCTCGGTCTGCGCCTGCGTGGAGAGGGGCACGTGGACCGACATCTGGTCGCCGTCGAAGTCGGCGTTGAACGGTGCACACACCAGGGGATGCAGGTGGATGGCCTTGCCCTCGACGAGCACCGGCTCGAAGGCCTGGATGGACAGGCGGTGAAGGGTGGGCGCGCGGTTGAGCAGAACGAGGCGGTCCTGAATGACCTCCTCGAGCACGTCCCAAACGGCAGGCATGCCACGGTCGATCGCACGCTTGGCACCCTTGATGTTCTCGACCTTGCCGAGCTCGACGAGACGACGGACGACGAAGGGCTTGAAAAGCTCGAGGGCCATCGTCGAAGGCAGGCCGCACTGATGCAGCTTGAGCTGTGGGTCGACGACGATGACCGAGCGGCCCGAGTAGTCGACGCGCTTGCCGAGCAGGTTCTGACGGAAGCGACCCTGCTTACCCTTGAGCGCCTCGGCAAGCGACTTGAGCGGACGCCCGCCACGGCCGGTGACAGGACGACCACGACGTCCGTTGTCGAAGAGCGCGTCCACGGACTCCTGGAGCATGCGCTTCTCGTTGTTGACGATAATCGCCGGGGCGTCGAGGTCGAGCAGGCGCTTGAGTCGGTTGTTGCGGTTGATAACGCGACGGTACAGGTCGTTGAGGTCGGACGCGGCAAAGCGGCCACCATCGAGCTGGACCATGGGTCGCAGATCAGGGGGAATAACGGGGACGACGTCAAGAATCATGTTGGCAGGGTCGTTGTTGCCCTTGAGGAAGGCATCGACGATCTCGAGGCGCTTGATGGCCTTCTCGCGCTTTTGCTTCTGGGACTCATCGGAGGCGATGATGTCGCGCAGGCTCTTGGCCTCCGCCTCGAGGTCGATGCCGCGAAGAAGCTCGCGAATGGCCTCGGCACCCATGCCACCCTTGAAGTAGATGCCGTAATAGCGCTTCAGCTCGGAGAAGAGCCCTTCGTCGGAGATGAGCTCGTGTGCCTCGAGCTGCATGAACTTCTCGTAGGCCTCCGTACGGAGCTGCTTCTCCTCGTCGTACTCCTCCTCAAGGTCGGCAACGCCGGCACGAACCTCGTCATCGGAGAGTGGCTCGACCTCGCCGAACTCATCCCCGGTGGTCTGGCCCTGCTCTTTGAGGCGTGCGATCTGGTCGTCGCGCTCGGCATCGAGCTCCTCGATGTCGGCGGCGAGCTCCTCCTTGAGGTCGTCGGCGTCGGCCTCGCGGGCCTCGGTGTCGATGGAGGTGATCACATAGCTCGCGAAGTAGAGCACCTTCTCGAGATCCTTTGACTTCATGTCGAGGAGACGGGCCAGAGGGAAGCTGGATGGGCTCTTGAAGTACCAGATATGGCTGACGGGCGCAGCGAGTTCGATGTGCCCCATACGCTCGCGACGCACCTTGGCGGTCGTGACCTCGACGCCACAGCGCTCGCAGACGATGCCCTTAAAGCGGATGCCCTTGTACTTGCCGCAGGCGCACTCCCAGTCCTTGACGGGACCGAAGATCTTCTCGCAGAAGAGACCGTCCTTCTCCGGCTTGAGGGTGCGATAGTTGATGGTCTCAGGCTTCTTCACCTCGCCGCAGGACCAGCTGCGGATCTCGTCCGCACTTGCGAGCGAAATCTTGATCGCGTCAAAATCAGTGGTATCGAAATCTGCCACAGTCGCTACTCCTTATCGCTAGAAGCACTGCCGATGAGCACGTCGTCGGCCGAGGGGACGCCGATGAGGTCGTTCTCCCCACCGAAGCCAGCAAAGACGTCAACCGGGTTTTCGGCCGCGACATCCTTCTCGCGCTGGGGCTGCTGGGCATGCTTGTGGTACGAAATCGGCTCGATGTCGAGCGCGAGGGAACGAATCTCCTTTACCAGCACCTTGAAAGACTCGGGGATGCCAGCGACAGGCACGTTCTCGCCCTTGACGATGGCCTCGTAGGTCTTGACACGGCCATTGGTATCGTCGGACTTGACCGTGAGAATCTCCTGGAGGACGTTGGAGGCACCGTAGGCATAGAGTGCCCAGACTTCCATCTCACCAAAGCGCTGTCCGCCGAACTGAGCCTTGCCACCGAGAGGCTGCTGGGTAACGAGGCTGTAGGGACCAGTCGAGCGGGCGTGGATCTTGTCATCGACCATATGGCCGAGCTTCAGGATGTAGCTCGTGCCTACCGTGATCTGGCTCTTGAACTCCTCGCCGGTGCGGCCATCATAGAGCGTGGTCTTACCGCGCTCGTTGAGCTGAGGCACGAACTCCGCGTTCATGTGGTCACCGTAGTCAATCATGGCCTTGTTCATCAAGTTGATGTTGGTGCGGCGAATGACCTCGGCGACCTCGTCATCGGTCGCGCCGTCGAAGACTGGCGTGGCGACCTGGACGGGACCGGGAACGTACGCCTTTGAGTCGGCGGACTCGTCATCCCAACCGTGGGCAGCACCCCAACCGAGGTGGCACTCGAGCAACTGGCCGACGTTCATACGAGACGGAACGCCCAGGGGGTCGAGAAGCACGTCTACCGGCGTGCCATCGGCCATGTAGGGCATGTCCTCGACTGGCAGAACGTTGCAGACGACGCCCTTGTTGCCGTGACGCCCTGCGATCTTGTCGCCCTGCTGAATCTTGCGACGCTGCGCGACGAAGACGCGGACGAGCTCGTTGACTCCAGGCGGGAGGTCGTCGCCAGCCTCGCGCGAGAAGCGCACGACGTCAACGACGCGACCATAGGCGCCATGGGGCATCTTAAGGGACGTATCACGCACGTCATGGGCCTTGGCACCGAAGATGGCACGGAGCAGGCGCTCCTCGGCCGTAAGGGCCGTCTCGCCCTTGGGCGTGACCTTACCGACGAGGATGTCCCCGGGGCCGACCTCGGCACCGATACGAATGACGCCGTCGTCATCGAGGTTGGTGAGCATGTCGGGCGAGAGGTTCGGAATCTCACGCGTGATCTCCTCGGGACCGAGCTTGGTGTCGCGCGCATCGATCTCGTGACGGGAGATGTTGATGGAGGTGAGCAGGTCATCCTGGACCACGCGATCGGAGACGATGATGCCGTCCTCGTAGTTGTAGCCCTCCCACGGCATGTAGGCCACGGTGAGGTTGGCACCGAGGGCAAGCTCCGAGTGATCGATGGAGGTGCCATCGGCAAGGGGCTGACCCTCAACGATCTTGTCACCCGCATGGACGATCGGGCGATGGTTGATGCACGTCGACTGGTTGGAGCGCTCGTACTTGGGAAGATCGTAGCGCTCGGCACCGTAGGCCTCGGAATAGACGGTCACGTGGCTGGCATCGACCTCCTCGACGACGCCGGCATGTGCGGCGCGGATGATCTCGCCGGAGTCGAGTGCCGCGCGACTCTCCATGCCAGTCCCGACGTAAGGAGCATGCGTCTGAATCAGAGGCACGGCCTGACGCTGCATGTTGGCACCCATGAGGGTACGCTTGGCATCGTCGTGCTCGAGGAACGGGATGAGGTTGGCGGCCACGGAGAGCATCTGGCGCGGCGAGACGTCCATGTAGTCGACATCCTCGACCAGCACCTGGGCAGGAGCGCCGAAGGTGCCGTCGAAGTCGCGCGTGCGGGCGATGACGCGATCCGGGTTGAAGATGTTGCCCTTGGAGTCGACCTCCACGAACTTGCCCGTCTCGGCATCGATCGGGGTGTTGGCGGGAGCGATGATGTGGTCCTCTTCCTCGTCCGCCGTCATCCAGTCGATATGGTCGGTCACAACGCCCTTGACGACCCTGCGATACGGTGCCTCGATGAAGCCGTAGTCGTTGACATGGGCATAGAGCGCAAGCGAGCCGATGAGGCCGATGTTCGGGCCTTCGGGGGTCTCGATCGGGCACATGCGGGAGTAGTGCGAGTTATGGACGTCGCGGACGGCCGTGGGCACGTTGGTACGACGGCTCGAGCCGGACTTATGGCCGGCGAGGCCGCCAGGGCCGAGGGCGGAGAGACGACGCTTGTGCGTGAGACCGGCAAGCGGGTTTGACTGGTCCATGAACTGCGAGAGCTGCGACGATCCAAAGAACTCCTTGATGGAGGCGACGATCGGTCGGATGTTGATCAGCGACTGCGGCGTGATGTCGTCGGCGTCCTGGGATGCCATGCGCTCGCGGACCACGCGCTCCATGCGGCTCATGCCGATGCGGAACTGGTTCTGGACGAGCTCGCCCACGGTACGGATGCGACGGTTGCCAAAGTGGTCGATGTCATCGAGGTGCTTGGTGTCGTCTCCCTCGTGGAGCGCCAGCAGGTAACGCAGCGCGGTGACGATGTCCTCCTCGGTGATGACCTTCTTGCTGGCGTCGACGTCGATGTCGAGCTTCTTGTTGACCTTGTAGCGACCGACGCGGGCGAGGTCGTAGCGCTGCGCGTTGAAGTAGAGGCCATCGAGCAGCGAGCGGGCGGAATCCACGGTAGGGGGCTCACCGGGACGCTGACGACGATAGACCTCGAGCAGGGCGTCGTCACGCGTGGTCGCGACGTCGCGCTCGAGCGTGGAGCGGACCACATCGTAATCGCCGAGGAGGTTCAGGATCTCGTCGTCCGTCTCGGCGATGCCGAGGGCACGGAGAAACACCGTGGCGCTCTGGCGACGCTTGCGGTCGATGGAAACGACGAGGTGACCGCGCTTGTCCACCTCGAACTCGAGCCAGGCGCCGCGAGCAGGGATGAACTGCACGCGGTGAACGAGAATCCCGTTGTCCATCTCGGCCGAGAAGTACACGCCGGGCGAACGAACAAGCTGCGAGACGACGATGCGCTCGGTACCGTTGACGATGAAGGTGCCGCGATCGGTCATGAGCGGGAAGTCGCCCATGAAGACAAGCTGCTCCTTGATTTCGCCAGTCTCGTTGTTGATGAAGCGGACATCGACGAAGAGCGGCGCCTGGAACGAAATGTCCTTTGCGCGGCACTCGGCGATGCTGTGGGATGGGTCACCGAACTGATGGTCGCCAAAGACCACCTGCATCGTATGCGCATTGTTCTCGATGGGAGAGAACTCGGCAAACGATTCGGCAAGTCCTTCGGCCATGAAGCGCTCGAACGACTCCCGCTGCACGGAGATGAGGTTGGGTAGCTCCATACTCGCGGGAATCTTGCTGAAGCTCTTACGTCCGGTACCTTCTTGTGGCGTGGTGAGAGAGATCTTTGCGGTAGACACCAGGCTGTTCCTCCTTCAAAAGGGTGGAAGGCGGCAATTGTCGCAAATTAAGAATGTAGTCAAGCAGAAACCATTCGTCAAGAAAGTATCTTGACTTAGCGGGCATTTTCTATTAAATTGCTGTATCTTTTAGCCCTTACCTGCGCAAACACCCTTTTGCGGCCACCTCATAATGTGAAGCTTCTGTGACCATGGTCTCGCATGGCCTTTGTGCATATTTTACGCGACTATCCCACCCTATGCCTGAGCTGCAGCGCATTGAACAAATATCAAGCACATTGGCTGTCAATGCCATTAGGCGAAAAGAGGGGTCAGGCACTGGGCCTGACCCCTCGAGCTAGCGCTGGCTCTAACGACGTTCACCGAGAGAGCCGTTCGCTCCCAAGTAGAAGCTACTTGAGGGTGACGGTTGCGCCGGCCTCCTCGAGCTGCTTCTTGGCGGCCTCGGCGTCCTCCTTCTTGGCGCCCTCGAGAATGGCGTTCGGAGCCTTCTCGACGGCGTCCTTGGCCTCCTTCAGGCCAAGAGAGGTGAGTGCACGGACAACCTTGATGACAGCGATCTTGTTGTCGCCGAAGGACTCGAGGACGACGTCGAAGCTCGTCTTCTCCTCCTCCTCGGGGGCGGCGGCACCGGCTGCGGGGGCAGCGGCAACAGCGACGGGGGCAGCAGCGGAAACACCAAAGACATCCTCGAGCTCGTGAACAAGCTCGGAAAGCTCGAGCGCGGGCATCTCCTTGAGGGCCTCGACGATCTCTTCCTTGGTAACGGCCATGTCATTTCTCCTTCTGGTTGGGGCCGCGTAGCTGCGACCTCATGAATGTGTGATGGTACGGGTTCGCTTACGCGGCGTCCTTTTGGTCGGCGACCGCCTTGAGCGCGGTGACAAGCCCCCTGGCGGGGCCGGCACACACCTGGGCGATGCCGGAGAGCGGGCTGCCGAGAACGTACACGAGCTTGGCCATGAGCTCCTCGCGAGACGGAAGGTCCGCGTAGGCCATGGCATCCTCGGCGGAAAGGGTCTGACCATCGGCGATACCACCGATGAAGGCCATCTTCTTGAGCTTGACGGACTGATCCTTGATCACCTTGGCGGCACTGACGGGATCGTTCTCGTAGAAGACGTAGGCACACGTTCCTGCGAGCTTCTCGTCGATGCTGGGCATCCCGGCGTTCTCGAGTGCGATCTTGACGATGGTGTTCTTGTACACCTTCATCACGGCACCCGCCTCGCGAAGGGAGCGACGGACCTCCTGGGCCTCCTTCACGGAGAGGCCGCGGTAATCGACCACGAAGACTCCCTTGGAGGTCTCAAGCGACTTGCTGACCTTCTCGAGCATGTCGATCTTTGACTGAGCTGGCATTGAATACACCTCCTCGATAATGCGACTAGGCACGAGCCGCCGACGCGGGCGGGCCTTCGCATAAAGAAGACCCCGCTTGGCACAGCCAAAACGGGGTCTTCGAGGATGCGTATCTCCTGAGACCACCTCGGCAGGCGGGTATTCCCCATTGAGCCTTGCGGCGCCGGCTGTCTTTGGCAGCGGAACGTGCGATGTACACGTACATATGCGATTGTTGCACGGTCCAAGACACACGTCAAGCGACACATCGGACCGTCACGGACGCGAGACTACGCCTGAGCGGTGAAGTTGCGAGTGACGCTCGGGTCGATCTTGATGCCAGGACCCATCGTGCTGGAGACGACGATGGACTTGACGTACTTGCCCTTCGCCGTGGACGGCTTGACACGGAGAAGCTCGGTCAGAAGGGCACCGTAGTTCTCGACGAGCTTCTCGGGCGCGAAGGATGCCTTGCCCATGGGAACGTGGCAGATACCATAGCGATCGGCGCGGTACTCGACGCGACCGGCCTTGAGCTCGCTTACCATCTTCTCGACGTCCATGGTCACCGTACCGAGCTTGGGGTTCGGCATGAGACCGCGAGGGCCGAGGATGCGGCCGAGACGCCCGACCTTGCCCATCATGTTGGGCGTGGCGATGGCGGCATCGAAGTTGAGCTCGCCCTTCTGGATCAGCGCGACGAGATCGTCCGAGCCGACGATGTCGGCACCGGCGGCCTCGGCCTCACGGGCCTTCTCACCCTCGGCGAAGACGGCGACGCGCACGGTCTTGCCGGTACCGTTGGGCAGCGAAATGGAGCCACGGACGTTCTGATCGGCCTTGCGAGTGTCGACGCCGAGACGAATGGCGACCTCGATGGTCTCGTCAAACTTGGCAGAAGCGGTCTCCTTGGCGAGAGCCATGGCCTCCGCCGGGGCGTAGAGCTTGGTCTTGTCGATCTTTGCGGCTGCAGCGTTAAAACCTTTTCCGTGCTTAGGCATTTCTTACCTCCTGTGGTCCACGGGCGTTGCGCCCTCCCACATACGTGACGGCTTTCCGTCGGTTATCGAGAGGCGCCCCGAAAGGCGCGTAGTGCCAGTGATGCTAGTCGGCGACGGTGACACCCATGGAGCGTGCCGTGCCGGCGACGATGGCCTTGGCGGCATCGATGTCGTTGGCATTGAGGTCCGGCATCTTGATCTCGGCAATCTTGGTGAGCTGCTCCTGGGTGAGCTGGCCGACCTTGTCGCGCTGGGGTACGCCGGAGCCGCTCTTGATGCCAAGCTCCTTCTTGATGAGCTGGGCCGCGGGGGGCGTCTTGCAGATGAAGGTGAAGGAGCGATCCTCGTAGACCGTGATCTCGACCGGGATGATGTCACCCGACTTGTCAGCGGTCTCCTTGTTGAAGGCCTGGCAGAACTGCATGATGTTGACCTGGGCGGCACCAAGGGCGGGGCCGACGGGAGGAGCCGGGTTGGCGGCGCCAGCCGGAATCTGGAGCTTGATAAAGTGAGTGACCTTCTTCTTGGCCATGACATTGCCTCCTGAGTAAAGTTCGTGTAGTGCTATCGTCGCGCCAGTTCCCGAGAAGCCATCCTCACCGATACCGGGACCGTGCGGGATTTCCTGTTAGCTGATGGCCGACACCTGGTCGAGCGTGAGTTCGACGGGCGTCTCGCGACCGAAGATGGTAAGCATGACCTTGACCTTGCCAGAATCTGCGTTGACCTCGGCGACCTGGCCGTCGAAGTCCGCGAGGGGACCGGAGAGCACCTTGACGGACTGTCCGACCTCGAGACCCGTGGCCATGCGCTTTGCGGCAGGAGCACCCGTGGGCTTGCCTCCACCGCGTCGCATGATCTTGTCGAACTCATCGTGGCGCAGAGGCGTGGGCTTGCCGTCGATGCCGACGAAACCAGTGACGCCAGGCGTGTTGCGGACGACCGCCCACGTGTTGTCGTCGACCTCCATGCGCACGAGCACGTACCCCGGGAAGACCTTGGCTTCCTTGGTCTCGCTCTTGCCGCCCTCCTTGACCTCGATGACTTCCTCGGTCGGGATCTTGATGTCCACGACCTGATTCTCGAGACCATAGGTCTCGATGCGGTGCTCGAGGTCGGTCTTGACCTTGTTCTCGTAGCCAGAATAGGTATGGATGACATACCAACGCTTAGACATGGTCTACCCCCTCAGGCCCGTGTAGCCGATGAGGGCAGCCACGATACCGTTGTCGACGAGCCAGATAACCGCACCGAAGATGACGAGGGTCACGATGACCGCAACGGAGTAGTTCTTGAGCTCTTCCTTTGACGGCCAGATGACGCGACGAATCTCAGAACGGACATCCGAGAGATAGGCTGCGACGCGACCCTTGCTCTTTGTCTTGACTGGCTTGCTCGCCGGTGCCTTGGCGGCACTGGCTGGCTTGTCCGTCTTATGCTTGTCCTCGGAGTCAGGTTCTGGCGTCGAGGTTGCCTGAGCGGCAGCGACACGAGAGCGCTCCTCTGCTCGAGACTGACGGGCACTCCTCTTCTGACGGTCCTTGTTCGCCATCCCTCTACTCCTCAGATAGTCCCTTACATAGAAACCGGCTAACCTCGCGGAGAGGAAAGCCGGTGGTGAAATCTGGCAGGCCAGGAAGGACTCGAACCCTCAACAAACGGTTTTGGAGACCGCCGCTCTACCATTGGAGCTACTGGCCTGTGATGGCCCACCTTATCTAGCGGGTCTCACGATGAAGCGTGTGTGTATGGCACCACGGGCAGTACTTCTTCAACTCCATGCGGTCGGGGTTGTTTGACTTGTTCTTGGTCGTGGTGTAATTTCGGCGCTTGCACTCGGTGCATGCAAGTGTAACAAGTGTACGCATGAATCCTCCTGAGAAACACCCTGTCAGTTCGAGGCCTTCCCGAACATGACGCGATGGAATACGCTACCATCAACCGCCCAGACTTGTCAACTTGGTGAATGCCTCGGAGACGTTCACACATAAATCTCAAACAGCCTGAGACACAAAGGACCCGATGCTCTTTGGAGCATCGGGTCCTCCCAAATAGCTAACGGAAGCTATTCGATGATCGTTGAGACACGACCGTCGCCGACGGTGTGCCCACCCTCGCGGATTGCGAACTTGAGACCCTGCTCCATGGCGATGGGGTGAATGAGCTCGCAGTTGACGGTGATGTGGTCGCCAGGCATAGCCATTTCCACCTTGTTGCCATCGCTGTCGGTGAGCTCGGTGATGTCACCGGTGATGTCAGTGGTACGGAAATAGAACTGGGGACGATAGCCAGAGAAGAACGGGGTGTGACGGCCACCTTCCTCCTTGGTCAGGACGTAGATCTCACCCGTGAAGTGCTTGTGCGGGGTGACGGAGCCCGGCTTGCAGATGACCTGGCCACGCTCGATGTCCTCGCGCCTGATGCCACGGAGGAGGATGCCGACGTTGTCGCCAGCCTCGCAGAAGTCCATGGTCTTACGGAACATCTCGATGCCGGTGGCGGTGGACTTCAAGGTGTCCTTGATGCCGACGATCTCGACGGGAGCGTTGAGCTTGAGCTCGCCGCGCTCGACACGACCGGTGGCGACGGTGCCACGGCCAGAGATGGTCATGACGTCCTCGATGGCCATCAGGAACGGCTTCTCGTTGTCACGCGGCGGCGTCGGGATGTACGAATCGACGGTGTGCATGAGCTCGATGATGGCATCCACCCACTTCTGCTCGCCGTTGAGGGCGCCAAGCGCAGAGCCGCGGATGATGGGAAGGTCGTCGCCGGGGAAGTCGTACTCGGAGAGAAGCTCACGGGTCTCCATCTCGACGAGGTCAATGAGCTCCTCGTCGTCGACCATGTCGCACTTGTTCAGGAAGACGACGATGTAGGGTACGCCGACCTGACGAGCGAGAAGGATGTGCTCACGAGTCTGAGCCATGGGGCCATCGGTAGCCGCGATGACGAGAATGGCACCGTCCATCTGGGCTGCGCCCGAGATCATGTTCTTGATGTAGTCGGCATGGCCAGGGCAGTCGACGTGGGCGTAGTGGCGCTCCCAGGTCTCGTACTCGATGTGGGCGACGTTGATGGTGATGCCGCGCTGACGCTCCTCGGGAGCCTTGTCGATGTTCTCGAAGGCGGTGTAGTTGGCCTTGCAGCCCTCCTGGCTGGAGAGAACCTTGGTGATGGCCGCGGTCAGGGTGGTCTTGCCGTGGTCGACGTGACCGATGGTACCAATGTTTACGTGCGGCTTAGAACGATCGAACTTCTCCTTGGCCATTGCCATCCTCCTTCTGGAACCAGCTTCTTGGGGCCATTCCATGATACAAGACTACGCTTAATATGTTCAGCGGCGCCGAAGCGCCGCTTGGAACTCTGGTACCGGTGACTGGATTCGAACCAGTGACATCGCGGGTATGAGCCGCGTGCTCTAACCAGCTGAGCTACACCGGCAAGGTGCCGTGCGCCTGAAAAAGATGGAGCCCGCGACCGGATTCGAACCGGTGACCTCTTCGTTACCAACGAAGTGCTCTACCGACTGAGCTACACGGGCGTGGTGGGGATGCTTGGACTCGAACCAAGGAACCCAGAGGGAGCGGATTTACAGTCCGCCGCAGTTGCCGCTGTGCCACATCCCCATCTTCCGTTTTCAAGCACTTGGTGAGAGAGCGCCTCGTCAAGCGTTGGAAATATTACGACGGGAACAGGGTCTTGTCAACGTAATACTCCCGCCCGGGCGTAGCTGCCCCACGATTTCCGCACATTACCAGCACGAACACGCTAGGAATGGCCGCCTCCCACCGATTGCCCCCACGCTGTCTCGACGATTGAATTCCCGACTCGCCCGAAGGCCCGGGCAAGCGCTGCGCTGGGCTGCCAAAAAGGACCACGCGGGCCGCGGACTGACCATGTCCGTGACCCGCGCAAACGTTACTGGAGCCGGTAGAGGGAGTCGAACCCACAACCCACGGTTTACAAATATTACTATCGTGCTGAACTCGTGTTTCTTCATAGTCGGCAAAAGAACTAATCACCAGGTCATAGTGTCTCATATAGTCGTTTGCGGAAGTAGTATCATGTTGCTGAAGGGCAAAACTGTTACCCGATTGTTACCCAAACTGTTACCCACTTCAAGATCGGAAGCATGTCTATGAGCAATAAAAGACCTGGTTACACGGCAGCGCAGATCAGGGAAGCCCGCGAGTATCACTTCCGACGGAACGAGCGCGCGGGCAAACCGTGGGGAGGAAAGCTCGCCTACTACACGGAGGAAGCAGACGGCGACGAGGTTAAAAAGGTCCGCCACATGCTCACTCGAACGTTCACACCCGAGGAGGCCCATTCCGAGTCCCAGGCGAAGAAGGCCGTGACCGCCTGGCATATCGACCTCGTGCGCGAAGCCGAGCGCAGGGAGGCCGAGGCGGCAAGCGCCGAGAGACAACGCTACGATGTGGCCGACTACTGCGACGCCTTCATGCGCGGGCTCTACGAGGGCGGGGCCGTGAACCCCTCGACCTATCGGGGCTATGTCTCCTGCCTTAATAGGGTCCGTGCCCGGTTCGCTGGGACCATGCTCGACGAGCTCACCCCGCAGGCGATCGAGGGATGGGAGCGCGACATGCTGGGGACGCTCGCGCCCTACACGGTCGTTCACGCCCATGTCATCCTCAAAGAGGTTCTACACCACGCCGTGGCCGTCCGTGATCTCGAATGGAACCCAGCAGACGCAGTGAGGCCGCCAAAGCGGCCACACGTAGAGCCTAACGCCCTGGGGACCATCGACAGAGGCCGTCTCTTGGACGCCCTCGACCAGATGGAGTACAGCCCCATCGTGCTGGCGGCCCGCATCGCCCTCATGACCGGTATGAGACGCGGCGAGATATGCGGTCTCAGGTGGAAAGACGTTAACCTGCATACAGGCGTCATCCATGTAAGAAACGCCATCGGCATCGCTAAAGGCGGCACTTACCAGAAGGAGCCAAAGACCGGAGCAAGCCTGAGGGACATACCCATTGCGCCTGAGCTCGTCGGAACCCTAAAGGACCGGCATGCAGACATGTTTGAGAAACGATTAGCCGTGAGCGAGCTCACAGCCGAGGCATTTGGGGAGCTCTTTGTCATTGGCGACATTGACGGCAGTTACCACAACCCCAGCCTGATAACGCGCGAGTGGAAGATGCTCGCCTCTGTCCTCGGGCTCAAAGGCACGCAAGGCCGCGCGCCGACCTTTCATGACCTCCGGCACACGTTCATCACGGCCGCCCTCACAGACGGCCACGCCGACGTGAAGACCGTGGCCTCAATGGCAGGGCACTCCAACGTTGCTGAGACGCTCAACATCTACGCTTCCGCCGACGGGCAGGCGCAGAGAAGGACAGCCGACCGCATGGGAGATGTGTTCGCCGCCGAGAGAGCCACGGCAGCCGAGGCCAGAGAAGCCGAAGAGGTAAGTCGGGGCAAGGTCCGTCGAATCGCCAGTGGGAGGTCGTAGCAATGGACGCAAAAGAGTTCGTTGACGAGGATGGGACCGTGTGGGTTGATGACTTGTCCCCGTCAGAGCACAAAAAGCTTCAGACATCACTCGACAATCTCATCGCCGCCTACAATCCGCAAGCATGGCAAAAAGGGCAAGAACTCGTTTCATCCATCCTCTCCATCCTATCGCGTGTCAAGTCTGTCGGATTCGACCCGAAGCACCCTCTCAAGTGTGGGCCATTTCGACCGGGCGAGCCCGAATGGTTTACCTGTATTGATCCCAGCGATACGCTCCACAAGCTGCTCGATGACCGGAAAATTACTCATGGCGAACTGGGTGAATGGTTAGGCGTAAAAGAGAGGTCCGGTCAAAGATATGTGAGGGACCCCGGAATGATGAGGGCTGCCCAAGTGCAGACCGTCTGCGAAAAGTTGGACGTGACACTCGACTACCTACAGGGCCATGTGAAGGAGACGGACGCGACGGAAAGCCATGCTGGCACAATCGAGCTGCTTGCCACGTGGGACAGCCTGAGCGAAAAAGACAAGACCACGGCCTGGTCTGTCATTGAAGCACTATGCAAGGCGCAAGAGTTATCAGAACAAAAGACTAAGTCGAGGCCATTCAAATAGCCTTTTTCATGTCTGCAATAAAAATACTTGAGAAATTTTGAAGCGACACAAATTGACTCAATTGTGTCGCTTCTTTTCGCATAATGCGAGAAGACTCCAAAGCAATGCGACATGATTCACTAACTTATGTCGAATTTCCAGAACAAATAGGCTATCTACCTGGTATTTCTATGTTGACGCATGCTTTTATCTATGTAATATATGCTGTAAGGAGCGGCCATAAACGCCGCGCCGAGACCTTCCTAGACCGTGGCATCGCGCCACAGAAAGAAGCATGCGACATGAACGCAACCATGACCGACGAGATGGACCTCGACCGTCTGCCCGCCCTGCTCGAATGCCCAGAGGTGGCACACATCCTCCGCATCACCCCGCGAGCCGTCGCCTACAAATGCGCCAAGGGCGAGCTTCGAGCCGTCAAGGCCGGTAAGGGTTGGCGCATCAACCGCGACGACCTTCTGCGCTATGCGACTCTTCGTTAGGCGGCGATCTCGATGACGCAGAAGAAAGTCCCGCCCATGTTTGCAGACATGAACGGGATCAAAGCAGAGAGACACCGTGGAAGGGTCCTCTGTCACGAAGGATACCACCTTGCAGACGGCCATAGCCATCGCACGCTCAGCAGGTGTATGCCATGAACACGCTACCGGCAGAACAAGAATCTATCCTTGGTCCATGTGGGCAAGCGGCACTTAGATATGTCGAGATGGGTTGGTCCGTGATCCCGCTCAAGGCGAGATCAAAGGTACCGGCCACACGGCACGGGCTCAACGATTGGACGAACGACCCCAGGGCCGTAGTCGAGTGTTGGACCAAGCACCCAGAATTCAACGTCGCCGTGGTCTGCGGCCAGTCCTCTCATGGTCTCTTGGTCATCGACCTAGACGTAAATGAGGCAAAAGGCAAAGACGGCAAGGCCACTTTGGAGGAGTGGGAAACTACCCACGGAAAACTACCTGAGACGATTACGTCTATCACAGGCAGCGATGGCATCCACCTGTTCTATCGGACAAATATGGACATACGCCCATCTGCCAATGCAACTCTAGGTGTGGATATACGCTGCGAGAAATCATACGTTGTGGCCCCTCCCTCCATCCATCCCAACGGGCAGACCTATGAATGGTCAATATCACCCGAGGACATGCCGATAGCTGAAGTGGATGGAAACGTCCTCGCCTTTGTCAGCTACGTACAGCGCAACGGGACGGATATGGACAATGCGGGCGGACGGGACAGGCCGCACAGGGGTTTTAAGTTGCCTGAGACAATTGACGACGACCGGAACGTCGCCCTGTTCAAGTATGCCAGCCAGCTCCGTGAGTTTGGACGCTCTGATAGCGAGATTGAGCTATTAGTCATAGGCGCGAACGCGACGCGGTGCAGACCTCCGATGGACCAGGCCGAGGTCAAAAAGATCATCCGTTCGGCGATGAGGTATGAGCCCGGCGAGGACAATGACGCGATGAAAGCCGGATCATTCGGTCCTACGTCCACGAAGCCCTGGTGGCGGGAGAACCAGAACGGTACCCACAGCTTCCTACACGATGTCATGGGCGACGCGATAATCAGGGATCATCACGCCTGTTTGATCGGTGGCGCGCCCGCCGTGTGGACTGGCAAGCGGTACGAGCTGGGAACGGACGCCATCGACAAGATGTGCATCGTCCTCGACAAGACGTTGAAATCGGCACAGAGAGGCGAGGTCATCAAGTACGTTCAGCGCATCGCGCCGGACAAGAACCAAGACCTGGACTTCGACGGGCGCCCGTGGGTGGCATTCCAGAACGGCTGCATCGACATAACAGACGGAGACGATACACTCCACGAACCTAGTCCCGAGATGTTCATCACGAACGTCATCCCGTGGGACTACCAACCACCAACATCCACGGCGCAGGCCGATGCTTTCCTCTCATCTCTAGCTTGCGGAGATGATGACATCATCGAGAGCCTGCGCGAGACCATCGGCATAGTGATGTGCTCCAAGCGGGTGGTCAGTCAGTGCCCTATGCTCATAGGCAAGGCCAAGGCCGAGAACGGAGATGCCAGCAACGGCAAATCGACGTTCCTCAACGTCCTGAGATCGATTCTGGGGCCACAGAACGTCTCGTCGCTCGACATAGCCACGTTGGGGCAGAGGTTTCAGCAACAGCGGATCGTTGGCAAGCTCGCAAACCTCGGCGACGACATCCCGTCGGACTTCATCAAGGGCAACGAGCTCATGACCTTCAAGCACGTCGTCACGGGCGACACCCTGTACACGGACGTCAAATCGGCGGACGGCTTCGAGTTTGTCCCAAACGCCACGATGATATTTTCGATGAATGCCGTTCCACGGCTAGGTGACGCCTCGGGCGGAATTTTACGACGCCTCTTCTTCATCCCGTTCCGCGCGAAGTTCGTTGACGGCGAGCCGGGATGCGATCCCGATATGGTGCGGAAGCTAAGTAACCACGAGGCAATTATGGAGCTTGTCAGCGTTGGACTTTGGGGACTCATGACCGTGGTGCGCACCCACCGGATGACGCCGAACCAGGCCATGGCCGAGGAGATGGCTGAAGTCGCCGCCGACAATAACTCTGTGCTCCAGTGGATCGAGGAGGAGGCCATCACTCGCAAATACGTGATTGGTACTCCGGTGCGCGATTTGTTTGACGAGTACACCCGATGGGCTGAAGCTGCCAGAATCTCAAAGCCGTTTCAGAAGCGATCGTTCTCGAAAAGTATTGCTACTCACTTTGTAGTAGATCGTTGCGTTGCACGACCAAAAGACCCCTACGACACCTCAAAAGTCGCCCAATGTTTTGTCAATCCTTCGCGAAACTAACGAGGCTAACATGAAACTAACGGTGTTTCAGCAGGTCAGTACATATGGTTAGCTTCGTTAACGTTGTTAGCGAGCCCATTCTTTTACTTGGATGTAAGAAATAGAACACACACAAAAGATAATGGTGCCGCACTTCGATATATATCAGAGAAGAAAAGCAACAAATATGCTGGTAGATTACATTATTTCGTGTTAGCGAATGTTAGTTTCGCGTCAACCGAAACAAACAAGATCGGAGAATCTCATGAGCAGAGTAAACAATGACCTGAAGAGCCATGAGCTAGAGGCGGACGAGCTACAAGCAGCATACGATAAGATTCTTATACTAGCGAGCAATCGTCATAACGTCCTCTGTGCCCACGACGTGGATGATGTACTGAGAGCCAAGCGAATCATCGATCACATCAGTGTGAGACTCGATGACAGAATCGCCCTCGATCGGACAGTGGAGGTTGGCCACCCGTACTATGACAGGTGACATAAAGCAGGAAATTTGACCAATAGACGATTTCGACGGGGCTCATTCAATGAGTCCCGTCCCATACTGATTGAAGTGGCTATTTCACTTGGACACAAAATCACTTCTGCCAGCGAACGAGAGCCCTCGTTTGAACCCTGCTGTATCCAGTCTTATGTCTAGTCTCTTGTCTTGTCTGTTGTGTTTGAGTCTGTAGCTTTTGGTCAACGACAAACATATATCTCAAACGTTACATATAGATAAATGATACATACATTTATAATGTGACAAGACGTGGCGCCTTGAGTCTCAGCAGGTACTGGGGCATGACTCACCCCCTACCCCGCCGGCGACCCTAGCGGCATAGCGCTCTCCTACCCCCGAAAGACCAAGTTCCACTCATCCAGCCTCTGCGTCGCCGCTAGTTTCTCTGCTCTTTGTTTTTTGTCTTTTTACCATACCTATCTGAAAGAAATGCAAGCACGTATATACATATAGCTCCAATAGCCGTACTGGAAATGGCATAGCCAACTTTGTTTTCCGACAAAAAGCCAATAGCACAAAGAACAAAGAGAACCGCTATGGCAATCAGGCCGATGCGAACGACACCCAAAAGAACCCTTTTGGTAGCCGCAAGCATTCTCTTCGGACGATTGAATGTCTTAACGTCCTCGTCAGAATTCGCCTCTATTACGGCTCTCTTTACAGCTTTAATTCGGTTGACACCCGACATATGCGAAACCATATTCTCTCCCGCGCTGAATGCATCTGATTTCGTGCTAGTTTATTTGACGAAGTACGTTTTTATCCCGCTGCGACTAAGAAAGCCAACCAATAGAAACTTCCCAGATGTTAAGAGAACTCTATAACATAAATTGTACTATAACTATCTGAAAGTACTCAGACATCAGGAGAACCACCGTGGCAAAACACACTACTAAGGGACAGAAAGCATGGGCATGCATGCTACGTCACCCGATTATAGTTATAGTTGTGCTCTCGCTTATCGCAATTGGGTCAGCATCCTTCTCTGGCTCTATGAAAACCTCTGCGGAATCTACATCTTCTACATCTACGGCAACATCATCCACAACCACCACGACATCCGCCTCTACGCCATCGACCCAATCAGTAACAACTTCTTCTATAGACTCTTCTACATCCGCGACCACAGCAACCACCACAACAACATCCGCTGAAAGCGAGCTCGCCCAAATATTCCCAGAGGAGAATGCAAAAAAGGCTCTTGTCGTGGCGTGCACAAACGCATGGTCCGATACGTTCGCCGCAGATGGCAATACCTACGATCCCAGCAAGTTCCACAACTACAGCGAGACGTCCGGAACCTATCTTCACGACGAGCTCGATGGAACCTATTCATACGTCTCAAGCAACACCTGGCATATATCCGACCTCACACTGAAAAGCTATGGCCCCGACGCAGCTTCAATGACCTATTACGTCTCAGCAGACGTCTCATATGACGGAACTGACTATGTTATTTCGGGAGTCAAAATGACGTACTACAACAAGAACGCAAAAGCTGGAAGTAAAACCGGAGATTACGTAATGCCGGACGACGGATGCGTAGCATACACCGTCACACCAGACCTGCTCAATTAGGCCATCACCATAGTTCATCTGTCATTCGGTTGTTTTTTCCCGAAAAGTGTTACCCATTTGTTATCCGAGCTGTTACCCAAGGCAAGAAATGGGCCATGAAAAAGAAAACCTCTCACCATATCAGCAGGTGAGAGGCTATTTTCATATGGAGCCGGTAGAGGGAGTCGAACCCACAACCCACGGTTTACAAAACCGTTGCTCTGCCATTGAGCCATACCGGCGACTTGCGACATTTTACCTGCTTGCGCGCATTTGTGCGAGAGTCTACTTTCTGATGAGCCCCCAAAGCCTCGCGCGGCTCTCGGGAGAGAGGCGGTCCTCGAGGGTGAGATGCGCGTGGTTTCGCTCGGCATTGGCCGTCTCGGCGTCGGCGGCAAGCGACCTGACGTCTTCGATGAGGACCGAGCTCGAAAGTTTGGTCACGGGAACGCCGCCCACGGTGGCGCGAATCGTGTTGTCCGAGGTGATGACGGTGACGTCACGCATCTCGCGGCGCGCCTCGGTGACAAGACGCTCGATCACGGTGTCAGCCGTCTCGCCCGTTGCCGAGAAGAGCAGGCGCACGCCCGCACGAGAGGTGACGGGCCGGTCGAGAGAGACGTTTCCTGCCGCATCGAACACGATCACTGGCTCGTAGCTCCCCTGGGAATAGGCCGCCACGTCAGCCACGAGCTGCTCGCGAGCGCGTCCGAAGGGGTCGTTGTCATCAAAGCCCACGCCTGTCTCCTCCATGAGACCGGTGTAGCGCGAGGTCTTGTAGATCACGTTATAGCCATCGACCACAAGAAGCGGGAGGCGTCTACTGGGCATCTTCGCTCCCCTGGCACTCGCGGCGGAGCCACTCGTAGCAGAGCACGGTCGCCGCCTGGGCAACGTTGAGCGATTCCACCCGACCGCGCTGGGGAAGTCTGCATGAGAAGTCGCATCGCTCGAGTACGAGACGAGAGATACCCGAACCTTCGGATCCCATCACGAGAGCAAGCCTTCCTCCCATGGGCGCATGCCAGACGTCCTCCTCGGCGTGCTCCGTGGCAGCGCAGACCCAGAAGCCCGCAGCTTTGAGGTCGTCGATGGCACGAGAGAGATTGGGGACCTGGGCGATGGGAATGTGAAGCACGGCACCAGCAGAGGTTTTGTAGGCACCCACGCCTACGGTTGCCGCGCGCGCGTTGGCGATGACCACGCCTGCCGCACCCACGACCTCGGCCGTGCGGACGATGGCACCGAAGTTCCCCTCGTCGGTCACGTGGTCAAGGACCACCACGAGCGCATCGCCCGTGCCCGCAGCCGCAACGACGTCGGGGAGACCCGCATATGCGAAGGGTCGCACACGAACGACGACACCCTGGTGGGCACCATGGCTCGACATCGCATCGAGCCGTGCCTTGGGTACCCGTTCGCATTCCACGCCACGACCCTCGAGACGCTTCACGAGCTTGTCGAGGATGGGATCCTCATCGCCAGAGGCCTTTGCCACGAATGCCCGTCTCAGCGGAATGCCCGCATCGAGAGCCTCGACCACAGCGCGCCGACCCTCGATGAGGTCTCCTGCCGGCCTGACCTCACGACCCTGCCCGCGTGCATCCTGACCGCGCTGGGCGTGCGGCCGGTCGGAGCCTCCACGCCGGTTGCAGGCACGCTCCGATGACTGGTCCCTCGCCATACGCGGCACCTACACCCTACGAAGTCGTGCGCCGTTGGCGGTGTCCTCGAGCGTGAGACCGAGACCTGCGATGGCATCGCGGATGCCATCCGCCATGCTCCAGTCCTTTGCCTTTCGGGCTGCCTGTCGCGCATCGAGAAGCGCTGCGGAGGCATCCTGGATGGAGCGTCCGTCATAGCCTGCATATGTGGCCGCAAGGCCCACGAGCTCGTACGGAAGGTCATCCGGATCGGCATCCGGGACACTGATCCCAAGCACGCCCACGAGTTCGACAAGCGTGTCGGCCGCACGCAGGCAGGGAGCCGTCGATGGCTGGGTGGCGTCAGCGAGGTAGGTGTTTGCGGCGGTCACGAGACCAAAGATCGCGGCGAGACCACCCGCGGTATTGAAGTCGTCGTCCATCTGGCGCACGAACTCCTCGCGCGTCTCGTCGACGGCGGCACCGAGCTGGCGATCGAGATCGGTGAGGGCGCCGTTCTGCTCGGCGTTCTGGGCCATCCAGCGAAGGTTCTTCACGCAGGTGAGCAGACGCTCGAGAGTGCCCACGGTGCCATCGAGACGGTTGAACGAGAAGTCGAGCGGCGCACGATAGTGGGTCTGGAGCATGAGCAGACGCACGGCATCAGCCGGATACCTGTCGAGAACCTCTTTGAGGGTGTAGAAGTTGCCGAGGCTCTTGGACATCTTCTCCCCGTCGACGCGTAGCATGCCCGTATGCATCCAGGTGTTGGCAAGGGGTCTGTCCCAGGCGCACATGGCCTGGGCGGTCTCGTTCTCGTGGTGCGGGAAGATGAGGTCGGCACCGCCGCCGTGGATGTCGATCGGCGTGCCGAGGTAGCGGTGGATCATCGCGCAGCACTCGGTGTGCCAGCCAGGCCTGCCGGGTCCCCACGGGGAGTCCCAGCTGGGCTCGCCGGGCTTAGCGGCCTTCCAGAGCGCGAAGTCAAAGGGATCGTGCTTCTCGTCGTTGACCTCCACGCGTTCGCCAGCGCGCAGCTGGTCGAGGTCGCGGCCAGAGAGGACGCCGTAGGCATGGTCGGAGCGCACCGAGAAGTACACGTCGCCAGAGGGCACGACGTAGGCGTTGCCCTTCTCGATGAGAATACCGATCATCTCCTGCATCGCAGCGATCTCCTGCGTGGCACGAGGACGGATGTCGGGGTCGAGTATCCCGAAGCGGTGCATCTGCTCGATGAAGGCAGCCGAGAACTCGTCGGCCACGTCTGCCGCCGTACGACCCTGCTCGATTGCGCGGTTGATGATCTTGTCATCCACGTCGGTGAGGTTCTGGGCAAAGATGACCTGGTATCCCTTGTACATGAGATAACGCCGAATCACGTCGAAGGAGAGGAACGTGCGTCCGTTGCCGATGTGGATCTGATCGTATACCGTGGGGCCACAGACGTACATGCGGACCTTGTCGGGCTCGATGGTCCTAAACTCTTCCTTGCGATGGGTTTGGGTGTTGTAGACCTGCATTGGCTCGTCACTCCTCCGGCTGCTTGCGTGAGTACAGGCATTGTAGCAGCTACGTTCCCACGTGGCGCAATGACACGCATAGGGTGGCGAAACCGTGGACGGACGCCCCCTAGAGTGTGACGGCACTTGTGAGCATCGCAGACGAGGTCTTGTCAACCGAGCAGTTCTCTGCAGCGGCTGAACAGGCCTCCCGAATGAGACCCGAGCTAGGCTCCACCTGGAAGGAAGAGGTTACGGTACCGGCGTAGCGGCCCATGCCCGTCACGGTTACGGTAGCCATACCGACATTTACGCTGCTCTCGTAGGACACGGTGAAGTCGGTACCCTCCACGAGCGAGGCGGACCCAAGCGTCACGCTGACCGCAGCTCCCGCAGCATCTTTGGGACCAGTCCCGGAGGAGGACACGGAGACCGTCGCACCAGCGATGGAGACGGGATCGGGGCTCAAGACGCCGGACGAGACGTACCAGTACGAGCTGGCGTTGGACACGCGCACGGTAACGCACTCGTCGAGCGCGCTGGTGGCACCCGTAAGCGAGTCGTGCGCGTAGAACGTACCGTCCTTGCATCCCAGCAACAGGACCGCATGCGGGCTTGAGCAGTCGCCCGCATAGAGCACGATTCCTGCAGGGCTCTCCTCGAGAATCCCCATGAGCTGCGCGGTCTTCTCCTCGTCGGTGCCGCTGATGCTTCCGTGCCCCACGACATAGGAGGCGGATGGCGTGGCGATGGAGAAGCTCCAGGGCAGGCCGCCCGACGAGGGAATGCTTGAGGTGGTGATGGACGTCCAATCGGCATCGCCGTTCAGAAGCGCGGCACGGCGGAGCATGTTGGTGGCGGCGTAAATGGTGCACCTGCCCGTACTGCCAGGCTCGTTCTGGAAGACGTCGTCGGCAAGCGTCTCCTGCATTGTGGCAGCCCTTGCCGTAGTTGCAGGCATAACGCCATATGCGATGGCACAGAGGATGAGAGGTGCGAGTGCGAGCGTGGAGAGCTTTTTCGCACGTCTTCCCCAGGCATGCATGCGCATGCCGATACGCGGGGTGTTCACGTTGCTGTCCTTCCCGGCCGCGCACAGGGGCACCGCCGGTCGGCGGTGCCCGCTTGGCTCGGATAAGGAGTGCGATGGTGCTTCGTGAGTGGTGCGAGTAAAGCGTTGGATCGTGTGCTATGCGCGGCCTTTCGGAGACACGGACCAGTGGTCGCGTGCATTGCCGAGGATGGTACGCCAGCTTTTCATTCTTCGAAAAACACCCGCAAAGTCTTCGTGAGTCGCTCACGGTACCATCAGAGAATCAACGCATGCCCAAAGGTGCCAAAACATGGAAACCTCGTGTATCGGCAGGCGTCATGTCACGGGAGGGGGCTGCTACTCCTGCTCAAGCAGACATACTGCCCAGGCACAGATACCCTCCTCGCGGCCCACGAAGCCCAGCCCCTCGGTCGTGGTGGCCTTCACGCCCACACACTCCACGCCCACACCCATGGCCTCAGCCATGCGCATGCGCATGCTCTCGCGGTACGGGGAGAGCCTGGGCGACTGGGCGCCCACGGTACAGTCGCAATCCAAGATTCGACAGCCCTGCTCGCGAGCCAGCGCCGCAACGCGGGAAAGCAGCACCATCGAGTCGGCATCCTTGTAGGCCGGGTCGTTGTCCGGAAAGAGCTGACCGATGTCACCCCCACGCATGGCACCGAGCATCGCGTCCATAAGCGCATGCGCAAGCACATCGGCATCGGAGTGGCCGAGCAGGCCACGCTCGCTCGGGACCTCGACGCCCCCAAGGACGAGCCGCCGCCCCTCGACAAACGCATGAACGTCATAGCCGTGCCCGATTCGAAGCGTCATCTGAGGCCTCCCCACGAGCCGCCGATGAGACGCCGCTCGAGCGAGGCCTCCGCCACGGCAAGATCTCCGGGAACGGTAACCTTGATGTTGTCACGCGAAGTCTCGACCACACGAACACATCCGCCGCAATGCTCCACGAGTGACGAGTCATCGGTTCCCCGATAGCCCTCCACCGCCGCGACGCGATATGCGGAGGCGATCGCACGGGTACGGAAGACCTGTGGCGTCTGGGCGGCCCAGTACAGGGAGCGGTCGGGGGTTGCCACGACCGTATCGCCTTCGACGAGCTTCAGCGTGTCGATGGAGCGAGCGGCGCAGACGGCTCCCGCGATCGAGGCGTCCTCGCGTACGGTGGCGCACGCACGCTCGATGTCATCCACGTCGATGAGCGGCCTGGCAGCGTCATGCACGGCCACAAGGTCGAATCCTCCCGGCATCGCCGCAAGCCCACTCATGACCGAATCCTGGCGGGTATCCCCTGCACGCGCGATGGTTGCGGGGCACCTGAGCGATAGGGGCGAAAGGATGTCGGTCGCGACCTCGTCCGTTCGCTCGGAAGCGCAGACCACCACGATGCGCGCAACGGATGGCGCGCGATCGAAGGCGAGGATGGCCCATGACATGAGGGGCAACCCGCAGAGGTCCACGAACTGCTTCCCGCGGGAGTCACCGAAGCGCTCCCCCGACCCGCCCGCCACGATGATGGCGACCACATCGGGACGCGGGGTCTCTTCTCCCACGCGCATGGCCTCAGCACATGCGAGGGGGCTGGGCTCGCCCATTACTTTGCCTGGCCCCTCATGCGATGGAGGCTGTTGGCGAGGACGCTCGGATTGTTGAGGCCCATCTCACCCAGGCTCTCGGGATCGTCCTCGGCTGCGTGCAGGACCTCCTGCAGCGAACCATACTCGCTGACGAGCTGATCGGCCATTCCGCCGTTGACGACGGAGATGCGCGAGAGCGTGCGCAGGCCCAGGGACGTGATGATGGCATCCTCGTCGCGACCATCATCGTAGCCAAGCACCTTGGCCACATATTTGGCCGACCTCAGCTGCGAGTTGGCCGTGTCATGGAAGATGTTGCGAATCTCGCGGGCCTTGGATTCTGACGAGTCGTTGGCGTAGTCGCGAATCATGAGCGTGTAGGCCTCGTCCATGCCTCCCACGAACTCCTCGCGCTGCATCTGCGTGGTGCGTCCCTCTCGCCCGAGCTGCACGATGCACTGGTCCAATTCCTCGCCCGCGGTGATGAGCGTCTCGAAGAGGTAGAAGACCTCGGTGATGTCATGCATGGTGACGAAGTCATCCAGCTCGAGGCTCGAAAGGCGCAACAGCGCGCTGTCAAGAGTGGCACGCGTGCTCTGCATGGCAACCGTAAGCTGGTTGACCACTGCCATGAGCTGCGAGACAGGCTTGAGCTGAAAGCCACGGCCGTCAACGTAGATGTTGACCACGGCGCGACGCTCGGACACCGAGATGACCGTCGCCTTGGTAAGCAGGCTCATGCGAGCCGCGGTGCGGTGACGTGTGCCCGTCTCGGAGGTAGGCAGCGACGGATCGGGATTGAGGTGGTAGTTGGCTCGCAAGATCTGCATGAGATCCTTGTCGATGACCACGGCACCGTCCATCTTGCAAAGCTCGAAGAGACGGTTGGCCGTGAACGAGACCTCGAGCTTGAAGCCATCGTCGCCCGCAGCGAGCACGTTCTCGGTATCTCCGATGCAGATGAGTGCGCCAAGATGACCGGCGATGATCATGTCGAGGGCAACTCGCAGCGCAGTGCCAGGCGCGGTCTGGCTGACTGCCGAGACGAGCCGTTCCTCCCTGTCGGAGGACATCTGGTCGATGGTGCTGGGGTCCATGGGAGGCACCTCCAAATATACGGTCGGCTCGCACGTAGCGAGCCGACCAACCTGTCATTAGAAAGAATACGTCGCGGCGCACCTCGTCTTGCCAACTATTCCTCGAACGAAGCAAGTCCACCAGTCTCGGGTGTCGAGATGGCGGGCGTCCAGTGCTCCTTTGCCGTCGGCGCATCCATGTGATCGCGCTTTCTCGGCGCAGGAATCTCCCCCTGCGTCTTGGTGAAGACGATCTTGCCGTCCCTCACATCCACCTCGACGATATCTCCCGCCTTCCAATCACCCGCGAGAAGCTCTTCGGAGAGGGGATCTTCGATGAGCGTCTGGATCGCTCGGCGCAGCGGACGCGCGCCATAGATCGGGTCGGCGCCCTCCTTGGCCACAAGGCTGCGTGCGGCATCGGTGAGGTCGATGGACATACCGTTGGCGATGAGACGATCACGAAGGTCGGAGACCATGAGGTCAACGATTCCGTGGAGCTGCTCAGGCGTAAGGCTCTTGAAGACGACGACCTCGTCCACACGATTGAGGAACTCGGGACGGAAGACCTTCTTGAGCTCGGCGTTGACACGACTCGTGATCTCCTTGTCGGAGAGACCGGCAGAACCCTGGGACGAGAAGCCCATCGTGGACGTCTGGGAGATCTCGCGCGCACCGATGTTGGACGTCATGATGATGATCGTGTTAGAGAAGTCCACATGGCGTCCCTGGCCATCGGTGAGATGACCCTCCTCGAGAATCTGCAGGAGGATGTTGAAGACGTCCGGGTGTGCCTTCTCGATCTCGTCGAAGAGGACGACGGAGTACGGGCGCCTTCTGACGGCCTTGGTGAGCTCTCCCCCCTCGTCATAGCCCACGTATCCCGGAGGAGCGCCGACGAGCTTGGAGACGGTGTGCTTCTCCATGAACTCCGACATGTCGAAGCTGATGAGCGCCTCCTCGCTGCCGAAGAGGAACTCGGCAAGCGATTTAGCCAGTTCGGTCTTGCCCACACCGGAAGGGCCTAGGAAGATGAACGACCCACCTGGGCGACGAGGGTCCTTGAGGGGCGAACGAGAACGGCGGATGGCCTTGGCGACCTTGGTGACAGCCTCGTCCTGTCCGACGACGCGCTCGTGGAGCGCATCCTCGCAGCGCAGCAGCTTGGACGCCTCCGCCTCGGTAAGGTTGGAGACGGGCACGTTCGTGATGGCAGAGACCACGTCGGCGATGTCCTGCTCGTTGACGACGACGATGTCCTTGTCGAGCTTGGCGCGCCAAGCCTCCTCGAGCTGGTCTCGCTTGGAGGTGAGTTCCTTCTCCCTGTCGCGGAGATGCGCCGCCTGCTCGTACTCCTGTGCCGAGGCAGCGATGGCCTTCTCGTCCTTCACGTGGGCGAGTTCGGCGTCGACCTGGGCGATCTCGGGTGGAAGGTTCGAGCGGTGGACGCGCGTGCGGGCACCCGCCTCATCGATGACGTCGATGGCCTTGTCGGGCAGGAAGCGATCCTGCACATAGCGGCTGGAAAGCGTGACGGCGGCCTCGATGGCCTTGTCGGTGTACTTGACGTGGTGATGCTTCTCGTAGCGGTCCTGCAGACCGCGAATGATCCTGATGGTGTCCTCGGGCGATGGCTCACCAATGCTCACCGGCTGGAAGCGCCGCTCGAAGGCGGAGTCCTTCTCGATGTGCTTGCGGTACTCATCGGCCGTGGTGGCACCAATGACCTGAATCTCGCCACGCGAGAGGGGCGGCTTGAGGATGGATGCCGCATCGATGGAGCCCTCGGCCGACCCTGCACCGATGACGGTATGGATTTCGTCGATGAAGAGGATGTCCTCGTCGGACTGCTCGAGCTCCTTGACGACCTTCTTCATGCGGTCCTCGAACTCGCCTCGATACTTGGAACCAGCCACGAGGCTCGCGAGGTCAAGCGTCCAGACCTGCTTTCCGCGCAGGATATCGGGAACGTTACCCGACGAGATGAGCTGGGCGAGTCCCTCGACGATAGCCGTCTTGCCGACACCAGGGTCGCCGAGGATGAGCGGGTTGTTCTTCTGACGGCGCGCGAGAACCTGCATGACGCGCTCGATCTCTTGGTCACGACCGATGACGGGGTCGAGCTTGCCATCGGCGGCGAGCTTGGTGAGGTTGCGTCCGTACTGTTCGAGCATGGAGCCCTCGTCGCCTTGCTGGCCTTGGGACATGCCAGGCACGAAGCTCGGGTCCATGCGCACGTCGGCCACCGCCGGTCCGTTTGCCTGACCACTCTTTGCAATGAGCTCGTCGACTGCGTTGCGCACCGCGTCACCTGAGACGCCCATGGTTCGCAGGGCGTCCATGGCGCGACCGTTGCCCTCGGAGACGATACCCAGGAGCAGGTGCTCGGTGGCGATATAGGTCTGTCCATGGGTCATGGTCTCGCGGTATGCGTCCTCGAGCACGCGTTTTGCACGGGGTGTGAAGGGAATGTGCCCGCCGGGAACAGGCTCGGTCTCTGCAGTGGCAAGTTCCTTCACCGTGGCAAGCGACTCATCGTACGTAACATCGAGCTTGGATAGGGCCTGGGCGGCGATGCCGTCCCCCTCCTTGATGAGGGCGAGGAGGAGATGCTCCGTACCCACGTACATCTGCCCGAGGTTACGTGCCTCGTCCTGGGCGAGGCTCATGACCTTCCGGGCCTTGTCTGTGAACTTCTCGAACATATGCTGGCGCGTCCTTCCGATTGCGATTTATTCGAACTGTGTTTACCCACGAAGGCTGGATACCAAACAGATAGCGCAATCGTCATCCCGTGCCGCTGCTCGGCAGGGTCCCCACCGCCGAGGGCTACCCGGCCGTGGTGCTGCTGCCAAAGGTGTCACGGTCGGGAGCTATGGCCTTCATGGCTTCGATCACGCTTTCGAAGAGACCGGTAAGTTCCATGCCATTGAGCTCGGCGCCCTTGCGAATGACCTCGCGATCGCAACCTGCGGCAAAACGCTTGTCCTTGTACTTCTTCTTGAGCGACTTTGTCTCGAAGTCCATCACGCTCTTGCTCGGGCGCATGATCACCGCGGCCTGGATGAGACCGGAGAGCTCGTCACAGGCAAACAGCACGCGCTCCATTTTGAGCTCGGGCGCCGGCAGCGCTTCGTTGTTGTCGGAGTTGTGGGTCATGATCGCATGCGCGAGCTGCGGGGCAGCGCCAGCCTCGGCGAGAAGCTCGGCGGCCTTCACCGTGTGGCCCTTGACGTCCTGGAACTTCTCCCAGTCGAGGTCGTGGAGAAGACCGACGACACCCCAGAAATCCACGTTGGAGGGATCGTACCTCTCGGCGTAGTAGCGCATCAGACCCTCGAGGGTCTCTCCGTGCGTGATGTGGAAGGGATCCTCGTTGTACTCCTTGAGTAGGGCAAATGCCGCGTCGCGGGAGATGCCCGCATCGAGGGTGCCCGTCATGTCGGCCTCGATGGCATCCGTGGCGGCACGGGAGAACTCGGCCACGGCGGTGGCAGGGACTGGCTCCGGCTCGACAGCTGGCTCCGGCTCGGGCTTGGCTGCCGGCGCTGGCTCTGCCGTGGAGCTCGCGCTCGCTTCGCTGTCGGCCGCGATCTCATCGAGCGATGCAGCCGCGTTGTCGGTCATCACGCCGCCCACCTGCGCCTCGATGTCTGCGCGGGTGACGGTCTCGGGCTTCATCTGCGGGAAGAGCAGCACGTCTCGGATGGCGGGCGCATCGCAGAACAGCATGATCATGCGATCGATGCCATAGCCGATGCCACCCGCAGGGGGCATGCCATACTCAAGCGCCCGCACGTAGTCGTAGTCATAGCCCATCGCCTCGTCATCACCAAAGCCCTTGGCGGCGACCTGCTCGGCAAAGCGACCAGCCTGATCGACCGGATCGTTGAGCTCGGAGAAGGCGTTGGCATACTCATGTCCGGATATGACCAGCTCGAAGCGGTCGGTCAGACGATTGTCCTCGTCCTTGCGCTTCGAGAGCGGACTGACCTCCTCTGGATAGTCGCACACGAAGGTCGGGTCGATGATGGTTGCCTCGCCCAGCTCGTCGTAGAGCTCGAAGACGAGTTTGCCCACGCCCCAGTTGGGCTGCCACTCGATGCCGTTGGCCTCGCAGATCTCGCGCAGGTGCTCGATGGGGGTATCCATGTCCACATGCTCGCCCACCGCCTCCGAGGCGATGTCGGCAAGCGGGCGAGAGGTCCAGGTGCCGCTCATGTCCACCGGTTGCCCCTGGTAGGTGATGACCTCACGGCCCTCCTCGCAGCCACAGACCTCGCGGGCTATGGTCTTGAAGAGCCCCTCGGTAAGACGCTTCATCCCATCGAGGTCGGAGTAGGCGCAGTACGCCTCCATGCTCGTGAACTCGGGGTTGTGGGTGAGGTCCATGCCCTCGTTGCGAAACTGACGGCCAAGCTCAAAGACACGCTCCATCCCACCCACGATGAGGCGCTTGAGCGGCAGCTCGGTGGCGATGCGCAGGAAGAAGTCGCGGTCGAGCGCGTTGAAGTGCGTCACGAACGGCTTGGCGTTGGCACCGCCGAGGATGGCGTGCATCATGGGGGTCTCGACCTCCATGTAGCCGTCGGCCTCCATGTAGCGGCGAATGAGCGAAATGATCTGGCTTCGGCGGCGGAAGGTGTCGCGCACCTCGGGGTTCATGATCAGGTCCACGTAGCGCTGGCGATACCGAACCTCACGATCGGTGAGCCCATGGAACTTCTCGGGCAGTGGGCGAAGGCTCTTGGAGAGGATCGTGAGACCAGAGGGAGAGACGGACAGCTGCCCACGGCGCGTACGCAGGACGGTTCCCGTGGCACCGATGATGTCGCCGAGGTCGAGCTGGCCGAGAAGCGCCCAGTCTCTCTCGCCGAGGTTGTCCACGCGGCAGAAGAGCTGAATGGAACCCGTGACATCCTCGAGCACGACGAAGGCCGCCTTACCCTGGTTGCGGATGGCGCGAATCCGACCGGCTACGGAGATCTCGTCATCGGTGCCTTCGCCGTTGGCGAGGTTGACATATCTCTCTTCGATGTCGGCCGCATGGGCTGTGACCTCAGAACGGACGGGATAGGGATTGATTCCCGCATCAATGATGGCCTGACGGCGCGCGCGACGCGCAGTCCTCTCGTCGACAGGCGTGGAGCTGGCGTTATCGTCGGACATGGTTCCTCCGTGAGTGTGGTGGGCCGTCGGGACAAAAGAACCCCGCACCTGCGAGTCGCAGACACGGGGCGAAAACTAACGCACTCGCACGAACGCTAGCGGGTAATCGCCGTGATCGTGTATTTCTTGTTCTTGCCGGAAGGTGTGACGAACTCGACCTCGTCACCCTTCTTGTGGCCGATGAGAGCGGCACCAGCGGGTGACTCGCTCGAGATCTTGCGCTTGAGTGAGTCGGTCTCGGTGGTACCCACGATCGTGAACTTGATCTTGCCACTGTTCTCGTCATTAAGCTCGACGGTGGTGCCGATGGAGACCTTGAGGCTACGCTTCTTTCCGTTGTCCTCCACGACCTTCGCCACCGAGAGAATCTGGCGAATCTCGGTGATGCGCGAGGCGTTCAGGGACTGGTCCTCCTTGGCAGCATCGAACTCGGCGTTCTCGGAGAGGTCACCAAAGCCGCGGGCTTCCTGGAGGGCCGCCTTGATCTCGTCGGTCTTCTCGCCTTCGCGATATGCGAGCTCATCGAGGAGCTTCTGCTTGCCTTCTGGGGTGAGAATGATTTCCTTGCTGTTATCCATGCTTCGCTCTCTACGGTCGTGATCGTGCGTTACTGTGCCTGTCCGTGGCAGAAGGGCTTACTCGTTGTCAGAGCTGAGCTTAGCACCGCACTTAGAGCAGAATGCGTTGCCGGCGGGATTCTTGGTACCGCACTTTGGGCAGAAGACGACATGCTCGGCAGGAGCAGACTCGTCGACGTCGGCGTCATCCTCGTCCTGGACGACCTCCTCGGCCTCGTTATCCTTCTCGCTCTTCTCGGTCTCCCCGTCCTTGTCGGACTTCTTGAGCTTGTCGTCATCGCCCTCGTCCATGCCCTCGCGAACGTTCTTGACGGTCTTGCCAAGAGCGGAGCCGAGCTTGGGGAGGTTCTTGGGCCCAAAGATCACCAAGACCACGACTAGGATAACAACGAGCTCCGGAACACCCAATCCGAGAATCATGTGAAAGCCCTCCAATTTGAGTCTATCGCCGGCCTGTGGGCCGAAAACCGCATGTGTAGTATAGCCGAGCCATAGAGCTACTCACAATCTTCTAAACTGTGAGCGTCGCAACTTGTTACTGTATCCCCCAAGCGGAGGGTTTTGAGTCGTGCCAATGCTATTTATTGTGTCAACTGCCATATGTATTGTGCTGGCAGTCATTGTCGCCGCGTTGCCATGGCTGCTCGCCAAGCGCGGCGTGACCATGCGTCGTACGCGCTTCGGAACGACCCTCGTCTTCGATTCGACGGATGCCGACGGGACGCCCGTACGCCTGCTCAACGTGAACGGGACCTTTCAGAGCGTGTGCTACACACAACCTGAACTGCGCTTCGAGCTTGCCTGCATGTATCACAGAAACATGGCGAAGGTCATCGAGACCTGTGGCGCCCAGCGCGTGCTCGTGATGGGCGGGGGCGGGTATTCGCTCCCCGCCTATCTGGCCACACACGGCGACGCAAGCGTAGACGTCGTCGAGATCGACCCAAAGGTCACGGCGCTCGCACGTGAGTTCTTCTTTCTGGAAGAAGCCGAAGAGGCGGGGGGGCCACGACTGCATCTGGCAAACGGTGACGGCTGGGACTATCTGCGCGCCGCCGAGAAGTACTTCGATGTGGTCGTGAACGACGCATTCTCGGGCAACCGCCCGCTCGGACCGCTCAAGACGGATGAAGGCGCACGTGTGGTTCGAGGGCATCTCGCTGCAGGCGGCGTTTATCTTGCCAACGTTCGCTGTACCTTGGAGGGGCGCAGGGCGCGCACGCTCAGGGAGGTGTCCGATGCATTCGGGAGTGAGTTCGCTCACGTGGCGTACGTGCCGGAATGGCCAGACAAACCCACCGAGCCAGGTAACAACACCTTTATCGCAAGCGACCGCGAGCTGAGCCTCCCCGAGGGTGCCGTAATCGTGAAGTAAATGCGGGTTAGTTCACACCAAGCGAAAGTAGCCAGCCGATAAGAACGAGCTGTGCCGTAAGCGCGAGCGGTACCGTCACGTAGAAGCGCGCCTTTCTTGTCTTGTGGTGAAACAGGACCATGGCCAGAAGCGCCCCTCCCGCACCACCCAGCAGGGCAAGGGCGAGTAGCGTCACCTCGGGAATGCGCCAACGGCCCCGTCGCGCACGGCGCTTGTCCGCACCATATACGAGAAATGTGACAAGATTGATACCCGTAAGGTAGACGAAACCCACCTCTGGGAACAGCGCCTGCGGTATAAGCTCGGTCACTGCGCGTCCCCTCCCAACCGCTGGATGCCATCTGCGAAGATTCACGCCACGCTGGGAGTCGCACGATGCCATCGGCTTGTATCCCCGGGCGTGAGGTGTGACAACGGGCGCTCGTCTGATTCTTGCATACCCTAGGTGCGGGTATTTGATAGATTTGTGCGCCACCCACTTTGGTCGTCTCTCAGCCCAATGTAATACATCCATATTTATGTATATACTTTCTTATTCAATCATATTTATTGCATATACATGCATGCCTTCAGAGCGGGGCGATGGCACACCACACAAAACTGCCGTTTTCTAACATCTCCCTCGTATGGGAGACGCGTCTTTCACCAACCGGCCCGTATAACAGTCGCGCTCGCCAGAGATTACGCGCTGCCAGAGCGTTATTCGTCGGTCCCATGTCTTGCCCTGTCGCCTTTTGCCGCCGTCTTTCCTTCTCTGCCCGAGCGAAATGCGAATCCACTCGATCTCCTGCTCAAACTCCGAGTACCTCATCACCTGACTCGTCCGTAGCGAAAACTGAACCATCCCCGCATAGCTTGCGAGCTGGTTTCTTCTACGAGAATCCATCACCTCGCGCAACTCGTTGGAGTGGACAGAATATGCGTCATAGTCAATCCGCGCCAAGATGACTCCGCGTCTACCGTGGGCAGCGATCGTGATATCGGGGATTCTCTCCACGTACGTACGGCGCGACGCGGAGTCCATGCCGTCGTAGACTGCCAATGCCTCGTTGAGGGTCACCTTGCCCAGGGCATATCCGCCGAGCCCCGGCGGGAGCTCGAACTCCATCGCAAGCCCCCATTCCATCGGCGACCTTGCCCCATCGTGAACGTATTTCAGAGCACGCAGGGCACGGGCCTTCCCATAGAAACCTTCGGGCAGGCCGCGTACGAAAGAAAGAAGCTGCCTTACTGAGACAAGCGGGGCATCATCGACGCTTGGCCTGTACACGACGCCGGCATCCTCAAGCCAGTCAAGCATATAGCTCGAGCACAGGGAGTTTCCCGCCGCAATGGCACCAATGCGGTCCGTCACCCCTGCAACCTGCACAAACGTAAGCGCAGGCGAGGTAATCCACACGTTACGCCCTCGGATGCCAAGCGGAATGAGCGCACCTTCTGGAAGCTCCGATGAACACAGATGGCTTGATACCAACGCGGTGGCGTGCCGAGCGTTGGGTGACGACACCATCACATCGAGCTTTTGATCCCCGATGTCGAGTATTGTCACAAGATGATCGACGAGGGCCACCTCTGGAGCGTGATCGGGAGCCTTGACCGCATGCTCGAACTCCTGAAAGCGCGAGCAGGGGTTTCGGTGATGTACGTACCAGTCCAGAGCAGAATGGTGTGATATGCATATGTCCATGGCGCACTCCTTCGCGTAGCGATGCGCCAACGGTATTCCCGCGGATGACGAAAAGGCCGAAATCGTTGAGAATCTACTTCCGATATCTGGCGACATCCTTACGGTAATCTAGCGGATGATGCGCTTTTCCCTGCTCGGAGGTATCACCCGTAAGCCTGCCACGACACGGCTACGCACCGTTGCCACGAGTCCTGTTATAGCCACCGTCACATGCGTCAAACGCGGTTATGGTGTCGCGTTCCAAGTCATCAAGAGAACGGTAGCCGCTCCCACGAAGTGCAATCGTGCGGATGGTAAATGCGTCACCATACGACCAGTCAGCATATACGTCACCGTTGCCATGGCCGGAGAAGTGCTGGGTCACGCGGCCAAGCACACGCTGCGCCTGGCCAACGTAGTACTTGTCGCGTGCAGCGTTATATAGGACGTAGACGCCCGCGAACTCCCCCTCGCCAACATTTCCAAAGCTTGCGCGACGCGCGGCGAGAAAGGCCTCGGGTGTCATCTCGACACGTCCGCTCGCCAAGGCACGGATGCGTCTTCTCACCGAACGACGACGACGTGTGACGGCAAGTCCGACGAGTCCCAACACGACAACGAGCGACAGAAGTGCAAACAGCCCAAAGCGCCTCAACAGCGCGCGATACTCAAGGATCCGCATCCAGTCCACACCGTAGTAATGCGCCGAGATGACAGCCACGCACGTGATCATACATGCCCACGCCACGAGTCCCACGACCAGCGAGATCCGCACCTTGCCGTGCCTATTGCGTGCCAATACAACCTCCGAAGACGATATGACCAGTCGCCATTGTCGCACGAGGGCGGTCTTCACGCTATCGGGCAGGCTGCCTACAAGCCAACGCTCTCGTCCTCGGTCAACGTGCTGATTACGATGTTATTTTTCTGGGTATCTTCTCTCTCATCCCCTTGGAAAGAAGGAGACCATGTCCCAGGCTGCAAGCGTTGACCACCCCGCATGGCAGGACTTCCCGATACGGCCTTTCCAAATCGTGCTCGAGGGCGGAGCCATGCGAGGCCTCTTCTCTGCAGGGGTACTCGACTTCTTTCTCGACCATGGACTTCTCGCCGAATCGGTCATAGGCACGTCGATGGGCGCCGTCTGTGGCTACAACTACGCCAGCGGTGCCACCGGCCGTATGGCGTACATCAACATGAAGTATCGCCGCAACTGGCGCTTCATGTCTCTGCGGTCTAGGCTGCTAACCGGTGACCTGGTGGGTTCTGAATTCATATTTGAAACCATTCCCAAGCTCGAGGGCATTGGGTCGGACTGGTTCACGAACTCGCCGATCATGCTCACGTCCGTCTCCACCAACATAAAAACAGGCGGAGCCGACTACCATACGTTCGGAAAAACCGGTGACGTGGCTCGTGGCGCTCGCTACCTCATGGCGAGCACCGCCATGCCCCTTGCCAATAGGCCGATAGAGGTGGACGGTAAGCTGCTGATCGATGGTGGCACTTCGGACAGCATCCCCTTCGGTCGCGACCATGCAAGATATCGTGGCCGACAGGTACTTGTCCTCACCCGTCCACGCGGATTCGTGCAAACCGAGACGGGCTGGACGAATCCTGCAGCGCGCGTGCGCTACTCCGCATATCCACGGCTCGTCTCGACGATAGCCGCGCATCCACGCACCTACAACGAGCAGAATCGCGCCATCGACCGCATGCATGACTCGGGGGAGGTCTTTGCTATCCGGCCTGGTTCGGGCCTCAACCTAACCATGGGCGAGAAGGACGTCGGCAAACTCCTCGCTGCCTACGAGTACGGGCTATGCACCGCCGCAGGGGTATGGCCCAAGCTACTCGACTTCCTCGGAATTGCGTAAGGCCTGGAAAAGATTCCTGTCACCTTTTCCAGGTCAGGACAAGCATGTCGCTACTCGGCGAGTGCCATACGGATGCGAGCGCTCACACCTTCGAGGCGGTAGCACTTGACGTACTGGCGAATCGGTCGCTTGATATGCTCGACCACGAACTTCTGACCGTCGATCGCATTGGCGGAGAGATTGGCATAGAGCTTGTCAATCTGCCCCTTGACCTCGTCGTCATTGAAGGCGTAATGGCCAGATATATCGAGGACGTCGAGCGAGAGCCTCTCGTTTGCAAGGATGTCATCAGTGGTGAGCCCCGTATCCTTGCCAACCATCCATTTGCGCCAGCGCTCGGTCTTGATAGCCTTCACGAGGAGTACGTGAAAGAGGTCGGACTGGTCCTTCTTGGCAACAAGGCCTTCATCCACGAGAATCTGCTCCAGCTTGCAGAGCTTGAGATACGCCCGAGTCTCCTCGGTACCATACTGCGGAGCCACGTTGGAGGCGGTGACGTGAGCGGGAACATGCTCGAGTAGCGTGACGTCATCCAGGTAGTCAGCGTTGTGCTCCTTGAGACCCACGCCATAGCTCTTGGCCATTTTGGCAAGCTCGCGAGCGTTCTTAAAGTTATAGTGACCAACCTGCTCGGTCATGCGGGTAAGGGTGCCGGTCTGTCCGACGATGAACGTAGGCATGGGCAGGCCGCGCTTGCCGAGCTCGACCTTGAGCTCCTCTATGAAGGTCTGGTACGTATCGGTGGAGGTCAGCCCGCCATTGGTCTCCTCGGTGCCCACCTCGTAGCCAATCTCGGGAAGGTTGCGGGTGCGACGCTCATCCTCGCAGTACTGAATGAGGTCAACGGTACGTCGAAGAACTACGTCAAGAGGAATGACCTTCCCAATCTGATAGGGATCCTTGGTCGGGTCGATCATGAGCAGATCGAAGCCGGCCACGATATCGGCGAGATAGGACTGCTTCGCCCTGGCCATGGCCTCGTCTTCGGGAAGGTGGGCGTTTCGCTCCTCGTCACGCTGCCATGGGCCGCCGTGATCGCGGCAGAGGTAGTAGTCACCTGCATAGCCCACCTCGTCGGCAGCCTTCTTGATGTCAGCAGCAAAGCGCGCCTGGTTCCAGCCATTGACGTACCCGCCACCAAACTCGTCAACATCCACCTGGTTGCGCGACGCGATGTACATGGGCGGAAAATCGTATTCCTGTGCAAGCTCGAAGGTCGCTTGGAGCAAGTTCGAACTCATGGGTCCGATGCCTACGAGGGTGGCATCCTCGCTGGAATCTTGAAGCTTGATGAGACCTTCGACGACCTTCTTGATGGGGAGCTTTTCGGACATGGTGCTCTTCCTTTTCTGATTGGGCTTTGGGGTAGTTGCTGTTCGGGAACCACCGCACCTGTCGGCTCTCACCGGACGATGCAAGGCGGTTTATGCTTACTTAGTGGCTTCAACCGCTGCGAGCTTGGGTTTCATGGCGATGAGAATCGCGGCCGCGACGACGGTGCCGATTGCCATGTCGAGCGTGTAGAGACCGACGTTGTTGGTAGCGAGAGCCACGATCATCCCGCCGTGGGGAACATAGCACTCGACACCCTGGACCATAGCAAGGGCGGCGCCCACTGCCGATCCGATGCAGATGCCGGGAAGCGTGTGACCAAGATCCTTAACCGCGAAGGGGATAGCGCCCTCGGTGATTCCGATGAGGCCCATGAAGATTGCCGAGACACCCATCTGCTTGTCAGCGGCATCGAACTTGTCACGAGCGATGAGGGCGGCGAGACCGCAGGCCAGCGGCGGGATGGCAACGGCCACGCGGAAAGCACCGTTAGGGCCATAGACGCCGGCAGTCATCATGGCCATGGTGAACGTCGAGGCGGTCTTGTTGACCGGACCTCCCATATCAAAGGCAGTCATGACGCCGATGACGAGACCGAGCACGAGCGCGGACCCACCCTGGAGACTGCCGAGAACCGCAGTGAGCCAGTTCATGAACATGCCGATGGGGTATGCCAAGATATAGATGTAGACCATGCCGAGCGCGAGCGTAGAGAGGATGGGCATGATAAGAATCGGCATGATTGTACGAACGGTGTCGTTGACCTTCCAGGTCTTCATCCACCTGATAAAGTAGCCCGCACAGACACCGAGGAGCATGGCACCGAGGAAGCCCGTGGAGACGGATACTGCTTCGCCGGCGGCATTCGTAATGGGCGTGGTCACAGCATTGTTTGCAAGGTAGCCAAGGACAAAGCCCGGCGCCAGAGCCGGTTTTCCAGCGATAGAGTAGGCGATGTAGGCTGCCAGCACGGGAATCATCATGTGGATGCCAGCCATGCCAATCGTATTGAGATTCTGCATGAATGGGTTGGTGACGATCATGCCTGAATCACCCGCAGTGCCGGAGGCCAGCGAGAAGGCCAGGAAGACTCCGCCGATAACCACAACGGGTATGAAGTACGAGACGCCAGTGTTAAATGCTTTGACGAGATCCTTGCCCATATTTGCGAAGATGCCCTGCTTCTTGACCGACTCGACAACTGTGGGCACACTCTCGTGTACGATGAGCTTTGCGTCCTCCTCAACGATGGTTTCATTTACAGGAGACTTCGTAGGCTTCTCTGCAGCGGATTCTGCACACATCGCAGCGATTTTGTTGAATACGCCTGGGACGTCTTTCAAAACGTCGGACGGATCCATCATGATGACCTTACCTTCGGCACGCTTCTCGTCAAAGCGTTCGTCGCCAGTGATTCCTACGGCAACGGCAAGGAGCACGACGTCGGCAGAGGCAACGTCCTCGTCATCGAGCTGGTCTTCGATGCCGTAACCACCCTGGGCCTCGACCTTGTATTTCCACCCACGCTTCTTTGCCTCCTCCTCGATGGCCGTCTTCGCCATAAAGGTGTGCGCTATCCCAACCGTACACGCACAGACGGAAACTATTTTCATCCTGCTTCCCCCGCTTCCATGATTGGACTCTCGATAGCCACATCATGCGCCGCAAACATCAATATGCAAAGAGGAGTGTCGGCAAATGCGCAGGTAGACTGATTGCTTCCACCAGAAGGTTAAGCATTTAACTTCGAACGAACCCAAGGGAGGTGATTTTCACGCTTTCTGTCAAGTGTCATCTTTCAAACTTCGGCGGAAGGCATCCTGTCAATCGCGTGTCACGGTAGCTTCACATTCCACTGGGGTTCTCCGCCTTCATTGCCAGCATCCTGGCTCACCCCACCGACATATCATGAGAGGCAGTCTCAGCAAAGCAGAAGGGGGCATCGTGGCAGCCGATCGCATCACCATCACCGAGGTGGCCAAGTTGGCCAACACATCCACGGCAACGGTCTCCCATTACCTCAACGGAAAGTTCGAGAAGATGAGCGCGTCCACACGCGAGAGTATCCGCCGCACGATCGAGCAGACCGGTTATGTCCCTGGCATCCAGGCGCGCAGCCTCGCCGGCAAGCCCACCGGCATCATCGCCGTTCTCATACTCGATAACACCAACCTCTGGGCTGGGCAGATATGCTCGGGAATCGAGGGGGTCGCCACCTCGGCAGGCTTCCAGACAGTGGTCTGCAACTCAAACTTCAGCGCCACACGCGAGAAGTCGTACGTCGAGAAGATGTTGTCGCTCGGCGTGGATGGGTTCATCATCCAGCCCACCACGCACTTCCGTGACATCAACATGCGCATCACGAGCGCGGGCAAGCCCGTGGTGTTCTACGACTGCGATACCTTCGACTTCCGCACGAGCTGGGTCAAGTCAAACCTCTACAACGGCATGTACGCGGCCATCACCGAGTGCATCGATCGCGGATACGAACGGTTTGTGTTTGCCGGTAGCAACGTGGACAACCGCTCACGCCAAGAGCGCTTCTCGGGCTTCTCCGATGCGGTGTCCGCAAGAGACCTTACCTACGAGACGGTCACCATCGGGCATGTGGCCCCCAGCGCGGACGAACTTGCAAAGTGGTTCATGCTGCACCTCAACACGGCGAGAAGAACACTCGTATGCGTACCCAACCAGTGGGCTCTTGACCGCGTGTACCAGGCCCTTATGCGCCAGCGCCAGCTCGTGCCCGACCGCGTGGGTCTTCTCGGCATGAACAACGCCAACTGGGCACATCTCACCTCGCCGAGCATTTCCACCATAGTGGAGCCAGTCTACGAGGAGGGCGTTCTCGCCTGCCAGATGCTACTCGACATGATGTCCGAACGCACCGCAAGCGCCCGCCAGGAGATTCTCGACTGCACCACACGTTGGCTCGAGACCACGCGATAGCGCCCTGGGAGGAGACGGGGCTTGGGGTCTCATGGTATCAACTTGGGATGTCGTTCTGAACGCAGTCGCATATCCAAGGGAGAAGGGTTTTTCAGATATGCTACCCGTCTCGTTTTGAGAACGCATTTCAGCCGCAAGAGCATATCTGAAAGATTGGCAACTCAGAACAGTCGGTCCATGCCCCAACGAGTGCTACCCCGCGTATGCTGGATTCGCCGCACGCACCAAGTGGGGATACGCCCTGCGCAGACGCTCCCACGCGAAGCGCACCTCCTCCGGCACGTCGACGTGCGCCAGGTAGCCCGCCCCACGAGGTCCGTAACCACTCTCGTCATCGGTCAAGCGGGGGATCTCCCCCATGAGCAGCGAAAGGTAGCGCTCAGGTTCCCACATGCCGAGCGGAGCGTCATCATAGGCAAGCCCATCGTCACGCACGACCATCCGCACGTCATAGGTGGCAAACCCCAGCGTCCGCACACCTGGCATCTCCTTCTCCACCTCGGCGATCATCCGTCGCTCCATCGTGGCGTCCTGAGAGAGAATGATGCTCTCACATGCCACATGCCGTGCAGCGAGAAGATCACGCAGGTAAGTGATGTTGTTCCCGCAGTTGGTTGAACGTGTCTCCAGAAGGTCGGCCGAACGGCCGTAGCGAGCCTCGAGGTACGTCTCGAAGACCTCCGCCTCAGGTGCGTCATCTGCAAACACGAGGTCGGGGCAGAGCCGGCGCACCCGCGCGCGAAGCGTCTCGGTGGTGTGGCCCGCGCCTCCCACGATGACATAGCAGCGCGCGACCCCTGCACGCATCGCAGCGGCAAGCACGTCTCCGCCCGCAAGAATCGAGCCGCCGAAGAGCGCCATCACATCGGCCTGGGGTCGACCAAGGGTTCGTTCCACCAGTGTGGATTCAAGGATAGGCACGTCACGGGTGCCGAGAAACCCCGCGAGCACGTTCACGTCCGAGGCAATCGCCTGCAGCTCGACCGCATGCGACTTGTTTGCATCGGGCATTGTCTGCACCATGCCTTTCCTTCCGACAGGTACGGTCTATCGTACGCACGGCGCCGTGTTAGCCCCTGACGCCTCGCAGGGCAGTCCGAACCGCCTCGTCCTCATCGTCGGTGACCGTCACGAGACCAGAGTCAAACTGCGATGCCGCGCCCGACGAGATCACCGTGTCCTGGATCCAGTCGAGCAGGCCGCCCCAGTACCTGGTTCCCATCATCACGACGGGCCTTGGGGTAATCTTCTGCGTCTGCAGGAGCGTGATCAGCTCAAACGTCTCGTCAAGCGTTCCAAAGCCTCCTGGGAAAATCACGGCGCTGCTCGAGTACTTCACGAACATGGTCTTGCGCACGAAGAAGTAGCGGAAGATCATGCCGAGATTGACGTAGCTGTTGAGTCCCTCCTCAAAGGGAAGCTCGATACCAAGTCCCACCGACGTACCATGTGCCGTAGCGGCTCCCCAGTTGGCCGCCTCCATGATGCCGGAACCGCCGCCCGTGATAACTGCAACGTTTTCCTTGGCAAGTCTGCGTCCCACGTTCTTGGCCGCAGCGTACATCGGGTCCGAGCAGGCAGTGCGAGCAGAACCAAACACAGCGACGGCAGGACCAATCTCTGCGAGGGTACCAAAGCCGTCTACGAACTCCGCCTGGATGCGCATGACACGCCATGGGTCCATATGCAGCCAATCCGCATCGTCGTGCGTTGCGAGAAAGCTCCCCGTGGTGGTTTCCTCGGGAATCATGTGACCGCGGTAGATGACAGGTCCCTGGTGGTAGGTCATACCGAGCGGAACCTCGTCGGCATGCACGTCCGCAGCCGCCTCGTCGGTAGTCTTCTCGTCATCCATGATGAACCCCCTCTTCCGCGCCACTGGCTCTAGCCTTGCAACGATGCAGCAGCCCTCACCCATGATAGACCGAGTCGGCGAAAGACGAATTGGGGCAGGACTCGCGGAAGGCTCTCCCGCACAACCGTTCACTGCTGTTTCCAGGACCTTGTGAACTAGAAACAGGATGTGTTCGTCTCGCAGTCGAGCGGCAAGCGCATGAAAAGGTGACAGGTGTCCTTTCCAGGAAAACGGCTACAGCACCTTGGACAGAAAGCTCTGGGTGCGGGGGTTCTGCGGATGGTCGAGCACCTCGGTCGGAGCCCCCTCTTCGCAGATGACCCCATCATCGATAAAGACCACGCGGTCGGCGACGTCATGTGCGAAGCCCATCTCATGGGTCACGATAACCATCGTCATGCCCTCATTCGCAAGCTCCCGCATGACGTCAAGGACTTCCGAGACCATCTCGGGGTCCAAGGCCGAGGTCGGCTCGTCGAAGAGCATGACGTCCGGGTCCATGGCCAGGGCCCGTGCTATGGCAACTCGCTGCTGCTGGCCACCGGAGAGACTCCGCGGCTTAGCGTCGACCTTCTCGGACAGGCCCACGCGCGCGAGCAGCTGGCGGGCCTTCTCCTCTGCCTCCGGCTTAGTCTTGAGCTTGAGGCTGACTGGTGCGTAGGTGAGGTTCTCCATCACCGTATAGTGCGGGAAAAGGTTGAAGCTCTGGAATACCATGCCCATGTGACGGCGGATGGCATCGACGTTGGCCTTGGCATCGGTGATGGACTCGCCGTCCACCAGAATCTCGCCCTCGGTCACGTCTTCAAGGCGATTGAGGCAGCGAAGGAACGTCGACTTGCCGGATCCGGACGGCCCGATCACGCAGACGACCTCTCCCGCCATGACCTCGATATCGATGCCCTTGAGCACGTGATTCTCGTTGAAGTCCTTTTTGAGGCCAGTGACCTTAATCTTGAGATCAGCCATCTAGGCACGCATCCTTTTCTCGAGACGACTCGACAGGATCATCAAGACGCTGATGATGGCCAGAAAAATCAGTGCGACCCAGGTATACGTAGCAAACGAATCCATGGTCCTGCCCACATACACCTTCGCTTGGTTCATGATCTCGGGCAGGCCGACGGCGTACATGATGGTCGAGTCCTTCAGGGTGATGATGCACTGGTTTACCAGGCTTGGAAGGCAGATTCGGACCGCCTGTGGCAGGATGATCTTACGCATCGAGGTGGCATAGCTCACGCCGAGGCTGCGCGATGCCTCCATCTGACCCGGGTCGACCGCCTGGATGGAGCCACGAAAAATCTCGGAGATGTAAGCACCTGCATTGAGCGTCAGGGTGACGAGCGACGCGGTAACGATGTCGATGCGAAACGCCGACTGCGTAGCCGCCTGAATAAGCTGCGGAACGGCGAAGTAGATGTAGAACGCCTGCACCAGCATCGGCGTGCCGCGGATGATCCAGACGTAGAACTTGGCAATCGCACGCAGCACGACGTTTTTTGAGATGCGCATGAGACATACGAGGATGCCGAGCGCCATGGCGATGACGAGCGAGATGCTCGTCACGTAGAGGGTCATCTGCAGGCCCGCGAAGAGAAGCGGCCACGCGGCCTGCAGCGTCGATCCCAGCTCGTCCAACATCGTCATCAGGTTTATTCCATCCTTACCCACCATGGGGCCGCACGACACCAGTCATGCGGCCCCTCATGTCTTCGCTGGTTTCACAAAGGTGCCTGTCGAGAGTACCTAGCTCTTGAGGTACTTGTTCACGATCTCGTCGTACGTACCGTTGCTCTTGACCTCCGCGAGACCCTTGTTGAATCCGTCGAGAAGCTCGGCGTTCTTGCCCTTGAGGACCGCGAAGCCGTACGGAGTCGAGAAGTTCTTCTCGTCTGTTCCCACGACCTTGAGACCGTTGCCATTGGCGACGCCATAGGCCATGACCGGGTAGTCTTCGAAGCATACGGACGAGTTACCGGTAAGAACATCCTGATACATGAGGTCAGACGTATCGAAATAGGAGATGGTGAAGCCGTACTGGTCTTTGATGGACTCGGCCCAGTCGGCACTCATCGTGCCGGTCTTGGCGGCGACGGTCGTGCCCTTCGTGTCATCGAGGCTTGCGACGGTACCACCGTTCTTGGCCGCAGCACACACGTAGGAGTCGTAGTAAGGATCGGAGAAGTCGTACTTCTTCTTGCGCGCATCGGTAACGGACATGCCGGCAATGACGCCGTCGGCCTGACCGGACTCGAGCGCCGCCACCGCGGCGTCGAAACCAAGGGACTGCAGGTCGTAGTTGAGGCCGGCAACCTTCATGCACGCCGCGAGAAGGTCGACGTCGATGCCGACGAAGTTGTTGCTTGCATCCGTGAACTCAAACGGAGCAAAGGTCGTATCCGTGGCGATGATGTATGTGGTCCCCGAGGCGGTGCTGGTACTGCTGTCAGAACTAGTGCTGGCAGACCCGCAGCCAGCAAGGGTGACCCCGGCGACCGCCGCAGCGCCACCCATGAGGGTGAGGAACCGGCGGCGAGACATGTTGTTTGACATTCGTGCCTCCTATATCTTATTCACAGTCTGTAATTATCGGCACACTCTACGCGAAGTTGTTTTCCTTATGGTTAACAGACGTCGACAAGGATCATTGATGTGGCCTTAAAGCACAAAAATAACGGGTCCGAGGGGGGAGGACTCGGACCCGTCATCTGCAAAACCTGGAAAAGATACCTGTCACCTTTTCCAAAACCTGGAAAAGATACCTGTCACCTTTTCCAGGCTAGAACTCGAGGTTCTTCTCGGTGCCCTCCTTGGAGAACAGGTGCACCACGTTGCCGTCGAAGGCGAAGGAGACCTTGCGACCCACTGGGAAGCCGTCCTTGTAGACCTCGTGAACCTCCTGCGTCTGAACGATCGCAATGACGTCCTTACCGTTGCAGTCCAGATGGAGATGGACCGAGGAGCCCATCATCTCGGATACGTCCACGGTACCGCTCAGCGTGTCCTTGCCGGGCGCGGTAATCACGAGATGCTCTGGACGCACCCCTAGCGTGATGCGCTGGGGCTCGACGTTGTTGGCTGCCAGGCGAGTCTGCTTCTCCTCGCATGGCGTCACGGTCACGCCATCGGTCTCGACCACGTACTTCTCGCCATCCTTCTTGAGCTCGGCATCAAAGTAGTTCATCTGCGGCACGCCGATGAAACCTGCCACGAAGATGTTGGAGGGGTGGTCGAACACCTCGTTGGGCGTACCGATCTGCTGGGCGATGCCATCCTTCATGATGACGATGCGGTCACCGAGCGTCATGGCCTCGACCTGGTCGTGCGTGACGTAGATGAAGGTGGTGTCGATCTTCTGCCGGAGCTTGATGAGCTCGGCGCGCATCTGGTTCCTGAGCTTGGCGTCGAGGTTGGAGAGAGGCTCGTCCATGAGCAGCACCTTTGGCTCGCGAACGATGGCGCGGCCAATGGCGACGCGCTGGCGCTGGCCGCCGGAGAGGGCCTTGGGCTTGCGGTCGAGATACTCGGTGATGCCGAGAACCTCGGCCGCCTCGCGGACCTTCTTGTCGATCTGGTCCTTGGGAACCTTGCGAATCTTGAGCGGGAAGGCGAGGTTGTCGTAGACGGACAGGTGCGGGTACAGGGCGTAGCTCTGAAACACCATGGCGATGTCGCGATCCTTGGGGTCCATGTCGTTTACCACCGTACCGCCTATGGTGATCTCGCCGTCGGTGATGTCCTCGAGACCGGCGATCATGCGCAACGTCGTTGACTTGCCGCAGCCGGAGGGGCCGACAAGCACGATGAACTCACGATCGGCGATGTCGAGGTTAAAGTCCTTGACGACGAGGACGCCCTCCTCCGTAACCTCTCTGGAGTCCGCGCCGTCTTCGGCGCGCTTCGCCTTCCTGCGCTTCTTGGACTCGGTGTTGGGATAGACCTTCTTTACGTGCTTGAAGCTGACCTCTGCCATTAGCGTCTCGCGCTCCTTCCGTACATGCGTGTCGTGGCGGCGATGCGCTCCGTCAGCGCGGGGGTTATCTGCCCCGGAGAGAGACGCCACTGCCAATTGCCGCCAAGGGTACCGGGCACGTTTGTCCGGGCCTCGGAACCAAGTCCTAGATAGTCCTGCATCTGAGCCATGAAAAGCTCGGCGACGCTGCTCATTCCCCCGCGGATGAAACCCCAGGCGAAGCCCTCCTCGTCGTTGAGGCCAAGGTACCTCTTCGCCATCTCGACGTCGGCCGGATTGGCCTCCGAGCGCCATCCCATGAGCGGCACGTTGTCATGCGTGCCTGTATAGCATGCACAGTGAGGCGCATAGGTATGGGGCAGGTAGTTGCTCTCGTCGCGGGAGTCGAAGGCGAACTCCAACACCTTCATGCCGGGAAAGCCCGAGTCGTCGAGGAGCTCTCGCACCTCTCGCGTGGGATAGCCCAGATCCTCCGCAATGAAGCGCAGCTCGGGATACGTGCCCGAGAGGATCCCCACGAGGTCCATGCCTGGCCCGCTGACCCAACGCCCACGCTTTGCCGTGGTGTCACCGTAGGGCACGGCCCAATAGCTCTCGAAGCCCCGGAAGTGATCGATGCGGATGGCATCGTAGAGCTTGCTCACTCCGCCGATGCGCTTGATCCACCAACCATAGCCATCGTGCCGCATGGCATCGTAATCGTAGAGAGGGTTGCCCCAGAGCTGGCCATCGACACTGAAGTAGTCGGGCGGGACGCCGGCCACACCCGTAGGGACGTTGTTCTCGTCAAGCTGGAACCACTCGGGACTCGCCCAGACGTCGGCGGAGTCGAGCGCAACATAGATGGGCAGGTCGCCCAGGATGCTCACGCCGTTCTCATGCGCGTAGTCGCGCAGCGCCTCCCACTGCCTGAAGAAGAGAAACTGCATGTAGGTATGGAGTCTCACGTCATCGGCGAGAAGCTTACGGTAACGCTCGGTCGCATCGCCGCGGCGAAGGCGAATGTCATCTTCGGGCCACTCGGTCCAAGAAACCATGCCAAAGTGACTTTTCACGGCCATGAACAGGGCATAGTCGGGAAGCCACGTGACGTTGTCGCTCACGAACGCGGCAACCTCGTCGACATCACGGTCCCAGCCTCGATTGGTAGCCCTTCGCAGGAGCCGTAGCCGGTTCGCGTAGATCAGGCTGTAGTCCACACGGGAGGGGTCCTCTCCCCACGAAAGGGCATCCACCTCATCCTGCTCGAGAAGACCATCCTTCACGAGCAGGTCGAGGTCGACGAAGTACGGGTTGCCCGCGAAGGTCGAGGGGCTCTGGTAGGGGGAGTCACCAAAGCTCGTGGGACCGACGGGCAGCATCTGCCACCAGGACTGCCCTGCCGCAGCCAGAAAGTCCACGAACTCGTGGGCACAGGCCCCGAGGGTGCCGATTCCGTAGGGAGAGGGAAGGGAGGAGACGGGAAGGATTATACCACTGCTGCGGACCATGGCGTTATCCCTTGACTGCGCCAGCAGCTACACCCTTGATGATGTACTTCTGGCAGACGAGATAGAAGATGATGACGGGAACGATGGCAAGGAGGATGAGGGCCATCGTGGCGCCCAGATCGACCGTACCGTATGAGCCCTTGAGGTACTGAATGTGGATGGGGATGGTGCGGTACTCGTTGATGTCAAGCACGAGATACGGAAGCAGGTAGTCGTTCCAGACCCACATGATCTCGAGGATGCCCACCGAGATGAGCGTTGGGCGAAGCATGGGAAGAACCACCGTGAAGAAGGTGCGGATGGGACCGCAGCCGTCGATGGCAGCCGCCTCCTCGATCTCAAGCGGAATCGATTTGACGAATCCCACAAACATGAAGATGGCGAGTCCGGCACCAAATCCCAGGTAGACGATGGGGATGGTCCATGGCGTGTTGAGCTTGAGCGTGTCAGCCGTCTTGGAGAGCGTGAACATGACCATCTGGAAGGGCACGACCATCGAGAAGATGCAGAGATAGTAGATCACCTTGCATACGGTGTTGTTCACGCGAGCGATGAACCATGCGGCCATCGAGCAGAACAGGAGGATGAGAAACGTCGAGACGACGGTGATGAGAACGCTGTAGAGAACCGACTTGTAAAACGGGTAGTTGCCGAAGGTCATGCCGGTGATGAAGTTCTGCAGGCCAGCAAAGCTCTCGTCGGTCGGAAGCGCGAACGTCTCGGTTTTGACGAAGGTGTTCTGTTTGAACGAGTTGATCACCACGGATACCACGGGAAGGCACCAGATGAAGCACACCACGCCCAGGAGAATGGACAGGGCGGTCTTTCTACGCCTGTCGGCTGCAAGCGCATGCTCCTTGTCTGCCATTACTGCTGCACCTCCCTTTTGCGGGTATACGCGAGTTGGAAGAGTCCGAGTCCCGCCACGAGTAGGAAGAAGATGACGGCCTTGGCCTGCGCCACGCCGCGCATCGCCGTGTTGGCGTTGTAGAACGTGTTATAGATGTTGAGGGCGAGCATCTCGGTGGTGTTCACCGTCGAGCCGTTGGGCTGGATGATATACGGCAGACCGCCGGTGAGCGCAAGGTTCTGGTCAAAGAGCTTGAAGCCGTTGGTGAGCGACAGGAACATGCAGATGGTGATCGAGGGCATCACGTTGGGGATGGTGACCTTCGTAAGCGTCTGCCACCGCGTGGCTCCGTCGATGCGCGCGGCCTCGAGCATGTCCTCGGGCACCGACTGCAGGCCCGCGACGTAGATGATCATCATGTAGCCGATCTGCTGCCAGCACATCAGGATGATGAGTCCCCAGAAACCGAACGTGGTGTTGAGCAGAATCGACGTGCTATAGGCAGACAGGATGCCGTCGAAGATCATCGACCAGATGTACCCCAGAACGATACCGCCGATGAGGTTGGGCATGAAGAAGACCGTACGGTACAGGTTGCTGCCTTTGATTCCCTGCGTGAGCGCATAGGCGACAGCAAACGCAATCACATTGATGAGTATGAGGCTCACAATCGCCGTGAGCGCCGTATAGCCAAATGAATAGCGGAAGCTCTCGTCGGCGAGCGCCGACAGGTAATTTCCGATGCCGATGAACGTTGCGTCGGAAGTCAATCTAAAACTGCAGAACGAGAGATAGATTCCCTGGATGAAGGGCCACACGAACCCGATGATGAACGCAGCCACCACGGGACCCACAAAGAGCAGTCCCCAACGCCGGAGCGACCGAAGCCGGGAGTTACCTGCTGTTATCTTGTTGCTCGCGCTCATTCTCAACCCCCTTGGCTAGAAGAGAGGGTCGGACGGACGCACCCGTCCGACCCTCGCGCCAGCAGGTACGGCAGTTGCTAGGCATTCGACTTCTGGTAGTTGGTCGCCCAGCCATCGACGAAGGCGGTCTTGACGAGACCCCAGTTGGCTGCGGACTGATCGGCAGTGTAGGAGTTGAGCGCGGAGACGAGAGCGGCACGATAGTCATTGACGTTGGGCTGGTAGTTCGTTGCCCAGTCCATGATGTAGCAGCCATCTGCGGTGTACTTGGCAGCATCGTTCAGGTAGGGGTTCGTGCTCTCGGGAGCATCGGTGAAGGGCAGGATGCCGAGCGCGTCGACCATGGACTGCGCCGCCGTAGAATCGGTGACCAGCCAGACCATGAAGTCCATCGTGGCCTGCTTGTCCTCGTCGGAGGCGTTGTCATTGACGGCCCAGCAGTTCTCGGTGCCGCAGTTGAGACCGGCCTTCTCCTCGCCCTTGACCCCGCAGTAGTACGGGATGCAGGAGGAGTTCTTGACGGTACTCTTGACGTCGGCGTAGCCAAAGGACCCGGTAAAGATGAATGCCGCCTTGGCGCTGGAGAACTCGGTCACAGGGTCGTGTCCGCCGGTCGCAAGCGTGGTGGGATCGACGATGCTGTTGTTGACGGCGAGGTCGAAGAGGTTCTTGTAGTTCTCCATGTAGGTGCCCTTGATGGACGAGGGGCACTCGGTCCAGCCGCCGGCGTCTTTCTCCTCGTAGTAATACTCGAGGTTGGCGAGGTGACCGGTGACGCGCCACGAGGCCGAGCTGTCGAGGTCGGTCGCGACGAAGGCGTCAAAGCCGAGCGTCGCGGCGTTCTTGTGGATGTCCTCGACAACGGTCTTGAGTGAGTCGAAGTCCTTGATGTCATCGACGCTATGGCCGGCCTTGTCGAGAAGGTCGGTGTTCACGACGATGCCGTAGCACTCATAGCAGTAACCGACGGAGACGAGCTTGCCATCCTTGTCGGACAGGTTGTACGCGTCGGTGTTCTGTGCCTTGACGATGGCCGTATCGGTGAGGTCCATCGCATAGCTACCCCACTCCTTGACGCCAGCCTGGCTGCCGATGACGAAGAGGGTCGGAGCCTCGGACTTGTCCATCTCCGAGGTAAGGGTCTGCTCATAGGTGCCGGACGCAGCGGTGACCACCTTCACCTTGACGTCTGGGTAGGCCTTCATGTACTTGGATGCGAGGTCCTGGGCGGTCGCATCAAGCTCGGGCTTGAAGTTGAGCCAGTAGACGGAGCCTGAACGATTGGCGCTCGTGGAGCTGCTGCTCGTAGAGCTGCTGGTATCGGAGCTGCTGCTGGAGCAGCCGGCGAGACCTGCGATGGTGGCGAGGCTTGCCCCGCCGATGAACGACCTGCGACTGATGTTCTTCCCAAACATAAGACTTCCTCCTAGTCTTCCCGCGCATCCCCTGACGCGCAATTGCACCAAGCAAATTCGAGCTATCGTGCGGTTCCTACGGTCCCCCCGGGCCTCAGGGCCGTGTCCAAGCGAATGTGGCTACTCGCCGACCTTCCCTCCACTACGTCCATCAGAATCCTCAATGCCTCCTTTCCTAGGGCCTCTTGGGGCTGAGACAACGTGGTGAGCGTCGGTGTCGTATAGAGGGATGACTCGATGCCATCGATTGCGATGACCGAGCAGTCCTCGGGAACCCTCTTGCCAAACTCGTAGAGCGCCTTCATCGCTGCGATGGCCATCGAATCCGCGACCGCAAACAGTGCCGTGACGTCTGGTCGGCGAACAAGAAGCGCCGCTGTCGCCTCGTAGGCGGCCTCCATGGTGAAGTCGATCGTCTCGCATACGAGCTCGGCATCAACAGGCAGCCCCCTGTCCTCGAGCGCCTGGCAGAAGCCCATGTAGCGCAGCTCGCTGATGGAGCGGTCGTGAATGGTGTCGAGGAGCACCGCGATCTTTGTGTGGCCCTGGTCGATGAGATAGCTCGTGGCCTGATAGGCTGCCGCTCGGTCATCGATGGAGACCGACGAGTACGCGCCCCTCTCGAGATTGCCAAACTGGTTGGTAAAGGAACAGCACACGAAGGGCGCACCGATGGAGACGGCTTCCTCGCGCGTGTAGTCATAGCGTCCACCGAGAAGCACGAGACCCTTCAGGCGCTTGGAGTTGACAAGCTCGGCACCCTCCGTAATCTCATCGGAGCGGACGGTGACCTGGTGGAGCACCATGTCATAACCCGCCTGCGCGCAGCCGTCCTCGATGGCACGGACGATGGGAACGAAGAAGGTGTTCTCGGCACCACGGACCACCACACCGATGGAGGCGGTCTGGGTGCGCACGAGGTCGCGGGCACTGCTGTTTGGGACGTAATGGAGCTTGCGAACGGCCTCGAGCACCTTGTCCTTGGCATCCTGGCTGACGTCCGGGTGGTTGTTGAGGGCACGCGAAACCGTGCTCACTGAGACGCCGCAATACTCGGCCACGGTCTTGATGGTTGTCATGGGCCACCCTCCCCTCTGACTCGATACTGGCACTGGAATCGTTACTGGTAACATTTCCAGTAACATTCTGATAGTCATTTCATCACCAAACTAGTCGAGGCGCAAGGAACTCTTCAGCAAATGGTCCCCTTTTGCCGCGAAAGGAATTGTTCGCGCGCCAAACGGTCATACCCTTGCTACCGGGACAGCGGCCCGCAAGAATGGGCGAGATGACATCCGCCCCTACGAAGGAGGCGTCCCCATGGCGCTCGCGACCGACCCCAAGCTACGAAGCAACGTCATCTACTCGTTGTTCGTGCGTAACTATACGTTGGAGGGAACCTTCCGGGCGGTCATTCCCGACCTGCCGCGCATCGCCAGCCTTGGCATCGACTACGTCTGGCTCATGCCCATCCACCCCATCGGCCAACTCGGGCGCAAGGGGGTGCTTGGGAGCCCCTATGCCATTCGCGACTATCGCGCCATCAATCCCGAGTACGGCACGATCGAGGACTTCCTTGCACTCGTGGAGGCCATCCATGCCAACGGGATGCTCTGCATGATCGACGTGGTGTACAACCACACCTCACCCGACTCCGTCCTCTGGAGCCGTCACCCAGAGTTCTTCTACCGCGGGGCCGATGGCATGCCGGGCAATCGCATAGGCGAATGGGCCGACGTCATCGACCTCGACTACGCGGTCCCAGGTCTCTGGGACTATCAGATCGAGTCGCTGCGCTACTGGGCGGGCATGGTCGACGGCTTTCGCTGCGATGTCGCACCACTCGTCCCGATGGAGTTCTGGGAGCAGGCACGCGACGAGGTTGCGAAGACCAACCCCAGCTGCGTCTGGCTCGCAGAAACCGTGCACCGTTCGTTCGGAGAGCTCATCCGGCGCAGCGGCATGGACTGCGCACGGGACACGGAGGTCTTCTCCGCCTTTGACATGGAGTACGAATACGACGTCCGCGAGGCCTTCGAGGACTATCTGGCCGGAAGGACCACGCTCGGACACTGGCTCGATCTACTCGACTTTCAAGAGTCGGTCTATCCCGACAACTATGACAAGCTGCGCTTCCTCGAGAATCACGACACCGCACGCATCGCTTCGCTTGCGCATGGGTCATTTGACCTGGAAAACCTTACCGCCCTGTCGTTCTTCCTCAAGGGGACCACGCTCGTCTATGCGGGACAGGAGGTTGCATGCGAACACCAAACCAGCCTCTTTGACCGCGACGTGATCGGATGGGACACGGGGCGCGACCTGGGCAACCTCATACGACGCTTGGCGCATGTCAAGCACGAGGTGCTCGGCGTGAGAGATTTCATCCGCTTTCGGGCAGATGACGAGCACGACGTTGCCATGGTCATGCGCGGTGACGTCAGGAACACGCTGGGCGTCTTCTCGCTGCGCGGCCAAGACGCCAACGTTAGCGTGGAGCTATCCGACGGCTCGTATGAGAACCTTTTGAACGGTCATGAGGTTATCGTACGCGACGGCGTGCTCCGCACCGACGGCAAACCCATCATCGTCTGCGCATAGCACGAGGATGTGCAGTAAACAGTCTCAAATGTACGCGCCCTCAAGAGCTTCCCTCAAAACCAGTTCCAGAGACTCCGAAAACGCCAGTTGAGATGAAGCGCGATATCCCACTCGGCAACGCATCCGAAAATGACTCGTCCATTTGAATCCTTTTTCTGCAGGTGCTCGCCCCTCGCAGATTCTCGGATTTCGCCGTGGCCCACGGTGCATCTAGATGTTTTTCACACGAAACCAGTAGCGGAAGAGCTCGTGGAACCCACACTGCTCGTAAACGCTTCTCGCGGCTGCATTATCAGAAACAACCTGCAGGTAGGCATGGCCGGCACCGTGTCTTCTGCCCTCGCGGAGAACCGTGCGCACGATCTGCGTGGCAAACCCGCGACGACGGTACGCCTCGTCTACGTGGACCGCGTATACGCCGATGTAGTCGCGGTCGAGGATACCTAGCCCCGTTGCCACCACGCGACCGTCCAGACGCACGGAAACGGCGATCTCGTCCTTGGGAATTGCATCGTACATGGCAGGAACGATACGCCGGTGGACGACGTCATCCATGTGCTTGAGCGAGAAGAGGCCCTCCATCCACGCATGACTCACGTTGTTCTCGATGGTAAGGGGAACGTCGGAATCTTCGATGGGGTCGGAGCCCGTGTCATCGAGGCATCGCGTCATGACGGTGGTGCGATGCTGTTCCACATAGCCGCGAGCCGCAAGAAACGCGTCAAGGTCTGGGCTGCCGACAGGACTGATCTTGAACACGCAGGGGGTCTTCCACCTGCGATAGACCGCTTCGCAGTAGGGAACCTTCTCGGAGAGGGGCAGATGGGGCTCACCGATTTGCTCTACGCAGTTGGTGCGATGCGTGTAGAAGCTCGAGTAGCGGAGAATCCAGCCGTCATAGACCTGCATCTGCCACGATGGCCATGCGTTGAGCGAGAGGTCCTCGATCTTCTTGACTTCCGTATCCATATCCTCGGTGTTTCGGTCCATGTCCCGCGAAAGGTGCGAGACCCCCTGTCCGCTGTCAGTCACAGACATGGTAGCCGATACCCTTGGCCGTGCGTCTGCAGAATACGGGGCGTCCACCCGAGGGCATCCCGGCATGGAACCCGTCTTCGGCAGTAGCCCACAAGCTGGTCTACCAAAGGGACCAGGGGGCGCTCCGCGTGACTCACGCGAAATGCGCCCCCTGGCAAGGAGGGGCATATGGTCGGCAGAGGCGCCGTTCTTCCTTACGCCTTTGCGGCGTCAGAGATCATGTCCTGCAAGAACTCGTAGGCCTGGTCGTCGGTGTAGCCCTCGTGTACGACCTTGCCGATTGCCTGCGCCATCTCGATGGGATATGCGCTCTGGAAGATGTTGCGGCCCATGTCAACGCCATGGGCACCCTTGCGGATGACGTCGTAGGCCATGTGCAGCGCATCTCTCTCGGGCAGCTTCTTGCCACCGGCGACCACGATGGGCACGGGGCAGGCGGCGACGACCTCCTCGAAGTCCTCGCAGTCGTAGGTCTTGACCATCTGAACGCCCATCTCGGCAATGATGCGCGTGGCGAGCTTGAAGTAGCGACCCGTACGCTCCATGTCCTTGCCCACGGCACAGACGCCCAGCGTCGGAATGCTGTAGCGGAAGCCCGCATTGATGGTGCGGGACAGGTTGTCGATGCTCGAGAGCTGGCCGTCACCGCCGATGAAGGTCTGCACAGCCATGCAGTCGGCGTTCATGCGAATGGCATCCTCGACATCGACGGCGATGACCTCATGAGAGAGGTCGGCCTGTAGCATGGAGGAGCCTGAGGTGGTGCGCAGTGCAATCGCCTTGGTAATCTCGGGCGGAACGCAGTCACGCAGGGCGCCACGGGTCCCCATGAAGACATCGATGTACGGTGCCAGCTGCGGGAGAAGCAGGTCGAGGCGCTCGAGGCCGGCGGTGGACCCCATGAAGTAGCCGTGGTCGAACGCAAACATCACGGTATTGCCGCTATTGGGATTGAAGATGTGGGCAAGATGCTTCTTCATGCCCCATTCGAGGCTGTTTGCACCCTTGACGAAGAAGCCCCTGTTGTTCGCAAAGGGAACGTCCGTGTGATAGTCCTTTGCCACCTTGAGTCCGTCGAGGTCTGCCATAAGAAGAGTCCTTTCTTTTTGTCTGGCGCGCGCTTGCACGCGTACCCTTCAATGCTATCAGCACCGCGCTGGCCTTGTCTCCGTTGGCACCCCACGCATGTCACCGATGACAAAACCAGCACCGCGCACCGCGAGGAGGCTGCCGAGAAACCCTCCCGGCAGCCTCCCGCGACGATCACCGAGAACTAGAAGTCGTAGTCGTCCACGTTGTCCTTGGTGAAGACCAGGCGCTCAGGCAGCAGGATGACGCCGTTGTTCTTGTCGGCGGTCTTGGCGCCATCGGAGATGCTGGAGTTGTCGAGGACCTCGCAGTCGCCGATGTCAGGGATGCTGATCTTGTCGCCGACCTTGACGGTATTGCCGGCGGCGAGGTATGCGGCCGCGTAGCAGCCCATCGCACCCTGGAGACCGCAGTCCCAGAGGCCCCAGTTGTACAGGGTCCCGTTTGTGCAGTACTCCTTCATCGACTGCGGAGAGGCGAAGCCGGTGATGGTGATGGTGGTCTGGTTGTAACCCTTGTTCTCGGCGGCCTGGCACTGTCCGGGGAGGGCGGTGGAGTCGTTGCAGATGATGAGGTCGATGCTGGGATAGGCATCGAGGATGGACTCGCCGACGGTGATGGCCTTCTCGGCGTCCTGCTCGGAGTAGTAGTTGTCCTTGTGGACGTTGACCCAGCTGGGATACTTGTCGGCGATGATCTTCTCGGCGGCCACGTGCCAGGAGTTCTGGTCGGTGACGGTAGCCTGCGAGTAGTGCCACACGTAGTTGATGGCATCGGTGTCGGGGTTCTTGCCGCGCTGCTTGAGACCGGCAACGGACATGTCGACCAGCATCTGCCCGAGAATGTCCGGAGTGCCCTGGGAGACCATCAGGCAGCGGTCCTCGGGCTTGGCATCGGAGTCCCACGTGCAGACGGTGACACCGGATTTTGTGGCGGACTTCAACGCATCGGAGACGCCCGAGGCGTCGACGGTGGAGATGCAGAGGGCATCGACGCCGGAAGCGACGACGTTGTTGATGACGGAGACCTGAGCGGAGACCGAGGCGGTGGAGTCGCCCTCGTAGTCAACCGTGAATCCCCAGCTCGAAGCATGCTTCTGGGCGCCGTTGTTGGCGGACTCGAAGAAGGCGTTTCCCGTGACCTTCGGGATGAACGCGACGGTCAGCCCGGAGACACCGGAGCCAGAGCCACTCGCGCCGGAGGTGGAACTCGACGACGATGACGACGAGCTTTCCGTGGATGACGAGCCGCAGCCCATGAGGCCCAGCCCCAAGGCGGCGACGCCACTCACCTTGACAAAATTACGACGAGTAAGCTGATTCATAACCCTACCTCCCACTTTCGTTGACGAGCCCTTACGCTTTTGACGTTACCTTCCCTGCGAACAGCGAGTGCAGCCTAGTCCCGACACTGGTGTTGCTCGCCGCTGAACGACCAACGATGATGACGATCAGCAGGATTCCGATGGGGATGTCCAGGTACTGCGTGCTGACCTTGAAGCAAAGCGGCATTCCGAACCGCACGAGTCCTATTGCGAACGAAGCGAGCGCGACGCCTATGACCGAGCCCCTGCCTCCCGTGACGAGCGTTCCGCCGAGCACCACCGCCGTGATGATGTCCATGGTGAGGTCGCTGCCAAGGTCGGACTTCGCGGTGCCCAGGTATGACGTGAGCAGGATGCCGGCGATGGCTGCCGCGAAGGCGCTCAGCATGTAGGTGCTCATGATCGTGAGCCTGGTGTTGATGCCCGAGTACTCCGCGGCACGAGGGTTGGTACCCGAGAGAATGACCTTGCGCCCATATTTGCTCTTGTTGAGCAGGATGAATGCGATGACCAGCAACAGCAGGTAGATGGCCATCTGTAGGGGAAACACATCAAAGAACTTATAGCCACCCAGGAACTTGAACGCATCGGGGAAGCCCGAGATGCCCTGGTAGCTCTCGGTGGAGGACATGGTCGAGACGATCAGGGCGAGACCAGAGTAGAGAAATGACCCGCCAAGGGTGACCACCATGGCCTGGACGCGACAGTAGGCGATCAGAAATCCCGAGAACGCACCGCAGGCGACAACGACGACGATGGCCAGAAGGATGGCGCCCCAGATGGAGAAGCCCCAGTCCTGCCATGCGACGCCTATGATGATCGACGTGAGCCCGACGAGCGATGCCACCTGGATGTCGATGCCACCGGTGATCATGACGAACGTGACGGCGATCGAGATGATGAACACGGGCAGGCTGTCATTGAGGCTGGTGAAGAACAGCTGGGGTCTCAGGAACTTGGGGTTGGCGGCGCCAAAGACGACGAACTCGATGATGATGAGGGCCATGAGAAGCATGTTCCAGCTTCCCTGACCGGCGGTGATCCGAGAGAGCAGCGATGCTCCGGGCTTTGCCGCCTTGGTCTGCGTAGCCTCCACGGTCTTGGTCCTATCCTCTGGCATGGTGCTACTCGCCTCCCTTCGCGGCCGCGACATCTGCGGTGACATCGTCAGAGACGCGAGCCGCGAGCCGGGCGTGACGATTCTTCTCGGCGCTGCGCGCCTGGATGAGAGCGTCGGCAACGACGATGACGATGAGGATGACGCCCGTGATGGCGTTGTCGTAGTTGGACGAGAAGCCCATGAACGTGAGCAGATAGCTGATGGAGGCCATGATGACCGCGCCCACGGCAGGGCCGAGCACGGATCCGACGCCACCAGCGAGGCTGATGCCACCGAGGACGCAGGCGGCGACCGCCTTCATCTCGTAGCCAGAGCCGGTCGTGGAGGTCACGAACCCGATGCGGCTGCAGAAGATGATGCCGGCGATGGCGGCAAGCACGCCGCATATCACGTAGGAGAGCAGCATCGTGCGGGTGGAGTTGATGCCAACGAGGTTCGCGCCGGCACGGTTGTCACCGACGGCCTTGAAGTTGTGGCCGTGGCGCGTCTTGGTGAGCAGGATGTGTATCACGATGGCGAGCAGCACCGCCCCGCAGTAGTAGACCGTGAGGTCACCGACGGCAGTGACCGCCGAGAAGTCCTTGAACGCCTTGGGCAGGTTCTCGACCCAGGCACCGCCCGCCACGAGATACATGAGACCGCGCAGCACGCCGTTGACGCCGAGCGTGAAGATGAGCGACGGAGCCTTCATGACCGCGACACCCCAGCCGTTGATGAGCCCGATCAGGGCACCGATGAAGATGCCTACGCAGCAGGCGAGCATGAGGTTGGAGCCATCACGCAGCATCATGCCCACGATGGTGGCGACAAGTCCCAGGTTGGAGCCGACGGAGACGTCGATCTCGCCGATGAACAGCGTGAAGGCCATGCCTATGGCGACGAGCGTATAGACAACGGACGTATTGAAGCAGGCCGAGACGTTGGCGGTGCTGAGGAACGACGGGTTGATTGCACCGACGACGAGGAACAGGGCGACAAGGAACAGCACGGAGCTGCTTTCCCTTGCCTTGAGTATCTTCTTGATTGCCTTCATGGTCGTTCTCACCTACCTCTCGGCTGACAGACGGTTCATGCGCGGAAAATCACTCTTTGCATGGAGCATGGCTAGGCGTCCTCCCCGTCCTCGTGGTATGCGCCGAACGACGCGGCCATCAGGTTGTCCTGGTTGATGTCTCTCTTGGAGAACTCATGGTTGATGCGGCCCTGATACATGGTGACCGCACGATCTGCCAGCTCCACGACCTCCTCCATGTCGGACGAGATGAGCAGGATCGAGACGCCCGTCTGCCGAAGCTCCTGGAGCACGGCATAGACGTCCCCGCGAGAGGCGGCATCGATGCCGCGCGTGGGCTCATCGAGAATGACGACCTTGGGATTGGTCGCGAAGGTGCGCCCGATGACGATCTTCTGCTGGTTGCCGCCGGAGAGGTCGCCAAGATCTTGGCTGATGCCCGTGACCTTGGTGCGGAAGTCGTCCACGTATGACTGTGTGATCCTGTTCTCCTCGTCCCTCTTGAGGAAGAACGAGCCGATGCGCTTGCCGCCCAGAAGCGCGCTCGTGGTGTTCTCGGCAACGCTGCGCAGCGAGAAGATGCCGTAGCAGAAGCGATCCTCGGATACGTAGTTGACACCGGCGGCGATGACCTTCTTGGTGGAGAGGCCGGTGATGTCCCTCCCGTTGAGAAGCACCTTGCCGCCCAGGACCTTGTCGCGCCCAAAGACAGTGGTCGCCATCTCGGTTCGGCCAGCGCCCACGACACCGGCAAGACCGAGCATCTCGCCTGGGTAGAGCTTGAGGTTCACGTGCTTGAAGCCATATCCCGAGAAGTCCCTGAGCTCAAGCACGGGGTCTGCATCGTAGTCGATGGAGCGGGCGGCCTTCTCGGCCCTCTCCGCGGTCTTCTCCGCATTTGGCGGAAGCAGGCCCTTGACGAGGTCGTCACGGGTGAACTCGGAGACGTTGCCCGCCATGGCGATGATGCCGTCTCGCATGATGCACACGCGCGAGGCGATCTCGAACACCTCGGCCAGGCGGTGTGTGATGTATATGATGCCGATACCCTTGTCCCTGAGGCCTTTGATGACACCGAACAGGGCCTTTACCTCATCGAAGGCAAGCGCGGAGGTGGGCTCGTCGAGGATCAGCACCTTGGAGTGACGCATGATGCCACGAAGGATCTCCACCATCTCCTGCTCGGCGATGGAGAGCGTGTTGGCCTTGCGGGAGAGGTCCAGATGCCAGCCGATCTCATCCACGGCCGCCTGGAGCTCGGTCTCGAGCTCAGACGGTGACTTGTCAAAACCCATGGTGATGTTCTCGCCGACGGTCATGTTGGGGAAGAGGAGCGGTTCCTGCGGGACCATGTAGACGCTCCGGGAGAGCGCCTCCTTGGTGGAGTTGTGCTCGACCCTCTCGTTGTCCACGTAGATCTCACCGGAGTCGTACGTGTAGATGCCCATGATGATCTTCATGAGCGTCGACTTGCCCGCACCGTTGCCGCCGATGAGTGCGAGCACCTCGCCAGGGAGCAGATCGATGCTCACACCTTTGAGGACGGCGTTGGTTCCGAACGACTTGAAGATGCCGCGCACGGACAGGAGCGCGCTCCCAGGCGTATCAGTATCGGGTACCCTCTGCATCCTGTCGCATCTCCTTACTAGACAGAAATCATGACTATTAAACAAATGTCTGACATCCCGTATTCTTATTCCTGTGCGCCACCGGCAACAGAGGCTCATTGGCATACGGTAGTTTTTACGGCTTGTACGGTTGTCGACCATTGTGCGCCCAGCCATGCACCCTTGGGCCACATATGGCGTAGCTCTTGTTATTGTCGCAGGTAAAATGCTCGTTATAGCCAAGAGTTTGGTTTGTGTCACCGCCGCACGGGGTAGTCTCATGCCGCTCACCGAGGTTTGCCATACACCCGCTATCCCTCTGCTCCCGCATCGTTGGCTCGCATCCTACTATTGACTATGTGGATACGCGCTGCTACGCTCTGCGTGTACATTTGTCCTATAGTAATTACTTATGTCCGAATTGGAGTCTTATGCTCGATCTCGACTACCAAATGATGGTTAGGGCCGCGTGGTACTACTACCTGCAGAACCACACGCAGCAGGAGATTGCCCATTACCTTGGCGTCTCACGGGCCAAGGTGATCAGGCTCCTGGATACCGCCCGAAGGGAGGACGTGATCCAGTTCGTGTTCCGCTCCGATGACAGCGTGCGCATGCAGCAGGAGAGAGCCGTCATCGAGCACTTTGGCCTGCGCGACGCCTACGTGGTCCCCGCGCCGATGGCTGACGAGACCCTCAACGACTCCCTCGCGCGAGCCGCGTCGATGTACGTAAGCCAGCACATCGAGGACGGCGCCTTCGTGAACATGGGCTTTGGCGACACGATGGGTCTCGTGCTCGGCTACCTCGCCAACAGCGGGAAGAAGAACCTCTCGATCATATGCCTCACGGGCGGCGTGAGCTACTACCTGCCAACCGTGAGCTCGGGCGTCTATAACATGAAGCTCTACCTCGTGCCCTCCCCGCTCATCGTGAGCCGTCCCGAGGTGCGTGACGCCCTCGTGCACGAGTCGCAGATCAAGGACGTCTTCAAGATGAGCAGCCACTCGTCCATGAGCCTGGTCGGCATCGGCTCCATGAGCGATGACGCCACGATTATTCGCAACGAGATCCTCTCGAAGAGCGAGTTCACGATGCTGGGCATGCAAAACGCGGTGGGAGACATCCTGAGCCACTTCATCGACAAGGACGGCAATCCCGTGGCGACGGACGTCGAGAGTCGCCTCATCAGCACCGACCTCGACGACCTTCGCGCAATGGAAAACGTCATCGGCGTGGCGGGCGGCCCCGAAAAGCACGACGCCATCCGCGCCGTGCTCAAGAGCAGCTGCCTTGACGTGCTGGTAACTGATGAGCTCACGGCCCAGGCGCTTCTCGATGACAAGTAGGGCAGGAGCGGCAGGCAGGTTAAGGAGGATGTTCGCATGAGCACGTATCTGATGGCCTTGGACGCGGGAACGGGAAGCGTTCGTGCCGTGCTCTTTGACACGAGCGGCAACCAGATTGGCGTCGTCCAAAAGGAGTGGACGCACCGAGAGGACCCACGTTGGCCCGGCTCCATGGATTTCGACTGGGTCACCAACTGGAAGCTCGCGAGTGCCTGCGTACGCGAGGTCCTGGCCAAGACCGGCATCGCGCCCACGAGCGTGGCGGCCGTCTCCACCACCTGCATGCGCGAGGGCATCCTGCTCTATGATGCCGACGGCAACGAGCTCTGGGCCTGCGCCAACGTCGACGCACGCTCCAATGACGAGGTCGGCGAGCTCATCCGGATGAACCCCGACCTTGAGCGGGAGCTCTACAGGGAAAGCGGCCAGACCTATGCGCTGGGAGCTCTACCTCGTCTGCTATGGGTAAAGAACAAGATGCCCGAGGTCTACGAGAAGACCGCCACGCTCGGCATGTTCAACGACTGGCTGATCTACAAGCTCACCGGCGTGTTGTCGGTGGAGCCCTCCAACGGATCGACCACCGGCATCATGGACCTGCAGAGTCGCAGCTGGGATCCCGCCATCGCCAGGCGCTGCGGCCTTCGCACCGACATCTTCCACGAGGTCAGGGAGTGCGGCACGCTGGCCGGAGAAGTCACCGAGAGCGGCGCATCCGACACGGGCCTCGCCGTGGGCACGCCCGTCGTGGTCGGCGGTGGCGACTGTCAGCTGGGCATGATCGGCGTCGATGCCTGCAACCCCGGGGAGGCCGGCGTCTTTGGCGGCAGCTTCTGGCAGTACGAGTTCAACACCGACTCGGGTGCCACCGACACGGAGTGTCGCGTGCGCGTGAACTGCCACGCCGTGCCACACGTCTGGCAGTACGAGGCGCTCGCCTTCAAGCCAGGCCTCGTGATGCGCTGGTATCGCGACGGGTTCTGCCAGGCCGAGAAGGAGCAGGCCGAGCGCGAGGGCCGCGACGTCTACGACGTGATGAACGAGCGTGCCGCAAAGGTCCCCGCGGGGTCCCATGGCATGATGTGCTGCTTCTCCGACGTCATGAACTTCATCCACTGGACGCACGCGAGTCCCACGTTCACCAACTTCCAGCTCGAGCCTGACAAGTACGACAAGTACACGTTCTACCGTGCCATCCTCGAGAACACCGCCCTGCTCGTGAAGGGTCACATCGACCTCGTGCGCGAGGCCACGGGCAACGAGCCCGCAGAGCTCGTGTTTGCAGGCGGTGCCTCCAAGAGCGACCTCTGGGCGCAGATCCTGGCAGACGTCACCGACAAGCCCGTCAAGGTACCGGTGGTCAAGGAGGCAACGGCCTTGGGGGCGGCCATTCTCGCCGGCGTGGGCGTAGGCATCTACGCGAGCCCGGCAGAGGGCGCGCACGCGGTGGTCAAGTGGGACAAGACCTTCTCGCCCGACGCCAGTGCGCACGAGGTCTACGCACAGATGTATCCCGTGTGGCGCGAGGTCTACGCCGCACAGCTCGACCTTGCCGAGAAGGGGACGACCAAGGGCATGTGGCGCGCACCAGGCCTGTAGGCCTCGGGGCGTTGGGCCGCCATTGGGTGAATGACCGTCGCGGGACCGCCCGCACCCCTGTCGCGACGGAGCATATTGATCGACGACGTCATCCGCTTCAGACGCACGTCATTGCGCGAGAGAGAGAAGACAGGCATGTTTGTAGTCAACGAGAACGACCTCGAGTACCGCTTCGGCGACTCTGGCCCCAAATACCTCATGAAGGGGCCACGGATGAACTTCGCCGTCGTGGCGTTTCAGCCTGGCCAGGACTTCCAAGCCCACTACCACAACGTCATGGAGGAGAACTTCTACATCATCGAGGGCAAGGTCGACGTCATCGTGGACGGCAAGGTAAGCACGCTCGAGAAGGGTGAGTTCATCCACATCGAGCCTGGCGAGATCCACTACCTCAAGAACGCCTACGACGCCCCGGTCAAGATGGTCTCGTGCCTGGCACCGTTCCAAGAGGTCGACAAGGTCAACGTCGACAACCCGGTGTACTAGCAACCCTCTCGTATCAAAGGTCCTCCACACGTGCGCGCGACAGACCGGAGCCTGTCGCGCGCACGTGTCTTGGCTTTGGATATGCTTCCTCGTTCGTTCCGAGGCCCTTTTCCAATCGAGGTGGCATACCCAAAGCCAAAGGGCTTCTTGGATATGTGCCTTTTTCAACAAGAAACACCCGGATGGCCCACGAGACCGTCCAGGTGTTTGGTTATGTCATCCTATTTGCATTTTTGGCACGGTTCCAAGCACAGGGACATACCCAAAGCCGAGAAGGGTCTCTCGGCGCCTGGGCCGCATGCCCCACAGCTCTCCTACGCGAAGAGCGTCTCGCGCCCGTAGGCCGCCTTCCAGTTCTGGGTGAACTCGTTCACCGCTATCTCGGTACCCGGATGGTCGACCATCGCGCGGATGACGTCGGGCCCGACGGTCATTGCCGGGATGCCGGCGAGGATCAGCTTGTGCACCTGGTCGACGTTCTTGAAGGATGCGGCCAGGACCTTGGCCTCCATGCCCTGAACCGCAAGCATGTCGATAAGGTCGCACACGGCCTCCACGCCGTCGCCGTAGTTGCACATGCGGTTCACGTACGGCGCGAGGTAGTCGGCTCCGTTCATTGCGGCGAGGAAGGCCTCCTCGGGAGAGTAGATGGCGGTGGCAAGGACACCGATGCCCTCGGCGTGGACGGCCTTGATGGCACGGAGACCCTCGCGCGTGACGGGGATCTTTACGTACGAGTTCTTGTCGCGCAGCCCGGCAACCCGGCGGGCCTCGGCGACAATGCCATCGAAGTCGGTGGACACGGCCTGGACGAAGAGCTTCTGGTCGGGCGCAAGGTAGTCGATGATGTCACCGATGGCCTGCTCGGGCGACTTGCCGCTCTTGGTGATGATGGTCGGGTTGGTAGTGACGCCCGCGATGGTGAGAAATGCGTCGAGCTCCTTGATCGCATCGAGGTCGGCAGTGTCGATAATCAGTTCCATGATCGTGTCCTTTCGCTTGGCCTTGGGGCCGGTATCTGTATTCTGCTCCATCCGCTGGCATCTCTGCCAGGTGTTTCCGTTCACACTCGTCCCAGCGGCCTCACTCTCCGCTCACCACGACCTTGAGCCCCGCAAGCTCACAGGTCCGTACGACGGAGGCGACGTCATCAGCCGTGAGCTGGCGCATGCCGGCACAGGCGTACGCACGACCCGTCGACTCGTACTTGCCCTCGCCGAGCTGGTGAAACGGCAGCACGTCCACACGATCGATACCTAGGTCACAAAGGCTGGCGATGACGGAGGCGACGTTCTCCTCACCGTCCGTGTACCCCGGGATGATCGGCATGCGCCCGATCACGCGGGCACCCATGCCAAGAATGACACGCAGGTTGGCATCACGAACCTCAGGGTCGATCCCCGTCACCCTGAGGCTGCGCGCGCGATCGGCGATCTTGAAGTCCACGAGGAAGACGTCCGTGGCCGAGACGAGCGCGGCGGCATCCTCGAGCGGCACCGCAAGCGTCGTCTCGACGGCGGTACCGATGCCTGCCTGCTTGCAGCGGGTGAGAAAATCGATGGCAAACCGCTGGCGAGACAGGCACTCCCCGCCCGAGAGCGTGACGCCTCCCCCACTCTCCTCGTAGAAGACCCTGTCGCGCAGGACCTCGTCGAGCAGGTCATCGACCCCGCGTTCTCGCCCGAGCAGCTCCTTGGCCCCGGTGGGACAATCCTCCACCGGCTTCTCGCAGAGTCGTCCGTTCACCCTCGGCGAGCAGTGTATGCAGAGCCGCTCCTTGAACGAGACCTCTGGCTCGAACGAGAGGTTCTCGGGGTTGCAGCACCAGGGACAGCGGAAGGGGCACCCCTTGAGGAAGACCACCGTGCGAATGCCGCCACCGTCGTGCAGCGAGTAGCGTTGCACGTTGGTGACGGTGGCCCTGCTGTCCGCGCCCATATCAGAGGACATGTTCGGTCCTGTTGATGATGTCATCCTGGATGGGCCGCGAGAGCTCGACGAACATCGCGGAGTAGCCCGCCACACGCACGACGAGGTCGCGGTGGTTCTCGGGGTGGACCTGCGCGTCGACCAGCGTGGCCTTGTCCACCACGTTGAACTGGATGTGCTGCACGCCCAAGCGAGAGAAGCTGCGCAGGTAGGCCATGAGCTTCTGGATGCCGCCCTCTCCTTCCAGCGTGGAGGGCGAGAGCTTGACGTTGAGGAGCGAGCCGTTGGAGTCGAGCACGTTGTCGAGCTTCGAGACGCTCCTGAGGCTTGCCGTGGGACCATGCTTGTCGCGCCCGACCATGGGAGAGAGACCGCCGTCCGCGAGCTGCTCGCCCGCAAGTCGGCCGTCGGGCGTCGCACCCACGACCGCACCGAGTGGGATGTGCGCGGAGACCGTGTAGCTGCCCGGCTGGAAGTGACCACCGCGCGGGTTCTCGTACTTCGTGACCTCCTCGCCATAGTGGCGAAGCATGCGCTCGCCGAGGCGGTCGACCTCGTCTACGTCGTTGCCGTACTTGGGATAGCGGTTGATGAGGCGCTGGCGGAGGACCTCGTCGCCCTTGCCCCTCCAGTCCCGAGCGAGTGTCGCGAGAAGGTCCTGGTAGGAGATGACCTTGTCCTCAAAGACCGCCTTCTTGAGCACGATGAGGGAGTCTGCGAGGTTGGCCGTCCCCACGCCCTGGACACCCGAGGGGTTGTAGCGTGCTCCACCTGCGGTGATGTCTGCGCCATTCTCGAGGGAGTCGTGCACGAGGACCGAGAGGAACGGCGTGGCCGACGTCTCCCGATGCGCGAGGTCGCAGGTGTTGCATCCCTCGACCATGAGGGCGACGTAGCGGTCGATGGTGTGCTCGACGCCAGAGAGCAGCTCCTCGAAGCCAGCGAAGCCATCCGGGTTCTCGTCGAGGGTGATCTCGAAGCACTTGAGCATGTTGAACATCGAGATGTCGTGCAGGCCATACATGCGGGCCGGGATGGAGAGCTCGACGCACCCGACGACGGCATAGTCGCGAGCGTCGGCAAGCGAGACTCCACGACGCTCGAAGGCGGGTATGTTGACCTCGTCGTTGAACACCTGCGGCAGGCCGTCGCCCAGGCGGATGATCTCTGCCGCCTTGTGGAGCAGCTCGTCGGGGGTGTGCGCACCCATGCGCACGGAGAGGTTGGGTTGAGGCAGGCGCGTGTCCTGCTGGATGTCGAGCAGGAGGGTGGAAAGCTCGTTGGTGGCATCCTCTCCGTTCTCGTCCGTGCCCCCCACGACCAGGTTGTAGCCGATGGGAAAGCCGGCAAAGAAGCTGGCGCTCTCCGTGGAGCGCACGGCGACGATGGTGAAGGTCTTGAGGTAGAAGCACTGGATGAGCTCGCGGATGTCGACTGCGCTCTCCCCCGCCGCAACGCTCGCACGATAGTACGGCAGAAGGTACTGGTCCATGCGGCCAAGCGAGAGCGAGCTCGCGTTTGACTCGTGCTGAAGCGCCACCGAGACGAGCCAGACGAGCTGCAGCGCATCGTAGAGGTCGCGAGCGGGCTCGGTAGCGATGTGGCCGAGGACATCGGCCATCCGGCGCAGCTCCGTCGCGCGCTCGGGAGTCGCCGCGACCATCATCTCCCGAACGACCCGCTCGTAGCGATGCACGTAGGCGATCATGCCTTCCATGCAGATGACACCCGCCTGGTAGAAGTCGTTTGCGGGATCGGCATCACGACGGCTGCGGACATCGGCGGCGATGGCGCTGAGGCCAAGCCTCAGGGGCTCCTCGAAGTCGGCGATGATATGACCTTGGCCCTTGTCGGTCTGGGCGACGGCGAAGACCTTGTCCTTCTCGGCCTCCGCGACCTCGGGCGCGCGATGCGCGACGTACCAGTCGTTGAGGGACCTGCCCTTCCAGAACGGATAGAGCTCCTCGCGGTAGGTACGCTTGTCCTCCTCGCTCATCTCGAACGTGTCCTGCGGACGGGTCGCGAACTCATCGAGCTCGTCCAAGATCCAGTACGGGGACATCTCGGGAGACACCACCCCCGCACGCGGCGTCGTGCTGCGGTTGCCCACGAGCAGGTCGTAGTCATCGATCACGATCTTGTGCTTCTCGAGCACGTTGCGGAAGGCCTTGGCGCGACGAATCACAGGGGTCTCGCCCTCGGTCCGCCCGTAGCTCTCCTTATAGAGAAGGGCGCGCTCGAGCGAGATCCTGCGCGTGGAGGCCATGAGCTCGCTCTTGATGTGCTGTGTGCGCTCGGTAAGCATGGAATCCTCCTTGACGTGGTGCCACTTTAGAAGATTCTATCTCGATTGGCTATGATTTACAATCATTATTTCTTGTTTACTATTATTTCATCGACAGCACGCCGCTGCCTGGCATCACTCGAATTGGCACGAGATGCTGCAAGCTCCTACGCATACCCTACTCGAAGATGTTGTATTGTTTGCTATTGATTAATCGCGAGCATCCCGTCAGGGAGGTCATCATGTTTCTCAAGGAACGCCAGGATCTCATAGCCTCGATGATCAAGGACCAGGGGCGCGTCACCGTGACCGAGCTGGCCAAAAAGTTCGAGGTCACCGAGGACTGCATCAGGAAGGACCTCAAGAAGCTCGACTCCGAGGGCAGGTGCCACCGGGTCTACGGCGGTGCGGTGGGGGCGTCCGAGCTACCGGATCGCAACGTCTTCGCACGCGTCAACGACTACCGTCCCGAGAAAAAGGCGATAGCCGAGAAGGCAGTCCACCTCATCAAGCCAGGTCAGACGGCATTTCTCGACATCTCGACAACCAACCTCTACCTAGCGGAGCTTATCGCAAAGAAGAACGTGCGCTGCATCGTCGTCTCGAACATGCTCGACGTCCTGAAGACGGTCGCGAAGGGCCCGGGCATCACGGCGGTATGCCCTTCCGGTAACGTGAACCTCGAGCTCAACGGTCTGGTCGGGGCGGCCACCCTCAACACGATCGAGCACATGCACTTTGACGTCTCGTTCATCGGAGCCGTGGGACTCAGCGTGGAGGATGACTCCGTCACCACGTTCGACATGGAGGACGGCCTCATAAAGGCGACCGCCATGGCACGCTCGACCGAGTCGTACCTCATCACCGGCTCCCACAAGTACTCGCTTGTCGGCAACTACGAGTACGCAAAGATCTCGCAGTTCACGGGCATCATCACCGATGACAGGCGTCTTGCCGAGACGCAGAAGATCAAAGAGCTGGGGGTCCGGGTCATCTAGCACGGCATCCAGGCGAAAGGACACGAAAGCACGCGAGACGGACCGCCAGACATCGAGCTGGTGGTCCGTCTCGCATCGTTCGTCGTATTCTCGCCAGAAAGCCGCACGCGCCCCCGTGACGGAATCGCACTTATCCGAGTTGTGACTTGATCTTGGCGACGATGGCGTCCGCCGACTTGATGACGGCGGTGGCGGACAGATTCACCTTGGGAAGTCTCTCGAAACGTTCGACGTTCTTGATCGGCATGTTCGTGGTGAGGACGACTGCAGTCGCATCCTTGACGTCCTGCGTCGTAATCTCGTTCTCGACGCCAATCGAACCCTGGGTCTCGACCTTGCACTCGACTCCAGCCTTCTCGCAGGCCCTCTGCAGCGCATCTGCCGCCATGTAGGTGTGGGCGACGCCCGAGGGGCAAGCGGTGACTCCGAGGATCTTCATGTGGTACTCCTATCTTCTGCGTTGGATGAGGCAGGAAACGCTGCTACATCTCGATCTGGATGTCGACGTCGTCGATTTCGTCAGTCTCCGGTGCAACGTAGTCCGGCTTGAAGAAGAAGACGAGAGCCAGATAGATGGCAATGCCGATGGCAAGCGAGATGATGTAGGTGAACACGGAGGTGACGGGGAGCACGACGAGGCCACCCCATGCTGCGTTGCAGTACGTTCCGAGGGCGCCGGCGATGCCGCCCGTGATGGCGCAGGAGATGATGTTGATGGGCATGAGGTGCGCGGGGTCGGCGGTGGTGTAGGAGATGGCACCCTCCGTGATGCCGCAGCAGCCCATGACGATGGCGCCGATGCCTGCGTCGCGCTCCTCCTGGGAGAACTTCTTCTTGAAGAGGAAGGAGGCAAGCCCGATGGCAATGGGGGGCAGGCAGATGGCGATGGCCACGGGCCCGAAGAAGGTGCAGTTGTTGCCAGCGAGAACCTCCGTGCCCACGATGGCGACGCCCGTGGAGTAGGCGACCTTGTTGATGGGTCCACCGAGGTCGAACGCGATCATGGCACCACAGATGACACCGACGAGCGCGGCGCTGGCGCCCGTCATCCCGCTGAGCCATGTGGTGAGCGTACTGAGCAGCCAAGCACATGGCGTGCCCACGACGCAGATGATGATGGTGCCGACGATCAGGGACGTGAGGATGGGGATGATGAGAATTGACTTCAGGGACTGCATCGATTTCGGCAGGTTGATCTTCTTGAGCTGCGATGCGATGACACCTGAGAGGATGCCGGCGATGATGCCGCCGATGAAGCCCGAGCCAACGCTGACGGCAAGCTGGCCGCAGATGAGACCAGGGGCGATGCCGGGACGATCGGCATACGACTCGGCGATGAACGCGGAGAGGACGGGCACCATGAGCCCGAGACCGACACCACCTATCTTGCTCAGGACGTCGATGACGACGTTGCTCGCCTGTACCGAACCCGCCGTCGTAACCGAGTTCATCGATAGCATCGTTGCGATTGCATAGAGGATGCCGCCCGTGACAACGACGGGGATCATGTAGGACACGCCGTTCATGAGGTGCTGCTGGAACCTACCTGCCGAACCTGCCTTCTCGCTCATGCCTCTCCCTACTCTGGCTGTCGGATTTAGACCAGTATTTATTATTGGTCTTTATTGCTTCTTCCGAAAGATAGGGATATTTACTATTGTTATAAACAATTTTCTCGTTATTATCCGTATATGGTATTGTTCCAGATTGATTGGAGCCGCTTACGGCGGTTATTCGCCCGTCAGAGGCAGACGGGCGTACACACGGAAGACGAGCAGAGGGCACCTGTCATTGCGACAGATGCCCTCTGCTCGTCTTCGGTTGAAAATACCTGACCTTATGCGAGCTGCCCCGGAAGCCTCATCTTCTCCTTAGGGGGAAACTGCGCGTCGAAGGCATCTATGTCGACACCCTCGCAATCGTATCCATCAGGATCGGCATATGTTCCCGTTACCCCATCAAGAAAGCCGTCTTCCAACTCTTTTATGAGAAAGTACGGGACGGCCTCTTCTCTTGGCTCCGCGTAGTAATGGATGCCTTTCGTGCTCGCCACCACAAACCCGGATTTGCCGTAGAAGTCTCCATCCCCGGTGATGGCCAGCGCTCCTGCACCGAGTTCCTTTGCCTTTTCCATCGAATGCTGCAGGAGGATCCTGCCGTGGCCTTGGTGCTGGGAGTCTGGGGACACGCTGATCGGGCCAAACGTCATGATGGGAACGATCCTGCCGTCATCCGCATGGATCTCGGCGTGCGCATACATGACATGGGCGATGATCCTCCCATCCACGATCAAGCACAGGCTCAGCTCGGGGATGAAGTCCGGACGCGTACGATAGCGATGCAGGACGAAGTGCTCCAGGCATCCCGGACGGTAGACGTTCCAAAACGCCTCCCGCGTCAGGTTCTCGACCTCGTTGTAATCGGCGCTTGTCTCTCGACGAATCGTGTAATCGTTTTTCATGGTGTTACCCTCCTGGGATTGTCAGCCGCGACGCATGGGAGGCTCGTGCCAGGAGCTGGCCCGCGCAAACCTCCCGGTCAGCGCACAGTCTCCAAGGTGTTGTTCTTCAAACAGCATTCTCCTCAGTTCCAACCCACCCTCTACTGCATATATAATTTAACATAAACAGGCGCATAATCCAACCGTGCAGGATGCCGAGCGTCGATGGGCGCCTGGACGAGAGCCTGTACATGGCGTGCTGAGCAAAAAGACCAGAGACGCTGAGTCTCTGGCCTGCGGTTTTGTGGTGCTCGCCGTCGGACGCACCGTGGGCACGGGCTACTCCACGGTTACGTAAATCATCTTCCGAACGGGCATACGGGAGACGAGCAGGGTGAACTTCTTGTCCTGAATGTCCCGATAGTAGGCCTCCTCCGTCTCGTTGAACACGTAGGGGACGTGGACCACGCACTCCGTTCCCGGCTGGACGTTGACGACAGACCCCGCGCCCTTCTGGACCTGGGGCCAGAGGGAGTCCTCGTTTCCGATGTCGCATATGAGGTACTCGTTTCCGCGCTCGGGCACGAGGATGCTCTCGAACATGTTCAGCCCTCCCGGGGTCGTACCGTCGTTCTTGATCCGGAGGGTCAGGTCGACGACGCACCTGGCGTTCCCGTAGGTACCCGCCTGGACCGTGCCGCCCCCGTAGGCCGCGAGGTACTCGTCGTAGGTCGTGACGTGCGCGCCCTCGACCATGACGGAGTAGCCCTCGGTGCCCTCGGTCTCCGTCTCGTCCTGGTACGCCCCCTCGAGCGGCACCCACTCGCCCTCTCCGTAGTATTCCAGCGGTATGGCCGGCAGCTCGGTGTTCACCCACCAGATCCTGGCCGCTACGAGCCCTGCCGCCGCCAGGGCAAGCAGCAGGCAGACCAGCCTCCGTATGCGCGGGGCGCTCATCGCTGGCCTCCGCTCGGTCGCATCTCGCCCACGTCCATGTGGTAGGTCGCGTCGCACACGCCCGAGAGGAAGTCGGGGTCGTGGCTCGAGAGCAGGACCGCGGCGCCACGGTCCCTCTCCTCGCCGATGATGCCGGCAAGCCTGCCCCTGCTCTCCTCGTCCAAGGCGTTGGTCGGCTCGTCAAGGACGAGGAGGTCGGGGGCCTCCATGATCGCCATCGCGATGCCGAGCTTCTGCCGCATGCCGAGCGAGTACTTTCCCACGCGCCGGTGATCGTCCGGCAGGAGCCCCACGTGCTCGATCGCCCTTCTAAGGTCTTCCTCGCCCGCAACGCCCTTGATCGACGCGAGCATCCTCAGGTTGTCCATAGCTGGGTAGAGGTCGAGGAGCGCAGGGGCCTCTATCAGGAGTCCCACGCTCTCTGGGAAGGAGGCGTTTGTCCAGAGGAGCCTGCCCCCTACCTCCACCTCACCCTCGCTGGGTCGCACCAGCCCGCACACGACGCGCATGGCCATGGTCTTCCCGGATCCGTTGCGGCCCTCGAGGCCCACGACCTGCCCGCGGTCGACCGAGAAGCTCACGTGGGAGAGCACCGTGTCGTGGCGGATCGTCTTGCTTACGTCGCGTACGTCGAGATAGCTCATTTCAAAGCGCCTCCAAAGAGAATGGCATGATGGGCGAGAAGAGCCCCGCAGACGATGCTGGCAACGCCTAGGGCGCCGGCAATCGCGATCCCCAGGCTGGGATCGATCCCGGCCTGGGTCAGGCCCCGCTGGACCTCGACCTGGTACGGGACGACGAAGACCAAGCTCCTCGCAGCGCTCATGAGGTTGCCCGGAATCAGCGGCGTCATCACGAACAGCGACCCCGCGAACTGGGCGGCAACCACGACGAACGAGAGACGGGCGTCGACGGCCAAGGAAAGCAGCAGCTGAGCCAGGGAGATGGCACACGACACGAGCAGCGCCTCACAGACGAGCGCGGCCATGTCGTACGGCGGCAGGGCCATCGTCTCGTGGGCGAAGCCGGCAATATCGGGGAGCGCGTCGGACGCGACCAGGCCGAGGCTCGCGTGCCCGGACAGCGCGAACAGGGCGCAGGGCGTCGCGACGCAGAGCCAGATAGCGGCACAGCCGAGCAGGGCCACGGCGCACTTTCCAAACCAATAGGACGTCCTGTCCCCGCAGGCAACAAGCGCGGCGTCACCGCCGCGCGCCCCGGCAACCAGCAGCACCCAGACGGCTGGGAGCAGCACGAGGGTGAGCCATCCAAACGGTATCTGCAGCGTATGCCGGACCTCGACCACCCCCGAGGAGGGGGTGGGCTGAGGTATCCCCGCCATGACGAACGCGGCGTAGTCCGCCAGCGTGGGCTGATAGCCGTACACAGCGAAGTAGTGCGACCTCAGGAGAAGGTCGACACACATCCCGGCGCTGACAGCTGCGCCAATGACGCACACGACGACCAGCGACAGGCGCAGCGACCGCACCTCGTAGCGCGCAACCCGCAATGATGCGATCCATCTACGCATGTCTCGCCGTCCCACTCAGGCCAAACTCGTAGCGGCCAAGCAGAACCGCGCCCAGGCCCAGCAGGAGCAAGGACAACCCCACGAACACGGCGACACCCGCAAGGAGCGGATAGGCATGCGTAAACGTGGTCTGGGCCACGACGAGGGGCTCGACGCGGTATGCCATGAGCCACGAGCCGGGCAGCGGGACGAGGGAGGCCCAGGCGGAGGCCGCCAGGAGGACGACGGACAGGGCGATCGCAGGCAGGTACCCGACGACGAGGGTGCACACCAGCTGCCACAGCGCCAGGGCCACCGCCCCGGCCGCCGTGAGACCCACGAACGCCATCACCCCGCCCGCAGGGATGGCGTTTGCAAAGAAGCCGGAGGTGAGGGTGGCGCTCGAGGCGGCACCCAGCCCGGGTGTGCCGCCCATGACCAGCACAGCCACGGACATCCCCACGTACAGCGCCGCGAGGACCTTCACCCCACGGAGGCACGAGGCAAGGGCGACCATGAGCCAGTACTTGGCGCGGCTGCCAATCTGGACGCACACGCCCAGCCCGTATCCCCTCGTCATCTCCCTCCCGGGGCGCGATGCCGCAAGGATGACGAGGAACCACGGCATCACCCACTCGAAGGTGAGTGATATCGGATTACCCTGCATGAGCCACAGAAGACCATCGCCCACGCTGACCGAACCCATGCCCATCCCCACGAGGGACGTTTGCACGTAGAGGGAGCACGACGAGAGGGCGCCCAGCGCAATGCCCCCCAGCGCGAGAGGGTCGACGACGCCGCCGCTCGCCTCCAGCAGCAGGCCGAGCCGCGAGCCGTCCCTCTCGGTCATAGCACGTCCCTCCTCAGCGCGAGAGCAGGGATGAGCACCGAGACGAGCACCAGGATGGCAATTGCGAGGATGAGCGCCTGGGTGGCATCAGGGTCCGACCTCACCCCCACGACCGAGAACAGGTTGAGCGACGGCAGCGCGGACCGGCCGGCGTCCGATCCTACCGCCATGGAGAGGTACGTCTGCGCCTGCCTCCCAACGAATGCGAGCACGTGGAGGGAGAGGTAGGTCGCGACCATCGTCTCCACGAACGACCTGCCCAAGGTCGAGATGGCGCACACCGTGGTCCCCCAGAGACCCGCGACAAGGGCGACGATGGCCGTCCATGCGGCGCAGTAGGCCCACGGGGCGCAGTAGAACAGCGACGATAGGGGTGCAGCGCACCAAACACCGAGGTACAGAACATCGCTTATCCAGTTGGGGGCCGCCGGGGCGATGCACGCGCACATCACCAGGTTCGCGACGAGGGGGACCGCCACGCTCAGGGCGGCGGCGACAAAGGCGGCGAGAGCCTTCGCAACGTAGCACGTGCGCCGTGACGCCCGGGACGCCTCCTGCGCGAGCACGCCGCTACGCAGCTCGGCGTTCCAGGCCCATGCGTAGGGGATGGCCGCAATAAGGGGCCAGACGAGCAGAAAGACCCCCGTGAACACGTCCGTGACCTGCACGGGGAGCCAGAAGGAGAAGCAGGTAGCCACGGAATAGCCCGGGTCGGTCGTGTTCCAGTACTGGAGCGACAGCGCGAGGGTGTTGCCGAAGACCTCCTCGGAATGAACCGCCGAAAGGCAAGCCAACAACATGCCCCCGGCCATCACGCCCCAGAACCAGGGGTTCCTCCTTCTGGCCAAGGGACGAGAGCCAGGGCATGCCGTAGACCCCGATCAGAACGAAGGCGCAGACCACGATGACCACTCTCGCCGGGGTGACGATCCGATGGTGCATGTCTCCTCCTTAAGAGTGCGTGACGGAGCAGCTCGCCAGGGCCCACGCCCGGGCACCTTGCAAAGCTAGGGTACCTGGGCGTGGGGGGACTGGAGAGACTAGTTCAACGAGGGGTTGTGCTCGTTCGAGTCGGGGCTCCACACCCCCGAGACCGAGCCGCTGCCGCAGTCCGACATCGCGGTGAGACGCGCCTTTGAACCATACTGTTTCGTATTCTTCATTGCATTACATCCTTTCTCTTGTCGGCCGGGCGTCGACCTATAACTACTTTAGGCATCTCGTTGTTAGACTATGTTAATGTTTATGAACTGTACCTATAATTTTGCAAGCGGTTATGTAACATGTTTATTTCTGTAGTTATAAAAACGTATAATCGCATATAAAAATCGCTTGCCGTTGCCACGGTGGCCCCACCTCTCGCGAGAACAGCTTGCCCCGCGTATGTCAACCTGCACGGTAGTCGAGAGCGTTTCTACGGGCGCAATGCAGAAGAGATTGCGCACGATGCTCACCTCCTCGCTACCGAGACCGCGCTGGTCCGTGCGATGCCTTCCCCCGGGCGATCTTTTTGTGGTACTCCCATCTTGTCGTTATGGAGGGCGCACGGGCAAGAATTGGACACATCCCTACTGCGAGGGCACCGTCGCCGCCCCTCATCCAACAGAGAGCAGTGGGATACCGCACGGTTATCAACAAAGGATACCTGCGTGCCCTGGGCCTTATGGCCAAATTCGCAGTCTCCGAATAGTAGATAATCCCAGCTAAACGCATCCACGACAAATGGAGTGACGTAGCCGCAATAAGAGAATAGATTAATTCTCAAAGCTATCGACACCTGATTGGCAGGAGGTGAGCATAGTTCGGGCCATATGTCACAGCATGCTTCAACGAAGGCAGTTCCCACGTAAGACGGAGGTATCTGATGAAAGGAAAGTTCTTACTGGTTGTGTCCTTCCTTTTGGTGGGAGCATTGTTCGTCTTTCCCACAACCGCACACGCCATCGACTCGTCCAGCCTAGCAAGCGAGACGATTCTCCAAGATTCCTATGCATCCCCCAGGCGAACCCCGATGCCGACCACCCGGACGTATCTGACGTCAGCGACCGCACGCAGCACGGCAACGGGAGGCTTTGCATACATTTACCTGAAAGTCAACGCAACCATCGATGCTCAGTACAATACGGTGATGCGCATTAACGGAGCTTGGGTATATCAAGCTGATGCAAGCAGAGCCTTCGACCACTGGCAAACTCTAAGCCTGAACTCGAATTACTCCGCCCATTCCATTCATGCGGCCGCAACGGGATACGTATACTTCGTCGGTGACTACGGGATGAAGGACAAATATTACCTAACCATCGACCACACTTGGGTACCCTAGGAAGGAGCGCGCGTTATGGATCCATACGTCGCCCTGATGACGCTCGCGTCAATCACCGAAGTGGTTGTCACCAAGCTGGCACTGCCCATTCTCGCATGCGTCGCCCTCATCAAGTACATCCGCAAGGGATAGCAGGATGGACGCGAAGAGTGTCGGGCAGACCATCGCCGAGCGCAGACACGGACTCGGAATCACCCAGGCCGAGCTCGCCGAGACTCTCGGCGTGACAAACAAGGCGGTCAGCCGATGGGAATGCGGGGCCGGGCTCCCCGACACCACCCTTCTCGAGCCTCTCGCGAAGACCCTTGGAATCGACGTTCGGATGCTCGTATGCGAGAACTTTCGTCCTCCCGCAACCCCCGATGAGCCTGCTCGAGAGGACCAACCGAAGGCTCACTGGACCGCTGCGAGAATCGCCCTCGTCATCACTATCGCGGTCGGGCTGCTGTATCTTGCCATGCTCCTCGCCTGGGAGGTCGTGAAACCTCGGGGCTAGGCACGCCTCCTGCCTGCCGTTCATTGGTTGAGACCAAAATTGCTCATCGTATCTAGTAATTTTACTAGATACGATGAGCAAACCATAAACGTTGAGGTCAGGAGTGGCGACGAGTCGAGGCAGAGCGGCAGGGGCATGCTCGGTCGATGACTTTCTCATGGGCAGGATCGAGCTCTTCTACCGATACGAGCCACGGTCTAACCTGACAACGGTTTCCAGAACACAAGACCAATCGCGGCGAGCCCGCAGCCGAAGAGGGCAAGCGCAGCCGATGGTAGCGAGACTCCGCCCGTTGGGTTCAGCGCACAAGTAGCGCACAAACGAAAAAGCCAGGGGCACCAAGCCCCTGGCCTGCAATTTCATGGTCGGGTTGACTGGATTCGAACCAGCGACCTCTCGGTCCCGAACCGAGCGCTCTACCAAGCTGAGCCACAACCCGTAGCAGACGGTACTTTAGCAGAAAAACGCATCCAAACCAACCGTCAACACTGCCTTTGACCACCATCCACGCTCAATATCCGCGGACTGGGCAATTCTTTGCGCCGCCGACTCGCTCTCGCATATGGCAAACGAGCACGCTCCCGAGCCCGTCACCTGTCCGGCAATCACGCCGTTCCTTGAGAGAAGCCACGTCTCCGCCTCCCCCACCGCCGGCGCGAGACGCTTGGCCGCGGGCGCAAGGTTGTTCGAGAGGTGGGCGGCCACACCTGAGACGCTGCCAGCACGCAGGGCCGCGCACAGGGGCTCGTAGTCTGCGGCAACCACGGGCTCGCGATCGAACTCCGCATAGCACTCGCTCGTCACGCCGCCTTCGGTGCAGGGCATCACAAGAACGATGGGTACGCCCGTAAGCTCCGGGAAGGTCTCTGCCAGCGTGTCTCCTGCGCCCTTCATGAGGCTTGGCACGGGATTGAGGAAGAACGCCACGTCGGCACCCACGAGCCTGGCGGTTTCGACCACGCGCCTGTCAAGCGGATCGACCCCCCACCGCAGTGCGAGGGCACGAATCACGGCAGCCGCATCGGCAGACGACCCGCCCAGGCCCGCCCGCTCGGGGATTCGGTCAATGATGCTGATGCTCACATCGGGAGAGACGCCGAGGGCCTCCCCCAGCAGGCGTGCCGCCTGGTACGCCGTGGTCTTCTCGGCAGGGATCACCAGCGCAGGCTCGTGGCGTACGAAGAGCTCGTCGGCATCCTCGACCACGAGGGTGTCCGTCGGCTCGACGGGCAGCATGACGGAGTCCACGCGATGATAGCCGCGCGCGTCCTTCTCGGCATGAACGCCAAGGTGCACGTTGACCTTGCAAGGAGTAGTGACTACCTGACGGCCCGACATGAGGGGGCTGTGGGGCTAGTCGTCAACGCCGGAGAAATCGAGCAGGCGCTCGCCGGTGTTGGTGTCGTAGAGCTCGATGGTGCCCGTGAGAACGTCCACGTACTGGAAGGACTGGCGCGCGGTGCGTCCGCGACGCTCCTCGACCTCGATGACAAAGAGGGAGGGATGGGCGTTGACGAGCGTGCCCGTGCGCTCGACGATGCGAGACCTGCCCATGTTTGCGCGTACCTTCAGTCGCTGACCCTGGAGCGCCATGAGCTCCTCACGAATCTGATCAACACGGTTGACAGGCGGAATCTCGTTTTCCATCAGTATCCTCCGACGCCTCTGCGGGCGAAAAAGACCTATTTCACCGAACAGCTATCCTACGCTCTGAAAATAACGCTAACAAGATATGTCGCACGACCGTCACGACAAGACCATGAGTCTACACGCGTCATGGGTGGATGTGCAACCGCCTTACGGACCCGTGCTACACTGCCGTCTTAGACACGATGGCAGGAGGCTGCATGTACGAAACGCGCGCGGAGAGGGTTCTCGCAAACCTCGGCAAGATGGGTCTTGGGCAGATCCTCATCTCCGATCCGATGTCCATCTTCTGGCTCACGGGCTACTATACCGAGCCGTACGAGCGCTTTCTCGCCCTGTACCTGGCCGCAGGACGCGACCCCGTCCTCTTCTGCAACCGGCTCTTCCCCGACGCCAGCGGCAACTGCGAGAACGTATTGGTCTTCTCCGATGTCGATGATCCGGTGCCACTGGTCTCGACCGTCACCCGCCACGACGTGCCCCTTGGCGTGGACAAGGACCTTGCGGCCCGCTGGCTCGTGCCGCTCATGTCCGCAGGAGCCGCAAGCTCGTTCGTGCTCGGATCGCCTGCCGTGGACGACGCCCGTTCGGTAAAGGACGCCCGCGAGCAGGACCTCATGCGTGCGGCCTCGGCCACGAACGACCACGCCATGGCATGGCTCGTCGAGCAGGTAAGGCCGGGCGTAACCGAGGCGAGCATCGCCGAGCGCCTGCTGGCGGAGTATCGCTCCCTCGGTGCGGAGGGCCATTCCTTCTCGCCGATCGTAAGCTTTGGTGCAAACGCCGCAGACCCGCACCACTTCCCTGACGAGACGACGCTGCGCCCCGGAGATCCCGTGCTCTTTGATGTGGGCTGCAGGCAGGACTCGTACTGCTCCGACATGACGCGCACGTTCTTCACCGCCAGGCCCACCGAGCATCAGCGGCGCGTGTATGAGACCGTGCGCGCGGCCAACGAGACAGCCGAGGCACTCGTGCGACCAGGCGTCACGTTTGCCTCGATAGACCACGCCGCACGCAGCGTCATTGACGCCGCAGGATGGGGCGAGTACTTCACGCATCGGCTGGGCCACCAGATCGGCCTCGTGGACCATGAGCCAGGCGACGTGTCGAGCGCTCACGACGAACCCGTGCGGCCCGGACAGGTCTTCTCCATAGAACCGGGCATCTATCTACCAGGTGACATCGGTGTGCGCATCGAGGACCTCGTCATCGTTACAAACGATGGCTGCGAGGTGCTCAACTCCTATCCCAAGGAGCTCGCCGTCCTAGCCATCTGACAAACGGGGCCGCACCGAGGATGCTCGATGCGGCCCCGTTTGTCATGCTAGTCCGCAGGACACGCGGAGAGTGCGGCATCGTCGGCGACCACGACGCAGTTGCGGTGGAGCTGGAGGATGGACGCGGGGCACCTTGGGTCGATGTTGCCGTAGACCATGTCATACACGGCCTGCGCCTTTGCCTCGCCACTTGCCAGGATGAGGATCATGCGCGCGTCCATGATGGTCTGGATGCCCATCGAGAAGGCCTGGCGCGGCACGTCCTCCTCCCTCTCGAAGAGACGGGAGTTGGCCTGAATGGTGCTCTCGGTGAGGTCCACGCAGTGCGTACCCTTGGCAAAGTGATCGTCAGGCTCGTTGAAGCCGATGTGGCCATTGACGCCGATGCCAAGGAGCTGCAGGTCGGGATAGCCCGCGGCGGCGACCATCGCGTCATAGCCTGCGCACATCGCGTCGGGGTCCGCAGCGGTGCCATCGGGCACGTGGGTGTTCTCGGGCTTGATGTTGATGTGATCGAAGAAGTTGTCGCGCATGAAGTAATGGTAGCTCTGCGGGTTGTCATCGGAGAGGCCGCGGTACTCGTCGAGGTTGAACGACGAAACGCTGGCAAAGTCCAGGTCGCCCTTCTCGTACCACTTGATGAGCTGCTTGTAGGTACCCTGCGGCGTGGAACCCGTAGCCAGTCCAAGGACCGTGGCGGGCTTGAGAATGATCTGCGCGGAAACGATGTTCGCGGCCTTGCGGCTCATGTCGTCGTAGTCTTTGGTGCGAACGATTCTCATGGTTTTCCTCCCTTGTGTGTTCGGGCCCCTCGCCCGATATCCCTACGCTGCCGCACGCATGCTGCAGCCGTATCGCCTAACCCAACTTCCCCGCCAGGTCATCCAGGGCGTGGAAGCGATGCGAGATCATGTTCTTCTCGTCGAGCGTGAGCTCTGCCATGGTCCTGCCCGGAGTGTCATCGGGGAGGAACAGCGGGTCATAGCCAAACCCGCTCTCGCCACGACGCTCGAAGCCGATCCTTCCCTCGCAGTCGCCATCGCCGCAGAGCACCTCCTCGCCATCGTCGTCACGACCCACGAAGGCCACGCTCGAGTGGAAGCGTGCGGTACGGTCTGCCTCGGGCACGCCCTCCATGGCCTCGATGAGCTTGTTGTTGTTTGCATCATCGTTGCCGTGCTCGCCGGCCCAGCGCGCCGAGAAGACCCCGGGTGCGCCCCCGAGCGCATCCACGCAGAGGCCCGAGTCATCGGCGACCGCCATCCGCAGTCCCGTCTCGTCGAGTGCCGCGCGGGCCTTGATGAGCGCGTTTTTGGCGAAGGTATCGCCGTCCTCCACGGGATCGGGGAAGTCCCCCAGCTCTCCGAGGGCAACGAAGCGCGCGTCAGGCATCACGGACGAGAGGATGGCCTCTATCTCTATGACCTTGTGTGCGTTGCCGGTCGCAACGACGACCGTGCCCTCGGGGTCAAGCGCGGATATGTCTACCGCTGCCATGAGCCCTCCGCTCTAGCCACGAAAGCCCGTGACCTGGTTCTGAATCTCAATAAGACGCGCAATGCCGGCCTGCCCCATGTCGATCAGGTCGTTGAGCTGCTCGCGATCGAGAAGGGCGCGCTCGCCCGTGCCCTGCACCTCCACGATGCCTCCCGTGTCGGTTCCCACGAGGTTCATGTCCACATCGGCATGGGAGTCCTCGGGATAGTCGAGGTCAAGCAGAAGCTCACCGCCAACGACACCCATCGAGATGGCCGCCACCTGTCCCGTGAGCGGAAGACGGTTGAGCCTGTTGGCTTCGACGCGAGCCATGAGGACATCGTGAAGCGCCACCCACGCGCCCGTGATGGACGCGGTGCGCGTACCGCCGTCTGCCTGAATCACGTCACAGTCGATGGTGACCGTGAGATCCTCGATCTTGTCGAGGCGCGTGACGGCGCGCATGCTCCGGCCGATAAGGCGCTCAATCTCCATCGACCTGCCCTTGCGGCCCTTGTACTCACGTGGCGTACGACGGTTGCCCGAGGCGGGAAGCATCGCGTACTCTGCGGTGACCCAACCGGCATGGGCGCCCTTGCGCCAGTTGGGCACGCCCTCCTCGATCGTCGCCGAGCAGAGCACGCGCGTGTCGCCAAACTCGGCAAGGCACGACCCGCCCGCGTTCTTCATCACGTGAGACGTGAGCTTAATGGGACGCATCTCATGTGCCGCACGGTCATACGAACGCATGCCATCTCCAATCATCTGTGACCACAAGGGTACCACGCCATGCGAAAAATGGCCATCTACCTGCTATGACATAACAATTGCCAATACAACACCCAGCCTTGACACCTTTTCGCATCCAACACTTACCATAGCGAATGATAGGCACCTGTAGAAAAACGAGTCGAATGTACGACCGTCGCACGCCGAACCATCACATGGGCTATGGCGTCATGCGCTTTTATCCCCAAAAAGGCAGGCTGCGGTTACGATCACCAAGGCCGGCGACCATTTGGCCCGTTTTTCTGCAGGTTGCCTTGCAAAAACATGAAAAAAGGGGCCCGACGACGCCGGGCCCCTGCGATTCTCATGGTGGGCGATGACGGATTCGAACCGCCGGCCTTGTGCGTGTAAAGCACCTGCGCTAGCCACTGCGCCAATCGCCCGTCCTTGGCGAGTTTATCACAGGTGCAGGATATACTTAGCCGCATGAACACTACACTCAAATCCCTCGTCAGTCTTCTTGACGAGAAGGGCCTCGTGGCGGCCACACGCAACATCAACGCACAGAACGCCGAGATGCCCATCTCAGGCGTGGACTGCGACTCTCGCGTCCCGTGCGCAGGTCATGTATTCGTCTGCAAGGGGCAGGCGTTCAGGTCGCAGTACCTCTCCACCGCACTTGAAAACGGCGCCGTGGCCTACCTGTGCGATGTGGAACATGCTGACGAGCTCGAGTCCACCGCGCCCGGCGTACCCGCGATCGTGAGCTTGGACCTGCGCCCCGCCATGGCCTATGCCGCCGCCGAGGCCTTCGGCCGACCCGACCACGACATCGAGGTCATCGGCATCACGGGCACCAAGGGCAAGTCGACCGTGGCCTATATGCTCCGCGCCATCCTCGACGGCGAGGAGCCCTACGAGCATACGGGGATACTCGGCAGCATCGAGACCTTTGACGGCATCGAGCGCGGGGAGAGCCACAACACCACGCCCGAGGCGCCCGACCTGTGGCGCCATCTTGCCAACGCACGAGACTCCGGTCTTGGGTACATGACCATGGAAGTGGCGAGCCAGGGCCTGAAGTACGACCGCGTGCTCGGGCTTGACCTGGACGTCGCGTGCTTCCTCAACATCGGACGCGACCACATCTCGCCCGTCGAGCATCCCGACTTCGAGGACTACTTCCAAAGCAAGCTCAAGATCTTCGACATGGCCAAGGTGGCCGTCGTCAATCTCGACACCGACCTTCTCGACCGGGTCATGGAACGCGCCAGGAGATGCGAGCGGGTGGTCACCTTCTCCGCAACCCGCCACGATGCCGACGTTTGGGCCAGCCACGTTGAGCTGCTCTATGGCCTGGTGCAGTTCACGGCACACACGCCCACCTGGACGGGACACGTGGTTCTCGCCATGCCCGGACTCTTCAACGTGGACAACGCGCTTGCGGCCATCGCCATCGCCGAGGTGCTCGGCGTCGAGCAGGAGGACATCGTCATGCCCCTCTGCCAGGCCAGGGTCCCCGGCCGAATGGAACTGCTCGCCACGCCCGACCGCAAGGTCACCGCGCTGGTCGACTACGCCCACAACAAGCTGTCGTACCAGCGCTTCTTTCCCTCTGTGAAGGAGGAGTTCCCTGGCTTCAGAATCGTGGCGGTCTTTGGCGCACCTGGCGGCAAGGCGCACGAACGCCGCGTCGAGTTGCCACAGGAGGCCGCCAGATGGGCCGATTACCTCATCTACACCGAAGAGGACCCTGCGAACGACTCCGTGGAGGACATCTGCCAGCAGATGGCCGATGCCACTCCCGCCGGAACGCCCTACGAGGTGATCGTCGACCGCGAGCAGGCCATCCGTCGCGCCGTGGAGATTGGCTATGGCTACAAGGAGAACGCAATCCTGTGCCTTCTTGCCAAGGGTGACGAGACACGCCAGCATGAGGGGGACAGGTTCGTGCCGTGTCGCACGGACGGTGACATCTTCCAGGAGGCCGTACGCGACCATGGCGTACGGCTCGTCTAGCGCATCGTGACCCTTTGCTTAGCCGGATGTCGCGGATAACGACATAATCCATGCTGCCACAGGCAGATTATGTCGTTATCCGCGACATCCGGCTAAGCGGACAGAGAAAAAGGGGCCGAGACCCACGTCTCGACCCCTTCGGACCGGTTCTGTGTGGCAAGGAGCCTAGAAGTCGATGGCCTCGTCGTAGTAGCAGGCCTTGAGGACCTTCTCCATCTCCTCCTGGGAAACCGAGCGCGGGTTGGCGCCGGTGCAGGCGTCGAGGAGCGCGTTCGCGGCAACGGTCGGGAGCTTCTCGAGGAACTCCTTCTCGTCGATGATGGAGGTGTCGGCCTTGACGCCGCCCTGGCCGTAGTACTTGATGCCCTGCGGGATGTTCAGCTTGTCGTTCATATCGCGAATGAACTGGACGGTGTTGTCAACGAGCTGCTCGTTGGTCTCGCCGGGGAGGTGCAGGATCTCGCGGGCCACGTAGGCATAGCGCTCGGCCGCACGGGAGTCCTTGGAGTTGAACTTGATGACGCGGCCGAGGTACATGGCATTGGCGCAGCCGTGGATGATGTGACCGCCAGAGAACGCGGCACCGGTCTTGTGGGCCATGGAGTGCACGATGCCGAGAAGGCCCGACGAGAAGGCGATGCCGGCGATGCACTGCGCCTCATGCATGTGCTGGCGGGCGATCTTGTCGCCCGTGTAGGAGAGGGGCAGCCACTCGGTGATCTCGCGAATGCCGTGGAGGGCGTTGGCGTCGGTGAACATGGACGCCGCGACAGAGACGTAGGCCTCGTAGCAGTGGGTCAGTGCGTCCATGCCGGTATGCGCGCAGAGCTTGGCGGGCATGGTGTAGGTGAGCTCGGGGTCGACGATGGCGACGTCGGGCGTAATCTCGAAGTCAGCGATCGGGAACTTGATGCCCTTCTCGTAGTCGGTGATGATCGAGAAGGCCGTGACCTCGGTCGCGGTGCCCGAGGTAGAGGAGATGGCGCAGAAGTGGGCCTTCTTGCGCAGCTCGGGCAGACCGAAGACCTTGCACATGTCCTCGAAGGTGCACTCGGGATACTCGTACTTGATCCACATGGCCTTGGCTGCGTCGATGGGCGAGCCGCCACCGATGGCGATAATCCAGTCGGGGCCAAACTCGCTCATGAACTGAGCGCCCTTCATGACGGTCTCGACGGAGGGATCGGACTCGACACCCTCGTAGAGCTTGACTTCCATGCCAGCGGACTCGAGGTCGGCCTGGACGTCCTGGAGGAAGCCGCCGCGGCGCATGGAGCTACCGCCGGAAACGATGACGGCCTTGGAGCCCTTGAAGTTCTTCACCTCGTGGCGAGCACCCTCGCCAAAGTACAGATCGCGCGGGTTGGTAAAACGTCCCATGATTACTCTCCTTCTCGTTGGCCGCCACCGATGGCGGCATTGTCAGGGGGGAGGAATGTCTCCCCTCCGTAAGACCAGGACGGGGCGATGAGGGCGTTTGCAAAAACGGGGGTCTTGCTGCTCTTTTCCTCCCCATATCCAGTTCGTTACGATAGCAGAACGCATTGGGCGTATTTTGCTAATCGCATTCGCTAATCGCGGCCACCTTGGCATCTCCTTATCCTCTGCCGTCGGAGGATACCGGCTCGTGGGGCCACGTCGATTGGCTCGGGTCACGCGGGGGTGCGCGTTGCTTTTCTGGGCTTTGGGACGCCTGGTGGCGTGGTCGGTGGGCTGCGCGTAAGCTACCATATGCACGAGAGAGGAGGGCGCATGGCATTCGATCCCAAACGAGAAGACTACCAACGGCTGGCGCTGCGCTTCGCGCATACGCTCGATGCCGGAGATCCCGTGTCCGCCACGCACTCCTTCGCAAGCTTTGGCCGTCGCTTTGCGCAGGACCGCGACTCCCTGCCGCAATCCGATTCAGACCGAGCCTTCCACCTCGTCGTACAGGCAACCGACCTCCTCGACTACCAGCTACCCTTTGCGTCCGAGGATTCCGCTGCAGCGCTCCTTTCACGAGGACGGGAATGCCTCGAGGAGGCGGTCGGTCTCGACCCCGCCTGCCACGATGCGCATCGTATGCTCTTCTCTCCCAGCGAGATGGCGTTCGATGCACGCTATCAGTTTCTGCATGAGCACGAGGACGAGGTCGGCGCGTCCTGCTCGGCCGCCGCAAAGTCAGCGATCGCGGATGCCGAGCCCGAGCGCGCCGAGCTTGCGGCCGACATTGCCATGCGTCCCTACCTGCGATGGCTTGCCTCGATGGCCGAGGTCTCCCTCATCTGTGGCCGCAATCGCGAGACCATCCGTCTCTGCGAGAAGCTCTTCTCGCTCGACCCCCGCGACACAGCGGACGCACGCTTCACCCTTGCGCTGGCCTACGCAAAGCTCGAGGACGACCAGGGCTTCGATGCCCTCGTGGCCCGCTACTCCCAGCTCTCGCCCTATCGCGCGCCCGATGACGGGTGGATGCTTCTCTCCCAGCTCTCTCTCGCTCACAAGCGAAACGACCTCGATACGGCACGACAGGTTCTGGGACGTCTCGTGAAGGTCTACCCCGACTGCGAATACGTCCTCGTTCGCCAGAGCGAGCTACCCGACGGCGCCTTTGCGCGCGTCCTCGTGACGCCCTACAGCGAGGACGAGATGGTCCTGGCCATATCGGAGGCCTCCGTCGTCTTTCAGGAGGGCTACGACATGACCGGGCGCGGCGTGCTGGGAGCATGGCTGGCACGCGAGGTCACGGCGCTCAATCCCGAAGCCGCCGAGGACGCCCTGAGGGACATGCAGGATACAAGGGGGGACGGCTTCTGATGGATGCCCGGGAGGAACTCGTTCAGAGGTGCGCCACCCGCAGACGCGAGAAGATCGGCACGCTCTCGGATGAGGGCTTTGCAGAGCTCATCCTTGCCGCACGCAACGATCCGGCATCGTTCGTCGACACCCCTGCCGAGGAGGCGTTCGCGGCCCTTGTCGCGGCGCTCGCCACATACGAGCAGAGCCTCGCCAATGACGACCTGCTCGATGACGATGAGTACACCACCGCACGCAAGCGCAGGCTGAGCACACTCGCGGACGCCTGCGATCGGGCGGCGACCATCGACCCAGGGTGCACGGACGCGCGACTCGTCTCGATCCTGACTCGCGACCTTGGACCTGACGACCTTCTTACCCAGCTGCTCGAGCTGAGAAGCGATGCAGACGCATCCATCGCAGACGGCGACGCCTGGAATGACGTGTTCTCGAGACCGAGCCTGCGTCTTGACGCCGCCCTCGTACGCACCTGCCTCGACGGCTCTCGGTTCAAGATGACGCTCGACCGCGCGGAGAGTCTCCTGGACGCTGCGCCATCCGACACCCTTGGCATCCGCTACACCGCTGCCCTCGCGTATGCGCGGCTTGAGGACGAGACGGGCTTTGACGCGCTCGACGCACGTTTCGGACACCGAGGCAACACCTGGTCCAACCTCGCTCGTGCCATCATGCTCTACAAGCTCGGTCGCATGTCCGCCGCGCGTCGTGCCCTACAGGGCTATTGCGAGCTCTGTGGAGGGGCAGCATATGCCCTGCTCAGGCCCGAGTTCGTGGAGACCTACCTCCCCGACCGGCCCGCAGTCGCACCATCGAGCTTCAAAGAGGCCGTGCTGGCCGTCCACGAGTCCGAGCCGATCATCGCCGACGTGCCCGACTTCATCGCATGGGCGCAGACGCAGCCATGGCTCGAACAATCCGCCTCGCAGTTTGCCGACAAGAACGACCTCGACTGGTAGGCAGGGCAGTCGAACCTCGTCGGTCAGACGAGGGCCCTGCGCACCTTGCTCGCAATCGCATCTGCGGATAGGCCGGCGCGTGCGACGAGGTTCTCGGAATCATCGGCCTCGAAGTCGGAGCATGGCGCAGCAAGGTGCAGGACGCGCGGAGGGGTACCGTGCGATGAGAGGTGTTCGGAGATGGCACTGCCAAGACCTCCGGCAAGATAGTGCTCCTCGACGGTGACGACGAGGGACCCTGGGTTGACGTGGTCGATTGCCGTCGTGTCAAGCGGCTCGATGACAGGCATCTCGAGGACCTGGCAGGCAATGCCCTCCCCTTCGAGGACGCGCGCAGCATGCATGGCATTGAGCGTCACACCGCCCGTACAGACGAGAACCACGTCGGGGTCGACGGCGGTCATGAGGACGCGTGCGCCGTCAAACCCCGCGTCACAGCCGTTGTCGTGCACGATGGCCCCAACGGGAAGGCTCGGCATGCGCACGTAGGCGGGACGGGGCCTGGCGACGAGCTCGCGCAGGCAGCACCAGAGCCCTGCGTTGTCAGAGGGACAGATGACCGTCATCCCCTGTACCGTGCGCATGAGCGCGACATCGTTGAGAGCCAGGTGCGTCGGCCCGAGGATGCCTGAACCGTAGCCTCCCGCGATGCCGACGAGGACCACGGGTGCGCCCATCGAGCCCAGACAGACGCGAATCTGGTCAAAGCAGCGCGCGGTGATGAAGCTCGCGTACGCGGGAGCCACCACGGTGTAGCCCTCGTTGGCCAGGGCCGCCGCGATGGCAACCTGGCTCTGCTCGGCGATTCCGCACTGGACGAGGCTCTCGGGGAGAAGCTCTCTCATGCGTTCGAGCGAAAGGCGCCTGCCGTAGTCGGAGACCACACAGGTGAGCAGCGGGTTCGTCTGCGCGGCCTCACCCATCGCACGCCCAAACACCTCCTTGGGATCGAGGGTGCAGAGACGGCGGGCCCGCTCGGCGTCGCAGCGGAAACTAGCCACGTTCGATCACCGCCCGCCCCGCCATGAGTTCGGCCGCGACCAGCGAGCGTTGCCCGTCGTCCAGGAGGATGTCATGCCACTCGACGCAATTCTCTCCTGCGGTGACGCCCTTGCCTTTGACGGTATGCGCGAGGATGGCGCGCGGCCTTGTTCCCACGCGCGCCAAGGCCGTGCGAAGGGCGATGACGTCGTGGCCGTCAACCGTCTCGGTATCGAAGCCGAACGAGGCAAAGGTTGTGGTCAGAGAGCCCACATCAAGCACATCCGAGGTCGGAGCATCGAGCTGCAGACCGTTCAGGTCGATGATGGCAACGAGGTTTGCGAGCCTGTTGTGGCCGGCAAAGGCCGCAGCCTCCCATACGGAGCCCTCATTGCACTCCCCGTCCCCCATGAGACAGAAGATGCGTCCTCCCCGTCCCGCACAAACCTTTGCCAGGGCGATTCCGCACGAGTAGGCAAGTCCCATGCCAAGGCTCCCACTGGTCATCTCGATACCGCGGGCCATGTCACGTCGCGGCTCCTTGAAGAGGACCGCATCAGGCCCGAAGAGCCCCTTCTCGAAGTCGGCATTCGTGACGAGTCCGACCTGGCGCAGCGCCGGATAGAGCGCGAGGGCGGCGTGACCCTTGGAGAGCACGAAGCGATCGCGATCCGACGGATCATCACAGTCGGCAGCGTGATGCATCACGTCGTTGTACAGTACGGCAAGAATGTCCGCGCATGAGAGGCTCCCACCCAGGTGATAGGGATGATTGGCGTCATCGAGGGCCCAGCCGACCACGCTCTCGCGGATCTCGTGGGCGAGAAGCCGGAGCTCCGTCCGAGAGTGCCACCGCGCGCAATCCGCACGCGTCCTGGGGTCGCCACTCGTTACCCCGACGTCAATCCTCGGCCAAGAGCTTGTGTCTGATGCGAAGGTGGGCACTGCAACTGCCAATCGGTACGCTACGTGTTCTCTGACATGCTAGACAAGTAGTATACAAGTACCCTGCAGCCGAACGCCGTGCGAGAGAGCTGCCCACGGTTGCGTCATGTGATGCGAGCCCGTTCGTCCTCCCATCTCCATAGAGACTGGAGGGCGAACGAGCTCGCATCTTTGCTATACTACGCTACGCGTCCCCATCGTCTAGCGGTTAGGACATCGCCCTTTCAAGGCGACGACACGAGTTCGAGTCTCGTTGGGGGCACCATCTCACACCCACACCACGTCTTGGCTAGATACCAAGAAGGGGGACGCCGAAGCGTCCCCCAACCCAATTGGACGGCAGTCTCCTGCCGAGGAACGCCTAGCCGATGTAGCGCTTGAAGGCCTCGACCATGCCCTCGCCCGTAGTCTGGGAGAGGATGTCGGCCACCGCGGCCTCATCCATGAACATGCCCATCATGGCCTGGAGTACCGCCACCTGGTCCTCATCGTGAGCGACAAGACCGAGGTTTACGATGAGCTGCGTCTGCACGGGATGGTCCACCATGTCCGCCATGGCCGCAAAGGGAATCGGCGCCTTCGTCCTGACTATCGCGATGTATGGCTTCGCGATGTTCTCCGGCTCGACGTGCGGAATGGCGACCGAGATCTTATCGAACTCGAGGCCCGTAGGATAGCTGGACTCGCGCTTGACGATAGCGTCATACCAGGAGTCGTTGAGGTAGCCCTGCGGCGCGAGCTTCTCGCCGAGCTTTTTGAAGAAGTCACGGTAATCCTCTGCCTCGAAGTCAAAGAAGACGAGCTCGGGCTTGAGCAGAGTCGTATCGACCTGTGCCATGTTTTCCTCCCTACGCGAGCGGCTCGGAGCCATTCGCAAAGACCTTGATGACTGACGTGAAGTCCTCGAGCAGGCGCTCGTAGGCCGTGGTGGTCATGTCGTGCCAGTACACCACGGCGTCGGAAGACGCAGCCACCTTGTCCTCCACCATCGCACGCACGGCCTCTCCGGCAAACTTGACGCCATACGTGTAGTAGTTGATCTTACGGATTCCGGCATCGATGGCCTTGCGGTAGTCATCATCCGAGACACCTGAGCCGCCATGCATGACGAGCGGGTTGCTCGCGCGACTGCGGATCTGTGCGAGAACGTCGAAGTTGAGATGCGGCTCGCCCTTGTAGATGCCGTGTACGGTTCCGAACGAGCAGGCCAGAACATCGAGGCCCGTCTCGTTTATGAAGTCACGCGCCTGGTCAGGATTGGTATAGGTGGCACCGGACTCCTCAGCCGTACCGCCCTCGTCGCGGGCGCCTGCCTCGCGGGAGCCCATCGAACCGAGCTCGCACTCGAGACCCGCGTCAAAGCTCGCACACATGTCCGCAGCTCGCTGCGAGTTGGCGACGTTCTCCTCGTACGGAAGGTATGACCCATCGAACATGGCCCCGGTAAAGCCGAGCTCGAGGGCGCGACGCATGTATGACAGGTGCTCGCAGTGGTCGAGATGGACGCAGACCATGGCGCTCGAGCGCTCCGCGAGCGTCACCAGCGTGGGTCCCATGTAGTCGAGCGGCGCAAATGGGTCGTGGCCCTCGGCATGGGAGAGAATCACGGGATAGCCGGTCTGCTCGGCGGCGTCGAGTGCGGCACGCGCAGCCTCGAGGCTCGGTGTGTTGAACGATGCGATCGCCATGTTGTTCTGCTCGGCGATGGCGCAGATGTCACGAAGGTTGACAAGCATGTCTACTCCTCTGGAGATTCCTAGTTCTGTTCGACGTTGGCGGACGCGGTGGCTGCCGCTTCCTCGGCATCCTGCTCGTTAAGGGTATGCTGGCCATAGCGGTGGAACACCGAGATGGCCTCCGTCACCTGAGCATCGGTCATCTCGGCCATGGGCAGGCCCGTCGAGAGGGCCACGCTCACGGTCTTGGCGGCCTCCTCGAGGTACACGCACGAGAAGAGCGCCTGACGCAGGTTGCGCCCCACGGCAATGACGCCATGATGCTTGAGGACGACGGCCAGCTGGTCGCCGATGGACTCCACGGCATGCACGCCCATGGAAAGGGAGCCGGGGTCTCCGTAGGCGGCAACGTGGCAGGGTCCCTCGACCGCGTTGGCCATCGTCGAGAGGTTGCAGGGGATCTCGTCCATCACGAGACCGAGACCGGTGGCGTACGGCTGGTGCGTATGGATGACGGCGTTGACCTTGGGCATGTTCTTGAGGATGTAGAGAAGCGCCTGCGTATCCACCGACGCCTTGCGCGTACCCTCCACGATGTTGCCGTCCATGTCGACTACCAGCACGTCATCGGCGACCATGTCGTCGTATATCATGCCTGACGGCGTGACGAGCACGAGGCCATCCTTCATACGCGCGCTCACGTTGCCGCCGGACAGGGCGACAAGCCCATAGCGGTCGAGCTTGAGCGCGGCATTGAGAACCTCTTGCTTTTCCTTCTCGTACATGTGATTTCTCACTACTCCTCTTCGTGCGTGATCGTTGCGCGTGTCTCCGCATCGGGTGCGATGGGATCGACGGGTTGACCTTCCTCATGCGTCAGACGCTGACGGCGCCTTCTCTGTCTCTTCTCGGCCCTCTGCTGCTCCTCGATGGCTTTGATCTGGTCCGCATGGTCGATGTACTCCTGGTTGACGTTGCGCGCACGGGCCTTGATCGAATCGGGGTGCACCTTGTATTCAAGGTCGCACAGGAAGTCAAAGAGCTCGCGGCTGTCGTTGAACATCTTTGTTGGCACCCAGTAGCGTCCCTTGGAGATGGAATGGTCGTTGACACGAACGTAGGTCTTGCCCGAGCTGGGAAACGGCCTCACGAGAAAGGTCTTGAGCTCGGAGATGACATAGGTGTCCTCGCGACCGTATCCCGAGAACGTGATGGTGTCCGCGTCCTCGTCGACGATGACCCTCTCGGGGTTCGAGAGCGAGACGAACGTATTCCATACCTGATAGAAGCACACGATTCCCACGATGGCGGAAAGCCCGGGTCCGATGCCGACGTTTGCGACGGCCATCCAGATGCAGGCGACGAGAACTGCGGCACAGAGCACGCCGACGGCGGTGACCTCGATCTGGTAGAACGGCGGCTCATACACGTAGGTCTTCTTCATTGCGCTCCTCACAGAGCCGGGGCCCGCACGCTTGGTGCAAGGCCCCGGTGCGTTACGTTTGGCTGCACATCATTGGACGAACGGACCTATGCCTCGGCGTTCTCGGCAGCGTGAAGGGTCGACGCCTCCTTGAGGATGCGCATGCGGTTCCAGATTGCCAGGGCGATGGCAAGGGCCGCGATGGCAATCATGCCGATTCCGTTGCCGAAGGTACCGACACGGGTGATGAGCCACGTCAGCGGGTTGGCGCCGTCGCAGATCGAGGAGATGGCCGTTGCGCCGGACATGTTGAACTGAACGTTCTGGGCGGCGGTGGTAATGAGGGGGCTGAGGTCCGTCGCGATATAGAGACCGATGGTCAGGACGATGATGCCGATGATGATGCCACGGAAGCCGTTGTTGTGGACGACCGGGGTGATGAGGACGAACATCCAGGGGATGACGGCAAGGTCGGCGAAGGGCAGGACCTTGTTCCCAGGAAGGATGACGGCCAGGAAGATGCAGAGCGGGACGAGCACGAACGAGATCGCAAGGGTGACCGGGTGACCGACGCCGACGGCGGAGTCAAGGCCGATGTAGATCTTGCCACGGTTGGCGAAGTGCTTCTCGACGAAGTTCGAGGCGGCATCGGAGATGGGGAGCAGGCCCTCCATCAGCAGGGCGGCCATCTTCGGGATGAGAACCAGAACGGCACCGAGGGAGACCGCAAGCGTCAGAACCTTGGTGATCGAGGTCGTGATGCTGGCGGGATCCCAGTAGGCGAGGCAGCCGATGACGAGACCGATCATGGTGCCGATAAGCATGGGCTCGCCAAAGACGCCGAACTTCTTCTGCAGCGTGTCGGTGTTGATGTTGATGTCACGGAAGCCAGGGATCTTATCGAAGATCCAGTTGAACAGCATGGCGATGGGGGCGTATGCGGTGGTGAAGCCGTGGGGCAGCGAGACGCCCGGCATGCTGAGGGACTCCTCGACCAGCGGGGCGGTGTAGTCGCCAAGAACCATGATGATGACCATGTTCAGGACGGCGGCGATGATTCCCCACACAAGGCTGTTGGTGACGATGGCGACGAGGGCGCCGGTGAACGCGAAGTGCCAGTAATCCCAGATGTCAACGTCAACGGTCTGGGTCGTGTTGGTGAGCAGCATGACGATGTTCACCGCAAGGCCCAGCGGGATGATGATGGCACCGACGACCGAACCCATGGCAATGGCGGCAGCGGCGGGCCAGCCGACATCCACGACCGTCAGCGACAGGCCGAAGCGCTCGACCATCACCTGGACGGCAGGAGAGAGCGTCGTGCCGAGCAGCGAGTTGATGACGAGGTTCAGTCCGATGAAGCCGATGCCGACCGTGAGGCCCGCACGCAGCGACTTGCCGAAGCCGGCGCCGAAGCAGCAGCCGAGGATCGTGAGGACGATAGGCATCATGACCGAGACGCCTAGGCCAGAGATGAATGTGAAGAAGCCGAGAAAGGCATCCATTCCCTCTTCCTTTCTTTCGAATACGTATCAGGACTTTTGGTAGTTACTCCGTGCATCCCAACGTGACAGGCAAGCACTCCGCGGTTAGCGCAGGCCACACGTCGAGAGAAGTACCAAGGCGAGACGCGCTATTCCTCTTCCATGAGCTTGAGGATCTGCTCGTTGGGAACCTCGACGCCTCTGCCCATGAGATAGGGCACCCCGTTGATGTAGGGGCAGTGAAGCTCGGTCGGTGCGATGGATGTGGCAACGATGAAGTCGTAGTTGCGTGACTTCTCGGGAGCAGAGGCCAGAGGAACCTGGGTGATCTCGTACTTGCCCTTATAGCCATGCGAGTCGAGAAGCTCCTCGACCTTCTTCCGGGCAATGGTGGAGGTCACGATTCCCGAACCGCAGGAGAGCAGGATGTGCTTGATCTTACCAGCCATGACAAACCTACCTTTCTCGCACGGTCGACCGTGCGTCCAATTGGTGAATACAGTCTACTCGCCGATCACGATGACACGCACCTTGCGCGTGCGCTCCCGCGTGCGGTCGTAGTCGACGAAGAAGACGCTCGCGAGGCCGTTCATCTGGAGGTCGCCGCCCTCGACCTCGAGGGTGACGCTGCCGCCTATAAGGGTGGAGCGCAGGTGGGCGTCGCCGTTCCAGAGCGCGCGGCGGTCGCCGCCGGGCAGGTAGGACCCGGCGTCGGGCCACGACTCGACCTCCTCGAAGTGGCGCTCGCCGGGGTAGTTGTAGGTGACCCAGTCGCGCTGCTCGGGGAAGACCCTCCGGAGGCCGTTGGTGAGGTCGGTCTGGAGGAAGGTGTCGCCGTCGGGGTTGCGGTCGTGGTCGAACTCCTCGGTGAAGACCGCGCAGGTGGTGTGCTGGGAGATGACCGCGACGACGCCCTCGGCGACGCCGCTCCCGCGGACGACGTCGCGGACCTGCCGGGTGATGTCGACGTAGGTGGGCTTGCCGGCCAGGGTCTCGACGACGATGCGCCCCTTGTGCACGGCCATGGCTACTCCCCCCCGCAGACGTCGGCGCGGACGCGGTCGAGCGCCCCGAACATCTCCTCGAGGGTCGCGTACGGGTCGGCGGCGGCCACGATGCCGGAGGTGCCGCCGGTGGCGTCCCCGCCGTAGGCGATGGCGTCGTAGACGTCCCGCCCGGTGGAGATCCCGGCCGCCTGGAGGACCATCGTGGACGGCGAGACGGACTTGACCGCCTCGGTGCTCGTGCGGACGTAGTCCTCCCCCGCGGCCCTGCCGGTGCCGATGAGCTCGTTGAGCTCGCAGGTCATGACGTCGGGGCGCAGCTCGGCGATGGCGCGGGCCTCCGCGACCGAGTCGGCGCAGACGACGGTGAGGATGCCGACCTCGCGGGCGCGGGCCATCGTCGCCGCGAGCTCGCCCACCGTCATGGGGTTCTCGGCGTGGTTGAGGAACGTGGCCCTGACGCCGGCCGCGGCGAGCGCCTCGGGGAGGACGTGGCCCATCCCGCGGCCCGGGCGCAGGCTCTCCATGGCCTGGGCGCAGGGGATGAGGTGGGGGCAGTTCCCGACGACCCAGGGGAGGTCGACGAGCTGGGCGGTGAACAGCGACTGGAGGCCGTACCTCTCGCAGAGCTCGTCGGTCTTCGCGGCGAGGCCGTGGAGGGCCTCCCCGTACAGGTACGACTTGGGGTTGACGACGAAGAACGGCCGTCTGAGGACTATCTTCTCCATTTTGTCTTTCTCCCTCTAAGTTGTCCGTAAGCACATATACAACCATGTGTTGTCACTGTGAATAAGATAGCACTTGTTCACTGAACATTGAACAACTTTGTGAAGAGCGAGGGAAATAGACGGTATGTTATGAGGGTTGAACGGCAGTACCCACCACTTCCTGGCCCGCTTTGAGCCATGTGAAGCTCCACTCGATGGGCGTCTCGTCGTCTAGGCGGATCACCTGCTCGAGCAGAAGCACGGGCGATGACTCCTCACAGCCGAGGTAGTCACCGTGCTCCTTCCCTGCCACGCGCGCGACATAGCGCATGCGCGATGACTTGATCTTCCGTCCGGCGCAGTGTTCCACGGCATCGAAGGCGGGTTCCTTGGTGAAGTCGACGTCAAAGAGCCCCGGGCACTCGCGCAGGCTGTTCCAGCCCTCTTGGCACATGATGGGCTCACCGTTGACGGTGCGGACGCGCCTGAGGTACATGACCTGGTCCCCAGGACGCAGCTCCAGCATCGAAACCACCTCGGGAGGGGCTGCCAGGCGTTGTTTGACGAGCACGTGCGTGACGAAGTCCTTGCCTTGCTCGTGGAGGGATGCGGCGAATGAGATCGGCCGCTCGCCAGCGGGATGCGAGATTCCCGCCTCCGCCACGAAGGTGCCGGATCCACGCACCTGGGTGAGAAGACCCTCGTCTACCAGAGATTTTATGGCACGTCGGACGGTGCCGCGGCTGAGGTCGAAGGAGTCCATGAGCTCGTGCTCGGAGGGGATGCGCCTTCCCGGCGTCCACTCGCGGGAGTAGACCTTCTCGCGGAGGATGTCGGAGAGCTGGACATGCAGCGGGATGGATTCGGTTCGAGTGAAGGAGTCAGAAGAAGACTTCACGATGTTGCTTCGTGAAACGGTGGGCATCGTGCCATAGGCTCCAACGAAGTCAAGCCCGGAGAAAGCGTCTGACATTACGGCAGCTCCAGTAGGATATGAGGCGAAGCGCCCCGCGGGTGAGCGTACAGACCCGTTGTACACCAGTTGTACTAGACAACCGGTTTCCATTTCGTCAATTGCAGGTGACCACCAAAAATCCGAGGAGATACATGGTAGGGGCGGTGGGACTCGAACCCACAATCCTTTCGGTCGCGGATTTTAAGTCCGCTGCGTATGCCAGTTCCGCCACGCCCCCATGTGCCAAGTCTACGTCAGCGAGCGCAGCACCGGCTTCCAGACCACCGGTGAGGGCTGCCCCTGGAGCGTGAGCGCCGCCGTGATGGAAAGGCCGAAGAGCAGGTCGCTCTCGCTCACGATCAAGCTCGGGAAGCCCGTCTGCGTCATGAGCTCTGACACGGCAATCGTACCACCAAGGATGACGGACGCTCGCTTCTCCTGAAGACCGGGAAGCGCACGACGTCCCTCCTCCGTGAGGGCCGCGAGACGACCCTCGAGGCCGATGACGTCATCCGCAGAGAGCGTGGCCAGATGAACACGGCTTGCATCGTAGGGTACCAGCTCGTCTCGGATGGCCACGAGACTCGTCGACGTACCGCCCGTGACCACGAGCGTGGCAGGAGCCCCCTTGCCGCCACAGTGCAGGCCGCCCTCGCTCACGACGGACGAGAAGAGCCGCGCCGCAAACGCGTGAGCCTCGGCGACGTCAGCCGTCGATGGCGGATCCGTCCTTGAGAGGAAGAGCTCGGTGAGACGTCTGCATCCCACGTTGGTCGATCGGACGAAGGTGAGATCGAGCATGCTGCCGTCGAGCGTCCCGCAGGCAAGCTCGGTCGAACCGCCGCCGTTGTCGGCCACGAGGATGCGCTGGCCCAAGAAGTCCTGCGCCACGCCGAGGAAGGTGAGCGCGCCTTCGATCTCGCCGGGAATGACGAGCGGCTCGAGGCCGAGGGAGGCAAGGGCCTGCCCCAGGTCGGGCGAGTTCGATGCGTCGCGGGCGGCACTCGTGAGCGTACATGCCACGACCTCCGCGCCAGCTGCGCGGGCAGACTCCACATAGGCGCCCACGCATACGAAGACACGCTCCATCGCCGCCTGGGCGAGACGCCCGGTCTCGGCAACACCCTCGCCGAGATTGCAGATGGTGGAGTTCTTCGCAAGACGAACGACGCGCGCGCCCTCGACGTCGGCGACGGCAAGGCGAGCGGTGACGGTCCCGATGTCTATGACGGCGACGCGCCTCATGCGGACCCCTCCTGATAGGCGAAGATGAAGTCGAGCACGGTGACGTACCAGGGGTCAGAGCTGGCGGACGTGTCGCTTGACGATGTGCTCTCGTCGAGGCCATCGACCTTGACGCCCGTCTCGCCCTCCGTGACGTAGCCGCGTTTGCGCGCCTCGTCCTCGATGCCCTCGCGAGTCTGAAGGCTGGTGAGTTCGTCCTGGAGGTCAGAGTTCTCCTGATCGATGTCGCTATAGCTGTTCTGGAGAATGTCGTTGGTACGCCATGCCGAGTAGTACGTACGCGCTGGTGCGTAGAGCATGGCGACGATGACGAGGATGAGACCGACCGCGATGAGGGGGCGCTTGTGCCGCCTCAGCCGTTCTCGAAGCGGTTCTCGATGGGCGACCACGTCATCGGCAGCCTGCGTCGCAGTTGCATGGACACGCCTCCCGTCCGCCTTCTTCGAGACGGTGCGCGCAGCCTTCCTTGTGGAGTGGGTCGTGCTCATGCCAGCTTCGTTTCTTGGTCGTTTTGGCATTTCCGGCGCCCGCCACGCAGGGTACCGCTCTGACACAAGTTATACCAGATGAGCGACGTCAGGGAAACGCTACGTGCGCTTCTCCTCACCCTTAGCATGCACCCACAGCTCGTTCTGCTCGGCGGTGGAAAGCTCGCGCACGTCACGGCCCTGCTCGCGAGCGAGCTCCTCCACACGCGCCCAGCGTCTGCGGAACTTGCGGTTGCTCGCGGCGAGCGCCCGCTCGGCATCCACCCCCTCGCGGCGAGCGACGTTGACGATGGCAAAGAGCATGTCACCAAACTCAAGCTCGCGCTCTTTTGAGCCGGGAACCGCTTCCTCGAACTCCTCGCGCTCCGAGGCGACCTGTCGCCAGACGTCACCCACGCTCTCCCATTCGAAGCCCGCCTTGGCGGCGCGCTTCGAGATCTTCTGACATTGCATGAGCGCAGGAAGGCACATAGGCACGCTGTCGAGCAGGCCTTCGGGACGCGTGCCCTCCGTGCGCTTCACGTCATCCCAGATTGCCATGACCTCGTTTTGATCCGTTGCGACACGGTCGCCAAAGACATGTGGGTGACGACGGACAAGCTTCTCGTTTATTCCCCGAACCACATCGTGGATGTCGAAGGACCCCTCGTCTGCGCCTATCTGCGCGTGGAGGGCAATCTGCTCGAGCACATCGCCAAGCTCCTCGGTGAGGTGAGTGTCATCATGATGGTCGATGGCATCCGTCGCCTCGTAGGCCTCTTCGATGAGATCGCGTGCGATGGATTCGTGCGTCTGCTCCTTGTCCCACGGGCAACCGTCGGGTTGGCGCAGCCGCCACATGATGCGCACGAGCGTGTCGAACTCGTCCTGACGTCCCGGTGCCCCTTCGCGAGAACGGATCTGGGCGTCCACGGCCGCAACCGGGCTGCAGAGACACCCTGCCTCCCGTCCTGTGGCATCGGTCGCGACCGGCACGAGGCTGTCCCTCCCCTGCTGGTCGGGACGCTCGCGCTCAATGGCACAGACAAGCGCGGCAGACACCATGGCCGCAGCCACCGGACCTGGGTGTAGCACCTGGTCGGAAAGCATGACAGGGTTTCGCGGAATGACGTGATGGCCGTCGACGAAGGTCATGTGCTTACGATGGTCGCAGAGGTCTGCAAGCATGCTGCCCATCCACGCGAGGCCGCGACCGCAGGGGCGCGGCTCGTCCTCATCGGCACGCCAAAGCGGGGAGAGGACGTACACGGGCGTCTTCGGAAAGGCCTCGGCGAGGGTATCGAGATAGTCGGCGGCGTCCCTGCGGATGCGCTTGGCCGACTTCTTGCGGTCCCAGTCATTGGTGCCATAGGCCACGACGACGGTGGTGGGCGGATGCTTGCGGAGACGGCCCAGGCCCTCGAGCGTGGTGGCGTCAAAGACATGGCCCGCAACCGCCTGGTTGAGAAGATCGAGACCGAGCGCCTGGGCAACCTGCACCGGATAGGCGAGCGATGGGCTGCCCACCACGAAGCCCTGGGCGATCGAGTCGCCAAGGACGAGAAGGTATCCATGGTCGGGAGCTGGCTCGAGCGAGCCGTTGGAAGCAAGGTTGCCCACGGCGACCGACATGATGTACGGGAGGTAGATGCGAACCTCGACAGGCGTGTGGAATGGGTTGTCGAACGTCACCTCGATGCGTCCGGTGGCGGCAGGCACGGTATAGGCGTTGCCTCCCACGACCACAAGGTCGATGCCATCGATCACCCCGTCGACGGGATTGCCGATGCCACCCACGCCGGCCATGACCGAGCGGAAGAGCGGATGGTCATGGTTAAGGTCTCGTATGACGCGGCAGTCGAGGGAGACGCGGTTGCCATCGGTCACGAAGTCGATGCACGCGCCGGCGGTGGCCTCGGCGCGACAGCCTCGGTTCAGCCCGCGAAGCCTCTTGAGCTGGGCCTTGGTGAAACGTCGCGGCACGACGAGCCCATCGGAACAGCGAACGAGTCCCACAGCCCCACGGACGAAGCCCTCGATGGGAGCGGTCGCCACTTAGCCTTCCATCTCCTCGGGATATCTGAAGTCCCAGTCGCGGCGCAGCCGCGTCATGAGAGCCATGACATCGGCGGAGGTCTCTATCTGTGCGAGGGCACCGGCATCGCCGGCGGCGGCAGCCTCGAGATCGGACATGACGTAACCCAGGGCAAGCTCCCTCTGGCCAACGGATATCTCCTCGACCTCCCCGCTCTCGGTCCAGACGATGCGTGCGCTGTCGGCACGCGGGTACTCCATGATCTCGATGTAGGCCTTGTCGGCGCTTATCATGGCACGCTTGGGCTGCTTGGAGTGCATGGTGAGCGTGATGGACACCATCTGTCCCTCGACGTTGCGCATGAGGATGCCGTCCATCTCATCAACGCCGGTAGGCGCGGGGCTCATGAGCGAGACCATCTCGCCAGGACAGCTCTCTAGGAAGAGACGGGCCAACGTGATGGAGTAGACGCCGATGTCGAGGAGTGCCCCTCCCGCGAGGTTAGGATTGAAGAAGCGGTTTCTCATGTCGTAGTCCTTGTAGGACCCGAAGTTCTCCTGCACGAGGTTGACAGGACCGAAGTCACCCGCCCCGACGCGACGCACGAGCTCCTTGTAGAGGGGCATGTGCAGAATCGTGCAGGCGTCCATGAGCACGACGCCATGGGCGGCGGCAATCGTGCGCGCCTCGTCGAGCTCGTCGGAGTTGAGCGTGATCGCCTTCTCGCAGAGCACGTGCTTGCCCGCCGCAAGGGCCTTGCGCAGGTAGGTGATGTGCGTGTTGTGCGGTGTGGTGAGATAGATGGCGTCGATGTCAGGGCTCGCGATGAGGTCGTCGATGGAGTCATAGACCCTGCCCACGCCATACTTCTCGGCAAAGGCGTCGGCCTTGTCCCGCGTGCGATTTGCCACGCCGTCGATGGCGCGTCCCTCGAGCGCCAGCGTCTGCGCCATCTGGTTGGCGATGACGCCACAACCGATGACACCCCAGCGAAGCCGTGGGGCGGTTTCCGCGGTAGCTACCTCTGACATGTCCGTCTCCCCTCGTCGAGCGACCGGTACGGTACTGGTACCCATTCTACGACCGAGGCTCTCATGGCCAGCATCCCAAACGTCGCAGGCGCGCAAATCCCGCGTCACACGGCGGCCCCTCACGACTCGTCTTCGCCGCCAAGCTCCTCGAGTACGCCAAGGACGGCCGGCATGATCTGCTCGCCCCCCTTGCGGAAGGGATACGCAAGCTTGTGGGTCTTGGGATAGTTGAGCGCACCACGCCCCTTGAGCTTGAGTGCCACCTGACGCGGGACATCCACTCCCAGGTAGACGATCCTTCCGTTGACGAGCGAGACGGACGTGCAGCCCAGGCGTTGAGCGCGGATGCGTACGCGGGCACGGTCGAAGAGGTTGCGCCCGGCAAGCGGCAGGGCGCCAAAGCCCTCCTCCGTCTCGCGCTGAAGCCCGTCCACGTCGGCAAGCTCGGTCGCGGCCGCAAGCCGTCGGTAGCAGAGCACGCGTCGGTCCACCTCGGGGATGTACTCCTCTGCCAGGAAGAAGTCGGCGGAGAGGTTGATGGTGACCTCGGGTACCTCGATCTCGGTCGCCTCGCCGCGCGCCTCCGCCACCGCCTCGCCGAGCATCTGCGTGAAGAGGTCAAAGCCCACGCTCGAGAGGTTGCCGTGCTGCTCGGCGCCCACAAGCGAACCGGCGCCGCGTATCTCGAGGTCGCGCATGGCAATCTTCATGCCGCTGCCGAGGTCCTGGTACTCGTTGATCGCCGTGAGACGATCGGTCGCCTCGGGCGTGAGCGGTGCCTCGCCGGGGAACATGAAATAGGCGTACGCCTGGATGCGACCGCGCCCCACGCGACCCTTCAGCTGATAGAGCTGAGCCAAGCCCAGGCGCTGCGAGTCCTCGATGATGAGCGTGTTGGTGTGTGGGTTGTCGATACCGCTCTCGATGATCGTGGTCGCAACGAGCACGTCGATCTCGTGCTCCGAGAATTGCAGCATGACGTCCTCGACCTCGCGCGCGCCCATCTGCCCGTGAGCCACGCCCACGCGTGCCTCGGGCGCGGCCTCAAGCACGCGGGCGACGGCGTCATCGATCGTGGTCACACGGTTGGACACGTAGTACACCTGCCCCTTGCGTGCAAGCTCGGCACGAATGGCGTCGGAGACCACGTCGGGATCCCACTCCCCCACCGTCACCTTGACCGCCAGACGTCCGGGCGGCGGCGTCATGATGAGGCTCATGTCGCGAACGCCGCTCATGGCCATCTGCATGGTGCGCGGGATGGGCGTGGCCGAAAGCGTGAGCACGTCGACCTGCTCGCGCATGTTCTTGAGCTGCTCCTTGTGCTGCACGCCGAAGCGCTGCTCCTCGTCGATGATGACAAGTCCCAGGTCATAGGGATTGACGTCGGCCGAGAGCAGGCGGTGGGTGCCGATGAGGACGTTGACGCTGCCATCGGCAAAGCCCTCGAGGGTCTTGCGCTGCTGTGCCGGCGTGACGAAACGGGAAAGGACGGCCACCTTGAGGTCGAAGGGCGCGAACCTCGAGAAGAACGTCTCGTAGTGCTGCTCGGCGAGGATGGTCGTGGGACAGAGGACCATGACCTGCTTGACGTCCTGGCAGCACTTGAACGCCGCCCGCAGGGCGACCTCGGTCTTGCCGAAGCCCACGTCGCCGCAGAGCAGGCGATCCATGGGCTTGCGACTCTCCATGTCGGCCTTGATGTCTGTCACGGCGTTTGCCTGATCGGGGGTGAGCTCGTAGCTGAAGTTCGCCTCCATCTCCTGCTGCACGGGCGTGTCGGTCGAGAAGGCATAGCCGCTCACGGACGCGCGACGCGTGTAGAGGTCCACGAGGTCGAAGGCGAGCTTCTTGGCGGAGCGACGGGCCTTGCCCGTGGCACGCGACCAGTCGGCCGTGTTGAGGCGCGTGAGCCGTGGGACGCCCCCGTCGGGACCGATGTAGCGCGTGATGCGATCCACCTGCTCGAGAGGTACGTAGAGCTTGTCCTCGCCCGCGTACTCGAGAAGGAAGTAGTCACGCTCGCGCCCTGCCACCTCCTGGCGCACGATGTCGGAGAAGAGCGCGACGCCGTGCGTGGCATGCACGACGTAGTCGCCCGGCTTGAAGGGGAAGGTCACGCTCGTGGGGTCGACGCGGCGGGCACGACGGCGGTTCTTTGCCGTTCGCGCCGTGAGGTCGGAGATCGAGAGCACGCCGATACCTGCCGTGGGAATGATGATGCCGGCGGGAACGGGCGCATCGAAGAAGGTCACGAAGCCGCGACGCAGGGGCGTCACGTCGCGCATGGACGCAGGATCGGTTACGGGCACGGAGTTCTCGGCGGCAGAGCCGAGCGACTCCACGAAGGGGATGCCCTCGTCGTTGAGACGAAGCTCGAGCGACTCGCGGGAGCCGCGGTCGGGCACGGCAAAGAGTACCGCCGCCCGGTCGTTCACGAGCTGTCGAACGCGACCGATAAGCTTGGCATCCGCGCCGGCGATCTGCGGCTGGACCACGTCGATCTCTGCGGAGGCCGTCTCGCCCGCCCTCATGATCGTCGAGAAGGACAGACGCTGCTGGGTACCGAAGTCCAGCTCGCGCGGTGGGGTATAGAGACCATCGGTGCTCACGCGAGCAGACCCCGCCGCAGCGGAGACCTCGTCCATCGCTCGCTGGCAGTCATCGAAGAGGGCGCGCGGTTCGGCGAGAACCACGAGCGCATCCCTGGAGATGTGGTCGATGGGCGAGGCCGTCGTGCCGTAGAGCTCCACGAGATAGCGTTCGAGCGCGGGCGCGGCAACCCGCTGACCAATGAGCTCGAGGTCGGTGGCAAGCTTGGAGCTCTCTCGTGCACGGCGGAAGAGCGCGCGCTCGGCCCGTGCGACCGTCTCGTCAGTGAGCGCCATCTCGCGACAGGGCGAGATCGTGACCTCACGAAGCTCGCCGATGGTCTGTCCGGTCGAGGGAACCAAGCGGCGCACACGGTCGACCTCGTCGCCAAAGAACTCGATGCGCACGGGACTCGTGGCCTGCGCGGGAAAGACGTCCACGGTGTCACCGTGCACGTGAAAGGAGCCAGGTGCCGTGGTCTCCCCGATGTCCTCATACCCCATGCCCACGAGAAGCGCGGGAACATCCCCAAAGGGAATCTCGTCACCCACGGAGAAGGTGCTCGAGGCGAAGTAGCCCGACCCCACGGGTGGCACGCGGCGCAGCAGCGCATGCGCGCTGGCAACGACGATGCACTTCTCGCCCGCCGCGAGGCGAGCTACGGCACGGCAGCGGGCGCCGATCACGGCATCATCGGGAGCCTGGTCTGACCAGGGGCGATCCTTGCGTTCGGGATAGCGGGAGACGGCATCCATGCCGAGCCAGGCGGCAAGGGCACGGGCCGTGCGGTCGGCGGCCTCCTCGCCCGAGACCAGGAGCAGGCACGGTCGCGGGTTCTCCGCCCAGAGCGCGGCAAGCATGAGGGGACGCGCGCTCTGCGCCACGGCGAGCGTCACATCGATACCGTCCCTGAACTGGCTCAGAAAGTCGGTGAGCTCAGGAGCGGCAAGAAGCTGTCGGGAAACCCTGTTGATGAACATGGGGCCATTCTACCCTTCGGGACGTGAGGTCCGCGAGCCACCACCGTGGTCACGCTCATTCCACGCGAGAACTCGATGACGATCCTGACTGGTACCAGAAGGTGCCGCTGCATGCATGGCTTCTGGCGCGGGTGCCATTCTAGTTCCCAGACTGCGACTTTGGCTCTGCAACTTTGGCACGTGATTCAAAGTACTATCACGTCGATGGCCTGCGGAGATACGGATAGCCAAAGTCAAACACCGTATCCGAGAAAGGCACCCGCAGGTAGATGGTTCGATGACAAGAGCCAAAGTCGCAGTGCCAAAGTCGTGGCAAGGCATCGAGAAGGGCTCCGCCCGATGCCGGCCTCACCCAAGGCGTGTCGTCCGCGCAAAGAGGCCTCCCGGGCTAGCTCCGAAAACGATGGGAGTCGAGCGCGAGGCCCATGAGATGCTCCGTTGCGCCCTCGATGTCTGCGGCATCGGCCTGCCATGTCCAGTTGCCCTCGGCGACGCCAGGCACGTTCATGCGCGCGTCATCATCAAGCCGAAGCACGTCCTGGAGCGGCATGATGGCCACCTTGTTGCGTGCGCCAAGGGTGCGCGCGGCGATCTCGTCGGCGAGCGCCTTGGGGTCATCGGGGTCGTAGCGCGACTCGCACCACCCCATGAGGGTCTGGTTGTCATGCGTGCCGGTGTAGACCACGGCATCGGCCCTGGGCTCATACGACTCCCTGGGGTCGCCGTCGAAGAACTGCACCACGTCCATGCCCGGGATGCCGGTGAGCGAGATGAGCGCGCGCACCGCGGGGGTGACGACACCGAGGTCCTCCGCAATGAGCGGCAGCGGTCCGAACTTGTCATGGGCGGCGCGGAAAAGATCTCCCGCCGGACCAAACGAATACTGCCCCTCGAGCGCGCTTTTGCCCGCCTCGATGGAGAAGTACGAGGAGAACCCGATGAAGTGGTCCAGGCGAACGTAGTCATATACGTCGAAGGCACGCGCCAGACGACGCAGCCACCAACCATAGCCCTGGTTGCGAAGCACATCCCACCGATAGGTCGGATTGCCCCAGAGCTGACCGTCGACCGAGAACTGATCGGCGGGCGCACCTGCCTGATGTGCGACGTGACCACTGGCATCGAGGTCAAAGATGTCGCGCTCCGCCCACACGTCCGACGAGTCCCCCGAGACGTACATGGGCATGTCGCCTATGATGCGGACCCCCCGCTGGTTGGCGTATGCTCGCAGGTCGCGCCACTCACGCTCGAACTCGTACTGGAGACGGCGATGGCTCTCGAAGCCGGGAGCGATCTTCGGATCCTTGGCGAGGGTGATCGAGTAGCTGCGATACCTCTCGGGCCACGTCTGCCAGGGTGCCTCGTCATAGAGGTCCTTGATGGACCGAAAGATCGCATACGGGGTGAGCCAGTCCGCGTTGTCGCGACAGAAGCACACGTAGCCTGGTCTATCGTCGATGTCCGCAAGGCGTTCGAGCACCGTCTCGGGATCATCCTCGAGAAGCGACACGTTTCCGGCAAATGCAGAGAGCCCCGCGTAGGGCGAACCAAATTCGTCGGTTGGATTTATCGGCAGCACCTGCCAGTAGGTCTGGCCACATTCCACGAGCCAGTCCACGAAGCTGCGGGCTGGTTCGCCAAGCGTGCCGGGGCGGCCACTGTTGGGAAGAGACGTCACGTGCGCAAGGACGCCCATCCCGGGCGCAAGGGGCTTCTCGAGCAGAGGACGTTCGTAGAAGCGCAGCACCGCAGAGCCCAGCGGCCAGAGGAAGACGCCTGCCTGCCCGTGCTCCACCTTGGGGGTACGGCCCGAGACGACGTCATCCACGCAACTCTTGACCATGGGCACCCTGATGGTGTGCGCATGCTCGAGGCTTGCATTGACGAGCACGCATACGCACTCGCCGTCATCCTTGCGCCAGAAGCCGAACACGTCCTCGCCTGCGGCAAATGGCTCGAAGCTACCGTTCAGAAGTACCGGCAGGGTCTTTCGCAGGGCGATGGCATTGCGATAGATGGAAGTGCAATCGTGGTCGCCGCCGCCCCAGGGGAAGGTGGCGCGGTTATACGGGTCGCGGAAACCCTCGAGACCACACTCGTCCCCGTAGTACACGCAGGGAACGCCGGGGAGCGTCATCTGCAGGAGCGCCATGAGCCACAGACGTGACTTCGCGAGGCTTCGTTGTCCCTCGTCCAGGCGATAGGAGGCCTTCTGGTCCTCGGAAAGCGTATCGGGGTCGGGCGCACCGCCAAGGGTCGTGAACAGCCGCTCTCGGTCATGGCTGCCAAGCAGGTTGAGCGACGAGTAGAACGCGTTGCGCGGGTAGTTTTCGCCGAGCTGCTCGAGACGTGCCGTGAGTTCCATGGCACCGATGCGGTTGCACATGAAGTCGAGCAGCGCGGTGCGAAGCGGGTAGTTCATCACGCCGTCGAGCTCCTTGCCCTCGAAGTACTGGCGCAACTTGCCATAGCTCGTCTTGTTGGACGCGTCCTCCCACACCTCGCCGATGAGAAGCGCATCGGGCTTCTCGGCAAGAACCGCGTCCTTGATCTGGACGATGAAGTCGTCGGAGAGCTCGTCCGCCACGTCAAGGCGCCAGCCGCGCGCGCCGGCGCGCAACCACTTCCTGACCACACCATCCTTGCCGCAAATGAAGTCGCGAAACTCCTGGTCGTCCTCATTGAGGTCGGGCAGGTCGTCGACGCCCCACCATGCGGCGTAGGTGCCGTCATCCCGACACTTGAACCAGTTCGCATAGGGGGAGTCCTTCCCCTGCGCCGCGCCCAGCCCGGGGTAGTTGCCAAACTTGTTGAAGTAGCGAGAGTCGCAGCCGGCATGGTTGAAGACGCCGTCGAGAATGATCGAGATGCCATGCCTCCCGCACTCCGCGCACAGGCGACGAAACTCGTGCTCGTCACCCAGCATCGGGTCGATGGCGAGGTAGTCTGCCGTGTCATAGCGATGGTTGCTCGCTGCCTCGAAGATGGGATTGAGATAGAGCACCGTCACGCCAAGGGACTCGAGATAGTCGAGATGCTCGACGATGCCCTCGAGCGTACCGCCATAGAAGTCCCATTCGGCGATGCGACCATCGTCCGTGCGCTTGTAGGTGGGAGGCGTGCTCCAGTCCTCGACAAGCGCGCGAGCAGGACCCTTGCGAGGCGTGTCCAGCGAGGCGGCGGCGCGCTGGCGCCAATCGCGACCACGGGCAAAGCGGTCTGGGAAGATCTGGTAGACAATCCCGTCTCGATACCACATGGGCTGGTTCTCGCGTGGCTCGTAGACCGTGATCTGAAATGAGGGCGGGTCGCCATAGGCGAAGGTGCCCTCGCCGGTAGTCCAGCCCTCGCGAGCGCCATAGCGCCAGACCGAACCGTCGGTGGACTCGATGTCAAAGCTGTACCAGACGATACCGGTCTCGGCAGGCGTGTAGGTGGCGGAGTAGCGAGTGCGGTCGCCCAGGGCGGTGCCCCTCATCTCGATGAGTTCCTCACCGTGGGCGTCGGTCCAGACGCGAAGCGTGCAGAACACCACGTCATCGCTCCAGACATCAATGCTGATAGTAACGGTGCCGCCCAGGCGGGCGGCACCAAATGGATCCCTGTAGTCCTTCTCGGACGTAACGTGGCGCGCTCTCAATGACTACCTGTCTCTTCTTTTGTTGTACCTGATGATCTCCGGGTGAAGACCATGGTAGATATCCATGTAGTCGTTGGCGGCTCGGCGCCAGCTGAAGTCCGTGGACATCGCCTGATGCATGAGCTTAGCCCACTCCTCCTTGCTAGTCCAGAAGATTTCGCACGCGCTGAGGATGGTGGCGGACATCTCCTCCGCGTTCATGTTTGCAAACGAGAAGCCCGTACCCTCGCCGGTGAACCTGTTGTAGGGCACGACGGAATCACGGAGACCACCCGTCTCGCGGACGACGGGCAGCGTGCCGTAGTGCATGGCGATCATCTGCGAGAGACCGCACGGCTCGAACTCGGATGGCATGAGCAGGATGTCGCCACCAGCGTACATGCGGTGCGAGAGGGCGTTGTCAAACGCGATGCGCGCGCACATCTGCCCCGCGTACTTCTGGTTGAAGTATGAGAACGCCTCCTCGTGGTCCTTGTCGCCGGTACCGAGGATGGCAACCTGTACGCCGCGGTCCATGAGACCATCCATGGCATAGCGGACAAGGCCGAGGCCCTTCTGATTGGTGAGACGACCGATCGAGACGATGAGCGGGCGGCTGGCATCCTGCTCCAGGCCAAGTTCCTCCTGAAGGGCACGCTTGCACTTCGCCTTGTTGGAGGTGTCCTGGACCGTGTAGCTGAAGGGGACCATCGGGTCGGTGTTGGGATTCCAGATGCCCTGGTCGATGCCGTTGAGGATACCGGTGAGCGCGGTGGCGCGACGGCGGAATATGCCGTCGAGACCTTCTCCGTAGAACGGCATCTGCAGCTCGAGGGCATAGCTCGGGCTCACGGTGGTGAGCCAGTCGGCATAGCAGAGGGCACCCTTCATGAAGTTGATCGACTGGGCGTCGCAGCGCAGCTGATCCGCCGCGGCCGGGATGTTGTCAAGGCCAAGGATGTCCTGAAGCATCTTGTCGCCAAACTGCCCCTGGAACTTGACGTTGTGCACGGTGAAGACCGTCTTGACGTTTTCGCACTGCGGGACTCCCTGGTAGAACTCGCGCAGGAACACGGGACACAGCGCCGTCTGCCAGTCATTGCAGTGCAGGATGTCACACTCCAGCTCGGGCACCCTGCAGATGGCCTCGCACACGGCCTTCGCGAAGAAGGCATAGCGCTCTCCGTCGTCAAAGTAGCCGTAGAGGCTATCGCGCTTGAAGTATGACTCGTTGTCGATGAAGTAGAAGTCCAGGTCCTGGATCGTGAGCTTCTCGATGCCGCAGTAGTCGTTCCTCCATGCGAGGGGAACGTAGAAGTCCGCCACGTGTCGCATCTGGTCTCTGTACTCCTGCGGAATGGAGGAGTACTTCGGAAGAATGACCGCGACCCGTGCACCCGCGTGCTTGAGGGCGCGAGGGAGGGAACCGGCGACATCTGCGAGACCGCCCGTCTTGACGAACGGGACGCACTCAGAACCCGCGAAGAGCACCCTGAGCTTTCTGCGCTTGGCGTTGGTAGTCATCGGCCCTAACCCCGACCCTTCTCTTTGACCAGGATGTTCTCGGGCGTACCCCTGAACTCGGTGCCCGCCGGCACGAGGTTGTTGCGGTCGACGATGGCGTTCTCGATGCGTGCACCGCTCTTGATGACGCAGTCCTGCATGATCACGGAGTCACGAATCGTAGCGCCGGACTCGACGATGACGTTGCGACCGAGAACGCTGCCCGAGACAGAGCCGAAGATGCGGCAGCCCGCCGAGATGAGCGAGTTGGTGACATGGCTTCCCACCTCGTTCTTGGTAGGGGCCGTATCGTGTGCCTTCGTCTTGATGAAGCGGCCTTCGGGGAACAACTCGTCCGAGATGTGCGGATCGAGAAGGTCCATGTTCGAGCGGTAGTACGCCGTCTTGTTGAATATTGGCGCCACGTAACCGTCGAAGCCATACGTCTGGACGTTCACGCGCTCGAAGTCGTTCTGCATGGCTTCGAAGACGTCGAGGTAGTCGGTGGCCGTGTACCAGTCGAACATGTCAAGGAGAAGCTGACGACTCACGATGAAGCAGTCGAGGAAAGACGTGTCGCCAAACACGACACCGTGATGAACGCCGCGGACGCGCCCGTCCTGCACGTCGAACCCCGTGACGTCGATGTCCTTGTCCGCCGCGGTCTTGGTAAGGACCGTGATGTCAGCGCCTGACGCCTTATGCGCCTCGAACATCTTGGTGAGGTCGATGTTATAGACGAAGTTGGCCGTGGAGAAGATCACCGCCTCGGCAGAGCTACGCTCGAAGTAGACCTTGTTGTGGATGAGGTCGCGGAGCAGGAAGCGGGAGCCGGTGCGTGAGGTGCCGAACGCGGACCCTGGCAGGATGAACAGGCCACCGTTCTTGCGGTCGAGGTCCCAGTCCTTTCCTGATCCCACGTGGTCGATGATCGAGCGGTAGTTGTACGGCATGACCATGCCGACCGTGCGGATGCCGCTGTTGACCATGTTGGAGAGCGGAAAGTCGACGAGACGATAGCGGCCGAGGTAGGGCATGGATGCGATGGGCCTCGTGTCGCTCAGGGGTCCAGGGATCTTGGCGGAGTAGTTGCAGGTGATGAGACCAATGAGCTTCTCCATGACTAGTTCTCCCCCTTTCCGACCACGACATCATTTCCGATGACCGCCGTGTCCTTCGTGACGTCCACGCTTCCGACCTCGACGTTCTCCTCGACGCTGGCATTCTCGCCCAGAATCGCCCGGACGACGCACGCGCCTGCCTTGACCCTGGCACCCGGGAGCAGCACGGAGTCGATGACCTGCGCACGCTCGCCGACAAAGGCGTCGGTGGATAGGATCGAGTGCTTGACGGTACCAAAGACCTTGCAGCCGTTGGCAACGAGACAGTCATCGGCGGCGGCGTCCTTGCCGAAGAACGCGGGCGGCCTCGTGGAGGCGTTGCTCATGATCGGGAAGTCGTGGCTGTAGATGTCAAACTCGGGATTGGGGCCGAGAAGGTCCATGCTCGTCTCGTGATAGGAGGAGATGGTGCCCACGTCGCGCCAGAAGCCGTTGAACTCGTAGGTGTACAGGCGCTTGCCGTCAGCGAGGAGCTTCGGGATGATGTTGCTGCCAAAGTCGTGCTCGGAGGTCTGGTCGACGGCATCCTCCTTGAGCGTGTCGACGAGGAGCTTGGCGTTGAAGATGTAGATGCCCATGGAGGCGAGGTTCGAGTCGGGCTTCTTGGGCTTCTCGGTGAACTTGACGATTCTGTCCTCGCTGTCCGTGGTGAGGATGCCGAAGCGGGACGCTTCCTCCCAAGGCACGGGCATGACGGCGATGGTAAGGTCGGCGTTGTGCTCCTTGTGGCTCTCGAGCATCTTGCCGTAGTCCATGCGGTAGAGCTGGTCGCCCGAAAGGATGAGCACGTACTCAGGGTCCTGGGTCTCGATGTACCCCAGGTTCTGGGTCACGGCATCGGCCGTGCCGGCATACCATGCGCCGCCCGTCTGGGTGGCGTACGGCGGAAGGATCGAGACGCCGCCCTCGCGGTCATCGAGGTTCCATGCCTCACCGGTGCCGATATAGGAGTGCAATATGTACGGCCTGTACTGCGTGAGCACGCCCACGGTCGAGACGCCCGAGTTCGCGCAGTTGGAAAGCGCGAAGTCGATGATACGGAACTTTCCACCGAAGGACACCGCAGGCTTGGCAACATTGCTCGTGAGCGCGCCGAGACGGCTGCCCTGCCCGCCGGCAAGAAGCATTGCTACACATTCCTTCTTGCTCATTTCCCACTCCTTTCGATTTCTGTCCAAAGACCAACGCCTTACGAAACTCATCCCTCAATATGCCAGATGTCGGACATGTACTCGCGAATAGTTCGGTCGCTAGAGAAGTATCCCGCCTTGGCGGTATTGTGAAGCGCCGCCTTGTTCCAACGGTTACGATCGGCGTAGTCAGCGGTGAGCTCGTCCCACGCCTGGACGTAGGAGCTAAAGTCCTTGAGGACAAAGTCGGGGTCGTTGTTGGTCATGAGGTAGTCGTAGATTCCCTCGAAGTTGCCGGAGAGTCCCGCGAGGGTGCCGTCGCGGAGCTCGTCCACGATGCGGCCCAGGCGTTCGCGGTCGTCGTTGTACTGGTTCCAAGCCCAGTACTGGCCAGAGGCCTTGAGCGCATCCACCTCCTCGGTGCATAGGCCAAAGATCTTGATGTTCCCCTCGCCCACGAGCTTGGATATCTCGACGTTCGAGCCGTCGTATGTGCCCAGCGTGATCGAGGCGTTCATCATGAGCTTCATGTTGGAGGTGCCCGAGGCCTCGGTGCCCGCCGTGGAGATCTGCTCGGAGATCTCTGCCGCTGGATAGATGACCTGCGCGTTCGAGACCGCAAAGTTGGGTACGAAGGCGACCTTGATCTTGTCGTTGGCACGCGGGTCGTTGTTGACCACGTCGGCGACCGAGTGGATGAGCCTGATGACCTCCTTGGCGAAGGTGTAGCTCTGGGCGGCCTTGCCCGAGAAGATGAACGACGTGGGACGGGGGTCGTAGGTGGGGTCGTCGAGGATGCGATTGTAGATGTCGAGCACCTTGAATACGTTCAGAAGCTGACGCTTGTACGCGTGGAATCGTTTGACCTGCACGTCAAACACCGTGGACGTGTCAAGCACGATGCCCGTGGTCTCCTTGATGTAGGCGGCAAGACGCTCCTTGTCGGCCTTCTTGGCCCTCTCCATCCCCCCGAGGAAGGATGGGTCGTCCTCGAACGGGACGAGCTTCTCGAGCTCCATGGCATCGTCAAGCCAGCCGTCGCCGATGGCGTCGGAGATGAGCCTGGCATAGGGAGGGTTAGCCTGGGCGAGGAAGCGACGATGCGAGACGCCGTTCGTCTTGTTGTTGAACATCTCGGGATAGAGCTGATAGAACTCGTGGAGCACGGACTCCTCGAGAATCGAGGTGTGCAGCGCGGAGACGCCGTTCACGGAATGGCTGAAGATGATGGAGAGGTTTGCCATGCGAACCTGACCATCCCACAGGATGGCGGTCTTGGTGAGCATCTCCTGCCAGTTGTCGAAGGTCTTCGGGAAGCCCTCGCGAAAACGGCGGTCGACCTCCTCGACAAACATGTAGAGCCGTGGCATGAGGTTGCGGAAGGTGTTGATGGGCCACTTCTCCAGGGCCTCGGGCATGACCGTGTGGTTGGTGTACGAGATGGTCTGCTTGCAGATCTTGAACGCGAGGTCGAAGTCGACGTCCTTCTCGTCGACGAGGAGTCGCATGAGCTCGGGCCCGCACATGGCAGGGTGGGTGTCGTTGGTGTGGATGCATACGTGATCGCCCAGGTGCTCCCAGTCGGCGCCATATTCGCGCTCGTAGTTGCGGAGAATGGTCTGCAGGCCTGCCGAGACGAACAGGTACTCCTGCTTGAGTCGCAGGATGCGACCATGCTCGCCCGAGTCGTTGGGATAGAGGATCGTCGAGATGGCCTCGACGTCGGAGCGGAACTTGTTGGCCTTGGCGTAGTCGCCCGCGTTGAAGGCGTCGAGGTCGAAGTCCTCGGTATAGGGCTCGGCACTCCAAAGGCGCAGCGTGTTCACGGTCTTGCCGCCATAGCCGACGATGGGCACGTCGTATGGGACGGCACGGACGAGGTCCCCGCCCTCCTGGGTGAACCAGAAGCGCCCGGTGCCGTCCTCGTGGCGTACGACCTGGCCACCGAACTGCACGACCACGGAGCTGGCGTACTTGCGCGTCTCCCAGGGAAAGCCGTTTGCCAGCCAGTTGTCGGTCTTCTCCACCTGGCGCCCGTCCTCGATGCACTGGCGGAAGAGGCCGTAGCGATAGCGCATGCCGTTGCCATTGCCCGAGATGCCCTCGTGCGCCATGGAGTCGAGGAAGCACGCCGCAAGGCGCCCGAGACCGCCATTGCCGAGACCCGGATCGACCTCTTGGCGGCAGAGGGTCTCGATGTCGGAGCCCATGTCGGAGAGGGCGTCGGCCACGACGTCGCGACAGCCGAGGTTAAGCAGGTAGTTGTCAAGAAGCGGACCGAGCAGGAACTCGAGCGAGAAGTAGTAGACCTCCTTCTCGCCATTCTCCGGGGTGCCGGCAGAGATGTTGCGCGACCTGCTAGCGATGAGCTTTGCCAGCACCGAATAGCGTTCCCTGTTGGTGAGGTCCTCGAACTTCTTGCCGATCTCAGCCATGCACATCCCGCGATACTGCCGCTCAAAGTCCTGCTTGTCCTTGAAAACGCTCATGTTTCTCCTATTTTTCTGACGGACGGAAGCGTGTCGCCACGACGGATGCCACTCCCCCACAAGAAAGGACCGGGGCATACCTCGTAACGAGACTTGCAGTTGGGGCCGCCCGAGAGCGACCCCAATAGTTTACTTCGTTGATGCTGTCGCGTTGGTAGTGGTCTTGTTGGCCGTCTGCTTCTTTTCTGCCGCACCACCCTGCTTCTTGGCGGTGGTCGCTGGCTTGGCGGACGCCTTCGTCTTGGTCGCCGTCCCCTTGGCCGCCGTGGCCGCCGGCTTGGTGGCAGTGGCCTGCTTGGCCGTCTCGTCCTTCTTCGCCGGCTTCTTCTTGAGGTCACCCACGCGCTTGAACACGATGCCCGCCAGTGGCGGGACGCGAATCACGATGGAGCTGGAACGACCGTTCCAAGACCCTGGCTTGGTCTCGATCCTACCCTTGTTTGAAACGCCAGACCCACCGAAAACCTCGTCATCGGAGTTGAATATCTCCTGATAGACACCCTCGCGAGGAAGACCGAAGCGGAAGCCCTCACGGGCGTTCACATCAAAGTTGATGAGAATCACGAGGTCGTCCTCTGGCTTGTCCCCCTTGCGCATGAAGGAGACGATCGACTGCTGCGCATTGTCGGCGTCGATCCACTCAAAGCCCTTCTGCTCGAACGAGTCCTCCCAGAGCGCCGGATGCTCGTTGTAGAACTTGTTGAGCGCCGCAATGAAGGTCTGCTGGTGCGCATGGGTCTCGTAGTTCTCCGCCAGGAAGTACTGGATGCCCTCGTAGTAGCGCCACTCGATGTACTGGGCGATCTCGTTGCCCATGAAGTTGAGCTTGCCACCAGAGTGCATGATCTGATAGAAGGCGAGCGTACGCATGCCCGCAAACTGACGCCAGTAGTCACCCGGCATGCGCGTGATAAGCGAGCACTTGCCATTGACCACCTCGTCATGGGAGAGCGGGAGGATGAAGTTCTCGTTGAACTGGTACATCGTGGAGAACGTGATCTTGCGATGGTTCCCTGGTCGCCAGGGGAAGTCGGTCTGCATGTAATGCAGCGTGTCGTTCATCCAACCCATGTCCCACTTGAAGTTGAACCCTAGGCCACCTACCTCGGGCGGCCGGGTGACGAGCGGCCACGCGGTCGACTCCTCGGCAATCATCATGACGTCGGGATGGGACGTTCCGACCAGGGTGTTGCACTGGCGGACGAACGCGACGGACGCGTCGTCCTCCTCGGTGCCGCGCTTGTTGAACTTCTTCAGCCGTGGGTCATCGACGCCGAAGTTGAGGTAGAGCATGCTCGTGACGCCATCCATGCGAACGCCGTCGGCGTGGTACTCCTCTATCCAGTAGATGAGGTTTGAGACGAGAAACGTGCGGACCTCGCCGCGCGAGAAGTCAAACTTGTGGGTACCCCAGTTGGGGTGAATCTCATGCTCGTAGAGCATCGTGCCGTTGAAGTTGGCAAGACCCTGCTCGTCGGCGCAAAAGCCGCCAGGCACCCAGTCAAGGATCACGCCGATGCCCGCCTCATGGCAGGCGTCGACGAAGTGCATGAACTGCGTGGGCTCGCCATAGCGTGAGGTGGGAGCGAAATAGCCCGTGGGTTGATAGCCCCAGGAGCCGTCGAAGGGATGCTCCATGACGGGCATGAGCTCGATGTGCGAGTAGCCCATCTTGCTGACGTAGGCGACGAGCTCGTTGGAGAGATCGTCATAGCTGTAGTAGGTTCCGCGCTGAGCCGGGAACTGATCTCCGGGACCAGGCCAAGTGCCATCCTCGCGGGGTTCTCCCTGCGGCTCGTCTCCGTGCCGCCTCCAGCTGCCCAGATGTACCTCGAAGATGTTGAGGGGACGCTTGCGGATGTCCGCCTTGGCTCGGGCGCCGAGCCAGGCACCATCCTTCCACGCGTAGTCGTCGATCCTCGCCGCGCGCGAGGCGGTACCCCCGGGCACCTCTGCAAAGAAGGCATAGGGGTCGGCCTTGTAGAGCCTGCGGCCGTCATCCAGCACGAGCAGATACTTATAGAGATGGCCCAGCTCGACGCCTGGGACAAAGCCCTCCCATACACCGCCCGAAACCGTCTCCTTGAGGGGGCTTGCGCTCTCGTCCCACTCGTTGAAGTCACCGATCACGTAGACGTCGTGCACGCCAGGGGCCCAGACGGCAAAGTGAAAGCCTCTGGTTCCGTCATCGTCAACGGCAGGGTGGGCACCCATCTTCTCGAAGCTCCTGTACCACTCGCCCTTTGCGAGAAGGTACAGGTCGTCATTGCTGAGATACAGGGAATTGTCACGCGTATCCATACTCGCTCCTATGAGTTCCCTGGCCCGTTACCTGCGGACCGCCTGCCTGACACCGCGTAACGGTGTCAGGAATTCTCCTTGCTGGTAGATTCTATCAATAAAACCCTGCTGTCTATCGGGTTCCGTACGCGTGCGCGGTCATTGATACCGTGCGCGGGCGCCCGGACAGAACGGCGAGGCTGGTATATGCTTCTGGCATCGCTTTATACGAGAGGAGTGAGATGCCCACGGAAACCCAGGGGGCCAGACGCGAACGCGCGATCGAGGTGTGCCGTCGCATGGGCGAAATGTACCCCAAGGTGGAGAGCGCGCTTACCTATGGGTCACCGTTTACGCTCGTAATCTGCGTGCTTCTCTCCGCCCAGACGACTGATGCCGCCGTGAACCGGGTCACGCCGGAGCTTTTTCGTCGCTGGCCGACGCCACGGGCCATGGCGGAGGCAGATGCCGACGAGGTCGGCGAGGTCATACGGACCATTGGGTTCTGGCGCTCGAAGGCCAAGCACTGCATTGAGGCCTCGCGGATGATCGTCGCTGACTTTGACGGCGAGGTCCCTGGCACCATGGAGGACCTCACCCGCCTTCCCGGCGTTGGCCGCAAGACCGCCAACATCGTGCTCAACAAGGCGTTTGGGATCTGCGAGGGCATCGCCGTGGACACGCACGTGTACCGGATCGCCTCTCGTCTCCGTCTTACCGGGGCGCCCACCCCGCTTGCCGCCGAGCAGGACCTTCTCGCCATCATCCCAAAGGACCTGTGGCCACCCGTCAACGAGCAGTGGATTCACTTTGGACGCGAGGTCTGCTCGGCGAGAAACCCACGGTGCGCCGAATGCAGGCTGGCGGACATCTGTCCGTCGGCGGGTCAGCCGAACCGATACTTCAAGGGAAAGTCCGCGTAGCGCGGGTTCGCCCAGCGAGACATGGGGCCTGTCGGACGCAGACCTGCTCCGTGCGGAGGGTTTCTCGCAAGAAATCGTCCGCGCGGCCACTTTCTTGGTGTGAAACGTCGCGTGCGGACGGCTTCTGCATGAAAACCGTCCGCACGCGACGCAATCATCATCAAGACGCACTCGATGCACGTATTAGATGCGAGCAAGCGCCTGGTCGAGGTCGGCGATGATGTCGTCCACGTCCTCGATGCCCACGGAGAGACGAATGAGGTCCTCGGAGAGATGCGCGGCCTGAAGCTGCTCGGCCGTGAGCTGCGAGTGGGTCGTCGAGGCCGGGTGGATGATAAGGGACTTGGCGTCACCGACGTTGGCGAGGTGCGTGAAGAGACGGACGTTGTCGACGACCTTCAGACCAGCCTCGCGACCACCCTTGACGTCGAAGACCACCACGCCGCCAAAACCATGCCTGAGAATGCGAGCGGCGACCTCATGCGACGGGTCGCCCTCGAGTCCGGAATAGCGAACCCAGGCGACCTTGGGATTCTCGCTGAGCCACTTCGCCACGGCGAGGGCATTGTCCGAGTGGCGCTGGACGCGCAGCGACAGGGTCTCCAGGCCGATGCCGATGATCTGGGCGGCGTACGGCGAGAGCGTGGGCCCGAAGTCACGAAGCTTGTTGGCAAGAACGCGCGTGGAGAAGGGCGCGGAGGGAGCGGCGTCGGCGAAGACGACGCCGTGATAGGAGGGGTCAGGCGCGGTGATGGTCGGGAACTTGCCGGGCGTCTTCTTCCAGTCGAACTTGCCCGTATCGATCACTGCGCCGCCAAGCGTGACGCCGTGGCCACCTATCCACTTGGTCAGCGACTCGATGACGACGGCCGCACCATCCTCTGCCGGACGATAGAGATACGGCGTCGCGAAGGTGTTGTCGACGAACACGGGCACGGGCTCGGGAAGGGAGTTAGCCGCGCCGACAAGGGCGGGCACGTCGGCGACGTCGACAAGCGGGTTGCCGATGGTCTCGACGTACCAGAGCTTGGTGTTGGGCTTGGTGTTGGCGACAAAGGCGTCGATGTCGTTGTTCTCGACGAACGTGGTCTCGACACCGAGGGCCGAAAGGGAGTGGAGGAAGATGTTCCACGTCCCGCCGTAGAGCGAATCGGATGCCACGATGTGGTCGCCCGCACCCACGATGTTGGTGATGGCGAGGACCTCGGCCGCATGGCCGGAGGCAACCGCCACGGCACCGGTACCACCCTCGACGGCGGCCACGCGAGCGGCAACGGCATCGGTGGTGGTGTTGGTGAGACGTCCGTAGACGTTGCCTGGCTTGGCGAGCGCGAACTTGGCGGCACCGTCGGCGGCATCATCGAACTGGAACGCGGCGGAGGCGTAGATGGGCAGCGCTGCGGCGCCGGTGGTGGGGTCGGGGGTGAGGCCGGCATGAATCTGCAGGGTGTTGAAGTGCTTCTCGGGATCTTGGGCGAAGGTGGGATCGAGTTCGAAGGCCATGATGGGTTCCTCTCTGTATGTGTGCAGCTGTCGTGCGGATATGGACATCCGACGAGGGGTGGATGGCTCCGTGACCTGAGTCACGACCGCGCAAAAAGGGTTGCTCCATGGATTGCTGAGGGCGACTATGCCCGGACTCGACCAAAGAAGATACGCGCGATAGGTACCCGGAGCCTAGCGGAGTCCGGGCTTGCGCATGAACAGTCCCATGCAGATGAGGGTGTTGTATGTATGCCTCTTCTTCATGGCGAGAATCATAGAAGATTCCTAGGGAATGTCAACCACATCCATGAACAATGTCGGACGCACAACAAAAAAGAGACCCGGCACATACCGGATCCCAACGTACCGAACGAATCATACCGCCCTTGGTGACTAGTAGTTGACGCTCTGCTGCTCGAAGTAGCTCTGCGGATGGTTGCAGACCGGGCAGACCTCGGGAGCCGTGGCCCCGACGTGCAGGTGACCGCAGTTGAGGCACTTCCAGACCTTCACGCCCTCACGCTCGAAGACCTCGCCCTTTTCGACGCGCTCGGCGAGCCTGTTGTAGCGCTCCTCATGAGCCTTCTCGACATCTCCGACCAGGGCAAACCGCGCGGCGATTTCTGTGAAGCCCTCCTCACGCGCAGTGGCGGCAAAGCCGGCGTACATCGTGGTCCACTCGTAGTTCTCGCCGGCGGCGGCATCATGGAGATTGGTGAGGGTATCGGGCACGGCACCGTCATGGAGGTACTTGAACCAGAGCTTGGCATGCTCTGACTCGTTACCCGAGGTCTCGGTGAAGATGTCCGAGATCTGGACGTATCCGTCCTTCTTTGCCTGGCTCGCGTAATACGCATACTTGCGGTTGGCCTGAGACTCACCGGCGAAGGCCGTCTCAAGGTTCTTCTTGGTCTGAGAGCTTTCGAAATCGACTGCCATTGCGTTCTCCTCTTCTCCCCATGGGGACCGAATAGCACATCGTCGGACGCCTACACCTGCCAGAGCCCGTCGCTCAGCTGACACATGCCTTCGTTTTGGAGCTCTTCCAGGATGGAAAGGACCTCCTCGATATGCACGCCAATTATACCCACTCCCATCTCCTCCCTAGACAGCTCCTGCCAAACGGTCTCGAGTTCCACGCCGTCGCAGTGGGCGAGAAGTATGCGGAGCGTCTCGGCACGGCGCTGGCGATGGGACCCCTCGAAGCGCGACTGCCGCACGTGCGTGGACGACCTTCTCGACGGGTTGGGCACGTTCCTCTTGAGCCAGGCCCCGTAGTCGAGAAGCGCGTAATACCAAGAACGCGGATCGTCCGCCGGGTCATGGGCGTCAGGAGGACAGCAGGTACGCACGAGTGGCACCAAGGCTGTGTCGGATACCTGCTCTGACGTGGGAAAGAGCTCGTGCAGAAAGACGGTGCGCACGTTTGTCTCGAGGTAGGCGGCCGGCAGATCGAAGGCAAACGCACGAACGCCCGCAGCCGTCGCTGGACCAACGCCCGGGAGCGCCTCGAGGGCATCCTGATCGCTCGGCACCTCTCCCCCAGACCCGGACACCACCTGCGCGGCATGAAGGAGTGCGATGGCACGACGGTTGTAGCCGAGTCCCTGCCACTCCTCGAGCACGTCGGCCGATGACGCGGCGGCAAGCGCATCCACCGTGGGGAAGCGCTCGAGCCAACGCTGCCAGCGGCCATCCACGCGTACCACCTGCGTCTGCTGGAGCATCGCCTCCGAGACCCATACCGCATAGGGATCGTGGGTTCGGCGCCATGGAAGGTCGCGGTAGAGTTCCGTTCCGCGCGCGAGCACCCGCGAACGGAACTCGTCGAGACGAACGTCTCGCATGCAGCCTAGCCTTCCGCCGCCACGGCCGCCCCATCCGGGCTCACGAGATCGAAGCCGCCCGTATAGCGCGGCACCCTGCCGCGCACGACCACATCGTACAGGCTCACAGAGGCAAGGAACTCGCGAAGCATGCCCTCGGCACTGCACCACACCGGATTGAAGTGGCATTCGGGCATGAACGGACACGGTTCGTTGTTCTCGCCAGCGTATTCGCAGGTGGAAACCAGAATCGGTCCCTGGACGGCCACGACGAGCTGCAGGAGCGTCGTCTCCTTGGGGTCGATGGCCAGCTTCATGCCACCCCGAGCCCCACGGAGACTTTCGACGATTCCTGCGAGCGCGAGGTCATGCTGAATGGAGCGAGCGAAGGAGTAGGGTATGTCGTTCTCTTGGGCGGCAGCGCGCACCGAGACAACACAGCCGGGAGATCTCACCAGATCAGAGAGCATGCGCAGTGCGTAGTCGGTCTTTCTCGAGATTTCCAACGCTCCTCCTCAACCTATCGGCGACCAGCGCCGGATCCTGCTTCTTTGTCTTCCTCGTCCCAGTCCAAGACCTGCCAGTCGCGTGCACGCGACATCTCCGCCATCGCATGATTGGGACAAACCGCAAAGGAACCCTCACGTGCAACCGAAAGGATGCCCAGGTCACTGCGATGATCGCCGTATGCGTAGGCAAACTCCCAGGCACCAGGACCATAATGGGCATCACACCAGCGCACGGACGCCCAGACCTTCTCGGCGCCCTCGACTACGGTCCCAAGCACCCTGCCGGTATAGTTATCGTGCTCGTCCCGTTCCATCTCGGTGGCGATGTATCCGTCGGCGCCAACCGCAAGGGCAGCCCTGCGAGCGATGCCGGAGAACGTTGCCGACACGAGTAGCGTCTTGCAGCCCTCCTCGTGTCTGCGGGCGATCTCGCGAACGGCCACTGGCCTGATGCGATCCGCCATCACCTCGTCGTAGAACGAGGAGAGGAGATCGTCCACCTCGTTTGCGGGATGGCCACCGAATGCCCCGAAGACAAGCTCACGGGCCTCGTTCTGGCGTTTCGGAAGGCCGAGCTTGTAGCGCACCCCCCACCACCCGAGGGCGACCACGCGCTTCGGAGAAACCAGTCCATGACGCCACAGATATGTGGCAAGAAGTGCGCCCGACTGACCACGGACAACGGTGCCGTCAAAGTCAAAGACGGCCACGCGCACCATTTCTGATCTGCTGCCTGTCCCCACGAGCCCCCCAACGTCTCGTCCGCGCACACGGATGGCGTATATATGTTAGTTTGGTTCCCACACAATGGGAGTCCGCTTGTGTCCCATCGCATAAATTGCAGATACCACATAGCAATTGTCGGATACACCAGACCCGCTGCAACATGGAAAAGGAGCCCCATCTCTGGGGCTCCTCGTATGTGCAATGGCGGGATATGCGGGGCTCGAACCCGCGACCTCCGACGTGACAGGCCGGCGCTCTAACCAGCTGAGCTAATACCCCGGGTGCCTTGCGCGAACGTTATTCTACACAGAAGAGCACGATCATGTCTAGCAGCTAATCAAAAAACTTGCCTCGTCGCCATAAAACCCATCCCTACTCAAGCGCAACGTCCGTCGTGGCGCCCGTGGAGTCGGTCACATGAACCGTGGATTCGTTGAGCACGGCCGCGGTTATCTCGCCCGAGCCAGAGACGGTGTCTCCATCGGAATCGGTAACGAGGGTGGGCAGGGAGTCCGATCCCAGCATGTAGGCCGCGACATCCCATGTGCCGTCCGCGTTGTCCTCGGGAACCACCAGAACGTTGTTGTAGATGAGCAGCGAGAATGGCGTACCGTCGACACCGAAGACGGTTGCGGGGCTGTTGACGCCGTCGTCACCGACCACGGTCCAGAGACCGTCGCTCTGCCGCGAGAGGGTGAAGACGACTCCGTCGTACGTCACGCCGCCCTCCGGCACGACAACGGAGTTCGAAGACGAGCTCGATGATGTCGTCTGATCGGTGCCAGTGGAGTCGTCCGACGAATCCTCGTTGCCCGTCGCGCACTTGACGATGGAGAATATGGCGACCAGCACGAGAATGGCGGCGGCCACCACGATGACGATGCGACGTGGATCGATGACGGACCTCGAGCCGCGCCCATGACGTGTCTCGAAACGGTGCTCGGCGTTGGCGCGCGCCCTGTCGGCCGCTTCGGAGGCGTTGCCTCGATTGGTCACGCGAGCCCCCTGGCCGGCCGAGAGCGTGTCAAGCATATCGGCACGAGCCGCAGAGGCACGCGTCTCGCGCTCCTCGTCCGCGCGCGTCACGTCGATGGGCCGACCGGATGCGGAAACCTCCCTCATGCGTGGCGTTGACACAGAGCGGCGTGTGGGCGCGGGCTGACCCGCAGTATGACGCGCATGTCTGCCTGCGCCCTGGTTGCTATCGTTTCTGCTGGTTGCCATGGTGGCTCCCTTCGTTCATCCTGCTAGAGCTCGCGCCGCGCCTCGATGGCACGACCCAACGTGACCTCGTCGGCATACTCGAGGTCCCCACCCACGGGCAACCCACTTGCAAGCCTTGTCGCCCTCACGCCCAGGGGCCTGATGATGCGCGAGAGGTATGTCGCGGTCGTCTCGCCCTCCACGTCGGGGTTCATGGCCAGTATGACCTCCTGGACCTCCCCTGACGCAAGTCTGGCGAGAAGCTCCCTCACGTGCAGCTGCTCGGGTCCGATCTTGTCCATGGGTGAGATCACCCCGCCCAGGACGTGATACAACCCATGATACGCGCCCGTACGCTCCACCGCAGAGACGTCACGCGGTTCGGACACCACGCAGATGACGGTCTGGTCGCGCGAGGAATCCGCACATATGTCGCAGGTATCTCGGGTCGCATAGTTAAAGCAGGTGGGGCAGAAGTGCACCTGCGCCTTGACCTCGAGGATTGCCGACGAGAGACGCCTTGCCTCCTCGGAGTCGGCCTCGAGGATGTGGTATGCGATGCGCTGGGCCGACTTGGGACCAATGCCGGGTAGTCTCCCGAGCTCGTCGAGAAGACGCTGCAGGGCGTGTCCGTCGCTGGTTTCGAGTTTCACGACTAGAACAACCCCGGTATGTTGAGACCGTTGGTGACGGAGCCGATCTGCTGCTGTGCGGCGGCATCGGCGGATTCGAGGGCCTCGTTGACAGCGGCTACGATCATGTCCTGGAGCATCTCGACGTCCTCTGGATCCACGGCCTCGGGGTCGATGGCTATCTCCTTGAGCCGCAGGTCTCCCGTCACGGTCACCTTGACCATGCCACCACCTGCCGAGGAGGTGACCTCGGTGGATGCCGCCTTCTCCTGCGCCGCGATGAGCTGCTCCTGCATCTTGCGGGCCTGTGCCATCATCTGGTTGCGATTCATGCCACCCTGCCTACCGTATCCACCCTTTGGCATATCTGTTCCTCTCGTCGGATGACAAGACGAGCCAGCCGTTCGCGGCTACTCGTCATCGTCCTCGTATTCTTCCCCGTCGTAGACGGGCTCGTCAGCGTCGGTCTCGGTGGTGTCATCTACCATCTCGTCGGTGCCTTCGCCATTCTCCTCAATGACCGTCTTGATGCTCTGTCCGAAGGCGTCCTCGAGCATCGACGCAATGCTTGCGAGCTCGGTGGGAAGCGGGGCGTCATCGATGGGCGCAGGCGTGACGGCGGGCGCAGGCGCAGGCGTGGGCTGCGGGGTTGGCGAGACGGGCACCGGGTCAAGGTCCTCCTCGTACGCCGTCGCGTCCCCGTCGTCATACGGGACGGGATCCTGTGCGACCGCGGGAGAGGACTGCGGCGTCGGGTCCCATGGCATCGGGTAGCTCTGGACGGGAGCGGGCGTCGGCTGCGGGCTGACCGTCGGCCGTGTGGTCGGCTGAGGGGCTGGTTGCGGGACCTTTGCCCTGTCGGCGCGGGCAATTGCCTGGTTGGCAAGGCTTGACTCGACGTACACGAGCTCTCGGGGACCGACGATCCGCGAAACGACGGGAACGATGACGTCGCGAACGTCGCTGCGCTCGAGCATGCGCGCCGCGAAGTGCGAGCCCTTGGGGAGCGAGATGGTGAGCTTGGACCCATCATCCGAGACGGCCGAGGAGCACATGAGCAGGGAGCCCTTCGAGGGGACCCGGGAGACGAGCTCGTTGACAACGTCACGCCACGTGCGTTGGAGCTCGCCATCGTCCATGGGAGCGGCCGTCTGCGCGGGCTGTGGACTTCGTACGGGCTGCGGGGCAGGTGCCGCCTGCGGCCGTGGCGCCTGCGTGGGCTGGGCCTCCGGCTGCTGCACCGGCTGGGTTTTCGGCTGGGGTGCGGGCGTCGGCTGTGCGGCGGGATGTGCGACCATGCCGGGTACGGAGAGCGCGGCCACCTGCCGTTCGAGATCCGCCACGCGCTCGGCAAGTCCGTCGAGCGAGAGATCCGTCTCCGGTCGGGCGATTCGCGTGAAGGCAATCTCGAGAACGAGACGCTGGTTGGTGGCTATACGCATGTCATTGGATGCATCACCGAGAATGGCGAGCACACGCGCGACGCGATCCACGGAGCCAAACTCGTGGGCCTCACGCTGCAACGACTCTGCGTCAGCCACCGAACCCGCGATCACGTCCTGCGACGTGCCCACAGCAGAGACCACATAGACGTCACGCACGTGCGCCGCGAGTTCGCGGGTGAACTGCATGAGGTCGCGTCCCTTGTCCACGAGCCGCCCCACCGTCTCGAAGAGCGCGGGCACGTCTCGGCGGGCAAGCGCCTCGGTCACCGACCCAAGCACCGAGCCCGAAACCTCGCCGAGAAACTCCTGTGCGACGGCGCGCGAAACGTCACCAGCGCCATACGTGGAGATCTGCTCGAGAGACGTGAGCGCATCCCGCATGCCACCGTGCGCGTGCCGGGTTATGAGCTCAAGGGCCTCCTCGTCGTAGGTAAAGCCCTCCTGCGAGCAGATATAGGCAAGATGGGCCTGAATCTCGTCGGCGCCGATTGCGTGGAAGTCGAAGCGCTGGACGCGAGAGAGCACCGTGGCGAGAATCTTCTGCGGATCGGTGGTGCACATGATGAAGACGACGTGGCTTGGGGGCTCCTCGATGGTCTTGAGCAGCGCGTTGAACGCTGCCTGCGTAAGCATGTGGACCTCGTCGATGATGTAGACCTTATACGCGCCGCGCACCGGCGCGTAGTTGACGCGCGAGATGATCTCCTCGCGCACGTTGTCGACGCCGGTATTGGAGGCGGCGTCAAGCTCGATGACATCGGGGTGGTCGCCCGCAGCGATGAGACGGCAATCCTCGCACTCGCCGCAGGGAAGCCCATCAAGACCGCTCTTGCATACGAGTGCCTTTGCGAGGATGCGCGCCATGGTCGTCTTGCCCGTGCCGCGAGGCCCGCAGAACAGATACGCATGGCTCGTACGCCCGTCGAGCACGGCACGCTCGAGGGTCTCAACGACGTGCTTCTGGCCGACGACCTGCTCGAAGGTCGCTGGGCGATACTTTGTGTAGAGCGATTCCATAACGCCTCCGCATGGGGAGTCAGTGTCCGAGTGACTAGTATACCCGCGCTGAGCATGAGACCCCGAGCCCAAATTGACCGTCCGGTTTGGCTGGTTAGCCAGATGTCACGGATAACGACATAATCCACGCGACATCACCCGGCGTAATGTCGTTATCCGTGACATCTGGCTAACCTACGCAGCCCATTACGTCCGTCGGCGCGGCGATGGCGCTTCGAGCCCCCGACGGATGAAGAAACGTCAAAAAAAGAGGGTCCGCAGAAAAGTTGCGGACCATCCAGGGAAAGTGTGGCCAAGCCGGGAAGGAAGGGAGGAGTCGCTCAGACCACATCATGGTCGTATCATGCGCCCTTCCTCCTCTCCGGAAACGAATCTGGCATAAGAGGTCGCCCATGCGGCGCAAGTCGCGGACAAACCCGTCCATCTCCATACGAATGGTTCTCCGACACCTTGCGCCGCCGTGTGCCATGCATGGAATCGGGGCCAGCCCAAAGGGGGCCGGCCCCGACGAAAAGGGTGCGAGTGGGAGTGAGGAGGGCTTAGTCCTCCGCGCCGCCTTCATCATCGGTGACGTCGGCAGGGTGGGCCGCCTGCTCCTTGAGCGCCTTGTTGGTCTTCACGGCCTTGTAGCCGAGAAGCGCTCCGAGGGCCACGAGCACGGCCGTGCCGCCGTAGACGCCATACTGCCAGGGAGCGATGCCATACTTCACGGATGACCCGGGCGCAAGGCCGTTCATGGCGTTGGAGTTGACGACGGTGTAGCAGACGTTGTGCATGGCCGTACGCATCGCCGCCACGATGTCGGCCTTATCGGCGTTAGCGATGCTGCCGGTCATGGCAGAGTATGTGAGCTGCAGATCATTGCCTGCGAGCAGGGACGGGTCCTTCTCCATGTATCCGTAGAGGTTGAAGTCGGTGATGACGGCGCCACGGAAACCCCACTCGTCGCGCAGCAGGCCGGTGAGAAGGCTCTTGCGGCCGCCCGCCCACTCGGTGCCGACATAGTTGAACGAGCTCATCACGCCCGTGCACCCCGGCATCTTCTTGGTGGACATGGTGCCTTGGTCATCCGAGATGTACTTCATGTCGACGGAGGGCCTCTTGACGGCGATCTCGAACTGCCGCAGGTAGCATTCGCGCATGGTCTGCTCGGTCGCCCAGGTCATGACGTGCTGGATGCGGTAGGACTCCTGGTCGTTGAGGGCGAAGTGCTTCACGTAGGCATAGCAGCCACGGGAGGCGGCACCTTGGATCTCGGCGGCGCAGATCGTGCCACCGAGCACGGGATCTTCGGAGAAGTACTCGAAGTTGCGGCCAGCAAACGGCGAGCGATGCGTATCGCAGGCGGGTGCGTACCATCCGCTGTAGCCGGAGGCGAGAGCCTCCTCGCCCACGGCCTGTCCGACCTGCTCGATGAGATCCGCGTTCCAGGTCTGGGCCATGAGGTACTCGGAGCAGTACGAGCAGTTGCCCGTAGAGCCGGTGAGGCTCGTGAAACCGGCGGGGCCATCGGGGTCGGAGGTCGCGGGCTTGGAGATGGAGGCGACCTCGGCCGTGTTGTATGCGGCATCGTTGATGACGGCGGTCATCTCGCTGACGTTGATCTGGTCGAGCAGGGAATCCCAGAGCTCGTCATCGTAGTCGACGCCTCGAAGGTCGATGAGCGAGAGTCCGTTGTTGGCGCCGGTCGTAGGCATCGCGACAGTTGTGTCCTGCTCGTACTCGTACGGAGCGATGGTGATGCCGCAGTCGGCGGAGTCACGATCCCTTGCTGCATCGGGGAAGGTACCCTTGAAGTCGTCGCGCGAGAAGGCCGTGCAGTTGTTCTCCATGTACTGCGTGCAGTCATCGAACTGGTTGGAGAGGGTGGTCCCGGTGACCTCGTCGGTGGTATAGGTCTGTCCGGAGATGGTCAGGCTCTTTGAGTCGACGACGGTGTGCGAGTCGGTGCGCAGGCTGATCTCATAGTCGCCCGAGTCGAGCACGAAGCCGCTCTTGTCCGAGTCCCACGAGGCCATGCTGCGCACGGGGAAGGTGACCTCGACGGCCTCGGAGGCTCCCGCCGCCAGCTCGCTCGTCTTGGCGAAACCGCCAAGCACGACGGCGCTCTTGGCCGTGCCTCCCTTGACGTACGGGGCGGCATAGTAGACCTCGACGACCTGCTTGCCTGCCACGGAACCGCTGTTGGTGACGGTAACGGAGACCTTGACGTCATCGCCGCTCACCTCAACGGAGTCGAGCGTCTCGGCAAAGGTGGTATAGGAGAGGCCGTAGCCAAACGGGAACACCACGGCAGAATCGTAGTCGAAGCCAGGATAGTCGCCTGCCGCCGCCTCTACGGCAGCCGTCTCGTAGTAGCGGTAGCCATAGTAGATGCCCTCCTTGTATTCCACGAAGTATGCGGTGCCGTCTGCCTTGAACCCATTGGGGTTGGAGTCGTAGAAGCCGGAGACGTCCGTGTACTGCTTGCCACCGAAGTTGTCGAAGGTCGGATCGGCGGTGAAGTCGGCGGCCCAGATGTCGGTCGTCTTGCCGGACGGGCTCATGGCACCAACCAGGAGCTGGCCAACGCCGTTGGAGCCGGCGGCGCCGAGCGAGCCGATATGCAGGATGGCATCGACCTCGTACTCTCCGCTCATGAGAGGGCCAAGCTCCATGGTGGTGGAGGCATTGATGAGGACGATCACCTTGCTGCAGGCGGACTTGGCCGCAGCGATGAGACCCTTCTCCTCCGCAGTGAGTTCGAGCTCATGCTGGCCGGCGACGTAGTTCGTCGTCTCGCTGTTCTCGGTGAAGGCCGATGAGACGCCCGAATCGACATCGCCCTTGAGGTCGCGAGAGAGGTCCCCGCCCTCGCCGCCGCCACGTCCGAGGACGATGACGGCGGTAGTGCCCGCGATGGAGCTCTGGGCATCGGACGAGTAGTCCGCCCATGGAATCTCACCTATGTAATAGGCGGCCGTGGAGGGGTCATCCATCGTGATGGCCGCCTTGGGATAGCTGGCATAGCTGCTGCTGATGAACTTGAAGGCCGTGTCGTTGATGGTGAGGCCCGCGTTGGCGATGCCCTGGTAGAGGTTCACGCAGTCAGAGGCGTCAACGGTTCCGGATCCGGCACCACCGTAGACGGGGTCTGCGGCATAGCGACCGAGAAGGCTGATGGTCGTACCGGCGGCAAGCGGCAGCGCGCCGTTGTCGTTCTTGAGCAGAACGGCCCCCTCCTCGACGACCTGGGCCACGATCTTGGTCGCGGCCTCCTTTGCCTGGTTGCGCCCGCGGTAGGCGGCCTTGTAATACGTTGAGTCCCAGTTCTCCGAGCCCTCGGCGTGGATGACGGTGGTCGGACGACCTCCAAGGTAGTGGTTGAGCAGCGAGCTATAGCTGTTCGAGGCGACGTTGACGGCCGCTGCGGCACCAAGCGAGACGACCGCGCCGGTGGTCTGCGCCACGAACTTCCTTCTTGTAACGGTCTTTGGATTCCTTGCCATGCGAATCTCCTTCTGTCGTTCTCCCGCCCACTCCCACGCACGGGGAGCTCCCGTACTATCACGAACTTAGGCCAGAGGCCGTCCCGCTTTTGCACCTCGGCGCAACTTGCCGCCAAGACGGCGCAGGTTGCAGAGAAACGCGGCCCCTCGGGGGCCGACGGACCTTGGGCACGAGACGAGAAAGGCGCACCGCCCCAGGTGTGGACGGTGCGCCTTTGGCCATACGGTGTCCTAGCTCAGGCGCGGCTCTCGCGTCTATCCGACCTTGCCCACGGGAACCTCGTCAGAGGTCTTGACCTCGGTGTCGGGCGCAGTGAGCGGATCGACCTTGTAGGTCTTGACACGATCGTCGTCGATGACGCCGGACCAGTTGAGACCGAAGCAGAAGTCGTAGGTGTTGCCCTCGGAGTCGACGTAGCACTCCATGTCGCGGGGCACGTCCTCCTTGTCGCCCTCGACGGCCTCCATGTCGATGGGCATCTGGTGGTTGAGCAGGCCGTAAGGCTCCGCAGAACCAGCGATGATGTGAGCGAAGGCCTCGTCGGTGATGGACTCAAAACCCCAGAGGATGACGTCGGCGTAGCTCTCGATCTCACCGAAGCACATGGGGCGGTCAGCATCGATGACCAGGATGAGCTTGGCGTCTGCCGGCAGCTTCTGCTTGATGGAGATGACGAAGTCGAGGTCGGACTCGTTCGTGGCGTAGGTGGATGCGCCGTAGTAGGAGCGATTGATGTACTCGCCGTACTCGTCCTTGGGGTTGAGGGACTCCTTGCGCACGTTGGCGCCGTCTGCGGTATAGGGACGATACTGAAGCGAGATGGGCTTCCAGTAGGGACCGGGGTCGGGCGTGGTTCCCATGACGACGGTCATGAAGCTCGGCCCACCCTGGACGCCCTGGTAGGCATCTGCGGGGTTGTTGATCTTGACGACGGCGTACTTGACACCAGCAAGGTCGGCAGCCGTGAGGGCCGTGATGTCGGATGCCTGGTATGTCGCCTTCCCGTCGGTACCGGCAGGACCCGTGGGGTCACCCACTGCGTCGGTGACGACCTCGAAGCCGAGGTCCTTGATGCTGGCACCAAAGCACTGGTCGGCAGAGGCAGGCTTGGATGCGAAGACGCTCTTGCTCGCCGCAGTGTACTTCCTCGGTATGTAGACCTTGCCGTCAAGCCTCTTCTCGGAGATGACGTTGCCGGCGTTCTTGAGCATGACGACGGACTTCTCGGCAGCCTCGATACCAAAGGCGGCCGCGGTCTCGCTCTCGAGGACTTCCTTGGCCGCAGAGCGGTCGGAGTACGGCTGCTCGAAGAGGTCGACCGTCATCTCGGCCTTGATGAACCTGCGGGCGTTGTCCTGGAGAAGGGCGAGAGCGCTGTCGGCTCCCATGTCGTCGACCAGGAGCTTGTATCCCGCAGTGGCGTCGTCGATGTCCCACTCGCCACCGATGGAGCACACGGTGTTCTTCATGAGCTTGGCCCAGCGCTCGGGCTTGGTGAGGTCCTTGCAGCCATGCATGATGCCGGAGAGGATCATCCAGTCGGTGCAGATCCAGCCGTCCCAGCCAGTGTTGCGAAGGATTGACATGTTGTGCGCCGAGTAGGCGGAGCCCACGGTCTCGCCCAACTCGTCGGGATCGTTGGGATCGTACGCGATGCCATAGCAAGGCATGACGGCCACGGCAGCCTTGGTCTTGGAATCGAGCTTGAAACCGCCATCGAGGAACGGGACGAGGTGGGCGTTGAAGTTGGAGCCCGGGAAGACGTTCCACTTGCCGGAGTCGGAGTGGTCGTCGCGACCGCCCTCGTTGGAACCCTCGCCCACGAAGTGCTTCAGCATGACCGCGCAGGACTGGTCTCCCCAACCCTGGTCGTCGGTCGCGTCATCGTCACCCCACGTGGATTGCATGCCGGCGCCGAAGGCCCGGATGAAGTCACGGTTGAGCGCGGGATCGCCACCGCAGGAGCCGGAGAGACGCGTGCCCTTGGTCTCGGAGTAGAGGTCGATCTGCGGCCCGAGCTCGATGCGAACGCCGGTCGCACGCCAAGCGCGCGCCTGCCACATGCCGGCCTTGCGCCAGATGTCCTTGTCCATGGTGCAGGCGAGCCCGACGGAGCTCGGCACGTCGAAGAGGGCGTAGGGGTCTGAGAAGTTGAAGTACGGGATGCCAAAGCGAGCGGTGTCCTTCTCGCAGACCTCCTGGCAGCCGTTGATCCACTCGACGTCGGTAGCGTAGGACTTGAGGGACGACGCGAGGCGAGAGACACCGCCGCGCGAACCATCCTCGACGAGGCTGTAGTCGGTGGTATCTGTGGAGGTCGAGCTGCCACCCGTGGTGGCATTGGCAAAGGTCAGCGGGAAGATCTGCTCGGCGGTGAGCTGGGCGGCAAGGTTTGCGGCACGGTCGTCGATGGACTGGCGCCAGTCCTCGTAGAAGTCAAGCTTGCCATCACCGTTGAGGTCCCTGAACGCATAGCCGTCTACCTGGATGATTCTCGTCTTGTCCATGATGCCGATGGTGGGCGCGTTGTCGTCCTGAGTGACCTTGTACCATCCGTCACGGGTCTGCTCGCTCGTCCACTTGGCCTTGACGCCATCGCCGTCGGGATCAATCGGATACTTGTCCGCCGACGGTACGGTCCAGCTCGTGGCGGAGGAGCCTGCCGTGCCGGTGCCGGTGGAGCAGCCCGCAAGGCCCGCAAGGCCGGCGGTTGCCGCGGAGCCAAGCAGGAAGTTCCTGCGCGTAACGTTCATGCTCATTCTTTCCCCTTCCATTGGTGCATGTTATGGGGACGCGGCCCCCGACCGCGCCCCTCCCCCTGTACGCCCCTCCACGAGGGGCGGTGAGCCCTAGCCGTAGAAGTCGAAGTTGATGGTGTCGAAGTCGGCGATGCCGAAGTCGGCCGCGTTGCCGGAGAGGGTCGCCTGGTCGACGACCTTGAGCGTGATGGTCGCACCCTTCGAGAGGGTGAGCGTGACCTCGGACTCCGTCCCCTTCCAGGTGCCGGTATCGGTGAGCAGGTCGGCGTGGGCGGCGAGGGGCGTGACCTTGCAGGTGCCGTCCTTGTCCAGGACGACGTCGAGCATCTGCTCGTTGCCGCCGGCGGTGCCGTAGACGGTCTGGCCGGTGATCTCCACCGAGCCCCTCCACTGGCCCGCGTAGAACGACGCCGCGTCGAAGCTCGAGCTCGAGTCGGCGCTCGCGCTGGTGCTCGTGTCGGTGGTCGCGCTGGTGCTCGTGTCGGTGCCCGAGCCCGACGCGCCCGAGCCGCCGCATGCCGCGAGCGGCGCGCAGAGCGCGACCGAGAGCAGGCCCGCCATGACGATGTTCTTGTTCATGCCAATCTCCTTCTTGTTCGTGTCGGAGCCCACAACCTCCGCACAACCGCATCCACGGTCTTTCTCATCGTCCACTCTATCCATCATGTCGATACCCGCCAACGAACCGAGCGCAGGTAGTCGAACTCGTGACGTATATTGCCAACGTCACGCCCCGTCACCTGAACGAACTGCCATCTTACCGTGAAAGTGAAAACCTGCTACCTTTGTGTGCGCGGTCCCTGGCCGTATTCTGCCGACGTCGAGAGGGGGCAGCGGAGATGTACAGGTTCCTCGTCATCGAGGACGAGGCGGACATGGCAGCAGAGCTGCGCGCCCATCTCGATCGCTACGCCAAGGTACATGACCTCGACTTCGATGTCACGTGGGTCAGAACGGCATTCGAGTTCGTGGAGTCCAAGGTCACATACGACCTCATCTTCATGGACATCGGACTCCCTGGCATCGACGGCATGGAGGCTGCCCAGCTGATGCGCACCTACGATGACGAGACGCTCATCATCTTCGTCACCAACCTGTCGCAGTACGCCGTGAAGGGTTACGAGGTGGGTGCGCTCGACTTCGTGGTCAAGCCCGTCTCGTACCACAACCTCTCGATGCGGCTCGACCGCGCCATGCGCATCCTCGAGCGACGAGAGGGAAAGAGCATCTGCATCACCACCAAGTTCGGAGCCCGCATCATTCCCATTGCCACCTTGGTATATGTCGAGGTGCACGGGCACAACCTCGAGTACCATCTCACCAGCGAGAAGGAGCCCGTGGAGCTGCGCGGCAGCCTCGCCCAGCTCGAGGCCGAGCTCGACCCTGGTCTCTTCGTACGCATCTCCAACAGCTGTCTGGTCAATGCCGACCACATCCGAACCGTAGACGGTCCTACCATGCGCATGTCCAACGGGGACGAACTCACCATTAGTCGAACCAAGCGCAAGGGAGCGCTCGAGGCGCTCGCGAACTACTACGGAGGAAACCGCTGATGGACTTTGGCCCCATGTTGAACTACGTGGTCAATGGCTTTCTCTTCAGCATCCCGGCACTCATGCTCGCGGCACGTCTCCCCAAGCGGCCCCTGTACTACGCACGCACGGCACTCTCCATCACGCTCATCATCTTCTATCTCACCAACCCGTTCGCAGGCCTCATCAAAGGCGACACGATCGCCGTCTTCACGGCCATGACGCTCTACTTCGCAACCATCCTCATCCTGCTTCTGGCCATGGTGCTCTTCGTGACCGAATCGACCCTGTGGGCGGCGGCGTTCTGCGCCGTGGTAGGGTATACCGTCGAAAACCTCGGGGCGAGCTTTGGCGAGCTCCTCGGGAAGCTCCTGCGCATGGCCCGTCTCAACGTAGGCCTCTTCTCGAATGCGTTCTTCCGCAGCGTGCTCTGCTGCGCCATCATCTATGCGCTGTTCTACGTCATCGTCATCCGTCGCATGCGCAACAAGGCGCTCGAGATCGATCCGAGCAAGACGAGCTTTATCCTGGTCTTTGGCGTCGTACTCATCAACATCGTCTTTGACATGGCTGTCAAGTACGTCCGGGCCTATAGCGTGCCCACGGGCTTCTCGCTGATCTTCCGCATCGTGCAGATCGCCGTGTGCTTCTATGCGCTCATGCTCGAGTTCGAGATGATCTACAACCGTCACCTCATCCTCGAGGCGGCGACCACCGAGCGCATCCTGCACGACCGCGAGCAGCAGTACGCGCTTTCCCGCGAGAACATCGAGGCCATCAACATCAAGTGCCACGACATCCGTCACCAGATCCGCCACATCGAGGATGACAACACCGACACGCGGGTGGTGGACAAGACGGTGCTCGATGACATCGCCCACCAGGTGAGCATCTATGACTCCACCGTCCACACCGGAAACAACGCACTCGACACGATCCTCACCGAGAAGAGCCTGCTCGGCGAGCGTGAGCACATCACGCTCGGCTGCATCGTGGACGGACACGCGCTCGACTTCATGAGCGACACGGACCTGTACTCGCTCTTTGGCAACGCCCTCGACAATGCCTTTGAAGCCGTACGCGCGCTCGAGGACGAGGACGAACGCAACATCTCGCTGCTCGTGAAGCAGGCTGCCGGCATGGTTTCCATCCACATCGAGAACTACTACGCCGGCGACGTGCGGTTTGAGAACGGCATTCCCGTGACGACCAAAGAGGACAAGCGCAACCACGGCTACGGCATCAAATCGATGCACATCATCACGCAACGGTACGGCGGGTCTCTCACGATGGGCACCGAGGACCAGACCTTCTACCTCAACGTCCTCATCCCGGTCCCAAAACCCTAGCCCACGCGCGCGGCACGGGGCCCGAATTTGCTATTGGTACCAACGTCCTTTGGTGTGCTGAAAAACGCTACACGAAGGCGGGAAAACATCTTTATGCGCCTTGGTCCCTTCCTTCATGACGCATTTTTCAGCAATCGGCCCGCGTGCGACGCGCCGACCATCGCCTATCATTGTTGTGCAAAGTGACTGCTGTTCGTCGAGCGATCGGAGACGAGATGCCCGCGGTAGTGACGCTTTGTCGTGAGTCTGCGGTCGAGTTCTATCGCTCGATGGATAAGCCTCCCTTTCAAGCGGTCTCGCCAGGGCCCCGTGACGAGCTGATCACCTCGATGAGTCGTCTGCGCTCCGAGGGCTTCTCGCCCGGAGTCGGCAAACCCTTACATGTCATCGCCTTTTCCCAATCCACGAGAACTCGCGCAAAGGACATGTCGGTGCACGTCTGGTCGAAACCCCTGCCCAAAGGGTCTCTCCTCGCCACCGGCAGACGAGGGGTCTTGGTGACCTCGCCGGAATTCACGTTACTTCAGCTTGCCGGACCCCCATACCCAAACGCCGAGTCCGAGGAAAGCTCCTCTGCATCCAACCCGGCATGGCAGCTCGATGACCCTCGTTTCTGGGCGCATGACAGGCGTGCCGTCGAGCTCGCGCTACTCATGATGGAGTTCACGGGAACGTACCGACGCCGGCCTACGAGATACGGCCTGCCGCGCCTCTCAAACTTCAACGGACTTTCTCGCTTCTGCGAGGACGCAGGGAGAAGTCGGGGCATTATGCTCTTGCGGCGAGCGCTGAAGCTTCAGATGGACGGATCCTTCTCGCCCATGGAGACCGCGATAGCACTCATGCTGACCCTTCCCGCGGCCTTGGGAGGTTATGGGCTACCAAGGCCAATCCTCAACGCGCGATTACGCGGCACGGAGCTGCGCTCTACCGCATCGAGCCAGCACGAGATTCTCCCCGACCTCTACTGGCCCGAGCGAGAGGTCGTGCTCGAGTACGACAGCAGGGAGCACCACGGCGAGGAAGACTCGTCTCTCATGAACGGCGAGAAGCTCGCTCACGACGCCGAGCGCGCAAACTCGCTCGTTGCTGCCGGACGTCACGTCCTCGTGGTGCATCGCAGACAGGCGATGAGTCTCAGCCGCTTCGACCTTGTCGCCAGGCAGCTCGCAGTCCTGTTAGGACAACCTCCCGCAGCAGCCTCGACGTTGCAGCTGGAGCGCCGGACAAAGCTCCACACCCTTCTCATCCATAGCTGAAAAACGCTTCACAAACGGGGCGACAACGGCCTCGGCAGCACCAAATCAACTCTTCGTGACGCAGTTTTCAGCTAGTGACCGAGCTGGCGGCTGGCAACGTCAAGGCTCTTGGAGAAGCTCGTGTCAGAGCGGCGCGCCCAGAAGAGGTAGATGAGCACCGCGACAACGCACGCGAGGCTCACGACGGACCACATGGCAGAGTAGCCAAAAGCTGAGATGAGCACGCCGGCAACGCCCCCACCCAGGCCATAGCCGATGTCGTACCCGCAGAGAAAGGTGGAATTGGCCGAGCCGCGGGTCTCGTCGGTGGAGGTGTGCACCGCCATGGACTGGAGCGCAGGCTCAAGTCCGCCAAAGGCGTAGCCTGCAAGCGCGGCAGGGAACACATACGCCACCGTGCCAGGCACGAAGGCCAGCAGCAGGAACGCGACGAACATCGCGGCGTTGCAGGTGTAGACGAAGGGCGCCTCGCTCCTCTCGTCAACCAACCTCCCAAGCGTCACGCGGACGAGCAGCAGCATGCCCGACATGACAAGGAAGTAGATCGAGCCCGAAGGCAGGCCGTTCTCCGCTGCATAGATTGCCACGAAGTTCTCGAGCGCACCGAAGGTGAACATGAACACGAGCATGGTCACCGAGGCAGGCAGGCTATCGCGGTTGATGATCGCACGCAGGTCGAGCTTCTTTCTGGGTACGTCGACACGTGGAGCGTTGACGAACGAGAAGAGCACGAGGCCGACCACGGCGATGGCGGCAGCAACGGCATAGAGCGCCTTGAAGCCACAGCCCTCCATAAGCGAGAGGCCGAGCGCCGGTGCGATGGCGGATGCGAGGGCGGTGGCCATGCCGAAATAGCCCATCCCCTCGGCAAAGCGCGGCCTGCAGATAACATCGGAGGCGACCGTGGCCGTGGTGGAGTTCGAGAAGGAGAGGCCGACGCCGTGGACCATGCGTAAGGCGATGGCCAGCGACATCGTGGGCACGAAGACGTAGCCAAGCGGCGCGAGGCCCATAAGCACGAGACCTATCGCAAGCGCGACGCGTCGCACGCCATTGTCGAGCCACCAGCCAACGAACGGCCGCACGATGACAGCGATGAGCGAGAAGGAAGCAGCGCACATGCCGGCCACGGCCTCCGTTCCACCGAGGCTCTGGATGAAGAACGGAAACGTCGAGAGGCTCATGATGTGGTTCGTGAACACGCAGAGGTTCACGAGGATGATAAGGACGAGATCGCGGGTCCAGAGCCTCATCCCCGGCCTGGCATGTGCGGATTGCCCGATGGCTGCGGTACTGCTTTCTGACATGAGAAGACCTTTCGAACGACAGAGACGAAAGGCCACCCGAAGGAAAGCGTCACAGGGCCACAAGCCTGCAGGCAGCCGAGAGAATCAATCGGACTTACGCGCAAGGCAGCTCATTGACGGGTGAAGTATACCCGCGCCGGAGGCGGACTGGCGAGGAACGACACGGAGTTTCCACGGTACCGAATGATTTTCTCGCCAAGGGGGTGTCGGCTCGCTTCGATTGAGGAGATTTACTCAGAGGCCATGTCATGCGTGCTAGAGTGTCTTCCTGCGTGTAGCGCACGACGTAACAAGTGCAGGAGCAAGGCGCGTGGTTCCCAACATGGGTGCCACGCGCCTTTTTTACCGAAAGGAAGTCTTCGCATGCCCAAGAACCGCGCACAGGGAGTCATCTTCGGAATACTCATGTCCATGACCATGGCCTATGGCATGGAGGTCTACAACGTTGCCTGGAAGATGGGCTACCCGACCATGGCCGGGGGCCTTTCCAACATGACCGACGAGGTGTTCCTCGCCGCGCTCATGGAGGCTGCGTACATGTGGCTCTTCGTGTTTCTCTTCTCGAGCCTCTGGGGCAACCGACTCGGCTCCCGCATGGCGTCACGCTACGTCACGGCCGAGAAGGACAACGCCCTCGTATGCGGAACCGTGCGCGCCTGCTGCACCGTCCTCGTGATGTGCCCCACCATGAGCCTGGTGGCGTCGATTCTCTTTGGTGTCATTCTCGCAGGTGACCCCTTGAGTCAGCTGCCCGCCATCTGGGTCGGGACCACCATCAAGAACTTTCCCATGGCCCTGCTCTGGAACCTCTTTGCCGCCGGCCCGCTGAGTCGTCTCACATTTCGTACGTTCTTCGGTCGCGTAGGCGTTAAGGACAAGGCCCCCGTAACCGCCTAGCTGGCAGGACAAACCCAGGGTCCGATGCCGCTACTCGGACTTCTCGGCGCTGCCTTTTCCCTTATGGCCGCGCACGAGACCAACCACGGTGGGGACAAGCGACACGAGAACGATGGCCACGAGAAGCAGCTCGAAGTGCTCCTGCACCACGGGGATGCCACCGAAGAAGTAGCCGAGCAGCGTGAACAGGGTGGACCACGTGACACCGCCGAGGATGTTGAACGTCACGAAGTTATGCCACTTCATGCCACCCATACCCGCAATGAAGGGCACGAAGGTGCGGATGAAGGGAAAAAAGCGGCCAAGGAAGATGGCGAGATGGCCCCACTTGTCGAGAAAGGCCTCGCTCTTGGCTAGACGCTCGGGCGTCATGGCCTTGACCTTGCCTGATGCGATGATCCTACGACCAAAGAAGTGGCCGATCATGAAGTTGCACTGGTCACCGACGATTGCCGCCGCCCAGGCGACGCCGAGGAGCAGAAAGATGTTGAACCCGCCACCCTGCGCGAAGAAACCTGCGGCGAAGAGGAGCGAATCACCGGGAAGGAACGGGAAGAACACGACGCCCGTCTCGATGAAGATGATGAGAAAGACGCAGCCGTAGGCGGAGAGCGGACCCGCGGCAATCCAGCCCGCGATGGCAGTGCGCGGGTCACGAAGCAAGCTGACGATGAAGTTTATGAAGCCCATGTGAACCAATCTGATGGTGTTTGCAAAAACGCCCTCGGACCCAAGAGCGGTCCGGGGACGTCACAAGCACGCTCGGCGGGAACGGGTGCCCGCCAGAGGCCCCTTATGGCTGCTACCTTCCGGTCCTGACCAGGTTCGAGGTGTTGCGTCACCCGAACCCGCCCAGCGTGCTCATAGATACTTTAGCAGAGACGCGCGGCGCACATCACAACGCCACGTGGAATCAAGATGACGGCCTCCTCTGCCAGCCTGTGCGCGGCTATCCTTATCCCATCAGACGTCTCAAAAATGGGGAGCATCCATGATCAACCACTTCTGCAAGCACCCGCTCTGGGAGTGCAACGACCGTCTCGTCCGAATTGCGCAGGGTCTCGAACCTGCCGATCTTGTCATCCGCCATGCAAGGCTCGTGGACGTGTGCACGCACGAGGTTCTCGACGACACCGACATCGCCGTCGCAAGCGGTCGCGTGGCGTACGTCGGCATGAACGGGCACACAGCCGATCACTGCATCGGCGAGAACACCAAGGTCGTCGATGCCACGGGCCTCTTTGCCTCCCCGGGCTTCATGGACGGTCACATCCACGTGGAGTCAGCCATGGTCGGCGTCTCCGAGTACGCGCGCGCCGTTGTCCCCCACGGGACCACGGGCATCTTCACTGACCCGCACGAGGTCGCCAACGTCTGTGGCCTTGAGGGCGTGAAGGTCATGTTCGATGATGCCAAGCGCACGCCGCTCAAGGCCATGGTCACCATCCCAAGCTGCGTCCCTGCCGCCACGGGCGTCGAGGACACCGGCTCCAAGATCGATGCCGCGGATATCCGCGAGACCATGGGTTGGGACAACGTGGTGGCACTCGGCGAGATGATGAACTTCCCCGGCATCCTCGGCGGAGAGGCAGGGGTTCAGGACGAGGTCCGCGAGACCCTCAAGGCCGACCGGTGCGTGACCGGACACTATGCCGTCCCCGAGCAGGATCGTGGCCTCAACGCCTATATCGCCGCGGGAATCAGCAACTGCCACGAGTCGTTCACCGTCGACGACGTGCTCGCCAAGCTGCGCCTGGGCATGTACGTGCTTCTCCGCCAGGGGTCGGCGTGGCAGAACCTGCCCGTGTACCTGCCACCCCTCATCGAGGCTGGCGTCGACATGCGCCACTGCCTCTTCTGCTCCGATGACAACCATCCCCACACGCTCGTCGCCGAGGGTCACATGGATCGCGTGCTGCGGACGGCCGTCGCCCTTGGCCTCGACCCTGTGACGGCCATCCAGATCGCCACCATCAACGCTGCCGACTGCTATGGCCTGGCAAGCGACATGGGCTCCATCTCGCCAGGAAAGTGCGCCGACATCGTGCTTCTCGACAACCTCGTGGACTTCGACGCCAAGAAGGTCTTCATCGACGGTGACCTTGTTGCCGAGAACGGGCGTCCCCTCTTTGACGTCGAGCCCTTCGAGTGGCCCGAATGGATGACCCACACCATCAACCTGGGAGCAGACATCACACCCGAAACCTTCGAGATCCCCGTCGACAGACCGGACGGAACCGCGCGCGTACGCACCATCGTCCTCGAGCCTGGGGATGCCATCACCAAGGATCGCATCCTCGACGTACCGGTGCGCAACGGCAGGCTCGTGGCAGACCCTGCGAACGACATCCTCAAGATATGCGTCTTCGACCGCCACCATGGGGCTGCAGGCACCCACTCCCATGGCTTCATCACCGGTTTCGGCATTCACGGCGCCCTTGCGCAGACCGTGGCGCACGATGCCCACAACCTGCTCGTCGTCGGTGACAACGATGCCGACATGGCCCTTGCCGCCACGACGCTCGCGGAGTGCGGAGGTGGCGAGGTCACCGTGGAGGACGGTCATGTGCTTGCCCTCGTCAAGCTGCCTGTGGCCGGCCTCATGAGCACCGGACGCGTGGAGGACGTCGCAGACGAGGTCTCCGCGTGCGAGGTGGCCTGGAAGCGTCTGGGAAGCAAGATGCCGTCGCCGTTCATGATGATGGGCGTCATGTCGCTTGCCTGCGTGCCTGAGATTCGCATCACCAACCGCGGCTACGTAAACTGCGTGACGTTCCAGATGGAAGACCTGCTCGCGGAGTAGCGGCGCAGGGAACCTGGAAAAGATACCTGTCACCTTTTCCAAAGTAGACGGGGACCTCCGGAGGTAACGACACCCCGAAGGTCCCCACTTTGGCAGCTGCCAAGCTTCGACTCAGCTCTCACAGTGCGAGGACACGGAATAGAGTTGCCATCGCGCGCTCGCTCCCTGCACGGCATCATCATTCCCCATTCGTCGAGCACGGACGAGCACTCCGGTGCGAGCGGTCTGGTTCACAGGTCAAGCGCATGCCGCGAACAATTCCTACATAGGAGAACTTTCAGGCGTCCGTTCGGGTAGGATTGTCCCCATGCAGGTCAGGGTCGAGAGGAAATACATGGCAAGGAAATCCGCCACGAGCAGGCGTATCGACGTCGAGAACTCCAAGTACGATGACTCCAAGTACGGAGAGGTGCTCTTCTCCGTCACCTACGAGGTAAACGAGTATTCCATCGACCAGGCGGCCGGGTTCCTTGGCGGCGAGACACCCAAGAAGATCAGTCTCGGCATCTCCGCCCTGGGGCTTCTCGGCCTCATCCTCGTCCTCATGTACGACTCCAACTCGCTTCCGCTCGCCTTCGTCATGCTCGGCATCTCGGTGGCGGCGTCGGCGGCATCCACCAACTGGCACAAGATCCAGACGTGGTTTGCTCGTCGCTCCAACTTGGGCATACGTGGCGAGAAGGACGACCGGCGGCACGTCGTCGTGACCAACGACTTCGTGGCCATCGAGGGACCGGAGGGCTACGAGGCCAAGCTTCCCTTTTCTGACCTGCGCCGCGTTGACGCCGATGACAGCATCTGCCTTGCGTACTTTGGTCACGGGAGCTATGCCTACTTCCCCCGCCCGGCCATGAGCGAGAACCGGTTCCACAACCTCGTCGTCTTCCTCAGGGCCAAGCGCTCCAAGTAGCCGAAGAGCACCACGCTCGGCGAATCGAGTACGCGTTCTGTCCGTCGCTGGGTATGGTAGAGGCAACCTGTCAAGGAGGTTGCCATGAGTATCGTCGGCGCATTCGCGGTTCCACACCCACCCCTCATCATTCCAGAGGTCAGCCCTGGCGAGGAGCGCGGAATCCAGCCCACGGTGGACGCCTACGACGAGGTGGGACGACGCATCGCGGGACTGGCACCGGACACCATCGTCATCTCGAGCCCACACTCGACGCAGTACTACGACTACCTGCACATCTCCCCGGGCGCGCACGCGAGTGGCAGCTTCGCACGCTTTGGCGCCCGCGGTGCCCGCTATTCCTGCGACTACGATGAGAGGCTCGTAAGGACGATCTGTCAGCTCGCTGACCGCGACGAACTCCCCGCAGGAACCGCAGGCGAGCGCAACCCCGAGCTTGACCACGCCACCATGGTCCCACTCCATTTCATCCAACGGCATTACACCGATTTCAAGGTGGTCCGTATCGGCCTTTCGGGACTCTCCCCCGCCGCTCACTACGAACTCGGCAAGCTCGTGCAGGAGGCGTCGGCACGGCTTGGCCGACGCGTGGTCTTTGTCGCATCAGGCGACCTCTCCCACAAGCTCCTCGAAAGCGGACCCTACGGCTTCGCGCCTGAGGGCCCGGTGTTCGACGAGCGAATCGAGAAGGACTTCTCCTCGACGGACTTTCTCGACCTCCTGGAGATGGACCGCGGGTTTGCCGAGCGCGCCGCCGAGTGCGGTCTACGCAGCTTCCAGATCATGGCCGGCGCCCTCGACCGAACCACGGTCCGCTCCGAGGTCCTCTCGCATGAGGGGCCCTTCGGCGTGGGCTACTGCGTCGCGTGCTTCTCGCCTGAGGGTGATGAGGGCACGGACGGCAGCCGGGCGGTTCTTGACCAATACGAGGCCCGCAGGACGAGCGACATGGCCTCGCGCAAGCTCGACGAGGATGCCTACGTCTCTCTGGCGCGCACCTCGATCGAGGCGTACGTGCTGCACGGAACCCATGTCCGCCCGCCAAAGGGCCTGCCTGCCGAGATGTATGCCACACGCGCGGGCGTCTTCGTCTCGGTCAAGAAGTTCGGCGAGCTGAGAGGCTGCATCGGCACCATCATGCCCGCTCGCGCCAGCATCGCCGAGGAGATATGCGCCAACGCACGAGCGGCCGCGGCTCACGACCCGCGCTTTCCGAGCGTGACCGCCGACGAGCTGAGTGACCTCGTCTACGACGTGGACGTGCTCTCGAAGCCCGAGCCCATCGCCAGCGCGGCCGACCTCGATCCGCGCCGCTACGGCGTGATCGTGAGCGCCCCGGACGGGCGGCGCGGACTGCTCCTGCCCGACCTCGAGGGCGTAGACACCGTCTCCGAGCAGGTAGGCATTGCCGCGCGCAAGGGCAACGTCGACCTGACGCGCGACACGTACGCGCTCGAACGCTTCACCGTGACGAGGCACGCATGAGTGCCGCCGATACCCATGTCGTCTGCACCACCTGCCCGCACGCCTGCACGCTCGCCGAGGGACAGCTCGGCCTCTGCCATGCGCGGCGAAACGTGGGCGGAGCAGTGACGGCCGAGAACTACGGTCGTCTCACCTCGATCGCCCTTGATCCCGTGGAGAAGAAGCCCCTCGCCGAGTACCACCCCGGATGCACCGTGCTCTCGGTGGGAAGCTACGGCTGCAACCTGCACTGCCCCTTCTGCCAGAACCACGAGATATCCCAGGCAGACGCCGGGGACGTGAGCTGGCGCTCGGTATCGCCTGCCGAGCTCGTGGCGCTCGCGGTGCGTTGCCGTATGGAGGACTCGCGCATGATCGGAATTGCGCACACCTACAACGAACCGCTCGTGGGCTGGGAGTACGTACGCGACTGCTCCATCCTCGCTCGCGAGGAGGGCCTCTCCACTGTGCTCGTGTCCAACGGATGCGCGTGCGCCTCCGTGATCGATGAGCTTGCGCCCCTCATCGATGCGGCGAACATCGACCTCAAGAGCTTCTCTCCCACGACCTACCGCAGCTGCGGCGGTGATTTCGAGACGGTCTGCGCGACCATCGAGCGCATGGCGGCAGAGCCGACCTGCCATCTTGAGGTCACGACGCTCATCGTGCCAGACATGAACGATACCGAGGATGAGATGCACGCCATAGCGGAATGGCTCGCTGGCCTCTCCCCGGACATCGTGCTGCATGTCACCCGCTTCTTTCCGCACTGGAAGATGGCCGATGCGCATCCGACGCCCGTGGAGACGGTCCGTCGGTTGGCAGGGGTGGCCCACGAATGCCTTGCCCATGTCTACGTGGGCAACGTCTGAGACCGTCGGGCCGACGGTCTCAGACGATACGAGGCTCGCGAAAGACGCGCACGACTTCTGGCTATGCCTTACCTGCGGTGAGCACGGTAGTAGGCGATGAGCGCCTTGGTGCTCTGGTCCTGGCCAGCAAGCGCCTCGTCGTCATGGAACGCGGGCGTGATCTGCTTGGCGAGCTGCTTGCCCAGCTCCACACCCCACTGGTCGTAGGAGTCAAGGCCCCATACGGTGCCTTCGACGAAGGTGATGTGCTCGTACAGCGCGATCAGCTCGCCAAGTGCGTGCGCGTTGAGCTCCACGCCGAATATAGACGTGGTCGGGCGGTTGCCGGTGAAGCAGCGTGCGGGCACCATCCACTCGGCCGTTCCCTCGGCACGCACCTCGTCGGCCGTCTTGCCAAACGCGAGCGCCTTGGTCTGCGCGAGGAAATTGCCGAGGAAGAGCTCGTGCACGTCCTGCTCGCCGTCCCTGGTGGGGTTGGCGGTATTGGCAAACGCGATGAAGTCAGCGGGAATCAGACGGGTTCCCTGATGAATGAGCTGATAGAAGGCGTGCTGTCCGTTGGTGCCAGCCTCGCCCCAGAATATCTCGCCCGTCTCGGTGGTGACAGGGGTACCGTCCCAGCGCGTGGACTTCCCGTTTGACTCCATCGTAAGCTGCTGCAGGTATGCGGGGAAGCGGTGCATGTACTGGTTGTACGGGAGCACCGCATGGCTCTCCGCCTTGAAGAAGTTGACATACCACACGTTGATGAGCCCCATGAGGGCAACGACGTTCTTCTCCAGCGGAGTCTCGCAGAAGTAGGTGTCGATGTCATGGAAGCCGGAGAGAAGGTCCGAGAAGGTCTTGGGACCATAGGCGATGATGAGCGACAGGCCCACGGCGGCGTCCACCGAATAGCGACCTCCGACCCAGTTCCAGAAACCAAAGGCGTTCTCGGGATCGATGCCAAACCTGGCAACGAGCTCGAGGTTGGTGGAGACGGCAACGAAGTGCTTCTTGACGGCCTCGGCCACCGACTCGTCGGAGCCATCGATGGCACCCTGTGCGACAAGCCCGTCGAGCAGCCAGGTGCGAGCCTCGCGCGCATTGGTCATGGTCTCGAGCGTAGTGAAGGTCTTGGAGACGATGACCACCAGGGTGGTCTCGGGGTCGAGCCCCTTGACCTTCTCGGCCATGTCGTTGGGATCGATGTTCGAGACGTAGCGCACCGCGATGCCTGCGTCGGCGTAGGGCCTGAGCGCCTCGTAGATCATGACGGGACCGAGGTCTGACCCGCCGATGCCGATCGAAACGACGGTCTCGATCTTCTTGCCCGTGACGCCAACCCACTCGCCAGAGCGAACGCGCTCGGCGAAGGCGTACATACGGCCGAGAACCTCGTGCACGTCGGCAACGGTATCCTGGCCATCGACGATGAGCGTGCCGGCATCGGATGCGGGACGACGCAGCGCGGTGTGGAGTACGGCACGATCCTCGGTGGTGTTGATGTGCTTGCCCGAGAACATGGCGGCGCGGCGCTCCTCGACGCCGACCTCACGCGCAAGGTCGCACAGCAGCTTGACCGTCTCGTCGTCAACGAGGTTCTTGGAGAGATCAAAGTGGAGGTCGTTGACATCATAGGAAAGCCTGTCGACGCGAGTCGGATCCTCGGCGAACCACCGCTTGAGGCTGATGCCCTTCCCGACGAGTTCGTCATAGTGCTTCTGCAGGTTGATCCAGGCATTGGTCTTGGTGGCATCCACCGGAGGATTGACGCTAGGCATCGTACGCTCCTTCTTGGTCACGTTCGTTTTACGATCGTACTGGTTTCAGGATAACGCCGCGTAGGTCACGATGGGGAGTCTCTGCGGTCATGTTAATGGAATGCACCGTCATCGGAGCTAGTACGGCTCTCCGAGCGGAGGCAGCTGCTTGAGCCTCGCCCACATGACCTGCTTCTGGCGGGCATCCCCGAGCGCCGCAGCAAATCCCCCGAGGTTGAGCATGCGCATGCCGCAGACATGGGCCACCTTGCCTGGCACGAGCAGCGCCTGCTCGAAGTCGTCAAGAGCCGCGAGGTCATCGGCGTACGTCTCGCGAACCGCATCGGCGGAGGCCTCGTCGCAGCATATGAGCGTAGCTGGGTCGAGGGCGCAGAACGTCTCACGGAGAAGCGAGGCCTCGAGGGCCTTCTCGCCTGTTGCATCGCAGGTCAGGACCGTCTCCCAGTCTTGGGGCTGGTAGCCGAGGGCCGAGAGTGACGCCCGAAGGGCCATGCCGTCCTCACCCGAAAAGGGTGCCGCACCGGCCGCCTCCTCCACGGTGAGCTGACCCTTGGCGAGAAGAACGGGCGAGAAGGCGTCGCCCCCCATGACCACGCCTCGTTTCGCCAACGCCGAGAGCTCGAACGTCGTCTTCTCGATGTACGCCCTACGCCTCAGGTCCCTCTCTGATGCCATGTGCCACCTTCCTCATGTCAGCTGACGTCGCAAACAAGTGTAAAACGGGTATAAAGCACGCGTACGTGTTCGCTCGTCTTTTTTGCTCGATACCTATTGGAGGAGACATGGCAAGCATCCCCATCACCACCACAGAGTTCGACTCTGTCCTCGCGTCGTCGCCCAAGCCTGTGCTCGTTGACTTCTGGGCATCATGGTGCGGCCCATGCCGTGCGCTCGGCCCCGTCGTGGAGCAGATTTCCGAAGAGATGTACGACCTTCTCGCCGTTCGCAAGTGCAACGTTGACGAAGAGCCCGACCTTGCCACGAGGTTTCGCATCGTCTCGATTCCCACGCTCATTCTTTTCAAGGATGGCAAGCCCGTGCATACCATGGTAGGCAACATGCCCAAGGCGGACCTCGTCGCCGAGCTCAAGGCAAACCTGTAGCTTCGCCCAGGCCACGCTGATATCATCTGGGACGACGTGCCGCGTGGCGCGTCGTCTTTGTTCTGCCGAAAGGAGGCCAGATGGCCGAGAAGCCCTCCGCGAGAAGATTCGTCCATGACGCTGCGGCGTTCGCGCACCAGAACGTTAACGTGATCGTGCTCGCCGTCGTGGCCGTCATCTTCATCGCCATCCTCCAGGAGGTTGCGGAGGGCGAGATCACGCGTCTCGACACCCTTGCATACCAGTTCTTCGTCGTACGCCTGCGCTCCGACTGGCTCACCCCCGTCATGGATGGGTTCTCGTCGCTGGCCTCGCCCGCGGTCATCCTCGTGATGACCGTCATAGTGGCTGCGTTTGCTCCCGGCATGCGACCGGGCAGGTGCGTGGCGCTCAACCTCGCGTGTGCCGTCGTGCTTAACCAGGTGCTCAAGTTCATCGTGCAGCGTCCGCGGCCCGACGGCTTTCGCCTGGTCTCGGAGGCCGGCTACAGCTTTCCCTCGGGCCACTCGATGATCTCGATGGCGTTCTACGGACTTCTCATCTGGTTTATCTGGCGATACGAACGAGACCATATATTGCGCTGGGTCTGGTGCTCGACCTTTGTCCTGATCATCGTAATGGTGGGCATAAGCAGGATTTATCTGGGAGTCCACTATGCCTCCGACGTGGTTGCCGGCTTCTGCGTCTCGCTTGCGTGGCTCATGTTCTTTACCCGCATCATCGCCCCCGCCCTCATGGAGGAGACGCCTCCCGAGAGGGACGTGTAGCAGGTAGCGCGTGAACACGACACACTCTCTGTCGCGTGCGGAGCGTTCTTGCGCGTTGACCGTCCGTGCGAGACGCAACAGCGCTGTATCTGTCGCGTACGGAGGGTTTCTACGCGCAAGTCGTCCATGCGGCACGACCCTCGGCATGGTACCTGGCAGCGCGACGCATTCATGTCGAATGCGTGAGGGAATCACTCTCCTCTCAACCGCCGCAAGAGGACGCTTCTTTCTGGGCATCGCCCATGAGCTGAGGTTTTGATACGCACCGTCAGACACGGGGCAGATACGTGGTGTCCACGCGTCAGGGAACGGGAAGATTGCACTGCTAGGCTTCTCCCATGGAAACCAGGCTCACATATCCCTCGTCACTCAGACTCATCCGTGCGGCGCGGAGAGACCCCTCGTTCATGGTGGAACGTTTGGACAAGACCCCGGTGTGGAATGGAGATGAACCAGCGCGCGCAAACGCACATGAGGCGATGCTCGCCAGACCCGATGAGCCGCATGCGCTGCGTCCCGATGCCAAGCTTTCCGTTTTGGTACCTCATGAGGGTGGCCGCTCCAGAAGCATGCTTCGATGCTTTCGCATCTGCGAGGGCAATCTCCCGCCAGCGTCATTCGTTCGCGTCAGTCGGCCTGGCTTTAGGCCGATCGTCGTCGAGTCCCCAGAGCTTTGCATCGTCCGCGCCGCCTCAGACCTCGCGCTCAGGGTGCGCCAGGGATATCTCGACAAGGGCGTTGCGCTCATCCGTCTCGTCGAACTTATCGATGAGCTCTGCGGGCGCTACGCGCGTCATCCAACGAGCCCGCGAAGCGAGCAGCTGGAATACGACCTCGAACCAATCACCTCCGTCGAGCTCTTCTCACGCTATCTGCAAGACGCCAAACGCATCCATGGGCTCGTCTTGGCCCGACAGGCACTGCCCCATGCCCTCGACAATCTCGGCTCGCCGATGGAGGCTCTTATCGAAATGGCATGCTGCCTGCCCCCGCATCTTGGAGGGGTCGGTTTGCCACGGCCCGTCTCGAACCGGCCGCTCGACTTTAGCGATCACGAACGATTGCTCGTCTCGCACAGAACGCTCCGTCCCGATCACTACTGGGAGAAATACCGCATCGCATGTGAGTACAACGGAGACAGCCACGACGGCGAGAAGGCCGGTGTCGAGGACGACCGGCGCGTATCCGACTACCAGGCATGCGGGATAAGGGTGTTCCCCGCAAGATTCGAAAACGTCTGCACCGAGAAGGGGCTCGTCGCATACCTGCGCAAAATCGTGGACGCGATGGCGCAGGTAGAAGGTCAGGCGTTGGAACGACGCGTTTTTAGAATCCTTGACTCAAGCTCATGCCGGCAGGCCCGCCAGGCACTTCTCGACACGATGCTCCCACCCGCTTCATGCACATAACGCCCCGTCGCGTACGGACGGTTTTTGCGTGTGAGATATCCGTGCGAGACGCAACGGCGCAGTATTTGTCGCGTGCGGACGCTTTTTTGCACAAAACCGTCCGCACGCGTCGCCCGGCCCGGTGACAAGGCCATGCCTACCCCTCAGCCTGCCGCCTACTCGTCCTCCTTCAGGTGGATGATGTGCTTCTCGACCACCTGGCCGTTATCACAGATGATTCGTCCGAAGGTCGGACCACCCCCGCGCGGGAAGGTAGGACTGCCAGGGTTCATGACCAACACGCCCGTACGCGGATCCCTTTCCGCGAAGGGACGATGCGTGTGTCCGCAGATGGCGATGTCGCAGACGAGAAGGTCGAGGCGCTCGCGATAGTGGCAGACCTGCCAACGCAGGCCACTCGAGAAGAACGACGTCTTCGCCTTGACCGACGGGCCGAAGTCATAGGCCCAGTCGTTGTTGCCGAGGCACAGCCGCACGGGCGCGATCTTGTTGAGCGTACGAAGGTCGGACGATGAGCAGATGTCGCCGGCATGCACTATCATGTCGGCGCCTTGAAGGTTCTTGAGCAGCTCCGCAGAGAGATAGCCATGCGTATCCGACACGATGTCGTAGCGCACTCGTGTCACGGCACGCGCCTAAAGGCCGAGGGCGCGCTTGAGGGCGACGACGCGTCTGCGAGAGACGGAGATCTTCTTGCCCTCGATGCCATTGACGCCCAGTTGAAGGATGCCGGACGAGACGACCTCGACATCCTCGACAAACTCGAGGTTGACGATATAGCCGCGGTGCACGCGGAAGAAGCCGTGCGGCGCGAGCTTCTGTTCGAGCTTTGCGAGGGAAATCGTGGAAAGGTAGCGGTCGTTGTCGGTGTAGATGCAGGAGTAGTCGTCCTTGGCCTCGATGAAGCGGATCTGGTCGATGGGCACGAGGACCTTCCGACCGGCCTTGACCACGGGGATGCGCTCGACAGAGGAGTGCTGCTGGGGCTGGGGCTTTGCGCGCGACTGGACCTTGTCGAGCGCCTGGTTGAGACGGTCCGTCTCGACGGGCTTCATGAGATAGTCCACCGCGTCGACGTCGAAGGCCTCGAGGGCGTATTCGCTGTATGCGGTAACGAAGATGACTGCGGGCGGGTTCTTGAGCTTGTGGAGCGCCTCGGCGAGCTGCATGCCCGAGGTCTTGGGCATCGAGATGTCAAGGAACATGACGTCGGCCTTGCTCTCCATGAGCTGCTCGACAGCCTCGCGGGCACTCGATGCCTCCACGACGGAGTCCACACGGCCCGTCTCATCGAGCAGGTATTTGAGCTCGGAACGGGCTGGCGCCTCATCGTCAACAATCATTGCTCGCAGCATACATTCCCAATCTCCCAGACACTGGCACCGGCCAACCAGCTTATTCTATACCTTACCCTGGCGTACCCGTTGCGCCCAGCATCGATACCGCATCAGCAAGGCGCAGCGTAACGCACGTCCCCTCGTTGAGCTTGGACACGATCTCGACCCCGGAGCCCACACCATAGAACTTCTCGATGCGCTCGGCGACGTTGCGCAGCGCGATGCCCGTACCCTTCGCGTCAGATGACGTCGGGGCAGGCTCGAGAAGCCTTTTGGCCACGCTCTCGCCCATGCCCAAGCCATCATCGGCAACGGCTATCAGGATATCATTTCCGTCGGTCGCGACATGGATGTCTATATGAAGGGGCCCCTCGTCGCTCATGGCGTGACGCACCGCGTTCTCGACGATGGGCTGAACGATGAACGCAGGCATGGGCAGCGCCTCGCAGCCCGTCTCCACGTGCTCGTCCTCGACGATGCGGTCCTCGCCAAAGCGGGCCTTCTCGATGGCGAGGTAGCGCCTGGTCTGTTCGAGCTCGCGCGAGAGCGGCATGATCGAGTCGGAGTTCTCAAGGGTTCTCCGATAGAAGACCGAGAACTCACGGAGAAGATCGCGGGCACGTGCCGGGTCGGTGCGTGTAAGCGAAGCGATGGTATTGAGCGTGTTAAAGAGAAAGTGCGGGTTTATCTGCGCCTGCAGCGCCTTGACCTCAGCCTTTGCGGTAAGCTCCGCCTGCTTGTCAAGCTCATAGGAGGAGAGCTGCGTGGAGAGCAGGTCGGCAAAGCCCTGCGTCACCACGATCTGCGTGCGATCGATGTCAAGGCCTCGGCGATAATAGAGCTTGATGGTTCCCACCGCCCTGTCCTGGACCAAGAGCGGCGCGACGATTCCGAAGGCCTGCCCCACCTGTCCTGCGCCCTGGATGAAGTGACTGTAGCGCTGGTCCTCGGAGTCGACGGATGCGAAGGTCTCTATGCGCTTGCTCGCGATAACCTCGAGCGTTGGGGCGGAGTTCTTGTCGCCCACCCCGATGGCGGGTACGTAATCGCCGGCATAGGCGATGACGTGCGTCGTATCGGTCATGGCGATGCCCCTGGCCGTGGTCTCGGGGAGGAGGAGCGCGCAGATGGCCTCGCAGCCTGCAGGGGTGAGCCCACCACGCAGCTGACGAAGCGTGTTGGATGCAACGCTCAGGGTGCGCTCCGTAGCCTGGGAGCGCATGCTGTCCGGCACGAGGTTGATGGTCCCGCCTACCACGATTATCACGGCGAGGCCCGCGCCCGCGATTACCGCCGCCACGATGTTGCTCGTCACGATGCCACTGGCGAGGACCATGAGGAACGCTGCGGCGGAGATTCCGAGAAACAGGTTGAATGCAAGGCCGGAATGCTCGTCAAGCTGCTCTACCATGCGCCCACCTCCTTCGAGGCACCAGGCGCACCAGTGCTCATGATTCGTTTCTGGAGCGCGGGGTCGTTCCAGAGCGCATCCACGACACCCGGCCACGCCGAGACGAACGAAAGGTAGCTCGAAGAGGACGCACGGGCCTCTCGGTCGGCGTCTCGCCAGCCATGAAGAAGAATCTCGAGGTAGGCGCTGCGATCCTCGCGGTTATGCGAAGCAAGGGCGCGGCGGAGGGCCGTCCGGTACATGCGGCCACGCACGCTCGGCGAGACCCACTGCGCGGGATACGGAGCAAGCGATTCGGGCGTGACCGTACGTAGGTCCTGGCGCGCGTTCATCACGTCAAGCTTGCGATACTCATAGAGCCAGCGATAGACGTCCTGCAGAAAGATCGCGACCATGGGCGCCATCTCCTGAGGGGGCTGCCACCGCACGAACCACTCATTGTCAAACCAAACGTCGATACCGTGGGCACGAAGGTCAAGGACGTAGTCAAGATCCTCGCCCCGCGAGACGTAGGGGTCAAAGGGAACCTTCGTGAAGGCCTCGGCATGGATGGCGCAGCACCCTCCGCACAGCACGGTCGAGCGCGTGATGCGCGCCTTCGAGAAGAGCGCGTCACGCATGAAGTCGTTGAAGCCGTCGGCCTTCGACCAGTAGCGCTCGCTCCAGCGATAGGGCATGTCCGCGTATGGGGAGTCCGCATAGTTGATGTAGAAGCCCGTCTTGGCAAGAATGCGCAGGTTCTGACGGGTCAGCGTATCAAGCCCATACACCGCGCGCACGAGATAGTCCTCGTCGAGGGCCACCTCGTCATCATCGAGAAAGACCACGCAGTCGTGCCCAAAGACCGACGCCACGGCAAGACCCATGTTCTTGATGGCGCCATAGCCACGCAACGAGACCGTCTCGCCAGGAAGTCCGCGCATGACCCTCGCCATGGCGTGGGAGATGACCGATGCCTCGCCACCACCGATGATGAGGGGGTTGAGACCAGTGTGCGAGCGACAGATGCTGCCCACGCGGGCCCGTGCCGAGGTCTCGCACGAAGGTGGGGCGACCAAGAGCACGATCACGCGGAGCACGCCACGTACCCGCTCGAGCGACGTGAGGCAGTTCTCAAGCTCTGGGAGGGGCTTGGTGATGGGCGTGGAATAGTCATACGTACCACGTTCGCCAGCATGCATCGGCTTGGCATCTTCCGACCAGTACGTTGGTATGACGATAACGGGATTCACCTTGGCCCCGCGATGCTATTCGAAGCCGGACGAGTCACCGAGCTGGCTACGCAGCGACGACCGCCCGAGAGCCCGCGCGAGAGGCAGTCCGAGCGCATAGATGACGATGGCCTCGCCGATGCCCGTGGAGACGAACCCGAAAAGATACATGGGCAGATAGGCACCGTCAAGCGAGATGGTGGTGAAGGGGATGGTATAGAAGCCGATGCCTTGGAGCAGAAGGGGTAGGTACGCGGGAACGATGAGCGCGTTGGCGATGACGGGACCCGCCAGCGCCAGGACGGTCTTGTCGCGATGGCGCCAGGAGAACCATGCCCCGAGGGCGGTCGCAAGCGTACCGAAGACCACGTCGAGAAGACCGAGCGTGCCCGTTCCCGAGATGACGATGTTGGCGAGGTTGGCGATGGCACAGCCCAAGGCAAGACCCGGGATGGCATCGGAGGTGAACAGCGCAAGGACGCACACGGCCTCGGAGACGCGCAGCTGTACGGGACCCCAGGCGAGAGAGCCTAGGAAGAGGACGGTGACGAGGGTGAGCGACGCATAGACCGCGGCAATCATGCCGATGCGAGCCACCGAGCGGGTACGAGCTGCCTGACCTGCGGCGGAGCTGGGCGATGGCACGAGTGAAACCTCCAGAGGATGACCTTGTGAACGTGCGATACCTGAACCAACGGTTCCATAGTAGCGCAACGAGACGCAGGTAGCTCGTCCTTCCAGATGCAAGACCCGCCATCCATGTGCAGCTACGCGCTAGATGTCCAGATGCATGCCCGGCAGGCGGAAGGTTCGCGCGCGCTCGTCGTGAGCCCGGCGGGCCTCGCCCTCAAATGCGAGCGTAACGTCCGTCTCGCCCATGATGTCGAGGATCCAGCGCACGAGATCGGGGTTGGAGGGAAGGAGCGGCCCGATGAGCCATGTGGCGATGAGGTTGTTCCTGCGGAACCCCTCGAGCCTGCTCCGCTCGTTGAGACCAAAGCCCACCTCGTCGCTGAGGAAAAACGAGCTCTCGTTGCGGCCCTCCATGAGCGTGAACTGGATCTTGAACCCCACGACCTCGATGGGCTTCTCGCCAGGGGCGGGCACGAAGGTACCCACGACGACATCGAGATAGCGCTTGGGCATGTTGCGATGCGTCACGAAGTCGAGGATGCCAAGGCCTTCCACGCTCGTGCCATCAGGATTGGTGATGGACGTGCCGAGAACCTCGGCGGCGCTGCCGGTAAAGAGCATGGGGACGCCGGCATCGATGAGCTCGGCGAGACGATCGCGGTATGGCGCAAGCCCCCGTGCCGCGATATCCTGCTGCAGCTCGGTCATGCCGCACATGAGCACGAGCGAGGGAACCTTGTCGGCAAGGTAGGGCGTGTCGCCATACGAGGTGTGCACGAAGGTCGCGTCGGGCAGACAGGCGCGCAGATACATCTCGTTGCCGTTGTCACCCGCCTGGTTGCCGAATTCGGGATAGAGAACCTCAATGACGGGAGCGGTGTCGCTACAGCTCATGGCTGGCCTCCTCGATCCTCTTGGCGAGCATGTCGGCAGCGCCGCGCGCGACGTCTACGTTGGACACGCAGAACGCGATGAACGTGGTGTCGACGCCTGCGTAATCCACCGCGCCAATCGCCTCGGGAACGTTGTCCGCATGCGTCACGATGGCGGGATCGATACCTGCAAGGGACATGCGAAGCACCTGGTCGGTGGCCGTCTCCCCTACCACGACAATCTGCCTCACCTGCGGATCGAGAAGATACTCATAGTCAGCCTGGTAAAGCCAGCCCGTGAACTCGACCTCGGTGGACTTCTCTGCCATATGGGCATCCGAGAGCATGAGAACCACGGCCTTGGTTCCGGGCTCCTTACGAATGGTGTCGAACGCTACCGAGGTGGCCGTACCGTTCTCGCCCTTGGACGCAATGTTCACGATGCGATGCCTGCCCACCCTCCGCTCCATGTAGCGCTCGGCGGTGATGTTGACCTTGCCATCAAGCGAGCGAGCGATCTGCTCTGGGGAAAGGCCCATCTCTCGAGCGGCGACCGTAGCGGCAAAGAGGTTATAGAGGTTGGCAACGGTATAGGTGCCAAAGTGATACGTGCTACACGGATGCCCCTCGATGAGCCGTTCCTCGACCGTGAAGGTATGGGCCTCGCGGTCGACGGAGGTCATGACGTACTGCGCCTCGGGGTTGGTGAGGCCACATGCGGTGCAGCGTGCACGGCCGAGGTGGCGCAGGTGGCAATAGTCGTACTCGAGCCTGCCGCCACACTTCGGGCAGGCGGTGAGGTCGCAGACGATGCCCTGCGGGTCGGGGGTATCATCGGGCAGCTCAGCGATGGAGAAGAACACCTTGTTGTGGTTCTGGGGTGCCATGCGACACGAGATGAGGTCATCTGCGTTGAGCACGAGGCGTGTACCTGCGGAGATGTAGTGGCTCATGATGCCAAAGACGTAGTCGGGATCAGCGCTGCGCGTAAAGGTGTCGGTGTAGAGGTTCGTGACGAGAAGCAGGTCGGGGTCAAGTCGCGGGAGCACTGGCCTGAACGAGACCTCGTCGAGTTCCATCACGGCGTAGCGCTCGCGCTGTGCGCCGGAGACGGATGCGTTCTTGATGAGAGTGCTCTCGATGCCCGTGCAGATGTTCCCACCAGCACGGTTGGTCACAAGACCATAGCCGTTATCCACAAGCAGGTCTGAGAGGAGGTTCGTGGTGGTTGTCTTGCCATTGGTACCAGAGACGAAGACCACATGCTCGGGTCTGTCGATGTGCGACAGGAAGTCGGGGTCTATCTTCTCGGCGACCACGCCAGGTACCTGTCCGCCACGATGATGGGTCAGGCTGAGCGCCCCGATCGCCGCCTTCGATGCCAGCATCGCCAGGTAGAAGCGTGGCGTCTTCTGGGTTGTTGTAGTCACGACGCCGTCTCCTTTGGCCACTCTTCAGTCGTTTTGACTTATCTATGATACGAACGGTCGCGGCGACCATCCGTATCGCGGGCGAACCCATACCAAAGACCCAGAGACCAAGGAGTGGCGACCTGGAAAGGACGACGGGTGTCTCTTCGACCGACCGAGCGCAGCGGCCCTACACGGTCGACCTCGCTTGGTTGTGCTCCGTAACCGTGAGACGCGCGCAGCGGCGCATGACCTTCTGCAGCTCATAGTTGTTGCACCTGAGATACCAATTCGCCGACTGCCTTATCCACGTTTCGCCATGCGAAGTGATGATTGCCGATCGCTCTGACATCATGGGTTGTCCTAATGGTGCTGGTTGTGGCGATGCTGATTGCGGGTATGCCGGAAATCTCATGTGGCGTCCAAGTCACGCACCGCGCACGTCATACTTTCGGTCGGCCACCACTTGGTTGGCTCTCCCCTGATCAAGGCAACGACGGTATCGAGGTTCTCGTGTTGCGCCTGATCATCGGCACCTGGAGCTCTCTCCCTCCCGGCAGAACGTCCCATGATCTTGACATGCCTGATATGGTCACGAATGTGTTGGGGAATCCGATTGTATGACCTGAGGCTCCAAGAATCATCCGCAGGCACCGCACACCGACCGCGGCCACGATAACGCCCCCCAAGGGCATCCCAGTGGCGCCCAAGGAATCCCGTCAGCTTCATGAGACTCACAATGCTGCGAGAAAGCGCGCGATAGCGGTCTGCGCCTGTCGAGCCTGCAGAGCATCGTATCCTCTTGAGAACGGGTCCATGAAACCATGGCAGGCATCGAAGCGACAGACGGACAACCGAGGTCTCCCCTCAAGCCTACCGACAAGGGAGTCCACGTCGAAGGAATCTCTCTGCGCGAACAACAGTAGCGTGGGACAGGTGGGGGCCACGTCGACATAGTCCCGTATGCGCGAGCCATAGCAGCCCACGACCCCGTCACAGAACGAGCTGCCGCTGCATCGCCATGCAATCGTTGCGCCGACGCTGAAGCCGAGGACGAACACCTTCCTATGGCATCTCCCCAGTTGTGCAGCAAGGTCCTCGACCCTCTTGTGGACGTCGAATCCGACGCCGGCGACGAAGTTGTCATAGGCTTCCCGGGACTCCTCGTAGCGGAAGGAGGGCCTGCCAAGCAGGTTCGGGCAGAAGACGTCGAAGCCAGCCTCCTCGTATCTCCTGCGCTCCCCCAAGACAAACTCGTTCACCCCATAAATCTCATGAAGGATGATCAGGGCATGCCCGTTCCCGGGCCCATGCGAATCCATGTCCGTGCACCGCCCCTCCGCCAGGGTGAACACACCTGCGCCGTCCGTGGCCATGATAGCGTATCCACCCTGCTCATAACCTGTTTCTGCTCGCCTCCCCTGACATGCCGACCTGAACGCCACCACGCACCTCAACACGACACCCGCTTGACGTCAGGGCAGTCGTCTGTCTACATGTCTACCTAGGAGGGCCAGTGCGACGTGGTCCCAGACGACACGGAGAAGTGACGTCCGGCAGACAAGCGAGGGAAGGGCACGCCCATGGTGATGCGCGACAGGGAGTCAACCATCGGCAAGATGGCCGACAAGGCAAGGCTCGTCTACGTGGGATATATCGACGTCGACGGCTACCCAGTCACGAAGGCGATGCTCGCCCCACGTGAGCGGACGGGCATCCGGGAGTTCTGGCTTACGACCAACACCTCGTCCAACAAGGTCGCATGTCTCAGGAGAAACCCGAAGTCGAGCCTCTACTTCGTTGACGCGCGCTTCTACCGTGGGTTCAGCCTCGAGGGCACGATGGAGGTCCTGGAGGACCCTGCAACCAAGAAGCGCATCTGGCATGCGGGCGACACGGTCTACTACCCCAAAGGGGTCACCGATCCCGACTACTGCGTGCTGCACTTCGTGGCTGACCACGGCCGCGCGTACGGCAACTTCAAGAACGAGGACTTCACGATAGGATAGCCCCCGACGACGAAACGCACGAGCCGCCCGGCAGAGTCCCTCCTGAGCGGGAACGCCCTGCCGTGATAGACGTAATAGACGAGCATCGACCAGTACTCCTCGTAACCCCCTTCGTCGAACTTCTCGGCGGTGGGGAGGTGGCCGGTGCAGCCGTCGGTGTAGCCCCCAAGGCAGAAGAGGTCGTCGCCCATCAGTTTCGAGGACTCGAGAGCGAGCTCGCCCATGATCTCGTCGGGAACCCTGCATAGGCAGCCGTTCCCAATGGAAAGGTACCGGACCTCACGAAGACATCCCGTCCCATCGATCCCGCAGCGCTCCTGCGCCTCGGCCGCAACCTTGAGCGCACGCAAGAGAGGGTCACGCCGGCTGCGAACCCTCCACATGGATGGTTTGACGTCCGCCTACGCCAGATGTCTCAGATAACGACGTTTTCTCGGGCCTAGCCGTTACATAATGTCGTCATCTGCGACATCTGGCCAACCCGGCCCGACAGCCCGTGATCGTTGCGACGCAGACCCAAACCCGCCTGGCCATAAAAGGACCTGGAAAAGATACCTGTCACCTTTTCCAGGTCGTCCTGACATTGTTGGAGATGGTCTACCTGTCGGACTTCTCGGCCTCAGGGTACTTCTTGTGCAGGACCGCCATCAAGATGATGCCCACGACGAGGACTACGACCGAGATCTCAAGGATGGGCATCTTGTACTCGAGCTCGTCAGCCGTGAGGTTGAGGGGCACCGCGGTGGCGATGACCGAGAGGACGAGCAGAACCACGGGCAGGTAGGTCTCCACCTTGAGCATGCCGCTTCCGCCGGGAACCCTGAAGGGACGCTTGGTGTCAGGATCGATCTTCCTGAGCTTGAGGAAGGCCGGGAACATGGGCACGTAGGCTAGGAGCAGGAAGACGATCTGCGCGGCAAAGAGCACCCAGAAGTCAAAGCCGGTCACGGCGGAGATCAGGCAAAGCGCAGATGCGACGATGCCGTTGGTGATGGAGGCACCGTTCGGCATGCCGGTCTTGGAGTCCACGACGCCCATGAAGCTCGGAAGCTGGTGATCCTTGGCAGACTCGGCGGCAACCATGTTGACGCCGAGAGACCATGAGACCATGTTGCCGAACAGCGTGACGAGAAAGACGATGCTGACTATGACGAAGATGGGCGAGGCCTCACCGACCATGACGGCCAGCGCGTCAGAGATGCCAGAGTCGACGGTAAGATCGGCGACGGGAATGGCGACGCCGATGCCAAAGGCGGAGATCAGATAGACGACGGCAATGGCGATACCGCCCGCGATGATGGCCTTCGGAATCTGCTTTGCGGGGTTCTCCATGTCATCGGTGTAGGTCGCAAGGACCTCGAAGCCCATGAAGTTGAAGAGGATGATCGAGAGGTACGTGAGCGAGTTGGTGTCGCTGAAGTTGGGGAGGTAGGTGCTCACATCGCCCGCGTTGGCGTTGCCGTTCTTGCTCATGTACATGAATCCGAGAACGCCGAGGACGATGGCGATGCCGACCTTGAGGATGGCGCCCACGTTGACGAGCCACGCAGAGTCAGACGTCTTGGAGAAGCTCACGATGACGACGATCCAGATGAAGGCGAGCTCGATGACGAGCGACGGCACGACATCCAGCTCGCTGCCCATGAGAAGACTGATGGTGCTGGGAAACATGAGTGCGAGCGAAGCGATCCACAAGGGGAAGTTGACCCAGTAGCACCAGGCGACGAAGCCAGCCACCTTACGACCGAAGGCACGTTTGACCCAGTCGTAGACGCCACCCTCGTCATCTGGATAGGTGGAGCCAAGCTCGGAGACGATCATGCCATAGGGAAGCAGGAACGTAATGATCAGTAGAATCCACCAGAAGTACTGCGAGTTGCCGATGGCAGCCGCCGGAGCAGCCGCCTCTGCGACGAATACGACGCAGATGATGTTCAGAATCGCATCAAAGAGGCTGAACTTCTTGGTCTTTCCAGCCATATCAATCCTTTCCTAGAGATCGGGTGTCCCCGGCGTGCTGTCGAGGGGTGGGTCCTGGCCAATCACAAAAGGCGCTATACCTGCGCCGAGACTACTTGGACTGCGGGGCTGGCTCCTGCTGCGTGATGCAGTGGATGTTGCCTCCGCCAAAGACGACCTGGTCGGTGCGGACACCCACCGCCTTGTACGTGCCCTTGCCCCACGCGGCATCGAAGGCGGCCTGAATCTGCTCGACGGCCAGCGCGTCGTTCTTGTCGCCGTACTGAGGAACGATGACGCCGTGGTTGACGATCAGGAAGTTCATATAGGAGGCGATCAGCGGCTCGTCGGCCACACGCGGCTCGGCATTCTCGTCGATGTCGATGGAGTCGCAGGAGGCCTGGTCCATGTGAAGCGGCTCGGCCGGCATGACCAGCTTGGCAACCTCGAGCTTGCGCCCCTTGGCATCGGTGGCCTGCGAAAGCGTCTCGTACGCAGCACGCGCCTCGTCATAGAAGGGGTAGTCGGGATCATCGGACCAGATGCAAAGCATCCTTCCAGGAGCCACGAAGCAGGCGACGTCATCGATGTGTCCGTTGGTCTCCTCGGGATCGATGCCGTCCTTGACCCAGATGACCTTTGACACGTTGAGGTACTTCTCGAGCTCGTCCTCCATGTAGCCCTTGAGCTCGTCCGACCACGGCTCGTAGTCGGTCACGCTGGCGTTTCTGCCGGGGTCGAGCAGGCACATCTCGGTGGTCACGAGGGTTCCCTCGCCGTCCACGTGGATGGACCCGCCCTCGACGATCAGCGATTCGGGGCGATAGCGGCGCACGCCGGAGAGCTCCGCCATCTTGAGGGCAATCTGCTCGTCCTTGTCCCACGGGAAGTAGAGGCCGTTTACGAAACCACCGTAGGCGTTGAAGTGCCAGTGGATGGCACGGACCTCGTTCGCGCCGTTCACGACGTAGGTGGCTCCGGTGTCGCGGACCCAGGCGTCGTCGGTGGTCATCTCGAGCACGTGGATGTTCTCGTCGTTCTCGAAGACGGCCTTTGCATTGGCATAGTCGACCTGGTTGACGCACATGTTGACGGGCTCGAACTGCGCGATGGCACGAGCGACCTCGGCGTACTGCTTCTGGGCCGGCTTGGCACCCCATGCCCAGGTGTCGGTACGGTGCGGCCAAGCCATCCAGGCACGCGTCTGCGGCTCAAACTCGCCGGGCATGCGGAAGCCGTCTGACCTGGGATCGGATACGGACTCACTGATGGTGCGCATACAAGGACCTCCGTTACGTAGATGGTGAAACCCCTACCTGACGCTACTTGGCCTGGAGCTCGTCGAGCCTTGCGAGGGCGGCGTGCAGCTCCTCCTTGGCGGAATAGTCGACGTTCTCGTCGTTGAGTGGGGTACGCTTTCCGAACGCCGCGAGAAGTGCGCGGATGGAGTGCTTACGGTTCTCGGCCTCAACCCAGCAGAGGGAGCGCTCGGGGCTGTCCATGACCTCGTCGGTGACCTCCTCTCCACGGGTTGCGGGTAGGCAGTGCATGAACTTTGAGCTGGGACCAGCGTAGTTCATGAGGTCCATGTCGACCTGATATTTGGGATAGAAGACGTCCATGTAGGAGACGCCGGACTCCTCGGCGTCGTAGAGGCCGTACCAGACGTCGGTGTAGACGAAGTCGGCGCCCTTGATGCTCTCGATGTCGTCGGAGATGGTGATGGTGCCGCCCGACTTCTCGCAGTTTGCCTGGCCGATGGCAAGAAGATCGACCTTGTCGGCGCCCACCTGCAGCCCACCATCAGTGATCTGGTGACCCTTGGGCCCGAACTGAACGAAGTCCATACCGATGATGGAGCAGGTGAACATCAGAGAGACGCAGACCTGGGTCGCGTCACCGATGAAGGCGAGCTTGCAGTCCTCGATGCACTTGCCCTCAGGGATGTTCTCGAGCATGGTAAGGAGGTCGCCCATCTCCTGCGTAGGATGGTTGTACTCGGACATGCCGTTGAGCACGGGCGCCGCAGAGCCCTGGGCGAGACCCACGACGTCCTTGTGGCGATCGACGCGGGCCATCATGATGTCGAGCAGCGAACCCATGACGCGCGCGGTGTCGCCGAGGGACTCATGCCCACCGAGCTGGATGGTGCCGGGACCAAAGAACTGGGCATGTCCGCCAAGGTCGCACATGGCCGTCTCGAACGAGATGCGCGTGCGGGTGGAGACCTGCTGGAAGATCATGCCGAGCGACTTGTTGCGAAGGAGGTGCGGGTAGTATCCGTCGACCTTGATGGCCTTCTTCATGGCGATGGCAAGGTCCTCTATGGCGAGGATCTGCTCCTTGGTGAGGTCGTTGGTGTCGATGAAGTCCTTGGGCATTGCCATGGTGCCACTCCCGTCCGCCGGTATCCCGACAACGTGGGCGCTCCATGGCGCCCGATTGCTTTTCCTTCACGTGCACTATCTCGCGTTGTTGGCTCAGATGCCAGTACAATTGGGTTTAGCGGGTACTGATGGAATTACCACTTGCATAAACCCACGTTTCGTTGCACCTTTAGATTTACGTGTGTTGCTGTGGCACATGGCCGGCGGCACTTCCTACCACGGTAGATGCCGATAGGGGCGGTTTTAAGGCGAGGGGGAGGTCGGATTGAGCGTCGTCATCTTCACCTACACCATCGTTCTCATCATGGTGTGCGTGACCGCCGCGATTCTCTCGCTTGCGGACTTCTTCGTCAGCCGCAAGCAGGCCGTACTCGCCCGCGTGGGCTTCTTCGTCTTCTACATCCTCGACCTCGTAGGCATATTTGGCTCCGAGTGGATGGTCCAGAACGTCCAGTTCAATCCAAGCGCCTACTACGCCATCGAGAATCCCGTCCTCAAGACGATCCTCAGCGCGGGCGTGCTTCAGTGCGTGTGGCTCATGACCACGCACGTCCTTGACGAGCATGATCGACGGGTTCAGTTGGTACCGACCTGCGCGTACCTGCTTGGCTGCACCGTCGTGCTCATCGCCATACCCTTCGGTCCGCTCCGCCAGTGGGCGTACTACTCCATGCGCCAGGCATACCTGATCTTCGCGGTCTGCTATGCCCTTGCCCGGTGGCGAAAGCCCCCCGACGAGACCTACCGCCAACGCCTCGACAGGTACCGATTGCCCTTCGTGATCATCACCGTACTTGTCGGGTGCATTCTCCTCGAGGACACGCTCGTGATTCTCGTGCTGCCCATCCCAAGCCAGAGCACGGAGTGGCTCACGCTGTTTCTCTCGTCGAGGAACTTCTCCGAGAACGCGATGATGCTCTACGTGTCCTACCTCTGCATCAAGAAGGCCGTCCGACAGCTGCGGCTCCGCTCGGCCCAGGCCCCAACGGCCACCGCAGCAACGAGCGAGGGACAGAAGCTGGACCTCATGAGCCACATCGAGGACCAGCTGCCCGCCTATGTGAGCACCCACAGGCTCTCGACACGCGAGAGCGAGGTCCTCGCCATGGTCTTGGAGGGTAAGGACAACCGCACCATCGCCAACGACCTCTTCCTCTCCGAGGGCACCGTGAAGACCCACGTGCACAACATCATGAAGAAGACCGGAACATCCTCTCGAGACGAGCTGAGGCAGAGCTTCTGGACCGAGTAGAACCCCGCGCTAGTAGTGGATGCGGGTACCAGAGATACCCCTTACCACCTGCGGTGCGTTATCGAGCGAGCCGATGATGGCCGTACGGGCGGGACGGTTCTCGCAGAAGCGCAGGGCAGCGCGGACCTTGGGTGCCATGGTGTCTTTCCCAAACTCACCCGCATCGAGGAGGGCATGTATCTCGGGCACGGTCACATCGCCGAGAGGCCGCTCGTCCTTCCCGCCAAAGCCCGTGCAGACGTTGTCCACGTCGGTGAGAAAGACGAGCTCGTCGGCATTGCAGTCGTCGCCAAGGAGCTCGGCGGCGTAGTCCTTCTCGATGACGGCGGGAATGCCCACGTAGCAGCCCTTGTCGTCGGAGTCCCGGATGACGGGGATGCCTCCTCCGCCACAGGCGATGACGATGAAGTCGTTGTCGAGGAGGTTGAGGATGCTCTCAGACTCCACGATGCGCCTGGGACGAGGGCTGGCCACCACGCGTCGGTAGCCACGACCGTCATCGACGAACCTGAAGTCGGGATGCTGCGCCGACTGGGCGTCCGCCTGCGCCTTGGTGAGATGCGGGCCGATCTGCTTGGTCGGGTTGACGAGCGAGGGATCGTCGGGCTCCACCTCGATCTGCGTGATGACGGTGGCCACGTGCCATTCCTTCTCGCGCTTGTGCATTTCGGCGCCGATGGCCTGCTGGAGGTGGTAACCGATATAGCTCTGCGTCATCGCCCCGCACTCTGGCAGATCGATGACGGGAATGTCCTTGTCAACGGGTGCGGCGACGCCAAAGGCACGTTGGACCATGTTGACCTGCGATCCATTGCCATGGGTGATGATGACCTCGGCGTTGGTGTCGATTGCCTCGAGCAGCAGCGGCGCCACCTCTCGTATGCGGCTGCGCTGGCAATCGAGGCCGTCGCCGAGGGCGAGGCCGCCAAGCGAGATGACAATGCGCTTGGGTCTGCTGGTCTTACTGGTGACGGGCATGTTCCTCTCCCCTCAGAGGGTTGCCGTGCTAGTAGTGGATGCGCGTGCCTGAGGTGCCTCTCACCGCCTCGGGGGCCCTCTCGAGCGAGCCGATGACGGCCGTGCGGTCGGGCCTGCCCTCGCAGAAGCGGATCGCGGCACGGACCTTGGGCTCCATGGATCCCTTCCCGAACTGCCCCTCGTCGGCGTACGCACGGGCCTGGGCGACGGTGAGGTCGGCGAGGTCCCTCTGGTTCTTCTTGCCGAAGTTGATGGCGACGCGGTCGACGGCGGTGAGCAGCACGAGCTCGTCGGCGTCGCAGTCCTCGCCGAGCAGCGCCGCCGCCATGTCCTTGTCGATGACGGCGGGGACCCCCTTGTAGCAACCAAGATCATCGGGGTCGCGTATCACGGGGATGCCGCCCCCGCCGCACGCGACGACGATGAACTCGTTGTCGAGGAGGTTCAGGATCGAGTCCGACTCCACGATGCGCCTTGGGCGCGGGCTCGCGACGACGCGCCGGTAGCCGCGGCCCGAGTCCTCGACGAACCTGAACGAGGGGTCGCGCGCGGCCTGCGCCTCGGCCTGCTCCTTGGTGAGGAAGGGGCCTATGGGCTTGGTTGGGTCCCGGAAGCTAGGGTCGTCGGCGTCGACCTCGATCTGCGTCACCACGGTGGCCACGTGCCACCTCTTGCCCGTCCTGTGCATCTCGGCGCCGAGCCCCTGCTGGAGGTGGTAGCCGATGTAGCCCTGGCTCATGGCGCCGCACTCGGGGAGGTCCATGACGGGCACCTTCTCGTCCTTGCTTGACGAGATGGCAAACGCCTTCTGGATCATGCCGACCTGGGGCCCGTTGCCGTGCGTGATGATGATCTCGGTGTCCTCGTCGATGACGCCGAGGATCGCGGGCGCCGCGGCACGGACGCGCGCGACCTGATCGGCGGGCGTGTCGCCGAGGGCGTTGCCGCCGAGGGCGATGACGACGCGCCTGCGCTTATGGATGGGCTCAACCATGACTCTCCTCCATACGATGGCCGGATACGATCTACGTTGTTAACGGGACACATGGTAGAGTGCGCCCCGCATTCCTGCTCGGCAGAGCGCAGACGGCCCATTTCTCAGATAAGTGGTACATATTCATATAATGATAATATTGTTGCAAAAGTATACGTACATATGGCAATACAGTCTGATATATGCATCTCTATCCGCAATAAACCAGACACCCGAGGAGCCTCGTTCCTATCGCACTGCTCGTAGATTCTGGTTTAGGTCGTGCCTTGCCAGGGACAACCACCCGGACTCGGAGTCATCGGACGTCTTGGCTGGCAGAAAAGCCTAGAAGCAGAAGGGCTACTGCAGAGTCCAAGCCCGTATCGCACGGTGAGATTCTCTGCGTAAACTGATCGTGCGACATAAACCAGGGCCGTTGTTGTATCGCACGGTGGGATTTCCTACATAGACCAATCGTACGGCACAAAACCGGCGGTCGCATGGCCATCTGCGGGCCGAACTTTCCCCTAGCTCTCGTCGGCAGATTTGGGCCTGCGCGGCCTGCGTGGCCGACGTCGGTCGACGTCGGGTCCCATCTTGGCCTTGGGAAGCTCGATGCCGAGAGCCCTCGCGCGTTCCGTCGCACGACTGTGGCTCACGTGTCGGATGACCTCGCCGAGCAGAACGATGACGATCACCCCTATGAGCAGCGGTATCTTGCCCAGCTCGGTCGATGATCTGTTGAGTGGGATGCATGCTACGATGATCGAGAGCACGAGCTCAACCACGGGCACCCAGCAGAACAGGCGTATCGCCAGGCGACCACCCGGCACACGGAAGGGACGCGCGCGATCGGAGTCAATCTCACGCAGCCTGAGGAAGGCGGGAAACATAGGGATATATGCGGCAAGCGTAAACACGATGTCAAGCGACAGCGCGATGGAGAAGACCCCCACACCCACGTATTCGAAGAGCGGCTTCGCCAGCACGAGGGCGCTTGCACAAACGCCGCTCATGATGCAGGACCCGGCGTGACGACCCGTGGAGTCCTCCTTGGCATACACACGCGGAAGGTTGCCTTCCTTCGCCGCTTGGTTGGTGACGGAGCTCACGCCATGAGACCAGCTGATCATGTTTGCAAAGAGCGAGAGCAGAAAGCCCGTCGAGACGAGCATGAAGGGCAGGCTCCTCTCGCCAGCCATGACGGCCACGGCGTCGGCGATACCAGAGGCCAGGCTGATCTCGTTGTGCGGGACGGCCGTCGAGATGCCCAGCGAGACAAAGAGGTAGACGGCCACGATGGCGAGGCCACCGCCGATGATGGCCTTGGGCATGTCCCTCTTGGGATCGTCCATCGAGTCAACGAACGTGGCGATGACCTCGCAGCCCATGTAGTTGTAGATGATGATCGAGAGATAGGTGAGCGCGTTCCCGTCAGAGAAATCCGGCAGCATCGATCGGGGCGTGAGGGGCTCCGCGAAGCCGTGCGTGGTCCCATACCAGATGCCCAGGCAGCCGATGCCCACGGCCATGACGATGTTGAGGACGGCACCGGCGTTCATGACCCAGGAGATGTCACCGACCCTCTGCATGCTCGTCCACACCACAAACCAGATGAAGACCATCTCGATAAGGATCTCCGCCCAAAGCGGCATCTCGAAGCCAAGGATCCCGTTGATGGTAGGGGGAAAGAGCACAGTGACCGAGGCGAGCCAGGTGAAGTAGTTGACCCAGTAGTACCAGGCCTCGCGCGTGGCCCAACGGCGGCCCATGGCGTCGCGTACCCACTCGTAGACACCGGCACCCTCGGCATAGGTGGTGCCAAGTTCGGCCACCACGAAGCCGTAGGGCATGAGGAACGTGACGAGAAGGAACAACCACCAGAAGACGGCGGAGTTGCCGATCGCCGCCGCGGGAGCACAGGCCTCGATTGTGAAGACGACGCAGATGACCGAGAGAATGACGTCCCTGAATCTGAGCTTCTTCCTCGCCACGCGCTCTCCTCGCCATCTGCGAAGCCACGTTCGAACCCACCACATCCGATGGTGACCCACCGGACGCTTCCTGCAAGTTTATGCGGGTTTAATTCGACTGAGTGCGTCGCTCGGCGGAGGGCTGGGTGGAAGAGTAAAAAGCGACCCCATACCTTCGTTGGTATGGGGTCGCCGCTCAGGCCATGCGTGCCGAAGGCCTACGCCTCGGAGTACATCTGCTTAAGCTTGAGAAGGTGCTGGTAGCGGGCCATGGCGCTTGCCTCGTTCTTGGCAAAGAGCTCGGTGGCGCGCTCGGGGAACGAACGGGTGAGACTGCTGTAACGAGCCTCGTTCATGAGGAACTCCTGATAGCCGCCGGCCGGCTCCTTGGAGTCGAGCGAGAACTTCTTACCATCATCGGCCGTCGGGTCGAAGCGGAAGCAGTTCCAGTAGCCGCAGTCCACGGCCTTCTTCATCTCGGCCTGGCAGTTCTTCATGCCGCCCTTGATGGAGTGCATCTCGCAGGGGCTGTAGCCGATGACCAGGGACGGGCCGTCGTAGGCCTCGGCCTCGGCGATGGCCTTCAGGGTCTGGGCCATGTTGGAGCCCATGGCAACCTGTGCGACGTAGATGTAGCCGTAGCTCATCGCGATCTCGGCGAGGGACTTCTTCTTGATGTCCTTGCCTGCCGCCGCGAACTGGGCGACCTGGCCGATGTTGGAGGCCTTGGACGCCTGACCGCCGGTGTTGGAGTAGACCTCGGTATCGAAGACGAAGACGTTCACGTCGTTGCCAGAGGCGAGGACGTGGTCGAGGCCACCGAAGCCGATGTCATATGCCCAGCCATCGCCGCCGAAGATCCAGAAGGACTTCTTGGTGAGGTAGGCCTTGTCGGCGAGAACGGCCTTCGCGGCATCGGAGCCGTCTGCCTCGAGAGCCGCGACAAGCGCCTCGGCGGTGACCTTGGAGTCGACCGCGGAGCCCTTGGCGTCAATCCAGGCGTGGGCAGCAGCCTTCAGCTCGTCGGAACCCTTCTCGGCAATGGCTGAGACGGCGGTGACGAGACGGTTCTGCTCGGCCTTGTAACCAAGCGCGAGACCAAGGCCGTGCTCCGCGTTGTCCTCGAAGAGCGAGTTGTTCCACGCGGGACCATGGCCGTCGGCGTCGACGGTGTAGGGCGCGGTGGCAGCTGGGTTGCCCCAGATGGAGGAGCAGCCGGTGGCGTTGGAGATGAACATGCGGTCACCGAAGAGCTGGGTCACGAGGCGGGCGTAGCTGGTCTCGGCGCAGCCGGCGCAGGAGCCAGAGAACTCGAGGAGTGGCTTGTGGAACTGAGAGCCCTTGACGTTGCTGCCCTGGAGCTCCTTCTTCTCGGACACGTTGGCGACGCAGTAATCAAAGACCTGCTGCTGATCGTGCTCGTCAGCCTGCGGAACCATGGTGAGGGCACCCTTGGGGCAGATGCCAGCGCAGACGGAGCAGCCCATGCAGTCGAGGGGGCTCACGGCTATCGTGAACTTGTAGCCGGTATCCTTCGGGATCTTGACGTCAAGCATGCGGGTGTTCTCGGGGGCATTGGCAGCCTCGTCGGCAGTCAGCGCGAACGGACGGATCGTGGCATGCGGGCACACGAACGCGCACTGGTTGCACTGGATGCACTTGGACTCGTCCCAGTGCGGAACCATGACGGCCACGCCGCGCTTCTCGTAGGCACTTGCACCGAGCTCCCACTGACCATCCACGTAATCCTTGAAGGCGGAGACGGGAAGAAGGTCGCCATCCATGTTGCCGATCGGGTTGAGAAGCTCCTTGACCTGCTTGATGACGGCCGCGCGACCCTCGAGCGTGAGGGCGCTGGGGGCATCCTCGGCGGTTGCCCAGTCTGCGGGGACGTCGATCTTGGTATAGGCGGTGGCGCCGGCATCGATGGCCTTATGGTTGGCATCGACGATGGACTGACCCTTCTTCATGTAGGACTTGGTGGCGGCGTCCTTCATGTACTGAAGGGCCTCCTCGGCAGGAAGGACCTTCGCCAGCGAGAAGAACGCGGACTGCAGGACGGTGTTGGTGCGCTTGCCCATGCCGACCTTCTCGGCCAGATCGATGGCATCGATCATGTAGACCTGGATGTCATTGCTGGCGATGTAGCGCTTTGCCTCGGCGTTAAGCTGCTTGGAGAGCTCGTCGAGGTTCCACTGGGAGTTGATCAGGAACGTGCCGCCGGGCTTGATATCCTGGACGATGTGCATGCCCTTGGTGATGTAGCTGGGGTTGTGGCACGCGACGAAGTCCGCCTTGGTGACATAGTACGGCGAACGAATCGGGGAGTCGCCGAAACGCAGGTGCGAGATCGTGACGCCACCGGTCTTCTTGGAATCGTACTGGAAGTAGGCCTGGACGTACTTGTCGGTGTGGTCACCGATGATCTTGATCGAGTTCTTGTTGGCGCCGACGGTACCGTCGCCACCGAGACCCCAGAACTTGCACTCGATGGTACCGGGGGCAGCGGTGTTGGTGTTGTTCTCGCGCGGAAGGGAGAGTCCGGTGACGTCATCGACGATGCCGATCGTGAACTCGCGCTTGGGAGCGTCCTTGGACAGCTCGGCATACACGGCGAAGGCGTCTGCAGGCGTGGTGTCCTTCGAGCCAAGACCGTAACGGCCACCCGTGACGACGAGGTCGGACTTGCCCGTCTCGTAGAGAGCGGTGACGACGTCCTGATAGAGCGGCTCGCCGATGGAACCAGGCTCCTTGGTGCGGTCGAGGACGGCAATCTTCTTGACGGTCGCGGGAAGGGCGGCCACGAAGTCCTTGATCGACCAGGGACGATACAGGCGGACCTTCACGAGGCCGACCTTCTCGCCATTGGCGTTGAGGTTGTCGATGACCTCCTCGAGGGTGTCGCAGAAGGAGCCCATGCAGACGACCACGCGGTCGGCGTCTGCCGCGCCGTAGTAGTCGAACAGGTGGTAGCTGGTGCCGAGCTTCTCGTTGATCTTGTCCATGTAGCCCTGGACGACCTCAGGGAGAGCGTCATAGGAGGAGTTGCAGGCCTCACGATGCTGGAAGAAGACGTCGCCGTTCTCGTGGGAACCACGGGCATGCGGGTGCTCGGGGTTGAGGGCGTGGTCGCGGAACGCCTGGACGGCATCCATGTCGAGCATGTCGGCAAGGTCGTCGAAGTCCCAGGTCGCAACCTTCTGGATCTCGTGGGAGGTGCGGAAGCCGTCGAAGAAGTTCAGGAACGGCACCTTGCCCTCGATGGCGGCGAGGTGAGCCACGGGAGAGAGGTCCATGACCTCCTGCACGTTGCTCTCGGCGAGCATGGCAAAGCCGGTCTGACGGCAGGCCATGACGTCGGAGTGGTCACCGAAGATGTTGAGGGCGTGCGACGCGACCGTACGCGCGGACACGTGAAAGACGCCTGGCAGACCCTCTCCGGCGATCTTGTACATGTTCGGAATCATGAGGAGCAGACCCTGCGATGCCGTATAGGTGGTCGTAAGGGCACCGGCACCGAGCGAGCCGTGAACGGATCCGGCTGCGCCAGCCTCGGATTCCATCTCGACGATGTCGACGGGATTACCGAAGACGTTCTTCAGACCCTGGGCCGCCCACTGGTCAACGTGATCGGCCATGGGGCTAGACGGCGTGATCGGGTAGATGCCCGCAACCTCGGTGTAGGCATAGGAGACCCACGCTGCGGCCTCGTTGCCGTCCATGGACTTAAACTTTCTCGCCATATCCTCTCCTTCAGACACGCGGACCGTCGCTCATCGACGGCTCCACAAATCGTCTCTCAGCCATGCACTCCCTCGAGGCGCATGCCCAGACACCTTGATGATACCCCATCGATTCGGGTGGACGGGGCAAGCGGGATGTTATATCAGTCCAAACACAAAGACCGTCCTCAGATGTGCCGAGACGCCCGTGCGTCGGCGGATGCCAGGAGCTTTTCGTAGTCCTGCCGAAAGCGATCTGCACGCTCGACAGGAACGTCGGACGCAGGCACCACGCCATATTCGTCCGAGACGAGGAAGGCCTCGTCATACTCGACGCCACCAGCAAGGACCGAGTCGGCGAGGCCCTCCCTGCGCGCGACCGTGAGGCCCACAGTGGCAGCAAGGTCCGAGACGAGGGTGTCGGTGCCGGCGGGATACGACTCGGGGTCGATCCCCCACACAAGAACGTCACCGCAGACGAGCCAGAGCGTCTCTGGCGCAACGCCCGTCTCGCCAGCCTCGGTGCACGCCTGGCGGGCACGAGTGGCCAGGGCGGTAGCGCTCCTCGCCTTGAGCGGCTCATAGGGACCCACGGTCATGGCCGCCCGACCACGCCCGTCCACGATAAGCATGAGAACGCCATCGGGATTGTCGTGCGACCCATCGCGCAGGTTCCACTCGATGTGCTGCTTTGCCCAAGCCACGAGCTCGGTTGTGACCTGGGCGTCGTTGACCCTGCGCTGCCCGAGGGCGCGCAGGTGACGGCCCTCCATGGGAAGAGAGCCCGCGGCAAGGCGCCAGCGGCACACGAGGGATGGCGTCCCGAGCGTGAAGCGCTCCTGCTCCGTGACCTGCTGCATGGCTGCTCCCTCCGTTGGCTGCAAGCGACATCATACCCCGCTGATGCACGGACGAGACAGGCGGCGCCTACTCGGGGCTGAGTGCCGTCTGCTTGCACGCCGCATAGGTCAGTGCGAGATACGCGGCGAAGGCCACCAGCACGGCCACGAGCACGGCCGGAAAGCTCACGCAGCCCTCGGGCAGCTGGAAGAGCTGCGTGAGAAGCGCACCCGCTATCGTGAAGCCGACGATGTCATGCACGACCACCACCACGCCCGGGACGAGGAAGTACGTTGCCACCTGAGCGAAGAGCGTATGGGAGAGCTGCTGGTCCCCTGCTCCAAGGCGCATGAGCTCGGCGTAGCTCTCGCGGTTGTCCGCCGCTTCGGAAAGCTGCTGGAGCGCAAGCACCGCAACCGCCGCGACCATGAACGTGATGCCAAAGAACAGGATGATGTACACGAACGAGCCAAACGATGCCGCAGCCTCCGAGTAGCTTTCCGCTGGTATGGATGCAAGCGCCGCCTGGGTGGAGTTGCGGATCCCGATGGCCATGCCGAGGGCGCACACTCCTACGGCGAGAAGCGCCGCGACACAGGTGAGGGCAGAGCAGCTCGCCGAGACATGTGCCTCGAGCTGCCGGCTCACAAAGCAGGTGAGTCCGCGAAGATAGACCCCACGCTTCGATCGCAAGACGTTTCCGACGACGGTGGCGAGAGATCGCAGTACGAGGAAGGATCCAACGCATACGAGCGCAACCATGGGGATCATGAACATGACGAAGAGGCTTATCGAGAAGCAGATGGCATAGCCGAGCCCCAAGCACACGAGGCCTATCACGAAGTCACGGATCACGGCGCCGTGCGAGCGCACGACGGTTGCCTCGGACTCGTGGTCTGCATGCATGAGGTCAACGAGGCTCGTACGTCCGAGCTCGTGCACGGCACCAAGGGATGAGACTATCAGGATGAGCGCGAAGCCGATTGCCGCAAGGGAGATGCCCGCAGGCGACACCACGAAGACCAGGTGCCATGAGATGTCGAACGCCCATGCGGCGAGCATGCCAAAGACCGGCGAGAGCAGCACGCCCACTCCTACGCCCGCAACGAGCGCCGCGATCGCCACCATGCCGCACTCACGCAGAAGCACGCGCGCCACGGCTCCACGTGCGAGACCCACGAGCATGAGCGTCGCGAGCTCGTGCTTGCGGCGACGAATCAGGAAGCGGTTCGCGTAACGCGCGAGCAGGCAGAACACCACCACCGAGAAGAACCCCAGCGGAATGATGTAGCTCACCGCCCTTGCTAGGGTCTTAAGGCCGGCAGCCGCGGCAGTACCGGATGACAGCGCGGAGATGGTATCGGCACACGAGGCATAGGTATAGAGCAGACACGCACAGAACGCGAGGGTTGCAAAATAGATCGAGTAGTCTTTCAGGCTCCGGCGGACGTTACCCACCGCAAGTCGTCTTTCGAGGTTCATCCTAGCTGTCCCTTCTGAATCTGACGATAGAGCCCTGTCCAATACCTGGAAAAGATACCTGTCAACTTTTCCGGGTGGTCTTACACGCGAGCACGTGACGTATGCATGGTCAAGATGCCGCGCGCCGTAAGGAAGGTGATGACGAAGTACGTCCCGTAGACGGCTACGAAGGCGATGGCCGTGGTGACGATGGCGCTCGTCCAGTTACTCGAGCCGATAAGGCCGACCACCCGGATGAGCTGATGCAGGGCCACGGAGGTATGCGCGAGTGCCACCACGAGCGGAAGCAGGAAGAAGGCAAACGTCTGTACGAAGAGCGAGTGCGTCGCCATGCTTCTGGGGCAGCCGAGGTCGGTCAGAAGCCGATAGCTCGAAATGGCATCGGAGACCGAGGACAGCTGCTGGATGGCGAGAATCGCGGCGCAGGCGATCACCAGAACGAAGCCGATGTAGATGGCCAGATACGCGACGATGGCCGAGCTCATGCGGTTGGTCTGCATGTTCTCGGAGCGCAGACCGTAGGAAAACCCCGAGAGCGTCCCGTCGGCATCGGCCTGGTCGAAGAGAATGGAGGTGGCCCTGGAGAAATACGCGTCCCCCGCCTCGGTGCCCACGGAATAGTTCATGTCGACGACGGTGCTCGCGAGCTCCGCACCTTCCACGAGGTCATCCGGAACGACGATGATGTCGAACCGGCCACCCACGTTGGAGACCGTCGACGAGGGGCCGGAATCGGCAGTGCTCGACACGGGGCTCAGCGTATGACCGCCGACGGTGATCTGGGTTCCCGCGGCCATGACCTTGTCGTCGAAGTCCGTCATCAGGGCGGTGTAGCTGGATAGCATCAGGTACCCGTCCTCCCCGAGCTGCATGGGGGCAAGCCCGTTGAGGGTGCGAAGCTTGTTGTAGTCCGACTGCGTCATGAGGTACATGCTCATGCTCGAATAGTCGACCGAGTCGGATGGGTCCTCAATGACGTCGAGGCTGACACCAGAGGCCTCGGAAAGCGCCTGCACGTTCAGCCTTCCTCCGCCGACCAGGCCGGAATAGTACACGTTGACATAAGCAAGCTGGTTGGCGATCGACGAGAAGTCTATGCCAGCATTCCCGAGCACCTGGCTCGCAGGCGTTATCTGCTGCGTGTCATCCACATCGTCCTCGGTATAGGAGAACAACAGCGACGCATCGTAGGGGTTCGACGTCTTGGCGTCCGCATCAAGACCGGAGCAGATGCCCATGCCGCCGGAGACGGCCATGATCGCGAGGAAGAGGATGAACGAGATGACGGCCATGGATGCCGCAACGGTGTTTACCTTCGAGGAGAGCTGACGCACCGTGAACATGTTAAGGCCTCGGTAGTACGCACCATGAAAGGCCCGGCTCACATGGAAGAGAATTCCCGAGAGCCCGTAGAAGAAGACGAGCGTACCAAGGCAGACGATGCCCGTGGTGGCACAGAAGCCATCGTAGTCACCGACGGCGAGTGGGAGGCCATCACGGGTGAGGCGATAGTACGCCCAGGCGATAAGGGCGGTGCCCGCAAGGCCGAGCAGAATCGTGAGGGGGAGGCTACGTACCCTTATCTGCTCGTTCTTACGCGATGCACCCATAAGGTCGGCAAGGTCGACCTTCCGAAGCATGCGTAGGTTGAACGCGAGCATGACGAGAAAGATGATGACGAAGCAGCCGAGCGCGAATGCGGCCGCCATCGGCGAGTACTGGAACGTGAAGTTCGTGACCCGATCGCCAAAGAGGGCCGCCGTCACGAAGACGAGCAGCCACGAGAACAGCACGCCGGTGAGAAGCCCTATGAGAAAGGATGCAACCGACGCGATGGTGGTCTCGAGGAAGAGCACGACCGACACCTGGCCACGGGTCATGCCAAGCAGCTGATAGAGCCCAAACTCACGCTTCCTTCGTTTGACCAGGTAGTTGTTCGCATAGACCATGAGAAAGCCAAGCACGAAGGCGAGGAACACCGTGACGCCGCGCATGAGGCCCCCAACGACCTGGATGGACTCACGCGTATCGGTGGAGAGAAAGCTTGCCTGGTCAGAAATGGTGCTGAAGGCATAGAACACCGCCACGCCGAGCACGAGCGTTATGAAGTAGACGGTGTAGTCGCGCGCAGACTTGCGGACGTTGCCGAGGGCAAGCCTAAAGAACATCGTCCTGGCCTCCGCCAATGGTTGCCACGACACCCATGATCTGGTCGAAGAACACCCGTCGTGCAAGATCGCCCCGACGCAGCTCGGTAAAGATGCGACCGTCGCGAATGAAGAGCACGCGCTGGCAGTAGCTTGCGGCATAGCTGTCATGCGTGACCATGAGAATCGTGGTGCCATAGGTCTTGTTGAGGGCGTCGAAGCGCTCGAGGAGGAGCTTGGAGTTCTTGGAGTCAAGCGCGCCGGTGGGCTCGTCCGCGAGGACGAGCGTGGGATTGGTTACCATGGCGCGACAGGCGGCGATGCGCTGCTTCTGTCCACCCGATATCTGATAGGGGAACTTCTCGAGCACGTCGGCGACCCCAAGCGCGTTGGCGATGCGGCTTGCGCGATCATCGATCTCCGCGGCGGGAACGTGCGCGATGGTGAGCGGCAGGGCGACGTTCTCACGACACGAGAGCGTGTCAAGCAGGTTGGAGTCCTGGAAGATGAATCCCAGCTGTTCGCGACGGAACTGCGCGAGCTGCTGGGAGCGCATATGCGTGATGTCGGTCCCATCGATGACGACAGAACCCGAGGTAGGCCGATCAATCGTGGCGATGCAGTTGAGCAGCGTGGTCTTACCGGATCCGGACGGCCCCATGATGGCGACGTACTCACCGCGGTCGACGTCAAACGAGACGCCCGCAAGCGCGCGGGTGGCGCTGCCGAACTTGCCGCCGTATACCTTCTCGACGTTTGAAACCTGAAGTGCCTTGGTCATGATGTACGCCTCTCGATCACAGGTTGGCTAACGGGGACAGGCGACGAGAAGCACGAGCTCGGCAGCACCGAGCGTACAGCTGACAAGCAGCGAGGCGACCCTCTCGGCGAAGGTGAGCTCTCCGCGCAGACGGCGGTCGTTGCCCTCCCAGAACCTCTCGGCCTTTGGGTTCATCCTCATGGCGTCCTCCATCCCCCTTGAAACGGTACGCCACCATACTGCGCGGACGTGACGGGGGCTGCCATCGATGCTCCTTACGGCTTGGTGACGCTTTCGTAAGGTTGCACGTCTTGGGGGCGACGCAGGTCGTCTAGGTGCGGTTGGTGGGGAACGTCAGCGTCACCCGCGTATGGCTGCCCTGCCGAGACTCCATGCGCACGCCCACCCCCATCTTGTCGCAGAGTCGCTTCACGAGGTAGAGACCCAGTCCCGTGGACTTCTTCTGACCTTCGAGCCGGCCGTTCTGTCCCACGAAGCCCTTGTCGAAGACGCGCGGCAGGTCTTCGGCGGGGATGCCCAGCCCGTTGTCCTCCACCGCGAGGTCCACGCACTCGCTTGCGCGCCCACGATTCCTCACCTGCGCCGAGAAGAGCAGCCGTGGCGCCGAGCTTCGATACTTCACCGCATTCTCGATGAGCTGGCCCAGCACGAATCCGATCCACTTGGCGTCGGCATACACGTACACACCAAGCTCCTTCACCTCCACGCACACGCCGGCATCGATAAGGGAACGCGCATGGGCCTTCACCGCATCGGTGACCACATCATTGAGTCGTACGTTACGAATGACGTAGTCGCGGTCGAGCGTTGCCGAACGTGCATAGTAAAGCGCCTGGTCAACATAGCCGTCGATACGCCCCAGCTCGCGCGCGATGGATGACGACACCTGCCCCGGGTTGCAGTCCGTGATGATGCGGGCCGCCGCGATGGGTGTCTTGACCTCGTGAACCCAGGCCTCCACGTACTCGCGGTACTCGGCCGCGTCGTCACGGGCGGCGTCCGCCTCGATGCGACCAGACCGCGCCACGGCATCGATGGAATCCCATGTGATCTCACCCTCGACAAAGCTCGGATCCTCCAGGAGCTCCACCGCATTGAGTGGCGAGGTGCCATCACCGCTCGTGGCCTCCACCACGCTGTTCCAGAAGCGACGTCTCGGGAGGTAGTCGACGATCACCCTCAGGACGGCGGCGCTCGCAAGCAGGATGTCGAGGAGCACAACCGTATCGTGGTCCATGCCCGTACCCGCCATGACCACGTTCACGAGAAAAATCGAAAGCAAGGTCACACAGAGGGCCGCCGCTCGATCTCGCAGGTATCTTCCAAGTCTCATGGGTCACCTACACCAAGTAGCCGAGACCACGATGCGTGACCAGGTAGTCGTTTACGCCGAGCTTGCCAAGCGTCTGGCGCAGCCTGTTGACGTTCACCGTGAGGGTGTTGTCATCCACGAAGGCGTCGGAGTCCCAGAGTTCCACCATGATCGTCTCGCGGGGCACGATCGACCCAGCGCTCCTCATGAGCAGGGCGAGGATGCGCAGCTCGTTCTTGGTGAGCTCTACCGTGCGTCCGTTTGCCGTCACGGTGGAGCGTGACACGTCGAGCGTGAGACCGTTATGCGAGAGGGCGGCCGCCGACATCCCACCCGCACGTCGGAGAAGCGCCTCGATACGGACGAGAAGCACGTGGCTGCTGTAGGGCTTTGCGATGAAGTCATCGGCACCGAGCGTCATGCACATGACCTCGTCGAGCTCGCCGGTGCGGCTCGTCACGACGATGATGGGCACGCTCGAGCGGCTGCGCAGCTCGCGGCAGACCACGGTGCCATCAAGGCTTGGAAGGTTGAGGTCGAGAAGCACGAGGTCGGGGTTGGCCTCCAGCGTCGCATCGACCACGTGGTCAAACGACGCTATGGTCACCGCCTCGTGACCATTCATCCCAAGCATTTCCGCGAGGGCCGAGCGGATGGACTCGTCATCCTCGATGATCGCAATTCTCGCCACGCATGCCTCCCCGTTCGGTAGTGCTGACAAAGGTCATTATCGCATGCTCCGCGAAGGGGTTCACGTCGCATGTGTCACTCTCGTCAGCGTCGGCATGCCCGTCGCCAGAGGCGACGAGGACCACCCCGCCCATCGCGATCCAGACGATGGTGATGGCCCATTCCACGCCGTTGAGGGCGGCCGGGCTAAAGGGAACCACCATCAGGGCGATAACGATGATGCCGCCCGCCATGGCACAGACGATGCCGACCACGCCACCACCCACCCTATAGGGACGAGGAAGGTCTGGCTCGGTCCTGCGTAGCTTGTAGCAGGCAAAACATGCCATGGTGCAGGCGAAGACAAAGCCCAGGGACGTCACGCTGGTCAGGGGGACAAGCATGTTCTTGCCCAGGAACGGGCCGGCGATCGTAAGGACCGCCATGACGAGGTTGGCTTTCCTCGGAGCGCCAGCCCTGGGATCGATCTCGGCGAACGAGGCGGGGAGCATCTTCTTGCGTCCCATCGCAAGCATGAGACGAGCCGATGCGCCAAAGAACGAGTTCATCGGACCGAGAGGGCCAAGCGTACCGATGGCGAGCATCGCGAGATAGAAGAAGACGTTGATGCGCGCGAGCACGGCCAGCGCAGGCACGGAAGAGCCCACGAACTCGTGCCAGTCGACGATGGTGCCAAACGAATAGATGCAGACGAGATAGAAGGCGCCCGATGCAAGAAGGGCCAGCGCAGGCACGAGGCCAAACCTCTTCCAGTCAAGGTTGGCAACGGCCTCCTCCGCCTGCTGCGGGATGGTGTCAAACCCTGCGTAGAAGAACGGGGTCATGACAAGCACCGCCACGATACCTCCCACAAGGGTCGTCGCATCGGTTGACCTTCCCCCTGAAGCCCCCGTGACCTGGGAGAACACGGGAAGCGCGTTGGCTGGCGAGCCTGTCATGAACGAGATGACCATGGCGAGCACCATGCCCACCAGCAACGCCTTGGCCAGGAATCCCGAAAGCCTTGCCGCGGCACCCGCGCCATGGAGGTTGAGGTGAATGACAAGGGCCACGAAGCCCAGCGCGATGACCGTAGGCCAGAGGTAGACATCGGCGCCAAGGATCGAATAGAGCCTTACCGAGCAAAGCCAGCCGAGCGCAGGAAGCTGCGACCAGCGATCGCTAAGCAGCGCAGAGATGGCGATGGCCTCCCATGGGCACAACGGTGCGTTACCGAGGATGAGCATCCATCCCGTAAGGAAGCCCACCTTCCTGCCATAGGTACGATCGACGTACTCGATGATGCCTCCCGAGATGGGAATGGCGGCCGTAAGCTCCCCAAAGCACATGCCGATCGGGACAAGGAGGATGGCTCCGATAGCGAAGGCGATCATGGCTGGAAGGGGACCGCCTCCCAAAACCATCCAGTCGCCGACGAGGAGAACCCAACCCGTACCGATGATGGCACCAAAACCGATGGTGAAGAAGTTGAGGAGCGTGAGCTCCTTCTTCATTCCGGTGCCTTCGCCTTTGGTGGCCTGGCCAGTCGGGCTGGCTTTCTCTGACATTTCCCTTCCTTCCAAACCATCGGTGACAAAGCACCTTCTCGTATGCATCGGACACATCCGCGCGACGGAGCGCGGAAAGAGCCAACAACAGGGAACGACTTTTTCATTACCCCAGAGCGCTACGATACGATTCCGCACAAAAGCTCTGAGAAGGGACTCCCGGTGAAGGGTCAACAGGTGGTCGGACGCTTTGCCCCAACCCCATCGGGCCGTATGCACCTCGGCAATGCCTTCTCGTACCTCATGGCGTGGCTTGCCACGCGAGCCTCGGGTGGTCGGATGGTCCTGAGGATCGAAGACCTGGACCCGCGCGCGCAGAACCGCGAAGCGGCCCAGCTCATCCTCGATGACCTCGCATGGCTTGGACTCGACTGGGACGAGGGGCCCTACTTCCAGAGCCGTCGCGCAGATGCCTACGCCGAGGCGATCTCACGGCTCGATGCCATGGGTCTCACCTATCCCTGCTTCTGCACGCGCTCCGAGCTCCACGCGGCAACCGCACCTCATGCCTCGGATGGCACATACGTATATCAAGGAGCCTGCCGCGACCTTACGCGGGCCGAGGCGGCGCGACGAGCCCTCGCCAGACCACCCGCGACGCGCGTGCGCGTACCCGACGAATCCGACCCAGCGTCCACGGTCAGGTTCACCGACCTTGTCTATGGGCCACGGGAGGAGAACCTCGCGCGGGAGTGCGGCGACTTCCTCGTGCGTCGGAGCGATGGCATCGTTGCCTACCAGCTCGCCGTCGTGGTCGACGATGGCCTCATGGGGGTAAACCAGGTGGTGCGCGGGAACGACCTTCTGGGCTCCGTCGCACGCCAGACCTATCTCCATCGTCTCCTCGGATACGCGGTGCCGAGCTTCGCCCACGTACCGCTCTTCGTGACGCCTGACGGTAGACGTCTCTCAAAGCGCGACCGCGACCTCGACCTCGGCGTCATACGCGAACGCGAGCAAGGCCCAGAGCGCATCATCGGCATTCTCGCCCATGCCGTCGGACTCGCCGAGAAAAACGAGCACATCAGCGCCGACAAGCTCGTGTCACGCTTTGCGTGGGAGACGCTTGCGAATCAGCGCGAGAACATTGTCGTAGGTTGAATCGCATAGTTAGCCGAACACTTCCGAGCGCCTGTGCGTTTCCACAGCTATCCGTACGGTCGGGGACGTCTGCCCACTCGCTCGTCCTGGTCCTTCGCCCCGCCATGCCGTGGGCCTTGGCGTGTTCGGCTGGGTCTCGGGACATGGGGTCCCTGCCCGCCCGGAGCCGCTTTCGGACTCAACCGGACGGGTGCCTCGACGCCATGGGGTCGGGTTGTGGGCTAGAGGAGCGGGGCCTCGCCCCTCTCCCTGCGCTCGGCCTCGACGGCACGGAGGGTGAGGTCGAGCTCCTCGTAGGGCACGTCCTCCACGCCGAGCGCGTCCATGAGGTCCTCGGCGAGCGGGCCGTAGGCGGCCCTGAGCATCGCGACGGGCGTGAGCCCTCCCAGCGAGGGCCTGGGCTCCGAGTCGAGCTCGCCCATGACGCAGGCCATGTCGTGGTCGTCGAGGAGGTCGAACGGGATGCCGCGGCCCTTGGGCAGGAGCTTCCTCAGCTCGACGTGGTTCCGCTCGCACCTGGCCTTCTGCTGTGACATGCGCACGTCGCAGTAATACACTCGGGTCCGGGCGCGGCCGCCGTCACGTGACGCCTCGATCGCCGACGTGTCGGCGAACTCGGTGCCGTTGTCGGTGAGCAGCAGCCCGAACAGGCGCTGGAAGCCCTCGCGGCCGAGCGCCGCCTCCAGCGAGTCGAGCGCGGCGGCCACCGCGCCCGACGTCTTCTCCGGCAGGCACATCGCCAGCTGGAACCTCGCGGGACGCAGGTAGAGCGTGAGGACGCACCGGGTGTCGGCGCTCCTGCCGACCACGGTGTCCATCTCGCAGGCACATGCCCGCTCCTCCTCCGGCAGGGCCGAGAACGCCTCGTAGGACCTCTCCGGGCCGTGCGCGGTCGGCGTGGCCCGGACCCCGTGCCTCCTGGCCTTGTATCCGACCTTCCTCCTCAGCTCGGCGTTCGACATCCCGCCGTAGCCGGCCTCCACCCAGCGGTAGATCGTGGAGGCGCTCATGCCCAGCCCGTCGGTCCTGGCCCGCGCGATCTGCGCCGGCGACAGGCCGCGGGCGATGTCGGAGCGTATGGTGGCGAGCGCCATCCCCGCCTCGGCCTCGCCCATGTCGACGCCCCTGCGCGCGTCCGACCTGAGGGCGTCCGACAGCCTCTGCGCGCGGGCCGCCGAGTACTCGCAGCGCCACCTCCTCGCGCAGTGGTACCTGCGATACCTGCACCCGTTGCAGGTCCAGGGCCAACGCGTGAGCCTCCGGCAGGCGTCGTCGGGCACCTCGCCCACGCGCCCGCCCTTGTCCGGGCCCTTCGCGACGGTGCGGTTCCTCCTCACCTCCTCCGAGACGGACGAGGCGGACCTGCCCAGGTCACGTGCGATCGAACGGGCCCCCTCCCTCCCGTCCAGGGCGCGCTCGATGGCTGACCTCTCCGCCCGTGTGACCCTGAAGTACCTGCGCTGGCCTGACATGGCATGCTCCCTTCCCCCGCAGACCCCGGATGGGCCTGACAAGGAGAGGGATTCCCATACTCAGCAGGACGCGTACGGCTGGGTGTGGAATTGTGGGCAGGGTGTACGGCTCAACTTGCGAATCGACTGAACATTGTCGTAGACGGGGAATTTCTTACGCAGTGAATCGCGTCGGTTGTGGTAACTCCCTCTTGGGGGTATCATTCTCTGGCACCAACGTTCGGAGAGCTGACCGAGAGGCCGAAGGTGCTCGCCTGCTAAGCGAGTATAGGACTAAATCCTATCTGGGGTTCGAATCCCCAGCTCTCCGCCAGAATGCGCGGCCCGTCGGCACCAGCCGACGGGCCTTTTTCGTTTCCGACCACCTTCGGCCAACCGCCATCCGTGACTTTGACAATCGTGTGATTCTCTGCTCACCCTTGACGAAGACGCCTCAACGTGGCATCTTATCTAACTGCACGCGCCGTTACCTCAGCTGGATAGAGGACCTGACTACGAATCAGGGCGTCATAGGTTCGAATCCTATACGGCGCACCACTAGAATACAGGTCAGAAGCTAAATCTAGCTTCTGACCTTTTTTGTAGCGAAGCTCGTGCGGATGCCGCCTTTCTCAGACCATCTCAACCGCTTCTACGACTCGCTCCGTCATGAGCTACCGGGCCGATACTGCAGAACCCCGTTCTTTCCGAGCGTCGCGTAGGTGTACTCCACGCCCGCCGCATCACAGGCATCCATCAGATCGATGAGGACATAATCCTCCTTGGAGAAGTGATCCTCGACATTCGCACGAACATCCCCCTGCAAGTGCTCCGCCTCCGCGAGCTTCTGGGCTGCCGCCCCACTCACACCGACGCGCACGACATGTCTCCTCTCGTCATATACCAGGAGCGCAGATGGACCAGTTACTTCCTCGCGCACGAAGAAGCCACCTTGCCCCTCGTTGCCAACGTAAACCTCGCGCACGTCACCCGCACTCTCAAACCTAGCAACCAATCGCACGTCGTCAAACTTGTCCATGCCACCGTCCTTCCTGCTCTGTTGGTACCTTGATTCTATGATACCCTCCCGTTTAACATACTAGAACATTTGTTCTTATATTCTGAGTATCTTCTCGTGGGTTCGGCTTGAATTCAAGAGGTCCCTTTGGGGTATCAGTTACGTGTCCATAGAGGGAAATCGGAGCTGCCCATGAGTCGTATAGATGGCGTTGGCGTGGCATTCTGCGGAGGCGGTTTTCGCTCCTATGCAGAGGTCGCAGCCGTAGAGGACATCGAGCGCAACGCCATTCGCATTGGTGCCGCCGCGGGAACCTCCATGGGTTCTCTCGTGGCTGTTCTTGTGGGCGCGGGCCTCTCCTCGTCGCGAATCGCGGAACTCTTGGTCAAGATGGACCAACGCGTGGTCGATGAGGGCATCCTCAAGAACATTGGCTTCAAGGCCCTCGGTTTTCTTGGTGGCGGCCATGGTCTCGTGGAATCCGCCACCCTCGAGCGCTTTGCCCGTGACCTCCTCGAGGAGGCGGGCATCCGAACCATGGCTGACATGGTCATGCCTGTGGCCTTCCCGGCCTGTGACATCACAAGCGGCGACCTCTGCGTCTTCACCAATGACGAAAGTCTCTTCTCGAATACAAGCGGCGGCTGGACCTGCATCACCGGAAACCTCGATATCGCCCGATGCGTCGCGGCGTCCGCCTCATATCCCCTCGTCATCTCGCCCACCGAATACCTGGGGCGGACCTTCATGGACGGTGGCTGTCGCATGAACCTCCCTACGCCGCTCTTTGATCGCACGCAGGTTGACGCCGTGGTCGGCGTAGGACTCATCAGACATGCACAACCGACGTCGGACCTCTCGCCGATTAGCATAGCCAAGCGCACCATGAGCTGTGGGGCCAACCAACTTGACCGCATCTATAGCCAGGTGGCGGACATCTACATCAACCTTCCTGTCTCTGGCGATGATGCCTTCCAGGCGGGAACCGGTCAGCAGGTCATCGCCGAGGCACGCCAGATGATTGCCGACAAGCCCATCGACTGGTCCCCCGCACGACCGACCACTTTCGAGGTGGTGCGCCGCACCGCCGTCGATGCCTTTTACCACATGGTAAGGACGCACAGCAACTAGTCTTGTCGGACGATTGCGAGGAGCGCGGACAGAGGCCTAGTCTTCGGGCCTGATGACCTCCACGCCTCCCATGTAGGGGACGAGGGCCTCGGGCACCGTGATGGAGCCGTCTGCGTTCTGATAGTTCTCGATGATGGCAGCCATGGTGCGACCGACGGCGAGGCCGGAACCGTTGAGGGTATGTACGAGACGCGTACCCTTGAACTCTGCGGGATCCTTGTAGCGGATGTTGGCTCGACGTGCCTGGAAGTCCCAGCAGTTGGAGCAGGACGAGATCTCCTTGTAGTTGTTGTAGCTGGGAAGCCAGACCTCGATGTCGTAGCACTTGCGCGCGGAGAAGCCGATGTCGCCCGTGCAGAGGGTGACCACATGGTAGGGCAGGCCGAGCTTCTGAAGAATGACCTCGGCCTCGTTGACCATGCTCTCGAGCTGATTCATGGAGTCCTCGGGCTTGGCAAACTTGACCATCTCGACCTTGTCGAACTCATGCACGCGAATGATGCCCCGCGTGTCTCGGCCGGCAGAGCCGGCCTCCTCGCGGAAGCACGGCGTGAAGGCGCAGTACCAGAGGGGAAGCTTCGAGCCATCAAGCACCTCGCCGCGGTGGATGTTCGTGAGCATGACCTCGGCCGTGGGGATGAGGTACATGTCGGGGTTCACGTGATAGAGGTCCTCGTCGAACTTGGGCAGCTGGCCGGTACCAAAGAGCGAGTCATGGTTGGTGATGACCGGTGGCCACCACTCCTTGAAGCCGGCGGAGGTGTGCGTATCAATCATGAAGTTGATGAGCGCGCGCTCCATACGAGCGCCCATCCCGCCGAGAAGGTAGAAGCGGGCACCGGCAAGCTTGACGCCACGGTCGAAGTCGATCATTCCCGTGGAAGGGCCCAGGTCCCAATGGGCGAGGGGTGCGAAGTCAAACTCGCGAGGAACGCCCCAGCGCCGTACCTCCGGATTATTGGAGTCATCCTTGCCAAAGGGCACGGTCTCGTCGGGGATGTTGGGAATGGCGGCCACGAGATCGAAGAGCTCCTGCTCCACGGTGCCACGCTTCTCGTCAAGTTCGGCGATGCGGCTCTTGTTGGCCGCAACCTGGGCCTTGGCGGCCTCCGCCTCGGCCGTCTTCCCCTCGCGCATGAGCTGGCCAATCGCCTTGGAGGCCGTGTTTCGATCTGCCTGAAGACTCTCGACCTCGGCGATGGCGCTACGGCGCTCTTCGTCAAGCTCAAAGAATCTCGCACGGTCCCAATGGGCGTTCTGCCTCGATTCACAGGCCTTGTCCACGAGGTCGGGATTGTCTCTGACGAGCTTGATGTCGAGCATGTCTACTCCTTGGCACTGGATGGGCTGCACGCAACCCTAGCTGCTTGTGGTGTTGACGGACCATAGGCCGCCAACGGCCACCCAAGTATATACTTGTGGCCAGGAAACACGGAACTTGCAGGAAGGTATGCACATGCAGTCTATCAGTGATTTCTTCACCTGGCTCTTCAGCGATCGTACGGGTGTCATCTGCCTCGTGCTCGCTGGGGTCGTGTTGTGTCTCATCATCTCGTTCGTACTCGAGCGCAGGATGCGCAAGCAGTACTTCAACCACAAGAAGACAGAGGGCGACTGGGACCTGTTTGACAGCGACGACGACTCTGACGAAGGTGACGAGTAGCGCGTGGGCACAGGGGCCTTCGTAAGCTCCCGTGGTATGTCTAACCTTCCCTAGAATCCATGGTATCCTCGGCGACCTTCTCGCCACAGCCGCCCGACGTGTCCCGTCCGCCCACGCGCCAGCAGGCGTCAATGAGTCCGCAGACCGCAAGACCAGCCAAGATGATGACCCAACCGGGATGCCACATGCCCGCGAGCAGGCCAACCGCCAAGAACGAGAAGATCGAGCAGGTACCGATGAGGGCCGTCACGGCCGCGCGCTTCTTCCTGGCCGAACGGTGTCCCCTAAAGACATCCACCATATGACCCAAGCTCGTCCAGACTCCCGTTGAGAAGAGCACTACGAGCCCTGGTACCCATAGGCCCAGGAATATGCCCATGCACAGGAACGTTATCAGGGCGAGGGAGCCGTAGGGGAAACGGCTCATCCACCCCCTCCTCGGATGGTCGCAGGAGGCATCGTGCGCATCTGCCCAGCTGCTGTAACGCCGGCCATTCACCTCAACGCTACCGTCCTCGTTCGAATGGACGGAGTTGCCATCGTGGTCGTTCACGTGCACTCCACAACCATCGATATCTACGTGATCCCCCTTGTTGGGATCATCCACGTGGACACCATCCCAGCCCACGTATACCTTGACGCCCGTGTGATCATGCACGTTAATGCCATCATGCAGGTTCATGTGGACGTAATCCCCACCATCGTCCGTAGGGCATTCGCCCGAGAAGTCTCACCGACCCTCTGTGGGGTCAGCCCCCTTGTTATCCTCGGCGGCCTTCTCGTCACCATCGGCCGTTCCCTCGGCATCGGCGGCAGACCCGGCGGCAGCCGCATCGGTATCCTCCGGTGTATCGTCCTTTGCCTCGGGTCTCCCTTCAACAGGTCGTCCAAGCTCATGTCATACAGGTCAGCCAGAGCGATGAGGTTGTCCGTATCGGGAGAGGACTCGGCCCGCTCCCACTTCGAGACGGCCTGGCGACTGACTCCCAGCTGGTTCGCGAGCGCCTCTTGTGACAGGTTGCGCTCGCGGCGGAGCTTCGAGAGACGATAGGCGATATCGACGTTCATGGTGGTTCCCTTCGATCGGCAAGCGTGTATGCAGGAACCATCCTGCCGGTTGCGGCGCTCGTTGCACCACCTATTCTAGTGCGCATCTCGCCGCAATTTCCGGTTGCGGCGACCCGTCTGATTGCATCTGCAACCCGGGTTGCGCACAACGCCTCGGCGACAAAAGCAAACGTCTCCGCCGACATACCCATCAGCGAAGACGTCATTGCTTTGCATGGTGCGGGCGAAAGGACTTGAACCTTCATGGGGTTGCCCCCATACGGACCTGAACCGTACGCGTCTGCCAATTCCGCCACGCCCGCGTGTGGGAGAAATAGTACCGCATTCCTGCCATGATTGACAACGGGATTTCGCATATCAAGCGGCGGAAGCGCAATCGCGGTAGAATATGCCCACCGTCACGGCCGACGAAACACTACCCAAACCGCGCGAGGAGCCGCCGTGAGTGACACCAGACCCACACAGACCGCGCTGCGGCCCGTACCCGATTCGGCGGACGCCAAGCTCCCCGACGAGGTTATTCTCGGTCGCTATCGCGTGCTCTCTCGCTGTGGCCGTGGAGGGTTTGGCACGGTCTGCACCTGCTGGGACACCCGGCTGCAGAGACGCGTGGCCATCAAGCGCATGCCCCTCATGCGCAGCACGGACCTGCGCGGCATCTCCACGTCAACCGTTGACGAGGCGCTCGCCGAGGCACGCACCGCCTGCCTGCTTGCCCACCCTAACATCGTGACCGTCTTCGACTTCGAGACCGACGGCGAGAGCGCCTACCTGGTCATGGAATACGTGGACGGCCTCAACCTCTCGGAGCTCCTCGCACGCGTCGAGGGAGGCGCCCTCACGCACGAGGAGTGCGCGCACATGCTTGCCTCGGTGGGTCAGGCGCTCTCATACGCACACGAGAACGGCGTACTCCATCTTGACATCAAGCCCACGAACATCATGATCGACCGTCAGGGTACGGTGAAGCTGGCCGACTTCGGAATGGCTACGCTTGCCTCCGCGGCAGGGTACGGTGGCGCACGTGGCGGGACCGTCGGCTACATGCCCCCCGAGCAGATCGAGGGCATGCTCGTAGACGAACGTACGGACGTCTTCTCCCTTGCCGTGGTGACATGGCAGGCGCTCACGGGGAAGAACCCCTTCGCCGCCACCTCCGCCAACGAGTCGCTCACCAAGATCTATCACGGAGCAAAGCCCCCCCTGTCGAAGGTCGATCCCCCGCTCGCCGGTGCCTTGGAGAGCGCTCTCATGCACGCCGTCATCGCAGATGCGACCGCTCGCACGTCATCCGTGGACGACCTCGTCGACGACATGCTCCCTGGCCTCGGGAGCACCGAAGAGGGTGCCGATTCGCTCCGTTGCCTCGTCACGCAGTCCGAGGACGACAGTCCCGATGACGAGTCGTGGGACGTGCGCCACCTACCGCTTCGCGTGAGGTTCCCCTGGATCCTCCAGGCGTTCGACCGTACGGTCACCGCGCTTGCGACGCTCTGGTTCTGCCATCTCGTGCTTCCTGCCGTATCGGGGGGATCCACCGACCTCGTCATGGTCGGCTCGCTCGTCTGCGCACTCGCCGCAGCCCTCTGGACGCCGCTTGGCTCCGCCCTCTGCGGAACCGTCCTCGTGTGGGCCATCGCGGTGACGAATCCGACGAACGCGTCGTTTCCTCTCGCCGCACTCCTGGCGCTCGCGCTCGCAGCGTGGTGGGTGTCATGCGGTCACCGCGGTCGCCTCTCCTCGGCCGCGCTGCTCGCCCCCTGCTGCATACCTTGGCCCGTATCGAGCACCGCCATCTCCGCCTTTGCACTCGACCCGCTCCCGGCCTTCATGACCGCATCGGTTGGCTGGCTGTTCGGGAGCTTCTTCTCCCTGGCATTGGGCGCGGGCTTCTCGGCGAACACCGTCACCTACTACTTCGTTGCCCTGGTCAAGACTCCCGCCACGTGGCTTCTCGTGCTGGGCTGCGGGGTCTCGGCCCTCGTCGCCTCCGCGATCGCCCTGCGCGGAAGCGTGCGTGCGGGCATCGTAGGACAGGTCGTGGGCCTTCTCATGCTCGTAGGTGCCTACGTTCTCGCTGCTAGAGTGGAGAATGGTAGTATATGGCCCGCTCCGGATTTGGCCGCTGTCGGCATTGCGGTAGTCTTATGTATGTTTATGTGTGTACTGACTGCCCTAAGGGGCCCACTTGACGAGGGCCGGGAAGGCAAGGAGCAGGATGAGCTTTCTTAACGACTTCGAAGACCGCATCGGCTCGGTTTTTGACATGGCGCCGCAGGGTTACACCGAGCCATTCTCCTTCAAGAAGCTTGCAAAACGTGCTGCAAAGGAGATGGAGCGCGAGACGTACGAGATTGACGGTACCAATACGGCACCCGTCCTCTACACCGTGCTCGTCTCATCGGCAGACGACAGCCTCATGCGCCCGCTCTACAAGCAGATCACCGACGAGACGGCCGATTTCGTCACCTCCGAGGCGCAGCGCAAGGGATACTCGTTCGTAGGCAAGCCGCTCGTGCGTTTCATGGTCGATCCCTCCCTCAAATCCGGTAGGTTCGCGGTCTTCGCCGAGAACATCGATGCCAAGACGCTCACCCGCCTTCGCGAGGAGGAGCGGGCCTTCCTTGGTGGAAACTCGTCCGTGGGCGGCGCGGCGGCGCTCGTTCAGCCGGCCAGCGGCCGGCCGCGGTCTCATGCGCACGCCAGCAACGTCTCCCCCGAGGCGATTCCGCTGATGAGCCCCGTGGGTGCCGTCCCGATGCCTGCCGCAGGGGACTCGCAGGTCGGCCTCGACATCATCCCCGACGAATTCGGTGCCGCCAGCGCCGTACCCGTGATTCCGTCCGCCTCGTCCTCGACCCCCTTGCCTGTCGTGAACGCAAGCGTCGCACCCGTGCAGCAGCTGGCACCACTGCCGCCCCTGCCGTCCATGGGCGAGGTTCCCTCCACGGCCCGCCGCTCGACACCGCTCGTGAACATGCGCAACGGTGCGCCCGCGCAGAACGCCGCCCCCAGCGCCGTCTCGTGCCTGCTCATCGACCGACAGAGCGGTCGCACCTATACGGGCGTGGCCCCATCGTTCGTGATCGGCCGCGAGCATTCGCAGGCAGACATCGTCCTTCACGACCCCAACGTCTCGCGCCGACATGCCGAGGTCTCCTTCGACGGCCGCAGTTGGCACATCATCGACCTCCACTCCACCAACGGCACGCTCGTCAACGACATCGACATCGACGAGTGCATCCTCCGTGACGGTGATCTCGTCACCGTCGGGCTCGTGAATCTCGAGTTCAGGGAGAACTAGCATGATCGATCTCGTCCTCTTTGCGGGCCGCATCATTCTGGTCGTCGTCCTGTACGTCTTCCTCTTTGCCGCCATGCGCACCGGAATCGGCCTCGTGAGGGGACAGCGCACGGACTCGGCCATCTGGTCGGTCGACATCGAGAAGGGCACGCGCTCGCTCAGGGGTTTGCACGTGGAGATTCTCGGACCCGTGGTGGTAGGTCGCTCGCCCTCGTCGGACATCGTCGTCGACGAGCCGTACGTCTCGGCCACTCATGCGCGCTTCACCATCCAAGGGCCCGCCCTCGTCCTCGAGGACCTCAAGTCCACGAACGGGACCATGGTCAATGGTCACCCCATCGACCAACCCGTCACGCTGAGAGATGGTGACGAGGTCCAGATTGGCGACGCCATCATGCGTGTGGGCCGCCAATGACGACTGACGACTCAAGCATCACCGCCTCACAGGAGCCGACAAACGCCCCGGGACGCGCAGAGATGCCCGTCGAGGGTCGCGCCGGCGCCGACGTCGCATCGGGGAGCAACGCCTTCATCTCGTGGGGCGTGCGCTCCGACGTAGGTCTCGTACGCAGCCATAACGAGGACTCGTTCCTGCTCCGCACGCCGCTGTTCGCCGTATGCGACGGCATGGGTGGTCACGCTGCTGGCGAGGTCGCAAGTTCCATCGCCGTGGAGACCATCGGCGAGAAGGCACCCGCAAACGCCGATGACGCACTTCTCGGCGCGGCCGTGGAATCGGCGAACCTCGCCATCATCGAGGGGGCTTCCACAGGCAAGGGCAAGGTCGGCATGGGCTGCACGGCGTCCGTCATCCTCATCGAGGGTAGCAAGATGGCCGTCGCACATGTGGGTGACTCTCGTGTATACCTGTTGCGCCACGGTACGCTGGTCCGCGTCACGCATGACCACTCCTACGTGGAGGAACTCGTCGACTCGGGCCAGATAACCGCCGACGAGGCACGCGTCCATCCGTCGCGCTCCGTCATCACGCGTGCCCTTGGCTCGGATCCGGACATGTATGCAGACCACTTCTCGCTCGAGGTCAGCGACGAGGACCGCATCATCGTATGCTCCGACGGTCTCTCGAGCATGATCACCGATGCCGACATAGAGGCGCTCTCCGTCTCAAGCGTCACTCCGCAGCAGGCCGCCGACAACCTCGTGTCAGCCGCACTTACCGCTGGTGGTGCCGACAACGTGACCGTCATCGTGGTCGACATCCTGAACGATGGCGTAGCGGACACCGTCCGTCAGCACGCCATCAAGCGCTTCGCCGTGGTCCTCGGCCTTATCGTCGCAACGTTCGTGGTGGTAGGTGCCTGCTTCTATGCGTTCATCCGCAGCGAATGGTATCTCGGCGTCAACGGTGACACCGTGGGGATCTACCAGGGAGTCACCGGGAGCTTCATGGGAATCGAGCTTTCCGAGCTCGTAGAGACGACGAGCGTCGAGGTCTCCGACCTGCCCGGCTCCGTGCAGGAGCAGCTTGTGGGAGGAATTCGCGTGAACTCCGAAAGCCAAGCCAGCGAGACCGTCAAGGCCTACCGACAGCAGATCACCGATGAGAAGACCAAGGCCGCCGAGACGGCCGACGAGGTCCGCAACGGGGACGCAAGCGCCAGCGAAGCGACCGGTTCGACCTCCCCTGACTCCCCCACGAACAGCGCAACCCCCTCGCCAGAGACGAGTGCGACGGAAGGGGGTGCATAGCGCATGGCGAAGTCCACGATGGGACGCCGAAACACCGAGCTATTCCTCCTGTGCCTGGGTGCTGTCCCTGTCATTCTGCTCTACGCGATGTATGTGGTGAACGACAACGTCGCCTTGAGTCTCTCCACGCTTGCCGTGCCCATCGGACTCTTCGTGGCCTTCGCGATGGCACATGTCGCCATCAGGAGACTCGCGCCCGGTGCCGACCCCGCCATCCTGCCCATCGTGTTCGTGCTCTCGGGCATCGGCATCACCTTTGTGACGCGACTCGCGCCAAGCGAGGCAAACGGCCAGGTCGTTTGGCTGTTCCTCTCGGTGGTCGCCATGATCGCCGCGCTCTTCTTCGTGCGCAACCTCGACGACCTCGCGCACTACAAGTACACGCTCGGCGTCATCGGCGTCGCTCTCCTGCTTCTTCCGATGCTCGTCGGCACGGAGATCTACGGATCCAAGCTGTGGATCTTCATCGGGCCGTTCTCCTTCCAGCCCGGTGAGCTCGCCAAGATACTCATCGTCCTCTTCCTCGCGTTCTACCTCGCGAGCAACCGAGAGGCGCTCTCGACCTCGGCCATCCACTTCGGACCCTTCAGCCTGCCGCGCTTTCGCATGCTGCTCCCGCTGTTCATCATGTGGGGCATCAGCCTGCTGCTCGTGGTCTTCGAGCGTGACCTGGGCAGTGCCCTGCTCTTCTTCGTCTTCTTCGTGATCATGCTCTTCGTTGCAACTGGTCGCGTGAGCTATGTGATCATCTCGCTTGGCCTGCTCGCCATAGGGTTCGTCTTCTGCTACCACTTCTTCGGTCACGTGCAGACGCGTGTGGACATCTGGCTCAACCCGTGGAAGGACCCCTCCGGGAGCGGATATCAGATCGTGCAGTCGCTCTACTCGATTGCCGACGGTGGGCTCACCGGCACGGGCATCGGCAAGGGAATGCCGACGCTCATCCCCGTCGTCGAGTCGGACTTCCTCTTCTCGGCCATCGCCGAGGAGATGGGGCTTCTCGGCAGCACGGCCGTCCTGGTCCTCTTCATGCTCTTCTGCGTCCGCGGCTTTGCCACGGCGGCTCGCGCGAAGTCGGACTCCTCCGCCTTTGCGGCGGTGGGTCTCACGAGCGTCATTGGCTTTCAGGCGTTTCTCATCGTCGGAGGCGTCACCAAGCTGTTGCCTCTCACGGGCGTCACGCTCCCCTTCATGAGCCAAGGCGGCAGCTCTCTGATTTCAAGCTTTATAATCGTCGGCTTGCTTCTTCGCGCAGGCGACGAAGGTACCGGCCGCGAGTCTCTGCTCGAGGCGGCCCCCGATCTTGGCTCGGCGCGCGTGAGCCCCCTCTCCCCGAGCGGCGCGCATGCTTCCGACATCATCCGAGGCAGCCATGCGCGCGGCGGATTCGAGGCCCAGGGCACCGAATCCGGCATCCTGGGCAGGGTGGCGCTCGGCAAGCGCATCACGGCGCTCATCACCGTGTTCACGCTGCTCTTTGCCGTCCTTGTCGGCAATCTCACCTACTACATGGAAATCGACGCATCGACCATCCAGAACATGCCCACGAACAATCACACCATCGCCAAGAGCTCCCACATCCAGCGCGGAGCGATCATCACCTCTGACGGCGTTACGCTCGCCGAGAGCACCAAGCAGGATGACGGCACATACGCGAGGTCGTACCCACAGGGGTCGCTCGCCTCTCACACGGTGGGCTACATGTCCACGCAATACGGTGCATCGGGCATCGAACTCACCATGAACGGCACGCTCACTGGCCACGAGGACTACTCGAGCTGGAAGAACGCGCTCTACTCGCTTGCCGGCATCCAGACCTCGGGATCCACCGTGGTGCTCACCATCAACTCGCAGATCCAGGCGGCCGCCGAGAAGGCGCTTGAGGGGTATACGGGGGCGATCGTGGTGCTCAACCCCACGACCGGAGCGGTGCTCGCCAAGGCCTCGTCGCCCACGTACTCCAACGACCAGCTCTCCGACATCATCTCGGCAGGTACGGGAAGCCAGCTTGTCGACCGCACCACCCAGGCGCTCTATTCTCCTGGGTCATCGTTCAAGGTCATAACCCTTTCCGCCGCGCTCGATACGGGCGTCGCGACACTCGATGACGTCTGCGACGCCGAGAGCACCATCACCATCGGCAACGGCACCGTATCCAACTACGGCGACTACGACTACGGAACACCCACGCTCAAGGAGGCACTCGCGCTCTCCTCGAACACCGTCTTCGGCCGGTTGGGCGTGCAGGTGGGAGCCAACAAGCTCGTTGCGTATGCAGATGCCTTCGGCTATGGCACCAGCATCGGTCAGGACTTCTCCACCAAGGTGTCGCTCATGCCCCTCCCCTCCGAGATGACGGACTGGGAGACCGCCTGGGCGGCCTGCGGCCAACCTGTGGGCCAGCACGCCAGCCCCGCGGGCCCACAGGTCACCGTCATGCAGAATGCTGTGGTGGCACAGACCATCGCCAATGACGGCGTCGCCATGAACCCCTACGTCGTCGACCACATCCTCTCGCCCGAGGGGACCACCACATCGACGACCTCGCCCAAGTCGCTCGGACAGGTCGTCTCGTCGACCACCGCCGAGGAGGTCACGCAGGCCATGATCGGCGTCGTCGACCATGGCACGGGCACGAGGGCGCGGATCTCCGGCGTCACCGTTGCCGGTAAGACCGGAACAGCCCAGGTCGAGAACGGCAACATCAACTCGTTCTTCATCGGCTTCGCGCCGGCTGATAACCCAACGCTCGTCATCTCCGTCTGCATCGAGGGACTGGGCGGCGACGTAGAGGGATATGCGGCCGGGGTGGCCGGAGAGGTGCTCGCAAGTGCGCTCAACACCCAGGCGCTTGGCGCCGGGACGTAAGAGTAGGCGCGGGGCCGTTCGGGAAGGGATACGTGGCCAATCGCCACGAGTGGAATCGGAGAAGGAACATGCCAGAGAAGGCTCTTGGGGGAAGATACCAAGTTCAGGACAGGATCGGTACGGGCGGCATGGCCACCGTGTATCGAGGTCTCGATGAGGTCCTCGGTCGTGCCGTTGCCATCAAGACGATGCTTCCCCAATATGCAACCGACCCGTCGTTCGCAGCGCGGTTCAAGCAGGAGGCACAGGCTGCGGCAGCACTCCAGAGCCCCTATATCGTCTCGGTCTACGACTGGGGCAAGGATGGTGACACGTACTACATCATCATGGAGTACCTGCGTGGAACCGACCTCAAGAGCGGCATCCGCAAGCATGGCGCGCTCGACTGCAAGAAGGTCGCGCAGATAGGCTCACAGATCGCGCAGGCGCTCTCCGTGGCCCACAAGCACGACATCATCCACCGCGACATCAAGCCGCAGAACATCATGGTGCAGCCGGACGGCAACATCAAGGTGATGGACTTTGGCATCGCTCGAGCCAAGAACAGCCATCTCACCACCGATAACTCGGTCCTCGGCACCGCGCACTACGTCTCCCCCGAGCAGACCCAGGGCAAGGAGCTCGGCCCCACGACCGACATCTACTCCCTCGGGATCGTCATGTACGAGGCATCGACCGGTCGCGTCCCCTTCGAGGGCGATGATGCCATCTCCGTGGCGCTCAAGCAGGTCAACGAGCAGCCTGTGCCACCGTCTCAGCACAACCCCACCATCGACCCGCAGCTCGAGTCGATCATTCTCAAGTGCATGCAGAAGAACCCCGCCGACCGCTTCCAGACGGCCGACGAACTCTATCGCGTTCTCCGCGACTATCTCGCCGGTCGCGTCCAGGCGGTGAACAACGCCACCGCCATGCTCCCCGTTCAGTCGACCAGCGTCCTCGAGGATGCACGCAGGGGTCCAAGCAGCACCTCCACCATGCCACGCACCAGCCAGCAGCACTACCGTCCCAAGAGTGCGACCGAGCAGGCCGAGGAGGAGGAGAGCGCACGCAAGGGCAAGCATCGTGCAGGGCTCATCATCGGGATCATTGCCGGCATTGCCGTTCTCGCCGTAGCCGCATACTTCATAATCACCACGTTCGGCCAAGGCACGGCCACCTACGCCGTACCGAACTACCTCGGTCTCAAAGAGGCGGATGCCGTATCGCAGGTCAACAGCAACAGCCACTTCAAGCTCGACGAGGTCACCTACAGCTACTCGGACAGCGTCGACGAGGGCTACGTCATGGACCAATCGCCCAACGCCAACCGCCAGATGGCCGACGGTACCGCCATCACGCTCGTGGTGTCCAAGGGCAAGGAGCCAGCCGCGACGGTCACGGTTCCCGACCTCACGAACATGTCGCCCTCGGAAGCGGTCGCGGCGCTCACCAAGGTCGGCCTCAACGGCCAGGCCGGAGACTCCGTCTATAGCACCGAGATCGACAACGGCAAGGTCGCGGAGCAGACCCCGGCGGCCAACAGCACCGCGAAGGCGGGCGACACCGTCACCTACAGCCTCTCCAAGGGCGCCGAGATGGTCACCGTCCCGAGTAACCTCGTCGGCTACTCCAAGTCGTACGTCACGGGAAAGCTTGATGACGCCGGACTCAAGTACACGACCTCGACGCAGTCATCGTCCACGTATGACGAAGGTCTCGTCATCAGCGTGAGTCCAAGCGGCGGATCTTCGGTCGCAAAGGGTTCGACGGTCACCGTGACGGTATCGAGCGGCCCTGCAACCACCACGGTTCCGAACGTCATCGGTTCCAGCGAGTCAAGCGCCCGCTCGCAGCTCGGCAACTTTACCGTGAAGGTTCAGTACCAGTCGTCATCCAGCTACACCTCGGGCACCGTCATAGACCAGTCACCCAGCGGTGGGAAGGATGCCAACAACGGAAGCACCGTCGTCCTCACGGTCTCGAGTGGCCCGGCAGAGAGCGGCGACACAGGAAGCTCGTCGTCGAAGTAGCCGCCGCGTCAGAACGGTCGGCCTGAGACGAAACGAAGAATCGGCGGGTCGAGACGCGAGTCTCGGTCCGCCGATTCCGTGGCAAGGTCGCATGTACGTGCGTTTCTGGGATGGCTACATCCTATGGATCTCGTCAGCCATGTCCAGAAGCACTTCCTCGGCTTGCGGTTCCGTACCAAATAGGTCAAGGAACCCATGGTCGCATCCGCGATAGCGTACGAGGCGTATCTCCCTGCCGAGCCCATGAAGCCTCCGAGAGAAGTACTCCGCCCCCATGCGCAGATAGTCGTACTCCGAGACGGCCACCGTCACGGGCGGGAACTCCTCGAGCTGCTTGTCACTTGCATAGACAATCGAGACCAACGGGTCCTCGTAGGTGGTCTTGCCTTGGATATAGACGCTCTTCTCCGCAGGAATCCCCACGCTCTTCCGAATGCGATCGATGCGATTCCGAACCAGGTCGCGCTCCCTCTCTATCACGGGGTATAGATCCCAGCTCCAGTCGTAGATGTCCTGCTTGCGATAGTCGCTGCTATCGCATCCCGGAAAGAGAAGGTACACGCGGGCGATGAGGCGCGCGGAATCCTTGAGGATGCACGCACAGGTGAGGCTACCTCCGGCCGAGTCGCCACCGAGCATGATTCTGCCCGTGTCGATACCCAACAGGTCGGCGTTGTCATGCACCCAGCGAACGCAGGCCATGCAGTCCTCGATGGCCGCAGGGAACGGCGCCTCGGGTGCCAAGCGGTAGTCCGGGAAGATGACCACGGCACCGCTGACCTCGGCCAAGAAGCGCATCTGGTTGTGATAGATGCGCTCGGTACCCGATGTGAACCCGCCTCCGTGCAGAAAGACGTATGCTGGCGCACCTTCCTTGGCCGCCGAAGCTCCACGGTAGGAAAAGACGTCTATCTGATGCGTGCCGTCTACGTCAATGAGCCGCTCGTCCTCGGTGACCTCACCTTCGCACAGGTCATACGTGACCTTGTCGGGACGCCAACGCTCGTTCCCCAGGCTGTATCCGCTCCTCTCGCTTGCCCTCTCGGCAAACAGTGCGCGCTTTCGCTCCATCGTGGCCTTCACGCGCGAATCAAGCACGCATACGCGGTTGTCGTCAGGAATGGGTTTCATGTCCACCGGCATGCCACCAATGTCTTCGACATACTCCTTCTCCCTTATCGCCGCGACGAGTACCTTGTCATACTTACGATTATCCATGTCGTCTCCTTGTCCGCAGTGCGGACCCGGTCGGGAGGGCTAGATGTCGTACGCCAGGACGTTGTTTACAGATTAGGACGTGACAAATAGGAGGGACTCCCCGAAGCTGTGGATTGTCTAGGTCTGCAGCCGGAAGGAGTCCCTCCGTGTCCCAACATCCTAACGCACGGCTCACCCCGATGGGCCGTCGCACCCTCTGCGAGCGAGTCGAGGCCGGCGAGCCCGTCTCCGCCGCCGCCCGGCAGATGGGCGTGTCGAGGCAGACCGCCCACAAGTGGCTCCGGCGGAGGCGCGACGGCCTGCCGATGGCGGACGCCGCCTCCCGGCCCCTCCGGTCGCCCACGCGGACGCCCGACGACGTACGTGACCTGGTGGTGAGGACGAGGCTCGAGCTGCGTTGCAACCCGCTGGTGCTCGCGGCCGCGACCGGGGTGCCCGCCAGGACCTGCTCCAGGATCGTCTCGAGGGCCGGATGCCCGGCACTCTCCGAGTACGACCCGGTGGGCGGCGGCACGAGGCCGCGCGGCCCGGCCACACGGGTGCGCTACGAGCGCGAGGAGCCCGGCGACCTGGTGCACGTCGACGTCAAGAAGGTGGCGCGCATCCCTGGGGGAGGGGGATGGAGGGCACATGGCAGGGACGGGTGCGACCGGCACCGCGGCGCGGGCGTCGGGTGCCTGCACGTCGCGATCGACGACCGCAGCCGCGTCGCCTACGCCGAGGAGCTCGCCGACGAGCGGAAGGGGACGTGCGCCGCCTTCGTGCTGCGCGCCGCGGCGTTCTACGCCTCCCTGGGCGTCCGCGTCCGCGAGGTCATGACCGACAACGGGCCCGGCTACAGGTCCTCGGCCTTCGCCGATGCGCTCGGCACGATCGGCGCGTCCCACATATTCACCAGACCCTACAGTCCCTGGCAGAACGGCAAGGTGGAACGCATGAACCAGACATTGGCACGGGAATGGGCCTATGCCCGTCCCTATGCGACGAACGCCGAGAGGTCCGAGGCCCTCCCGGCGTTCCTTGACCACTACAATTGCGACAGGCCGCACAGCGCCTGCGGGGGTCTTCCACCCATGTCACGTGTAAACAACGTCTTGGCACACAACAGCTAGACCGGGTCCGCAGGGAGCTATCTCGTGGGGGCCGTCATTACTGCATCCCGTTTATACGGCTAGGCCTTTGCCGCAAGGGGCATGTCGGCGGCACTCGACGTACTCGAGTACTCGTCGCTGTTGAGCAGGATGACGACAACCGTATCATCGATGCCCTCCTTGTCAAAGAGCATCTTGTCGAACTTGGCAATCTCCGTGCCGGCATCTATCTTCTGACCCGTGGAAACGAATATGTTGATACCCCTTCCCCCAAGCTTCACGGAGTCGATCCCGATATGGACCATGACCTGAGCACCATCATCGGTAGTGATGCCCACAGCGTGGTTGGTCGCAGCGATCATGGTGACGGTACCAGAGACGGGTGCCTTGATGGAGTTGGACTCAGGCCGCATCCCAAAGCAGGGGCCAAGGGTACCGGCAGCGAAGGTCTTGTCAGCGATATCCGCCTGCGGAACGAACTCGCCCTTTCCGGGCATACGGACCTCGAGGTCGCCGTGAGCCGCGGGAGCAGGCTGGAGCTTCTCGCCGTTCTCGTCCTCCTCGTCATAGACCGAGTCGTCGAAGCCGAAGGTATAGACGGTCACGAAGGCAAGCACGGCCATGATCGCCAGCACGATGAGGGCGTTGCGCAGGTTGGTGACGTCATTGTTGGTGCCCAAGAAGAGCAGCATGCCGGGAAGCGAGTTCGAGCCATAGCCATATGACTTGAGCCCAAGGATGCCAGCGGCAAGACCACCGAGCACAGAGGTAACGGCGACCGCGTAGAACGGCTTGACCATCTTGTAGCCGACACCGTAGGTGAAGGGCTCGGAGATGCCACCGATCAGACCAGAGAGTGCTGCCGGAATGGCAACCTGACGGCAGGTGTTGTTACGGGTCTTGGTTGCAACAGCAAGTGCGCAGAGGCCGGCGGAGAGCGTAAAGCAGTAGAACCAGATGGTGACGACGGTGTCATAGCCAACCGTTGCGATGGCGTTGGTGGCGAGCGGAATGAGGGCAAGGTGGAAGCCGGCGCAAAGCTGTCCGATGGTGATGGAGAACAGGATGATCGCAGGAACCGCGAGCCATGGAATGTTGGTCTGCAGCCACGTGATGCCGGCAGCAAGACCGTTGGTGATGAAGCCGCCAATGGGGCCGGTCACGGCGAGCGTAATCACTGACATAACGACGATGAGCACGAACGGCTTGAGGAAGTAGCGAACGACCTCGGGTATCACGCGCCCGAGCCAGTGGTCGATCTTGGACATGACCCACACGGAGAGCACGATCTGGATGACGCCGCCGTTGTAGGTCATGAGGTATACGGGAATTCCGAAGTAGCTGGCAAACGCCTGGCCCTGACCCGTAAGGGTACCCACGAGCGTAACCCAGCTAGGATAGAGAAGCGCCGCTGCGAGCAGCATGGCAAGGACGGGTTCGGTCTCGAACTTGCGTGCCGCGGTATATGCGACGAAGACGGGCAGGAAATAGAAGGCCGACTGTGCGAATCCGTTGAGAATGACATAGGTGGTGCTCGTTGAGGTGATTATGCCACAGAGCTGTAGCAGGACAAGAAGGACCGAGATGAATCCGGCAGTGGTGAGGGCCGGAACGACAGGGCTCATGATGCCTGCCATCATGAGAAGGAAGCTCGAGGCCATCTGGCTGATTGACTTCTTGCCCCCCTCTTCTGGTGCCGCGGTACCGTTCGTCTTGCCGACCAGCTTCTGGACCTCGGGATAGAGCTGCTCGACCGCCTGGCCGATGATGACCTGGACCTCCGAGCCGTTATCCTCGACGCCAAGGACTCCAGACGTCTTTTCGATGCTCTTGAAATCAACCTTGTCCTTATCGACGGGATTGATGCGAAGCCTTGTCGCGCAGTGGTTAAGGTAGCCGATGTTCTCCTTGCCCCCAAAGTGCTTGACGATGTTCTCTGCTGTTTCCTGGTAGTTCTTGGGTGCCATGCCGTCCCCCTTTGTCCTTCGCTCTCGGGGTTTGCTTTCACGCAAATTTGAACCCCTCGAGCACGCTGCACGCAAGATAGTCATGGAAGATACTTTCATCCAAGCACTAATCCGTGAAAGGTACATATCTTTGGGCGAACGTGAATGTAACTTCTACATGGCAAGCATAGTATGTAACTTACTTTCATATACAAAAGGTCATGGGTCATCGGGAGGGTCTGACTAGGGCAGGTCGACCTTGGAGAACACGTATTCCTCGTGCATCTTGAGATAGGTGCTGGAATCCTTCTTATGCGACGCGACAAGCGCATACAGCACCTCAAGTATCGAGAACTCGCACACGCGCGAGTTGCCGCGACTGCCGTCGAGAATGTCATCCATGATGGTGGCGAGGAAGACGTAGTCAGACTTCTCGGCAATGGGGCCCTTGGCGTTGCTGGTTATGAGCACGACTTTGGCCCCGTGATCCCGTGCGGCATTCTGCACCTGCTGAAGCACGCCCGACCAGCCCGAGCGCGAGATGATGAGCAATACGTCCTCCGGCGTGAGGAGGACGGCCATGGAGAGCAGCTTCTCGTAGGACTGGCTCGTGGATGCGAGGATGCCGAGCCGCTCAAACTTATAGGCAGCATCCATGGCCACGCAGGTGGATCTCCCCGCCGAGGCGACCTCCATCATGCGGGCGGAGCAGATGAGGTCTACGGCCTCGGCAAGTTGGCGCCGGTCAAGCGAGTTGATCGATGACGTGATGCCCATCACCTGTGCATCAAGGATCGTTTGGAGCGATCCTTCCAGATCATCCTCGTTGACCTTGCGCTCAAGATGCCCGGAGCCACCGAAGAAGCCTCCGTGCAGTTGTATCGACGATTGTACGAGTGACACCTGGAAGGCATGGTAGTCCTTCTCGCCCAGGCGCTTGACATAGCGAGAGACGGTTGGGGCCGAGACGTCGCACTTTCGGGCAAGCTCGGCCTGCGAGAGACTGACGGCGGAGGACTGATGCTTGATCAGAAAATCGGTGATTCGCTTCTCGCCTGCCGACATGGATTCGGCAAGGGCAAGGATGCGTGTGATGAGGCTCTCGCTCGGATTCTCACCAAAACCTGATTGGACATCGCCCATTGCGCACCTCTCGACGACTGGAGATGAAAGTTAATTTCGCCTTTGAGTATAGCCTCTTTCATGAGGGAGACCACCATGCGGGCGGCGGACGAAACGACCGCATTGGGGCAAGGTTTATGTCAAAAAAGCAGGTCAGAGACCGTGTGGTCTCTGACCTGCGCTTTTTCTGGTGCCCCCGGGCCGATTCGAACGGCCGACACCCGCTTTAGGAGAGCGGTGCTCTATCCCCTGAGCTACGAGGGCGGGAATTCACATTCTACCATCATGCCAACCCGCGCACGAGACGAACGTGACGTGCTACTTCTGCTCCTTTGCGGCCTTCTTTGCGCGCTTGGCCGCTGCGGCCGCAGTGGAGCGCTTCGATTCCTCAAGCCGCTCCTTCTCGAAGAGATCGAGCAGCTTCTTGTCCGTCATTCCTTGGACCTTCTTCTCGGCAGCCTTGCGCATGGGGCGACGCTTGACCCAGTCATAGATGAAGCCGCCGATGATGAAGCCGTATGCGAGCACGAGCGAAGCCACCGAGACGACCCCGGAAGCCGTCGTAAGCGCGGTGTCGGTGCTGGGGAACACGTAGACCATGACCAGGGAGACGATCGTCATGCCGAAGCCGATGCCCAGAAGAATCCACCAGACCTTCTCGGACCTCTTGTAGTCAGGGTTGGAGCGCAGCACGAGGTCGTATCCGCGGTTGCGGAAATCCTCCTTTTCGCGCTGCTTGCGCTGCTCGGCCTTTTTGGCCTCCTTGGACGTGGCGGAGGAGCCGCCAAAGAGTCCGGACGAGGGGGCCGCCTTGGATGACGAGGACGAAGACACCGTTCGGACGGACGAGGCTGCCTCGCGGGCGGGCTTTCCGCTCGCCGCAGACTTGCGGCCGACGGACTTCGAGTTTCCCGCGACCTTATCGCCGTTCTCTTCGGCTTCCTTTGCCTTGGGGCTAGAGAGCGAGGAGACGTTCTCCTGCGCCTCCTTTTGGGCGCCCTCGAGGGTATCGCGCAGAGACATTAGTTCTCCTTCATGGGCTTGAACTCGCTGCCGGTAATGATCTGGAACGCCTCCTGGTAGCGGCGAGAGGTACCGTCGATGACCTCCTGTGGGAGGTGAGGCGCCTCGCCCTTCATATCCCAGTTGGCCGCAAGCCAATCGCGCACGTACTGCTTGTCGTAGCTGGGCTGAACCCTGCCAGGCTCATAGCCGTCGGCAGGCCAGAAGCGGCTTGAGTCGGGCGTGAGACACTCGTCGATAAGGGTGAGCTGATTATCAATGATACCAAACTCGAACTTGGTGTCGGCAATGACGATTCCACGCGTCGCGGCATACGCAGCCGCAGCCTTGTAGATGGAGAGTGACGCATCGCGCAGCTGCGTGGCCATGTCCTCGCCGACGATTCCGGCGCAGCGCGCGAACGAGATGTTCTCGTCGTGATTGCCGAGGGCCGCCTTGGTGGACGGCGTGAAGATCGGCTCGGGAAGCTGCGATGCCTCGACGAGACCCCCCGGGAGCTTGATGCCGCAGACGGTGCCGTCGGCGTCGTAGGTCTTCTTGCCGGAGCCGGTCAGGTAACCACGGACGATGCACTCGATAGGAATGGTACGAGCCTTCTTCACAAGCATGGCCCGTCCGGTGAGATAGTCGGCATAACGCTGGTACTCATCCGGGAAGTCGGCGACATCGAGCGAGACCATGTGGTTGGGCATGAGGTCGGCAAAGCGGCTGAACCAGAACGCGGAGATGCGCGTGAGGATCTCGCCCTTGTGCGGAATCTCGTCGGGAAGGATGAAGTCAAACGCGGAGATGCGGTCGGAAGCGACCATGAGAAGGCTATCGCCGCAGTCGTAGATATCGCGGACCTTGCCGTGAGAGTCCGGACGAAGCTCGATGTTTTCCAAGATGTGCCCCAACCTTCCTAGAAGCCCGCCTCTTTGCCCGCAAGCGCAGGCACAACGATTGTAGTGGATACGCGACCAGTCATATATTCTGTGATCGCATCGTCACATGCAAACCAGCTTGCTAGCTACTTCTCCTGGAGAGAATGCACGATCCCACGGCGTCCGCGATTCTGGGGGATGCGCAACGTGAACGTGGTACCCCTGCCAAGCTCGGACTTCACGGCGATGGTGCCATTGTGACGGTCGATGATCTCCTTGGTGATGGAGAGGCCCACGCCAAGACCTCCGGAGACGCGCTCTCGCGAGACGTCGGAACGCCAGAACCGCGAGAAGGCCTGCGGGATGTCCTCCTTGGCGATACCGATACCGGTATCCTGCACCGATACGATAACGTCGGAGTGATCCACGCCCACGGAGACCTTCACCCAGCCGTCCTCGTTGGTATAGCGCATGGCGTTGCTCATGAGGTTGACGATGGCCTCGCGAATCATGTCGGGATCCACGTCGGCGTTGCACTCGCCATGAGGGGTCTCGTCAACAAAGCGCAGGTGCAGCCCACGTTCATGAAAGAGCTGGTGCTGCGAGCTTATGAGACTTCGGACGAGATAGACCATGTCGGTCCGTTCGGTCTTCATCTCCTTGGAGGAGTTCTCGAGCCGGGAGAGGCGCAGCATGGCATCGACCAGACGAGACAGACGACGTACCTCGGACGCCACTGTCTCGAAGTGCTCGTCGTCAGCGGGCAGCACGCCGTCCTGCATCGCCTCGACCGTCGCCTGCATGGCCATGAGCGGGGTACGCAGCTCATGGGCCACGTCGCTCGTAAGACGATGCTCAAGCTTTATGTCCTTCTCGAGCGAGGTCGCCATATCGTCGACGGTCTCTCCGAGTTGGCCTATCTCATCGGTGCCTCGCACGTTCGACCGAGCCGTCAGATCGCCGTTTCGAAGCTGCGCCGCAGTGGACGTGATGCGTAGGATGGGCTTCGTGAGGGAGCGGGACACGAAGTAGCCAATGACGCAGGCGAGAACGATCGCGATGAAGGCGGCGGCAAGGATGGCGCCGTACGAGTTCGCACGGAAGGCTGCATCGGCCTTGGTGAGAAGGGCGTCGGAACCAAAGGCCCAGAGACGCACCATGCCGACCACGTTCCCGTCTTCGTCGATCACGTCGGCGGTGACAATCGACTCTGCCGAGGTGGGTACCAGCGAGGAGGTCGTGGTGGAGGTGGAGTTGGTGTCTGTCCCCGCTCCGGAATCACCCAGGCGATGCTCGCGCGACCAGGCATCATCGTAGATAACCTCGCCGTCAGCGTTGAGCACCTGAACACCCACATCAGAGGACGCCGCCGATGCCGACGAGGCGTTGGCGAGAACCTCTTGGGTCCAGCCGCCTGCGATGTCGTAGCCCTCTGAGATGGCGTTGGCGGTCGACTGCGCGAGGTCCTGCATGTTCTGCCGCGTATACGCTTTGAACTGGTTCTCCCATACGTAGGCGAGAACGATGACAAGGACGACGGCGGTCATGACGGCGGTGAGCGCAAACGAGAGCGTCATCCTCGTGGAGTAGGGCCAGGACTTCTTGGGAGCGGGCTGTATCGTGTTGAAGGAGCCTCGTGGAGAAGCGACGCTACCGGACGGGACGTCCGCGCCGCTCGTCACGCTGCCAGACGCATCATCATGAGCCGTCAAGATTGGCTCCTAGGCCTTTTCCGAGGAGTCCTCGGTCTTCTCGGGGGCCTCGAAGCGATAGCCGACGCCATGGACGGTGTAGAGCCAACGTGGGTTGCGCGGGTCGTCGCCGAGCTTGGCGCGCAGGTTCTTGACGTGCGAATCGATGGTGCGCTCGTAGCCCTCGAAGTCGTAGCCAAGCACCTTCTCCACGAGCTCCATGCGCGTGTAGACGCGGCCCGGGTAGCGCGCGAGGGTGGTGAGCAGCTTGAACTCGGACGCGGTGAGGTCGACCTCGAGACCCTCCACCATGACCTTATGGCCTGAGATGTCGATCACGAGATCACCGAAGTCGAGGACCTCGAGCTGGGGCTCCGTCTCGGTGTGGGCGCGCCGAAGCAACGCCCGCACACGGGCCACGAGCTCGCGTGGGGAGAAGGGCTTGATGAGATAGTCATCGGCACCGAGCTCGAGACCGATGATGCGGTCCTCGACCTCGCCCTTGGCGGTAAGCATGATGATGGGCACGTTGGACGTCTCGCGAATGGCGCGACACACGCGCTCGCCAGAGAGCTTGGGAAGCATGAGGTCAAGGATCACGAGGTCGAACGAGTGCTTCTCGAACTCCTCCACGGCACTCTGGCCATCGCCCACCCCGCGCACGATGTAGTTCTCGCGCTCAAGATATGCGGCCACGGCATCGCGGATGGCCTTCTCGTCCTCAACCAGCAGAATCTTTTTTTCGTCCGAAGCCATATAGGCCTCCTTGTAGACGTTCGACGGTCAAATCTATGGCATACATCTTGGATAGTGTACCCCAGGAAGCTCTTTATGTACCAGTTTACCCACGTTCTACAGGCCAAAGGTACGTACGGTGACCGTCGCGGGATATCCCGTGGTCGCATCCTTGACCGTGGAGAAGGTCACGAAGGTGGTGCACTCCCCGTCGCGGGCGGGATACTCCCCGTAGTCAACCGTACGATCCACCGAAGATATGCCCGTGTAGGTCTGGGCATCCGTGTCGATCACGAAGTACGATGCCCTGCTCTTGATCACGAAGACGTTTCCCTTGCCGCAGCCGCCCTCGGAAGGCTCGCGATCGAGCTTCACAAACCCACCCGACTCGGTTCCGATGTAGGTCCCCATCTGTCCGAGAAGCCCGCCCGAGCTGTAGCTCGCCTCCACGGAGACGAGAAAGCGTCCACCCACGTACGAGGCCCTGAAGGGTTTGACGCCCTTTGGCATGACGAGTTGGGCGACCCTCGTGGCAAGATCATCATCGAGCGTATAGGCCGTGATGCCGTAATACGTTCCCTCGTCAGCGTGAACGCGAGGGGATACCACCACGTATCCATTTGAGACGGATGGCTTGGTGGCAAATCTGCCAGGAGACTCAACCGCAGCGGTCGCATCCCCGGCACCAGAGGTCCAGACGTAACAATAGGACTTCTCCGCGGTTTTCGCGCCCGAGGTGGAGGGCTGCACCTGCCAGACCACCTTCGTCCCGCTGCAGGCAAAGGGCGCCGGATCGTAGTCCGAGGTTCCCTGCCAGAGCGTCTTGGTCTCGCCTGTAAGCGCGCCGTCGGAGAAGGACGATGCGTAGAGCCACCAATCCCGTGTAACAAGGTCGAGCTCAAGCCATGCGTAGACCGAATCGGAACAGCGCACGTCGTAGATGACCGCCGCAGACGAGCTCGTGATGGACTTCGACACGACCTCAAAGAGCGTGCCAGAGGCGAGTGACAGCGCCGAACCCTTGACCATCGGCGATGCCGAGGCCCCGGCCGTGGTCACGGGGATCCATGTTCCCTCGCCTGGGTGCAAGACGTTGCCGAGGGGGAGACTCCACTCGTGGGCGGCAGTGTATGTCGAGTCGACATACGTATAGGAGTCGGTCACGTTGACCGCGGAGTCCTCCTCCACGACGACGGGATCGGAGTCCACGGACTCTTTGGAGGAGTTCGTGCAGCCAGAGAGAATCGAGACCATCGCTGCGGCAGCAGGCACCGAGACGGCAGCCGCCTTGAAGAATCCGCGCCTGGTGATGCCACGGCGCGCGCGTTCTGTGTGATGGAGTCTGGCCATGGCTGACTAGCGCGCCCGCGCACGCGACTGGGCCTCGCGCAGGGCGATGGACATCTGGTCCGCGCATGACGTGGGTCGTGGCCCACAGGTGTTGCCAGCGAGAAGGCCAACCACGTCATCGACGGACCTGCCTTTCACGAGCTTGCCTATGGCACGCAGGTTACCATTGCATCCACCGTCAAAAGCCACGCCCTCGATGGTCTTCCCGTCATCGGTTATGTCGAGATGGATGGCCACGGAGCAAACGCCCTTCGGCCTGAAGTCATAGTGATACATGCCACTCCCCTCATGCGCCCGCTCGGAAGAATACCCCGAGCGGGTGGGTTCTAGTCGAAGCTCAGCTCCTGGAGACGGTCGAAGACCACGTCGATGCGAGACAGGAACGACCATGGGTCGAAGATGCGGTCAAGCTCCTTGGCGCCGAGCGTGCATGCGGAATCAGCCTCGAGCTTCTCTCGGAACGTGGTACCGGGCTGGCACTGCTGAATCTCGTGCCAGGTCGCCATGGCATTGGACTGGACGATCCTGTAGGCCTCCTCGCGCGTGATACCCGTGTCGACAAGAGCGAGCAGGACCTTGGACGAGTAGATGAGCCCCTTGGTCTTGTTGAGGTTGGCCATCATCTGCGCGGGATAGAGAATCAGCCCGTCAACGATGCGGATGAGGCACTGAAACATGTGGTCGAGGGCGATGAAGCTGTCCGCCTGGGCAACGCGCTCGGCAGACGAGTGCGAGATGTCGCGCTCGTGCCAGAGGGCGACATCGTCAAAGGCGACCTGTGCGTTGGCCTTGACCACGCGCGAGAGGCCGCAGACCTTCTCGACGGTGATGGGGTTGCGCTTGTGCGGCATGGCCGAGCTGCCCTTCTGCCCCTTGCGGAACGGCTCCTCGGCCTCGAGCGTATCGGTGCGCTGGAGGTTGCGAACCTCGGTGGCGATGCGCTCGCACGTAGCTGCCGTCGTGGCGAGGACACCCGCGAGGTAGGCGTGGTGATCACGCGAGATGACCTGCGTGGACAACGGATCGTGTACAAGACCAAGGTGCTCGCAGACGTACTCCTCGACACGTGGGTCGATGCTCGAGTAGGTGCCCACGGCGCCCGAGATAGAGCCGAACGCCACGTTGTCCCGAGCGTCACGGAGCCGATCGAGATCACGCTTGAGCTCCCACGCCCAACTGCCGAACTTCATGCCGAAGGTCATGGGCTCAGCGTGAATGCCATGGGTACGGCCCACGCAGAGGGTGTTTCGCTCCTCGAAGGCGCGCCGCTTGCATATCTCGCCGAGCCTGCGGCAGTCCTCGATGAGGATGTCGGTCGCCTGGACGAGCTGATAGCACAAGGCGGTGTCTCCGAGGTCAGAGCTGGTCATGCCATAGTGAACCCAGCGGCTGGGCTTGGGGTCGCCCTCGGGGACGTCGTGGTCGATGTAGGACCCCATGTTGGTGAGGAAGGCGATGACGTCGTGATTGGTCACGGCCTCGATGGCATCCACCTCGTCCTTGTCGAACGCGGCGTGGTCGCGAATCCACCGCGCCTCGTCACGCGTGATGCCACTCTCGCCTATCTCGGCGTGCGCTTCGCACGCGAGGACCTCGATCTCCTGCCAGATGGCGTACTTGTTCTCGAGCGAGAAGATATGGCCCATTTCGGGACGGGTGTAGCGATCGATCATCGGGGTTCCTTTCGAGGACGGTGGCGCATGACGCAGATGACCAGCATCTTGATTCTAGCGCGGACGCGGGCGAAGCCGTTTGCAGACACATCGTCTGCAAGCATTCTCTAGCGGATGGCCTACCCGAGAAGTGCCTCGTCGGACACGAGGGCATCCTTGGCCTCCCTGAGCTGGATCCTCACGGCCTCTTGTCCGGTGCCGCCGTAGGTGTTGCGGGCGTTCGCGATGCCTGCGGGATCGAGGTCCTGGGCAACGTCACTTCCGAAGAGGTCGCTTGCCGCCCTGAACTCCTCGGGAGTGAGGTCCTCGAATCCCTTTCCCTGTCGCTCGCAATAGAGCACGAGCTCCCCCACCACGCGATGCGCGTCGCGGAAGGGCATCCCCTTCTTGGCAAGGTAGTCGGCGACGTCGGTCGCGGCGGTAAAGCCCCTGCCCGCCTGGGCGAGCATGGCGTCAGCGTTGATGGTCATGGTCTCGAGCATGCCGGAGGCGATCTCCATGCAGTCCGAGAGCGTCCTCGCGGCGTCCAGCGGACCCTCCTTGCACTCCTGGAGGTCTTTGTTGTAAGCGAGCGGAAGCGACTTCATCGTGGTGAGAAGCGCTATGAGATCCCCGTACACACGACCGGTCTTGCCACGGGTGAGCTCGGCAAAGTCAGGATTCTTCTTCTGGGGCATGATGCTCGAGCCCGTTGAGTACGCGTCCGAGAGCGTGACGAAGCCAAACTCCGTGGTACTCCAGAGGACGATCTCCTCGCAGAGTCTCGAGAGGTGCATCATGCTCACCGCGCAGGCATACTCAAGGTCGAGCAGATAGTCGCGATCCGAAACGGCATCGAGCGAGTTGGGGATGGTCTCTGAGAAGCCGAGAAGCTCGCTCGTGCGCTGGCGGTCGAGCGGATACGTGGTACCTGCGAGCGCCGCAGCACCGAGTGGATTGGCGTCGGCGTCGTCATGAGCGGCACGCAAGCGCCCGAAGTCGCGACGAAACATCCAGGAGTAGGCAAGCATGTGGTGTGAGAAGAGCACGGGTTGGGCGTGCTGAAGGTGCGTGTAGCCCGGCATCACGACGCCCATGTTCTTCTCGGCGACGTCGACGAGGGCATGGCGCAGGGAGAGGTTGCCCTCCATGAGGTGCGTGCAGAGGTCCTTGGCGAGAAGGCGCATGTCGGTGGCAACCTGGTCGTTCCGGGAGCGGCCGGTGTGGAGACGGGCGCCAGGGGCACCGATCGCGGCAGTGAGTCTGGACTCCACGGCCATGTGGACGTCCTCGTCGTTGACGTCCCACGCAAAGGTGCCGGCCGAGATCTGGTGTGAGATGTCCTCGAGCCCGGCGTCGATGGCCTTCTGGTCGTCTTTGGAGATGACCCCCTGTTCGGCGAGCATGCGCGCATGGGCGCGCGAACCGCGGATATCCTGCTGCGCCATGTTCTTGTCGACCTCGAGCGAGGCGCCGAACTCCTGCGTGAACGCGTCCACACCCTTCTCGAACCTGCCGCCCCACAGAGCCATGAAAACGTCCCTTCGTCGAATGTACGTACAGCTTATCGCATCAAACGACAGGTGCCGCGGAGTGATGGGGATGTCGGTCAACCAGTAACGTACATTCTGCGCCCGGTATTTGCATTTCCGCAGTTGATAGTTTCTTTCTGGCGCAAAATGCGCATTATCAATCCGTTGTTCAATGCGGAGGCACCCGTGGGTATCGTTTACAACAAGATCACAGCCCTTCAGATCCTGCGATCCATGAGGTCCGCAGGAAAACCCGCGCGAAAACGAACCGACCTCTTCGCCCCCTCCCTCCCCGCATGCAAACGCTGGACGTGGGGCAGGCTTAGCCCCGGGCGGTTCGGCGGCGAAAGTAACCCTGCCAAAATCTACGTCGCAGCACCCAGTGCAGGCGAACGCATCAGGAACTCGCGTGTCACGAACACCGTTTATGGAACTGGACTACCACGGAACTCATGTGTGGTGCTTGCGGGGAGTACTGCCATAAGCGGGCCCGAGCTGCTCTTCGTTGAGATGGGAGCCTTGATGCCCCCGATAGTCCAAGGGCTTCTCGGCATGGAGCTATGCGGAACCTTCTCCCGAGACCCCATCAATCCCAGGCTCGGTCCCATCACCTATGGAGTGCGCCCCGTGACGACGGTAGAGAAGATCGAGAGGTTCTTGAGTGCTGCGACGAGACTTCGCGGGCATGATCAGGCAGAGCGGGTCCTCAGGGTCGTTCGGGATAACGCTTGGTCCCCGATGGAGACCGTCATCGCCACGATGGCCATGACACCCATCTCGGATTTAGGGTATGGCATGGGAGACATGACGCTAAACTTCCGTTTGGACCAAGGCGCCGAGCTCATCTCCCTCGGTGTGCCTCAGTCCAGGGTCCCCGACATGCTGTTCGATGGCACCAATGTTGGACTTAACTACGACGGAAGAGGCCACCTTGACCTTGACGCAATTGCCTCCGTCGTACCGGTGGCGGAGGAGGCATGTGATGGCGATGCGGTGCGGCAAGACCTCTCTGATGTCATCGGAAGCATTCGGCGCAAGTCAATCGACGACCTGCGTCGCAATCGTGAGCTTGCTGCCATGGGCTACGTCATCTTGCCCGCAACGAGCGAGGATCTCTTCGTCCCCTACGCCCTTGACGCGCTCATGCTTGAGGTTATGCTCGCCATCGAACGATTCTCCCAAGTCGACATGAAGCCGCAGCGGGTTGCCCTTAGGAGCAAGGCGCTGCGTGACCGCAGACAGCAGCTCGTGTGGTCACTGCTTCCTTGGACGGAAGCCGAGGGATTCGCCCGCGCCACGGCCATTGCCGACCGAAGGGGATTTACAGCCGCGACGCTCCTAGACGAGACGGAATTCATACTTTGATAGTGCGCATTCTGCGCTGACAGTTTATGTTTCCGCAGTTGATACTTGCCGTTCGACGCCAAATGCGCACTATCGTATTTCAACTTGAACCTACCCTACATGCTAACGGGGGTCGCAGCCCAAAGGCCACGACCCCCGCATGGACTTCAACGCCGAACGTCCCTACTCGACAGGCTGGAACCCGGAGCCGGGACCCTGAACGCGCGACCAGGTCTTGGACTGCAGGCCATGGAGGTCGATGAAGCCGCGCGCGGCCGTGTGGTCGAAGGTGTCGCCCTCGTCATACGTGGCAAGGTTGTAGTCGTAGAGGCTGAAGTCGGAGCGCAGGCCGTCGACGAAGAGGCCACCCTTGCAGAGCTTGATGCGAACCTCGCCAGTCACGAACTTCTGCGTGTACGCGTTGTAGGCGTCGATGGCGTTGCGGTTCTGCGAGAACCAGAGGCCACGGTACACGGTAGAGGCCCATTCGACGTCGAGCTTGGCCTTCTGCTTGAGCGTCTCGGCATCAAGGCAGAGGGTCTCGAGCGACTGGTGCGCCTGAAGGAGGAGCAACGCGGCGGGGCACTCGTAGCACTCACGGCTCTTGATGCCCACGACGCGGTCCTCGATCATGTCGATGCGACCAAAGCCGTTACGGCCGGCGATCAGGTTTGCCTCGATGATGAGGTCGAGCAGCTCCATCTTCTTGCCATTGATGGATGAGGGAACACCGCCCTCGAAGCCGATGACGACGGTCTCGGGGTCGGCGGGGCAGTCCTCGGGGTTGGAGGTCATCGTCCAGATGTCCGCGGGAGGCTCGTTCCAGGTGTCTTCGAGAACGCCGCACTCGATGGCGCGACCCCAGAGGTTGTCGTCAATGGAGTAGGGCTTCTTGTGGGTGGTTGGCACAGGCACGCCGTTCTGCTCGGCCCACTCCATCTCGGAGTCGCGTGTGGTGAGGTCCCACACGCGGACGGGGGCAATGAGCTGAATCGTGGGGTCGAGCGCGCGAATGGAGGTCTCGAAGCGCACCTGGTCGTTGCCCTTACCGGTGCAGCCGTGCGCGATGTACTTTGCGTTGTACTTATGCGCGATGTCCACGAGGTGCTTCGAGATGATGGGACGAGACAGGGCGGAGAGCAGCGGGTAGACACCCTCGTACTTTCCGTTGGCCCAGATTGCCTTGGTCAGGATCTTGTCAGCGTACTCCGCTCGCATGTCGATGGCTTCGGAGGCGATGGCTCCCATGTCGAGCGCCTTCTGCTTGACCCACTCGAGGTCCTTCTCGTCCTGGCCGACGTTGCCGCAGATGGCAATGACGTCCATACCCTTCTCTACCTGCAGCCACTTGACGATGACGGATGTGTCGAGACCGCCGGAGTACGCGAGGACTACCTTTTCCTTCTCAGCCATTCTGTTACCTTTCTATTGTTTGGGCCTTGATGCCCCTTACAAACGCACGAAACGCCCGCAGACCAGAAGTGCCCGCGAGACAGTACGGCACCCGACGACGCCGGGTGCCAGACATAGGTTTCTTGACGTTGAGACTATCGACAGACAAGAACCTTGAGCAGCACGCACGGCATCGCGGGGCTGATTCGTCGGTTCTGGCGTCGGAGGGTGGCGATTGCATTGACGTGCATGTCGTTTGTGCCTCCCTCTCTGCTCTCTGACGCGGGGTCTGTTGATTTTCCAGACTATAAGCCGAAGCCACCCGCGCCCGCGTTGCGGTGCGAAGACCGAATCCTTATGGTAACAATCGACAGACGTCGGCAAAGCATCACTTGAGATTAATCTAAGCCCAAGAAACGGTTAACCTTGTTGCTTGACCATACAATCAGCCGAGGACAAGAGCCCCGGCACCACTGAAGGGATGCATGGTCATGGATAAACTTGATAAGGTAGAGCTTGTTCGCGATAAGTGCGGCGTCAGCTACGAGGATGCCAAGGCTGCGCTGGACGCAAGCAACGATGACGTGCTCGACGCGATCATCTGGCTCGAAAAGAACGGGAAGGCCCAGAAACAGACCGCGAACTACACGACCGGCGCGTCATCGGACACGAGTTCGGTCTCGCCCGAGATGGCTGCCGCACAGGCTGCCTACCAGGAGTCCAGCAAGAAGAGCCGCTTCTCCGAGGATATGGACTCCTTCTGGGACGCCATCAAGAGGCTCTTCCGCAAGAGCATAGACTACAAGTTCATCGCGAAGCGCCACGGCGAGGTCGTGCTCAACGTGCCGGTTCTCGTCCCTGTCATCGGCATCTTTGTCTGGGGTGCCACCATCTGGCTGCTCATCATCGGCCTCTTCTTTGGTCTGCGCTATCGCATCGACGGCGCCAGCCCTGTCACCGTAGACGTGAACGACGCAATGAGCAAGGCTGCCGATGCGGCAGAGTCGCTCAAGAACGACGTCACCAAGAATGACTAGGATCCTCATCATAGAGGACGAGGAGAAGATCGCCCGCTTTGTCGAACTCGAGCTCAAACATGAGAACTACGAGGTGGACAAGGCGGCCGATGGCAGGGCCGGCGTCGAGCTGGCCCTCTCCCGTGACTATGATCTGATTCTTTTGGACATCCTTCTCCCTCAGCTTAACGGCATGGAGATCCTTCGTCGCATTCGCAAGGAGTCTTCGACGCCCGTCATCATGCTCACTGCCCGAGATGCCGTGATGGACAAGGTCGCCGGTCTCGACGCAGGCGCAGACGACTACATCACCAAGCCGTTTGCCATCGAAGAGCTTCTCGCACGAATACGCGTCGCACTCAAACGTCGGGAGGCATCCGCCGACGAGACGCAAGGGGCATCGAGCAAGGCAATCGTGGTCAAAGGAGTCTCGCTAGACGTGGACCGACGCGAGGTAACGGTAAACGGCGAGCCCGTCGAGCTCACGAACCGGGAGTTCGAGGTCCTGCATCTGCTCATGGCGCATGTCGGCGTCGTCATGTCTCGCGAGCGCCTGGCAACGGAGGCGCTCGGCTACGAGTTCGTCGGCGAGACGAACAATGTCGACGTACACATCGCACACCTGCGGGCACGAATCGATGACCGCTTCGGAATCAAGCTCATTACCACGGTACGTGGGGTCGGGTATGTCATCCGAGAAGCCTAGCAGGCGATTCGCCTCGACCGCCTGGTCCATCAGCTGGAGCTTCTGGTGGCGCAAGCTTGCTGGCTGGATCTTCTTTGACCTGCTGGCCGTGTGCTGCCTAGCGGTCGCCCTCATCCACGGCTACAACCAGACGCTTCCCGAGGGGACCTTCGAGGGTTGGCTCAAGCCCGTCCAAGGCGCAAGCGTCTCCATCACTCCCCCATCCCGCGAAAATGACCTCGAGGACATGCGCTACGTCGTCACAACGGAAGACGGTCAGACGCATGAGTTCTCCCTTGCGGAAGACATCATCGGACTCTGGCCCGTTCTTGCGTGCCTCGGTGCCTTTGAGGTGTTTGACCTGCTCGGTATTTGGAGTGACACGCGTCGCGTCCGTCGAAAGCTCCTTCCCCTCAACGAACTTGCGCTCCGTGCCGAAAAGCTGAGCGGCACCGAGCTCACGGGCTTCGATAAGATCGAGACCCTCGAGCAGGCCGTCGAGCGCGCGAATGTCGACTCCCCGCAGGTGAGCACTGGTGATGAGGACCTCGCAAGCATCGAGGTGGCGCTCAACCGACTGCTGCGGCAGATGCAGGAGGCCAAGCTCCAGCAGATGCGCTTCGTCAACGACGCAAGCCATGAGCTGCGGACCCCCATCGCCGTCATCCAGGGGTACGTCAACATGCTCGACCGCTGGGGCAAGTCAGACGAGGCAGTGCTCGACGAGTCCATCGAGGCCCTCAAATCGGAGAGCGAGCACATGCAGGACCTTGTTGAGCAGCTGCTTTTTCTCGCTCGCGGTGATTCTGGCAGAAACACGATGAAAAAGGTCGACATAAACCTCGCTCAGGTCGCAACCGACGTCTGGGAGGAGTCCTCGATGATCGACCCCTCACACGCCTACGTCCTCGGCTTCGATGAAAGCCGCAAAAACGATGCCCGCTATCTGGTCACCGGCGATGCGACGATGCTCAAGCAGTCGATTCGCATAGTCGTACAGAATGCCGCCAAGTATTCGCCCGTGGGCAGCACGATCACCTTCGGAGTCGAGCGGACCGATGGCGGGGCGGCGTGCTCCGTGACCGACGAGGGCATTGGCATGAGCGCCAAGACGGCAAGCCACGCCTTCGAGCGATTCTACCGGGCCGACAATGCCCGCGAGTCAGGTTCGAGCGGATCAGGACTTGGGCTCTCGATAGCAAAGTGGGTCGTGGACAACCACGGTGGCACCATCGACATCCTCTCGCGGGAGGGCGTGGGCACCCGCGTGACGATCGCCATCCCACGGTGATGGTACGATGACACAGATTATGCGAAGAGTGCCGTTTTTTGGGAACCGCTTTGCGAACAAAAAAAGAAACAGGCCAGAGAACATAGTCTCTGACCTGCCGTTTTTCTCTGGTGCGCCGTGTGGGGGTCGAACCCACGACCTTGGGATTAAAAGTCCCCTGCTCTACCAACTGAGCTAACGGCACGTTCCGTTCCGTGCAAACGGCGCTATTCTACCACGCGGGTCGAGCCGTTCTACTCCCATACCCACTGACCGTTGACAAAGACATCGGTCTCGGCACCGTCAGCATCAACGCCCACGATGCTCATGTCGTCGGTGCCAATCATGAAGTCCACGTGCGCGGCGCTTTGGTTGACACCTCGTGCGAGAAGCCCGTCCTTGTCGAGGCTTATCCCACCTTCGAGACACTCGGGAAAACCCAGACCGAGAGCAAGGTGGCAACTCGCGTTCTCGTCGTAGAGCGTGTCGTAGAAGAGGATGCCCGACTGACGTATGGGCGTGTTCTTTGAGATGAGGGCGCACTCACCAAGGCGGCACGCATTCTCGTCCGTCTCGATGATGTGACTCAGCACCTCGCGACCCTGCTGTGCGTCAAACTCGACCACGCGACCGCCTTCGAAGCGAAGCCAAAAGTCACGAATCATGTTGCCATGGTGGATGAGTGGCATGGCGGCGTGCACCACGCCACTGGCCCGCATGCGATCGGGCGAGGTGAAGACCTCCTCCGTGGGGATGTTGGGGAAGAATGCCGCACCGTCCTGCGTACGAGCCGCCCCGCCACCCCAGATGTGGGCATCGGTAAGGCCGATTACAAGGTCGGTTCCGTTCGAGGCCCTATAGTGCAGCGCATCGAAGTGGTGGGAGTTGAGAAAGCGCTTGGCCTTCTCGAAGGATGCGTTGTGCGTCTCCCAAGCACTCTCGGGGTCATCGCCCGAGGCGCGCGAGGTCTCGAGAATCGCGAGCCAGAGGCGATAGGTGGCCTCGGCTGCCGAGAGGTTGGGAAAGACCTGGCAGGCCCATGCGGCCACAGGTACGCCCGCGATACACCAGACGTTGCGACCAAAGTCCATGCCGTTTCTGAACGACGTGCACTGGGTGTTGCGAGCACGGGCGTCTGCCGCCGGTTTGGCTGGGTCGACGCCATGAAGGATGTTGGGGTCGGTCCCCTCGAGAAAAAGAAACGCAGCGCCCTGCTCTGCAAGCGAGTTCAGCTGCTTGACCTTCCACGCTGGGGTTACCTCGAAGAAGCTCGTCTCGACGTTCTCGTAGGTGAGACGCGTGATGGCATCGTCCGTCCAGATGACCGTCACGTGGCCTGCGCCAGCCGCGTATGCTATCGAGACGACCCTGCGGGCGAAGTCTGCGCGCTCCACGGGAGCCGTGAGAACGAGCTCCTGTCCCTGGCGGATGGCACAGCCCTTTCTCACGAGAAGACTTGCATAGCGGTCGAGTTGGTCAGAGAGTGCCTCGCTGGCGAGACGGCACTCTTCGTCGGTCATCGGAATGTCGGACATGGTCTTTCCTTTCGTGCACCTGCAGCCGATTTGTTATCGTCTGCCCACAAAAAGGGGGTCCCTGGAGACCCCCGATTTTCTCTGGAGCGGGCAACGGGATTCGAACCCGCGAATGACGGCTTGGGAAGCCGTTGCCTTACCGCTTGGCGATGCCCGCGTGTGTGTGGATTCTATCACACCATAAATCCCGATTTGATTGACGTCGTGGACGAGCCGCATTTCGACGCAATTGCAGCATGTGAATCATGCGGGCAATTCAACGATGTTGCGTTAGATGCCGGTCAGACAACCAGGGAACACGGGTCTGTCAGACGTCAGGTTACGGCAAGGGCGCCCCTCTAGTCTTGTGCTCCCAGCGGCAATCAGGGGAGGCCAGATGACAAGAACTGTGGGGAGTAACAAAAAGCCGGAATGCACGGGACCCATCGGACGGCGCTGGCGTGACGACTCCACGCCCAGGGTGCGGCTACGCGGAGGGGATTCCCTCCTTGGCGGGCGGCCGTCGGCGCCCGGACATGCCGGGAGAGCAGGCAACGTCTTGCTCTCCTGCTACGAGCACTACCCCCTGGAGCGACGTACCTAGCTCGTGCAGCGATCTTAAGAGAAGGGAGCGGCGATATGACGACAAGAGTAGGCCAGACATTCACACGGCGACGCCCTCGACAGGTCGTGCGTGCAATTATCTGCATACTGACGTGCATGGGCCTCACCACAGGCCAGATGTTCGGTTGCGCAGGAGCATCCCCGAGTATTGTGGCCGCGGCCGAAGAGCCCGTGATGACAGCGGCGACGACTGCGACAACAGAGGTACGTGAGTTCACCTCAGTTCATGGCGGTACGTGGATGGGCGTGTCCTCATCATGGTTCGGTCGCTACTACGCCGACGGCATCGATGACGATGCGCACCTCTCCTACTGCGTTGACTACACAAAGAAGGGTGACGTCAACTCGACGAGTTTCTCTAACCCCGTCGCGGCCGGTCCGGGCACGGGCTACATCCTTCAGCACGGCTACCCCTATACCACAGACATTGCGGGGACTTCCTGGTCGGCAGGCCAAGCACGTGCCATCACGCAAATCGCCCTCTGGTACTACAACAACGGCTACCACGCTCTCGACGGGAACATCAATACGGAGGACAGGTGGGCGCTGCTGCGCCCCGCGGCGTATGCGCTGTACATGGATGCCGACGCATATGCGAGCGGAGGTGGGATGGCAACAGGCTATGGCACCGTCTACTCGCCGGCTGACCCAAACGTCCAGACGATGCTGCTCGCCACCAAGCCACAGCCTGGAACCATCGTCATCGAGAAGTCCTCAGACAACGTGGCGGTCACCGGCAACAACACAAGCTTCACCCTCGAGGGCGCCGTCTATGGTCTATGGAAGGCCGACGGAACGAGTACGGGTCTCATGGCCGTCACGGACGCGTCGGGCAGGGCCGTCTTCTCCAACGTTGCCGCAGGCAGCTACATCGTGCACGAGACCCGCGCCCCAGAGAGCTATCTTCTCGACACCACCCATGGCACACACGGATCGGCCGCAGATGGCACCTACGATGACGATGGCTGGTACTCCGTCACGGCGATTGATGACTCCACTTCCACCGTCAAGACGCTCGATACGCCACGCATATCCATCGGAACGTCCGCGCGCGACTCGGAAACAGACACGAACGTCTCGCTGGCAGACGGGTCCGTTACCGTCATCGATACGGTTTCATACGAGTCGCTCGTTCCTGGGGTTGAGTACGTCGCGTCGGGCGAGCTCCACCTCGTCAACGACGATGGCACCGACGGTGGTTCGATTGCCTCGTCCGAGACGTCCTTTGTTCCTGCAAACGAATCAGGTACTGTCGAGGTGATCTTCGTGTTTGATGGATCATCGCTGGCAGGACAAGCCGTCGTCGCCTTTGAGACGCTCACGCGCGACGGAGCCACCGTGGCCACGCACGCAGACATCACCGACGAGGGGCAGACCATTTCCTTCCCCAGGATCGGCACGGAGCTCGCTGACGAGAACGGGTACCACGAAGTCTGCGGTGACGGGCCAGTCGTGCTTGTCGATACCGTCTCCTACGACAACCTTAGGCCGGGAGCCACCTACGTCATGACCGGAAGACTCGTCGATGCCATTTCCGGCAATGCGATCGTGGACGAGGAAAACGCACCTATCGTAGCCACGGCAGAGGTTGTCCCCACGGAGGCGGCGGGCTCCGTTGACGTACGCTTCGAAGTGCCTGCAGCAGCCGTGGCAGGAAAGCGTGTCGTTGCCTTCGAGACCTGCAGCAGCAACGGCACGAACGTGGCCGTCCACGCCGACCTGCATGACGAGTCCCAGACAATCAGCGTGCCAAAAATCGGCACGACCGCCCGGGACGCAACCACGGGAACAAACGTATCGTACGCCTCGGCCAGAACCACGATCGTTGACACGGTATCCTACGAGGGTCTTATCCCTGGCAGCGAGTATGCACTCGCAGGCGAGCTCCACCTGATTGGCAAGAACGGCCAAGACGCCGTCATCGCCACCGCCGAGACGAGCTTTGTTCCCAACGAGACATCCGGTGTCGCAAACGTGACCTTCGAGGTCGACACCTCCGAACTCAGGGGAAGGTCGGTCGTCGCCTTCGAGACCCTGTCGCACGATGGACGGACCGTCGCGATACACGCAGATGCGTCAGACGCAAACCAGACCGTCGTCATCGAGGGGTCACCCATCGCTCGCGAGACGACTCCCTCGACGGGAGATGGTACGGGTATCAGACCCGACGCGCCTGTCGCAATGGGAATAGCGGCAATCGTGACCGGCATTCTTCTGAGGCGCCGCAAGCGAGACCGCGCCACTGGGTAAGCTGTAGGCAATGGCAAGAGATGAGGATTGGAGGCCACGTGGACACAAGCAACCTTGAGCTCTACGTCAAGCCAGGCTGCCCATACTGCACAAAGGTCCTGCACTTCATGAACGAGAGGAAGATAGTGATTCCGCTTCATGACATCACGGATGGAAGCGGCAATCGAGATGACCTCCTCAGGATCGGTGGAAAGGTCCAGGTTCCCTGCCTCATCATCAATGGGGCCGCCCTCTATGAGTCATCCGACATCGTGGCATATCTCGCGAAGCTCGGTTAGCGCTGTCGCACGAGGCTGAAAACCATAGGGGGGTCATCGCACGGATGGCGATGACCCCCCCACGATCATGCGAACCATAGGCTACGAGCGCCTGATCATCTCCGTGACAAGTTCTGCGACCAAGGCCGCCTGATCGGCATCCACGTTTTCGAGCGTGTCTGCGGCGGTGTGAGAGAGGGCCGGCATGCCGGTATCCCCAATACCCACGAGGGTAATCGCGCGGACGGACTGCTTCATGGCTGAGGTGGCATCAGTGGTCCCTTGGTCATACGACACCTGAGTCAGGGGGATGTGCAGGTCAGAGGCGGTACCAGAAAGAAGCCGCATGAGACGACGGTCGGCACGACGCACGTTGAGCAGTCCCTCGCGGCTGAGTGCAGAGAGGTTGCCGGCACCAACGCAGTCGAGGTTGATCAGGAACGCACCACGAATGGCCGCGCGGTGCTTGCCGAGGAAGGCCTTCATGCCTGCATGGTCAATGTTGGACGCGCCGAGCGCCACGAACCAGATGTCGTGCGAGATGAGCTCGTCATCCGCCATGGAGAGGACGGCGTCACGGAGCTCGTCGTCATCCACGGCACCATCGGAAGGATCGTCTCCGTCATCCACCATGCGAAGGTCGCTTCTTGTGGCGGCACCACCCTTCCACCCGTTGGGATCGTCATCCCACTCGTCATTATCGCCGGAGGCATGCTTGTTGCCAAAAATGCGGAAGCGGTGCTTCTTCTCGACGGGTTCGGGGCTCATGTTCGACGCGGTGATTACGGGAATCTCGGGCGGTACGGTCACAGGATCCGTAGCAGAATTCGAGACGGGCGCCGAGACGTTGCCAGAGGCATGAATCCTATGGGTGTTGTTGGCGTTGTTCTGGGCGAGCTTCTGCGCCATGTTGTCACGGGGGCTCTGCGGGGTTACTGCGCGGGTGACATCAGGATCGGGCGCAAACGGATCAACCGTTGCTTCGGATGGATCGGGCAGGTCGAAGAGGGCGGCTCGGCGAGCAACGCTGCTGACCTTGGGGGCGTAGGTGGTCTTGCCCCAGTCGGGGTCCTCGGGAGCTATGGGTTTCGGCGGACGCGTACCCGTGGTGGGCTGCGTGTCACCGAGGTCAAAGGCCTCATCGGAGTTGTAGAGACCAGACGTATCCTTGGCAGGAAGGGTCTCGTCGGCAGGGTCATCCATGACCAAGCCAAATCCGGCCGTTCGCGCCGCGTCGGTCTGAACCTCCTCGAGGCCAGAGGTGACCTCTCCCCTGGTGGGGACATCGATGGGCGCGGTCTCGTCACCCTCGGTCACTGTCGTGACGTGCTCCGTGGGTTCGTGCGCGGGCGTCCTATCGACGTATTCAACCTCGCAGGTCTCAGGCAGGATTCCAAGGGACGCTACGACCTCCCTGCCATGCCGCACGCCGAGCACGGACTCTGGCTCGGACACGAGAGGAGCGGCCGCAAGGGCGGGGGTGACGTGTGGCCTATGCGTGACGGGAGCCTCGCCGGTGGGCCGAACCTTCTCGAGGACGCCAAGCAGGGCGGCGATGGAGGCCTTGTTGTCATTGGCGCCAAGCGTACAGGGAGAAAAGCGCTCCGCGATGACGCCTATGGCAAGAATGAGCAGCGGGATGGCGGCGATGAGTCCTACCCAGCTGATGACGCGACGGAAAGGAGCCGGGATGAAGACGAGAATCCTGATAAACGCACAGAAGGCAATGACAAGCGCACAGTACGGGCTGTACTTCTTCAATACGGGCACATAGCGAGCAATGGCGGAGCTATAGAGGAAGCTCTCGTGTGGCGCGTCATAGTGCGCAACGACGACGATGGGACGATTGCCCTTGGCGGCAAGCTCTCCGGAGGCGGCGTGATATGCCACGACGTTCTGTGAGCGCGTGGTGGGGCCAAGACCGTTGAGAAGGTCCGTCCCCAGATAGCGAAGGATGAAGACGACCATGGTCGCCGCGACGAGCAGCAGACCGATGACCGTCACGGCACCAGAGCCAATCGCCAGGCAGAATGCTCCGACGAACAGAAGCGCAAGCAGAACCGCGGGGCCGAGCTTGGAGAGGGAACGCGCGTCGAACTCCTCAATCTCGGGGTCAACGTCATGCTGCTTCATGAGGTCCGCTATGGTCTGGGCCGCCTGAAGCTCCTCCTGGCTACCGGCAGGAGAAATGCCTATCTGCTCGTCCAGGTACTCCAGATAGTCGTGTGTCATGGCCATGCTGATACGTCCTTTGCTGGGAGTCGTAGCATCTTACACAAACATGGTTCAGAGTATACGTCTTGATTTCGCGCATTGTTATAAAACCGCAGATATATCAAGGCGAAGGGTTGTCTTTTGCTTCGCTTGCGTGTACGTATGGCAAGATTGGCGAGACACGCGGGCCAGATGGTCTATCGTTCACATACCATGCATGGATGCGCCCGGGCATCCGCGGGTTGTACAAGGAGCCGTCTCATGGATTCCGAACAGGACGAGTTCGCAGAGCTCAACGATGATGACGAGAAGGCGAGAAGGATCCTCTCCCTCGCCCTCGAGTTCATGAACACCGGTCAGGCGATAAGCTCGACCCGCATCGCGCAAGACATCTATCCGGGACTCTCCCCCGACTCCTTTCGAAAGGCGTTCGCGCGCGACCGCAAGAACCTTTGTGACTTCGGCTTCGTGCTCGAGAGCAAGCGCGGCCCTGGCGAGGAGGCCTGTTGGTCTGCAGACATCGAGAGATCCTTCGCCCAAGGTGCCGACCTTGATGTGAAGGATGCCCTTGTCATGGACATTGCCTGCCAGCCGATTCTCGGTGACCCTGAGTTCCCCCTCAGAGACGAGCTTCGCTTTGCGCTCGCCAAGATCGACACCGCCTTCGGTGACATAGCCTACCCCGCCGGTCCTCGCGTACTCCGTGACGACAGGATCTTGTCCGTGCTTCGCTCCTGCGCCCATGTGTGCCATGCCGCACACATGACTTATACCGACGCCGCTGGCAAGCAATCCGAGCGCGTCGTCGCACCCTATGGCTTCTATGGCATGCGCGGCAGTCTCTATATGGTTGCGCCTCTCGTCAGTGGTGGGTCGGTGGTCGATGGCTCCGTTCGCGTGTATAACGTCTCGCGCGTGGACGCAGCCAGCGAGGAGCCCAAGACGAGGTTCTCGGTCCCACAGGACTTCTCGGTGGATGACTACCGCCGTCTCCCCTTCCAGTTTGGCCCCACGACCTGCGTGGCCACATTCGAGGCACCTGCCAGTTCGATACAGGAGGTAGAGGGGCTCTCGTTTGGACGGGGGCGCTGCGTCACAGACGGGAATGTGGTGGTCTGGACCGTTGACGTGAGCAACGTGGGTGATGCCGCCTCGTGGGCGATCGCGAGCGGCATTCGTCCCACGGCACCACGTGAGCTCGTTGACGAGTGGCGGACAAGACTCGAGAAGGTGAGCGCACATGTGCGCTAGACGCGGGGTAGGACGAACCGGCGGCGTGGAAGAGGCACGAGAGCTTGTCGCTCTTGTCGCCACTCTCAGCGACGAGGGCGCAACACTCGATGCCGAGACGATTGCGACAAGACTTGGAATCACGCTGGACGAGGCTCGAAAGCTCCTCTCTCTCATCCTGACCGCAAGCACGTCTGACGGTGACTACCTTTCGCTTATGGAGAATGACGACGGCAGCCAGGTGTCACTTGCCTTCGCCGAAGGCATGCACGGCAAAAGGCTTCGCCTCACGAGCGGAGAGATGCTCGCCATCTCCGCCGCGCTCGATCGTCTTGGGGTACCAGCCGACGACTCTGCTCGCACGGCGATCACAAGGTCGCTCTCGTCTGCGGGCCTCGATGAGGCCACACTGCGTCGCATGCTCGCTCAGCTGCCCGCCAAGAACGACTCCATGGTGCTCAAGGTTTGCGCGAAGGCACGCTGTGACCATCGCGACCTCGTCTTCGCCTATCGTCATGTGGGTGAGGTGAGCCGTGGCGAGCGGTGCGTGGCACCCCTTGCGGTCAGGCTGGAGGACGATGTCTGGTACCTCGACGGCTTCGATCGCGCACGAGGGGGACGGCGTACCTTTCGCATCGATCACATGTCAGACGCTCGCGTCGTCACATCGGCGGGTGGGGTTTCCGAAGAGAGGAACGAGCCCTCGCGTGAGGTGAGGATAACCTTCCGAGACGAGCACTACCTCACCCTCCTCCACTGGAAGCACCTTGAGATCATCTCACGCAAGGATGGCGAGACCAGCGCCCGCATACCGTACTTCGGTGGCATGTGGCTTCCCCGCATGATCGCCGCCTGCTCGGGAACCGCCACGACGGACGACCACGAAATCAACGACCTCGTGGTCGAGCTATGTAAGGGGCTTCTCGGCTAGACAGAGGCTCCGACCTACCCGTTGTGTGAACCGCGCCACATCTCTATGTAGCGACCGACGTTCTTGGCATCGAGTGTCGCGCAGGTGTGCGAGGGCAGGGATTTGATAAAGGCCTTTCCGTAACCCTTCTGCACGAGGCGGGGGTCGGCGAGTACGAGCACGCCCGTATCGCTGGCGGTACGAATGAGCCTCCCCGCCGCCTGCTTGACCTCTATCACGGCATCGGGTAGGGAGTAGCGCCACCAGGCACGCTCTTCGCGCAGGTCACGCTCACGCACCAGGGGATTGTTGGGACTTGCGAAGGGAAGCTTGGGGATGACGACGCAGCGCAGGGTGTCGCCCGTCGCGTCAAACCCCTCCCAGAACGACTTGAGCGCGAGAAGCGAAAGACTCTTCTCCGCCATGAACCGCTCCCGGATGCGGCGGGCCGAAGAGCCACGCTCCTGGCACACCACCTCAAGGCCGACCTCGCCCAATCGTGGGCCCAGGCCCTCGTAGGCACACTCCATGTCGCGACGGTTGGTAAAGAGCGTGAGCACGGAACCACCCATCGCGACATGCACATCAAAGAGCAGATCCTCGAGCGCCTGCGCATAACCGCCGGCGTAGGGTGACGGCAGGTCGCGTGCCACGATGACCGACATGCTCGCGTCAAAGTCAAAGCTGGAATCGAGACGGATGTCGGCATGCTCGCCGCTCGGCAGGAGGTCGAGCCCTACGGCGTGGTCGAAGTGCGAGAAGTCATCGCCCACGGCAATGGTCGCCGACGTGAAGACCACGCTCTGCATCTCGGGTAGCCAGCGGCTCGCGAGGTCGGCACCTACGTCTATCTTCTCGGCGCAGAGCTTCTCCTGGCCGATGCGGCGCCTGGATCGGGAAAGCTGGGCAGAGTAGACGTAGGACGTGTCCTCCCCGGCACATATGAGCCTTATGCCGGCGAGGAGGTTACCCAGGAAACCTCCCGATTCCGTAAGGTCGGCACCCTGCTGTGGTGCGACCTCGTTGAGCTTCTCGACAGCCTCTCCAAGCAGTTTGGTTGTCTCCTCGAGACGCTCCACGCAGACATTACCCGCCTCCGACACCGCCGCCCACTCTGGCGTCTGGCGTGCTCCCTCGTCAATCCAGATGGACACGTTGTCGTAGGTCGTGTCACCCTTCGCAATGGACGAGAGGTCATGTACGACGCAGAAGAAGTCTCCGACGCTCACCTGCGCCCTCGCCACTGAGGCGGCGACCTTCGTGAGCAGGCGAACGATGAGCTCGGATCCCTCAAGCGACGAGGAGTTGACCATGATCCCATGCAGGACGCCGGTCTTCACGCCACCGAGCATCTCGAAGCCCGTCCTGGATTCCTCGCCAGAAACCTCGATGGCCCACTGGCGGCGCGCCTCGGCCTCGAAGGCGTGGGCCTCGTCTATGACCCAGTGCCTCACGGGTGGCAGTATCCTCCCCTCTGCCATGACGTCACGGAGCAGAAGCGAATGATTGGTCACCACGACGTCGGCGCTCGCGGCCCGACGCCGCGCGCCGTGGAGAAGGCACTCGTTTGGAAAGTACGGGCAGCGGCCGCGAAGGCACTCCCCTGGCGTGGTCGTAAGCATCTGGCGAGGTACGTATCGCCAGCGGATGCCCAACGCATCGAGATCGCCGTCGGGCGACTGGCACGCAAACGCGTAGGTCACCGCGATGGCGGTAAGCATGTCCGCTGACACGGCGCTTCCAGACCTGCCGTCGGAGGAGGCAGCCCCAAGGGGCAACTCGTCAAGCACCGCGCGATCCAAGCGATGCAGGCACGGATAGTGGTCGTATCCCTTGAGGCTGTAGAACGTGAGCCCGTCTGGCAGCGCAGCCGCAAGCGCAGGCAGCTCGTGTGACACGAGCTGGTCGGTGAGCGCATTGGTCTTGGTGGCAACGCCGACGGTGATGTTGTTGCGCTTGGCAAAGAGCACCTCTGGCAGGAGGTATGCGATGGACTTGCCCACGCCGGTACCCGCTTCGATGGCGCGATACGTCGAGGTGGAGATGGCGTCCCTCACCTGCGTGGCCATGGCCACTTGCTCCGGGCGCCGCTCATACGTCTCGTACATGCGCGCCACGGCGCCCCCAGGGAGAAACTCCTCCCCTATCTCCGTACGAGACGGTACGTCAAAGGGCGTCTGCCTCTCGGAGGCATCGGGTCTCGGGGCGTAGTGGGCCTCGGCAAGCAAGTCATGGCGGGTGGACTTGAGCGAGAAGGACGTTGGGGACCCCTCGGCGGCCAGGTGCGCGAGCACGGGCCTAAACGGCCAGCTCACATCGGGGTGCATGTCTGCGAGAAGGCCAAGAAGACCATGGGGAAGGTCGGAGAGGGCGCAGAGGATGACGCGCCACATCCCACAGAGCGCATCGACATCATCACTGGCTCGGTGCGTCACGGAGTCGCAGCCAAACGCCTCGGCCATGTCGGCAAGGCGATGAGATGCAAGGCGCGGGAGGGCCACGCGCGAGAGCGAGAGGGTATCGATCCAGGTGTCGGAGACCTCACGGCCACCGCGAACCGCTTCGACAAACGTGCGGTCAAACGTCGCGTTGTGCGCGAGGATGGGTGCGCCACCTACGAATTCGGCCAGACCCGCCACTGCGTCTTCCGGATTTGGTGCGTCGGCAACATCAAGGTTTGTGATGCCGGTGAGCTTGGCGATGGGATCGGGAATGGGGGTGCCCGGATGAACGAAGGTCTGATAGCGTGCCGTGACGGTGCGGCCGGAAAGTCGGGCCGCAGAGATCTCGATGAGCCTGCAGTCCCTGAACGAAAGACCCGTCGTTTCGGTGTCGAGAACCACGACGTCATCCTCGAGCAACCCGAAGTCCGTGATCCTTGCCCGCTCTGCGAGGGTCAGGTAGCTATTGCGCACGCTCTCGGGCGTTCCTGGCAGCAGAAGGGCCTCGAGCCGCGCCCGGCTATCGCGCATCTTTGGTGAGTCACCATTTGTCATGTGTTACCTGCGGTACTCGGCGTGTTCCTCGAGCGCGTACTCGACAAAGCGCGTGCAGAGCTCGGGAAACTCGATGCCACCATGGCGGGCGGAGTCAGGAAGGAGACTGGTTTCGGTCATGCCGGGAATGGTGTTCGTCTCGAGCGCTATGGGCTCGCCTTCAGGCGTGACGATGAAGTCGGTCCGGGATGCGCCGCGACACCGGAGTGCCCTGTGGGCGCGCTCGGCGAGGACCTGTGCCTTCGCGTAGGCGCCCGCATCAAGCCGAGCCGGGATCACGTGATGCATGGAGGATGGTTCGTACTTCACCTTGAGGTCGTAGAACTCCGCACCCGTCACTATCTCGACGATGGGAAGCGCATGGGCGTCATCGTTGCCGATAACGGGAACGGTGACCTCGGTGCCCTTGACGCACTCCTCGATGAGCACCGTCCCGCCCTCGGCGCCCGCAACCTCGAGCGCGTCCGCAAGTGCTCCCCTCTCGTTGACCTGGGTCACACCAAAGCTCGAGCCGTTCCCAGCCGGCTTGACGAACATGGGGAAGCCAAGCTCTGCCACAAGCTCGTCAATTCGATCCTCGGAGGGCACGGTGCCCGCCGGGAGATCGACGCCACGTGGACACGGAATGCCAGCGGCACGATATATGGTCTTCGAGACGTCCTTCTCGGTCCCAACAGCAGACGCGAGGACGCCAGAAAAGGTGTAGGGCATGTGCAGAATCTCGAGAAGTCCCTGTATGCATCCGTCCTCGCCCCAACGACCGTGCATCGCGACAAACGCCACGTCATACCCGCCCGTCGCAAGTGACTGCACGAAGCCCTCAGAGGCGACATCGAGCAGGTCGACGCTCGAGAAGCCCGCCTCGAGCAGTGCGTCACGACACGCGGAGGCAGACATCATGGAAATGCCGCGCTCGTCCGACCAGCCACCGCCAAGCACGACCACCTTGAGCTGCTTAACCTCTTCCCGCGTCATGAGTGCTCCTCCGTTGAATCGGCTACCTGCGGTAGACTCAGCATGATACGTTTCAAATTGAGAATACTCCACCCAGGAGACTTCATTAGAGCGGGGTGCACAGATGCAACCAGACAAGAACAATCAACCCACGAACCCTCCAACCGACACTTTGCCCGACATTCACTCGATTGATGCGTCGGAACTCGAGGGGGTCGTTGCCTCCCTTGGACAGCCACGGTTCAGATCGAAGCAGATCGAAGAGTGGATATGGTCGAAGAATGCCTCTTCCTTCGACCAGATGACCAACGTCCCAAAGGCGCTTCGCGAGCAGCTCGCAGCCCGCTTTTCTCTTGGGGGACCCGAAGAGGTGACGCGTCAGGTATCCCAAGATGGCAGCCGGAAGTATCTTCTTAGGTTTCCGGACGGCGTCGCCGTCGAGTGCGTAGGCATGCCCACCAAGAATCGACTTGCTGTCTGCGCCTCAACACAGGCAGGATGTGCAATGGGTTGCTCTTTCTGTGCGACCGGCGCGGCAGGGCTTACTCGCTCTCTTTCCGCAAGTGAAATCTACGAGCAGGTCATGCACGTACGAGATGACTTCAATACACGTGTGACCAGCGTGGTGCTGATGGGTCAAGGAGAGCCTTTCGCGAACTATGACGCATCCCTCGAGGCACTCCGCAAACTCAACTCCTCCGACGGGGCAGGCATAGGTGCTCGACACCTCACCATCTCAACGTGTGGCATCATTCCCGGAATCGCACGCTTTGCCAAGGAGCCCGAGCAGTTTACCCTTGCCGTCTCACTCCACTCCGCAGTACAAAAGACCCGAGACATCCTCATGCCTGGCGTCAAGCGCTACTCGCTTGTCCACCTCTACGACGCCATGGGTGAGTACGTGCTCAAGACAGGACGTCGCCCGACCTATGAGTACGCGGTCATCTCCGGCATCAACGACTCGGAGAATGAGATAGGCGCGCTTTGCGATTTCTGTCGCGGAACGCTTGCTCATGTCAACCTCATTCAGCTCAATGAGGTATCTGGCTCAAAGCTTCACCCGGCGTCCCCAGAGAAGGTCCAGGAGTTCGTCTCACGACTCACCCAGGTCGGTGTTGAGTGCACCGTCAGAAACTCTCGTGGACAGGATATCGATGCGGCGTGCGGCCAGCTTCGTCAGCGGGTTCTCAAGTCGTAGCTCATATTTTGTCCCTTTCTTGCATTGAGGGGACGGCGCTTGACACCAAGCACCGTCCCCTCATGCGTACATGTGTTCTTGCCTAGAACCCCAGGTTCTTCCATTGTCTTGCCGTGGCCTGGACGTTTGCGAGCGGCTGGTCATCCTCCATGACTTGCCCCTTTGCAGCATCAGCCATCTCTGCGAGTTTCCCATAGGCTCTCTCAATTGCCTTCGTTGCGCCTTTGACGCTCTCCTTGGCCTCGTCGTTAAGCACGTAGGTATAAGCGACATATGCACCGCCACCCATGAGTGCGACCAAGATGAGCAGGTTCTTGATTTTTCCCATCTGCTTGCTCACTCCTCTCCTGAGAGCAGATCAACAATCTTGGAGAGTTCTTCATCTGACGCAAACTCAATTTCTATCTTGTTCTTCCCGCGCACCTTCTTGACCTTGACGTTCGTGTCGAGCGCCATACGAAGCTGACGCGCAGCCCTCTTGAAGGATTGGGGCAGTGGTTCCCTCTTCGTCGGCTCGCCGCTGCCAGAAAACAGTGGAGCGAGGCTTTCTGTCTGTCTGACCGAAAGGTTCTCTGCAACGACCTTTTCCGCCAGCTTGATTCGTCCCTCATCACTTGGTACGGCGAGAATTGCCCTTGCGTGACCTGCGGTCAGCCGTCCGTCACTCATAAGGTCCTGGACCTCGGCAGGAAGATCAAGGAGCCGAAGCTTGTTGGTGATTGCGGAGCGAGATTTTGACACAAGTCCAGCAAGTTGCTCTTGTGTCAAGTCATCATCCCTAATGAGCTTCTTGTAGCCTTGCGCTTCTTCGATTGGGTTGAGATCAGCCCTTTGCAGGTTCTCGATAAGTGCAAGCTTGAAAATCTCATCGTCAGAGACATCTCGTACGATAACCGGTACCTCTTGGAGTCCTGCGGCCTTTGCTGCTTGGTAGCGTCTTTCTCCTGCGACTATCTCGTAGTCGGCACCGCTCTTTCTCACAAGAAGAGGCTGTAGCACTCCGTTCTGCTTTATTGAATCCGTCAGTTCGGCAAGTTCGCTTGCATCGAAGTTCTTTCGGGGTTGACCTTTGTTTGGTCTGATTCTCGCAAGGGGAACCGATGAGTCAGGATTCATGGCTCCTATCTCTGCGTCCGCTTCACCCATGAGCGATTCGAGTCCCTTTCCGAGACCACTTTTCTTAACCACGTCGCATCACTTCCTTCGCGAGTTTTGCGTATGCAAGAGACCCCTTGCTGAGATGAGCGTATATAGATATGGGGAGCCCATGGCTTGGTGCCTCTGCTATCTTTACGTTTCTTGGTATGTAGGTCTTAAACACTTCGTTGCCAAAATAGCTTTCTACCTCTTCTACGACCTGCTTTGAAAGCGTTGTTCGGTTGTCATACATCGTCATGATGACGCCAAAGACACGTAGGCTGGGATTCAGTCGAGCTTTGACCATCTTCATCGACTCGATTAGTTTTGTTAGTCCCTCTAGGGCGTAATACTCGCACTGAATCGGAATGAGAAGAGATTTTGCTGCAACAAGAGCGTTTACCGTGAGGAGTCCTAAAGAAGGAGGACAGTCGATTAGGACGTAGTCAAATTCGTCTTTAATCGAGTCAACGGCCGTTTTTAGGACGTTTTCGCGCGCCATCACCGATACTAACTCTATCTCTGCACCAGCGAGTTGTATCGTTGCAGGAACGAGAAAGACGTTTTCCTCAACCGTACTTTGAATGGTGCTCTCTATTGGTATCTCGTTCATTATCACGTCATAGATGTCGTTGTCGAGATCATCCTTGCTGATTCCATATCCGCTGGTCGTGTTTCCTTGTGGGTCAAAATCAATGACAAGCACTTTTTTCTTTAACTCACCAAGGGCCGCCGAAAGATTGACCGCGGTTGTCGATTTCCCGACCCCCCCCTTTTGATTGATTATTGCGATTACCTGCGCGTCTTTGTTGGGGTAGCCGCGTTTTACATCTCCATAGCTCAAGCGATTCCTCCAATGTATTCGAGCGTCTTCGTCTTATCTTCGTTCTGCTCTTTGTGCTTGGCACTTTATCTTAGGAGATTGTTTCACGTGAAACATTGAGAATACCGACATCCTATCCCTTTTGTCTGTCTACTCATGGTATGTCACGAGTATATACACGTATATCCACGCAGTGAGGGGATATGTCTCGCCTAGACACCAAGTGGCTGCGTCTTTGCTATACCGACCGGTCGGGGGAGATGAATTCTGGGCGAACCCGTCTTCTTATAGACAAGTATTTCCCTATGACCAAGATTTCTCGGCAACTCAAATGTTTCACGTGAAACAAAAGACATGCCACAGATGGTTGCCGCCCGAGAAGCATGCGCGATCTCAATATCGTCAGGGTTCCCTTTTGCAATAAGCGCATATCCTCCGGCTGTAAGGAACGGTTGCGCGTACTCGATAAGTATGTTTGTCTTTGCAACTGCTCGTACGACAACGCAGCCATAGGAGCCAAGCATCGATGCGTCCAGTTCCTCTGCACGCATTTTCTTAGTCTGGAGTTGATCACTCAATCCAAGCGAAACAACAAAATCATGAACAGCATCGACCTTCTTGCCAACGGAATCAATAAGCAGGCCCTGGTACCCCGTCATAATTCCAATGGGAATGCCTGGATATCCTGCTCCGGTCCCAATGTCTACAAACGACGTGAGGGGTGCTTCTTCAAAGACATTGCAGCAAAGGGGAAGAAGGGAATCCAGTATATGAAGAACAAGAGCGTCTTCTGCGTTTACAATGCGCGTAAGGTTAACGACCCTGTTTCTCTCAATCACACATAGCAGATGTCCGACAAGCAACTTGACCTGTTGAGGCGAAGCGTCGATTCCATAACCATGCAGGATTGAGAGGAGCTCCTCGCAAAGGTGGTTCTCGAGATCGTTTTCCATACGGTCCTCCTGCCCATTTCTTTTGGCTCGAAAAGAATTGTCATCCATATAGAAGGAGGGCGCGTGCGCGCCCTCCAGTTCACACGAAATATGTTACAGAAGAATGAGCTACTTCACCGCAGTGACAACGACTTTGCGATTTGGCTCTTCACCCTCAGAAAACGTAACGACACTTGGGTCATCTACCAAGGCAAGATGAACAAGACGACGTTCGTATGCATTCATGGGAGCCAAGACCACACGACCGCCCTGGCGTTTGGCGCGCTCCGCAGCAGCGTGCGCAACGGCCTGAAGCTTGGACTTGCGACGGCTCTTGTAGCTCTCAATATCGACAATAATCGGATAGTGGAACTTTGTACGACTGCTCATCAAAGAGGAGAGAACCATTTGAAGCGCATCAAGGGTCCTCCCATGACGCCCGATAAGAACAGCAAGGTCTCCACCGTTTACATCAAGGATGAGTTCGCCCTCATCACCATCGTATTCGTCGACCGTGCAGTGCGTCTCGCCAAAGAGAGCGAGGATGCCCTTGAGGAACGTGACTGCCTGGTCGGCAACCTTGTCCGTTTCCTCATCAGATAGAGCGACACCGGCTTCGTAATGCTCCCGGATGGAAGCAAAGTCATCGGTAGAGTCTATAGCGGTGACCTGCTCGTCAAGCATCTCTGCCTCAGAGTCAGCAGGAACCATATCCTCCATACCAACCTCCCGCATAAAATAACGGCAGACAATAACATTATGTTATTGTCTGCCTCCGTGTTTTGCCTAGCCCTTCTTGTGCGGCCGCGGCTTCTTCTCTTTGCGAATGACATCGACCTCTACCGGCTGGTCGCTCATGCGAAGCTCACCCTCGGCCTTGGCCTTGTCGATAATCTTCTGGGTGATGAGTTTCTGCTGCACGACCTGCCAGATGGCGGAGGCATCGTAGTAAAGAAGGACGGCAGAGGGCACCGACCAGCCAAACCAGAGCATCATGACGGCCATTACGGCACCCATCATCATGGACTGCGACTTCTGCTCGCTGGTCTGGTTGACGGAGTTCATCATCATCGGAATAAACGTAAGGACGCCAAAGGCCACATCAAAGAGAATGTAGGGAAGCGCACCCACCCACCCGGCAGAAGCGACCATATCAGACACCGAGCTGGAGATTGACGGAAGAATGCTATAGAAGTGGGCATCTGCGGGGACGCTCTTTGCGACTGTGAAGAGTGCAAAGAAGATAGGCATCTGCAGGAAGATGGGCAGACATCCCGCAACGGGATTGAACTTGAGGCTTGCGTAGACCTTCTGCACCTCTTCGCTCTGCCTTGCGGGATCGTCAGCATACTTTGCCTGAATCTCCTGAATCTTTGGCTGGGCGACCTGCATGCGAGCAGTAGAGGCCGTCTGCTTGTTCATCAGGGGGACAAGGCACACTCGGATGATGATCGTGAGAATGATGACCGCAAGGCCCCAGTCACCACAAAAGCCCTCGATGCCCGCAAGCACCTGGGTCATGAAACTAATGAACCAGTCCCACATTGTTCCTCCGTCATTGTCCGCTAGGGAACGGGATCGTAGCCACCTTTGTGGAAGGGATGACACCTCAGGATCCTACGAATTGCTAGAAGACCACCCTTGCCAAGACCATATTTATCAATGGCCTGTCTCGCGTACTCGGAACAGGTTGGCGTATAGATGCATGTGATAGGGAAGAGTGGTGAGATGTACCGCTGATAGAACCGAATCGCAGCAGTAGTACCACGTGCCAGTGCCGACTCGTGTTCGTTGTCCATCTCAGATGCCTGCCCTATCGAGCATCCTCCTCAATGCCTTGGACACAAGCTCGGGTGAGCTGTCATGGGTGTCCTTGGTGGCGAAGAGAATCACATCGTAGCCATCTATCGGAAGTTCACAGGACCGAGCAGCTTCGCGAAGAACCCGCTTGCACCTGTTCCTGAAGACGGCATTACCAAGCCTTTTAGGCGCAACGAAGGCAACGCGTGCATGGTTGCCTTCGTGTACCGCTGCCGCACGAATTCGCAGGAGAGAACCGTTCAGCCTCTTTCCATGCGAAAAGACCTGCTCAAATTCCTTCTTGGATTTGATGGTCTCCACGAGGAATCACTAGACGGTAAGGCTCTTGCGGCCCTTTGCGCGACGACGGGCGAGAACGTTGCGGCCGCCCTTTGTCGCCATGCGAGCACGAAAACCATGGGTAGTGGCACGCTTCCTCTTGTTTGGCTGATACGTACGCTTCATTTCTATTCCTCCCGATTGGGGTGTTACGTCAAAGAGTGCTAAGCCAAAAGATTGTAAAGGTCTTACGCTGTGACTGTCAATTTATCCCAAAAATAACTGCGGATTTATCATGTACCTCCAGATTATACATTGCTCACCGTCCGCAAGAACAGTCCCCGCTCGCTCCCATACATAGAAATAGTCCCTCGTTTCTAAGAAATCATTCGTCCAGATGCTATTATTTCTAGGCCTATGGAATGATGTTTACGCAGTTTTCTACCATTGTTCATCAGGTGATGAAAACTTTCTTTCGCATAGAATTCTCCGTGAAAGTTTTCATCAAGAGTCGAAAACACGTTGAGAGTGGGGAGTGATGGCACGAGACTTCTATCCGTTTGTCGAGAAGTCGGCAGATGCAGACGAGCGGCCTGCTCCCTCAGACACCCCCTCGCTCGACAAGGTCAACTACTCCGCAAGGATCGCGGTCTACGATGATGCCGCCGCGGCACCGCGAGTCGTAGTCGTCGAGCCCTCAGACCCACGCACGTACCTTGAGGAGATCACCGCAACGGTTAATCGCCTTGCCCATGAGCAGGGTGGGAATATTCCTTTCACGGTCGTGCGAGAAATCGTGGAGAACTTCATTCACGCCTACTTCATCGCGCCAACCATAACGATTCTCGATGGCGGCAACACCATCCGTTTCTCCGACCAGGGTCCTGGCATCAAGGAAAAGGGACTTGCGCTCGAATATGGAACCTCGTCTGCGACAGAGGAGATGAAACACTACATCCGTGGCGTTGGATCGGGCCTTCCCTATGCCCAGCAGTACATGCTTGATAAGGGAGGAAGCCTCGATATCGAGGACAACATCTCCAACGGCACGGTGGTGACCATCTCAACGCGTCCATCGGGCGAGGCAAGAACGTTTACAAGGGCAACAACAGAACAAGCGGTGCCCGGGGTCTTGAAGGATGCGACGACTGAGACGTACCGGCAGCCCCAGACTGTGCAGGCGCAACACAGCATGACAGCACAAGAGCAAATGCCTCTGCCTACCATAGGCGAGCGCGGGCAGCTCGTTCTCGGATACCTCGAGAGCCATGATTCTGCGGGTCCGTCCGACCTATCGCGCGCCTATGGTTACTCAAACCCGACGTGGTCCCGTGAACTTAGCCTTCTCTGTCGACTTGGTGTTCTCAGGAAACAGGGCCAGAAGTATCAACGCACGTAGAAAGACCAATAGACTTTTCGACAATCTTATGTGACACTCCCCACACCAAGTTGCTTCCCATGTGGGTTTTGAACAATCTATAATGTAGCCCTCATTTTCCGAAACCAGAGAAACGTGGACGATGGAACTCTCTCTCGAATCAGATGCGGAAGCCCTGTGGCAAGACGCGCTTGACCTTCTCTCTCAGGAGGACCTTCCCGAGTCTGTGCTCGCCATGCTCAGGAACTGCACACCGACAAGGATTTCGAACGGCACCCTCTACATTGAGACACCTATGAGGCTTGTCCTTAAGACCGTATCGAAGAACATCGAGGTGGTCGAGAAGTGTCTTACGACCGCGGCCTTCGAGAAGACAAACCTTGTGGTTGAGTTTGCTCGGACGACACAAGCACCAACCGTGACGACGAACTCCACGGCGTCCCAGGAACAGATACAGGAGTGGAGTTCCGTGGGGGCACCACCGCGTGTTCTTGGCGAAGACACCTGGAACGAGGAAGAGGTCGAGGCCGAGAACAAAATCGAGAAGCGGAGGCGACGCAAGGCAAACCCGCTCGTAGAGGACATCTCTGAGAACGACTCGAAACTTACGTTTGATCGCTTCGTCATCGGCGATGAGAACAGGTTTGCCTACCAGGCGGCACTCCAGGTGGCAAATGGTGAGAACAAGAGCTACAACCCTCTTTTCATCTATGGGAAGAGTGGTCTCGGCAAGACGCACCTACTGCGGGCCATACAGAACTACATTGCGAGAAACGACTCGACGCGCATCTGCATCTATAAGACGGCGGCAGATTTCATCACCGACTACACCGACGCCATCAGCCGCAAGCATGGCAGCGCCCCCGATATTCTCACCCAGAACTACTGCGACATCGACGTCCTCATCATCGATGACATTCAGAACATGGCCGGTGCAGCGCGCACGATCGAATTCTTCTTCAATACCTTCAACGTACTCATCTCAAAGGGAAAGCAGATAGTCCTCGCCGCTGACCGCTCTCCAGCGCAGCTGGGTATGGGTAAGGACGGTTTTGACGAACGCGTGACCAGTCGCCTCGACTCTGGCTTTCCTATATCAATCCAGGTACCAAGCTACGAGTTGAAATATCTTCTCGTCAGTACGTTCTGTGAGCGGATGATGGAGGACGCAAAAACGGAACACGTCGTCGGACCAACCACTCCCATCAGCGATGACAATCTCCGCTTCATGACCGAGCGAGCCGGCACGAACATACGTGTCATCGAAGGGTTCTGTCAGAAGTGCCTTATCGTCGCCGCCCAGTGCGAGACGGCTAACGGCACATTCTCTCACGAGGACATCGTGAAGATCGCAAAGGAGAAGTGGCCCAACGGCAGACGTCAGGTGACCATCGAAGAGATACAGAAGGTAATAGAGACCTATTACGACATTCCCCACAAGGACCTCGTCGGCAGCAAGCGTAACAAGGAACTCATGGAGCCGCGCCATGTGGCCATATGGCTTACGAGAGAACTCACTGATACCACGCTCGCCGACATTGGAAAACACTTTGGTGGAAGAAGCCACGCCACGGTCAAACACAGCATCAGCGTAGTAGACGATGCACGTAAGCAGGACAAGAACTTCTACGATAGGCTGAGTCACATCCAAGATAGTATCGTTGAGAACAACTAGAGGGCGCTGTAGAGAAACATGTCGAAAGCCTGTTTGCTGAATCACAAAAATGCCTGAGGAGAGTTGAGTCAGTTTTCAACAGCAGACACAGTGTTGAAGGAAGATACAGGGAAGAAGAAGTAGGAGACGTAAGAAAAACGTTGACGAACTGCAAGAATATGGAATTTTCTTCTTCTCGACAACGTCTATTACTACTACTAGTTTTTTCTATATAGAGAAGTACCTATAGAAAGGGACCTCATGAAGTTCTCAGTCAGTCAGTCATCTCTCCTGAAGGCTCTCTCTGTCGTATCGAAGGGAATGGGCTCCACGACACTTCCTCTTCTCTCTGGTATCTACATCAAGGCAGAGGCGGGGACGCTCGAGTTCCAGACGAACAGCCTGACCATCAGCATCCGCCATCGCATCCCTGCTCGCGTCGAGGAGGGAGGGGAGACCGTGGTCTCAGGTAAGGTGCTCACAAACATCGTGAAGACGCTCGATGACGCCCCGGTAACCTTTGACGGCGGGGAACGGATGGTTACCATCTCCTGCGAGAAGTCTTCCTTCAGGCTTAACACACTCAATCCTGCCGACTGGTCGCCTTTCCCTGAGGTTGTCACCGAGCAGTCGATCGAGCTTCCGAGTAGCCTTCTGGCCGAGATGGTCGAGAAGGTCTACAGAGTCACATCCAAGGAGACCACGAGACAGATACTCCAGGGCGTCCTTCTCACCGTGGAAGATAACACTATTCGCCTCGTTGCCACGGATTCCTATCGTCTGGCCGTATGTGACTCTTCCGCAGAGTCGCCTGCGGGAGAGGAGTTCAGGGCGATCGTTCCGGGTGCCGTCTTCCACGACGTGCTCAGCATATCGTCACTTACCGAGAACATCACACTTGGCATAACCGACAACCAGGTGGTTTTCTCGTTTGGTGAGACGACCTTCATATCAAAGAAAATAGAGGGCAACTTTCCCAACTACAAGCAACTTCTTCCCAGCTCTTGTACTACCTCAGTACGGGTCGATGTAGAGGCCTTCTCGGCGGCTCTCAAGCGCGTTTCTGTCATCGCCCAGACCAACTCTTCGGTGAGATTCGACATCGACGCAGAGGGAAAGACGATGAAACTCTCTGCGAGTTCCCCCGACCAAGGAGAGTCCTCCGAGCTGATGCCGGTTGACGTCGATGGGGAAAGTATGGCAATCGCACTCAACTACCACTATGTCTTCGATTGTGTCAACGCCGCCGCCGACCGTAAGGAATTGCTGCTTGAGCTACAAAGCAACATGCAGCCAGGGGTTTTTAAGTCCAACGGGAAGATAAACTACCTCTATCTGCTTATGCCGGTCCGGATGTAGCGTGGGTCTCTTTGCCAGACAGCTTCTCATGAGAAACTTTCGCAGCTTCTCTGATCGCACCGTCGACTTTGATGATGCCACCACGATTCTCGTTGGTCGCAATGCCACAGGTAAGACCAATACCATCGAGGCATTGCAGATGCTTACGGCAGGGTATTCATTCAGACGTCCCACGCCTGGGCAACTCATCAATGATAAAAGTGACGAAGCACGGATAACCCTTTGCCTTGAAGGTGATGGGCGCATCGTTGACATGACGTGCGACATTTCATCAGGGAAAAGACGGTACAACCGCAATGGGAAGAGATGTCAGGCAACGGAGATGCCTGGTACGCTCATGTCGATCCTCTTCTGTCCGGATGATCTCGCACTTGTCAAACGAGGGGCCTCATACAGGAGAGACGAGATCGATGACTTTGGGAGACAGGCCAACGCCGGCTACTCAAAGGTTCTCGCTGCATACGCAAGAGCCCTCGAGCAAAGGAACAGACTTCTCAAGGAGGAGGGTCCTGACCTCGCCCTTCTCGACGCGTGGGATAAGAGCGTTGCCGTCGGCGGCGCCACGCTCCTACGTGCCCGTATGAGGCTCTTCTCTCGACTGACGAAGAAGATCTCGGATGTGTATCGTCAGATCAGTGGCGGAGAGGTCCTCAAGTGCTCATACGAAAGCAGCCTTGGTGATAACCTCACCCAACTCTCCAGAGATGAGCTTGCTGACGTGTTTGTCGGCAGCCTCCTTGAGACCCGCGACGTTGACCTGCGGCGTCAGCAGACGACGGTTGGACCCCACAGGGATGACATCATCTTTGAGATAGATGGCCACGATGCCCGTGTCTTTGGTTCTCAGGGGCAGCAAAGGAGCGTGGTACTTGCGCTCAAGATGTCTGAGGTGCTCCTTGCTGCAGAAATCCTTGGTGAGCAACCGCTCCTGCTCCTTGACGATGTCATGAGCGAGCTTGACGAGGAGCATCGAGAATCCGTTCTCTCATTTGTATACCAGGGTATTCAGACCGTGATTACCACTACGAACCTAGGTTACTTCTCAAAGGAGTTTCTAGGCAGGTCTAAGGTGGTGAGCTTTGATGCATAGCGATAGCACCTCCCTTTCGGACCTTCTTTCGGGAATGCTCGACGAAGCTGGGCGCGCGGCTGTAAGCGAGAACCAGCGGGCAAGCTATCTCTGGAACAGGGCGAACGGAGACATCGAGCGTCAACACACTACCGGTGTCTTCGTAATGGACTCCAAGGTTGCGGGCGCCGACCCCATTCTTGGGGTGTATATCGACACACGCTCCCGCGTGGTAGACTTCACTGCCAACAGGGAGGTCTATCTTGCGCGGATCTCCTCCATGGGCGGCCGCTACTCGGACATCAAGTTTCTCCTCAACAAGAGGAAGGACCGCAATCGTCCTGGCACTACAGAAAACGTGGTCGGTCATACCGTCGAAGAGCTGCCTAGACTTACCAAAGAAGAAGAAGAAGAGATAGAATCGCAAGTCTCCTCTCTTCCCGAAAGCCTAAGGGCTGATGTTTTTAGGGCGATGGTTCTTTCTTATCAAAGAGACAAGAAAGAGAACACCGAGACGAAAAAAACGTCCCCCAGATAGCCCCAGAAAGCCTCACATGCAGTTTGTGTTTGTAATGGCTTGCTGATTTTGGCTTGTCCAAGTGCAATATCGCACAAGCGTATACTTATCTAGAACATCGCTCATGCATGAGAGAGGATGACAGTTGGCAACAAAGAAGAAGGCGAACTCGTACGACGAGAGCGAGATTAAGGTTCTCGAAGGCCTTGAGGCCGTTCGTAAACGTCCTGGAATGTATATCGGTACGACATCTGCCGCAGGGCTGCATCACCTTGTCTGGGAGATTGTCGACAACTCGGTCGATGAGGCGATGGCGGGTTACTGCACGAGAATCAAGGTCAACGTGCATCCAGACAACTCCATTACCGTCGATGACAACGGTCGTGGAATCCCCGTTGGTCTCCATCCCCAGAAGAAGATCTCCACGCTCGAGGTCGTGCTTACCATCCTGCATGCCGGCGGCAAGTTCGACAACAACGCCTACAAGGTGTCCGGAGGCCTTCACGGTGTCGGCGTGTCCGTCGTCAACGCCCTTTCCCGCAAGCTCATCGCACAGGTCAAGCGTGATGGAAAGATCTATGAGATGCAGTTTGAGCGTGGTAAGACATCCCAGAAGATGAAGGTGGTCGGCACCACCAAGTCCACAGGTACCATCATCACGTTCTGGCCTGATGACCTCATCTTCGAGACCACGACGTATAACTACGACACCCTACACGACCGGCTTCAGGAGACGGCCTTCCTTAACAAGAACCTCAAGATAACGCTTACCGACGAGCGCGAGCTGACCCCCAGAACTGACGAATTCTGCTATGCCGGCGGCATCGTCGACTTCGTGAAGTTCCTCAATGACGGGAAAGAGGTTCTTGCTGGTCTCTCCAAGCCCGTATATATCGAAGGAACGTCAGAGCCAGATGCCCCTGCCGCCCAAAGGGGCGAGGTCGAAGTCGCCATGCAGTGGAACACCGGCTACTCCGAGCGCACCCTCTCGTTTGCGAACGATATCTATACCGAGGAGGGCGGCATGCACCTCGAGGGCTTCCGTACGGCTCTCACCAAGGTGATCAACGACTATGCCCGCAAGCAGGGCATCCTGAAGGAGAAGGATTCAAACCTCACCGGGGATGACATCCGCGAGGGCCTTACGGCCGTCATCTCGGTCAAGCTGCCCGACCCGCAGTTCGAGGGACAGACAAAGGCGAAGCTCGGTAGCTCCTATATGCGTACGCTTGCCAACAGGGTCGTCTCCAGCGGACTCTCCGACTTTCTCGAGGAGCACCCCAACCAGGCGAAGGAGATTCTCAAGAAGGCCAGCCAGGCCGCCAAAGGTCGTCTTGCCGCCCAGAAGGCGCGTCAGGCGACCCGCCGCAAGGGTCTTCTCGAGAGCGCAGCCCTTCCCGGGAAGCTCGCCGACTGCTCGGTGCGCGACGCAGAGATGACGGAGCTCTTCATCGTCGAGGGCGATTCCGCAGGTGGTTCGGCTAAGATGGCTCGCGACCGCTCCATCCAGGCCGTCCTCCCGCTTCGCGGGAAGATCCTGAACGTCGAGCGCGTCCAGGAGCACAGGGCCCTCTCGTCCGACTCCATCACGTCGCTCATCACGGCCATCGGCACGGGCGTGGGTCCCGAGTTCAACCTCGAGAAGGCCCGCTACCACAAGGTCGTCATCATGACCGATGCCGATGTCGACGGCGCCCACATCCGTATCCTCCTCCTCACGTTCTTCTACCGCTTCATGAAGCCGATGCTCGATGCCGGCTACATCTACGTCGCCCAGCCGCCCCTCTACCAGATCAAGCCAAAGGGGCGCAAGAACGGTCAGTACATCTACACGGACGAAGAGCTTGCCGTCGAGGCAAGCAAGTTCGAGGACTCCAGCAAGTACACCGTCCAGCGCTACAAGGGCCTTGGCGAGATGGACCCCGAGCAGCTCTGGTCCACCACGATGGAGCCGAGGAACCGCATTCTGCTCAAGGTGACGATGGATGACGCCATGGCCGCCGAGCGCGCCGTGGCTGACCTTATGGGCACACAGGTCGAGAAACGCAAGGACTTTATCCAAACGCACGCCAAGGACGTCCGCTTCCTCGACATCTAACGAAAGGCTAGACAGTGGCAGACGATAGCAGAACACATAACGACGATTTCGACGGCGACGACGAGGAAGATGACCTCACCGACGATGTCGATGACGTCGAGGAGGACGAGAGCGATACCGACGGGGAAGAGGAGTTCGATGCCGAGACGGGCTTGAGCCTCGGTGGCGCCGACATCGACCACACCATCTCTGACGAGGCCGGTACGCGTCTCGATCTATCCGATATTCACGGCGGCACGCTCAAGCCGACCGATATGGCATCCGAGATGAAGCAGTCCTTCCTCGAGTATTCCATGTCGGTCATCGTCGCGCGCGCCCTCCCGGACGTGCGAGACGGCCTCAAGCCGGTTCACCGCCGCATACTCTATGCCATGAACGAGGCGGGCATCGTGCCGACCAAGCCGCACAAGAAGTCGGCCTGGACGGTCGGCGAGGTCATGGGCAAGTACCACCCACATGGTGACGCCTCCATCTATGACGCCATGGCTCGCATGGCTCAGGACTTCTCGATGAGACTTCCCCTCATCGACGGTCACGGCAACTTCGGCTCCATCGACGGTGACCCTCCCGCAGCCATGCGCTACACAGAGTCGCGCCTCACCAAGGCAGCCATGGCCATGCTCGAGGACCTCGGTAAGGAGACCGTCGATCTCCAGCCCAACTACGACGAGTCGCTCACCGAGCCCTCCGTTCTTCCGGCGAGGTTTCCGAACCTCCTCGTCAACGGCTCAAACGGCATTGCCGTGGGTATGGCGACCAACATTCCGCCACATAATCTCGGCGAGGTCACTGACGCCGTCTGCATGATGATCGATAACCCCGACGTCACGACCGAAGAGCTCATGACCGTGCTCCCCGGTCCTGACTTTCCTACGGGTGGCATCATCATGGGAACGGACGGCATCAAGGATGCCTACGAGACCGGTCGTGGCTCCATCACCGTACGCGCGAAGGTCCATGTGGAGCAGGTCAAGAACGGCAGGCAGCGCCTTGTCGTCACTGAGATTCCCTACCAGGTCAACAAGGGTCTCCTTCAGGAGAAGATCGCCCAGGCGGTCAACGAGAAGAAGATCGAGGGCATCTCTGACATGCGCGACGAGTCCAACCGCAAGGGTATGCGCATCGTCCTCGACCTCAAGAGCGGTGCCATCCCCCAGGTCGTTCTCAACAACCTCTACAAGAGGACGCAGCTCCAGGCAAACTTCGGTGTCATCGACCTTGCGCTCGTCGATGGCGTGCCTCGTACGCTGAGCCTGCGTGAGATCCTGCGGCACTACATCGACCACCGCATCGACGTCGTCACCCGCAGGACCGAGTACGATCTGGACAAGGCCAAGAAGCGCGTCCACATCCTCGAGGGTCTGCTTGTCGCCGTTGACAACATCGATGAGATCGTCCATATCATCCGGTCCTCGCACGATGACACCGAGGCGAAGCAGCGCATGAACGACCGCTTTGGCCTCGACGACATACAGGGCACTGCCATCCTCGAGATGCGCCTCAAGCGCCTGACCGGACTCGAGCGTGAGAAGCTCATCGCCGAGATCGACGAACTCCGTCAGGACATTGCCTACTTCGAGGACCTGCTCGCCCACCCAGAGAAGATCCTCGCGGTCATCTCCGACGAGCTGCGTGATATCGCCGCCCGCTTCAGTGACAAGAGACGTACCGTCATCTCTCCCGTGATGGCCGAGGACATCGACGTCGAAGACCTCATCGCGGAGGAGGACATGGTCGTCACCGTCACGCATGCCGGCTACATCAAGCGCCTTCCCGTGGCCACCTACCGCTCCCAGAAGAGGGGTGGCAAGGGCATCCAGGGCCTGTCGCTCAAGGATGCCGACTTCGTCGAGGACCTCTTTGTGGCCTCAACGCATGACTACGTCCTGTTCTTCACCAACTTCGGGAAGGTGTACCGCCTCAAGGTGCACGAGCTGCCGATCGGAAGCCGTCAGGCTCGCGGTTCGGCCATCGTCAACGTGCTCGCGCTTTCGGAGGGCGAGCACCCTGCAGCCGTCATCACCTGTCGTGACTTCCCCGAGGATGAGTACCTCATGTTCGCCACGAGCAGTGGCATGGTCAAGAAGACGGCGATGTCGGAGTACGACCGCACGAGGCGCGACGGCATCATCGCCATCCACCTCAAGGGCGGAGACGAGCTGGTCAACGTTCGACGCGTCAAGAAGGGTGAGAAGGTCATCCTCTGCTCGTCGGACGGCAAGGCGATTCTCTTTGACGAGGGCGATGCCCGCGCCATGGGTCGCGACACCTCCGGCGTCCGTGGCATTACCCTCAAGGCAGATGCCACGATGCTGGGCATGGAGATATCCAACGGCAAGGGTGACCTGTTCGTTATTACCGAGAACGGCTACGGCAAGCGCACCCCCGTCGCCGAGTATCCCGAGCATAACCGTGGCGGACAAGGCGTCTTCACCATTGCGATGACCTCCAAGAAAGGCAAGCTCGTCGCCTGTCGCGTGGTTGGACCGCAACACGAGCTCATGATTGTGTCCGAAGAGGGCGTGGTCATACGAGTGAAGTCCTCTGACGTCTCGAAGCTCGGGCGCTCCACCCAAGGCGTGAAGGTCATGAACATGTCTTCCACCGACCACGTCTCGGCCGTGGCCCGCCTGGTCGTGCACAAGAAGAAGGCCCCGAAGGCGCTTGACGAGAACCAGCGGATGTTCGACCTGTCCGCAGCTGGCGCCAGGGACGCAGACGACGAGGAACCCATCGACATCGGCGGCGAGGAAGAGGTACTCCCCGAGCTCCTCGACGATGACGACGAAGAGTAGCAACGGGCTCATGTATTGACTCAGGACCCCGAGCTGGCATACACCAGCTCGGGGTCCTGTGATAAGACGGGTTTCTCGGCGGTTGTCACCGCCGACCCCCATAAGAGCTAGTCAGCGGCGCTAAAGTCACCCGGAGAGAGGGTCTCCACGAAGTCGTGGAAGTCCGCGAGCTCGCGCTCGCGCGTGCTTTCCTCGATTGCGCCGAAATCGGGTAGACCTGCCGTATCGAGAACGTCGGTCTCTGCATAGATCGGTGCATCCGTCCGCACGGCGAGCGCGATGGCATCCGAGGGACGTGCGTCGACGGAGATGGTCTCGCCAGACGACTTCTCAAGCTCTACCAATGCGAAGAAGGTCGTGCCCGAGACGTCGCTGATACAGACACCGCTCACCGTGGCACCAAGATCGTTGATGGCAGACCGCAGAAGGTCGTGCGTCATGGGTCGTCCGCCCTCCTGCGGCTCGACACCCATGCTAATCGCCGTTGCCTCCACGGTCCCGATGCGAATCGGAAGCCGCGTGGGGTGCTCGTCCTCTGCAAGCTCGTGCGGCTTGAGCACGACAAGCGAAGCCACGGGACCGCTCCCTACGACGACCGTCTGTATATCCATCCTTCTTCTCGCCACGAACGCTCCTCAATGCAATTGGTATCTTGTCCGCCTATCGTACCCATTTGAATCATCTGAGCAAGCGAGAAGCCCGTCTCGTGTGAAAAACGTATGCTCGCGCATGTCTCAGAAAACCTTGTCAAAATGAGTTGACCGAATTTGGCCCGTCGGTTAGTATTGTTCCTTGCGTTGGGCCTGTAGCTCAGTTGGTTAGAGCGTCCGGCTGATAACCGGGAGGTCACAAGTTCGAACCTTGTCAGGCCCACCACCTTCTTGCCAATAGTCGCCCCAGCGTTAGCCGAGTCGCCGCTGGGGCGATTATTATTTTCACAGGTGGTGGCAATGCGCACCTGAAAGGGGACGTAGCTCAGCTGGGAGAGCGCGGGCTTTGCAAGCCTGAGGTCGTGGGTTCGAACCCCATCGTCTCCACCAACACTCACAGGCCAGAGGGCATGCCCTCTGGCCTGTCAACGTAGCGTCAATGATCTGGCTCAACATTGGTTAACCCTATTCCATGCTGTGGGACTCCCGCCATCAAGCTGAGCATTTGTTGCGTCAGATCGTCGGGCGGTGTCCCATGCGATCTTTGCCATTCTGGGGCATGAGACTGCTGCGCCCTTGGCACACGCGAGAACCCGCCCTCCTCGCTGAGGGCCGCAAAGCAAACGAAACGATACAAGACGCATCTGAAAGCCTTGTCTTGGCAGCTTATCCCGCGAGGGTTTGAGGTCCTTTGCCACCCTTGGTTCGAGAAAGGCTTTTCGTCCGGCTGCGAGCCTGCAAGAAATAGATGCGGAACGGAACAATTGGACCTCCTCGCGCATGTTATGGTCAAGGAGGTGATTCCTAATGCCAGGAAAGATTCCAAGTCAGATGCAGTCCCACCGTTCCGAGCAGTTCATGGTGCACGCCATGGATACCTGGGGCGATTCCGTCTATCTCGTAGCACTGAGCCAGACCCAGTCAGCCATAGACGCCCAAGACGTCTCCCAAGACGTGTTTCTGCGACTGCTCACGAGCGACGTTCCGTTTAACGACGAAGAGCACGAGAAGGCCTGGCTCCTTCGCGTGACGGTAAATCGTTGTCACGAGCTACGCAGAATGTTCTGGCGACGTCGCGTGGAGAACGTGGATGACGTCGAGCAGATGGAGCCGTCACAGGTGGCGTCGTTCCCATTGGGCGCACATCATCCCTCGCTTGACCCTGCGGAAGAGTCTCTCTCTCGTCTCGAGTCAAATGAGCTCTGGCAGGCGATATGCCACCTGTCTGACAAGCTCCGCGTGGTGACGCTGCTGTTCTACGTGGAGGAGTACCCGACAGAACAGATTGCACGAATTGTGGGATGCAGACCCGCCACGGTACGTAGCCGACTCAATCGTGCACGTGTTCAGCTGAGGGCCAAGCTCGAACCGGAGGAAACGGAGGAGGACCATGAACAAGAGAACTATCGACGAGTTTCGTATGCAAGCCAAGAGCGTCCGTCTTCCTGATGACGTGAGAAAGTCCGTGCTCGATGTGGCTCGTGGTGGGCAGGGTTCAGAGCTCGGTATCACTTCGACGACGAGATCTCATAGGCATTTCGAGCACAAAATGGTGAGCCGCGCGCTTGCGGTGGCGGCCTGCGTGGTAGTCACGCTCGTCGTCACGGCGTTCTCGGGTATATCCGGCCTGCCTTGGAGCATCGGAGGCTCGGGAGCCGCCGGTTCGGGCGCGACAGGCAACTCATTCGAGCTCAAGGCATATGCGGAAGGTATCCCGCAAGGGGGTGAGACCTTGCTCGCGCTGGATGACTTCGATGGCGGATCCTTTGGTGACGGCGGCGATGGAATGTGGGAGGAGTCCCATGATTTCAACCTCACGTGCACGGGCGACAACATCACCTCTGTTTCCTATGCCCTTGAGGGACCTCATGTCATAGAACCAGACGTCTCGGGCACCAATCCAGGCATCCTGTTCCAAAACGAGAGAAACGACCAAGAGGGGCCTGGTATCGTCTCCTACTCCTCGACGAGTTTCTCCGTCAGCTATGACTCCCAGTCGACGAGCGAGCAGGGCTTCCAAAGGCACCTCGTCATCCGGTTTGCGGAGCCCGACGAAATGAAAGCCATCGAGGATCAGCTCGACACCCTCACCGCAAGGCCCGACCCGGGCAGCGCGGCTGCCGACGACGTTCGACAGCAGGAAAGCCTCTGGAGCCAGCTGGAATACCTCTCGGAGAAGCAGTGTGCCCAGGTGCTCTCCGAGACCACGCTCGTGATGACCGTCACCTTCGACGACGGAACGACGCAGACCAGATCCTATGTCATCGCCCCCGTCGACGACTTCGATGAGAAGTATTCCGAATACTCTTCCCAGCTGATCGACCTCGAGGTCGCGGCAGACGAAAGCCCTGACGATGCAACCGCGAAGAATCAGCTCCAGGAGTTTTTTGCCAAGCGGCCTCTCCTGTATTCCATTGCCGAGGTCTCTGACTAGTCGGCACGTGCCGAGAAGCACGGAGATACGTACCGGGTGGGTTATCACGGACCGATAGGCCGCCGAGGAGCACCTCGGCGGCCTATCCAATTTGCCCTGAGTTTGCTTCCTATGTCGCGTCCTCTGCGAGCAGCCCGTCCATCCAGGCCATGCACTGCCGATAGACATCCATGCCAGTGGAGTCTGTCAGATCGCGGTCAAAGTCGTGCGGTAGACCATAGACCGTGACCATCCGGGCGCGCAGCCTGCGTGCAAGTGCCTTGGAGGTGGCGTATGGAACGTCTTGGTCATCGGTGGATGCTGCATAGAACACGGGTGGCATGCGTCCGACCTGGATGTCGGTGAGGGAGTGTACGGCAGCCTCACCAGGACCAACGCCAAGCAGGTCGCGCCACAGCCCTCGTTGTCGTGCATACACATAGAGTGAGAACCTCATCTCCTTTGCACCCGAGGTGATCGGCGAGGAGAGCATGAGACCCTCGGCCGTTACCTCGGATACGGCAGGGAGCGATTGGTAATAGGCGGAAGGTTCGATGAGAAACGGTGCGTCCAGGCTCCCGAACCCATAAAGGTCGATGATTCCCGCTGGCTGTGTTTGTACTGGCTCGTACGTCGCCCCAGAGGTACGACCAATCGCGTCCGCTTCCTCCACAAGCCTTCCCGCCAGCGTGAGCGCCAGGTATGCCCCGGCAGACCTTCCAAAGAGAAAGAGTTCGTCCGCGCGCACGCCGTATTCCGGGGCAAACTCATGAGAGAACCACCACCACAGCGCGTCCACGCTGGCTTCGATCGTCACAAGGGGAGCCTCGGGAGCAAGAGGGTAGTCGGCGCAGACGAGTGAGTAGCCATGCTCGAGAAAAAGATCCACATAGGGCCGAGGCAGGTCATCACGCTCGCCATAGAGAAGTCCGCCGCCATGCAGGTAGAGGATCGCTCCCCTGTGTGCACGACCCTCGTCGGGTGGCACGCACATGGTCACCCCACAGGGAAACCCTGCTGCATCCACGACACGATGATTGATGGTCTCCATGATGCTGCACCTACTCGGGACCCAATAGATTGATGACCTTGCTCGCCAACAACACCTGTACGAGGTCATTCGAGTCGGAGAGATCGATGCCGTAGGATTCGCGGATGCGATTTACCCGATAGTGAATGGTCTTGGGATGAACGAAGAGCTCCTCCGCCGCGTCGCCAAAACTAAAGTTGTGCTCAGCCAAGGTGATCAGGGTCTTGTATCCTTCTGGGCTCTCGTTTTGAAGACGCACCAGGCGCGGGTCGACAAGGTCATCTATGTGCGAGAGATCACTCACGCCTAGGAATAGCTTGTATACCCCGAGGTCTTCGTAGCTCATGCACCGATTGTTGGTTCGATTTGGGTCGAAGAGGCGGTACATGCCCATCACCTGCTCGTTTATCGTGGCGAGCGAATAGCGATCACAGGTATCGGAGATGGCCACCAGATGTACGAAGGGAGGGAGCTCCTCGTCCGCATGCATCTCCGTAAGAATGGCCTCCACCGCGTCTTGGTTGAAGCCGAGCGAGACGGACGAGAAGTTACGCAGATACACCGTGCGGTTGTTGTTTTCGAAGAAGACCACGTTGTAGTAGACGCGTTTGAGCCTTCGCGTGAAGGTGGCGAGAAGGTCGGCAAAGCGGTCCGCCTGCGAGGGGTCGGTGATGGTGATGCGCAGAAGCATCGTCTGGTAGAGGGGATGCACGTCTATGCCCAGCATCTTGAGGGCCTCATCCACATCCGCGTGAGAGGAGAAGCGATTAAGGAGCAGGTCATGCACGGTCATGTTGTTCCTCGAGAAGAGGTGCTGCTCGATCGCCGCCTGCTTCAGAAGCTCCGTCTGGAGCAGGCTCGCATAGTTCTCGATGGTCATGTACTCCACGGGGGTTATCGATGGGATGTCTCGATGCACGACCAGGTAGGAGGCGTGCGTCTCCGATCCTGGCACGAGCACGGCAAGCGCTACCGTGGTTGCGTGGCTAGGGTAGTCCAGGAGGGCCTCAAAGTAGTGAAAGGTTTGGTAATGGCTGCGCTCAAGTTCGGTTAGCCTAAGCGTGGAGAAGCCCTTGACGGCGGGGTCGGTGCCCACGCGCACGTCATCGGTGCGGTTATAGAAGGTCACGGCGGCATTGAGCGACGCCTTGATCCTGCCGAGGATGGTGTGGATGCTTGGCTGTTCGAGCGCGAGCTTCATGGTCTGACGGTGCACCTCAAAGAAGGTGTTGAGAAGGGTCACGTTGGAATCGATCGCGTTGCCCATCACATCCATAAGGACGGCCTCGTACTTGACGTCGGGCCTGATCCGAACGAGGGGAATGGCGCTTTCGTCGCATGCCTGCAGATAGCTTTCTGGCACGGCCTTGAGCAGCCTTTCGGGCTTGAAGACGATTCCCCCGATGCCGATCCTACCCAGCTTGTTAAAGAACTCGACCCTTTCGGATGTGTCCAGCGGCTCCAGGGCATAGAAGCTCGTGACGAGAAGCAGACCCGGCTTGCCCCATTTCTCAACATCAGGTCCCTCGAGCACCATGGCGTTGGTCACGTTGCGCCCGAGGCCGGCCTCACCGGCAAGAATCGTCGCGCCCTCCATCGAAGGGAGTTTTAAAACCTCCCGAACGGTCATGATTTGCGTCTCACCGGCGTTTGGGGCAACCGTCATGGTGGCACCGACCCCCTTCTTGTGTGGATCTAAGTATAAAGGCACCAACTCCACCTGCGGTTTTCCTCAATGGATAGGTATTCTCCCGTTTTTTGTCCATACAGGCAAATGACCTTACCTGAGGCGGATGAAAGAATGACCGTGCGCACTCTTCCTGCCCGGAGCGGCCGCACGGGCAGGCACAACGAAGGAGTTTCCACGAGAAGCCCCTCGCGTACCATCGCATATCGAGGAGGACCTATGCTCCAAACCGTGGTAAAGAAGAACAGCTACCAGGACTCCATCAACCTCATGCTGCTCACCAATGAGATCAACGCGCTCGATGGCGTTGTAAAGAGTCAAATTATGATGGGAACCAATGCCAATAAGGACATCTTCAAAAACTCTGGCTTGCTTACCGACGAGGCTTCGATGGCCGAGCCGAACGACATGGTCATCGTTGTCGAGGCGGATTCGGAGGGAATCATCGCCGCGGTTCTCGCGAAGGTCGACGATTTTCTCTCTGACCTCTCGGTGAAGAAGCAGGTGTCTGGTCTGCGCTCGGTAGATAGCTGGGACGATGCCCTCAAAGAGCTTCCCGATGCCAACCTCGCGCTTTTCTCGACACCTGGCGAATACACCGCCCCCGAGATCGAGAAGGCTCTTGACCGAGGGCTCAACGTCTTTTCGTTCTCTGACAACATCTCGCTTGAGGATGAGGTGCGTCTGAAGAGAAAGGCTCACGAGAAGGGCCTCGTGCTCATGGGGCCGGACTGTGGCACGGGAGTCATCTCGTCTATTCCGCTTGCGTTCACCAACGTTTCAAAGCCAGGCAACATCGGCATCGTGGGAGCCTCGGGTACGGGCATCCAGGAGGTGGCAGCCATCATCGACCGCCTCGGTGGTGGCATCATCCATGCGATCGGCACGGGTGGGCGCGACCTCAACGAGGCAGTGGACGCCATCACGGTGAAGGATGCAATCGTGGGACTCGAGAACCACGAGCCCACCGATGTCATCTGCGTCATCTCGAAGCCCCCTGCGCCAGCCGTGCGCGACGAGGTCGTCGACCTGCTTGAGAAGTGCACCAAGCCTGTCGTCGCCATATTCCTGGGAGAGCGGCCCACGGCACACGAGGGGAAGGTCTACCTCGCTCATACCCTCGAGGAAACGGCGCAGATCGCCGTCGACCTCGCGAATGGCGTCGAAGTCCGCAAGAACTACCTCGAACCGCTCGACTTCTCCTGCGACGAGCCCCTTGGTTCTGACAAGACCGTCATAGGCCTCTATTCTGGGGGCACCCTCGCGAACGAGGCCGGTATGCTCGTCTCCGAGGCCCTTGACCTGGGCGGCGTCGTCAAGAAGGAGGGCTACATCCTGAGATCGCAGGGCTACGACGTAATTGATCTGGGAGATGACATCTACACACAGGGCAAGCCGCATCCCATGATCGATCCCGAGGTCCGCATCGACTACATCAGGCGGTATGGCTCCATGGCATCCACGGGCGTCATCCTGTTCGATTGCATGCTCGGCTACGGATGTCACCCTGACATGGCAGCCGCGCTTGCTCCGGTCATCAGGGAGCAGATCGAGAAGGCCAACGCCGAGGGACGCAGACTGTACTTCGTTGGATCTGTCACTGGAACCGAACGAGACCCACAGGACTACCGCAGGTCGTTCGAGACGCTTCGCGAGGCCGGCGCCATCATGGAGACGTCCAATGCCCGCGCCATCCGCACCGCACTCGAGCTGAAGGGCATCCACTTCGAGGAGCCGGACCGTGACGTCGTCCCCTATGCCCTCAAGGACGCGTCGCCGCTTCCTCGTCCAAGCGCCCAGCTCATGGAGCTGCTCAACACCACCCCGCGCGTCATCAACGTGGGCGTGGAGAGCTTCAACGACTCGCTGCGCGATTACGGTGCAAAGTCGGTCCAGTATGCCTGGAAGCCTATGGCAGGCGGCAACAAGCGGATGATCCACCTGTTGAACGAGCTTGATAAGCGCTCTGCCGAGATTGACGAGAAGAACGCCCGGGTTGTGGCGCGGCTTCGTGACTCCCAGCCGTTCCTCGTTGACGTCGTTCCGGCAAAGACCGTGATACCGGAGATCTCGGGCAAGGTTCTCCTTCATGCCGGTCCTCCCATCACCTGGGAGGACATGACCAGTCCCATGCAGGGGTCGTGCATTGGCGCGGCGCTCTTCGAGGGCTGGGCACAGACCGAGGAAGAAGCCCTGCGCATGTTGGGTGCAGGCGAGGTGACGTTCGTTCCGTGCCACCACGTTCATGCGGTGGGTCCGATGGGTGGTATCACTTCTGAAAGCATGCCCGTGCTCGTGGTGGAGAATCGCGCCGATGGAACCGTGGCATACTGCACCCTGAACGAGGGCATCGGCAAGGTCTTGCGCTTCGGCGCCTACAACGAGGAGGTCGTCAACCGTCTGCACTGGATGGCGGACGTCCTCGGCCCCGTGCTCGGTGCCGCCCTGCGGGGATCCGACGGCGTGAACCTCTCGGTCCTCATCGCCAAGGCCATCACCATGGGGGACGAGTTCCATCAGCGCAACATCGCTGCCTCGCTCAACCTGCTGAAGGAGCTGGTCCCAAGAATCGTGGCACTCGACTGGGACGACGGCGAGAAGCGCGACGTCATCAACTTCCTGGCAGCAACCGACCAGTTCTTCCTGAACGTCATGATGGCCACGGGCAAGGCCATGGTCGACTACGCACGCAAGGTGCAAGAGGGCTGTGTCGTGACCACCATGACGAGGAACGGGAAGGACTTTGGCATCCGCATAGCCGAGATGGGCGACGAGTGGTTCTGTGCTCCCGTGAACACCCCCAAGGGGCTCTACTTCACTGGCTTCACCGCCGAGGATGGTAACCCTGACATCGGAGACTCCGCCATTACCGAGACGGTCGGAGTGGGTGCCATGGCCATGGTGGCTGCACCCGCAGTGACTCGATTCGTCGGTGCGGGCGGGTTCGAGGATGCGGTGCGTGTGAGTGAGGATGGCGAGCGGATCTGTGTGACCCACAATCCCAACTGGACCATTCCTACCTGGGACTTCAAGGGTACCAACCTTGGAATAGACATCAGGAAGGTTGTCGCGACAGGTATCACCCCAACCATCAACACGGGCATCGCCCACAAAAAGGCAGGCATCGGTCAGGTGGGTGCAGGTACCGTTCAGGCTCCGCTCGCCTGCTTCGAGAAGGCGCTCGAGGCATACTGCGCCAAGCTCGGGATCGAGTAGGACGGTGACCGTCAGCCGTGACATCACGTCCGATAAGGGTATGGTCTCCGACTATGCCCTCACACGGATGGTCGACGCGGACCGCGGGGTCGTTCGCGGGGTCTATCGTTCGAGCCTCAACATCCAGACACCAGGGCTGCTCCTTCATGTGGGGAGCATGGGAGAGCAGCTCTCCTGTCTGGGGATGGGTATCGGTACCCTGCCGCTCCATGACCTGCTCTCGACGTCACGTACGGGCGATGCGGTGGTCTTTCGAGATGGCGCGCTTCGCATATACGATGCGCTTGGGGTGAGCATGGTGCGCTACGACGCACTCGAGGTGGCTTCCTGCAAGGTCAAGACCGTATCTCAGGTCGCGCTCCAGCCCGTCCTCCCCCTGCTCCGAGACCTTGGTCTTACGTCTCGTATGGGGCTTGCGGACGAGAGACGACTTGGGGAAGTCGCATCCACGCTTGCCGACAAGACGGTTTCGGAGGATGGCTTGACCCGATGTGTGGAATATCTCCTCGGCAGAGGGCCTGGTCTCACCCCCTCTGGTGATGATCTGCTCGTGGGATATGGCGTGGGCAAGTGGATGCTGGGGGGGCCACATCCGTTTGTTGATGTCGTCTCACGCGTCCTGCGAGGCAGCCGAACGACGGATGTGAGCCGCGCGTATCTCGACGCGATGACCGAAGGCTACGCAAACCGCGGCTATTGCGAGCTGGGAGAAGCGCTTGCGGAGGGGAACGGAGACGTACTCCCTCGCATCTTGGATGAGCTCCTGCTTGTCGGGCATACCTCCGGCGCCGATGGCCTCCTCGGATTTGCTCTTGCTCTTGCGTTTCTTGAATAGAACGAACCGACAGCTTCACGCAAAAGGAAAGGAAGTCTCAATGGCAGAATCGAAGGAAAAGAAGAAGGGCATCAACCCAACGACCTTGATCGTCGTCTCGATGGTCTTGGGCGCCGCCGCAGGATTCATCGTCGGTGCACCCATGACGCAGGTCAAGTTCGTTGGCGACATCTTCTTCCACCTCATCCAGATGGGCATCGTACCCTTCGTCATGTGCACCATCATCGAGGCCGTGGGCGCACTCGATGCCAAGGCGCTCTCGGGCTATGGACTGAAGGGCATCGCCTGGTTCGCGGCATCATCACTGCTTGCGGCGGGTATCGGCGTGATCCTTGCCCTCGTCATCCAGCCTGGTGCTGGCATCCAGGCTGCTACGGCCGCTGTTGACTACCAAGCCGCCAACGTCACCTTCCAGGATACGATCTCAGGCTTCTTTGGCTCGAACATCATCTCGTCCATGAGCAATGGTGCCATGGTGCAGTGCATCGTCTTCGCCATCGCGCTTGGCCTTGCCTGTTCCGCCTGGCGCCAGAAGCACAACAACGAGTGCCTGGTCTATGACGTATGCAGCCAGCTCTCAAAGCTCATCCTCAACGTCATCCGTGCCGTCATGCGCATCGCTCCCGTTGGCATCTTCTGCTACGTGGCCGCCATGATCGGCAGCCTTGGCCTCGCCGTGCTCATCCCCGTTGCCATGTATCTGCTCGTCATGCTCATCGGCATTACCATCATGTTCGTGATCTGGATCACGCTCGTGGCCGTGCGCTGCAAGTACAATCCGATCAAGCTCATCAAGAAGATGTGGCCCATGAGCGCGCTCGCCCTCGGCACCATCTCCTCCGCGGTCACCCTTCCCACCGCCCTCCAGGACACCAAGGAGAAGCTCGGCTGCGACCCCGAGATCGCCGATCTCCTGCTTGCGCTCGGCATGCCCCTCAACTCCAACGGTGCGGCCATTCACCTGGCGGTCACCGCCCTCACCATCGCCCAGATCTACGGCATCTCCTTCGGCCCCGCCGAGCTGCTCTATGTGTGGATGGTCTCCTTCCTGCTCTCGCTCGCCAACGCCGTCTCTCCGGGTGCCTCGCTCGTCTCCATGACCATGATCGTTCCTCAGCTTGGTCTTCCCATGGAGTCCATCGCCATCTTCGCCGGATTGGAGTATCCGACCGGTGCCCTGCGTACCATCCTGAACGTGGATGGTGACGTATATGCCGCCCTGCTCGTCTCCGCAAGCGAAGGCAACCTCCGTCGTGACATCTTCAATGACGAGGCGACCTACGAAGCGCCCTCAGAGTAAGGCAGCAATCATCCCTGCGTACCCGGCGAGTAAGCCGGGTACGCTCATCTCACCGCCCGGCATTTCCTTGAAGGAGGAATGGCATGGACATCAAAGGTCGCATTGCAAACCCGACCACGCTCATTGTCATCTCTATGGTGCTTGGCGTAGGCGCAGGGATTGTGGGTGGGTCCGCCCTTGTTGAGGTGCAGTTCATTGGTGATATCTTCTTTCGGTTGATTCAGATGTGCATCGTGCCTTTCGTCATGTGCACCATCATGGAGGCGGTGGGTGGCCTTACGGCCAGGGATCTCTCAGGATTTGGGCTCAAGGGCATCGTTTGGTTTGCCGTATCGTCGATCCTGGCCTCGGTCTTTGGTATAGTTTCTACTCTTATCTTTCAACCGAGCGCCGGCCTTGCCGGCAGCGCGCTCGTCGAGGGCGCGAGCAGTGCCACGGGGGCGACCAGCACTACCTGGCAGAGCACGCTGACAGATTTCTTTGGTTCGAACATCGTGGCCTCCATGCAGTCGGGTGCCATGGTGCCCTGCATCGTGTTTGCCCTTGCCCTCGGTCTGGCGCTCTCCGGTTGGAGGCAGACGCATGCCGGTGATTGCGTGGTCTATGACTTCGTAGTGCAGCTCGGCCATCTTCTTCTCAACATCATCAGGGCAGTGATGAAGATCGCCCCTATCGGCATCTTCTGCTATGTCGCCGCGATGGTGGGCAATCTTGGCACCGAGATCTTGGTCCCGCTCATCAGGTATCTGCTTGTCCTTGGTGGGACCGTAGCTGCGTTTCTCGTCCTCTGGATCGTGGTCGTGTGTCTGCGCTGCAAGCTCAGCCCCGTCATGCTCGTGCGCAAGATGTGGCGGATGAGTGCGATGGCGATCGGCACCATTTCCTCTGCGGTCACGCTGCCAATCGAGATGGATGATGCGAAGCGGCGAATTGGCCTTCGAGAAGACATCGCAGACCTCATCCTTCCCCTTGGCATGCCACTCAACTCTAACGGGGCATCCATTCACTTGGCTGTCACGGCCCTTACCATCGCCCAGATCTATGGCATGACCTTCAGCGGGTTTGACTATGTCTACCTGGCTGTCATTTGTACGATGCTCTCGCTCGCCAATGCAGTCGCGCCTGGCGCGGCGCTTGTTTCTCTCACAATGATCGTGCCCCAACTTGGTCTCCCCCTGGCGAGCGTTGGAATCTTCGCCGGACTGGAGTATCCCGTTGGCGCCATCCGCACAATTCTGAATGTTGACTCGGACGTCTACTGCGCGCTTATGGTTGCCGCCGATTATGAGGACGGTATCGACCGCGCGGTCTTCGATGACAAGAGATGAGCTCACAGCCATTTCCGAGCCATCCAATAAAGAAAGGCTTCTTCCAATGCGTTCAAAGAAAGATCAGCCCATGGCGCGTCCCCGGCGCGTCGTCATCGCCCTCGGCGGCAACGCCCTCGGCGACACGCCCGCCGATCAGGTCGCGCGCGTCCGTGCCGCGGCGCCCGCGATCCTCGGCGTCATCGACGAGGACACCGAGATCATCATCGCGCACGGCAACGGCCCCCAGGTCGGCATGATCCAGAAGGCGTTCGCCGTCGCCTCGACAGACGACCCAAAGGTTCCCGAGATGGACCTCCCCGAGTGCGGCGCCATGAGCCAGGGCTACATCGGCTACCACCTCCAGCAGGGGCTCGGCGCCGAGATGCACAGGACGGGCAAGAGGTGGCACGTGGCCACCGTGGTGACGCAGATCGAGGTCGACGCCGACGACCCTAGCTTCCGGGACCCAACCAAGCCCATAGGCCCCTTCCTCACCAAGGAGCAGGCCGAGGCGCAGGCCGCGCGCGACCCCTCGTTCAGGTTCGTCGAGGACTCGGGCCGCGGCTACCGGCGCGTCGTCGCGAGCCCGCGCCCAAGGCGCATCGTGGAGTCGGACTCGATCCTGAACCTCCTCGACAACGAGTTCATCGTCGTCGCGTGCGGCGGGGGCGGCATCCCCGTGATACGCGACCCCGATGATCTTGGTTGCTACAAGGGGGTCCCCGCCGTCATCGACAAGGACATGGCGGCGGCGCTGCTCGGCGAGGACTGCGACGCCGACGAGCTCGTGCTGCTCACCGCCGTCGACCGCGTCGCCATCAACTTCGGCACGGAGGACCAGAGGGGCCTCGCCGACCTCACCGTCGCCCAGGCCCGCGCGTACGCCGACGAGGGCCAGTTCGGGAAGGGCTCCATGGAGCCCAAGGTCCGCGCCGCGATCCGCTTCTGCGAGGGCAGGCCCGACCGCACGGCCGTCATCGGCTCGCTCGAGAGGGCCCCCGAGGCGGTGAGGGGCACCTCCGGCACGCGCATCCACTACTAGCACGGCGACATCACCGCTCGTATCCTGCGGGTACGTGTGTCATAAGGGGCTCTCGAGAGAACATCTCGGGAGCCCCCAATCGCCCTCAGCCATTGTGCCGCGTTAATGCGATGCGGATTCTCTTCATGGCGCCTTAATGCCCGCGACGCTTATATGGTTCCATCCGAACGAAGGAGGAGAGGATGGCATACATTCGCGTCGTTATTGCTGTGGTCGCAGTGGCACTGCTCTGCTACTACGTGCACATACTCATGGTGGGTGACCGCTAATGGCGCACGTTTTCATCGAGGTCGCGCTTGACCCGCTTGTCTTGGTACTGCTTGCGTATCCGTTGGGCAGCTACATCGCCAAGGCAATGACGGGCGAGAAGACCTTCATGGGCAAGGTCGTGAAACCCATCGAGGGCGGCGCGTACCGCCTGCTTCATATTGACCCCAGCGAGGAAATGGGCTGGAGGCGCTATCTCGCCTGCGTGCTCGCCTTCTCCGCAGCAAGCCTCATCGTGGTCATGGTGCTGCTCATGTGCCAGGGTTGGCTTCCTGGAAACCCCAATGGGCTCTCCGGCATGAGTTGGGATCTCGCCTTCAACACCGCGGTCAGCTTCGTGACCAACACCAACTGGCAGGCCTATTCGGGTGAGACCACGCTCGGCTGGCTCGCCCAGGCGGCTGGTCTCGGGGTGCAGAACTTCCTGACGCCCGCCGTGGGCATGGCCGTGCTCTTTGCTCTCATCCGGGGCTTCGTGCGTACCAAGGGCGAGGGTCTGGGCAGCTTCTGGGTCGACCTCATCCGCGGCACGCTCTACGTGTTCCTGCCACTCTCGCTCGTCCTTGCGATATGTCTGGTGGCCGGGGGTGTTCCCGAGAGCCTGAGCGGAACGCGCTACGTTACGCTCGACGAGCCCATCGCCGTTGATGCCGCAGGCGACGTCATCGAAGGGGCCCAGATCGACACGAACGCCGGTACCGTCACGGTTGATGGGCAGACGGTTGACGATGCGACCATCGTCACGCAGGAGGCGGTGCCCCAAGGCCTCGCGGCGAGCCAGGTTGCCATCAAGCAGCTGGGCACCAACGGCGGCGGATACTTCGGCACGAACTCGGCCTATCCGCTCGAGAACCCAAGCGCCTTCACCGACTTTCTCGAGCTCATCTCGATTCTGTTGATTCCTGCGGCGCTCTGCTTTGCCTTTGGCATATGCGTCAAGAGCAAGAAGCAGGGAAGGGCCCTCTTTGCAGCCATGGCGATCTGCCTGGTCATCTCGCTCGTCATCATGATCGTGAACGAGCAGGGCGGTACGGCGCAACTTGCCCAGGGCGGCTCGGTTGACCTCTCGACGGTCGGTCAGGCCGGCGGGAACATGGAAGGCAAGGAGTCACGCTTCGGCATCGCGTCCTCGAGCGTCTGGGCCGTGTTCACTACCGCAGCGTCTTCGGGATCGGTCAACTGCACGATGGACTCCCTCACGCCCATGGGAGGCTTCGTTCCCATGGTGCTCATGGAGCTGGGCGAGGTGGTCTTCGGTGGCGTAGGCAGCGGTCTCTACGGCATGCTCGGCTTCGCGATTCTCACGGTCTTCGTGGCGGGCCTCATGGTGGGCAGGACCCCTGAGTTTCTTGGCAAGAAGATCGAACCGCCCGAGATGCGCATGTCGGTGCTCGTGTGTCTTGCCACACCGGTGGCCATTCTGGTGGGTTCTGGCGTAGCGGCCCTCGTTCCCCAGGTGGCGGGGTATCTGGGCAACTCGGGTGCCCATGGGTTCTCCGAGCTGCTGTACAACTTCTCGTCTGCGGGCGGAAACAACGGATCGTCCTTTGCGGGGATGCTCAGCAATACCACGTTCCTCAACGTCTTGCTCGCCTTCGCGATGCTCTTCGCGCGGTTCGTCCCCATAGCCGCCGTGCTCTCCATTGCGGGTGGGCTGTCCGGGAAGCGCATGGTGGCCACCTCGGCCGGAACGCTCTCTACCACCGGCCCGATGTTCGTGTTCCTGCTCATCTTCATCGTTATCCTCGTGGGTGCCCTGAGCTTCTTCCCGGCGCTCGCGCTGGGACCCGTTGCCGAGTTTCTCGGCAGCGCGGTATAGGGGGCGTCGTCATGGAGAAGAAAAACAGCCACGGTATGGACGCGGCGATGGCATGGAAGGCGGTGGGCGCGGCGTTTGCCAAGCTCACGCCGCGCGCACAGCTCGCCAACCCCGTCATGTTCCTGGTGTACGTCTCGGCCATCCTGCTCACGTGCCTGTGGGTGCTGTCCCTCGCGGGGACGGGCGACGCCCCCTCGGGCTATACGCTCGCCATCGTCGTGATGCTCTGGCTCACGGTGTTGTTCTCGAACTATGCCGAGGCGCTCGCCGAAGGTCGCGGCAAGGCGCAGGCCGACTCGCTGAGAAAGTCAAAGGGCGACGTCACGGCACACAAGGTGCCCTCCGTCGAGCGTCATGACGAGGTTACCGACGTGAGCTCGTCAACTCTAATCAAGAACGATTTCGTGATCGTCTACGCAGGCGAGCAGATTCCGGCTGACGGTACGGTGGTCATGGGCGCCGCCTCGGTCGACGAAAGCGCCATAACCGGCGAATCGGCGCCCGTGATTCGCGAGGCGGGCGGAGACCGTAGCTCCGTCGTGGGCGTCACGACCGTGCTCTCCGACTGGATCGTGGTCGAGGTCACCAATGATCCTGGCGAGAGCTTCCTCGACAAGATGATTGCCATGGTCGAGGGTGCCTCGCGCAAGAAGACCCCCAACGAAATTGCGCTCCAGGTGTTCCTCGTGGCGCTGTGCATTATCTTCATCCTCGTGGTGATGGCGCTCTATGCCTACTCGGACTTCACGGCCGTTCAGGCGGGTATGCCCAATCCCAGCTCGGTCACCACGCTCGTGGCCCTGCTCGTGTGCCTTGCCCCCACGACCATCGGCGCCCTTCTCTCCGCCATCGGCATCGCGGGAATGAGCCGCCTCAACGAGGCAAACGTGCTCGCCATGAGCGGTCGCGCCATCGAGGCCGCCGGCGACGTGGACGTGCTCATGCTCGACAAGACTGGCACCATCACGCTTGGCAACCGCCGCGCCGACGAGTTCATTTCCGTCGACGGCGCGAAGATCGAGGAGCTCGCCGACGCTGCACAGCTGGCGTCCCTCGCCGACGAGACGCCCGAGGGCCGCTCGATCGTGGTCCTGGCCAAGCAGCGCTTTGGCCTGCGTGGTCGCGAGCTCTCCGAGGCGGATGCGACCTTCGTGCCCTTCTCCGCCAAGACGCGCATGAGCGGGATTGACTACGCGGGCGACGAGATTCGCAAGGGTGCTGCCGACGCCATCGATTCCTATCTCTCCGCCGCCGGAATCGGCGGGCTCTCGGACGAGTGCAGGGAGGCCGTGCAACATGTCGCCCAGCAAGGGGCGACTCCGCTCGTCGTGACGAAGAACCACCGCGTCCTGGGTGTGATAGAGCTTCGCGACATCATCAAGGAGGGCGTTGCCGAGAAGTTCGCCGATCTCAGGCGCATGGGGATACGCACCATCATGGTGACGGGAGACAACCCCACGACTGCGGCGGCCATCGCCGCCGAGGCCGGGGTGGATGACTTTCTCGCTGAGTCCACACCCGAGGGCAAGCTTGAGACCATCCGTACGTACCAGGCGCAGGGCCACATGGTTGCCATGACGGGTGACGGTACCAACGATGCTCCCGCCCTCGCACAGGCCGATGTGGCGGTTGCCATGAACACGGGCACGCAGGCTGCCAAGGAAGCCGGCAACATGGTGGATCTCGACTCGAGCCCCACCAAGCTCATCGATATCGTGCGCATCGGCAAGCAGCTGCTCATGACGAGGGGTGCCCTCACCACGTTCTCAATCGCCAACGACTTGGCCAAGTACTTTGCGATCATCCCCGCCTTGTTCGTGGACATCTATCCCAAGCTCTCGATGCTGAACGTTATGGGGCTCCACTCGCCGGAATCGGCGGTGCTCGCGGCCATCATCTATAACGCCTTCGTCATCGTGGCACTCATCCCGCTGGCCCTTCGCGGCGTGGAGTACCGGGAAGTCCCAGCGGCAAAGCTGCTCTCGCACAACCTCCTGGTATATGGCCTCGGTGGCCTCGTGGTCCCATTTGTCGTGATCAAGCTCATCGACCTGCTCCTTGTGGTCATGGGCGTTGCATAGGAGGTATGTGATGAAGACGTTTGTCAGGATGCTCCCTCGCGCGTTCGCGGTGCTTCTCGCTGCGACGGTCGTGCTGGGCGTCGCCTACCCTCTTGTGATTCTTGGCGTCGGCCAAGCGTTCTTTCCCTATCAGGCCAACGGCAGCGTGATTGAGGTGGATGGCAAGGCCGTGGGCAGCGAGCTGCTCGCCCAGTGGTTCTCCGATGACGGTCACATGTGGGGCCGCGTGATGGACGTGGACACCTCGTCCATCACAACCTCCGACGGGTCATCCACGCTGTATGCCACGCCGTCGAACCTCTCGCCCGCAAGTGACAAGTACTCACAGCTCATTGCCGAGCGTGCGGCAAAGCTGCGCGCCGCCAATCCGGACGAGGGCGACACGGCCATTCCCGTCGACCTTGTCACCTGCTCTGGGTCGGGGCTTGACCCGGACATCTCGGTTGCCGCGGCGGAGTATCAGATTCCCCGTATCGCGGCCGCGACGGGCCTCTCGACCGATAAGCTCGAATCGATCGTCGATGATGCCACGACCGACCGCTTCCTCGGCGTCTTCGGGGAGAACACCGTCAACGTGCTCAAGGTGAATCTCGCCATCGATGCGGCTCTGGGGGAGTAGAACAAGAGCGCGTATGCGCGCAGTCCGCTGACGAGGCGCATGTCACGAGGGGAGGATCGAGCATGAGGGATGACGAGGGTGAACGGCCGGATCCCGATTCCATCCTGCGGGGCCTGGCGGCGGAGCATCCGAGCTCGAAAGGCGAGCTCAAGATTTTCTTTGGCTATGCCGCGGGCGTGGGCAAGACCTATTCGATGCTGCGATCAGCCCATGACGAGCTGCAGCGCGGCATCGATGTGGTGGTGGGCTATGTCGAGCCCCATGCGCGCCCCGAGACCCGAGCCCTTCTCGAGGGGCTCGAGGCCATACCCGTTCGCACCTTCGAGCACGCGGGCGTCTCGCTCATCGAGCCCGACATCGACGCCATCATCGCACGGGCCCCACAGCTCGTCCTCGTGGACGAGCTTGCCCACACCTGTGCCGAGGGGTCACGCCATACGAAGCGCTACCAGGACGTCGAGGAACTCCTCACGGCAGGTATCGACGTGTACACCACCATCAACGTGCAACATCTCGAGAGTCTCAACGACCGCGTGAGCGCGATTACGGGTGTCGTCGTGGGCGAGAGGATTCCCGACCACATCTTCGACGATGCCGACCAGGTCGAGTTCGTGGACATCGAGCCAGAGGACCTCATGACGAGGCTTCGCGAAGGCAAGGTCTACTCGAGCGATCGAGCGGAGCGTGCCCTTGGCAACTTCTTCGACGAGAAGAACCTCACTGCCCTGCGCGAAATCGCCCTGCGCCGTTGCGCCGATCGCGCAAACCTCGTGGTTGAGCGCGTGCGCTCCACCCAAGGGGGCAGCTACTACACGGGCGAGCATGTGCTCGTGTGCCTGTCCTCGTCCCCGTCGAACGGGCGCATCCTGAGGACGGCCTCGCGCATGTCCAAGGCCTTCGACGCCCACCTCACGGCCCTCTCCGTGGAGGTTCCCGATCGTGAGCTCTCGCCTGACGACGAGCGCCGCCTTACCGAGAACATGAGGCTCGCGGAGCGTCTCGGCGCACAGGTCGAGACTGTCGCGGGTGATGACGTGGCGCGGCAGGTCTGCGACTATGCCCGCATGGCGGGAGTGTCGAAGCTCGTGCTCGGCCACAGCGCCGTGCGCCGTCGCCTGCTTGGTCCGGTCCCGCTCACTGACCGCATCGTGGCTCTCGCGCCCGATCTCGACATCTTCATTATCCCGGACGAGTCGGTGGCGAAAACCGCATGGAGGGGACATTCAAGCAAAAGCTCCCTCTCGCCAGCAGACATCGGCAAAGGCGTCCTCATCCTCATGGCAGTCACCACCGTGGGTTACCTTCTCGAGTCGGTGGGCCTCTCGATCATGAACATCGCCATCCTTTACGTGTTTGGCGTCGTGGCCACGGCCATGATCGTCGAGGGCCGAATTCCCTGCCTGATCTACTCGGTGCTCGCGGTTGTCCTTTTCAACTACTTCTTTACCGAGCCCCGCTACACCCTCGTCGCGTGGGATGCCCAGTACCCAGCCACGTTCGTGGTGATGTTCCTGACCGCGGCCCTGGCGAGCTCCATGGCGCAGCGTCTCAAGAGCCAGGCGAAGGCGAGCGCCGAGGCTGCGTATCGAACCCAGGTTCTTCTCGAGTGCGACCAACTCCTTCAGAGGGCCAAGAACCCCGATCAAGTCGTCGAGGTCATGGTGGGTCAGCTCATCAGGCTTCTGAAGCGCGATGTCGTCTACTATCCCGCCGAGGAGGGACGTCTGGGGCCGGTAAGGACCTTTCCGGCGAGCGGGGGCACCATCGACCCTTCCTGCACGAGCGACAACGAGCGGGGCGTGGCGATCTGGGTGTATCGCAACAACAAGCGCGCCGGAGCCACGACGGATACTCTTGGAAGCGCTGCCTGTCTGTACCTGGCCGTGCGTGCCGTGGACATGGTGTACGGGGTCGTGGGAATCGTGATGGGCAACGAGGCGATCGATGCGTCCGGCAGCGGGATCACCCTCTCGATCCTTGGCGAGACCGCCCTTGCCCTCGAGAAGGAGTATGCGCTCGCCCAACGAGAAGAGGCAGCGGTCCTTGCCAAAAACGAGCAGCTCAGAGCAAACCTGCTGCGGTCGGTCTCCCATGACCTCCGGACACCCCTCACGGCAATCACCGGCTGTTCGAGCCTCCTTGCGGAAGACGACGGGAGCATGTCCGTCGAGCACCGTCGCGAACTTGCGGTTGCCATCAACGATGACTCGATCTGGCTTGGTGGGCTCGTCGAGAACCTGCTTTCGCTCACGAGAATCGAGGAGGCCCACGTGAGCCTCTCCCTCGAGCCCGAGCTCGTCGAGGATGCGGTGGACGATGCGGTCAGGCACGTGAGCCGCGACGTTTCGACGCATCACGTTGAGCTGTCCCGACCCGATGAGCCTGTCGTCGCCATGATGGACGTTCGCCTCATCGTGCAGGTGGTGGTGAATCTCGTGAATAACGCGGTCCAACACACGCCCAAGGGGTCAACCATCCACATCTCGTCGAGCAGCCAGGACGGCAAGGCGGTAATCGAGGTTGCCGACGACGGTCCTGGCATTGCGGATGCCGAGAAGGCACGGGTGTTCGAGAGGTTCTATACGGTCGCAGATGGAGAGGGCGACCATCGCCGCGGGACCGGCCTTGGTCTTGCGCTGTGCAAGTCGATAGTGAACGCACACGGAGGGGATATCGTCGTCCTTGACAACCCTCCCCACGGTGCCATTTTCAGGGTTACGCTGCCGCTCGCACGGACCGACGCCCCCGAGGGCAGCGCGCGTTTGGATTCGGGAAGCGAGGGAGGAACCGATGACGCCGACTGACAGAAAGCCGTTGGTTCTCGTCGTGGAGGATGATGCCGCCGTAAGAAGCCTTATCGCGGCGACGCTCGACATCGAGGAATGCCGCCATATGACCGCGGCGTCTGGGAGCGCGGCGATTGCTGCCGCTGCCACCCAGAACGTCGATGTCGTCCTTCTTGACCTTGGTTTGCCGGACATTGACGGGGTCGAGGTCATTCGTAAGGTTCGGACCTGGTCCGAGGTCCCTATCATCGTGATCAGTGCCCGCTCCGAGGACTCCGACAAGATCCTGGCACTCGATTCGGGCGCTGACGACTACATCACCAAGCCCTTCTCGGTGGAGGAGCTTCTTGCGCGCGTCAGGGTCGTACTCCGGCGTCGTGCCCGGGAGGCGGCGAGCGCATCGACGTTTGAGAACGGAGACCTCACGATAGACTACTCCGCAGGGACGGCCTCCCTTGCGGGGGAGGAGCTGCGCCTCACCGCCATGGAGTATCAGCTGCTGTGCCTTCTCGCGAGGAACGTGGGCAAGGTGCTCACCCATGGCTACATCCTCCGCGAGGTGTGGAACAGCACGTCTGATGGCGACCGCGCGAGCCTGCGCGTGTTCATGGCCAGCCTTCGCAAGAAGATAGAGGCGGACCAGTCAAACCCTCGATACATCCAGACGCAGGTAGGCGTGGGGTATCGCATGGTAAGGGTGTGAGCGCCTGCGCGGGCGTCCCTCGTGATGCCCTTGCTTTTGTACACCAGTCAACCACGTTTGATGGCCAGCATCATTCCATCGCCAATGGGCAAGAGCGTGCTTTCCAGCTCGGGGGGTGCAACGACCTTTTGATTGAACTCGTCCATGGGAGAAACCTGATCAGACCACTTCTCGTCTAGGTTCATCACAGGGAAAAGGGCGTCGTCCCCGATCAATACCCCGCCGGGCCTCAACACCCTGATGCAGTCGTCAAGCAACGTTGGATATAGACGCTTGTCAACATCCTGGAAGACCATGTCGAAGCTCTCGTCTGGAAATCCGGGCACAATCTCTAGTGCGTCTCCATGGATCAGATGCACGACATCATCCACACCTGCGGCCTCAAAGTTTTTCTGCGCCTGGCCCGCAACCCCTGAATCAAACTCAACCGTGAAGATGCTTTCCCCATAGCGCCGCGCGACAAGTGCCATTGATGTCGCGGAAAACCCAATGCTGGTTCCAATCTCCAAGATCTTCTTTGGACGCCGCATATGCAGAATGACTCGCAAGAACCGTGCGGCGTCATCGTCAACCACAGGGACGAAATCCCTCCAACCAGTACGCTCTATGAACTGTCGCCTCTGCAGGGATGTGCTTGACGTGTATAGGGCCTCGATGTAGTGACGATAGTCATCCAGTACGTCGTCGCGATGTCCGTCATGTCCCATGTTTCCTCCTGCATTTGTATGCTTGGCGGAAAATGGCAACAACACACCATCCGGTCAAGCAGACCAGCTGATGTGTTGATTAACGTAAACACTTACGACGTACATCTATGTATGACATGGTGCACGTCTCCGTGCGGGCTGTCAATATGCCCACGTCGCAGAGCGCTATTGGTTCTCCGTTAGCCAGATGTCGCAGATAACGACACTATCCAAGGTGAGCGACGGGGATTATGTCGTTATCTGCGACATCTGGCTAACGATACCTGCCGCAGAGCATCGCCTACCAGATGCCAAGTACGTGCTGCATGATGAGGCTCACGATGGTGATGCCCGCCCAGCAGCAGGCACCAAGCGCCACGGGCTTGCCGCCTGTGCGCACGAGCTTGACTACGTCGCTGTTGAGTCCGATTGCCGCCATCGCGGTCACGATCATGAACTTGCTCAGCTCCTTGGCGGGGACGAACGCGGTTGCACTCACGCCATGTGCCAGCGCGACGGTCGTGATGACCGAGGCGACCACGAACCAGAGGATGAAGAACGGGAAGATCGCGCGGAAGTTCACCTTCGCGCCCTCGACCCCAGCCGCGCGCTCGCGACGGACGCGGGTGAAGGCGAGCACAAGCGTAATGGGAATGATCGCAAGCGTTCGAGTGAGTTTGACGGTGACAGCCTTGTCGAGAGTCGCCGTGCCCAGACCCCACATGCTATCCCAGGTCGACGCCGCAGCCGTGACCGACGACGTGTCGTTGACGGCCGTGCCCGCAAAGATGCCGAAGGCCTCACCCGAGGTGGTGTCAAAGCCGATGAGACTTCCGAGCACCGGGAAGAACAGTGCCGCGATGACATTGAAGAAGAAGATGACCGAGATGGACTGCGCGACCTCCTCGGCATCGGCGTCGATGACGGGTGCGGCTGCGGCGATGGCACTGCCGCCGCAGATTGAGGAACCCACGCCCACGAGTGTCGAAGTCTTGCTGGGAATGTGCATGACCTTGTGCAGTGCATAGGCGATGACCAGCGAGGTCGTAATCGTGCATACGATGATGGGCAGCGACTGGACCCCCGTGCGGGCGATTACCGCGAGGTCGAGACCAAAGCCCAGAAGGATGACGGCCCACTGCAGGACCTTCTTCGAGACAAAGGTGATGCCTGGGCCAAACGAGTTGCGCACGAGCGGCGTGCGATTGATGGCCATGCCGGCGAGAATGGCGAAGATGGGCCCGCCTATCACAGGAAAAGCCTGACCGAGCAGCCATGCCGGCACCGCTATCGCCAAGCAGAACAGAATGCCCGGGCCCTTATCTTTGATACGTCCCATGCCGACCCCTTTCGTGACCCGTAGCGACCCGTACGATTCTAGGGGTGCCATGCGATAATCTATTCGTATTGATTTCTATACGTATAATGTGGATTCTTATAGATGGGCCATACGACCGGAGGCACCCGTGCTTGATACGCGCGTAGAGACGTTTCTCGCGGTCTGCGAGACCCTGAGCTACACAAAGGCGGCAGCTACGCTGCACCTCTCGCAGCCTGCGGTGTCGCAGCAGGTACACGCCCTCGAGCAGGACTACGGCGTGCCGCTTTTCATCTACCAGGGCAGGCTGCTCCATCTCACCGCCGCCGGCCGAACTCTCGAGCGCGCCGCGACGACAGTGAGAAACGACGACGCGCTGCTCAGGCAGCGCATCGCCGCCGGAGGGATCGACGAGCTGCCGCTGCGCTTCGGAGTGACGATGACCATCGGAGAGTTCGTCGTGGCGCGACCACTTGCGCGCCTGCTCGACCTCCATCCCCACGCCGACGTGCGGATGGAGATGGCAAACACGAGCGTTCTTCTCGCCAGGATGCGGGCAGGGAGTATCAACTTCGCGCTCGTCGAGGGGTTCTTCGACGCTCGCGAGTTCGATTCCGAGGTGCTCTCCGTCGAACGCTTTGTCCCCGTGTGTGCGGTCGAGCATGCCTTCCTGAGAGAGCCGCGTCGGCTGCGGGACCTTCTCGACGAGCGGGTCCTCGTGCGCGAGGTGGGATCGGGAACACGTGACGCCCTCGAGCGCCAACTTGCCACGCACGGCCTCTCCGTGGATGCCTTCGGGCATACGGTGCAGGTCGGAGGCATGCAGGCAATCCTCCAGCTGCTTGAGCTCGATGCGGGCATCTCGTTTCTCTACGAGCCGGTGGTCGCGGAGCGGATTACTGCCGGGGGACTGCGCGAGATCGACTTGGAGGACTTCTCGGTCACGCACGAGTTCTCGATGGTCTGGGAGCGTGGGAGCGCCTACGAGTCGACGTATCGCCTGATTTGCGAGCAACTGAGGGAGGGACGCACATGGGACCGCTGACCGTGAACGGTCGATCGTTCGAGGTGGTCGAGCTGCTGGGGAAGGGCAAGGGAGGCTATTCCTACCTTGTCGAGGCCGCTGGGCTTCGGTATGTGGTGAAGCAGATCCATCACGAGCCATGCGGTTACTATCAGTTTGGCGACAAGTTCGAGTCCGAGCTGCGAGACCATGCGAGGCTCGTCGAGGTTGGCATACGGATGCCCCGCCTGCTCGATTTCGACCGCGACCACGAGAGGCTCCTGAAGGAGTACGTCGATGGCCCGACCATCTATGACCTGGTGCTTCAAGGCCCATTGCCCGACACCTACTTCCAGCAGGTCAGGGAGATGTGTCGGGCGCTTTGTGCGCACCACCTGAACATCGACTACTTCCCGACGAACTTCGTGGTTCGGGACGGGTTGCTCCACTACATCGACTTCGAGTGCAACGGTTACATGGATGAGTGGAGCTTCGAGAGCTGGGGAGCCAGGTACTGGTCGCAGACGCCAGAGCTGCTCGAGTATGCGGCGAGCCACTGAGCGTCTGGGTGGACCCGCTGCGGCCTCTGGCTAACGACCCCGCCCACCGCGCCGCGGTCATCCGTCACACAAGACGGTTGGCGCGCTCCGCCATGACCACCATCAAGACGAGAAGAACGGCAAGATAGAAGGGGTAAAGACCTATCGAGACATGCTCGGCGACAAGACCAAAGATTGGTGCCATGACCGATCCCACATACGCGAAGGCCATCTGCATGCCCGTGAGCGAGAGTGCGTTCTGCTCGCCAAAGCGTGCTGGCGTGGCATGGATGATCGAGGGGTAGATGGGCGCGCAGCCGCAGCCGGTCATTACTAGGCCTACGAGCAGGGTGGCGTTGCCTGCGGGGAGAAGAACGAGTGCGATGCCCACGCCCACGAGCGCCTGGCCGAGCCGAATCATGGACTTGTCATCAAGACGCAGCGTGAGAAAGCCGCTTGCGGCTCGACCTGCGGTGATGCCCAGATAGAAGAGGGAGGCCCAGCCTGCGGCCTCGTCAGCCGGAATTCCGCGTCCAAGCGAGCAGTAGCTTGCGGCCCACATGCCACAGCTGGACTCGAGCGCACAATAGCAGAAGAAGCAGACGAACACCTCTCGCACGCCGGGGATGGTCAGAAGCTCACGCCGTGAGATCGTCGCCGGTTGCCGCTCGGTCCCCTGCGAGGATTTCTCGGCCCTTGCCCAGAGCCTCCGGCTTGGCACGATAAGCCCGACGATGACAAACTGCATGAGACCGATGACAAGAAATCCCAGGTGCCATGTACCTCGCATAAGACAGGCGGCCATGACGGCCGGCCCCGCACTGGCTCCTATCCCCCACATGCAGTGGAGCCAGCTCATGTGGCGTGCGGCATAGTTGATGGAGACGTACGTGTTGAGCGCGGCATCGATGGCGCCCGCGCCGAGTCCATATGGAATCGCCCAGAGGCATAGTTGCCAGAACGAGCTGACGGTGGAGAAGCCCACAAGCGCAAGCGCAGTGAGTGCCACGCTACCGACGATCGTGCGAAAGACGCCGAGTCGTCTTACCAGATGCACCACAAGGAGGCTCGATAGGATGGTTCCCGTACCGATGACGATGGTGACGATTCCCTGCCAGGATACGCCGGCGCCGAGCCCAGCGTACATTGACGGCCATGCAGCGCCGACAGCGGAGTCGGGCAGACCCAGGCTCACGAAGGTTATATATATGACAGGGAGAAGCAGGCTCAAGACAGGCTCCGTATCCTAGATGCCGCTGCATGGCGACCAGACCATGATTGCAGAAATTCCCCGACTCTCGGCCAAAAACAGATTTGCACGCAGATTCCGCGAGAAGTGCGGCCGCATGCTACCGTGGCGTCATCGTGATGGTCGCGGACGGTGTACCATCGTCTAGATACGGTGGCGAGGAGGGGGGTACGCTCATGGCACATGACGATGATCAGCTGAGGCAGGGAGTGTCCCCCAAGCTCGACGAGCTCTCCTCCGCGCTCATGGGTGATGCCTTTGACATGCTTGCGGAGGGCAAGGACATCAACGTCTTGCTCGTCGTGGAGGATGCTGCCGGTGCCGTCGCTTCGTATGCGTTCTCTGACGACGGCCCGGAGGAGTGCCTTGAGGGAGCCCGCGCGAAGGTATGCTCGCTTGACCACGACGGTGGTGACCCCGAGGCCCAGCTTGGCGTGCCCGTGCGCTATGCGCTCACATATGAGGGCGCTGTCGAGGGTGAGGGGGGCGCCTATCGTGATGCGCTCATCCTCGAGTTTGGCGAGCACAACTACACAAGCTACTCCGCCTACTCGTTTGTAGAGGGCAAGGGCCGTCGCGACAAGTTCCGATGGAGTGACCCCGCGCCGGCTGGCGAGATGAAGTCGCTGCTGTAGAAGCTGCGATGACGGGCGAGCGCACGTTTGCGCAGGCCGAACGTGCAGTAAAGTACCGAAGGAAAAACCAGGGGACAAACAAGCGGACGCGACGTGCGTCCGACACGTGCAATTCGAACGAGAGGGACACATGCGTCAGGAGAACATACGAAACATTGCCATCATCGCCCATGTCGACCACGGCAAGACCACCCTTGTGGACCAGATGCTCAAGGCCACGAACGCCTTCCGCGAGAACCAGCAGGTCCAAGAGTGCGTACTTGACTCCAACGACCAGGAGCGAGAGCGTGGTATCACGATTCTGGCCAAGAACATCTCGATCGAGTATCGGGGCATCAAGATCAACGTCATCGACACCCCTGGCCACGCTGACTTCGGCGGCGAGGTCGAGCGCGTGCTCAGAATGGCTGATGGCGCGGTTCTTCTCGTCGATGCCGCCGAGGGTCCCATGCCCCAGACGCGCTTCGTCCTGCACCACGCCATCGATGGCGGCCTCCAGATCATGATCTGCGTGAACAAGATCGATCGCGATGGCGCTCGTCCCGAGGAGGTGGTCAACGAGTCGCTCGACCTGATGATGGATCTCGGCGCCTCCGACGATCAGCTCGAGTTCGCCATGGAGCACGTGGTGTTTGCCTCGGCGGTCAACGGCTTCTCGCGTCTCTCGCCCGATGATGGCAACAATGACATGTTCCCGCTGCTTGACATGATCGTCGACGGGCTGCCCGCGCCCGAGGTCGATCCGTCGGGTCCGCTTGCCATGCAGTGCGTGACCGTGGACCACTCCAGCTACGTGGGCCGCATCGGCATCGGCCGCGTGTATTCGGGCACCATCCACCAAGGCGACAAGATCCTTGTGGTCAAGAATGACGGCTCCCGCGCCATGGGCCAGGTCAAACAGCTCTTCACGTTTGACTACCTCGGCCGCAAGGAGTGCGCGGAGGTCGAATCCGGAGACATCGGTGCCTTGGTGGGCGTGGACTCGACCGACATCGGCGACGTCTACACCGATCCCGAGAACCCCGTCGAGCTCGAGCCCATCGAAATCGACCCCCCTACGCTTTCCGTCGTCTTCGAGGCATCAACCTCGCCGCTCGTTGGACAGGATGGTGACATCGTGGGCGGCAGGCAGCTCAAGGAGCGCCTGATGCAGGAGCGCGAGAACAACGTGACCATGCGCATCGAGGAACTTCCTGACAAGACCGGGATCGAGGTCGCCGGGCGTGGCATCCTTCACTTGTCGGTCCTCATGGAGGACATGCGACGTGAGGGCTTCGAGTTCCAGGTGGGCCGCCCTAGGGTTCTCTTCAAGAAGGGTCCCGATGGTCACCGTCTCGAGCCGATCGAGCAGGCCGTGGTAGAGTGTTCGAGCGAGTATTCCGGCAAGGTCATCGAGGTCTTCGGCAACGCCGGCGGCACCATGAGCAGCATGGATACGGGCACCACCCAGACCCATCTCGAGTTCAGGATTCCAACGCGCGGCATAATGGGCCTCAAGAACCGAATCCTCAACGTCACCCATGGCGACGCCGTCTTCTACCACACCTTCCTCGAGTATGGTCCGTTTGCAGGCGATATCGGCAACCGCCAGAACGGTGCGATGATCTCGATGAGCACCGAGAAGGCCGTGGCCTATGCCCTTGGCGCGCTTCAGGACCGTGGTGCGCTCTTCGTGGGGCCCGGCACCAAGTGCTATGAGGGCATGCTCGTGGGCGAGCGGTCAAAGCCAGGTGACATGGTCGTTAACATCGCGCGCACGAAGAGCCTTGGCAACCAGCGTTCCTCTACCGCCGATATTTCCGTGCAGCTTACGCCCCCCCGCACCTTCACGCTCGAAGAGGCCCTCGAGTACATCATGGATGACGAGTACGTGGAGATCACACCCAAGAGCATCCGTATGCGCAAGCGCATCCTGTCCGAGACCGAACGCCGCAAGTGGGCCGTCCGCAACGGCATGGTCAACAAGTAGGGTTGGTACCCAAGCAAAGCGCGGCCCTAGCGTTGGTTCCCTGCTCCGGCGCTCCCCTCGGGGGAGCGCCGGACTTTCTTTGCCCGTTGTGCCGCTTTTCTGACCGAACCTATGACGGAGGGAGTGAGGTCTACGTCGGCAGGCGAGAGGATGTTGTGCTTGAGGGACATGCGCCGCATCCAGACCGTGAGCGCAACGCAGACGGCAGCGGCCCAGGGTTTGCCGAGGTGTGCATAGACCACGAGGGCGTAGTATGCGGCCGCGCCAGCGACGGCGCAGATGGCGTATAGGTTGTCCCTCCGAAAGATATGGGGAACCTCGCCCAAGAAAACATCTCGCAGCATGCCGCCGCCGATGCCGGTGATGGTGCCCATGAGAATCGCGGCCATGGGAGTGAGGTCAAAGATTATGGCCTTGTCCGTCCCTAGCACGGAGAAGAGGCCGACACCCAGAATGTCAAACCACTCGATGACGCGCTGCCACCGCTCGAACGGCATTGGGAAGAGAAAGCCCACGATGCCAGTGGCAACGCTTGCGGGGATGGCGTAGGGGGACTGCAGCATGTAGACCCCTCCCTGCTGCATGATGACGTCGCGGATGAGTCCACCGCCGAGACCGCAGATGAGCGCGAGTCCCACGAAGCCCACGAGGTCGAGCTTGCGCCAATAGCTGACGAGAACCCCTGCAATCGAGCCGATGACCACCGTAGCCAGCTCGATCCACACGGGCAGCGAAACGGCGGTGGCCTCGGGGCCCGCGGCGGTGAAGAAAATGTCCATGTGGCTTCCTTGGTATGGTGGCGATGAAATCGTGCTGGACGTACATGGCAACCGGCCAATCGTAGCACGGGCCCGTGATGCGTTTGCCACTGCCGTCTTATGGTCGCGTGCAATTTTTCTGTCTCCATGCGGAGGCGTTCGAACTCATGTATACTTTCTCTCGCATTTGCAGGGAGAGTTGTCCGAGAGGCCGAAGGAGCACGATTGGAAATCGTGTATACGTCTAAAGCGTATCCTGGGTTCAAATCCCAGACTCTCCGCCAGTAGATTCAGCGGCGCCCGCCAGGGCGCCGCTTTCACGCCCCACGGAGGGGTGGCAGAGTGGTTGAATGCGGCGGTCTCGAAAACCGTTTAGCCCTTCGGGGCTACGAGGGTTCGAATCCCTCCTCCTCCGCCATTTGAGACTTCAGACCAGCCCGCGGTAGCGAGTTGGTCTTTTTTTGTCCGTACGCCCACGAAAGCGGAGCAACCTGCAGAGAAACGGGCCGGATGGTCGAGCGTGTTTTCGTTTCGCTTCCGAAGCATGGTCCTTCCTGCGGTTCTATAACGCCGAAAGGGCAGCATCGGCCATGTTTGGTGGAGCGCTCGACCATCCGGCCCGTTTCTCTGCAGGTTGCCCCGCAGTCAGGACGCATGTGTGTCGTCAGGGGCGGTACGGTCCCGAGAGGATGCCCTTCCGACGTGTGCCAGCCATCTGCGACGGTGGGTACGGCGGCGTGCGTGAACGGTGTGCACTATGGGTATCATGAGACGAGTAACACGCCTCCCATCATAGAGAGGATGCGGGATGGGCGATCTTTGCAGGAAGAAAGAGATGAGCGAAGCCGTCGCCGCAGCTGACGAGGCGCTTGCCTGCCTGCGCCGTGCCGACAGCGATCTTGGGAGTGCCAACAACTGGGGGCTGTTTGACATCTTTGGTGGAGGGCTCATAGCCACCGCGGTCAAGCACGGCAAGATCAATGATTCGAACGATGACCTGGAGCAGGCCCGTCGTGCACTTCGGGTGTTTGCGCAGGAGCTCGGTGACGTCGAGGGGTTTGTCGACGCACGCGTGGAGGTGGATGACTTTCTCCATTTCGCAGACTATTTCTTTGATGGGCTCGTTGCCGACTGGCTCGTGCAGTCAAAGATTGGAGAGGCGCGCGACCAGGTCAGGCGCGCGACTCGTCAGGTCGAGGAGATTCGCCAAGCGCTTCTTAGCGCGTGACCGAGAGATGACGCGGCATGCTCTGTGTTTAGGATTTCGCTCGGGGAGGAGTCGAACATGACAGACGGCGTCAACGTCGAGGGTTTTCAGAGGGATAGGTACTTCTCGAGGTCATGGGCATTGCTTACGAGGGACAGGGGTTGGATCAAGCCGGTCCTCGTGCTCGCGGTGGCCACCCTTGTTCCCATCGTCGGCCCACTCGCCCTGCTCGGCTACGCGCTTGAGTGGGCCCGTCTGACCGCGTGGGGTGTGAGCTCGGCTCCCAAGCAGCACGGTGTACGCGTGGGCGAGTGCATCGGCAGTGGCTGGCGAGGTTTCGTGGTGGCGTTCGTATGGGTGCTTGCCATGTCGCTCGTCGCACGACTTCTCCTCATGATTCCGCTGGCAGGGGGGACGCTGTACTTTGCGTGGCGCATCTTCTCGATATTTCTTGGCATGATGGTGCCCGTTGCCATGCTGAGGGCAACCATCTACCAGAAGATCGTCGCTGGTCTCAACGTCCGTCTCGTTTGGCAGATGGCAACCCACGACGTCGCCGGGCTGTTTAGGATCCTCGGCATGAACGTGGTCATGTGCCTCATTTTCGGCATTGCGACATTTCTCGTCGCGATCGCGGGGTTCGCGACCTCGCTCGGTTCGCTCGTATACTCGGTGCAGGCGCTCGAGGCCAATGCGTCACTCATGTCCACGCGGCTGTACTATGCACAAAGCGCCCAGATCGTCATGCAGTTCCTCTACGCGCTGGGTCCCGCCCTCGTGGTCGCGATTGTCATCGACAGCATTGGCGCTGTCGTGATGTCTCTCTTGGGACAGACTGCGTATGCCTTGTGGATTCGCCAGTTTGACATACCTTCTTGGAGGGACGAGAAGGATCCGCTGCCTCCGTTCGTCATGGACCCTCGCGACCGGCCTGTAGCACCCCAGCCCCAGTACTCGCAGCAGTCCGGACCCTATCAGGGTGGAGATGGCGCATAGCGACATATCCAAAAGTGGGTGTGATGTGGATTGTGTGATGCCCACGACGTCTCCTCGGTTGCCGTCGAGAGCGGAAAGCCGCGCCGTACTGGTGCGTATGCCAACTCTTGTCAGATAACCAAGAGCTACTGGTCAGCTTGATGTCAGGTGCATGGTCTACGCTCCCTCCCAGAACTGCATGGGGGAAGGATGTAGGCGCTGTTGCCGTTTCTGGATCATGGCTTCGTATGCTATGATACTCGACCGAACCTTTCCTGCTCCGGGTGCACCCTTCACGTCCCGGAGCCACTAGCCCAAAGGAGGTGAACCACATGAAGGCTTATGAATTGCTGTACTTTGTCGATCCCGCCTCTGACGAGGCCACCCGAGCCGCCGTCATGAAGCGCATCGAGGTCGCTATCGAGGGCGGCACGGTCGACAACGTCGAGGATTGGGGCAGGCGCAAGCTGGCCTACGATATCGACAAGATCAACGAGGGCGATTACACCCTTATCAACTTCCATGCAGATCCCACGCAGATCGCGGAGCTCGATCGAGTCCTACGCATCAATGATGCTGTCAAGCGTCACATGGTCGTGTGCCGCGAGGTCAAGGATTAGACATGGAAGGGCAGGTACATTGCCTGCCAATGAGAGGTAGTGAGTCAGATGAGCATCAACAGAGTGAACATCTCGGGCAACCTCACGAGGGACCCCGAGCTCCGCTCCACCGCCAGTGGCACCCAGATCCTCAGCTTCGGGGTTGCCGTCAACGACCGCCGTCGCAACCAGCAGTCGGGCGAGTGGGAGGACGTTCCCAACTTCGTCGATTGCGTCGTCTTCGGCGCGCGTGCGGAACCGCTCAGCCGCTTCCTCTCCAAGGGGGCGAAGGTCGCCATCGAGGGCAAGCTTCGCTACAGCACCTGGGAGTCGAAGGACGGGGGCAAGCGCTCCAAGCTCGAGGTCGTCGTCGACGAGGTCGAGTTCCTCTCTTCGAGGGGGCAGCAGGGCGGCCAGCAGTACGGCCAGCCCCAGGCGGGCGGCCAGTCCGCTCCGTCGTACTCTGCCCCAGCGCCAGCCCCACAGTACTCCCCGGGCCCCGTTCAGAACCCGCCGTCGGCCGATGTCTACGACGAGGACATTCCGTTCTAGGAATCGTAAGAGGTGGCATGCGTGCCACCAATAGAAAGGCAACATGACATGGCTCAGCAAAAGCAAGATTTTCAGCGCCAGCCGCGTCGCAAGTACTGCCAGTTCTGCAAGGAGAACACTGAGTACATCGACTACAAGGATGTCCAGCTTCTTCGCAAGTATATGACCGATCGCGGCAAGATCAAGCCGCGCCGCGTCACTGGCGCTTGCACGCAGCATCAGCACGACATAGCGAACGCAATCAAGCGCGCCCGCGAGATGGCCCTCGTACCCTACACCGTCCCCGTGGTCTCCAGCCGCGGTGGCCGTAGTCGTGGGTAAGAGCTGCAGTAACGAGAGAGTTCGCGATGCTAGGTAACGGACACAGCGACAACGGCACCCCGCCTAGCCCACGAGGCATGGGTGGCACGGCTTCGCGCGATGATGCGAGAGATGCGGGTGGCGGAATCGTCCCCGTGGGTCCCGACATGTCGAGCGGAAATGACGTTGCGGCATGGAAGGGGTATCTGAGCTGCGCCCTTGGCGGCGCTGCGGCGGGACTGCTCCCCATCGTCGCATGTGCTGCGATCTCCTATGGAACCTTCCTCGCCGTGCGCGGCAGGGGAGCCAAGGAGCTTGTGCTCAGCGCGGTCTTCTCGATCGTGCCGGCACTGGTCGTCTCGCTCGTCTTCGGGTATGCCTCGCCGCTCGAGGCTATCGTGGCCTGCGTGGCGAGTGTCGCGGTGGCAGGGTTCGTTATCAAGCGTTCAATGAGCACGAGCGTCGGCATCATTATGGTCGCGGTTCTGTCGCTTGCCCTCATAGGCAGCGACGCAGTCGTGGCCTGGATGAGCAACACGACCATTCCCGAGATTGCCGAGGCAATCGTGGCGAGCTACCAGGCGTCGCTCGGGGACCTTCCCGTCGATACCATGGTTCAGGTGAACACCGTCCTTCTGGCGTTCAAGAACCTCTGGCCCATAAGCTACGTGGTCATGGGCCTTGGGGAATTCTGCGTCGCATGGATCGGTGTCCAGACGGCCGTGAGAGGACTTCGTCTGCCTCATGACTTCCTGCCACACCTTGCCGGCTTCGACGCCCCGCTCTGGACCGTCGCCCTGTTCGTCGCGAGCCTTCTGGGACTTTCGCTGGGTAGCGTGGTCTCGTCTTCCACAGGGCTCGTATCGCAGGTGTCACTGAACGCCGTGATGATCTCAAGGATCATCTTTGTCGTTCAGGGTCTGGCAGTGCTCTCATGGCTCTTTCGCCAGAAGAAGATCGGCCCCTTTGCGATGGTCTTTCTCACGCTGCTCGCGGTCTATCTCGAATTGCAGTTCTACGTTATGACCATCGTCGGACTCGTGGACGTGTGGCGCAACTTCAGGCACCTTCCGAGGGGCAAGAAGGTCACCGTCCAAGACGCATCGAATCAGAAGTAAGTAATAGTCGGCCCAGGCCGACTGACCGAAGGAGTTTCCCATGAAAGTCATCCTCTTGGGTGAGCTTCGGGGCAAGGGCGGAGAGGGCGATATCGTAGATGTCGCCCAGGGCTTCGCGGAGAACTTCCTGTTCCCCAACAAGGTTGCCACTCCCGCCACCCCAAGCAACATCAAGCAGCTCGAGGAGCGTCGCCACAGCATCGAGAAGCGCGAGGCACAGCGCATCGCCGATGCCGAGGCCACCAAGGCGGCGCTTGACGGCAAGAACGTGACCGTCGACGCCAAGATTGGCGACGAGGGCCAGCTCTTTGGTTCCGTCACCTCCACCCAGATTGTCGATGCCATCAAGTCTGAGCTTGGCGTCGACATCGACAAGAAGCGCATCGGCCGCGGGGCGACCATCAAGACCACTGGTTCCCATCGCGTGCCCATCGAGCTCTATCGCGACATCGTCGCCACGGTCAACGTCCTTGTCGGCGTTACCGCAGAGCCCGAGCCTGTCGCAGCCGTCGAGACGGCCGAGGCAACCGAGTAGTTTTCTGGACTTTTCAACCAGCGGGTCTGCTGAGCTGGGGATTTCAACAACTCCCGCAGGTCAGCGGCCCGAAGGCCAGAGAGCCAAAAGAACCGTCGGTTCCTATGTGAACAAAACCCTGCGGGTGCAACAGCCCGCGGGGTTTTTGGTTATATTGCATCAAAACAACTCTTTTACCAGCTAATATAATAATCACAACGGATGGTGATTTGAATACTCTCATCGAGCGTGCGAGTGGTAATGAATAAAGCGCCATTACGATAAATCGCCGTGCTTCTCAACAAGGACATACCACTCGGAATTTTGTCGAAAACGTTGAAAACTTGCATTTGCCCCTGCTCAGGCGAAATACCTATCAACAATCGGTGTCGAAGGGACTTTTCGGCCAAAAAAAGACCTGCGCGGGAGCCTCTGATTGAGGTAGTATGCCCCCACAAATCACTGACGAGAGAGCCGGGAGGGATAATGTCCGAGGATGCCTATGACATCAATCCAACGCGGATGACCGAAACGGTCAGCAAGGCGATGCCGCAGGATCCAGAGGCGGAGTCCTCCGTCCTCTCCGCGATGATGATCTCGCAGGAGGCCCTTCAGGAATGCCTCATCGACCTCGGTTCCCAGGATTTCTATCTGCCGAGCAACGCCAAGATCTACGTTGCTATGCGCGAGATGTTCGACAAGAACCTTCCCATCGACACGATATCGCTTGCCGATTATCTCAAGAGCGCCGGTGAGCTTGACCGCGTGGGCGGGCGGACGTACCTTCTTGACCTTGGTAACAACTCGCTCGCACTAGCTGGCTGGCGCCGGCATGTGGAGATGCTCCACCGCGACACCACGCTGCGTAAGATGATCCAGGCCTCCGCGCAGATCACCGCCCTTGCCTACGATGCCCCCGAGGACACCAAAGAGGTCGTCGACAAGGCCGAGAAGCTCCTTCTCGATGTGACCAATCGAGACGTGCAGAAGTCCGAGCAGTCCATCGAGGAGATCATGGGCCAGCTCTACCTCGAACTGGGGGAGATGAGCGCTCGCGGAGACGTGACGCTCGGCGTGAGCACGGGCTTCCCCAGAATCGACGAGCACCTTCTCGGCCTGCGCCCCGGTCAGATGGTAGTCATCGGCGCCCGCCCCGGCGTCGGCAAGACGTCGTTCGCACTCAACCTTGCCGTCAACGCCGCAGCTGCAGGCGCTTCGGTCGCGTTCTTTTCGCTCGAGATGAGCAAAGTCGAAATCGCGCAGAGGCTGCTCGCCGCCCAGGCGCACATCGGACTGAAGGAGATTCGCTCCGCGCGCATACGCAAGGACCAGTGGGGGGACATCCTCGAGGCAACAAACCAACTCTCGAGTCTTGACATCATGATCGATGACACCCCCGGTACCACGGTGACCGAGATCAGAGCAAAGGCCCGCCGCATGCTCCATGACAAGGGCATGGGCTGCGTCATCGTGGACTACCTCCAGCTCCTCTCGCCGCCCGAGGGACAACGTCGTTCCGACAGCCGCGCAACGGAGGTCTCCGAGATGTCACGAGGCATCAAGATCATGTCCAAGGACCTTGGTGTGCCCGTCATCGCCTTGTCGCAGCTCAATCGCCAGGTCGCCGACAGGAAGGGCCAGAAGCCCCAGCTCTCGGACCTGCGCGAGTCGGGCTCCATCGAACAGGACGCCGACATCGTCATCCTCCTCGACCGCTCGATGACCGAGGACGAAGCCGCTCGTGATGATCGACCCGATCCCAACGTGACCAACTTCATCATCGCCAAGAACCGCTCCGGCGCACTTGGCGAGGTACCCCTCACCTTCCTCGCGGGTTCTACGAAGTTCGTCGAGGTCGACAGTCGCTATGATGACTAGGTGCGTGACCGTGCGCTGGGGAGACGTATCCCATGTGGGGGTCTCGTAAGCCGCCGACGCCATACGGCTCGTGCCGTATACTTTGGTTGTTCGGCCGTTGGCCGAAGTGCACATATCTGCTCACACATTTCGAGAGGGATGTCTATGTCGGCAACAGTGCTTGTGGGAACTCAGTGGGGCGACGAGGGCAAGGGCAAGGTCACCGACCTCATCTCGGGTGACTTCGACGTTGTCTGTCGCTATGCCGGTGGTGCCAACGCAGGTCACACCGTCATCGCCAACGGCCATAAGCTGGCGCTCCATCAGGTTCCGTCCGGCGTCATGTACAAGGGCACCTATCCCGTGATCGGTAACGGCTGCATCGTCGACCCCGAGGTCCTTCTCTCCGAGATTGACATCCTCGAACAGCAGGGCATCTCCTGCGCCGAGCTCAAGATCTCCGGAAACGCGCACATCGTCATGCCCTACCACAAGGACCTTGACGGTGCCCACGAGAAGAAGCTCGGCAAGAACCTCATCGGCACCACCAAGCGCGGTGTGGGTCCCACCTACATGGACAAGATGAATCGCACCGGCCTGCGCATCCAGGACATGCTCGACGAGAAGATATTCCGCGAGAAGCTCGATGCCGCCCTCGCCTACACCAACCCGATCCTCGAGAAGGTCTACGAGATGCCCACCTACACGGTGGACCAGATCTGCGAGACCTACCTTCCCATGGCAGAGCGCATCCGCCCGTACATCGTGGAGAGCTCGCTCTTCCTCAACGAGCAGCTCGAGGCGGGCAAGAACATCCTCTTCGAGGGTGCCCAGGCCACGATGCTCGACATCGACCACGGCACCTATCCGTTCGTGACCTCCTCCAGCTGCACCGCGGGAGGTGCGGTCACTGGCTCGGGTGTGGGTCCCACGCAGATAAAGCGCGTTCTCGGTGTCGCCAAGGCCTATCTCACCCGCGTCGGCTCAGGCCCGTTCCCCACGGAGCTCTTCGACGAGACCGGCGCCCTCCTGGGTGAGGTCGGTCACGAGTACGGCGTGACCACGGGCCGCAAGCGTCGTTGTGGCTGGTACGACTCGGTCGTCGTCAACTATGCGGCGCGCGTGAACGGCCTCACCGATCTGGCCATCACCAAGCTGGACGTTCTCGGCTGCCTCGACGAGATCAAGGTCTGCGTCGCCTATGAGTGCGATGGCGTGACCTACAAGACCGTTCCAGAGCACCAGAGCGTTTTCTATCACGCAAAACCCGTCTACGAAACGCTTCCTGGCTGGAAGTGCGACATCTCCGACGTCCGTAACTTCTATAAGCTGCCGCGCGAGGCCAAGGACTACATCGACTTCCTCGAGCAGCTCGCCGGCGTGCGTGCCTCGATCATCACGGTCGGTCCCGATCGAGAGCAGACCATCGACAGGTTCTGGAAGTAGGATTCGTGGTTCAGGGGTCAGCGGCCGAGAAGGCCTACGCAATCGTCTGCGACAGCGGATGCGACCTATCGCCCGAGGCACTCGAGCGACTCGGTGTCGTGCCAGCGACGTTTCATGTCGGGGTGGCCGGATCAGGCTCCGAGGAGCTCACCGACCTTGATTCCGACGCCGCCTATGCCGCCCTTTCGGACGGTCACATCAAGCTCACGGCGACCGCCCCGAGCGTGGATGAGCTCGTGGCCCTGTATCACGACCTTGCGTCACGGGGCTATTGCGACATCATCTCCATCCATGTCACGGCTGCCGTCTCGGGTGTCGTCGATGCGGCACGTACCGCCGCCGAGAGGGTCTCCGAGAACGTACGCGTCGTCGTGGTCGACTCGGAGTCGGGTTCTGCCGCGACGGGCATCGTGGTTGCCGGCACCGCCGAAGCACGCGAGCGTGGGGCCTCGTTCGACGAGGACGTCGACGTGGCCCGCGGCCTTGCGCATGGTGTTCGGCTGCTCTTTGTCCCCACGCCCGCCGCACGTCCCGTGCGTCGCATCCGCCGGGGTCGCGTGAGCATCCTCGGTCATGCCAACAACCTGCGCATTCGCCTCGCAGGGGAGCGTGGCCTCTTTACGCTCGCACATGGTGCGCTGAGCGAGGTGGTGCGCTCCTCGGACGTCATCGACCTCACTGGCAGGATTGCCCACGCCATGAGCGCCATGTCGCGCGACGAGGGGCCGCTCTGTTACGTCGAGGTGGATACGGGAGCTGGTCGCGCCATCTCCCAGCTCGAGAAGCATCTCGATACGAACGAATTCGAGTCGAGGCGCCTCTGCGTCAGGCGTGCGAACCCCTGCGTCGCGGTCTATGCGGGTGTCGGGGCGGTCGGTATCGCCGTCGTCCCCCAGGCGCTTCTCGACGGCGTTGTCATTGGCGCCCGCAAGGGCCTTGCATTGGATGGAATGACCGGCTGAGTCTCGGTCTCGAGGAGGTACTCATGAGCGTCTCTGAAAAAGTGGACATCCTGCTCCTTGGTTCTGGTGGGCGCGAGCATGCGATCCTTGCCAAGCTCGCGGAGTCACCGCGTGCCGGAAGGCTCTGGGTCTCACCAGGAAACGGCGGAATGCTAGAGATTGCCGAGAAGGCCGACGTCGACCAGAACTCCCCGGTCGACGTGGCGAACTTCGCTCGCGAGCACAACATCGGCCTTGTGGTGGTTGGTCCCGAGGCCCCGCTCGTCGATGGCGTTGCCGATGCCGTGCACTCTGCGGGCATCCCCGTATTCGGGCCGATTGCCGCCGCAGCGCAGATGGAGGGCTCGAAGAAGTTCGCAAAGCAGGTCATGGCACGCGCCGAGGTGCCTACGGCGGCCTATCGCTCCTTTACCAACGAGCAGGAGTGCACCGATTACGTCGCGCGCGCGACGGGTCCGCTCGTGATCAAGGCGGACGGCCTCGCCGCGGGCAAGGGCGTCATCGTGGCCAAGACCACCGAAGAGGCGCTCGCAGGCGTGCATGCCTGCTTCAACGACTTTGGCGCTGCGGGCAGCACCGTGGTGGTCGAGGAGACGCTTGCCGGTCCCGAATGCTCGATGCTCGCCCTCACCGACGGAAGGACGCTCGTTCCCCTGGCCACGTCGCAGGACCACAAGCGCGCCCTCGACGGCGACAGGGGACCCAACACGGGCGGCATGGGCGTGTACAGCCCCGTGCCCTTCCTCACCCAGGCCGAGTATGACTTCATGGTCAACGTGGAGCGGCGCGTCGTGGCGCAGCTCGCATCCGACGGCATCGAGTACAAGGGCTGTCTCTACGGTGGGTTCATGCTCACCGAGGAGGGCCCCAAGGTCCTTGAGTTCAATGCCCGCTTCGGCGATCCGGAGACCCAGGTCGTGCTTCCGCGCATGAAGGGTGACCTTCTCGACGTCTTTTTGAAGATCGATGCCGGCGAGCTCGATCGCGCGGAGCTTGCCTGGGAGGATGACTGCGCCGTGTCCGTGGTGCTCACCAGCGCCGGCTATCCGGGCAGCTATGAGAAGGGAAAGGTCATCTCGGGCATCGACAGGGCAGAGCAGCTCGAGGGCGTGACCGTGTACCATGCCGGTACCGCCATCGGTGCCGATGGGAGCATCGTGACCAACGGCGGCCGCGTGCTTGACGTCACTGCCGTCGCCCCCACGTTCGAGGCCGCGCGCGCTCAGGCATATGCCGCCTGCGAGCTCATCGAGTTCGACGGCAAGACCTGCCGTACCGACATCGGTCTCAAGGCAACCAAGACCCGCGCGGACATGTAGGCATGAGAGGGAAGCGATCATCCGTGGCTAACCAAAACCAGATAGCCTCAAGGAAACCCGAGGGCGGCGAGCCCGTCGCCATGCACGACGAGCTCGAGTCGGCCGTCAACGACATGCGCGAGTCGGCCGAGGCATTTACCTACGACGGTGACCGCAGGTCGCAGGACCATGAGTCCGGGGCCCCCGTCAAGCGTGGGCTCGTGCTTGGTGACGATGACCCCCGCGACGCCTCGCTTGCGGAGACGCCCCAGTCGGAGGACGTCGTCTGGACCGGTCGCATCTTCAATGTCGACCGTCTCCGCGTGACGCTTCCCGACGGACGCAACGCCATTCGCGACGTGGTGCGCCACCCAGGTGCCGTGGCCATCGTCGCCCTCACCGAGGATGGGCGCATCTGCCTGGTGCGACAGTACCGCACGGCGCTTGGCCGCGTGACGGTCGAGATTCCTGCGGGCAAGCTCGACCCAGGGGAAGACCCGCTCGAGTGCGCCCACAGAGAGCTTCTCGAGGAGACGGGAATGGTCGCCGAGCGCATGGCCTTTCTCACCACCATCGCCACCTCCGACGGCTTCTGCGACGAACTCATCCACATATACATGGCCACGGGAATCGCGTTCTCCAAGTCAAGCCCCGATGCCGACGAGTTCATCAACGTGGACCTCGTCGAGCTCACAGACCTCGTGGATGCGGTTCTCGACGGTCGCATCGAGGACGCCAAGACGGTGGTGGGTGCGCTCATCTGCGATGCGGTGTCACATAGGCTCGCCCCCTATCTGGAGGGTGAGTCCACCGAGGACAAGTAGCCGCATGCCCCGAAGGTGGCAACGAGCACGTTGGAAGGTTGTTTTTTTCTGTGCGAGTCGGTGGACGAGACGTGGCTGAAGGGGGTGACCACGAGTCGCCATCACCGGAATGCGTATACTTGTCCGAGATTGCTTTGCCTTGGGTGTTTATCGACGGGAAGAGATGCATGGCTAAGGATAAGCGCGAGTTTGCCCGCAGGCAGACCAACGCACTGTCAGACGACGAGGCCGAGGAGCTGTTCTCGAAGCTCGACGAGACGGGTCACGTCAACGAAGACATTGCACGGCAGCAGCGTCTGCGCCGCCAGGAGGGTGACGCTGCCGTTGCCATTGACCCGCTCGCCGGCGAGGACCCGTCTGGTTCCAACGTGGGCAAGGTGATGACCAAGACGGCCATCGCCGTCGTCATAATCTTCCTCGTGGTCGTCGTCCTCGCGCAGGTGTCCTGCGGCATCGCGCGGCGCGCCAACACGGCCGACCTCTCCTCTGACGTCAACGTTCGCACCGTGGCATCGGCGATTCAGGGTGGCGTCGAGTGGGGCAATGGCTTCACGCAGTTCCCGGAGGACTTCTCCGTACAGGAGGCCGACGAGAACACCGGTCGCGTCGAGGTCACCGTCATCGATACGACCTCGTCCGACGTGCTCGAGTGTTTCGCCGGCTCGCAGATCCAGGCGTCGGCCCTTTCGGTCAACGCCCTGCTCAACCCAAGCATCAATACGGTCATCTATCACGTCAACGCACATATGGACGCAAACGGCAAGTTTGAGAAGTCGCAGCTCTTCGGCTTCCTCAAGCCGACAGGCGACGTCACCGCGGTGATGACGTTCGTCTGGACGAAGACCCAGTCGTCCTCTGGCGTGAGCTTCTCCTGCACCATCACGGGCGTCTCCGACGAGCTTGAGGAACAGCTGCATGATTCCGTGACGACGTCGTTCACCCCGGTCAAGCTTCTGGGGCTCGACAGCTCCACCTCCACGTCAAGCTCGTCGGATAGCTCGGACTCGGCTTCGAGCAGTTCGGATACGTCATCGGGAAGCACCTCCTCCGCGCAATAGCAGGGCAGGACAAGGAGAGCAACAAAGAGACGCTCCGATTCTATCGGGGCGTCTCTGACATTCCGGCGGGCTTCTTGTCAGTTATCCTACTTGAGGAGCGCGGTGATCTCCCCAAGGACGCTCTCGAAGCTGACGCCGCGGACCTCGTAGTCGGGCTGCTCCCGCGTGACGCGCATGGCATCGATGACGAACGAGCCGGCAAACTCCACGGCCTCGAGCAGACTGCGCCCGCACATGATGGCACCGAGCAGCGCTGACGTATACAGGTCGCCCGTGCCGTGCAGCATGTATGGAAGCAGCTTCGAGGTGACCATGGTCGTCTCGACGTCCTTGCCGGCAAGGTAGTTGCGGATGAGGCCATCGCCACGGACGACGCCCTTGAGCACGACGACCTTGGCGCCCATGGCGAGAAGCGCCTGGATGTTCTCATTCACGAGTGCGTCGTCGATGTCCTGACCGCGGTACTCGAGCCCCGTGAGGATGTGCGCCTCGGTGAGGTTGGGCGTGAGGATGTCGGCGCCGTTGGCGAGCGCCTTCATCTCGTCGCAGAGCTCCTGCGTGTACGTGGGGTACATCGCTCCACCGTCACCCATGACGGGGTCGACGACGCGAAGGGCCGTGGGGTGCTCGCGGTAGAGGCGCTGGATGCTCGCCACCTGCTCTGGCGCACCAAGAAAGCCGGAATAGATGGCATCGAGCTCGATGCCCTCCTCGACCCAGGCGTCAAGATAGTCAGAAAGCATGTCCGTGGTGTCATGCATGTAGAACTTGGGAAAGCGGGTATGTGCCGAGAAGAGAGAGGTGGGAACGGAGCATACGTCGCACCCGGCGGCCGAAAGCACCGGAATGGCTACACCGAGGGAGCATTTACCGTAGCCGCAGAGGTCGTGCACGGCTGCGACGCGCGGGATGTACGCGCCCTCTCGTCGGTATGGATGGATGTCTGCCGGATTGTACATGATGGGTTCTCCTTACGTGGACTGATGGACCAACGTTGCGCGCAAGGATAGACCCATATGGTGAATAACGCAAAGTCAGAGGATACTGGTTGCCGTTGCGTAACACGGCTCGGGTTTGTCGGCACCTCTCCTGCCTTGCACATTTTTTACGTCATGGCAACGGCCTGCAGGTAGGTTCATCCCGTCCGTTGCACGTATACTATTCGGGTATGCCCAAGGTAGTGTTTGGAGGACGCATGGCCGATACGCCGCTGGTTGGAATCATCATGGGATCCAAGTCCGATATGCCCGCCATGGAAGCCTGCACCGCAGAGCTCGACGTGCTGGGTGTTCCCTACGAGCTCGTCGTTGCCTCTGCGCATCGCGCTCCCGCAAAGGTCCATGAGTGGGCCTCGTCGGCAGCCGATCGTGGCATCAGGGTCATTATCGCCGCGGCAGGCAAGGCCGCGCACCTTGGCGGGGTCGTTGCGGCCTACACGCCGCTGCCCATCGTGGGCGTCCCCATGAAGACGAGCGATCTCGGCGGAATGGACTCCCTGCTCTCCATGGTGCAGATGCCGTCTGGTGTTCCCGTGGCCTGCGTGGCCATCGGTGGTGCGAAGAACGCAGCCATATATGCCACCCAGATTCTTGGTGCCACCATACCCGAGTACCGCGCGAGGATCGTTGCCCTTAAGCAGGAGATGGCCGAAGACTAGCCACGCGGCTCATTGCATACGGTCGCACTGGAGGAACAAGCATGGCTGAAAACTCAGGAAGGCATTTCTCGGTGGAACCTGGTTCGGATGACATCGACTCGACGAGGGCCCCAAAGCCCTCGGCCGCTGAGTCGCTCGGCGACACCAGTGGTTTTGTGCCCATCATGAGCAGTGGCGACCAGGGTGCCCACGAAGGCCGTCGCAAAAAGAACCGCAGGGCGGATGCGGGCTCCTATACGGAGACGGACCCCTACGACCTCTCGGGGAAGCGTTCGCGCGACCCTCGTAAGCGGCGCGCGCGTGTGGTGTCCACGATCCTCTTCGTCGTGGGCATCGTCCTTATCGCCGTGGCTGGTGGGATGTGGTTCTACTCGCAGAAGCAGTATGCCGACCAGGACGCCGAGAACGCGAAGCTTGCGGCATACGCCACCGTCGATGACACGGGCAGCAGCGCACCCGTCGTGGACTGGGCCTCCCTCAAGGCGATAAACGACGATGTGGTCGGTTGGGTTCAGATTCCGGGTACCGTGGTGAGCTTCCCCGTGTATCAGGCATCTGACAATGACTACTACCTGCACACCAATGCCGAGGGGAGCTATGCGTTGGGCGGCCAGGTGTTTCTGGACTACCAGAACACGGCGCCGGGTCTTGTCGACCAGCAGACGATCATCTACGGTCACCACCTGAGAAACGGTGCCATGTTCAAGCCGATAGCCGACATGGACAACCAGGAGATGTTCGACAGCGTGTCCACGGTCTGGTACGTTACCGAGACGGGCACCTACGAGCTGGAGCCGCTCTTCGTGTACTACACGAACGAGAACGACACCAATGTGCGTCAGTTCAACTTCGCCTCGACCGACGACTTCCACTCGTACCTCTCCAGCCTGCTCTCTACGGCGGTGACGAGCAGGGCGGATGCCGCGCAGATCATCTCCGGGACCAACCGCGTGCTCACGCTCTGCACCTGTAACTACATCGATGGCTATGGCCGCACGATTTTGGTGTGCGTGCCCAAGTCTGGGACCAGCGCGACCACCACCGAGACGGGCGATTAGATGACGGATCAGATGGCAGACGACAAGCTCCATGACGAGTGTGGTGTCTTCGGAGTGTGGGCACCCAATCGTGACGTGGCGCGCATGACCTACTTCGCGCTGAGGGCGCTACAGCATCGTGGCCAGGAGTCCGCGGGCATCGCCGCGGGTGACGGCCACACCGTGCTCGTGCGCAAGGACCTCGGGCTTGTGACGCAGGTGTTCACCGACGCCGACCTTACCGCCATGCCAGGCAAGGTCGCCATCGGGCATTGCCGCTATGGCACCGCCGGTGCCAAGGGCTGGGAGTCCGCCCAGCCGCACCTCTCGGCGATCAACGACGTGATCATCGCCCTCGCGCACAATGGGACGCTCGTGAACTTTGACTCCCTGCGACACGAGCTCATCGAGATGGGCATTCCCTTCCGGTCCAACACGGACTCCGAGGTTGCCGCAAAGCTCATCGGCTACTTCACCCAGCGCGGCCATCACCTGCGTACGGGCATCGCGCACACCATGCGCATGCTCGAGGGTGGCTATGCCATGGTGCTCGTCCGCGAGAACGCCCTCTATGCCTTCCGCGATCCGCATGGCATCCGCCCGCTCGTGCTGGGAAGGCTCGACGACGGGGAGTGGGTCGTAGCTAGCGAGACCTGCGCGTTCGACATCGTGGGAGCCACCTATGTGCGTGACGTGGCACCCGGCGAGATCATACGCATCTCTGATGACGGACTCATCTCCGAGCAGGGGATGCCCGCGTCCTCGCGTCACGACTGCATCTTCGAGCACGTGTACTTCTCGCGACCCGACAGCGTGAAGGACGGCTCGTCGTTCTATCTCATGAGGCATCGCATGGGCCGGCAGCTCGCCCGCGAGACGCCCGTCGATGCCGATCTCGTGATTCCCGTTCCTGATTCCGGCGCACCTGCGGCAGAGGGCTTTGCCGCCGAGCTGGGCATCACCTTCGGTACGGGCCTCATCAAGAACCGCTATGTCGCCCGCACCTTCATCCAGCCTACGCAGGAGCTGCGCAGCATGGGTGTGCGTCTCAAGCTCAACGCCCTGCCCGATGCGGTGGCGGGCAAGCGGTTGGTCATGGTGGATGACTCCATCGTGAGGGGGACCACGTCCAAGCAGATTGTCCAGATGCTCAAGAACGCCGGTGCCGCCGAGGTGCATGTGCGCAGCGCGAGTCCCATGGTCAAGTGGCCCTGCTTCTATGGGATCGACACGGCCAACCAGGACCAGCTCATCGCTGCCAACATGTCGCTCGAGGAGATCAGGGACTACATCGGGGCCGACTCGCTGGGCTTCCTCTCCACAGAGGGCCTTCTCGCGAGCGTTCCCGAGAGCGGGTACTGTACGGCGTGCTTTACCGGGGAGTATCCCGTGCGGATTCCTCGGTCGTTCTATGAGGACAGGTTCCTGCCGGGTTATGAGCCCAATAATCTGGAGCCTGCCTCGCCTGGCTCTCAGATGTCGTTGGAAGAGGTACTGGAAGAGGAGTAGGCCCGCACGAGGGGGAATGACTCCCTCTCCGGATGCTCCCGAGAAAGGATAGAGCATGGTAGACCAGTCAAGGCACGTGACCTACGCCGATGCCGGGGTGGACGTCGACGAGGGCGCCCGTGCCGTCGATGCCATCAAGTCTGCGGTTGCCGCGACAAACCGTCCCGAGGTCATCGGAGGTCTTGGTGGCTTTGGCTCGTGCTTCTCGATGAGGTCCTTCAAGGACATGGAAGACCCGATTCTCGTGTCAGGCACTGATGGTGTGGGCACCAAGCTCGCCATCGCGCAGCTGCTCGACCGCCATGACACCGTAGGTGAGGACCTCGTCGCCATGTGCGTCGACGATGTGGTGCCCATCGGCGCGGAGCCACTGTTCTTTCTCGACTACGTTGCCATCGGCAAGCTTCGAGCCGAGCACGTCGCCCAGATCGTGAAGGGCATCGCCGAGGGTTGTCGCAAGTCCGGCTGCGCGCTCGTGGGCGGAGAGATGGCGGAGCACCCTGGCGTCATGAACCCCGATGACTACGACCTTGCCGGCTTCGTGGTCGGTGTCGTCGACCGCCCCAAGATGATCGGTCCCGACAAGGTGCACGTGGGAGACGTCATTCTCGGCCTGCCTTCGAGCGGCATCCATTCCAACGGATACTCCCTCGTGCGCAAGGTCGCCATCGAGGGAAAGACCGCAGACGAGCTCGAGCGACCGCTCGAAGAGCTCGGCGGAGAGAGCCTTGCCGATGCCCTCATGCGTCCCACCACCATCTATGCGGGAGGTCTTGTCGCCGCGCTCAGGGACGGCGCCCCCATTCATGCCATGGCACACATCACGGGCGGAGGCATTACCGAGAACCTCAACCGAGCTCTGCCGGCAGACGTCGACGCCGTGGTCGATCGTGGCGGCGACAAGGGCCCCGCATGGGACGTGCCGCCCGTCATCGACTACTGCGTGAAGGCTGCGGGCCTCACGCCTGACGAGGCGTACAAGACCTTCAACATGGGCGTGGGCATGAGCATCCTCTGTGACCAAGATGACGTGGACGAGGTCTGCGAGAAGCTCGCCGATCAGGGGTTCTCGCCGTTCGTCATGGGTGAGTGCGTCTCTGGCGAGGGCAAGGTGACCTATCGATGAGCGTCACGCTCGGCGTTCTCATCTCGGGTGGCGGAACCAACCTACAGGCGCTCATCGACCGCATCGCCGAGGGCGCGCTCGACGCACGGATTGCGCTCGTCGTCTCGTCTCGCGCGGATGCCTATGGGCTCAAGCGCGCCGAGGCTGCTGGCATCCAGACCCTCACGCTTTCCAGGGAGATCTACGCCGACCCCGAGGCGGCCGACGAGATAATCGCCGCTGAGCTGCAGAGATACGGCGTGGACTACGTGATCATGGCTGGATACATGCGCATGGTGCACGACCCGATCCTGGCCGCATTCCCCAATCGCGTGGTCAACATCCATCCCGCACTGCTCCCCAGCTTCAAGGGCGCGCATGCCATCCAGGATGCCTTCGACTATGGTGTCAAGGTCACGGGCGTCACGGTGCACTTCGCTGATGGCAGCTACGACTGCGGTCCCATCATCGCCCAGCAATCGCTTGCGGTGGAGGAGGGCTGGGACGTGGACGAGCTTGAGGCCCACATACACGAGATCGAGCACACGCTCTATCCCGCCGTGGTGCAACTCCTGGCCAAGGGGCGCGTGCATGTGGTCGGTCGCAAGGTGGTCATCGACGAGTAGCGCACTCGCGAGGGATCTTCTGCGCCGGGCGAGCTACTCGTCAAAGAAGCCCTTGCGGCCGATGCCCACCGTGGCCCATCGCGTCGCCATGAGCTCCTCCTCCCGCCGCTCACGGTCATCGGCGAAGGCCTTCTCGTCCGCCATGTCGGCAAAGTCATCGGGGGAGCTCTCTCGGTAGAGACAGACTTCTGCGCGCAGGAAGACGTACTCGTAGGGTTCCCCTGACGAGTCGAGCGAGCCGATTCTCGACGAGAGCTTGCGCATGACCCAGTCGGCATCCACCCGTGCGAGGTCCATGCCGCCGAGCATAGGGCGCAGATGGCCGTGGTAGCTTCCCACGAACTCGATGAGCTCCACGGTGTCATCCGGCGAAAAGCTCACGACGAGTTCACCACGATAGAAGGAGAGTGACGTGCCCCCATCGCCCGCCACGGACGTGCCGGAGGCTCGGTCGTGCGCCAACGTGGCCACGACCTGCTCGCGCGTGTCACCAAAGCCCACATGCATGCCGCGACCCTCGATGCCATCGAGCGGGTAGAGTCCGAAGGCATATTCTGGCGGCTCAGGCTTGGGTTTTTGCTGCCTGCGCCTGTCGATGGGCCGTGTCGTGGAGGGTTTTGTGCCGCGTCTCTTGTCAGCTGGTCTGCCGTTGCGCCCGTGCTTCTGCGCGTCTCCGGGCTTGCTCCCGCGCCTGCCGCGTCCTTCGTTGCTCATCGTGTCTCCCTTACGAGAATGGCGACGGTCTCCACATGCTTGGTGTGCGGGAACATGTCCACGGGCGTTACGCGTTCGAGTCGATAGCCATAGTCACGCAGTATCGTGATGTCGCGCGCCTGCGTGGATACGCTGCACGAGACATAGGCGATGCGTGACGGCCCCAGGCGCGTGACGCCTGCGAGGAACTTTGGTGTCGAGCCGCTGCGAGGTGGGTCCATGATCACCACGTCGAAGCGGTTGTCAGGACTGGCCAGGCGGACGGTTGCGTCCATGTAATCGGTGGCGTCGGAGCGCAGGAAGCGACAGCGCTCACCCAAGCCGTTGGCCTGTGCGTTTCTCCGGGCGCACGACACGGCGTCGCTCACCTGTTCTACGCCAACGACATGCAGGTTATTCACGTGTGAGGCGGCACAGATTCCAATGGTGCCAGTCCCGCAGTAAGCGTCGAGCACCCGTTGTCCGGGGAGAAGCCTCGCACCATCAAGCGCCAGTCGGTATAGCACCTCTGTCTGCGCAGGGTTGGTCTGGTAGAAGCTCGAGGGTCCGATCTCAAACGTGCAGCCTAGCAGCTGGTCATGCATATTACCCGGACCATAGAGAGTCTTGTTGAGCCTGCCGAGGATGGCGTTGGTACGTCGCGTGTTGACGTTCTGCACCACGCTCGTAAGCTCGGGGCACTGCGTGCGAAGCTCGGATACGAAGCGCTCAAGGTGGGGGAGCTCGGACCCGTTGGTCACGATGACGAGAAGTGCGTCATCGCTTGCGTAGCCGAGCCGTACCACGGCGTTGCGCAGCACCCCCTTGCCCTTGTCCTCGTCGTAGGCGCTCACATGGAGACGCTCGGCGACATGGGCCACGGCGTTGAGTATGCGACGTGCGCGAGGATCCTCCACGAGACAGCTCTCGCAGGGTACGATGTGATGCGTGCCTGCGGCGTAGAACCCGCATTTAACATGTCCACCCTTGCCCGATGCGAAGGGCGTGGCGGCCTTGAGCCGGTAGGCGACGGGTTTCTCCATGCCGCGGATCTGCTCTATGATGGCACCATCCTTCTCGGCAGCCTCGCCGAGAAGCTCCTGAACGTGGGCCTGCTTGCGTTCGAGCTGGACGGGGTAGGGAACGGCGAGCAGCTCACAGCCGCCGCAGGCTTGAGCGATCGGGCACGTGTACGTGCGGTATCCCATGGAGCTCCTTTCATCTCGCATTAGAATATACCGCCCTGTGCCAAGGCCGAGTGTGTACAATGCCGCACAGACACGTGCAAACCCAACAAGAGGGGAATAACCCCTTATGTCAGCAGAGACAGAATCGCAGAGAGGCCCCTCCATGACATCCGAGTCCAGCCACACGGTCGAGTCCAACCGCGCACTGACGATGCGCTCGCTTGTTATCGGTGCGTTTGGATCGGCGGTTCTCACCGCAAGCTCGCTCTTCATCGCACTGCGCCTCGGTGCACTCCCTTGGCCCATCGTCTTTGCAGCGCTTGCGAGCGTAGGTGCGCTTCGCCTGATGGGTAGCCACAATCTTCACGAGGCCAATGTCTGCCATGCGGCCATGAGTGCAGGTTCCATGGTGGCAGGCGGTCTCGCCTTTACCATTCCCGGACTCTGGATGCTTGGCGGAGCTGATGTCTCGCTCATCCAGGTGCTCGCCGCATCGCTGGCGGGTACCATCCTCGGCCTCGCCGCTTGTGCCATGCTCCAACCATACTTCATTCGCGAACAGCGTCTGACCTATCCCATTGGCGTCTCCGCAGCCGAGACGCTACGGGCCACGTCCGACACGGGAGGGAAGGATGGCCGGTTCCTGTTTGGCGGCATGGGCTTCTCCGCCATATATGCCCTGCTCAGGGATGGATTCGGCATCCTGCCGCAGTACCTCGGCCTCACGACCGCCATACCTGGGGTGACCCTTGGTGTCTATGACTCTCCCATGATGCTCTCCATGGGCTTCATGATTGGTGTCGTACCCGCGCTTGTCTGGTTTGGCGGGACGCTCGTTGGCAGCCTGATTATCGGTGCCGGCCTTCCTGCGCTGGGCGTCTGTACCATCGAGGAGGGAACGGCCCTCCGCCAGTGCCTGGGTCTTGGGCTCATGTTTGGCGTCGGCGCGGGCGTGGTGGTCAAGGGCCTCCTTCCCGTAGTAAAGCGCCTCATCTCCAAGGAGGGAACCACGCCCGACTCGAGTGAGCAGGCGCGTCGCTTGCATGTGAGCCACGGCTTTGTGGGCGTTGCCGCTGCGTCCGCTGCCGCCATTGCCGCCACGCTGTTGGGCCTTGGGCTTCTTCCCAGCGTGCTTCTTGTTGCCGGCTCGTGGTTCTGCGTCTACCTTTCCGGATGGCTCACGGGAACGACCGGCGTCAACCCGATGGAACTCTTCGGCGTCATGGTGCTCCTGCTCCTGCAGGTCCTATTCCATGAGGTTACTACCACGAGCCTCTTCCTTGCTGCCGCCGTGGTGGCCGTGGCATGCGGCATCGGCGGCGACGTCATGAACGACCTCAAGGCCGGAGACGAGCTTCGCACCAACCCCCACGACCAGTTCATGGGCATGGTCGTAGGTGGCCTTGTGGGTGCCGTCGTTGCTGCGTGCATGCTTATGGTCCTCAAGACCACTTACGGTGCCGACCAATTCGGCGGCAACGGGATGTTCGTTGCCGCGCAGGCAAGCGTCGTGGCCACGATGGCGGGAGGCATTCCCAACGTGCCCGCCTTCGTCACCGGCGTTATTGCGGGCACCGCGGGTGCCATTGCAGGACTGCCGATAATGACCCTCGGACTTGGCGTGTATCTTCCGTTCACCACGTCTTCAGGCGTTGCCGTTGGGGCTCTCGTCCGTCTTGTCATAGATCACAGGACCAAGGACAAGGCACCAGAGGAGCGGACGCGGATTAATGCATGTGGCCAGACGCTCGCATCCGGCTTTCTTGGTGGCGAGTCGCTCGTGGGCGTGATTACGGCCCTTGTCCTGATGTTCGGGATGTTCGTCGGCTAGGTCCTGGAAAAGATGGGCATTCGCCTCCAGGTTCTCGAGGAGGCATATGGTGGTTCTCGAAGACCTGCAGAGAATCCGGCCGAATGCACGGCCTTTTGCCTCCATTCCCACAAAAGGCAATCGCTATCTGCATTTTCTCAGGCTCGAAAGGGTCGCTAGCGAAGCACTTGTCGGAAGAGGCGTGCACTCGGCCGGTTTTTCTGCAGGTGTTTTACGACGGATAGTGCAAGGGCATGTCTGCCACCTTCCCCAGAGCATATATCTGGTATTCTAAACTAGATTTTCTGGTATGATAAACTCTGTAAAATGACGTGGACATAGATGCTTTTGTGACCTGAGGTCAGAAATCGTTTGCCTACTTCCAGGCTAAGGGCTATAGTTCTAAAGATAGATTTGAATGAAGTTCAAAAATGTGAGATAAGCAGCAAAAAGGCATGTTGCACATTGATGTACGGGAGGCACAAAGAATGCAGTCAAAAATCGCGCACGCAGCAGAGCGCAAGGCATTCGAGATCGCGCTCGATCAGGCCCTCAAGACCGTCTCGGGTCCCGATCGCGAGAAAAACGTCATGAAGTTCATCGATATGGCGGGCAAGCTCCTCAAGGACACCAACCCAGGTGCCACTCGTGGTATGAAGGCCGCCTTGTATCCGGGATCAAAGTGGGAGAAGTACCTCTTCTCCCTGATCGACGAGATCAACCCCAACGTTCTGCGTACCACCATTCTCAACGGCGGTTACGAGGCTGCCTTCCGCGGACTGCGCAACACCACCGAGAATGCTGACAAGAATCAGTGCAACGTTCCCTGGATTATCCTCTTCGACCCCACGTCCGCCTGCAACAAGCACTGCGTTGGCTGCTGGGCCGCCGAGTACGGCAACCGACTCAACCTCACGTACGACGAGATGGACAAGCTCGTCTCAGAGGCGGAGGCCCTGGGGACGCACCTCTTCATGCTTACTGGCGGTGAGCCGCTCGTCCGCAAGGCCGATGTCCTCAAGCTTGCCGCGGCACACCATGACAGCGTCTTCAACATCTTCACCAATGCCAGCCTCGTTGACGAACCGTTCTGCCAGGAGGTCCAGCGTCTCGGCAACGTCATATTCTCCGTCTCCCTCGAGTCCTATGAGCCCACGGTCAATGATGGTCGTCGCGGTGACGGCTCGTTCCAGGAAGTCATGAACGCCTTTGACCTCATGCACAGATACGGCCTGTTCTACGGTACGTCCACCTGCTATACCCGCGCCAATGTGGAGCGCGTCTCGTCCGACGAGTTCATCGACATGATCATCGAGAAGGGCTGCCGCTACGCGTGGTACTTCCACTACATGCCCGTGGGTGACGGCGGCAGCGCCGACCTCATGCCCACCATCGAGCAGCGCGAGTACATGTACCATCGCATCCGCGAGGTCCGCGCCGTCGAAGGCGGCAAGCCGATCTTTGCCATGGACTTCCAGAACGATGGCGAGTACGTGGGCGGTTGCATCGCTGGTGGTCGTGCGTACTGTCACATCAATGCCCGCGGTGACGTGGAGCCCTGCGTCTTCATTCACTACTCCAACGTCAACATCCGCGACATGAGTTGGCTCGACTGCCTGCACCAGCCCATCTTCCAGGCATACCGCTCTCACTACCCCTGGAACGACAACATGCTGCAGCCTTGTCCCATGCTCGAAAATCCCTACATCCTCCCGCAGATCGTGAAGGAGTCCGGCGCAAAGAGCTCTGACTACTCCGCCCCCGAAACGGCTGACGAGCTCTGTGCGCGCACCGCTCCGTACGCCCAGGAGTGGGCGCCCAAGGCCAAGGAGCTTTGGCTCGACGAGCACCCGACCGGCAAGAAGGTCTATGACGACCAGATGACATGCGAGAAGATCGAGCTTAAGGCCCAAAGGATCGCCCGAGAGGATGCCGAGAACGAGGCCGTTCACGTCTAGCATCCGCCCGCATCATAAAGCATGAGAAGACCAGCCCCGGAGTGACTCCCGAGGCTGGTTCTGTTATGTCGCCTGGGACTCGAGGGCTACTGCCTGCGATACGGGCTGTTCTCGGCGTCGAGTATCTCCTTCGCCCGTCTCCAGGATGGGCAACCCCTCTCGACGAAGGCGTCATGGGCATCTTTCGCCCGTTCGCGCTCCTCGGGCATAGCTCCTCCGTCGGCCAGAGGTGCGAGCTCCCGGGCCATCTCGTTCATGAAGGCGTAGCCGATGCAGATGGGCGGGAAGGCGAGAAGGTCCTCGCTCATCCACACCACATGGCGAATGGGGTCGAGCCTGACGAGACGCCCGCGCATGGGTCGCGTCTGCACCTTGCCGGGAACCTTGTCGGTGATGCCCGCCATCGAGGACGCCTGGTCGACGATCATCTGGGCGTTCTTGGCAAAGACCGCCGATGCCCACTTCATGAAGGTAAGGCGCCTCTGGTCGTAGCTGCCAACCTGGATCACGAAGATGTTCACGAGGCTGATGTCGGCATGGACGGTCACCGTTGTGTTGCCACGCCCGCGCGCTGCATGGCGGAGCTTCCTGCTGCTATCCTCGGGATAGACGCGAATCATGAAGGGGCGTCCGAGCAGGTAGGCAACGTCACCGGTCTGGAATCGACACTCGAGCGAGTTCGTCTTCGAGAAGTGCCTGATCATTTCGGCGCGCATGTCTCGGATGTTCGGGAGCCGTTCGTTCACGAAGGCGACAAGCTCCTCGGGAGGGGTCTTGAGGCCGGCCGAGACAAACGGCTTCGCCTCTGGTGGCTCGAACGCGATGAAGACGTCGGGCGAGGCCCCACGGAACACGCGCGCGTCAATCCCATCAAAGTGAATCTGCTCGATCTGCCGCGCCTAGCCGGGGACTGGTTTGCCGGCGTCGATATCAGGGCTGCTCATGAGCGCACCTTTCCCTTGGGTGCCGTTGCGAGCCGGGCGAGGCAGGGCAGACAGCCGACGCCCGGAGGCGGTGGTGCCGGCATTGCGCGACAATCCAACGATACAAGCCTAACGTACTTGGGGCCAGCCATGGTGTTGAGCCATCCCCGAACGGTAGGCCCCGCTCGCCTATGCTCACCTACGCCTGCCAGCGAGACGCGCGGACGCGTCTCGCACATGGGTATTGTTAGTGCAATGGAATGGCGCGGCGGAAGTGCGGCGTCCTACACGCAGGTCGCCAGGCCCACCGCTGCGCCCCGCCCTGTACGCGTCTCCCTAGCCAGGGATACGCACCGTCCGAGGAGGTAGCTATGGGTGAGACCGTGACCGGTAAGGTCAAGAACGTGGTCCTTGTGGGCCAAGGCGGCGTGGGCAAGACCATGCTGGCCGAGGCCATGCTTCACCTGACGGGCAAGACCACCAGGCTGGGAGGCCACGCCGGCACCAAGCCCACGCTGGATTACGATGCCGAGGAGGGCGAGCGCGGCTTCTCCATCTCCACCACCGTCGCCCCCATCATCTGGGACGATACGCGGGTCAACGTGCTCGATGCGCCGTGCTATCCCGATTTCGTGGGCGACGCCCACGCGGCTATGAGCGTCTGCGAGACGGCCCTCTTCATGGTCGACGCCTCAGGAAGCGTGGGCACGGTCACCACCCGCCTGTGGTACGCCTCCGAGGACCTTTCCATGGCACGCGCGATCTTCATCAACCGTGTCGATCGTCCTGACGCTGACATCGAGACGACCATGGCGGTGCTGCGGGAGCGCTTCGGCAACAACCTCGCGCCCGTCACCATTCCCATGGGTGTAGGTGATGACTTCTCCGGCGTCGTTGACGTCGTGCACATGAAGGCTCGCCATCTCGAGAATGGCAAGGTCGTCGTCGAGGACATCCCCACCGCGTACGCAGACGCCGCCGACGAGGCGCGCGCGCAGCTCACCGAGCTGGTCGTGGAGGCCGACGACGAGCTCATGATGAGGTATCTCGAGGGCGAGGTCATCACCCAGGACGAGCTCGAGGGTCTTCTCGGCAAGGCGTTTGCCGCGCGTGTCTTCGTGCCCGTCTTCGCAGGTTCCTGCGTGCGTGAGGAGGGCGTCGTCTCGTTCATGGACGCCGCCGTGGCCTGGTTCCCCACGATGGCCGACTTTGGTCGCATCCCGCTTGTCAACGGCGAGCAGCTTGACATCTCCCCGGATGACGACCGCCCCGTTGCCTTTGACTTCAAGTCTCTCAACGACCCACAGAACGGCCGCTTCTCCTTCCTCAAGATTCTGGCCGGTACCGTCACCACCGGCATCGAGCTCATCAATGCGCGCACGCGCAAGGCCGAGCGCCTCAGCCACATCTACCTCATGACCGGACGTGACACTGACGAGGTCCCGTCGGCGGCAGCTGGCGACATCGTCGTCGTGCCCAAGCTCGAGGCCATGACAGGGGACACCCTCTCCGTCACCGGTAAGGTCGAGGCGGCCGCCTTCCGCTTCCCCAACTCGCTCTATCGTATTGCCATCGAGCCCGACTCCCGGGGCACCGAGGGCAAGCTGTACGCATTCCTCGAGAAGGCCGCCGACGCGGATCCCACCCTCAAGGTCGAGCGCGACGAGGATACCGGTCAGACGGTCATCTCGGCCATCGGTGAGGCGCAGGTCTCCGTGCTTCTCGATCGCCTCGAGGATCGCGTGGGCGTCACGGCGCATACCGTCGCGCTGCGCATCCCCTATCGCGAGACCATCCGGCGCGTCGCCTCGGCACAGGGGCGCCACAAGAAGCAGACGGGCGGTGCCGGTCAGTACGGCGACTGCTGGCTTCGCGTCGAGCCCAATCCCGGCAACGGCTATGAGTTCGTGGACGAGGTCGTGGGTGGTCACATCCCGCGTGGTTTCATCCCTGCCATCGACAAGGGCGTCCAGGAGGTCCTGCGCGAGGGCGTCCTCGCCGGCTATCCGATGATTGACATCAGGTGTGCCGTCTACGAGGGCTCCTACCATCCGGTCGATTCCAACGAGATGGCCTTCAAGACCGCCGCGCGCATCGGCTTCCAGAAGGCCGTCGACCAGGCCGAGCCGGTTCTGCTCGAACCCATGGCACATCTCGTGGTCACCGTCCCCGAGAGCTACGCCGGCTCTGTCATGGGTGACGTCTCCGCCAGTCGCGGTCGCGTCGAGGGTATGGAGGCGGCGGGCATCGGCGAGACCAAGGTCTCTGCCACGGTGCCGTACGCCGAGGTCGCCGACTACGCCACCCGCCTGCGTTCGCTCTCTCGTGGTACGGGAGAGTTCGAGCTCGAGATGACGGGTTACGAGCAGGTGCCCCACGACGTGCAGCAGAGGCTTGCCCAGGAGTACCAGGAGCGGCGTGCCGCCGGGCAGAAGTAGGCCTGACGACAAGAGGTACCGAGAAGAACGTAGAATCGGCGGCTGCGCGAAGACGTGCGGTCGCCGATTGTTCTGCCCCTTGAGGCGCACGGGCGCATTCGCGATGCTCGCCTGCACGGAGTTAGCTGGCAGCTAAGGAATCTCAAGAGTACCTGAACTATATTTGGCCCATCGGGGCAAACTATAGGAAGGAAACTCATGAAGAGACGAGAGACGGCCACATGCGTGGCGAAGGTTGCCGCTGCCGCGCTTTGCGCGGTTGCGCTTGTGCTCGGGCTTCCGGCGTGCGGCCGCTCGGGTTCGAGCGACCAGTCGTCCAGCGCGACTTCCGAGGAGGACAGCTCCTCGTCGACGACCGCCTCAACCACCACGGCTACGACGAACACCGACAGCGAGACAACCTACGAGGACATCTACAACGAATACACCCAGAAACTGCAGGATGCGACACCCGGCCTCATCGACGAGTACAACCAGGAGGCAGCGGCCAACACCGACGGTATGACGGGGTTGGCGACCATCTGCAACAAGAAGATATCAGAGCTCGCCAAGATCAACACGGAAGGCACCAAGAAGATGGCCCAGCTCATGTACACCTCCGGTAATGGTTCGTACCAGGACTACGAGGACTGGGCGATGAAGCTCAGCGACGTCTACACGACGGAGGCGCAGAAGATAACCGACGCCTATACGAGCTCGGCTATGTAGCTGCACGGCGACCGCGGACGACACGGCGTCCGCGGTCGCCAAGTGCGATGAAAAAGTTTCCAGGCTTTCAGCAAGACTCGAGAGCACCCCGTCTCTGCGAGCCATTCTCGGTAGCTCCTAGCGAAAATGGCTCGCGGGGAGTTTGGCTCTTCTCAGCAACGTTTGTACCTGCGGGGACCTTAATCGTCATCTTTATGCGATTATGGCTCCCGGGAGACGGGCCCTGTACCTGCGGAAGCCATAATGACTAACGTCATCCGAGGAGCCAAAATCCCTTCGTGTCGCCGCAACGGACTTCTCTTCTGCCGTGATGCCGCAACTCTGCGCTTCTCGAAGAGACGCCTCCGCCGTCCTCGAAATCGGCTATCTTCTTTGTAGCAGAATACCTCGTGCCCTGCGCGGTCAATGCTTGTCCGACCCTCCGCGCGCGCCTTGTCGAAGGGAAGCCACATGCTTACCGCAGTACAGCTCAAGCCTGACGTGTATTGGGTGGGTGGAATCGACTGGAATGCCCGCAGCTTCCACGGATACACCACCGAGGATGGCATCACCTACAACGCGTACCTCATCATCGACGAGAAGGTCACGCTCATCGACACCACCAAGGCCACCTTCAGGGACGAGCTTCTCGCTCGCATCTCGAGCGTAATCGATCCCGCCAGGATCGACGTCCTCATCGCCAACCACGTGGAGATGGACCACTCGGGCAACGTGCCCACCATCAAGGAGGTGGCCCCGAACTGCGAGGTCTACTGCTCCGCCCCGCAGGGCGTGAAGGGCCTCACCGCCCACTACGGCGACCTGGGCTATCACGGTGTCAAGACCGGAGACACGCTCTGCATCGGCAAGCGTACGCTCTCCTTCGTGCAGACGCCCATGGTCCACTGGCCCGATAACATGGTCACCTATGACGGCTATGACAAGATCCTCTTCTCGAACGACGCCTTTGGTCAACATTTTGCCAGCTCGGCCCGGTTTGATGACGAGAACGACCTCGGCGAGGTGATGAGGCAGGCGCGCAAGTACTACGCCAACATCGTGCAACCCTATGCGATGCAGGCACGAGCTGCGATCAAGTCCGTCCGCGGGCTTGGTGCCGACGCGATCGACATGATTGCCCCCGCCCATGGCGTCGTGTGGCGCAGCCACGTGGCTGACATCCTCGATGCCTACGAGACGACCTACTCCTCTGGCAAGGTGGAGGAGAAGGCCATCGTGGTCTACGACTCCATGTGGAACTCCACCGACAAGATCGCCCATGCCATCGTCGACGCGTTTCTCGCCAAGAAGATTCCGTGCCAGCTCATGGATCTCAAGACCAGCCACACCTCGGATTGCATGGACGTCTTTCTCGACTGCAAGTACGTCTGCGTCGGTTCGCCCACGCTCAACTCGCAGATGCTCCCCACCGTGGCGGCGTTCCTCACGTACATGCGTGGGCTCTCGCCCAAGAACGGCAATCGCGTCGGGCTCGCCTTTGGGTCGTTTGGCTGGGCACCCCTTGGTCCCAACGGCGTGCAGAAGGTCATGGAAGAGACGGGCTTCCAGCTGCCTGCCGGCAAGGCCTTCACCATCAACTGGATTCCGGGCCCAGAGATGGGTGAGCAGGTCAGGGAGCAGGTCGACATGCTCGTCGAGGCGTAGCCGCGACGTGGGAAATGATCCCGCAGCGACGTCAGCGTGCGGATTGCAAGGTGACCACAGAAGGGGAGAGGGCTATGCGGGCTTCGAAGGTGTACTGGTGCGATTTGCGCACGCACGGGCGCACGAGCCGGCTGGAGAAGCTCGAGCACCTGTTGCGCGCGGCCGGTCTGGCGGACATGGACCTGGAGAATAGGTTCGTGGCAGTAAAGATGCACCTTGGCGAGCCAGGCAACCTTGCGTTTCTTCGTCCCGCCTACGCAGGGGTCGTGGCAGACGTCATACGAGAGGCGGGAGGGAAGCCCTTCCTGACAGACTGCAACACCCTCTACGTGGGTGGCCGCAAGAACGCCATCGACCATCTCGACACGGCATCCAAAAACGGCTTCAACCCTCTGACCTGCGGCTGCCAGGTGATAATCGCCGACGGGCTCAAGGGCACGGATGACGTGGAAGTCGCCGTGCCGGGTGGGGAGTACGTGACGCGTGCCAAGATCGGTCGGGCCATCATGGACGCCGACGTGGTCGTCTCGCTCACGCATTTCAAGGGTCACGATCAGACGGGCTTTGGCGGGGCCATCAAGAACATCGGCATGGGCTGCGGTAGTCGTGCGGGGAAGATGGAGCAGCACGCGGCAGGTCGTCCACACGTCGATCCCGACCGCTGCATAGGTTGCATGGCGTGCGCGCGTATCTGTGCCCACGGAGCCATCAGCCATCGAGACGAGAGACCGCGGCTGGCGACGATCGACCAGGACGCATGCGTCGGCTGTGGCCACTGCATGGGCGTATGCAACCAGGACGCCATCATCGCCAATGATGCTGCGGCATCTGAGATCCTTGGCCGTCGCATGGCCGAGTACGCCGCAGCCGTGTGTGCCGGGCGTCCCGCGTTTCACGTGAGCCTTGTCATCGACGTGGTTCCCAACTGCGACTGCTGGGACCTCAACGACTCCGCCATGGTGCCTGACGTGGGCTTCTTCGCGAGCTTTGACCCCGTGGCGCTTGACCAGGCCTGTGTGGACGCAGTCAACGCCGCCCCGACCATCCCGGGCTCGCTTCTCGCCGATGCGGAGGCGTCGCGTTCAGATGCCCCGGACCCTCATGACCACATCCACACGATGAACCCCAACACCAGTTGGCAGGCCACGCTCGACCAGGCCGAACGAGTCGGCTTGGGAACGCGTGGCTATGAGTTGGTGAAGGTGGGATAGAGGCCGTCATGATGCGATGATGCCCCGCGATGGGTAAAAGACCTGCTAGACTTTCTCTATTGTCATCCGTTCTAGGAGGTTGCGCCGCCGCGCATGGACATAGCCATCTCGATTCTCGTGACCCTGCTTCTCACGCTCGTCAATGGGTACTTCTCCATGTCGGAGATGGCCCTCTCCACTGCCCGACAGGTGCTCTTGGAGCATGACGCCGAGGAAGGCGACAAGAAGGCCGCCGTTGCCGTCAGGATGATCGAAAGCCCTGGTGACTTTCTCGCCGCCATTCAGGTGGCGATTACACTCGTTGGGTTCTTCTCGTCCGCGTTTGCCGCCACCACGCTCTCCGAGCCTCTCGGTACGTGGCTCGCGGGCTTTGGCATGGATGTCGCCGTTGCCCATGGTCTTGCCACCGTGCTCATCACACTGATCGTCTCGTACTTCTCGATCGTGGTTGGTGAGCTCGTACCCAAGCGGATTGCCATGGCCGACGCCGAGACCGTCTCCAAGAACGTGGCAGGTCCGCTCTCTGCTTTTGCGACATGTGCGAAGCCGTTGGTCTGCCTTACGTCCGCGAGTGCGAATGGCCTGGCAAAGCTCATGGGCATCAAGGGCACCGATGACCGGCAGGACGTCTCCGAGGACGAGATTCGCTACATGGTCACCGATTCCGAGGACCTCTCCGACGAGGAGAAGTCGATGATCCATGACGTCATCGACCTCGGTGACACCATCGCGCGCGAGGTCATGATTCCGCGCGTGGACATGACGGCCATGGAGGACGACTCCACCCTCACCGAGGTCCTCGACGTCATGCGAAAGACGGGTTACTCTCGTCTGCCGGTCTATCACGAGTCCATCGATCGCGTGGTGGGTATCGCGCACATCAAGGATCTCATTACTCCGATTCTGGACGAGGACGACGGCGACGCGCCCGTCACCAAGTACCTACGTGCCGCGAGCTATGTGCCTGACACCAAGGACATCATTCCGCTGCTCTCCGAGATGAAGGGCAGACACGACCACATGGTCATCGTGGTGGACGAGTACGGGGGCACTGCGGGCGTCATCACGATCGAGGACATCGTCGAGGAGGTCGTCGGCGAGATCGAGGATGAGTTCGACCCCGACAACCGCTACATCACGCAGCTCTCCAACCGCGAGTGGTTGGTCGACGGCCGCTTCTCCATCGATGACGCCATCGAGCTTGGCTGGCCCATCGAAGACAGCGAGGAGTACGAGACGATCGCCGGCTTCGTGCTCGAGCTTGCGGACAAGCTCCCCCGTCACGGCGACGTCTTCGAGAAGGATGGCTACAAGTTCTGCGTGCAGTCGGTGCATGGCCGCAGGCTGCGGTCGATTCGTGTGACGGCGCCTGGGACCGACCCCAGCGAGGATGACCGCACGGAGCTCGCGGAGGGATAACGCCTGCTCCCTCACGAAAAGCCCATCCCCCGGTCAGCGCCTTTCGTATGTGCCCTCTCGCAAGAACAACTACAATATGGAAAGCTATATGTGCGCTCGTCTCGATGACGGGCCCGACCGAAGGGGAGCCTGCCCATGGCTCGGATTGTGGATATCAGGAAGGTCACCGTTGGCCCCAGGTTTCTTGATGCGCTCATCGAGATTCCAGGGACTGCACCACGTATGACCAGCGATGATCCCGAGGGCACCGCCCGTATCATGGGACTCATGCCCGCCCTTGCCAATCACGTCTGCCTTGGTGACTCGTCCCCGAAGTTTGGCGATGTCGTCGATAACACCGAGGTGGCCCACCTTCTCGAACACGTTACCGTGGAACTTCTCGCCTGCACCAACGTCGCTGGTGACATCACGAGCGGTCGTACGTCGGAGGTTGGCGAGCGCAGCTACGACATCCAGCTCGTCTGCCCAGACGACGTGCTTGTCATCGGTGCGCTCTCAAGTGCCGTATGGATTCTCGAATGGGCGTACGGTGGCGGTGGCGACCCCGCTCCCGACGTCGATGCCATCGCGAGTGGTCTTGCGGGTCTCGTGCAGAGCCTTGGCGCCGATTCCGTCGACCAGCCCGGCGAGATTGCCGAAGAGAAGCATCCGGAGGCCGACCACGACGAGCAGGTCGAGTACGAGGATGCCGTACCCGAGCCGTCCGAGAACACCGATCCCGACTCTACGCTCATCGCCGATGCTGCCACGGCGGATCGGCCCGAGCCGGAGCCTACGACCGACGAGCTCGATGAGCCCGACGACATCGCGTCCGTGGCGGTCGAGGAGGCGGAAGAGCCGGAGACCGGCAAACCCGAGCGTGACATCTACGACGATTCCCCGGCTCTTGATGACTGGAACATGATTGATATCCCCAAGCCACGCCCCGTCCGCTAGGGCCCAGCTTGCGTTCATCGGCACAAGGCCTGATTCGCAGGATCGGGCGGAGGGTATAAAGCGTACGTGCGCCGCTGGCGCTCACTCTGACAGGAGGACCTCATGAGCAGCAAAGCACTCCATTTCGCCATTGGTAGCATCATCGGCGCTGGTGCCGGTCTCGTTGCGGGCATGATGCTCGCTCCGCGCTCCGGCGCCGAGAGCCGTGCCATGGCGGCAGACGCCATGAACGATGCGTGGGATTCCGCGGTCGACTCCTACGAGCGCGGCACGCGTGTCGTGAACGACAAGATCGGCGAGGTCCGCCCATCCGTCGATGCCAAGACCGACGAGCTCCGCGCCAAGGTCGATCTTGCCAGGGAGCGCATGGATCAGCTCCGCGACTCTCTCTCGGATGTCGTCGCCACCACGTCCTCCCAGGTGCAGGACACGGTGACATCCGTTACCGACAAGGTCGCGTCCATGACCGACGAGGCCGTCGCCGCAAACGAGTCGGAGGCGCAGTCCGTGCACGTCGAGGTCGTCGAGCCCGAGACAGACGCGGAGTAGCTCCGTCGTGTGACCCGTGATCTGATTCTTGCTTCGAGACGGGAGTCACGACTGGTGGCGCCCGCCTTTTCTTTTCAGCACTTGTCGTATACGGAGAGGGGTCGTTCCCGTGCCCAAGATTTCTAATCTCACCGGTCAGAAGGTCTTTGTCACCAAAGAGGTGCGTAGACCCAAGGAAGGCAAGCCCGACACGAAGCTCTCGAAGCTCGGCAAGGTTCACATGGCGGTCTTCACCCCCGACGGTCGTCGCGTGGTGGGCCTTCTCGTCAAGCGTCCTGACGTGGTGGGCATGGTCAAACGCGAGGATGTCTTTCTCGCCGTCGACTCATACGTACCGATCGAGCAGGGCGTTCGCGTGACCCGCGGTGATGACGCCTTCGACGATGCCGCCCGCCAGCGGCTTCACGTCGACTGGGACGCCTGCATCCTCTGGGCGGGCATGGATGCCAAGACGAGCGATGGCAAGGTGCTCGGCTACGTCAATGACGCCGAGTACGAGGAAAAGACCGGCAAGGTCACCAAGTTTCTCATCGGAGACGGCGGTGTGGCGCGCGCTCTTGTCGGCTCGATAGAGATTCCGCCGTCGATGCTCATAAGCTACTCGAAGGGATGCATGATCGTCTCGCCGGAGGCCGCCGCCCTTGCGCTCAACGGTGGCATTGCCGCAAAGGCGGGGGAGGCTTCCGCAAAGGCCAAGGTCAAAGGAGCCGAGTTTGGCAAGAAGGCCGGAAGCGCGACCTCGGAGGCCGTGGACAAGGGCTCGTACGCGTTGGGCAAGGCGATCGGTAAGGCAAAGCGCGCCATCGAGGAGGCCCAAACCGAAGGCAGCGAGCCGGAAGCCGAGTCTCAGCTGCCCGCAACGGAGGCCGCTGACGTGCGCGTCTCTGAGCCTGTTGGTCAGATTCCCGGTAGCGGTGGTCCTGCTGGCGAGGCCAAGACCTACGTACCCACGGGCACTACGGTGCCCTCAGGTACAAAGAGGACCACGGCCACGCCCAAGAAGACGACTGCGGTGCCTAAGGTCGATGGGGACAAGGTCGCCAAGGACATGGGCCGCCAGATCGGAAAGATGGGCAAGATGTTCGGCTCGTTCAAGGATGAGTTCGACAAGGCCAGCAAGTAGGTTGCGCACGGCGGCGGACTAGATACCCGTCGCCTGGAGCACGAACATCACCACGGTGAGAACGATGACCCCGATGACGGTGAACCACGTGAGGGCGTTCCATGCGCGACTGTTGGCGTTGGCCCCCATCACGTGCTTGTCGGCTGCGATCTTGACCAGGAACACGAGCAGCACGGGCAGCAGGATGCCATTGACGATCTGCGCGAACATCATGATCCCAAAGAGGTTGACGTTGGGGACGAGCACGATCACGGCGGAGATTACGAGGATGGTCGTGATGATGCCGCGATAGACGGGCGCTTCCTGCCAGGTGCGATCTGAGCCGCGTTCCCAGCCAAACGCTTCGCAGACGGCGCTTGCGGTGATGCCCGGAAGGACGCATGCCGCGAGGAACGACGCGCCTACGAGTCCCGCGCCGAAGAGGGCTTCGGCGTAGTGACCGGCAAGCGGTGCGAGTGCGGTGGCGGCATCCTCGGCGGAGCTAACGGTGACACCTGCAGGGTTGAGCACCGCTCCCGTGGCCAGGATGATGAACCAACTGATGACGCTTGCCACGACGGCACCCGTTATGGTGTCGACGCGCTGATAGGGGAGGTCCTCCTCGTGCGCGTTCTTCTCCACGACGTTGCTCTGGGCAAGGAAGATCATCCATGGTGCGATGGTGGTGCCCACGTTGGCCACGAGGAGCGAGAAGTACTGCGGCTCGTTCACGAACTGTGGGATGAGCGTATCGTGCAGCGCGACGCCCCAGTCGGGACCGACCATGATGCCGGCGATCACGTAGGTCACGAATATGCAGCTGATCACCAGCAGGATCTTCTCGATGCGCGAGTACGACCCGCTCATGGTGATGAGCCAGATGGTGATGGCGGCAAGTGGGACGGAGAGGTACACGGGTACGCCAAAGAGCCCCAGCCCTGATGCGATGCCAGCGAACTCGGAGAGCGTGACGGTCGTGTTGGAGACGAGCAGGGCGAGCATGGCGAAGGCGCTCATGCGTACCCCGAACTTCTCGCGAATGAGCGAGGCAAAGCCCTTGCCCGTGACGCATCCCACGCGTGCGGCGGTCTCTTGGGCCACGATGAGCAGGAGGCACATGATGGGTACGGTCCAGAGCTGCCCGAAGCCATAGGCAGCACCTGCGGTGGAGTAGGTTGCCACGCCGCCAGCATCGGCACCTGCGAGTGCGGCGACCATGCCGGGACCCATCGCCGCCAGGATGCGGTGGCGGTCGAGCTTCTGGCGTGGGGATCTGTTCTCGTTGTGTACCACGGCTACACCAGGATGACGCCGGGGCCGGTGATGGTCGCCGCGACTGCGACAAACACCACGAGCGCGATGGCCATGGAGACGAGCGAGAGCGCCGTGCCTGACGTCTCTTGGTTGCGGTCGTCACGGCGACGAAGAACGATCAGATACAGGGGAGAGAGGGCAAACGAGACAATCGTCGAGACAACCGCGCCCGCAAACCCGGCGCACAGCGCGCGATTGAGATCGGCCTCGTCGGCACCCAAGAGCATAGATGGGTTGAGCGCCGTGGCAAAGAGTAGGACGATGGCGGCAAACACCACGCCGAGCGCGAGGCTCTTGAGCGTGAAGCCCAGCATGGAGGGGGATGCCTCGTCATCCGGGTCGTTCTCGATGAAGAACTTGGTGACGTAGCTCACCGAGTCATCCGCGAGGATGAGTGCGATGGGCAGCGAGGCACAGGCAAGCAGCACGTTAACCGCCGGGATTCGCGCCTGGGAGATGACCGTGATGATTCCCACGCACGGGATCCAGAAGAAGAACCACAGCTCGTGGCCGAGAAGCCAACCGAGGTCGTGGCCGCGGTCATCGTTGGATCCGCCCGAACCTACGCCTGCGATCTGCAGGTCCTCCTCGTGCTCCTCCTCCATGACGTCGAGGGCGTCATCGACGGTCACGATGCCGAGAAGGCGCTGCTCATCGCTGACGATGGGCAGCGCGAGCAGGTTGTACTTGGAGATGGACTCGGCCACGTCCTCTTGGTCGTCCTCGGGGCCAGCAGTGATGAGGTCGACGGACGCGATATCCGAGAGCTTGGTCGACCCGTCGTTTACCAGCAGGTTGTTGAGGGTGACGGCACCTGCGAGGTGTTCGTCCTCGTCTATGAGATAGACATAGCGTACCGTCTCGAAGTCCTCTTCGAGGTTGCGCAGCGCGTCGATGGCAAAGGCCACGTTCTCGTCCCTTGGCAGGGCGAGAAACTCCGAGGTCATGATACGGCCAGCCGTCCCGTCGCGGTATCCGAGCAGCTGGCGGATCGCCTCTGCGTCCTCGACGCCCATGAGCTTGAGGAGTTTCTCGGCCTTCTCGGCGCCCAGCTCGTCCACGAGCTCGGCGGCATCATCGGGGTCCATGGCGGACAGCATGCGCGACGCGTCGGTCTCGGACATGTCGCCCATGATCTCGGCGGCCTTGTCGTCCTCGAGCTCGGCCATGGCTTCGGCGCGCTGTTCGTCATCGAGCTGGGCAAATACCTGTCCGCGCAGACGCGGGTCGAGCTGTTCGATGATGTCCGCCACGTCAGCGGGGTGCATGTCATCGAGCGTCTTGTGCGAGACGGAGAGCTTGACGCTGGAAAGGTCTCGTTCCACGAGGTCCATGTAACTCCACGCGATGATGCGCTCGGGAACCGGGTGCCCAAAGGTGCGTGCCACGCGTACGCCGATCCTTTCGATGCTCGGGGAGAGCGAGCGCAGGATGCCGCGCATACCCACCTCGGCGCCAAGGAGGCGAAGCTGGGAGGAGCTGGTGTCAGAGAGCTTGAGGTCGTTCACACGAACGACGCGCATGCCGCGCGTGTCCACGATCTGCTTGTTGAGGACGTCGCGGGCCAACAGGACCTCGGTAGGCTGAAGGTACGAGAAGCGAATGTCCGTGGACGGAACCTTGAGGTGAACCTCGTGCTCGTCATAGGTGTCCACATACTTGCGCCATGAGACCATGATGGGCGTGCGTCCCGTGCCCATGAAGGCCAGGCTGGTCACGCGCGGAAAGACCTCGCCCGTGGCGATGCCGAGGTCAGAGACCGTCCCGATCTTCTCGCCATTGGAGTCGAGGACCGGGTTTCCCATGAGCTGGGAGAGATAAATCATGCGTGCTCCTAACTGTTGGCGTGTGATGCATGGGTCGCACGCGCATTGTGCCAAGCTTCGGCACCGATCACACCCCTCACGGAGTGACCAATTGGGAGCACACCGCTGGGGTCATCGACTGTGAGGTCGAGGTTTCATGAGGACCCTTCTCTTAGGCAACAGACGTGGAGACCGTATGAGGCGGCAATCCACTGGCCTTCGCCATTGTACACGACGCGAGGACGAAGATGCTGATTGGCAGGGGTATCCACGTAAGCTGACGATTACGATCTACGAGAGTCCTGCAGGGAAATGGTCCGAATGGACGAGCTTCTGGGAGACTATGCGTGAATTGCCTGAGCTGGGCCTGAGTATTCCCAGTTGGCGTGACGTCTGGCGCAGCTTCTTCTACATGCCTGGGGTTGGCTCGTCCATCCGAGGCGTTTCGCTGCAGGTCGTGACCAGGTTTACGAGCGGCGAAAACAACGTGCTTTGTCAGAGGATGGTCCGGCAGCCGTCATGGTGCTGTCGAACTTTCTCGGAAATACTGGCATCCAGACTCCCTGCGACGGTATCCTCCTCGAACCAGGAATCGGCCGGGGAGGTTTTCATGGACGTATGCATCTCTCATGTCTCAGCACTGTACTGGTTGCTGAGGAACAGGAATCCAAGGAATGGGCGCGAGCTCAATCCGGATGACCTGCTGCCGATTCGTTCTGTGTGCAAGGAGGTTGCAGACCACCTGCTTTATGTCCTCGACATCGATACCGGATGCCTTGATGTTCTCGTATCGTCTCGCGAAGGCAGGCGTCGCTCAAAATCATTGATGACTCACGTCTGCTCGCTTCGAGTTCCCGACGGCTCGTATCTCCACGTGGGAATCCAAAGTCTCGGAGCGTGCGTGGTGTCACCAGAGTTCGCCTATGTCCAGCTTGCTGCGATGTCCGATGAGGTCGGGACCATTTGGGTTGGAAATGCGCTCTGCTCCGATTACCGCATTGACGGCTACACCTTGGGTGGGGTCGTGTTCAGGCCCGACGAGAACGACGTTGCCCTGACGAGCGTCGCGCGTCTGCGTCGTTATGCCGAGTCTCTGCCTGCTGGGTTTTCCGGGAGGGACCGCGCCCTGCGCATGTTGAGGTACGTGCATGATGGAGCGAGGTCTCCCATGGAGTCTGGGCTGGTGATGGCATGTGAGCTGCCTCCGCATCTCGGTGGCTACTCGCTTGGGAAGGTCACCCTCAACAAGGCACGAACCGTGTTTGGGGGTATCGGTCGGATGGGGGACAGGTTGTACGTGAGACGCTATCCGGACATCCTCATAGTCGCCGCTGGCAGCAAGGGACCTCGTGTTGCGGGTGTTGATTATGATGCCGAATCAACCCATCGTGGCGAAGCACGACGACAAAGCGATGCGATTCGCAGAAACCAGCTGACCACAGTGGACTCGATGCGGCATTTTACGCTTGAGAAGTTCCAGGTGATGCAATACGAGCAGTTCCTTGACGAGGTCGATAACGTTCGACGGTCGCTTGGGCGCCGCCGCAACGTAACGACTGCTCGCATGGAGAGGGCGCTGCCAAGGGCTCGGTTTGAGCTGTGGGAGCGTGTCCTGGGCGGGGCAAGAGACCCGGTCACCGGAAAGCCGAGACAAACTGAGGGACCTGCAGACAAACGCCCCAAATGTACGAGCCCAGATACAACATGGTACGCAAGCGACTGGTGACGGAGCATCGCATCAGGGATTATCTGAAAGACGACGGTGCTGAGTGGGACTTGCTCCAACCAAGGCGTACATTTGACCGGTTGTTCTGCAGGTCGTTCGAAGAAGCTTGGTATGCATCAAGCTCGCTGGCATATCATTATCTGGTCAGACGGCGAGACGGGGGTTACGTGAGCCAGAAGGAAGCAGAGGGGGGCTTGCGTCGGCGCGGGGTGCTGCGCGTTGTCGGCTGGGTCGCCACCTCTCTCCTCCTGGTGGTCCTCGTGGCGGTCAACGTGGCCGTGGTCGTCTTTGGCGATGCCATCGAGACGTATCTGAGCAACGGTAGTGTGGACATTTCCAACGAGAAGCTGGAGGCCACCATGAACGATGGTCGCAAGCTTGCCGAACAGATCGAGGATGAGGGTATCGTCCTGTTGCGCAACGAGGGCAACACCCTTCCGCTGCCGTCATCCACCAAACACGTAAACGTCTTTGGCTGGTCGTCCACCGAGTGGGTGGCAAGTGGCTCGGGGTCGGCACAGACGACCGGTACCTCCACCACCTTTCTCGATGCACTCTCCAAGGCGGGAATCGAGTACAACACCGAGCTTGCCGACATGTATCGTGGCTTCCTGGGGAACCGCCCGTACGTGAGTAGCGGTGCACTCAACAGCCATTCTTCCGAGTTCTGCCGGCTCTATGAGCCTGACATCAACGACAGGTCGTGCTATAGCGAGCAGCTTCTTCAGGATGCGCGCGACTATTCCGACACGGCCATCGTCGTGATCTCCCGCGTGTCCGGCGAGAGCGTCGATTGTCCCTCGCAGCAGTATCGCGTTCACAATCGCGACGGCAGCGTCGACGTCGACGTCACGCGCAGCTATCTCGAACTCTCTCAGGAAGAGGAGAGGCTCCTTCGGTATGTGGGCAAGAACTACAAGCATGTGGTCGTGGTGGTCAACTCGACCAATGCCATGGAGCTCGGTGAGGTCGAAACCCTTCCTGGCGTGGGCGCATGCCTTCTGGTCGGTACCCCCGGCGAGGTGGGTGCCAACTCCATCGCAAGCGTGCTTCTCGGCGAGACCAACCCCTCGGGTCGCACTACCGACACCTATGCGTATGACCTACGCACGGCCGCGTCGTACGCGAACGCGGGTTCCATGGGCGAGGGCATCTATACCAACTCAGACGGCCTCTATCCCGATGACGGCACCCTCAACCCCAACGTGGGCACCGCCGAGACGTATGACGGCGTCCGGTTCGTGGATTACGTCGAGGGTATCTACGTGGGCTATCGCTGGTACGAGACGGCCGATGCCGAGGGATTCTGGAACGACGTGAGCAACGAGCACGGGCGAGGCTACGACGGCGTCGTGCAGTATCCCTTTGGCTACGGGCTCTCGTACACGAACTTCTCGTGGGAGGTCGTATCGCAGCAGCCAGGTGAGAACTCCTCGGTCGGACGCGACTCTACCTACCAGGCCACGGTTCGTGTGACCAACACCGGTGGCGTGGCCGGCAAAGACGTGGTGGAGCTTTACTGCACCCCGCCATATTACAGGGGAGGCATCGAGAAGTCGGCGACGGAACTCGTGGACTATGCCAAGACCAAGGTGCTCCAGCCGGGGGAAAGCCAGGATGTGACGGTCGAGTTCTCTCTCGATGACGTGGCCTCCTATGACTATGATGACGCCAACGGCAATGGCTTTTCGGGCTACGAGCTTGAGCGCGGCACCTATACGGTGCAGCTCAAGCGAGACGCGCACACGCTGGCGGACTGCGACAACGCCTCGACGGATCTCTGGTTGCCCGAGACCGTTCTCTGCGGCACCGACCTCGTGACTGGTGCTACCGTCCAGAACCAGTTCACGGGTAATGCGGCGCATGACGGCGTGTCCATCGACGGCTCGGACTCCGGTGCCGACATCACCTATCTCACGCGCGCCGACTTCAGGGGGACCTTCCCAAAGAAGTCCGACAAGAACCGCGCGATGAGCGATTCCATCCGGGCGCTCAACCTCTACGGCTCTTCGCAGGTCGAGGCCGATGCCCTCGACTATGCAAGCCTCGTGGGGCAGGTCTCGCTTTCGGGTGTCACCTCGACCGTCTCGACCCCGTACTATCAGCTTTCCGAGAGCGGCCGACTTACCTCGCTCGGACGCACGCTGGGGGCGGACTACAACTCGGACGAATGGGGCACGCTCCTTGACCACCTTTCCGTGTCCGACATGGAGTCGCTCGTGCTGCACGGCTACATCTCCACGGAATCCATCGGGGGTATCGGCAAGCCCTTGACCAAGGAAGTCGACGGTCCCTCGCAGATCGGGTCGTTCAACCAGCTTTCCTATGGCGTGGGATACCCCAACGCCACGGTTCTCGCCCAGACCTGGAACGAGGCCCTTGCCCATGAGTACGGCAGCCAGGTCGGTCTCGAGGCGGCGAGCATCGGCGTGGATGGGTGGTACGCGCCAAGCGTCAACATCCACCGCACGCCCATGGGCGGTCGAAACTATGAGTACTACTCCGAGGACCCGCTCATCTCGGGCACTATGGGTGCTGCCGTGGTGGAGGGCAGCCTCAAGTCGGGTACCTACTGCTATGTCAAGCACTTCGCCGCGAACAACCAGGACTCCTACCGTGACTCGCTCTATACGTGGATGACCGAGCAGAGCCTGCGCGAGATCTATCTCAGCGCGTTTAGGTACGGAGTGGAGAAGGGTGTCTTTACGGGCATCATGAGCTCATACAACCGTATCGGAGCCACATGGGCCGGCGGCAACAAGGCGCTGCTCACCAACGTGCTGCGCGGCGAGTGGGGTTTTAAGGGTTGCATCATCACCGACTACTGCGACCATCAGAAGTACATGAACGCCGACCAGGCGCTTCGTGCGGGTGGCGACCTCTACATGGACGGCGTCTTTCGCAACGGGTCGTTCTCGTACGGGTACACGCAGGCAAGACTCTCGGCCGCCGTGGGTACGGAGGATGAGGCGAAGGCCATCGACTACTACGTCAACCTGCGGCGGGCCGCAAAGGACGTGCTCTACATATGGCTCAACGCGCGTGAGACGAACCTCAGATACAACGAGCAGGTACGGACCACCGTGGAGACGGGCGAGGCATCGACGGCCGAGGAGCTCATCGAGCGTCCCGTCAAGACGGGCGGCTTTCCCGTCGCGGGCACCGTGGTGGCAATCGTTGACTGCATCGCGGCGGTGCTGATTGTGCTGCGTGTCCGCCGTGCCTTGGTGCGAAGGGCGGGCGCACGACGCAGAGGCGACCAGGCGAAGGAATAGGCTGGTCGCGGAGTGTGTCTCGGCGCGCGTTTGTATCGCACGGACGGATTGTTCGGGAGAACTGTCCGTGCGCGACCTTTTCGATACGATATGTGCGCGTGCGAACGGTTTCTTCGGACAATCCGTCCGTGCGATACAAAGGGGTGCTGCCGCAACGAGACGCGCCCGCGCACGCGCAGCCTGACCAGGGGCCAAAAAAGGACCCCAACCAGAATGGCTGGGGTCCTGTGCGTACCGATGACCTTCTCGCTAGAACTTGACGCTTGGTGCCTGGCGCACGGATTCCTCGGTAACGAGAAAGCCCTGACGAGGCTGGAACTTGCTGCCTGCCACGATGTTGCCGGGGAACGTCTTGATGGCGTTGTTGTACGCGAGCACGACGTCGTTGAAGCTCATGCGAGCGTAGCTGATCTTGTTCTCCGTGTCGGTGAGGTCGGTCTGGAGCTGCTGGAAGTTGGTGTTGGCCTTGAGGTTGGGATAGGCCTCGGCAACGGCGAACAGCGACTTGAGCGTGTTCGTCAGCATGTTGCTGGCTTCCATCTTGGCCTCGGGCGTGGTGGCGCTGGCGACGGCGGAGCGGGCTGCGGTGACAGCCTCAAGGGTGCCGGACTCGTGTGCGGCGTAGCCCTTGACCGTCTCGACAAGGTTGGGGATGAGGTCGTTGCGTCGCTGAAGCTGGGCGTCGATGGTCTGCCAGGCGTTTTCGCACTTGTTGTCAGCCGTGACGATGCCGTTGTATATGGCAATGAACCAGATGGCGACGAGCACGACGACCGCGATGATGACGATGAGGGCAAGTGGCATTGCGCTCCCCTTTCTTTTGCTGACTGCGAGATGCGTGCACGTCCAGTATACCCAAGTGCATTGCAGAACTCACCCATGCCTCGGCTGGCGCATGAGGCGGAGGGGGAGGGATTCGAACCCTCGGAACGCCGGAGGCGCTCGACGGTTTTCAAGACCGCTGCAATCAACCGCTCTGCCACCCCTCCAAGGGTGCGTACGGTACTATCCTACCCCATATGGCGACATCGATGGGAGTTGCACGTGGGCGAGAAGGACGATCAGTACATGCGGATGGCTCTTGACGAGGCCTCTCGTGCGGCGGCGCTTGGCGAGGTCCCCATCGGTGCCGTCGTGGTCTGCTGCGACGAGGTCGTTGCCCGCGGATGTAACCGTCGTGAGACGGACGCAGACCCCTCGGCGCACGCGGAGTTCATGGCCATGGTTGCTGCCGCCCATGCGCTTGGCCGCTGGCGGCTTACGGGTTGCACGGTCTACGTCACGGTGGAGCCGTGCCTCATGTGTGCGGGTCTCATGGTGAACGCCCGCATCGACCGATGCGTGTATGGCGCGGCCAACCCCAAGGGCGGTGCGCTGGGAACGGTGTTCGACGTGAGCCATACGCCGGAGCTCAACCATGAGTTCGAGGTCGTGCCAGGGGTTCTCGCCGAGGAGTGCGCGGGAGTCATGCGCGACTTCTTCCGTTCGCGTCGCGGATAGGCGCGGGTCCTGCTATCAGGCACTAGAGGCCGACGAGCGTCCCAAGGAAGATGAGGATGGCCATGCCTGCGGCATATATGAAGGCGTACTTGGCGATTTTTCCGAGGATCTCGCCGTCCTTGCCGGCAAGGCCGCACGAGGCGCAGCCGATGGCGATGCTCTGGGGGGCGATCATCTTTCCGGCGCTCGTGCCGAGCGAGTTGGCGGCCACGAGCCAGGTCTCGTTGATGCCGAGCGTCTGCGCGGCGTGAAGCTGGACGTTGCCAAAGAGGACCTCGCTCGAGGTGCCCGAGCCGGTGACGAAGGTTCCCAGTGCGCCGAGCAGCGGTGCGACGAGCGGATAGAAGCCGCCGAGCGTGCCGACGAAGAAGGTCGCGACGCTTGCGATCATGCCGGAGTACCCCATGATCTTGGCGCAGCCGAGCACGCCAAGCATGGTGATGATCGTCTTGCTCATCTGCTTGACCGTATCGCGCAGGACGCCCAGCATCTCGCCGAAGGGACACCCCTGGATGATGCCGCCCGCGATGCCGCAGAGGAAGATCAGCACTCCGGGCGTGTTGACCCACGAGAACGTGAGCGTGGCCGTGGGGTCGCCTGCGTATATGTTGACGACGCTCTTGAACGAGGAGAGCGGGTCATGGATGAAGGGCACAATCTTGCTCGTGGCAAGGAGCACCACGAATATCAGGATGAAGGGGCACCATGCGGTGAAGGCGTCGCGGACGGAGATGCGTTCGTCCGTGCCCGCGATTTCGAGGCGATACTCGTCAGGCACCTCGGCGCCCTTGTGGTGCAGGCAGTATGCGGCGGTAATGACCAGCGCACATACGGCGCCTACGATGTCGGGCAGGTCGGTGCCGATAAACCGCGCGGCCGCGATCTCGGGGAGACCAAACGAGATGCCGGCGATAAGTGCCACGGGCACCATGCCCTTCATGGCCTTTTTCCCTCCGAGTATCCCCACCATGAGGAGGGGTGTGACAAGAACGAAGGGAAATGCCTGTAGTGCTTGGGTAAAGGCCAGCGATATGGGGTCGATTCCCGTGATGGTGGCGAGCGTGGCGGTGGGGATGCCGATCGAGCCGAACATCGTGGGCAGGCCGTTGGCGAGAAGGCACGCGAGGATGGCCGTGACGGGGTTGACGCCGAGTGCGGCGAGCATGCTCGCGGGGATGGCCACGGCTGTGCCGAACCCCGCCATGCCCTCGAGGAAGTTGCCGAAGCACCAACCGATGAGAATCACCAGAACGCGCATGTCGGACGACACCGAGCAGAGCATGGCCTTGATCTTCTCCATGGCCCCGGTATGCACCGTGAGGTTGTAGGTGAAGACGGCAGCGATGATGACGATGACGATGGGCCAGAGGGCCATGGCAAAGCCCTCGAGTGCCGCGGTCGCGGCGTTGACGACCGTCATCTTCCAACCGACCAGGGCGCAGAAGGCAGCGACCACCAGCGCGCCGAGACTCGCCTTGTGGGCCTCCATGTGAAGGCCGCAGAGCGCTGTCACGAGCCAGATGATGGGTAGGAGCGCGAAGACGAACATTCCGAAAAGTTCGAGCATGTGGTCTCCTCCATGGTCTTGCAGGCCGGGTGGACCCCTGCGAACGATACTACGCAGATTCTATGCTCTTGGTCCCTGCTAGATGACCTGAAATACGAAGAAGTCGAGATAGTGGGTCTCGGGAACGCCCCAGAGGATGGGGTGGTCGGGCGCCTGTTGGCGCTCTTCGACCTGCTTGAGCTGGACGCCTGCGTCATGGGCAGCCTGAGCGATGGCATGGGACAGGAGGTCGCGCGTCATGAAGTGGCTGCAGCTGCAGGTGGCGAGATAGCCGCCGCGGGGGAGTAGGCGCAGGGCGAGCGCGTTGATCTCGCGATAGCCCCGCGAGGCGTGCGCCACGGTTCCGCGGCTCTTGGTGAAGGCCGGCGGGTCGAGGACGATGAGGTCGAAGGGGCCTCCCTCATCGCGGAGACGCTGCTTGCTGCTGACTAGCCCGGGCAGGTATTCCATTACGTTCGCGCAGGTAAAATCCATGCGATCGGCAAAGCCATTGAGACGGGCGTTCTCCCTCGCGAGGTCGCAGGCGGTCTTGCTCACGTCAACGCAGCGGACGAACCTCGCCCCGCCCGCAACCGCATTGAGTCCGAAGGGGCCTACGTGCGAGAAGCAGTCGAGCACGCGCATGCCACTGGCGAGCTCACGCACGGCACGGCGGTTGTATTTCTGGTCGAGGAAGAAGCCGGTCTTCTGGCTGTTCTCGAGGTCGATGTCGTAGCGTATGCCGTTTTCCTCCACGATGCGGCGCGAGGGGAGGTCAAGCGGCATCGTGCCCTCTGGCATCCACCAGCCCTTCCTGCGAGGAAGGCCCTCGAGGTCACGGCTGGGGGTGTCGTTTCGCTCGTAGATGCCGGCGACGTCTTGGCCGGCGTCGCGCAGCACGTCGAGCAGCAGCGGATAGATGGTCGGCCTGAGCCGCTCCATGCCCACGGTGCCTACCTGCGACACGAGAACGTCCTCGTAACGGTCCACCACGAGCCCCGGGAAGCCGTCCGCCTCCGAGAAGAGCACGCGGCAGCAGTTGGTGTCGGGTTCGCAGCCGGGTAGGGCGCGCCTGCCCATGGTGGTCTCGCGGTGCGCCCACGCCCAGGTGAGCTTCCGGCGCCAGAAGCCCTCATCCACGCGGTCGTTCGAGTTGTGCGTAACGATGCGCACGCGGATCTTGCTTTGGGCGGAGAGGAGCCCGGTTCCCTGCCACGTGCCGTTCTCCTCGAAGACATCCACCACGCCTCCGTTCGAGACGGGCGTGCCGTCGTCGGCGGGTTCGGTACGTATGACCTCACCCTCGAAAACCCATGGGTGTCCGCCGGCGAGCGCCTTCGCCGCCTTGCGCGAAACGATTGCCTTGGGATACGGACGCTCCTGGTTCACGCATGCTCCTCGATGTGGCTGCGGTTGGATGGGTGTCGCACGGATGGCGCGAGGCCTAGTAATGCCTTCCGTATCCTCCGCCAAAGCCACGACCACGACTTCTCGAGCCGCTGAACATGGTGCGGGTCGGCTTGTGCGCGCTGCGGTCGGGATTGGGAACGATGCGTGCGCTGTCGTACTCGAAGTCCGCAAGGTCCCACACGGGGACGAGCTTCTTGGTGAAGTACTCGATCTCGCGAAGCGGGCTGATCTCGTCGGGAGCCACGAAGGTGTAGGCGTGGCCGGTGGCGCCGGCACGGCCCGTGCGGCCGATGCGGTGGACGTAGTCCTCGGGATCCATCGGCACGTCGTAGTTGACCACGGCGTCGATGCCGCTCACGTCGATGCCGCGACTCATGACGTCGGTCGCAACGAGCACCTGGCATCTACCCTCGCGAAACTTCTCGAGAGCCTTCTCGCGAGCATTCTGCGGACGGTCGGCATGCATGACATCGACCTTCACGCCGGCGTTTTTGAGCGCCTTGCTCACGTCGTCCACGCGGTGCTTCGTACGGCAGAACACGAGCACGCGTCCAGGCTTCTCGCCAGAGGCGCCTCCGGTACGCAGCAACGCCTCGAGCAGCTGGGTCTTCTGGCCCTGCGTGATGGGGCAGAGGTGCTCCTCGACGGTGTCGGCCGTCTCGCCCACGTGCGCGATCTCGACGCTTGCCGGGTCGGTGAGCATGGAGTCGATCGTGCTCTTGATCGATGGCGGGATGGTTGCGGAGAAGAGCAACGTCTGATGCTTGAAAGGCAGCGCCTGCATGATGCGGCGGACGCTCGGCCAGAAGCCCATGTCGAGCATGCGATCCGCCTCGTCAAGCACGAGCGTCTGCACGTGCGAGAGCTCCACGTGGTTGTGCTCCATGAGGTCGATGAGGCGACCAGGCGTTGCGACGAGCATGTCGCAGCCACGTTCGAGCTCGCTGATCTGTCGATCGAACTTGGCACCACCCATGACGATGACCACGCGCTGGCCGGTTCTCTCGCATACGGTCTTGCAGACGCCGTCAATCTGCGCCGCAAGCTCGCGGGTTGGCGTGATGACGAGTGCGTGGGGTCCCTTGCCCTTGCTGCCAGCGATGAGCTGCAGCGCAGGGAGGGCGAAGGCAGCAGTCTTGCCCGTGCCGGTCTGTGCGGACGCCACGACGTCGCGGCCCGCGAGGACGAACGGAATGGCTTGTGCTTGGACGGGAGTGGGGATTTCGAACCCGAGGGAGTCGATGCCGGAGAGAATCTGCTCGTTTAGCCCGAGCTCGGCAAATGTAGTAGTCATATATACAAGTATGTGACAAGAGCGCGAGCTTTACCAGCGTACACACGGAACCAGCAGGTGGACGCCACGCATGCGGGGCGTCGTGCATTTTCGCATGGCCCCTGAATCGAGGCTCGGCTTTGCGAGACCTGTAGAAAAATGCCCCGAATAGGCGAGTTCCTGGAAGACCTTGCAAGAATCACCCCTTTGGGTTGAAGGAAATCCAGGTACCAAATGGGTGCAGGGCCCCTAACGGGCTCGTTCTAAAGTCGACATGTCCATTCGACCTGTTTTTCTGCAGATGTCCGTCCATGCGGTCACCATTCGCGTGAATCGCATGCGGCCGACGCGATTCGCCGATTCTGCCCACGTGCCCGTCTCGTGTGGGACGGATATACTGTTTCGGTACCAAAGGACATGGATGGGGGACCCTCAGATGAGTTGGAACAGGATGCGCGTCGTTCCCATGACGCTGCGAATGCTGTAGCGCGCATTCGCGCGCGTCGTGTTCCGTCAACCTGTCAGCAAGAGGGAGCAAGCATGCCCATCAACATCCCCGACGGTCTCCCCGCCAAGAAGATCCTTCATACGGAGCGAATCTTCGCGCTCGAGGAAGAGGTCGCGGCAACCCAGCAGATTCGCCCGCTTCGCGTTGCCATCCTGAATCTCATGCCCACCAAGGTAGAGACCGAGACGCAGATACTGCGCCTCATCTCAAAGTCACCGCTGCAGGTGAGCTGTGACTTCATGCGCGTCTCGTCCCACGAATCCACGCACGTGTCGCAGGATCACCTCGTGAAGTTCTACGACACCTTTGACTGCTTCCGTGACAAGAACTACGACGGCCTCATCGTCACCGGTGCTCCCGTGGAGCAGATGGCCTTCGAGGACGTGGACTACTGGAATGAGTTCTGCGACATCGTCGATTGGTCGCAGGGCCACGTATTCTCGACGATGTACCTGTGCTGGGGGGCGCTCGCAGGCCTCTACCATCTCTATGGGATTCCCAAGAAGGACCTGCCGAGCAAGCTCTTCGGCGTCTTTCCCCAGCGTCTGTGCGACGAGTACAACTTCCTCACCAATGGCTTCGACGAGGTGCACAACATGCCGCACTCGCGTCATGCCGCCGTTGACATCAACGAGCTCGCCAACCACCCCGAGCTGCAGGTTCTCTCCGATGGCTTCACAAGTGGTCCGGCCATCATCGCCACGCGCGACTTTCACGAGATCTATGTCACGGGACACTTCGAGTATGGGCGGGACACGCTGTCCGAGGAGTTCTGGCGTGACTTTCACAAAGGGTTGCCCATTCGCCTGCCCGAGAACTACTTCCCGGATGACGACCCCGAGAACCAGCCCATCTTTACGTGGCGCGCCCACGCCAACCTCCTGTACCGCAACTGGCTCAACTGGATCTACCAGATGACGCCGTATGAGTTCGCGGACATTCCCGGCGAGATCGACCGCCTTCGCGAGCACGTCGCCGAGAAGTTCTAGCTGGAAGAGGTGACAGGAATCTTTTCCAGGTTTTTATCTGGTCGAAGGGTTGTGGGAGCGGGACCGTCCTGGCCGGGTCCTTTTTCGAAATCGCCTGTGAAGTACCGCAGACGGTCATCATGAAGGTCGTTTCGGATGGTATGCTTCAACCAATCCCATGTACGCCGTTGGCCTAGCGCCCTCTTGCGCCAGGCAAGGAAATGAGGAGGAAAGATGCCCGAGGTACCAACCATTCCAACCAGCATGGAGAATCCCGACGCGCCAGCGGTGATCGTGCGGTCGGAGGACGAGCTCATCGAGAAGCTTCAGGTCATGCGTAACGCACAGCGCGCGTATGCGGACTTCTCCCAGGAGCAGGTCGACAAGATCTTTGCCGCGGCTGCCGCTGCAGCCAACAAGATGCGTATCCCCCTGGCCAAGATGGCCGTGGAGGAGACGGGCATGGGCCTGGTCGAGGATAAGGTCATCAAGAACCACTACGCGGCCGAGTACATCTACAACAAGTACAAGAATACCAAGACCTGTGGCGTGATCGAGGAGGACAAGGCCTTCGGCCTGACCAAGATCGCCGAGCCCATTGGTGTCGTGGCTGCCGTCATCCCAACGACCAACCCCACGTCCACGGCAATCTTCAAGTGCCTCATCTGCCTCAAGACGAGAAACGCCATCATGATCAGCCCGCACCCTCGTGCCAAGAGGTGCACCGCGCAGGCCGCACGCGTCGTGCTCGAGGCCGCGGTCGCAGCGGGTGCCCCCGAGAACATCATCGGCTGGATCGAGTCGCCCTCGCTCGAGGCGACCAACACGCTCATGGCGGAGGCTGACATCATCCTGGCCACCGGTGGTCCCGGCATGGTCAAGGCCGCCTACTCCTCCGGCACTCCCGCCCTCGGCGTTGGTGCCGGCAACACCCCTGCCATCATCGACGATACGGCCGACGTCATCGACGCCGTCAACTCGATCATCCACTCCAAGACCTTCGACAACGGCATGATCTGCGCCTCCGAGCAGTCCGTTACCGTGCTCGATGGCGTGTACGACCAGGCAAGGGCCGAGTTCGAGAAGCGCGGGGCCTACTTCCTCGCAGGCGACGAGCTCGACAAGGTCCGCCACACCATCCTCATCAACGGCAGGCTCAACGCCAAGATCGTGGGTCAGTCGGCCCACGACATCGCCGCGCTTGCGGGCGTCGAGGTGCCTGCGAAGGCCAAGGTCCTCATCGGCGAGGTCGATTCGGTCGACATCTCCGAGGAGTTCGCGCACGAGAAGCTCTCCCCCTGTCTCGCCATGTACCGCGCCAAGGACTTCGAGGACGCGCTCGCCAAGGCGGAGCGTCTCGTCGCCGACGGCGGCTATGGCCACACCTCCTCGCTCTGGGTGAACGTCAACGAGCGCGAGAAGATCGCCGAGCACGCTCACCGCATGAAGACCTGCCGCGTTCTCATCAACACACCCTCGTCCCAGGGCGGCATTGGTGACCTCTACAACTTCCAGCTCACGCCGTCGCTTACGCTGGGCTGCGGTTCCTGGGGCGGAAACTCCGTCTCCGAGAACGTGGGAGTCAAGCACCTCATCAACATCAAGTCGGTCGCAGAGAGGCGAGAGAACATGCTGTGGTTCCGCACTCCTGAGAAGGTCTACTTCAAGAAGGGCTGCATGCCGGTGGCCCTCGATGAGCTCGGCACCGTCATGCACAAGAAGCGCGCTTTCATCGTCACCGACCAGTTCCTCTACAAGAGTGGCTTCACCAAGTCCATCGAGCGCAAGCTCGACGAGATGGACATCGCCCACTCCAGCTTCTGGGACGTCGCGCCCGACCCCACGCTGCAGTGCGCCCGCGAGGGCGAGAAGCAGCTGCGCGCCTTCGAGCCCGACTGCATCATTGCCGTCGGAGGTGGCTCCGCGATGGACGCCGGCAAGATCATGTGGCTCATGTACGAGCATCCCGAGGCCAAGTTCGAGGACATGGCCATGGACTTCATGGACATCCGCAAGCGCGTCTACACCTTCCCCAAGATGGGCGAGAAGGCCTACTTCGTGGCCATCCCCACCTCTTCCGGCACCGGCTCCGAGGTCACGCCCTTCTCGATCATCACCGACGCCGACTCCGGCATCAAGTGGCCGCTCACCGACTACCAGCTCATGCCCAACATGGCCATCGTCGACACCGACAACATGATGACCCAGCCCAAGGGCCTCACCTCCGCCTCGGGCATCGACGTCCTCACCCATGCCATGGAGGCGTACGTCTCGATCATGGCGTCCGACTACACCGACGGCATCGCGCTGCGCGCGGCAAAGCTCGTCTTCGACTACCTGCCTCGTGCCTATGACGACCCGACGGACGTCGAGGCCCGCGACCACATGGCCAACGCCTCGTGCATGGCCGGCATGGCGTTCGCGAACGCCTTCCTCGGTGTCAACCACTCCATGGCGCACAAGCTCGGCGCCTACCATCACATCCCGCACGGCTGGGCCAACGCCGTCATCCTCACGCGCGTCGCGCGCTACAACGCGGCCGATCGCCCCACCAAGATGGGCACGTTCTCTCAGTACAAGTACCCGCATGCCAAGGCTCGCTATGCGGAGATGGGCAGGTTCTGCGGCTTCACCGGTGCCAACGACGACGAGGTCTTCGAGAACTTCATGAAGGGCATCGAGGAGCTCAAGGAGCACATCTGCGTCAAGCACACCATCGCAGAGTTTGGCGTTGACGAGAAGTACTTCCTCGACACGCTCGACGAGATGAGCGAGAACGCCTTCAACGACCAGTGCACCGGTGCCAACCCGCGCTATCCGCTGATCTCCGAGATCAAGGAGCTCTATCTCGACGCATACTACGGTCGTCCAGCCAGCTCCTACGAGGACTAACCCCACTACCGCACCAGAGAGGACTGAGCTTCATGGAACTTTCCAAGGACAAGGTGGTCATCGTCGAGCGCGGCAACAAGGTGGTCTACGACTGCGGAGACACCATCGCCAAGGTCTTCAACGGCAACAAGCCCGCCGCGGACATCTTCAACGAGGCGCTCAACCTCGCCCGTGCCAAGCAGGCGGGCATCGACGTTCCCGAGATCGTCGAGGTAGGCAAGGTCGATGGTTCGTGGGCCATCGTCACCGAGAAGGTCGAAGGCAAGACCATGCGCCAGATAGGCGATGAGGACGTACATGCACGCAAGGAGCTGCTCCAACAGTTCGTCCAGCTCCAGCTTGACATCCACGCCCATAGGGCACCGCTCATGAGTCGTCAGAAGGATAAGTACTCCCGTATGATCAACGCGGCGTCCGACGTCCTCGACGAGGCAACCCGCTATGAGCTGCTCATGCGACTCGACGGCATGAAGAACCACACCAAGATCTGCCACGGTGACTTCGTCCCGTCCAACGTGATCGTACGCGCTGACGGCAGCGCCTGCGTCTGCGATTGGGCTCATGCCACCCAGGGCAACGGCGCGGCTGACTGCGCCATCACGTACCTGCACTTCAGGATGCGCGCCGCAGACGAACTCGCCGAGAACTACCTCGACGCCTACTGCACGGCTCAGGGCTGCACCAAGTCGTACGTCCAGAACTGGCTCTCCATCGTCGCAGGCGCCGAGCTCTCGCGTGGTCGCGCGGTGGAGAAGTACTTCCTTCTCAGCTGGGTTGACGTCGTCGACTTCCAGTAGCCTCTGGACGGTCTAGGGTTCCAGGCTCGTTGAGGCGGCATCGGGGCGAGGGCCTCGATGCCACCTTCGTTGTACGTAGGACGGGCGGAATCTAGCCTCGTTCGAGCCACGCGTGTCGCAGGGTCGTATATGGCATCAATTCCTGTCCTGCCGTAGTGGGAGAATCATGATGCAAGGCATATCGACCCTAGGAGGTGGTCGCATGGCGGAGGAGTTGCATACGGACGAGCTGCTCGGGAGACTTCTTGCAAGCTCCAGCCCCGAGTCCTATCTCAGTACGATAGAGCCGGAGGACCGTACGCTCTCGGAATACCTCTTCTCGCTGCTTCGCGAGAAGGGCTTGGGCCGCTCTGCGGTCTTCGAGGCGGCGGGCATCGACCGCACGCATGGCTACCAGGTCTTCGAGGGTACGCGAAGGATCGGCCGCGATAGGGCCGTCATGCTCGCCTTCGGCCTTCGTTGCACGATTCAGGAGACCCAGCGTCTACTGAGGTTTGCTGGCGTGTCGGAACTGTGGTGCAAGGTACGCCGGGATGCGGTCATCATCTACTGCATCGAGCACGGGCTCGAGCGGACGACCTGCGATGACATGCTCTTTCGCATGGGCGAACGCACGCTGCTGCCAGAGGACTAGCTCCCATGACCAGCGAAGAGTCCGGATGTACCTTCGACGCCGATGACCGCTACCGCGTCGTGCAGGTTCTTGCAGATAGTGCCTCGGGGCGCACCGAGCTCGTGACTCGCGGTGTCGGTGACCTCTTTGTTCGCAAGTTCATTCCCGACGAGCTTGCCAACCCTGCGGCATGGGAGGCGGCGCGTGAGATCTCGTGCCCCCAGATGCCTACCATTCGTCTCACGTACCGGCTGCCCGGTGTGTTCGCCGTGGTGTATGACTACGTAGAGGGATTCTCGGTGGCGCAGCTACTACACGACCGGGGAAGGTTTGAGCCACGGGAGGCGATGTCGATCGCGGTCGACGTCTGCACCGCGGCGGGCGAGCTGCACCGGCGGGGCGTCATTCATCGCGACATAGCCCCGGGCAACGTCATCGTTAACACCCAGGGCGCCCACCTCGTCGACCTGGGAATCGCCCGTCGGTACGACCAGGGCGCGCGTCATGACACCACGCGTCTGGGCACCTTCGGCTTCGCCGCGCCAGAGCAGTTCGGATTTGCCCAGACCGACGCCCGTTCCGACGTCTACTCCATCGGAGCCCTTCTCGCCTTCATGCTCACGGGCGTGCTGCCGAGCGCCCCGGAGTTTGACCCGGCGCTCGAGGGGGTCCCGCCGGCATTGAGGAAAGTCATCGATAGGGCCTGCGCCTTCGAGCCAAGCGCGCGGTACGCAAGCACCTGCGAGCTCTCCCAGGCCGTACGCGCCGCCGTTCCGGCGCCGCCCGCACCGTCGGTGGCCCGGAAGGTGCCGCACCCCATTCTTGCGGCGCTTCGGGACACGCAGGGGGGCAGACGTCTGGCGGCGGTTTTCTTCGTGGCGGTCAGTGCCCTTCTCGCGCTGTTCCTTGCCGGGGTGGGCGTCATGTTGCTGGTGCATCCCACGTCGTACTACAGCTCGATGTCGGCCCTTCTCGCCTTTGCCATTGCGGTGTGGGCGTTCGACCTCTGCGGTCTCCAGCCGTGTCTTGCGGTCACCCATGCCCGCCAATATCATGGTGGAAGAGGTCGCTTGGGCATCTACCTGCTCAGATGTATAAAGGACACAGGCCTTCTCGTTGTGTTCTTCATCGTTCTCGTGACCCTTCTCGTCGTGCGAAAGGCATTGGTCGGAGCATAGGTGCCTATGGCATTGTTAGCTGATGGCTAATGAAACGCCGCCTGCGCGCGGGCATCATACCTAGATGTGCGCGAGGAGGCATGCGATGCGTGATGGCTGGGAATTCGTGAGGTACAGCTCTGACATACAGTCCACGCTTGCGAAGGCCAGCTGGGACACGCGTGACCTTCCCGTGGTCATCTCGGAGTATCTCGCGGAGAAGAACGTGGGGAGAGGGTCGGCCGTTCGGAGGTCGCGCCTCAATCCGACCTTTGCCTATCAGATCATGTCCGGAACGAGACATGCCTCTCGGAACAAGCTCATCCAGCTCGCCTTTGGGCTTGGGCTTGACATCGACGAGTCCTGCGACCTTCTCGAGAGGGGCGGCTCGAGCGCCCTGTGCCCTTCCTGCTGTCGTGATGCGGCCATCGCCTACTGCCTAGAAAGAAGCCTCGGCGTCGACGCCTGCGATGACCTCCTCTGGGACTTGGGCGAGAAGACCATTCGGGTCATCTAACTGGCAGCGTTTCACGGTGCCGGCGTATGTTCTTTAAGCCTCGATGACGATTTGCGCCCTTGAGACGGGACTGTTTTTGTCATTGAGGCTTAAAGAACGCGCGTCAGTGTTCCCTATTCGTCCTCGATGACCTTCACGCCGAGAAGCCCGACGAGGTCGATCGCCTGTCCCTCCTCGATTCTTGCACCCGAGAGCTCGGTAAACCGATCCGAGAAGCGAATCCCTGCCAGGTCGTTGCCAGAGAGGTCCACGCCCGAGAGTCGCGTGAGGAAGAGTTCCGCGCGCGTGAGGTTGCATCCTGTGAGCGTGAGTCTTTTGAGACGCAGCTGTGAGAGGCTCGCCTCGTGAAGGTCGCAGTCCTTGAAGCTCACGTTCTCGAGCTTGCTCTCGGCGAGGTTGAGAAAGCCGAGGTTGCTCGTGCGGAAGCGAACCGACTGCAGGTAGCTCTTGGCCGCATCGCAACCCACGAGGCGGCAGTCCGTGAGCGTACAGCCCTTCCAGTAACTCGTGCGCAGGTCAGCACCCGTGAGGTCACATCCCACGAACGAACAGTCGGTAAAGCTCGCGCGCTGCACGTTGATCGTGTCGAGCGAGCAGCGCGTAAACGTGACGTCCTCGAACTCGGCGTGTCCAAATGCGACTCCCGATGCGACCTTGTCGGTGAAGGTCTGGCCTACGACCACGCCCTCGCCGTCCTCGACGGCATCGAGAAGCTCGTCCTCCCAGGTCTCGCCCGTCATGGCTAATCCCCCCAGACGTGGTGTGTGAAACGTCCGTCCTCGTAGAGGCCATAGCTGTGCGTGCCATCCTTGGGAATACCCACCGAGCCGGGGTTGAAGACCGTGATGCCAGGATGCTCGTCCACCTCCTGGAGCACCTTCACGTGCGTGTGGCCGTATACGATTGCGGCGCCGTCGGGCAGTTTTGGCCATGCGTCGACGGAATTGTGCAGGCCAGGACCATACACGTGACCATGCGTGAGGAAGAGTTCGCGGCCCGTCTCCTGATCCCAGAGAACGTCATACGTCGCCATGCAGGGGAAGTCGAGCACCATCTGGTCCACTTCGGCCTCGCAGTTTCCGCGCACCGCAATTACCTGGTCGGCAATGCCATTGAGCATGGAGATCACGCGTTTGGGGGCGTAGTCGGCAGGGAGGTCGTTTCTCGGTCCGTGATAGAGCAGGTCACCGAGAAGCACCACGCGGTCGGGCGCCTCGGCGTCGATTGCCGCCATGAGACGCTCGCACCAGCTTGCGGCGCCGTGGATGTCGGATGCGATAAGGAGTTTCATGGAGGTTCCTCCCGGACGTGGACACGCATGCGTTGACGATTGTATGCCAGGAGGTGAATCCTCGAGGACGCTGCCGTTTCTTTGCGACACTTCCTCTACGCCCCCAAACGTCTCGACGGAAGGCCCTGCGCGCTGGTCTCGTTGATATCCGCATTTCCGTCATTCTTGGGTTCCGCTTCCACCCGGATGCCATTCGCCCGTTGACCGGACATGCAGCGCGGTGCTTCATCGAAGCGAATGAGTGACGTCACTTCCGGGGAGACCTGCAGAAAAAGGCCTCGAATGGTCGAGCGGGCCTTGCATGGGCTATAGAAGAAGGGCTTAAGTCGACTCTCAACTGGAATTTCATGAGACCGGAGCAACGATTTGCGGAAGGCCCTCCGAAGGCCCGCGCATTCTGAGCGTTTTTCTGCAGGTCTTGCCGACATGCCAGTGTTCTTTATGAGGGTAGGGCGGCGATTTCGTCAAAGCGTCCCGAAGTCCGAAGCCCAAGTCGGATTGTGCATAAAGAGCCAAAAACAGCGTGCACGCATCCGACACGCGTCGCCCCTGGCGGTGATATACCTCCTGGTGTCGGGTCACCCTTGCATGAGCGTACGCAAACGCACCGCGTACCGACGCAAAAGAAAGCGGCCAGTCCGAGGGCATCGGACCGGCCGCCAGCCATTCGGCAAGCAAATCGCGTGTTAGTCCTCGGCGATTTCGGTGATGGCACCTGCGGGGCAGGCGTCCTGGCAGGCGCCACAGCCCACGCAGGAGTCGGCGTCAACGACGGTGGCAACCTCGTCGACCTCGATGACGTCCATCGGGCAGGCATCGGCGCAAGCGCCACAGGCGACGCAGTCGTCGGCATTGATGACGGGATGAGACATGGTGGTTTCCTCTCTGTCTTATGTACGCACCCGCACGCCCTTTGCATGCGGGTGCGCCTCTTTCTGAGTTGAGGGTACTAAACGCCGCGCGAGATACAACCCCGAATTGGCCCAAAAGGACAAAATGGACCACACCAGCCCACCTGAGCTGGCATTTTTGGTGTGAAGGTGATGTGGTTTTGTCGCGAGCGGTGACTGATGAAGGATGGTGGCACGAGAAGGGGACTGCCGTGAACAAAACGGCCCTGGCTGCCTTCTGCGCTGCGCTACGTGCATGTTCGCGCGGGCTTTTCGGGCAATTCGGCTGGCGATACTCGTGGCGCGCGCCCCGTTTTCCCGGAATCCTGATCCTTTATTTTGTCTGGCTAAAAAAATCTATTATGAAGAGACTTAGATTATGTATAGAATCGAAAAGCACGGGGCATAACCCATATCGTAACAGGGCTTATTAAGGCGCGAGCGCGCAAAGAGCGTGTCTGTGCAGTGAGAAAGGAACACATACCATGGGCAAGATTCTGGGAATCGACCTTGGTACCACCAACTCCGCCATGGCGGTCCTCGAGGGCGGCGAGCCCACGATTATCGTCAACGCCGAGGGGGATCGCACCACACCGTCCGTCGTCGGCTTCCGCGCCGATGGCGATCGCATCGTCGGCAAGGCCGCAAAGAACCAGGCCGTCACCAACCCCACCAACACCGTCTTCTCCATCAAGCGCTTCATGGGTCGCCGGTATGACGAGGTCACCTCCGAGCTCAAGACCATCCCGTACAAGGTCAAGGCTGGAACTGGCTCCCGTGGTGTTGTCGAGATCGAGGGCGAGGACTTCACCCCCGAGCAGATCAGCGCGATGATTCTCTCCAAGATGAAGGCCGACGCCGAGAAGTACCTTGGCGAGACCGTCACCGATGCCGTCATCACCGTACCCGCATACTTCAATGACGCCCAGCGCCAGGCCACCAAGGATGCTGGCAAGATCGCCGGACTCAACGTCCAGCGCATCGTCAACGAGCCCACGGCCGCTGCTCTTGCCTATGGTCTCGACAAGACGAACATCGACCAGAAGGTCCTCGTCTTCGACCTTGGTGGAGGCACCTTCGACGTCTCTTTGCTCGACCTCGCTGACGGCGTCGTCGAGGTTCTCGCAACCAACGGCGACAACCACCTCGGCGGTGACGACTGGGACCAGCGCGTCATCGACTGGCTCGCCGACAAGTTCCAGAAGGAGAACGGCATCGACCTTCGCAAGGACCCGATGGCCCTGCAGCGTCTGAAGGAGGCTGCGGAGAACGCCAAGAAGGAGCTCTCCTCCGCCCAGCAGGCCCAGATCAACCTGCCGTTCATCACTGCCGACGCCAGCGGCCCCAAGCACCTCAACTACACCCTTACGCGCTCTGAGTTCGAGCGTATCACGCGCGACCTTCTCGACCGCTGCAAGGCACCCGTCACCAAGGCGCTGCGCGACGCGAACCTCCAGATCTCGCAGGTAAACGAGGTCATTCTCGTTGGTGGCTCGTCCCGCATGCCCGCCGTCCAGGACCTCGTGAAGTCCATGACCGGCAAGCAGCCCAACATGTCCGTCAACCCCGACGAGGTCGTTGCCGACGGCGCGGCCGTTCAGGGCGGCGTCCTTACGGGCGACGTCTCGGGCATTCTGCTGCTTGACGTCACGCCGCTGTCCCTTGGCGTCGAGACCATGGGTGGAGTCATGACCAAGATGATCGACCGCAACACCACGATCCCCACGAGCAAGACCGAGGTCTACTCCACGGCCGCTGACAACCAGACCTCCGTCGAGATCAACGTCTTGCAGGGCGAGCGCGAGCTGGCTTCCGACAACAAGTCGCTCGGCAAGTTCAACCTCACGGGCATCCCGTCCGCGCGTCGTGGCATCCCGCAGATCGAGGTCACCTTCGACATCGATGCCAACGGCATCGTGAAGGTCACCGCCAAGGACAAGGCGACCAACAAGTCGCAGCAGATCACCATCTCCGGTTCCACGGCGCTCTCCGACGACGAGGTCGACCGCATGGTCAAGGACGCGGAGTCCCACGCCGAGGAGGACAAGAAGCACAAGGACGAGATCGAGATCCGCAACCAGACCGACTCGCTTGCCTACGGTACCGAGCAGACCCTCCAGGACCTTGGCGACAAGGTTCCTGCCGATATGAAGTCAGAGGTCGAGGCTGCCGTCGCCGATGCCAAGAAGGCCCTTGACGGTACCGACATCGATGCCATCAAGGCTGCGGGCGACAAGCTTCAGGAGGTCGGTCACAAGCTCGCCGAGATCGTCTACTCCAACACCCAGGAGCAGACGGCCGCCAACGGTCAGCCCGATGCCGGCAACTCCGGCTCTGCGGACGATGTCGTTGACGCCGACTACGAGGTCGTGGATGACGACAAGGACAACAAGTAACGGCGTCGTTCGCAAGGAGAACGAGGCACGTTGAGAATCTCGGGGAGCGGTCATCTGGGCCGCTCCCTCGATGCCCACGAGGAGGGTGATGTGAAAGTGCCGATTCAGACTGAGGGTGACAAGCCTGAGACCCAGGGGTCTGGTGCCGTGTCGTTTTCGGACGGTGTCGCCGGGCACGCTGCTACGGAGGTGGATGCCGAGGCAGAGGAGCGCGCCCATATCGAGGCGGCAATCCATGCCGGCGAGGAGACCGCCGAGAAGGAGCTGGCAGCCGATGCCGGCAAGATTCGTTCCGAGCGGGACGAGCTGCAGAAGAAGCTTGCTTCCGTGAGTGATGAGATCGACTCCGCAAAGAAGGAGGCGGCGGACGCCTCCGACCGTCTCGTCAGGCTTCAGGCCGATTGGGACAACTATCGCAAACGCACCGCCGCAGAGCGTCTCGCCGAGCGCGGTCGCGCCACCGAGAAGCTCGTCGGCAACCTGCTACCTGTCATCGACGACATGGAACGTGCCATCGACCACGCAAGCTCGGTCGCCGGCGACGACGAACGGGTCCGACAGTTCGTGGACGGCATCTCGGCGGTGCACGAGAAGATGCTCTCGGCTCTTGAGCACGAGGGTGTCGAGGTCATTGATCCCGCCGGCGAGGCCTTCGATCCGCTTGAGCATCAAGCCGTGGGACGTGCCGAGGATGACAAGCAGTACGACGAGACGGTCGCCCAGGTCTACCAGAGGGGCTATCGCATGGGTGGCAAGGTCATCCGAACCGCCATGGTGACCGTCACCTACGGTGGTCCCAAGAGACCGGCGCCAGTAGATGACGAACCTACCGGAGACGGCGCCGACGAAGGCGCCAGTCAGAAGTAACGTCATCGACAACGCGCCCGGGCCGCAGGTTCGGGCGCACGTTTTTGAGAGGGGGCTCGTGCGAGGTCATGGCTGGAAATGCAAAGGGTAGTTACTACGACGTGTTGGGCGTGAAGCACGATGCCACCCAGGACGACATCAAGAAGGCGTTCCGCAAGCTCGCTGCCAAGTACCATCCCGACGCAGGCGGGGACGAGAAGAAGTTCAAGGAGCTCAGCGAGGCGTACACCACGCTGTCCGATGAGAAGAAGCGCAAGGAGTACGATCAGTCGCTCATGTTCGAGGGTATCCCCGATGCCGGTTTTGGCGGCTCGGGCGGTCCTCGGCGCAGTTACTCCTATACCACCAATGCGGGCGGAGGGGACTGGTCCGACATCTTCTCGAGCATGGCAAACGGAGAGGGTGCGTTTGGCGGCTTTGACTTCTCGTCGATATTCGGTGGTGCGGGCGGGCCTCGCACGCAGCAGGCAAAGCCCACCAAGGGTGGTGACCTCACCATGGTGGTCGACGTCACGGCCGACGAGGCCTTCCGCGGAGCAACGCGCAAGGTCACGTATCGCGTTCCGTCGACCGGCGAGGAGCAGTCGCTTACGGTGAAGGTCCCTGCCGGAGCCGTGGACGGTGGCAAGCTGCGCTATCGCAACCGTGGCGAGTATGGTGTGGCCGGCGGTGCCCGTGGCGACCTCGTGATCACCACGCGCGTGGCCGAGCACCCCCTCTTCAAGCGCGATGGGGCCGACGTGCGTATGGAGCTGCCCATCAGCATGTACGAGGCCGTGCTCGGAGCCACGGTCGACGTGCCCACGCCTGACGGTACCGAGGTCCGTCTCAAGGTGCCCGCTGGTACCCAGGATGGCAAGACGTTCCGTTTCCGCGACCTCGGTGCGCCCAACGTCAAACGCAAGGATGCCCGCGGCGCGCTCTACGTCACGGTGCGGGTGAAGGTGCCCACGATGCTCTCCAAGAAGGAGCGCGACGCGCTCGAGGCGCTTCGAGGTGCCGACGCGCGCACGTATAGGGAGGGGTTCGAGCCTCATGAGGCGTAACGATGACGAGGGCAAGGACAAGCCTCTGTATATGATCAGCGTGGCCGCCGAGCTTACGGGCATGCACCCGCAGACGCTGCGCGTCTACGAGCAGAAGGGGCTTGTCAACCCCGGCCGCTCGCGCGGCAACACGCGGCTGTACTCGCAGTCCGACATCGAGCGGCTCAACCTCATATCCAAGCTCACCGACGAGGGAATCAACCTTGCGGGCGTAGTGCGCATCATGGACATGCGCGAGCGCGCCCTGGAGAAGGACGCGGAGATCGATCAGCTACGAGACCGCATCCGAGAGCTGGAGGACGAGGTTCACGAGTTCCGCATGCGTGAGAAGATCACGGCGCTCGCACGCTATGACGGCAAGAACCCCGAGCAGCTCATGCGTGGACTTCTCGTCAGCGGCAAGGACGCGTGACGCCACGAGGCGAGATGGCTAGGGGTCAGCTTGCCGCTCGGACAGACGCACGCAACACCTAGCCGATAAAATCTATTGCCTACACACTTAGATTATTTGTATGACGCGACGTTACCGTGGGAACAATACCTTCGATAGCGCGAACGGGGCACGACACCTGCCGGGCCCTTGGGAGGGAGATTCTATGAGACTAGACAAGTGGGCGGTCACGGCTCAGGAGGCCCTGCAGGCTGCCCTTGGCATTGCCGCTGACGCAGACGCGGGCCAGGTTCAGCCGGTTCACCTGCTCAAGGCCCTGCTCAGTTCGGGCGAGCGCAACATCGGTGCGATCGTGGAGCGCGTGGGCGTCGACCCCACGTCCATAGAGTCACAGGTAGACGATGCCATAGCACGGCAGCCAAAGGTCTCTGGCGGCATGTCGCAGATGGGCATCGGCAACGACCTGCTCAAGGTGGGCGACGCCGCGGAGAAGCTCGCGTCCAAGATGGGCGACTCCTATGTCACGTCAGAGCACCTTCTGTGCGCCATCGCAGACGACAAGTCCGACGCGGGCAGCATCCTGAAGTCGTCAGGCATCACCGGCAAGCGTGTCCAGGAAGCCTACGCCGAGCTCCGAGGTGACGAGCATGTTACCTCGCAAGACGCAAAGCCACAGCTCAAGGCGCTCGAGCAGTACGGCCGGAACGTCACCGACCTTGCACGCCAAGGCAAGCTCGATCCCGTGATCGGCCGCGTGGAGGAGATTCGTCGCACCATTCAGGTGCTCTCTCGCCGCACCAAGAACAACCCCGTGCTCATCGGTGAGCCGGGCGTCGGCAAGACCGCCATCGTCGAGGGCCTTGCGGAGCGCATCGTCTCGGGCGACGTCCCCTCCAGCATCAAGGACAAGGATGTCGTCGAGCTCGACATGTCCGCGCTCGTTGCGGGCGCCAAATACCGCGGCGAGTTCGAGGATAGGCTCAAGAGCGTGCTCAAGGAGGTCGAGAAGTCCGACGGGCGCATCATCCTGTTCATCGACGAGCTCCACACCATCGTGGGGGCGGGCGCAACCGAGGGCTCCATGGACGCCGGCAACATCCTGAAGCCAGCCCTTGCCCGTGGTGAGCTGCACGCCATCGGCGCCACCACGCTCGACGAGTACCGCAAGTACATCGAGAAGGACCAGGCCCTCGCCCGCAGGTTCCAGACCGTGCTGGTCTCGGAGCCTACGGTCGAGGACACCATCTCCATCCTGCGTGGGCTCAAGGAGAAGTACGAGCAGCACCACCGTGTGCGCATCACGGACAGTGCGCTCGTCTCGGCCGCCGACCTCTCGAACCGTTACATCTCCGACAGGTTCCTGCCTGACAAGGCCATCGACCTCGTTGACGAGGCCGCCTCACGCCTGCGCATGGAGCTCGATTCCATGCCCGCCGACATCGATGCGGTCGACCGGCAGCTCACGCAGATGCAGATCGAGGAGCAGGCGCTCATCAAGGAGGAGGACGCCGCCTCCAGGGATCGTCTCGTCACGCTGCGCAAGGAGATCGCGACCACGCGCGAGAAGCTTGACGGCATGAAGGCCGACTGGCAGAACGAGAAGGGTGCCATCGACCGCGTGCAGGACCTCAAGGCCAAGATCGAGGAGAGCAAGGTGGAGATGGAGCGCGTTACCCGCGAGGGTGACCTTGCCAGGGCGTCCGAGCTGCGCTACTCCACCATTCCCAACCTTCAGAACCAATATGACGAGGCCGAGAACGCCCTCACTGCGCGCCAGAAGGAGGGCGGGCTGCTCAAGGAGGAGGTTACGAGCGAGGAGATCGCCGAGGTGGTGTCCGCATGGACCGGCGTCCCCGTCTCCAAGATGATGCAGGGCGAGATGGACAAGCTCAAGCATCTCGAGGATCAGTTGCACAAACGTGTCGTTGGTCAGGACGAGGCGGTCTCCGCCGTGGCTGCCGCCGTACGCCGTAGCAGGGCCGGTCTCTCCGATCCCAACAGACCCGTTGGCAGCTTCTTCTTTCTCGGCCCGACCGGCGTGGGCAAGACCGAGCTCGCGAAGGCGCTTGCCGAGTGTCTCTTCGATGACGAGCGCGCGCTCGTGCGTATCGACATGTCCGAGTACATGGAGAAGTTCTCCGTCCAGCGTCTTATCGGCGCGCCTCCCGGATACGTCGGCTACGACGAGGGGGGACAGCTCACCGAGGCCGTGCGCAGGCATCCGTATTGCGTGATTCTGCTCGACGAGATGGAGAAGGCGCACCCTGACGTCTTCAACATCCTTCTGCAGGTGCTCGATGACGGCCGTCTCACCGACGGTCAGGGTAGGGTCGTGAGCTTCAAGAACACGATCATCATCATGACGAGCAACATCGGGAGCCAGTTTATCGCGGCTGCCAGTGCGAGCTCCGATCCCGATGAGGTGCAGAGACAGGTCAACGACGCCCTGCGCACCGCGTTCAAACCGGAGTTCCTCAATAGAATCGACGACGTGGTGGTCTTTCATCCGCTCGGTCTCGGGGACATCGAGCATATCGTCGACATCCAGCTCAAGGATGTTCGTGCACGCCTCGCCCGCGAGAGGATCACGCTCGAGCTCACGCCGGCCGCAGTGCAGTCGCTTGCCCTCGACGGCCTCGACCCCGTCTACGGTGCGCGCCCACTCAAGCGCCTCATCCAACGCCAGGTGGTGGATAACGTGGCCAACCTGATCATCGACGGCAAGGTGAGCGAGGGGGATGCCGTCCGCGTGGACGTGGGTGCCGACGACAGGCTCTTTGCCACGCGTACCGGAGGGCCTGCGGTCCATGATGAGGCAAGTGGCGAGGTTGGCCCGGACGACGAGCCGATCGAGCCGGATGACATGGAGTAGCCCCGAGGGGATGGACACCGTGGGTGGCCATCCCCTCTGACATCCCGGCACGAGGTAACCCGCAGAGAAACGGCTCGAATGAACGAGCTCTTACAAGGGTCATCCGAATCGTCCGGATGACACCGAAGAGTCCCAGTTGAGAAGTACCAAATACCTCCTTTTCCAGTACCTTCCAGAGCCGACTCGTCCATTCGAGCCGTTTCTCTGCGGGTTACCTCGTGCTGACGCTGTAGAAGGCGATGTCGCACGATGGCACGAGGTGGGGGTACGATTGTCAGGATATGGGTCCCGTTCCGAAGGGTGCACGATGAGGTGTCCGAATTGTGGTGCCGAGCTTCCGTCACATGGTGACTTCTGCTCGTCATGCGGGCAGAAGATCGGTCCTGCCCCTCTTGTCGAATCTCAGGCAACGGAGGACGAGACGGTCCTCATGGACATGTCCGACGACGAGTCCACCATGGCCAGAGCGACGGATGCCACCGTAGCCGCAGACGCCTCCTCACGCGAGGAGACCGTCCTCATGGATCAGGGCAAGACCCGTCTTCTGGACGACGCCGAGACGCGCGTCTCTCCGCGTACGAACCCTATTCCTACCGTGACCTTCCCAGATGGCACCATGGCCGCCCCCGCTCCCGTGGGAGACGGGCTCGATGCGCTCGACGATCCCTACGCGCCCATCGTGACAGGGTCGGAGCTTACGAACATCGCTCCCGTCATCAACGGGGTGCCGACGTTGCCAGAGAACAACGGCGAAAGGCATGCGCGCAAATGGCCGATCGTGCTCGGCGTCATCGTGGTCCTCGCCCTCGTGGGGCTTGGTGCCTATTTTGCGTGGGAGCGTGAGCTCTGGGGTGGCAAGACCGTGCCTGACGTGGCCGGTCAGACGCAGGATGCCGCCACACGGACGCTTGAGACCGAAGGCTTCACCGTGAACGTGAGCGAGAAGGCCGAGGACGAGGGAATAGGCAACGTGCTCTATTCCGACCCGGCGGCTGGCAAGCGCATCGATCCCGCAAGCGGGGTGACCATCACCGTGGCGGTTTCCCGAACCATCCCCACCGTGGTGGGGATGACCGTGGACGCTGCGGAGAAGGCACTCTATGACGCTGGCGCCACCAATCTCACGGTTCAGTATCAGGCTTCGACCGAAACCGAGGGCACGGTCATCGCCGTGAGTCCCGATGTGGGCTCCGCGTTCGTCTCGTCGGATTCCATTGCGCTTACCGTGGCGCAGGCGTATGCCGTACCTGCCGTCGTGGGCAAGTCGCTCTCGGATGCCCAGGCGGCAATCCAAGCGGCGGGATACGTCTCTGCGGTGAGCTACGTGGACTCTGACACCAAGAACGACGTGGTCATCTCCACCGACCCTGCGGCGGGTACCCGGCTGGATCTCGGTTCGACCGTCACGCTCACCGTGCCCAACCCCTTCCCCTCCGATTACCACCAGCTGCTTGAGTTCTTTGGGTGCACGCCGGTCCAAGACGCCACGTACCTCGCGCAGCAGCAGTTCACCGTGATAACGGCGCGCAAGCTATCCAGCGGTAACGCCTTTGGCGTGTACCAGAAGGGCAATGACGTGCTCTACGTCACGGACGATCCCGAGACGGGTACGTATGACATCATGTCAAGTACCTACGACGCCCTCGCCAACGGATGCGCGGTCGGTGGTCTGAGACTCAAGCTTGACGCGGCCTCGCTCTCGACGGCGCAGACGGACGTCTCGACAGATGGCGTTCAGGCGGTCATGACCCTCTGCGGCCTTACGGGCATGTCGGCATCCTGCACCGAGGCGGACTTCTCGGGCACATCGGGCATCACAATCTCCGACGTGCACTTCATCTGCGCCTATGGCGAGCAGGACAGCTACGCATGGACGGTCCTGATTGGCGGCTATACGGGCAGTCCCAAGGTGGTCGTGACCGTGGCACCCAAGAGCCACTACAGTTCCAAGGACCTGTCAGGCTATGGCAATAGCGTCTGCAGGTACGTTGCGTACTCCGACCTCTTTGCGAAGTGAGCATGATGGATGATGACGAGAAGAAGCCCGAAGAGGCTTCGGCGGAGGACAAGCCGTTCGTTCGCGCCGAGAATGAGGACGACGACGGATACGATCCGTACTCGGATCGCCAGGCCAAGAAGGACCCGCTCTTCGAGCGCGACCCCTGGGATTAGCTCGTGGCACCCCAATTGGCCTGCATGTATTGCCAGACGACGAGAACGACGACGGCGAGTATGGCGATGACCACAACGAGCGCGATGACCGACCTGACGTGGCTCTTCCTCTCACGTGAGGCGAAGATGTCACGTCTCCCCTTGGGGATCTCGAGGTACTGACCGTAGTGAAGGTCACGGCGAAGCTGCGGCATCTCCGAGCGGGCCTTGCGATACGAGCGGCCCGAGAAGACGTTTCCGCCGGTCGTGATGCCCGAGTCGTGAGTGATGCCCTCTTCGTCGGAGCCGTCGCCCGAGTAGTCATCGATGGGGGGCTGCGTTCTGTGTGCGGGGCGAGATCGTACGTAGGGAGTGGGGGCGGAATGCTGCGATACGGCAGGAATGTCCCCAACCTCGTGCGTGGCGTTTGGCACGGGACCCGTTTCGGTGCGCTCGATCTGGGGGACGTCGCGCTCGGCAGACGCGCCGAAATCCTCGGAATCGGTGAAGTTATCCATCTGATGCCTCCGGTGATGCTCGTGCAGCATTGGCAACATGATAGTGCACGAGGTCCACGTGCGCGAGAAACGCACGTTCTGTGCATGCGTACCCCGCGCGGACGAAGCACAGTTAATCTTATGCATAAGCACTTAGATATAATTAGTCTGTTCCGCTTAGAAAATCTTTGTGATGACGTATAGAACCCCTTTTACGGGGAACAATAGAACCATACCAAGGGGCGCAGACAACCGAAGACGCCCCACGAGACAGAAGGAGTGGTTATCATGACGAGTTTGATTCCCTACGATCGTTACCAGAGGGCACTTCGTACCTGGCCGTTTGACGACCTCTTCGATGTTCCGTTCCAGGCGATCACGGGCGCTGCGGACGTCTTCAAGATGGATGTCGAAGACACGAACGACGGCTATGTCGTTACCGCTGAGCTGCCGGGTGTCACGCGCGACCAGATCGACGTCGAGCTTAACGAGGGAAGGCTCTCCATCTCGATCGACAAGAAGGAGTCCGACGAGCACAAGGGCAAGAACTACCTGCTCAAGGAGACGGGCGAGTGGAGTGCCACGCGCGGCGTCTTTCTCAAGGATGCGGCTACCGAGGGTCTCACTGCCAAGCTTGAAGGCGGCGTCCTGACGGTGAGCGTCCCCAAGCAGGCGGAGAAGGCCAATGTCACAAAGGTCTCGATCGACTAAGACCGCGGTTTTGTCCGCCTCGAAGGGGTGGTGCCTTGGCACCGCCCCTTTTTTGTGGGAACGGGGGTGCACATCACGCTGACGGTGCAAGACGTCTTAGCTCCGAGCTTTGGATATGCAACCTTGATCGTTCCGTGTCCGCATTTCGATTCAAATGGCATATCCAAGCCGAGAAGTCCCGTGGCATCTCCAAAGATGCCGTGCCCCATCACCAGACCGTCATCGGACGGTCCTGTGCCGCCACGCACAACGAGAGAAGACCATCGGACGTGCGTGCCTCGGTGAAGACGTCGTTTGCGGCCCCGGCACCCACGGCGGGAGCGAGGGTGCGCACGCAGACGCTCGGCCGGTTGTTCTCCATCGAGAGGTGCAGGCCCACGACCGTCTCGGTGTTGCTGGTCACCAGGAACGGCAGGATGGCTGCCGTCTGATCATTGGAGAGGTGGCCGGTCTCGCCAAGGATGCGGGTCTTGAGAAAGGCGGGGTACGGCCCCGAGGCGAGCATCCTCTCGTCGTGGTTGGACTCCAGCCCGAGGATGCGGCAGCCGTAGAGCGCATCCATGGCCTCATCGGTGACGTAGCCCGTGTCGGTGCACCAGCCCACCGCATCGCCCCCGGTCTCGAAGCGAAAGCCCATGGGGTCATTGACGTCGTGGGAGGTGGGAAAGCACCGCACGTGCATGCCGCAGAGCTCGAGGTCCTGCGAGTGGTCCACGAGCGTGAACGGCATCTCCGTGAGGTAGCTTCTGCCTGCGACGGTGCCTGCGGTGGCGTACATCGGTCCGTCGTAGTGGTTGCAGAACACGCTGAGCCCCGACACGTGGTCGGAGTGCTCGTGGGTGACAAGCACCGCGCCCACACGACCCATGTCCACGCCGAGCTCCGCCGCACGTCGCATGAGCTCGCGACGCGAGATTCCGCAGTCGACGAGGACGTTGCCCCTGGGGCCTTCCACGACGGCCGCGTTACCCTTCGAGCCGCTCGCAAGGACGTGTAGGTGAATCTCGGGGGTCATGCCCCTCCCTCCGATGCCGTAAGATTGCAAAAACAAGAGTATACGCAGGGCGTGACACAATTGTCGGGAACCTCGGGGGAGTGCAGCTATGCCAAGCGTTTCTCGCAGGTATGCGGGACAGGTTGGCCGCTTCGAGCGGCCAAGTCAGCAGAACGACGACGAGCTTCGCTCGCCCGTCGTCCTCATGGTGTCAGGCGGTGCCGACTCCACGGCACTGCTCGTGCTGGCCGCCACATCCACGCTCGATATCGAGGACGGCCGTGGGCCGGCCCGCATAGCCCGCGAGCGTCTGCACGTGCTCCACATCAATCACCTTCTTCGCGGCATCGACGCCGAGGAGGACGAGGAGTTCGTGCGCGAGCTTGCCAGACGCTACGGCATCCCGTGCACGGCCCGTCGCGTGGACGTGGCGCGTCTTGCCGAGAGGAGCGGCGACAACAACGTGGAGAACGCCGGGCGCACGGTGCGCTATGCGGCGGCGACGGAGCTTGCCAACGAGCTGTCGGCGAAGTTCGGCACGCCCCGCTCGTCAGCTCGGATCCTCACGGCACATACGGCCAACGACCGCGCCGAGACCTTCTTCATGAATGCCATCCGCGGGTCCGGCATGTCGGGGCTGACATCCATCCCACGTCGGCGCAATCGCATCGTGCGCCCCCTGCTCGATCGTACCCATGACGAGCTCTGCGAGTTTCTGCGCATGCGCGGCATCGTATGGCGCGAGGACGACACGAACGCGGACACGCGCTATCTGCGTGCCTACGTGCGCCACGAGGTCATGCCCGTCATAGAGCGACGCAACCCCCATGTGACCGCGAGCCTTGCCACTACGTGCGACATCCTTTCCGATGAGGACGCCTACCTCACGTCGGTGGCGGCCCGAACCCTACGCGAGCTTACGCGTCGCACGGAGCCGGGGGTGGTGTCGGTGGACGCCGCCCGTCTCGCCGCCTGTGAGGTGTCCGTCGCACGTCGCGTCGTACGTGCGGCGATTCTCTCCGTCTGCCCCGATGCCCGCCTGGAGGCGCGCCATATCGCATGGGTGCTTGGCATCGTCGCGGCGGGGGAGGGCTCGCTCACGGTTCCCCTGGGCGTGGACGTGCGCGTGGAGTTTGGGCTGCTCACGTTTCGCGCGCGTACCGCAGACGTCGAGTCGGTCTCGGGATGGCTGTCCGTTCCAGGGGAGTTCGTCCTGCCGGGTGGGCGCAGTCTCGTGGCCCGTATGACGGACGTGCCGCCCACGGGCGACCTGCCTGCCTTCGCCCGAGCGCATGCCTTGGAATGGGGCGGTACGTCGGTGCTGCTCGACGCGGAGCTCTGCGGCGTTGATCCCGCGCGCGGTGGTCGTCTCTGGGTCGACGTTCCCCGCCCGGGGGACGTGCTCTGTCCCTTGGGGATGCACGGTCAGTCCAAGAAGCTCTCCGACCTTCTCGGCGAGGCGCGCGTCCCCGTCGTGGACCGCGCCTCCGTACCCGTGGTGCATGCCTCACCCATGGGGTCCGTGCTGTGGGTCGCGGGAATCCGCGCCGACGAGCGCGTGCGATGTCTCCCCACCACGCATTACCTATTGGAATTGGACGTCCGTACAGCGTAAACTCTCTTCGTTGCACATGCGTGCTGGTAGGTTGGTGGCAAACGCAAGCAAAGTCGATCCGCTGCGGCGGACAGTCCCAGGAGGGAACACATGGAGGATCTACATCCCGATGTCAACAGCGTCATTCTCAGCGAGGAGGACATCAAGGAGGTCGTCTCCCGTCTGGGTGCCGAGATCAGCCGCGACTACGTGGACAAGAACCCGCTCATCGTGGCGGTCCTGCGTGGTGCGTTCATCTTCACGGCCGATCTCATGCGCGCCATCAGCGTCCCGTGCGCCGTGGACTTCATGGCCGTCTCAAGCTACGGTGACGGAGCCAAGAGCTCTGGCGTGGTTCGCATCGTCAAGGACCTCAACACCAAGATCGAGGGCCGCGACGTGATCATCGCCGAGGACATCCTCGACTCCGGCCTCACGCTCAGCTATCTCGTGAAGATGCTCGAGGGTCGTGGACCCAACTCGGTGCGCATCGCCGCGTTTGCCATCAAGGACATTCCAGGGCATACGCCCGCCATCCAGCCCGACTACGTGGGAACGCACGTGCCCAACGAGTTCATCGTGGGCTATGGTCTCGACTATGCCGAGCGCTACCGCAACCTGCCCTACGTCGGTGTGCTCAAGCCGCAGGTCTACACTAAGTAACCGCGGGTGGGGTGCGTGGCATCCCACCGAAAACGCCCACCAAGGAGTCAGCTTCCGTGCCAGACAAGAAACCACTTGACAAGTTCCCTTCGCCCAGCAACGGCAACCGCAGCCCCGAGCCCCAGAAGTCGGCGCTCATCTCCACGCTCATGCTCGTGGCCATCGTGGTGTACCTCTCGTTCACGATGGGCGTCAACCCGTTCGCGTCCAACACGAGCACCGATACGCTTGCCACCAACGAGTTCGTGACCGCCGTGAAGGACGATCGCGTCTCCACGGTCACGTTCAAGACCGAGGACGGCAGCATCACGGGCACGTACTGGAGGTCGGACGACGATGCGGGCAACTCGGACGCCCTCGTGCAGTACAAGAGCGTCTACGTGGGCACCGACTCCCTTGCCGAGCTCATGGCCAAGCATCCCAAGATCACGTACAAGATCGACACCTCGTCGTCGAGCATCCTCGAGACGATTCTCATCTCGGTGGTGCCCACCGTACTCCTCGTGGGCGTCTTCGTGTACTACATGCGTCGCATGTCCGACCAGAACGGCCGGACCATGCAGTTTGGCAAGACGGAGGCCCTCACCACCGAGAAGGAACGACCGGAGGTCAAGTTCTCCGACGTGGCGGGTATCGACGAGGCCGTCGAGGAGCTCAAGGAGGTCCGAGACTTCCTGCGAGAACCCGAGCGCTACCAGAGGATGGGCGCCAAGATTCCGCATGGCGTGCTGCTCGTCGGCCCTCCGGGCACGGGCAAGACGCTCCTCGCCAAGGCCGTGGCCGGCGAGGCGGGCGTACCGTTCTTCTCGATCTCCGGCTCGGACTTCGTGGAGATGTTCGTGGGCGTGGGCGCCTCGCGCGTCCGCGACCTCTTCAAGCAGGCCAAGGACTCCGCTCCTTGCATCATCTTCATCGACGAGATCGACGCGGTGGGTCGCCAGCGCGGTGCTGGCCTGGGCGGCGGTCACGACGAGCGCGAGCAGACCCTGAACCAGCTGCTCGTGGAGATGGATGGCTTCGAGGACAACTCGGCCGTCATCATGATAGCCGCCACCAACCGCCCCGACATTCTCGATCCCGCGCTTCTCCGCCCCGGTCGGTTCGATCGCCGCGTGACGGTCGACCGCCCCGATGTGGCAGGCCGCGAGAAGATCCTCGCCGTGCACTCCAAGAACAAGCCGATGGCCCCCGACGTCGACATCGCGCGAGTCGCCAAGCTCACGCCGGGCTTCACGGGTGCCGACCTGGCCAACCTCATGAACGAGGCCGCCCTTCTCGCCGCGCGCTTCCACAAGGATGCCGTGGGCATGGCGGAGATGGAGGAGGCCATGGAGCGCGTGGTGGCCGGCCCCGAGCGCAAGAGCCGTGTGATCACCCCCAGCGAGCGCAGGGTCATCGCCTTTCACGAGAGCGGGCACGCGCTGGTGGGCCATGTGCTCGAGAGTGCCGACCCCATCCACAAGATCTCGATCGTGGCGCGTGGGCAGGCGCTTGGCTATACGATGCAGCTTCCCGAGGAGGATCACTTCCTCGAGACGCGCAACGGCATGCTCGACCAGATCGCCGTCCTGCTCGGAGGTCGCACCGCCGAGGAGCTCTTCTGCGATGACATCACCACGGGCGCAAGCAACGACCTGGAACGTGCCACCAAACTTGCCCGCGAGATGGTCACCCGCTACGGCATGAGCAAGGAGCTGGGTGCGCAGATATTCGGCGAGGCACAGCACGAGGTCTTTCTCGGCCGCGACTTTGCCAACCACAACGACTTCTCCGCCGAGACGGCCAAGCGCATCGACGACGAGGTGGAACGCATCATGCGCGAGGCCCACGGACGGGCTCACGACGCCCTTGACGCCCGTCGTGACCAGATGAACACGATGGCGCACGTGCTGCTGGCCCGCGAGACCGTGGATGGCGAGGCCGTGCAGGCACTTCTCGACAACGAGTGGCCTGCGTACGTGGCGGCCCATCCCGACCAGGCGGTCGACGAGAACGGCAGCAGCGCTGAGGATGCCGCCGCCGTCCCTGACGGGCAGGCCGAGGGGTAGGATTCGTCGCGCGGGGTGGGTACAATTGTCTGCAGGCAGTTTCGCAGGCAGGATGGGAGCACCATGGGGATAAACGAGAAGAGCTACGAGTACGGCGCGTCGAAGTCGTCCATCCGCGAGATTGCGGCATACGGCAGTGCGCGCAAGGCGGAGATCGGCGCCGGGAACGTCTTTGACTTCTCGATCGGCAACCCATCCGTCCCGGCACCGGAATCCGTGCGCGAGTCCATCAAGCGCAGCATGGAGCTCCCTCCGTCGCAGCTTCACGGCTACACTCCCGCTGCTGGCCTGCCTGCTGCTCGTGCGGCCGTGGCCGACTCGCTCAACCGCCGCTTCGGGACCTCGTACGAACCCGATGACGTCTATCTCACCTGCGGGGCCGCGGCTTCCCTCTCCATCACGCTCAACGCGGTGGTCGTTCCAGGTGACGAGGTCATCGTCATCGCACCGTATTTCCCCGAGTATCGCGTGTGGATCGAGACCGCCGGTGCCACCTGCATCGAGGTCATGGCCGATGCGGACACCTTCCAGATCGACACGGAGGCCGTTGCCGTTGCCATCAACGAGCGCACCAAGGCCGTGATCATCGACTCTCCCAACAATCCCGTGGGGTCGGTCTACTCGCGCGAGAACCTCAACGACCTCGCCGTGGTGCTCGCCTCCGCGTCCGCCGAGATGTCTCATGGCATCTATCTCATCTCCGACGAGCCCTACCGCGAGATCACCTATGGTGCGGAGGTGCCCTGGGTGCCTGCCATCTACGAGCGCACCATCGTGTGCTACTCGTACTCGAAGAGCCTGTCGCTGCCTGGAGAGCGCATCGGCTGGATACTCGTTCCCAACACCAGCCCCGATCACGACCAGCTGTGCCATGCCATCGCGGGCGCTGGTCGCAAGCTGGGATTCGTCTGCGCTCCGGCCCTCTTCCAGCGCGTGGTCATCGATTGTGTGGACGAGCCCACCAACGTGGATGCCTATGCCCGAAATCGTGCGGCGCTCACCCAGGGACTCTCTGCGCTGGGGTACGAGTACATCGAACCTCAGGGTGCCTTCTACCTCTGGGTCAAGGCGCTCGAGCCGGATGCTCAGTCGTTCTTCGAGCGTGCAAAGGCCTTTGAGCTGCTTCCTGTTCCATCTGACAGCTTCGGGTGTTCCGGCTGGGTGCGTCTCGGCTACTGCGTGAGCTACGAGACGATCGTCAATTCCATGCCCGCGTGGCGCAAGCTCAAGGAGAGCTACGAATAATGGCAAAGAAGACCCGTACCTGCGGAAACTGCGTCTTCTGCAAGGAGAAGACGGGAATTGTCCGTACGACGACCGTATGCCTCTCTCCCTCTCGCGGCGATTCGAAGCGCGTCCGTGAGTCCGATGCTGCTTGCGCCGATTTTGTCCCGCAGGTAAGCAATGCCCTCACCGCCTTCTACGGCTATTCTGCGATGGCTCAGGGTCAGCCGCTCACAAGGACGGCTGCGGTCGAACCCGTCGTTGCCTCGGAGGCCTCCGTCGAAGAGCTTGAGGTACGAGCGGCCGAGGCTCGTGCCAAGGCAGCCGAGGCCCGCGCCTGTGCCGCGGAGGCTCAGGCGGATGCCGCCGAGGCTCGTCTCCGCGCTGTCCGCGCGCGCGGTGACGAGAAATAGGGGAGGCTCTACCCGATGGCCCGCATCGCCTGTGACGTACACACCCATACGCTCTTCTCGCGGCATGCGTACTCTACCGTGCAGGAGGACGTGTTCGCCGCCGAGGAGAGCGGCATGGAGCTTCTTGGCGTGACGGACCACTACTCGAGCATGCTCTTCGACGAGTGCACGCTCAAGGACTTCGGGTACTTCCTGAACCTGTCCGCCTGGCCGCGCGTGTGGCATGGCGTCCGCGTGCTCCATGGCTGCGAGGCCGACATCGTTGACCTCGAGGGTCACATCTTCGGGTACGACATCCCTGTGACCCATGGCATCGATGGTGATGCGATACCGTCCACCACGCTCAAGAGCCAGGTCCTGTGCAACTGCGACTACGCGATCGCCAGCGTGCATGGTAAGGACTGGGCCAGCGGCGCGAGCATCACGAGTACCACGCAGATGTACCTCAACGCGCTCCAGGACCCAAAGGTCCTCATCCTCGGACATGTCGGCAGGGCTGGTGTGCCCTTTGACCTCGATGCCGTTCTCACCGTTGCACGTGATCTCGGAAAGATGATCGAGATCAACGAGCAGAGCCTGCGCCGTGGGAGCGTGATGGGACTGCGGGCCGACTGTCGCAGGATCGCGGTACGTTGCGCCGAGCTGGGGACGATGGTCTCGTTTGGATCGGACGCGCATATCTGCACCGAGGTGGGCTCCCATGGTCGTGTGAGCGCGTTGCTCGACGAGATCCACTTTCCCGAGGAGCTTGTCGCCTGCCGCAGCGCGGAGGCGTTCGAGACTGCGCTGCATGCCGCACTGGGGTAGGGGAATCACGCCCTCATGCGTCACCGGGCCGCTCTACGCATGTTTCGGTGTGGAACCGCGAGATACCTGCAGAAAAACAAGCCAAATGGATGCTCTCGTAAATCAACCCCCTTTAGTGGCCAACACTTCCTGCGGTTATATGCCGGAGGAGGAGGCCCGTGAGGCAAGTGCTCGGAAGGGGTCGTTCATCCGACTCGTTTTTCTGCAGGTATCTCTTTGTCCAATTTCTCTGCGTGCTCGCATGCGGATGAATCATGGGGTAAAGTTAGCCATAGTAAACGATTGGTGGCTACCTAGAAGCCCGAATGGAGTCAAGGAGACTATCCATGGCATTGGACACGCTGGAAATCGGCAAGGATGCGTACGTCCTGTCCGTTAGCTGCGACGAGGAATCCCTGCGCCAGCACATCTTTGACATGGGGCTTACGCCTGGTACCGAGGTCACCATGGTCAAGGCTGCCCCCATGGGCGATCCGCTCCAGATTCGGCTGCGCGGCTACGAGCTCACCCTGCGCAAGGATGACGCCGCCCGCATCGAGCTTTCCAATGTGCACGAGGCGCACAACATACCCCGCAGCAACCCACATCTCGGAAATGCCGCGCACCCGTCGCTCGGTGAGGGCAGCGCATCCGGCGAGGCGGCCGAAAAGACCCATCACTGGCACTCCGAGGGTGTGGTCGCGGCGAAGGGCGCACCGCTCACCTTTGCACTGGCAGGCAACCAGAACTGCGGAAAGACCACGCTCTTCAACCAGCTGACCGGGTCCAACCAGCACGTGGGCAACTTCCCCGGCGTCACGGTCGACCGCAAGGATGGCCAGATGCGAAGCCATCCCGAGGCTACGGTCACCGACCTTCCGGGCATCTACTCGCTGTCGCCCTATACGGGGGAGGAGGTTGTCTCACGCCGGTTCATCCTCGATGACAAGCCCGACGCGATCATCAACATCCTCGACGCCACCAACATCGAGCGCAACCTCTATCTCACGCTTCAGCTCATGGAGCTTGACGTACCTATGGTCATTGCGCTCAACATGATGGACGAGGTGACCGCCAACGGTGGGACCATCGATGTCAACGGGCTCGAGGCTGCCCTCGGCGTTCCCGTCGTGCCGATCTCGGCGGCAAAGGACCAGGGCATTGACGAGCTCGTCGAGCATGCCATCCACGTGGCGCGCCATCACGATCATCCGGGCAGGCAGCACTTCTGCTCACTTTACGGTCCTGACGGCGGTGCCCTCCACCGCTGCATCCATGCCGTCATTCACCTCATCGACGACCATGCGCATGCGGCGGGTGTTCCCGTGCGCTTTGCCGCGACGAAGCTCGTCGAGGGGGACGAGCTTGTCTCGAAGTCGCTTGGCCTCGACCAGAACGAGCTTGACGCCGTGGAGCACATCGTCCATCAGATGGAGGTGGAGTCGGGTTCCGACAGGCGCGCGGCCCTTGCGGACATGCGCTTCTCCTTCATCGAGGGCATCTGCTCTGCGTATGTGGTCAAGCCACAGGAGAGCCGCGAGCATGCGCGTTCGGTGACCATCGACAAGGTTCTTACGGGCAGGTTCACGGCAATCCCCGTCTTCGTGGCAATCATGGCGCTCGTGTTCTGGCTTACGTTCTCGGTGGTGGGCAAGGCTCTCTCCGGTCTGCTCCAGCTGGGACTCGATGTCCTTGGCGCGCAGGTCGACGCCGCGCTCGCCTCGTTTGGCACCAACGGCGTGGTTCGTTCGCTCGTGACGGATGGCATCTTCGGCGGCGTGGGCTCGGTGCTCTCGTTCATGCCCATCATCGTGGTGCTGTTCCTTCTTCTGTCCATGCTCGAGGACTCCGGCTACATGGCTCGTGTCGCCTTCGTCATGGACAAGCCGCTGCGCAGGCTAGGTCTCTCCGGCCGAAGCTTCGTGCCCATGCTCGTGGGCTTTGGCTGCTCGGTGCCCGCCATCATGAGCACGCGCACCCTTCCCTCGGAGCACGACCGCAAGATGACCGCCCTGCTCGTCCCGTACATGAGCTGTTCGGCAAAGCTTCCCGTATACGCACTCCTGACTGCGGCGTTCTTTGGTCAGTGGGCAGGCCTTGCCATGGTGGGTCTCTACGTCATCGGTATGCTCGTGGGTATCATCGTGGCGCTCGTGCTCAACCGCACCGCGTTCAGGGGCGAGCCCGTCCCGTTTGTGATGGAGCTTCCCAACTACCGTCTGCCAAGCGCCAGGACCACCTGTCTGCTCGCATGGGAGAAGGCCAAGGATTTCATCACGAGGGCGTTCTCGGTGATCTTCGTGGCAACCATCATCGTATGGTTCCTCCAGACCTTCGATGTTCGCCTTAATGTGGTCTCTGACGCGTCCCAGAGCATGCTCGCCCTGCTCGGCGGACTCATGGCGCCGATCTTCTCGCCGCTCGGCTTTGGGTCCTGGCAGGCATCGACGGCACTCGTCACCGGCTTCGTGGCAAAGGAGAGCGTGGTCTCGACGCTTACCGTGCTGGTGGGGACGGGCGGCCTCGCCGGGCTCTTCTCGCCGTTCGCGGCCTGGGTCTTCCTCGTGTTCACGCTGCTCTACACGCCATGCGTGGCCACTGTCACAGCCGTTCGAAACGAGCTCGGCGGCAGGTATGCGGCGTGGGTCGTCCTCATGCAATGCGGGGTCGCATGGGTCGTGGCGCTCGTGGTGCACGCCCTCGGCATGATGGTGGGCCTGTAGTCCTAGTGGCGTTTGCGGTCTGTCTGCTGGGCGGCCCACGGTCCGAGCCAGAGGGCTGCAGGCGCGGCGGCAAACGCGCCCGCGAACGTCCTTCCCGCCTCGCCGCCGAGAGCCCCGCCGAGCGCGCCAAGGGCGAGGTAGCCAACGCCCGCAAAGACGATGCTCGCAACCACGCGCGCGATGCGCTCGCGACGACTGGCGCGTACGTCGAAGTTGACGAGGCGCCTCTCGGCGAACCAGCCGACAATACAGCCACTGTACACGCCGAACACCTGGTAGCCGCTGACGGCCATCGCTGCGGGATCTACGATCAGCTCGCCGTCCACGTAGTCCATGGGGTATGGCTTGAGTGTGAGGTAGAGCACGAACGCAAGGCCGATGGCAAGACCCGCAAGGAGCACCACGACGTCGCGCGCAGGCTTGGTGTCAACCCAGGTGAGCGTGTGGTCGGCCACCCACAGACCGACGATTCCCACAAGTGCCGCGACGACTACGTCCTGTGGCGTATGCACGCCGAGGTAGGTGCGAGAGAAGGCCACGATCACGCATGCGATCACGCATGCCACCGTCACGCCCCTGTGCTCGTGTCGCTGAAACCATGCGAGTCCACCGAGGACGCTCACGGCCGTTTGCGTGTGGCCGCTCGGAAACGAGTAGTCGGTGGCGCTGGCCATCGCGGTCGCAGAGGGTGTGATGCGTGCGTCGCGGATCCATGGACGATACACGCACAGGGTGTTCTTGATCGTCTGATTGATGATGCCGCCCGCCGAGTATGAGAAGAGCAGGCAAAGCCCCTGTCGCTTGTCGACGAGCCAGTAGACGAGGAGTGCGACGGAAAATGCCACTGCGAGCAGGCCCGAGGAGAGGATGACGAACGCCTCCTCGACCCCACCTCCGAGTGCCTCGCGAAGACCTTGGAGCGTGAGTAGGTAGGCAACGTCCATGCGAGCTCCCCCTAAAGTCTGATCGTGAGCTCGACGGGGCAGTGGTCGGAGCCTGGTATCTCGCTGAGTATCGAGGCGCTTGTCACGTCCGCGACTGCGTCTTGCGACACGAGGAAGTAGTCGATGCGCCAGCCAGCGTTGTTGGCGCGGGCACGCATGCGGTAGCTCCACCAGCTGTAGGCCTCGGTCTGGGTTGGATGCAGCCGACGGAACGTGTCCACGAAGCCCGCATCGAGAAGCCTGCCAAAGCTCTCCCGCTCCTCATCGGAGAAACCGGCGTTTCCGCGGTTGGCACTGGGATTGCGAAGGTCGATCTCCTCGTGGGCCACGTTGAAGTCGCCGCAGGCCACGACGGTCTTCTCCTTGGCGAGCCCGGTGAGGAAACCGCGAAAGCCCTCGTCCCACGCAAGGCGCGTCTCGATGCGTTTGAGCTCGGGCTGCGCGTTGGGCACGTAGGCGCACACGAACCAGTACGTGGGAAACTCAAGCGCACACATGCGCCCCTCGTCGTCGGCCGCGGGGCAGTCGATGCGTCGTACCACCTGGAGCGGCTTCTCGCGCGAGAAGACCGCGGTACCCGAGTAGCCCCTACGCTCGGCGTAGCTCCAGGTCTGCACGTAACCGGGCAGATCGAGCTTGACCTGGCCATCCTGCAGCTTGGTCTCCTGGACGGCAATGACGTCGGCTCCCAGTCCCTCGGCTATCTCGACAAACCCGGGTTCCTTCTTGAGCACGGCCCGAAGCCCGTTGACGTTCCACGAGACAAGCCTGAGTTCGCGTCTGTCAGCCATGTGCGGCTCCCTATCCTATGGTGATGTAGTTGCCTTTGGATTCTGACCCATCTGCCTCCGATACGAGCCGTGAGATTTCTCCGCTCGTGCGGTGCGGGCCTCCCTCGGCGGAGCCGAAGACAAACTCACGCACCAGGGGAAGGTCCCTCTCGCCCTGCTCGTGGCCCATGGTGTATGACGCGAGCAGCCTATGCTTGTTGACGGTGCCGTTCTCGACGGGCATCTCGTCCGGATAGATGGCCAGACAGCGCCCGGCGCGTTCGAGCTCGTCTATGTGATCGAGCGCGACGTTATAGCGCTTCCAGCGTGTGAGCATGGCGTTTCTCAGGTAGGGATAGTCGCGGGCGATACGCCGGAAGAGCGTGACGTCGTATCTCGATGGCTCGGGCTTGCGGTAGCCGCGAGGGCGTGTCGCCACGAAGACGAACTTCTCGAAGCCGTCGTCCTCGGCCAGGTGGATGGGGATGCCCGCACCCGTGCCGAGTCCACCGTCGTAGTACACGGAGCCGTCCACGGGCAGCGGCTTCATGGCTCCGGGCAGCGTGGAGCTGGCGCGAACCCTGTCCATCATGTCCATCGCCGTGGGCATGTCGTCCTTTGTCCAGGTGACGGTCCGACCCGTGTCGCGTTCGAATGCCTGGATGCGGATGCGGGCGGGGTTGGCCACGAAGGCATCCCAGTCGAAGGGCATGAACCCGTCGAGCATGGCGCCCTCGTAGAGATAGTCGGCGTTGAAATATCCCTTTCCGCTCAGCAGGGATCGCACGCCACCCGTCTTCTCGGCGCCATCGCATCCGAGAAACGCCATGCGCGTGCGCCTGAGGTCGCGCGAGACGTAGTCAACGGTGTGGCTTGCACCGGCGGAGACGCCGCAGACATAGCCAAAGCTGATGCCCTGCTCGAGAAGGACGCGGGCGATACCCGCCGTGTAGCTCGCGCGGTACCCACCACCCTCAAAAACCAGGGCACAGTCACGTACGTTGTTTTCCAGACCCTCCATGGTTGCCTCCTTCCGACGCGCGTGACGCGCTCGATTTATGAATCTTGCCCATATGTCGTGATGAGGTAGTTATGCCCGTCTTCCGTCTGCGAAAACTGCGAGCGAGCCACGAATCTGCGGCGGTACCATGAATCCGTGCGTGGGTTACGGCAGGGAGGCGTGCATGACCATGACGATCACCAGCCCCGTCGAGGCGGCGGCGGAACTCAAAAGGCGCGTGGACAAGGCTGGCAGGGCGGTCTTCTTCGGTGGTGCGGGCGTCTCCACGGCAAGCGGCATCCCCGACTTCCGCAGTCCCAACGGCCTCTACAACCAGCGCGGATACACCTATGCGCCCGAGACGATGCTCTCGCACTCCTTCTACGCCTCCCACCCCGAGGAGTTCTTCGACTTCTACCGTCATGTGATGTGCGTACCCGATGCCAAGCCCAACCGCTGCCATTACAAGCTTGCCGAGCTCGAGGCCGCGGGCAAGCTTGCGGCCGTGGTCACGCAGAACATCGACGGCCTTCACCAGGCCGCCGGCTCCAAGCGCGTGATCGAGCTGCATGGATCCACGCATCGCAACGTCTGCCAGAGATGTGGGGCCGTCTATTCGCAGGAGTGGGTCCTCGCTTCCGAGGGGGTGCCGCGGTGCGGGCGGTGCGGCGGTGCCGTGAAACCAGACGTCGTGCTGTACGAGGAGTCTCTCAACGAGAGGGACCTCGTCGCCGCCATGGAGGTAATCGCGAGCTGTGACCTGCTGGTCATCGGAGGCACCTCGCTTGTGGTGTATCCTGCCGCGGGTCTCGTGCAGTACTTCCGGGGGGATGACCTCGTGGTCTGCAACCTCCAACCCACTCCGCAGGATGCCGCCGCGAACCTCGTGTGCGCCTGCGACATCTCGGAGGCCTTTGATTTCTGACCCGCGAGGGTTTATCCCATTCTGCAGGTTTGGGCCCCTTTGCCGTGATAGCGGAGAATGCCCGCGTACTCGTTACAATAGGAACGTTACCTACGTGTCCGGCGCAGGAGGTCGATGAAGGTGCTCAGGGAGAACTATGCAACGTGGCAATGCGGCTCGCACGAGATCTCGCTCGCGCGTCCTCGCATCATGGGAATTCTCAACGTTACGCCCGACTCCTTCTCCGATGGTGGGGAGAACTTCGACGTGAAGGCAGCCATCGCCTGCGGTCGCGAGATGCTCGACGAGGGAGCCGACATCATCGACGTGGGCGGCGAGTCCACGCGTCCTGGCTACACACCCGTTTCCTCGAACGAGGAGGCGGGACGCGTCGTGCCCGTCGTGCGTGCGCTCGTTGCATCGGGTGCGGTCGTCTCCGTGGACACGCGCCATGCCGACGTTGCCAAGATGTGCATGCGCCTTGGCGCATCCATCGTCAATGACGTGGAGGGCTTCACCGATCCTGCCATGATGAAGGTTGCTGCCGACACCAACTGCGGCTGTGTCGTCATGCATTGGGACAAGGGTGGCTTGGGTACGCGTCCGCCCCGTCGACAGGTGCAACTCGACGACTCCCGTCCCGCCCGTGAGGCCGTTACCAGAACGAATACCTCGCAGCACCGCTTTACCCTGCCTGACCAGGCACCCATCATGCGACAGATCATGGGCTTCCTCGGCGACCAGGCTCGTGACCTCATGCGTGCGGGTGTGGCCCATGATCGCATCTGCATCGATCCCGGTCCCGGCTTCGACAAGTTCGCCGACGAGGACGTCGTCATTCAGCGAGCCACTCGCTCGATGGTCTCGATGGGCTACCCTCTGCTCTGCGCCGTCTCGCGCAAGCGCTTCGTAGGTGCGGTCTCCGGCGTGGCCGATGCCAACGCACGCGATGCCGCGACGCAGGGCGTCTGCATTGCCGCGATAGAGAACGGTGCCCGCATCCTGCGCGTCCATGATGTTGCGGGTTGTGCGCAGGCCATCAACTCATACTGGGCCGTCGCCCAGAAGGATGTGCGTCAGGGCTTCGTGGGGCTTGGCTCCAACGTGGGTGACCGCATGGACTACCTTGCCCGTGCCGTTCGCCTCATCGATGACATCCCTCTCACCTGCGTGGTGTCGGTGAGCCATGCATACGAGTCGGAACCCGCCTATGGGGTTGCGACGCCTGTCGCCAATGCCGTGGCGGAGATTCGCTCCGAGCTTCACCCCCTCGTCCTCGTGCAGAAGCTCCTCGAGGTGGAAGACGAGCTCGGCCGCGTGCGCGACCCCAAGGAAAAGGGCCATGGACCTCGTACGATCGACTGCGACCTTCTGTGGGTCGAGGGCGAGGAGCACGCAGGTGCCCGACTCACGCTCCCGCACTCGCACCTCGGTGAGCGCGACTTCGTGATCATTCCCATGGAAGACCTCATGCATGATCCCGAGCGTTTTCTCGTTCACGCCGGCATACAGGTCACGCCGCGCGAGAAGCGCGTCGGCCACGTGATGGCTGAGCTCGGGGAGATTTCGTGGGAGTAGGAACGACGCTCCTTGACGACCTGCGCACTGCGGGCCAGGACGGCGCACCTCATGGTACGTTTCGGGTGCGGGAGACGAACGGTGTCCTCGATGTCGCCATCGTGCTGAGACCTGCGGTGGGGATGGCGTTTCTCATGGCCGTTCCGCACGCATGCTCCCTTGGCGTACGTGACGTGCTTCTTGGGATGGGTGCCGTGGGCGTAGGTGTTGCATGGCCGTACGGCGCGTGCGGTGCCGGCGGGACGGTCGTCACCATACAGACGTGTGCGGGCTACGGTGGGGGCATGTTCGTGGTGTGCGACGCCTCGGTGGACCTCTCTCCCGTCGAAGGGGTCGCGCTGCCTTCCGCCGAGGAGCTTGGCGAGGCGATGGCGGCAGGTATCGTCGCTCGTGTCGACGCATGGGCGGCGGGGATTTCCGCCGCAGGACCGGGGGCCACGCCGCTGGGACCGATTCTCGCTGACTACTACGACGCACTCGCCCTCATGGATGCCGACGTCGAGGTCGTCTATCCCAACGGTCGCGTGTTCTGCCGAGGTAGGCTTGCCGGCATCGACGTATGGGGCCACGCGACGGTGCGCACCTCCCTTGGCGGCGAAATCGAGATCGCGCCCGAGCAGGCCAGCATTCGTGCGGCCGAGTGAGACGGGTCCCTGTCGCTAGCGGGCGTTGACGCGCAGCCAGATGTCGCGGATGCCGCGTAGCGTGAGGTCGGGGTCGACCCGGCAGAAGACATCCGTCGCATGGCTCACGGTGCGGGCGAGACCGCCTGTGCCCACGACCGGGGCAGACTCGATGCCCAGCTCCGTCTTGATGCGCGCGACAAGGCCTTCGACCTGTGCCGCAGCACCGATCACGAGGCCCGATTGAACGGCCGTCTCGGTGGTGTCGCCAAGGACGTGCGCGGGCGCCTCGATGGGGACGTCCGAGAGCTTCGCGGCACGATCGAAGAGCGCCGCGGCAGAAACCATGAGACCTGGCGAGATGGTGCCGCCGCGGTAGGCTCCCGTCGCATCGACCACGTCGATGTTCGTGGCCGTCCCGAAGTCGACGACGATGACCGGCGCGCCATAGTCTGCGCGGGCGGCAATGGCATTGGCGATGCGGTCGGCCCCCAGGCTGCGCGGATTGGGCATTCGGATCTCCATGCCGTAATCGTCGCCCGGGAGGACCATGAGCGGCGCATGGCCGAGGACCTCGGTGAGGCAGCGGTCCCATGCGCGCGAGAGCGTGGGCACGACGCAGGCGACACCAGCCTCGGTGACGTCCGCGTAGTCAAAGCCGTCCATATGCAGGTAGCCGCCAAGACGCGAGCGGAGCGTGTCGGAGGTGTCGGATGCGGTGGTGGCCATGCGCCAGCCGTGGCGCATGGTGCCTGTCTCGTCGTAGAGACCGAGCGTGCCCTGGGTGTTGCCTACGTCTATGGCAAGAAACATGCCGCCCCCTAGTGGATGCTGATGCTGAAGAACTCGTAGTCCTGGGCATGACGTGGGATGGAGTACTCGAACGGTACGCCGTCATCGAGAAAACCCACGCTCTTGATCTCGAGGAGCGGCGTGTCCGGCTCGACGTGGAGGCGTTCGCATTCATCCTCGGTTGGCAGCACTGCGCGTATGATGCGGTGGGCGCTGCCGATCTTGAGTCCGAGCTCGCCTTCGATGTAGTCGTAGATGGAGTCGGCCACGTGCTTCTCGCGCAGGCCGGGAATGATCTTTATGGGCATGTAGGTGTATTCGATCACATGGGGCACGCCATTGGCCGAGCGGACGCGGCACACGTGATAGGCAAACTCGTCAGGCTCCATGCCGAGCGCCTCGGCGACCTCCTCGTCGGGATGCACCACGGAGAAGTCGTATACGGTCGTCTCGACCTTCTCGCCGCGCGCCTCGTGCTCGGACTTGAAGCCCGTCATCTGGCTTGACATGTTCCAACCCGAACCCTTGCGGAAGTTCGTGTCGACAAGACCCTTCACGAAGGAGCCCGACCCGCGACGACGTGCCACCAGGCCATGGAGGGTGAGCTCGTCCATGGCCTTCTTGATGGTGATCTTGCTGACGTCGTAGTGCTCGCAGAGTTCGTCGGTGGTGGGCAGCTGTTCGTTTGGCTTGAACTCACCGGCTGCGATGCGTATGCGGATGTCGTCGGCAACGGTCTCGTACTTGAGCATGGGGCGCCTCCCTCTTCTCTATCGAGACACATTCTCGCGTTTCCACGAGAAATAATCCCTCTCACACAAAAAGACCTTGATATTACAGATAGAATGTGTATATTAACAATTAGACATGTATGGCGTATATAAAAGACATGTCTTTTAGATACGCAAAGACCGGCCTACGCCGGAGTGTAGGGAAAGGGAGAGACGGATGGGCTCTAGCAAGCTTCCGCAGGACTTCTTCTTTGGCGCGGCCATGTCGGGTCCACAGACCGAGGGCGCCTGGCAGCGTTTCGGTAAGGTCGAGAACATCTGGGACACCTGGTCAAACGAGCGCATCGAGGACTTCCACAATCGTGTGGGTTCCTACGCGGGCAACGACTTCACCGCTCGATACAAGGAGGACTTCCAGACCCTGCGCAAGCTTGGGCTCACGTCATGGCGCACGTCCATCCAGTGGTCGCGGCTCATGACCCTGGACGGGCAGCTCAACAAGGAGGGTGCGCGCTACTATCACGAGATCTTCTCGGCGGCGGCCGAGGCGGGCCTCACCACCTTCGTGAACCTCTACCACTTTGACATGCCGACCCACCTCTTCCGTCGCGGTGGTTGGGAGAACCGCGAGGTCGTTGAGGCCTATGCCAACTACGCCCGCACCGCCTTTGGCGAGTTTGGATCCGAAGTCGCCTACTGGTTCACGTTCAACGAGCCCATCGTCGAGCCGCAGCAGCGTTACACCACGGGGGGTTGGTATCCCTTCGTGCGCGACTTCTCTCGCGCCTGCACCGTGCAGTACAACATCTCGATCGCCCACGCGCTTGCCACGGGCGAGTTTCGCCGCGCGAAATCTGCGGGCATCGTGCGTGCCGACGCGAAGATCGGCCTCATCAACTGCTTCACGCCTCCCTACACCAGAGAGAATCCGTCGGCAGCCGACCTCGAGGCCGTCCGGATGGTCGACGGGATCGACAACCTCTGGTGGCTCGACCTCGTGGCCAAGGGCAGCCTGCCCGAGGACGTCATCACCACCCTCGAGCAGCGCGGCGTCGTCCTGCCCCGCCGTACGGGTGACGAGGAGATCCTCTCCCAGGGCATCGTCGACTGGCTTGGGTTCAACTACTACCATCCCGAGCGTGTCCAGGCGCCCTCTCGGGACACCGACGAGAGCGGCAGCCCGGTCTTTGCCGACGAGTACGTCTGGACCGATGCCGTCATGAACGAGTCGCGCGGCTGGGAGATTTATCCCAAGGGCATCTACGACTTCGCCATGACCATGCGTGACGGCTATCCCGACCTCGAGTGGTATGTCTCCGAGAACGGCATCGGGATCGAGGGCGAGGACGCCTTCAAGGATGCCGATGGAACCATCCAGGACGACTACCGCGTCGATTTCGTCCGTCAGCACCTCCAGTGGATCGCAAAGGCGATCGAGGACGGCGCCAAGTGCCGTGGCTACCACTACTGGGGTGTCATCGATTGCTGGTCCTGGAACAACGCGTACAAGAACCGCTACGGCTTCGTCGAGGTCAACCTCTCCGACGGCTACAGCAGGCGGTTCAAGAAGTCTGCCGAGTGGCTGATGCGCACAGCCACTTCGCATGTGGTCGAATAGCTCGTCCACGCATAGCTAGTCTGTAAAATGTCGGAGGGAGAAAAAGCAATGGAAGAAAAGGCATCGCCGTTTCTCGACAAGTTCGCCGAGGTTTCGGCCAAGATCGGCAATCAGGTTCATCTGAGGTCGCTCCGTGACGCATTCGCCACGATGACCCCGGTCTTCATCCTCGCCGGTATCGCGGTCCTTATCAACAACGTCGTGTTCCCGCTGTTCCTCGCGGGCGACGCGCTCGTTTCCGTGCAGTACTGGGGAAACGCGATCACGCTCGGCACGATCAGCTTCTCGGCGATCCTCCTTGCCGGGCTCGTCGGGTACTGCTTCGCCAGGAACAAGCGCTTTGATGACCAGATCGCCTGCGTGGTCGTGGGGATTGTCTCTCTCGTCATCATGATGCCCCAGACCGTCACCGTCACCATCGACGCGACGACAAAGGCCACCGCAGACGTCAAGGGTGCGTTCCTCACCACCAGCACGGGCATCAACGGCCTCTTCGCGGCCATCATCATCGGCCTTATCGCCACCACCATCTTCATCAAGCTCTCGGGCGTCGAGAAGCTCAAGGTCAACCTCGGCGAGGGCGTGCCCCCCGCGGTCGCCGACTCCTTCAACGTCATGTTCCCGATGCTCATCACGCTCTCGATCATGGCCTTGGCGTCCGCTCTGCTCTACAACCTCTTCGACACCAACCTGCTCGCCCTCATCGCCGCCGGCGTCACCGCACCGCTCAAGGACGTCATGAACTCCGGCCCGCTTGCCGTCATCATCATCTACACCTTCGCGAACCTGCTCTTCTGCCTCGGCATCCACCAGTCCACCATCTCCGGCGTCCTTGCTGAGCCCATCCTCACCATCCTCATCGTCGACAACATGGCCACCTTCGCCGCCGGTGGCACCATCCCCGCAGACCACTACATGAACATGCAGATTATCAACACCTTCGCCCTCATCGGTGGCTCGGGCTGCACGCTCATGCTCCTCGCCGACACGTTCCTGTTCTCCAAGAACAAGGCGTCTCGTGACATCGCCAAGCTCTCCGTCCTGCCGGGCATCTTCAACATCAACGAGCCGGTCATCTACGGCTATCCCATCGTGTACAACCTGCCCCTGATCATCCCGTTCGTCCTCATCCCCGACATCCTCATCGCCGCGACCTACGGTCTTACCTGCGCAGGTCTCATCAGCCCCTGCGTGGTCCTGGTTCCCTGGACCACCCCGGTCTTCATCTCGGGCTTCCTCGCCACTGCCGGCGACTTCCGCGCCGTCATCTGGCAGGTCGTCGAGGTCGCACTGTCCATGGCCATCTACCTGCCCTTCATGAAGATCTCCGAGAAGGTTCAGGCCAGGCAGCTCGAGAACGCCGTCGAGGAGTAGCGTCATCGCACGTCGTATCATTGCACCAACGGGGCGGCCGGAATCCGACCGGCCGCCCCACCGCATTCCCGGTCCCCGAGACCGTTCGCAAGGAAGTGGCGCGAGATGCCAGTCAGCGCAGAGCGCAGAGAGGAACGTGTTCGTCATGAGGATCATGCTTGCCTGCAACGCCGGAATGTCGACCAGTCTGCTCGTCCAGAAGATGCGCAAGGAGGCTGCGGCCCAGGGCCTCGACGCAACCATCGAGGCCAACCCCCTCGCCAGAGCCCTCGAGAAGATCGATGGCTTCGACATCCTCATGCTCGGGCCTCAGATCTCCTATGCCAAGGATGATGCGGTCAAGGCCGTGGACGGCAAGATCCCCGTGGTCGTCATCGCCATGGCAGACTACGGCCGCATGAACGCCAAGAAGATCATCGCCGACGCCATCGCCGCCATCAACGCCTAGGAGGTACGCCATGGCAGACACCGACCAGCCGGGACTTGATGACGACATGGGCCCGATGGAGGAGGCGTGCTTCCAGATCATCGCCTCCGTCGGCATGGCCAAGTCCAACTACATCAAGGCGATCGAGATCGCAAGGGACGGCAGACTCGACGAGGCGCGCAAGCTCGTCGAGGAGGGAAACGAGGCCTATCTCCAGGGCCATGAGGTCCACATGGGGCTTCTCCAGGAGGACGCCGCCACCATCGGCAGCATCCACGTATCGCTTCTTCTCGTCCACTCCGAAGATCAGCTCATCCAGGCCGAGACATTCCGCGTGATTGCGCTCGACTTTATCGACCTGTACGAGCGGCTTAGCGCCTAGCGCGAAGTCGAGACCCCGTGGCCGCACGTCTCCCCCTCGTGCGCGGCCACGGGGTCATTTATGGAAACGGCCCCCTCGAGGGGCGCGTGCTGTCATACTGGTTCGTATGGTTGGCCGGCGCCTGGGGGAGATGGGTCATGACAGTAGACGGTACCCGCGACATCATGTTTCCAAGGCCGGTCTTCGTCGAGAAGATCTGGGGGGGACGCAAGCTCGAAACCGAGTTCGGCTACGAGATTCCCGATGGACCCGTAGGGGAGTGCTGGTCGATCAGCGCCCACCCCAACGGGGACTGCCTCATCGAGGGCGGCGTGTGGGATGGCCGCTATCTGTCTGACCTCTGGGCCAATGAACCGCAGCTCTTTGATGGTGCGAAGGGTGACCGTTTTCCACTGCTCATCAAGATACTCGATGCCCATGACTACCTTTCCGTGCAGGTGCACCCTGATGACGTCTACGCCATCGAGCACGAGAACGGAAGTCTTGGCAAGAGCGAATGCTGGTACATCCTCGAGGCTGACCCTGACGCGCGCATCATGATCGGGCAGAAGGCCCATGACCGAGACGAGTTCGCCGCCATGGTCGAGGAGCATCGCTGGTCTAAGCTTCTCAACGAGATCCCCATCCATGCGGGTGACTTCTTCGCCATCAATCCCGGCACCGTTCACGCCGTGAAGGGGGCGCTCATCCTCGAGACGCAGCAGTCGTCCGACGTCACGTACCGCGTGTACGACTTCGACCGTAGGCAGCCTGACGGATCGCAGCGCGAGCTCCACATGGCGCAGTGTCTCGACGTAATCGACTTCTCCGCACCGCTGCTTGCCGACGGTGCCGTGAGCGCACCGGAGATCGGTGGCATCACCAAACTCATGAGCTGCACGTACTTTGACGTCTTTCGTGTTCGCGTGACGGGGGGCGCACCTGTGACCCTGACGCAGGACAAGCCGTTCATGTGTGTCTCCGTCGTCGCGGGTGAGGGCGGAACCGTACGGGCGGGGGAAGGTCCCCTGCATGAGCTCAGGAAGGGGTCGCACTTCCTCGCGCCCTCTGGCTGTGGCGACCTCGCCTTTGTCGGTGACATGGAGCTCATCGCCTCGTACGCCAACTAACTCGTTTGGTACCGCGCGGATGGCCCCACGGCATCAGTCCACGCTCTTTCTCCATATTGGGGCGGATGTAATCTGTTAAAATACTGCAGCTTGACCAACCCCTCGCCTGGTCGGAAACCAGGCAAACCAAAGGAGTCTCGACATGAAGCAAGGCATTCATCCAGACTACGTGGAGTGCACCGTCCGTTGCACCTGTGGTAACACCTGGAAGACCCGTTCCACCAAGAAGGAGATGACCGTCGACCTCTGCGACAAGTGCCACCCCTTCTATACGGGCACGCAGAAGCTCGTTGACACGGGTGGTCGCGTCCAGCGCTTTACCGACAAGTTCGGTGGCGCAGCACAGGCTCGTCTCGACGCCGCGAAGGCTGCCAAGGAGGCCAAGGCAAACAAGGCTGCCGAGGATCAGGCCGCTCGCAAGGCTGCCGCCGAGGCCAAGGCTGCCGTCAAGGCCAAGCGCGCCGCCGAGTTCGAGAAGCGCGCCGCCAAGGAGGTCACCGTCGAGGAGAGCCCCGCCGAGGAGACCCGCGTCGAGTAGGTCGTACGTGCACGTCATGTGGGAAAGAGGGGAGGTCGACTTTGGTCGGCCTCCTTTTTTGGCTCGGTGGGCAGTGAGGTACTCGGTGGGTGTATCGTGCGGACGAGTTTAGCGAGAAAACCCTCCGCACGACACATGCCGGACCTCGTCTTGTCGCGCGCGGACGATTCTTACGAGAAAACCCTCCGCATGCGCACCCCCAACGAGAGGGGTGTCGCATGGGAGGGTTCTTCTGCGGTACTCGCCAGACACAGCCGGGTCAGACGAGCTTGAGCCCGCCGCCGTCGGACTTCTCGCCTGCCGAAGCCGCGTCGAGCACATCGGTGAGCTGCTTGATGCGGCTCGCCGCCTCCTCCTTGGATTCGTGCTTGTAGTTGCAGACGCACTCGGACACGACCGTCTCCATGGCCTTGTTGCGCAGCGCGGCGTCACGGATCTCGCCATAGAAGCCCTGGTGCCTTGCCTGGTCGATGAACTGCTCCAGGTCCTTTTCGGGAACGCTCAGGTAGTGCGTGAACTCGCCGTCGTCCACGCTGAGCTTCCGGACGAAGGCAAAGGCGTCGAGCGCGGCCGCAAGCTCGGCCTCATCGCGAGCCTGTTCGTTGATCGACTCCTCGAACTGCGCGCGACTCACGCCGTTCTGCATGAGGAAGGCGTCGACGCCAAGACCGGCCGCCTGCGCCTGCTGGGCGATCTCGGCCTCGAGGGCCTCGCGCGTTTCGGCGATGTCGGCTGTGGGCACTGACTGGTTGAGGCGCGAGACGAGAATGTCGAGGCACTTCTTGGTCTTGCTCTCCTCGGCACTCCGAATGCCCATCTGACGAAGCTGGAGGCGCACCGCCGACAGAAGCTGGCTACCATCCTCGATGCCCTGGAAGTGCTCGGAGACCCAGGCGTCATCCTGAAGGTCATCTGCGGTGCCGCCGGCCTGTCGCACGATGCTTGCTGCCGCGAAGTCGATCTCCTCGTCAGTGACGAAGGGAACGGTGACCTCGATCTTGATGGGTTCGACGGAAGAGAGCGTGTAATGGGCCCTGCCGTCGATCATGAGTGGAGCGGGCTTCTGGATGGGCATGTAGTTCCTCCATGTCTGGTGGTTACTGGGTGCGCTGAAGTACGTACGTGTCCTTGTACCCGATACTCGTGTCATAGCGAACGAAGAGGAAGGACTCCTCGTGTTGGTAGGAGGTCTCGACCACGGCGATGACCGCGTCGGGATCATCCGAGGTGCCAAAGCCCAGGGAGACGTCCACCGTACCACCCGCCATCTCGGGAAGCGTGGTGACAAACACGGCGTCACCGCCTAGGCCCGAGGTGTCCGACCCGTCGAGGGCGGCCGTGAACCTGACGTCCGAGAAGACGGTGTCGCCGTCACAGGAGTCGGCGTTGTCTGCGGGATGATCGTGGAAGTGCGCCATCCCAGAGACGGTGCCGCTCAGACGGGCGCCCGACGAGGTGTTCTGATATGAGTCGATGGTAACCTCGAGTGGCGTCGAGCTGGCAGCCAGGCATTTGTTCCCGTCGGTCTCCTGGCTCTGGAACGTGCCCGTCCACGTGCCTACGACCGAGTCGTAACCCAAGGTTCTCGCGTCATCGGAGACCTCGATGGAGTCGATCTCCCATATGCCGTTGGCGGCGCGGAAGGCAAAGTGCACGGTGAGCTCGCAATCGTACGCGCCGAAGCCCTCCGGCTTCGTGAGTTCGAGCTTGACGGTGTCGGTCTGGGCCTCGGCATCGAACTCCTCGTCGGCCACGGTCACGTTGGCGTTGTCATAGAGCCCTACGAGAGAGGGTTCGTTCGCGTAGCTGGTGTTGTCGGGGTCGTTGACGTGCAGCGCCTGGTCTGCCTTTCCGAGAATGGCGCTCATGTCATCACGCATGCGATTCCGGTCTATGCCGGCCGTCGCCTCGTATGAGAGGCGGACGTTCTGCTCGGTGCCGATGCCGACCCAGCTGCCGTTCACCTTCGCGTAACCGAGGGTGGCGGTCTTGGTTGCGGTGACGGATGCGTTCTTATAGACGGCCGTAACGTCCGCGCTGGCATAGCCCGAGGCGCCAAACTGGGCGGCATCGCTCGTGATCGCAGTCTCGGTGCGCGTTCGCGAGTTTATCCCGATACTGACGAAGGAGAGGTTGCTGGCATTGCCGTAGAGGTCGCAGTCATAGGGGGGTGTCGCGAGTCGCGAAGTGGCATCGGTCTCGATGACATCGGCGGGCGGAAGGTTGCTTGCATGGATGCCGGCCACTACGAGGATGAACACGATTGCGACGGCGCCTACGCCAAGCAGCATGAACGCCGCACGGTGACGTGAGCATGCGTCCCGTATCCCGGCGAGTCCGTGTGGGTGGGAGGGCGCGTGGGCGGTAGGATCGTCGCGGGAGAGCACGCGGGTGCCTGCGGCGAGCGTGGATCCGGCCTCGGGTTCGACCGTCGGCCCCGTCGCGGACCCCGGCTCATGCGCGGGTGCCTCCTCGGGAGCGGTGCTCATGTCATCCGCGGGCTCTTGCATGCCTCTCCTTGCTGACGCGCGTCGCATGAAACCAGTTTCTCACACATCAGGTGCTCCGATGTCGTTCCGATTGCCGCCTTGTGCGTCCCGTGGACGAGGGGCTCCGTCCTCTACCTGCGTGAAAGAAACATCTCTCTCGGTGGTATCCTCACATAGTTACCTACATGTCGCGACGCGGTACTGCGTCGCGGCTTATCCAAGGAGAGCATCATGCGAGACAAGCTTCAGAAGCTCATTGCCGCATATGAGGAGCTTGAGAAGAAGATGGGCGACCCAGCCGTCGCTTCCGATCCCAAGGAATACGCGCGCATCGCCAAGGAGCACGCCAACCAGGCCGATCTCGTGGCCAAGGCGCGGGAGTACATCCAGGCCCTCGACGACATCGACGCCGCGAAAGAGATGCAGCGCGAGACCAGTGACGCGAGCGAGAAGGAGATGCTCCAGGAGGACGTCGTCTCCAACGAGGCCAAGGTCCCAGGCCTCGAGGACGAGATCAAGGTCATGCTCATCCCCGGTGACCCCAATGACGAGAAGGACACCATCATCGAGATCCGCGCCGGCGTGGGCGGCGACGAGGCGGGCATCTTCGCGGGAGACCTCTTCTCCATGTACGAGCGCTTCGCCGCAAGCCGCAAGTGGAAGATCGAGGTCCTTTCGGCGTCACCGTCCGATGCGGGCGGCTTCAAGACCATCGAGTTCAAGGTCACGGGCAACAAGGTCTACTCGGTCATGAAGTTCGAGTCGGGCGTCCACCGCGTCCAGCGCGTGCCAAAGACCGAGAGCCAAGGGCGCATCCAGACCTCGACGGCCACCGTGGCGGTGCTTCCCGAGGCCGATGACATCGACATACAGATCAGCCCCGAGGACCTGCGCGTCGACACGTACTGCTCGTCGGGCCCCGGAGGTCAGGGCGTGAACACGACCTACTCCGCCGTGCGCATCACGCACCTGCCTACCAACACGGTGGTGCAGTCGCAGGAGCAGCGCTCGCAGATCCAGAACCGCGAGGTCTGCATGCAGATGCTGCGTGCCCGCCTCTACGAGATGGAGCTCGAGAAGCAGCAGGCCGAGCAGGGGGCCGCGCGCCTCTCGCAGATCGGTCACGGCAACCGCTCCGAGAAGATTCGCACGTACAACCAGCCCCAGGATCGCGTGACCGACCACCGCATCGGTTTCAACGGCACGTATAACGGCGTTCTTCTCGGCGATACGCTTCCCTCGGTAATCGAGGCGCTCGCTGCCGCCGAGCGTGCCGAGAAGCTCGCACAGGCGGTCTAGACGCGGCAATCACGCAAACGTGCGGCGTCGGCCAAGGTCGGCGCCGCTTTTATTGACGAGCACGGGGGAGCGCATGGCAGAGCAGGAGCCGTGGACCATTCGCAGGATTCTCGCTTGGACGATCGACTATCTCGGCAAAAGGGGTGACGAGCATCCGCGCCTCTCGTCGGAATGGCTTGTCAGCAACGTGACGGGACTCTCTCGCGTCGAGATATACATGAGCTTCGACCGTCCGCTCAGCCGAGAGGAGCTCGATGCCATGCACGCTGCCGTGGCGAGAAGGGCAGCGGGGGAACCGCTCCAGTACGTGACGGGCGAGATGCCCTTTCGGCACATCGTGCTCCACTGCGAGCGCGGCGTGCTCATCCCGCGTCCCGAGACCGAGGTGCTGGTAGACGCTGCGCTCGATGGCGTGGACGCGGCCGTCGCGGCTGGTGTCGAGACCGTGCGCGTGCTCGAGATCGGTACGGGAACGGGCTGCATCGCGCTCTCGCTTGCCTCTGAGCGCCCTGGGACACGTGTGGTCGCGACGGACACCTCGGAAGGCGCCGTCAAGCTTGCCGTGCGCAACCGAGACGCCCTTGGGCTTGAGGATGTCGTGCGTGTGGTTCCAGGAGACCTCGCGTCGGGAGTCGACGCACGACTTGCGGGTACCTTCTCGGTGCTCGTCTCCAACCCTCCCTACATCCCCAGCGCCGTGGTGCCGACCCTTCCCGAGGAGGTCATCGGCTATGAGCCTGGTCTCGCTCTCGACGGGGGCGCGGACGGGCTCGACGTGTTCCGTCGCATCCTGGAGCAGGCGCCGCGAGTCCTGCGGCCGGGAGGTATGCTCTGCTGCGAGCTCTTCGAGGACAACGCGGCCCAGGCGGCCGAGCTCTGTCGCGCGCAGGGTGGCTGGGCGAGCGCGGAGGTGCGCGAGGACCTCACCCACCGTCCGCGCGTGCTCGTGGCCGTGCGGGAGGGGGGTCTTTCCGACGCACTTCCCGAAGGGATGGAGAGCGCCGCACGTCGGGCCGAGCGCATCGTGCGGGCGAGCCAGGACGAGGTGGACGGCGAGGTGGTGAGACGGGCCGCGCACGTGCTTCTCGCCGGTGGGGTCGTGGTGGTGCCCACCGACTCCGTATATGGCCTCTGCTGCACCGCCACGCCGGACAATCCCGCTCACCGGCGCATCTTCGAGATCAAGCGACGTGACCTGGCGCAGACGCTGCCGTGGTTCGTGGCCGATCCCTCCGGGCTCGACCGCTATGGGCGAGATGTGCCCGAGTGGGCGCATCGCCTGGCGAAGAAGTACTGGCCCGGTGCCCTCACGCTGGTGGTGAGGGCCTCTGACGAGGTTCCTGCGGAGTATGCGCAAGCAGACACCGGGACCGTTGCGCTGCGCGTGCCGGATTCGGACCTCGTGCGCGCCATCGTGCGCGAGACGGGCACGCCCTTGGCACAGACGAGCGCCAACACGCACGGCCAGGCGGCCGCCACGACGGGAGCCGACATAGAAGATCGCCTGCTCGACATGGCCGACCTCGTGATAGACGCGGGACCGGCACCCGTTGCCGTGGCGTCCACGATCGTGGACTGCACCGGTGCCGAGCCACGGGTCCTGCGCGAGGGAGCGATCGCGCTCGGAGACATCGGGGCGTAGGCGCGAGCGGATCCCAGGCCTCCCTCGTCGAACGTTTGCGTGACGGCACTCCTCCTCGTTCCCAACCCGTCGAGGTTGCGTTACGCTACAGCTATCTAGGTGAGACCATGCGAGAGGGGTATCCATGCGTGTCGTCGTTGCGTCAGACCATGCAGGCTTCTGTCAGAAGGCGGACATCATCGCCTTCGTAAGAGGGCTTGGTCACGAGGTCGAGGATCTTGGCCCTGCCACTGACGATCGGGTGGACTATCCCGACTTCGCCGACGTCGCCGCACGTCGCGTGGGTGCCGGTACGGCCGACCGCGGGATCCTCATCTGCGGCACGGGACTGGGCATGGCCCTCACGGCCGATAAGGTCGCGGGCGTGCGCGCCCTCCCCATCGACCGCGCGGACTTCGCCGCCCTTGCACGTCACCACAACAACGCGAACGTCGTCTGCCTCTCGGGGCGCTTCGTCGACCTTGATGTCAACGAGGACATCGTCAAGACGTTCCTCGAGACCGGGTTCGACGGTGGGCGCCACGCGTTGCGTGTGGATAAAATCATGCGTGAGGACGACCCCTCGTTCAAGGGCATCGGCGAGGATTCTGGACTGTAGGACGCAATGCCAGGCAGCACGAGCCCCGTCATCGCGAGCAGATGCCGACCGCGACGCGGACGGCCCGAGTAAAGGAGACACCCTTGTCCTTTGAGCATCTGAGCGAAACCGACCCCGAGGTCATGTCGTTTATCGGCGACGAGCTCACTCGCCAGCGCAACTCCATCGAACTCATCGCCTCGGAGAACTTCGTGTCGCTCTCCGTCATGGAGGCCGTCGGCTCCCCGCTTACCAACAAGTATGCCGAGGGCCTGCCTGGCAAGCGCTACTACGGTGGATGCTGGGCCGTCGACGAGGTCGAGAACCTCGCACGCGAGCGCGTGAAGAGGCTCTTTGGCGCGGGCTATGCCAACGTGCAGCCGCACTCCGGCGCACAGGCCAACTATGCCGCCATCTCCGCCTTCGCCGACCCAGGCGACACGATCATGGGCATGGCTCTCGACAACGGCGGGCACCTCACGCACGGCTCGCCTGCCAACTTCTCCGGCAAGCTCTACCATGCGATCTCCTACGGTCTTGACCCTACGTCCGAGCGCATAGACTTCGATGACGTCGAGGCCAAGGTCAAGAAGTACAGGCCCGTTCTCATCATCGCGGGCGCGAGTGCCTACCCTCGCACCATCGACTTCGAGCGCTTTGCCCAGATCGCACATGACAACGGTGCCGCGCTCATGGTCGACATGGCCCATATCGCTGGACTCGTCGCCACCGGCCGTCATCCCAGCCCGGTGCCCTGCGCCGACGTCGTGACCTCCACGACGCACAAGACGCTTCGCGGACCGCGCGGCGGCATCATCCTCTCCAACACCCCCGAGGTTTCCAAGCGCATCAACTCCGCCGTGTTCCCCGGTTCGCAGGGCGGTCCGCTCGAGCACGTCATCGCTGGCAAGGCCGTGGCTTTCGGCGAGGCACTCCAGCCGGGGTTCGTCGACTATACCGACCGCATCCTCGTCAATGCCAAGGCCATCGGTCGCGGCCTGGAGTCTCGCGGTCTGCGCCTCGTGACCGGCGGCACCGACAACCACCTGCTCCTCGTCGACCTCACCCCTGCGGGTGACGTCACGGGGCGTGACGTCGAGCTTGCGCTCGATGAGGTCGGCATCACCGTCAACAAGAACACGATTCCCGGCGAGAAGCGCTCCCCCTTCGTGGCGAGTGGCATCCGTGTGGGCTCCGCTGCCGCGACCACGCGAGGATTCGGCGAGCAGGAGTGCGAGCGCATCGGCCAGCTCATCGGTGACGTCGTGCTCCACGTTGACGACGACGCAACCAAGGAGCGCACGCATGCCGAGGTCTGCGAGCTCCTCTCGGTGCACCCGCTCTATCCCGAGCTCGATTAGGCATAGAATTCCTACGAAACGTTCGCGCCACCAGCAGAGAGGCACCACCATGGCCCAGTTTGAGGATCCGCGCTTCACCATCGTCGATCACCCACTCGTTCAGCACAAGCTTTCGATTCTACGCGACAAGGACACGACCACCAGGGACTTTCGTGAGCTTGTGACCGAGTTGGCAATCCTCGAGGGCTATGAGGCGATGCGGGACCTCCCACTTGAGGACGTCAACGTGGACACCCCGCTCGAGGAGTGCACCTGCAGGCGCCTCGCTGGCAAGAAGATCGCCATCATCCCGATCCTGCGTGCGGGTCTGGGTATGGTCGACGGCATCCTCACCCTCGTACCATCCGCGCGCGTGGGCCACGTGGGCATGTACCGCGACCCCGAGACGCACGAGCCCGTTCAGTACTACTGCAAGTTCCCGCCCGCGATCTGGGATCGCACCTGCCTGGTGGTCGACCCGATGCTCGCCACGGGCGGCTCGCTTACGGCCTGCATCAAGTTCCTCCGCGATGCGGGCGCCAAGGACATCCGCTGCCTCACGCTCGTCTCGGCTCCCGAGGGCGTGCGTGCCGTACTCGACTACGACCCCGACGTGCGGCTCTATACGTGCGCGCTCGATCGCGAGCTCAACGCGAACGCCTACATCCTGCCTGGTCTCGGCGATGCCGGTGATAGGATCTACGGCACGAAGTAGGAGTCGACCCAAGAATCTCCCGAGGATGGCACCCGCTCCGATACGACAGGGTCAAGTCGCTTGCAGCTATTGGTGGCGCGTCATTTTGGGTATGCCTTTCCGCTCGCATCGAGGTCTGCTTCTGAGCGTCAAGGCATACCCAAGGTATCGGGTGGCCTTGGGCATGCGTGCCAGCCGCGTTCTGTTCGTGCTATGTGCGGTGGTCGCCGCGGTAAGCTTGGCGCAGGACGCCCGCAAGCGGATGGGGAGGGTGGAGATGGACGAGCTGCTCGTTGACCTGCTTGGCGTCGCACTTGGCGTCGCCTCCACCATTCCGATGGCATACTTTCTCGGGAGGGTCGCCATCGGGGGCGGGCGGCGGGACCTCTCGTTTGGGCTTGCCTGTGCGATCGTTCCCCTCGTTGCGATCCAGGCGGCGCTTCTCGTGGTGTTTCTCGTATGCCCTGCGTCGGTCCTGTCGTTCGGGGTGTGCTCGACCGCGAGCTTCCTCGTGGCTGCGCTGGTGGAGGGTCTTGTCGCATGGAGAAGGATGGGGGAGTAGGACTTCCCCGCTCATGCCTCTGCCAAATGTCGAATGTCTGTGAAACCGTGGTTAGGACTATGAGCAGAAAGGGTAAGGTCATGGAAGAATATCGTGTCCTGATTGGGCGCGAGAAGAACGGGTATCAGCAGGCTCGTATGCATTTTGAACGTTCTTCAAAATGATGCGGATGCATCTGTTGGTATGACGTGGGGCTCGGTGCTATCCTCATCTATTGCCAGAATGCTTCGGCGGTTGCCGATGGATGCGGGTAGGGACCGAGAGCGGCTATCATGGAGGGACTGGCTTTCTCAGGCTCACCCAGGTATCTGACCGACGCCCGTCAGGGCGCTTCCAGGAAAGAGAACGTACGACCCTGGTCGCGGCCAAGGAAGGGAAGGACGTAACGTGGACGCACTCTCCAAGCTGCCAGACGAGATGAACGAGCTCATCGACAGCTTTATGACGCATGCCATTGTCGGGGATACCACAGTTGGTCTCACGCAGTATGTCTTCTGGATGAGCGTGGCCATCATCCTGCTGCTCGTCGTGCTTCTCGTGTTCAGGCAGAAACAGTCGCGTGATCTCGTCCCTCAGGGCTTCTTCGTGAACGCGGTCGAATACGTCGTCGAGTTCGTACGTGATGACGTCTGCAAGGGTCTGCTCGGCGATTCCTGGCGCGTGCACTTCCCCTTCCTTGCGGCGCTCTTCTTCTTCATCCTCTTCAACAACATCGTGGGCATCCTTCCCGGTTGTCACCCCGGGACCGGGACGATGGGCGTCACCGCGGCGCTCGCGCTTTGCTCCTTCGGGTACTTCGTGTACTTTGGCTGCAAGAGGAAGGGCGTGGGCGGCTATGTCAAGAGCCTCGCCCCCTCGGGTGTTGCCTTTCCGATAAACATCCTTGTCGCCGTCATCGAGGTCTTCTCTACGTTCCTGCGTCCCATCACGCTGGCGATTCGACTCTTCTGCAACATGTTTGCGGGCCACATCGTCATGGGGACCTTTGCCATCCTGGCCTCGCTCTTCTTCGAACCGCTCCTGCAGGGCGTGTCCGTTTCGGCCATTGGTGATGCTGGCGTATCCATGTTCTGGGTCCTCCTTCTGCTCATCATCTATCTCGTGGAGATTCTGGTCGCTGTCATTCAGGCCTATGTCTTCACGCTGCTCTCCGCCGTCTACGTCCAGCTCGTCGAGCAGGACGAGTAGCGGCGTAACGGAAGTACGGCAACCCGCGGGCGTCGTCCGCTCTTGCATAGGTTCGGTGTAACTCGCCCGGGAGGTCGGGCGAATGGCAAAGGAGGAACTGTGAACGTCATTGGATATGCTCTCGGTGTCATTGGCGCGGGCATCGGCATCGGTCTTGCCGCTTATGGTGCAACCACCTCTATGGCACGTCAGCCTGAGGTCCAGGGTCGTTTGTTCACGATCTTCATCCTGGCTTCCGCCTTCGTTGAGGCGCTCGCCCTTATCGGCTTCGTTGTCGTCCTCATGCAATAGGTACCTTGGACAACGCAGACGAAACGCTAGGTTGGAGGCACGCATGAACAGCAAGATGAACGGGCTCGGGATTGTCGCTGGCGCATCCGCCGCGGCGCTCGTCGCCTCCGCGATCGCGCCTACCACGGCTCTGGCAGAATCGACGACCGGCATGGATCTGCTGATTCCCAAGCCGGCCGAGTTCGTCCCGGCTCTCATCGCCTTCGTGGTCATCTGGGTCATCATGGCCAAGGTGGCCTGGCCCTCCATCCTCGGGATGATGGACAAGCGCCAGCAGAAGATAAAGGATGACCTCGATTCCGCTGCGGAGTCCAAGCTCAAGGCGGCGGAGGAGGCGAAGGAGTACGAGACGAGGCTCCTCAACGCCCAGAAGGAGGCCGATGCCATCGTCGCCCAGGCCAAGAGGGAGGCCGAGGAGGAGCGCACGCAGATCCTCGCGAAGGCCCAGCACGACGCCTCGGACATCATCACCAAGGCACGTGGTGCCGTGGATTCGGAGCGCAAGAAGGCCATGATCGAGCTTTCGAGTTCCGTGGTCGACCTCTCGGTGGACATCGCTGGGAAGATCATCGGTAATGACATGAGTGACGAGGACCAACGCAAGCTTGCGGAGAAGTACCTCGCGGAAGTAGGTACCGTAGATGAGCGCTAACCATGGCGAGGGCGAAAAGATAGAGGCCTACACGAGGGCACTCATGGAGGCAGCCCGCTCCGAGGGCAGGTCCAACTCCGACCTGGTGCAGTGGCAGCATGCCAAGAAGTTCTCGCCCGAGGTGCTCGAGACCCTGAGCGCCATGCACCAGGACGATGCCCTTGACCTCATCGACCAGGTCGCCAAGCATTACAAGGAGCTCCTTGACTCCGAGGACACCACGGTCTCGGTCACCGTGACCACCGCGGTTCCCATGGATGACGCCCTTCGCGAGAAGGTTCGTGCCAAGACGGAGAAGGACCTCAAGAAGCCCGTCTACCTCGTCGAGCGCGTCGACCCCTCCATCGTCGGCGGCATTATCGTTGAGGCGCGCGGCAAGCGCTATGACGCATCCGTGCGTGCCCAGCTTTCAAACATCAGGAAGACGCTCTCGTCGACCTTCATCGGGAGTGATGAGCAATGACAGATACCACCAAAAGCCCCGAGCAGCCGGAAATCAGCTCGGAGAGGATCATGGACACCTTGCTCGATCAGCTCGGCACCATCGGGGCAACGGTCGACCAGCAGGAGGCCTCCGAGGTCAGCGAGGTCGGCGACGGCATCGCCCGCGTGACCGGCCTTCGTACGGCCATGGCCGGCGAGCTGCTGCAGTTCACGAGCACCACCACCGGTCGCAGCGTATACGGCCTTGCCCAGAACCTGGACGAGGAGGCGGTAGGGGCCGTCCTCTTTGGGGACGCGGACGCCATCAAGGAAGGTGACGAGTGCCGTACCACCGGTCACGTCATGGACATACCGGCGGGCCACGCCATGCTCGGCCGCGTCGTCAACTCGCTGGGCCAGCCAATCGATGGCCTCGGGCCCATCGATACCTCGCATCGTCGTCCGATCGAGTTCAAGGCCCCTGGCATCATGGCACGCCAACCGGTCTGCGAGCCGGTCCAGACGGGCCTCATGGCCATTGACGCCATGGTGCCGATCGGACGAGGCCAGCGCGAGCTCGTCATCGGCGACCGTAAGACGGGCAAGACGTCCGTTGCGATCGATGCCATCGTCAACCAGCGCGAGACCGACATGGTCTGCATCTACGTCGCCATCGGCCAGAAGGCCTCGACGGTTGCCACCATCAGGGAGTCGCTGCTCCAGCATGGCGTCCTCGACAAGACGGTCATCGTCGCGGCCACCGCCGCCGATGCGGCACCCATGCAGTACATCGCCCCCATGGCAGGGGCTGCCATCGGAGAGTACTTCATGTACAACGACGAGTACGGCAACCCCGCCGATGCCGAGCATCGCGGTGGTCACGTGCTCGTGGTCTACGACGACCTCTCCAAGCAGGCGGTGGCATATCGTCAGATGGCGCTTACGCTTCACCGTCCGCCAGGACGCGAGGCGTACCCTGGCGACATCTTCTATCTCCACTCGCGCCTTCTCGAGCGCGCCTGCAAGATGTCCGACGCCAACGGCGGCGGCTCCCTCACGGCGCTCCCGATCATCGAGACGCAGGAGGGCGACGTCTCCGCCTACATCCCCACGAACGTGATCTCGATCACCGACGGGCAGATCTACCTGCAGTCCAACCTCTTCTTCCAAGGCCAGCGCCCAGCGGTCGACGTGGGCATCTCCGTGTCGCGCGTCGGTGGCGACGCGCAGGTGAAGGCCATGAAGCAGGTGGCGGGTACGCTGAGGCTCGATCTCGCGAGCTATCGCGAGAAGCAGTCCTTCGCGCAGTTCGGCTCGGACCTCGACGCGACCACGCAGTACCAGCTCAATCACGGTGCGCACATGATGGAGCTGCTCAAGCAGGGTCGCTACGCCGCGCTCGACGTCGAAGACCAGATCGTGTCCATCTTCGCCGCGAAGGAGAACTTCCTCGATGACATCGACCTCGACCATGTGAGCCTGTTCCGAGACGAGCTGGCAAAGTACATGCAGGAGAGGCATCCGGCGCTGCGCAAGTCTCTCAGCGACGGCAAGATCAGCGATGAGGCCTCCAAGCGTCTGAAGCAGCACATCGCAAGCTTCAAGGAGCACTTCCTGTCGACGTGTCCCAACAAGGTCAAGGAAGAGGATGTCACCGCCAAGGCTGAGAGCAACAAGACGAATGCGCTAGACCAGAACGTAAAGGTTGGGGAGTAGCCATACATGGCCAACCTTCGTGAGATATCAAGACGGATGACGTCCATCTCGAGCACCATGCAGGTGACGCATACCATGGAGATGATCTCCACCGCACGAATCCGCAAGGCGCTCGAGAGGGCGGAGCAGGCCGCTCCGTACAAGGACGCCATCACCAACATGCTTGCCAACGTGGCCTCCGCTGGGCTTGATGACGAGCAGCCGTTGCTCATCCGCCACATCGCGGAGAGAAACGTCCTGTTCATCATCGTCGCGTCCGACCGCGGGCTTGCTGGCGGATTCAACGTCCTTCAACAGCGCGCCGTCGAGCGCGAGATGGCTGCCCTCAGGGCCCGTGGCATCTTGTCGTCCGTCATCACCTGCGGACGAAAGCCAACCGAGTACTTCGCGTATCGTAAGATCGACCCGGTCATGTCGTTCGTGGGCATCTCGTCCGAGCCGACGATGGACGAGGCGGATCGTATCGCCTCCTACGTCATGGACGGCTACGTCTCCGGAAAGATCGATCGCGTCATGCTCCTGTACTGGCACGCGAGGAACCGCGTCGATCAGGAGCAGGTCACCGAGCAGCTTCTCCCCATCACGAGGGAGCGGCTCATGATGCCGAACAAGCCGCGCACCCGTGAGGCGCTCTCCGCAGTCGAGCACGAGCTCTATTCCGACTACCGCTTCGAGCCCTCGGCCGGTGAGGTGCTCGGCTATCTGATGCCGGCGTATTTCCGCACGGTCATCTACCACGCCCTGCTCGACTCGGCCGCTGCCGAGCACGCGGCCAGGCGTCGCGCCATGCAGTCTGCCACGGACAACGCGAAGGACGTCCTGGACAGGCTCGGAAGGACGTACAACCGCGAGCGTCAGGGTGCCATCACCACCGAGCTCAACGAGATCATCGGCGGTGCTTCCGCATTGGAGGACTACTAATGTCAGAAACGCTTGAAGAGACGCGAAGCCCTCTCGAAGAGGCCGCATACCAGAAGATGAACAAGACGGTGGGCACGGGCAGCATCACCCGCGTCGTGGGTCCTGTCGTGGACGTGCAGTTCCGAGATCAGGTGCCGGCCATCTACACCGCTCTCGTCGTCGAGGGCGAGACGCCCATGGGGGAGGTCTCGGCGGTTCTTGAGGTCGAGTCGCAGCTTCCCCACGGTGTCGTGCGCACCGTTGCGATGTCATCGACGGACGGTCTCCAGCGTGGCCTTCACGTGCGCGACACCGGTCGACCGATGATGATGCCTGTGGGCGCATCCACGCTCGGTCGCGTCTGGAACGTCATGGGTCAGCCTGTCGACGGCAAGCCCATCCCCGATGACGTCCAGTACTACCCGATCCACCATCCCGCGCCGGCGTTCGAGGACCTCACCACCCAGACCGAGATATTCGAGACCGGCATCAAGGCCATCGACCTTCTCGAGCCCTACGTCCGTGGCGGCAAGACGGGACTCTTCGGTGGTGCCGGCGTCGGCAAGACGGTACTCATCCAGGAGCTCATCAACAACCTCGCCCAGGAGCACGGCGGCACGTCGGTCTTCACCGGCGTCGGCGAGCGTACCCGCGAGGGCACCGACCTCTTCCTCGAGATGACCGAGTCCGGTGTCATCACCAAGACCTGCCTGGTCTACGGCCAGATGAACGAGCCGCCCGGAGCCCGCATGCGCGTCGCCCTCGCTGGCCTCACCACCGCCGAGTTCTTCCGCGACCAGGGCCAGGACGTCCTGCTCTTCATCGACAACATCTTCCGCTTCTCGCAGGCCGGCTCCGAGGTCTCTGCGCTTCTCGGCCGCATGCCGTCCGCCGTCGGCTACCAGCCCACGCTGGCAACCGAGATGGGCGAGCTCCAGGAGCGCATCACATCCACCAAGGAGGGGTCGATCACATCGGTCCAGGCCGTCTACGTTCCTGCCGACGACCTCACCGATCCGGCTCCCGCCACCACGTTCACGCATCTCGACGCCACCACGGTCCTCTCGCGCTCCATTACCGAACTGGGCATCTATCCGGCCGTCGATCCGCTGGCGAGCTCGAGCTCCGCGCTCGATCCCTCCATCGTGGGTGAGGAGCACTATCGCGTCGCCATGGCGGTTCAGGAGACGCTCCAGCAGTACTCCGACCTCCAGGACATCATCGCGATCCTCGGCATGGACGAACTCTCTGAGGAACAGCAGCTCGTCGTCTCTCGCGCCCGCAAGATTCAGCAGTTCCTATCGCAGGCATTCCACGTGGCCGAGAAGTTCACCGGTAACCCCGGCGTGTTCTGCCCGGTCGACGACACGGTCCGCTCGTTCGCCGCCATCATCGACGGCAAGTGCGATGACATCCCCGAGCAGGCGTTTCGCTTTGCCGGAGATATCGAGGACGTGCGCCGTCGTGCTGCCGAGATACAGGCCAAGGGCCAGGAGTAGGACAACATGGCTGACCTTAACTGCCAGTTCGTGCGCCCCGACAGGCTCCTCTTCGGAGGACCCGTCGCGAGCGCCATCCTCGTTACCGTATCGGGCGAGCTTGGCGTGTGGCCCGGGCATGCGCCAGAGATCTGTGCGCTCGGTGACGGTGTCGTCCGCCTGCACCTTCGCGAGGAGGACGGCGGCGGCACCGTGAGGGTCGTCATCTCGGGCGGATACGCCCAGATCAACAGCAATGAAATCATCGTCCTTGCCGATCACGCGCGTCGAACCGACGATATCGATCCCGATGTCGTCCGCACCACGCGCGAAGAGGCCTTCGACGAGCTGGAGAAGTATCCAGAAGGAGATCACAGGCGCGCATACTACGAGAACAAGATCAAGTGGTGTAACCTTCTCCTGAAGCAAGTCGCCGAAACCCAGAGCGCCTAGTCACGGAGGATTTTTGGACGTCATCAAGATTGAGGGCGGTCACCCCATAACTGGTGAGGTTACCGTCGAGGGCGCGAAGAACTCTGCGCTCAAGCTCATGGCCGCCACCATCATGGCGCCAGGGGTGACGACCTTGCGCAACGTCCCCAACATCGCAGACGTGCACATCATGGGTAAGGTCCTCAAGTGCCTTGGGGCAAAGATCGAGGTCGTTGACGTCCATGAGCTGCGCATCGATACCACGGGCGTGGACAAGTGGGAAACACCGTACAGCTTGGTCGCGCAGATGCGTGCCTCGACCGCCGTGCTCGGCCCCTTGGTCTCCCGCTTCGGCAGGGCCGTCGTTGCCATGCCAGGCGGTTGCAACATCGGCGCGCGCAAGATAGACATGCATCTCCTTGGGCTCGAGGCACTCGGCGTCAAGTTCGAGATCGATCACGGAGACATACATGCCTCGACGCCGGATGGGCTTCACGGCGACACGGTGACCCTCGCCTTCGCGAGCGTCGGTGCCACCGAGAACCTCATGATGGCCTCCGTGCACGTGAACGGCACGACGGTCATCGACAACGCGGCGCGCGAGCCGGAGATCGTCGACCTCGCAGACATGCTCAACGAGATGGGCGCCCATGTGAGAGGCGCCGGCTCTCCGGTCATCGAGATCGATGGCGTGGGGGAGCTCCATCCCGTCGACCACACCGTCGTGGGCGATCGCATCGAGGCGGGAACCTTTCTCGCTATGGGCGGTCTCGTGGGCCAGCCCGTGACCGTACGCGGCTTCGATTGCCAGCACCTCGGGCTCGTCCTCAAGAAGTACGAGCAGATGGGCATCACGATCGAGCGTGGCGAGCATTGCTGTACTGCCTCCCGCGACGTTCCGCTCCGTCCCACCGACATCCAGACGCTGCCATTCCCCGGGTTTCCCACGGACATGCAGGCACAGACCATGTGCCTGCTGGCACTCGCCGAGGGTAGCTGCATCATCACCGAGAACGTCTTCGAGAATCGCTTCATGTTTGCGAGCGAACTCCAGCGGATGGGCGCTGATGTCGTCATCGAAGGTCATCATGCCATCGTGCATGGGGTTCCGGGCTTCTCCGGCACGCAGGTCAAGTCGCCGGATCTCAGGGGTGGCGCGGCGCTGGCCATGGCGGCACTCGTTGCGGACGGCGTCACCACCATATCGGACATCCATCACATCGACAGGGGATACGAGAGCTTCGTCGAGAAGCTCTGCTCGCTCGGGGCAAAGGCCGAGCGTGACGTCATTCCCGACGAGGAAGACTACCTGGCTGATTGATTGGGTCGGAAGACGGACGGGGGGCCATGACGCGCAGGAATAGGGCGGGCGACAACGCCGGGTCGAACGAGTTCAGCAGGTCCAATGCCGACGGCTACCACATGCGCCTGCGGCGCAAGACGCGCAGGAGCCACATTCTGCGCACGACCCTCCTCGTCCTGCTGTTTGCCGTCGTCGGGTGTGGCGTCGCATTCGCGGCATGGGTCTACAACATACAGAGCCAGCTCAACGACTCCGCCGTGGTCACCGATGCGCTCAGGGCGAGCCTTACCGAGCGTACGGCATCTTCGGACCCGTATTACGTGCTTATCCTCGGTACGGACGGGCGGCCCGGAGAAGAGGACTACCGTGCCGACACGATCATGCTCGTGCGCGTGGACCCCGGGAACAAGAGGCTCACCCTCCTCTCGATCCCCCGTGACACCAAGGTCACCTACAACGGTACGGTCATGAAGATCAATGCGGCCCACTTCGTCGATGGTGCGGCGGGGATGGTCAACGCCGTGAGTGACCTCTGCGGCGTGAAGATAAGCCACTACGCCGAGATAAACTTCGACGGACTCTCCGACATCACCGATGCCGTGGGGGGTGTCACGGTGGACGTTGACGAGCATATGTACGATGACGTGAACTTCTCCGACGTGGTGGAGCTCAACCCGGGCGTACAGACGCTCAATGGTGCCCAGGCGCTCTTCTACACGCGCTGCCGCAAGTTTGCCGACGGAGACTTCACTCGCATGCGTCACCAGCGCACGTTCATCTCGGCGCTTGCGAAGCAGATTCTCTCGTCCACCGATCTTGCCACGCTCACCAACGTGGTCAGCACGTGCGCACAGTACGTATCGACCGACCTCTCGGTGACCGATGCGGTCTCGCTTGCGTACGAGATGAAGGGCATCGACGTGGATACGGGCCTCTACTCCGCCTATGTGCCATTTCTCAAGTACGCTGACATCGACGGCCAGTCCTATGTCGTGGCCGATACGGACAAGCTCGCCGAGATGATGAAGGTCATTGACTCCGGGGGCGACCCCTCCTCGTACAACGACGGGGCATACGGTTCCGACTAATCGGGTATCAGCTCTCTAAAACGGCTAGGCCCTTGCGGTAAACACTGGGGGAGAATCATATGAGCGCCCAAGATGCTGACATCCACGTTCTGACAAAGGCGGGGGAGGATTACCTCGAGTCGATCTATCGGCTCTCGCTCGACCAGGGAGAGGGCGACAAAAGCGTTCGCTCCGTCGATGTCGCCGAGCGTCTCGAGGTTTCCAAGGCAAGCGTCAACAAGGCCCTCTCGGTCCTCAAGGAGATGGGCATGGTCGAGCAAAGTCGCTATGGCCGGGTAACGCTTACGCCCGAGGGCGAGATGTACGCGGCCGGGGTATGGACAGCCCATCGCACGCTCCGTGCCTTCCTCGAGCATGAGCTTGGCGTCAGTCATGCAGTCGCGGATGGCGAGGCCTGTCTCATGGAGCACGTTCTCTCTGCCGATACCATGGAACGTCTCACCAAGTATCTCGAGCACCAGGGCGTGAGCATCTCCTAGGACGGCGTGTGTTCATTGGATGATGCTGCTGTCGACGAAATGGAACTTGATGCCGCTCGACGTGACTCCCCGTTTTGCGCCTTAGGTCTTAGGGTATGGTTTGAGCGGTTTTTTGCGAGCATGCGCTCGCGCGTCGTTGTAAAAAGAAGGGACCAACCACATGAAGGCAGTCATTCCCGCCGCGGGCCTTGGAACCCGCTTCCTCCCCGCTACGAAGTCGCTTCCCAAGGAGCTCCTGCCGGTGCTCGAAAAGCCGGTCATCCAATACGTCGTCGAAGAGGCGCTCGAACCTGATGGCGTCGATGGCGTCGTGATCGTCAACTCCCACGAGAAGCCGCAGATCGAGGAGTACTTCTCCGTTGACGAGACCTTCGAGGGCCTGCTCCGCTCGCGCGGTAAGGACGCCGAGGCCGACAAGGTTCACGAGGCGGGTTCGCTTCCCGTCGAGTTTGTCTATCAGGACAACCCACGCGGACTTGGACACGCGGTGCTCTGTGCCGCCGACGCCATTGATGACGAGCCCTTCTTCGTACTTCTCGGTGACTATTTCGTGCCCGACCGCCAGATGTGCGTGCGCATGGCGGAGGTCTCGCGTGAGCACGGCGGCGCGTCGGTCATCGCCGTGGCGCCTGTCCCGGCCGACCAGGTGAGCCGCTATGGCATCATCGCGGGCAAGTGCGTGGGGTCGCTTCCCGGTACAGACGCGTCGGACGAGGAGGAGGGGGCCGTCTGGAAGGTCACGGGCCTCGTCGAGAAGCCCCGGCCGGAGGACGCCCCGTCCCACCTCTTCATCGTTGGCCGCTACCTACTCTCGCCTCGGATTATGGAGCTGCTGGCGGTTCAGGGGCCGGGAGCGGGCAACGAGATTCAGCTCACCGATGCCATGGAGCGTCTGCTCGATGTGGAGGAGATGTACGCCCTCGTCATCGATCCCGAGGAAGGCTGTGACACGGGTACCCCTGCGGCCTGGGCGGCGACGAACGCGCGCGTTGCCCTCGAGGGTCCCCAGGCGGCCGCGTTTCGCGAGGCTCTGGGGACGAAGGGTATGAGCCTGCTTGGATAGACGCGCGCACATCATCAGATTTGGCAACGACGGCTGGCACGCGCGCTTCGACGAGGACTTCACCACGGAGAACGTGGTTCGTGTGGCGGATGCCCTCGGGCTGCTCTGGGGAGACGCCCATCCCGGCGCGACCGTCTTCGTGGGCTACGATACCCGTCATAACGCGCGCGCCCTCGCCAGAGAGACCGCTGGCGTCCTTGCGGGATACGGTCTCGACGTGCGTCTCTCCATCGGGGCGAGTCCCACGCCCGCCGTCGGGTGGGCCTGTTCCCACGATGCGTCCGCCATCGGAGGCGTGGTCCTCACCGCAAGCGAACGCTCGTGTGAGTATGGGGGGATTCTCGTGCGCATGGGCGATGGCGGACCCGCGTCGCATGACCTTCTCGACCAAGTGGAGCAGCTCGTTCCAAACGTGCCCACCGAGGTGCGCGGCAGCTATGTCGAGACGGACTTCGTGGGGTCGTACCTCGCCGACCTCGCCCTCCTGGTGGATGGCTGCGCCATCGCGGACGCACGTCCCCGCGTTGTCGCCGATCCCATGCACGGCTCTGGCACGGACCGTCTGGCCGAGGTGCTCAAAGGCCTTGGGTGCGTCGTCACCCAGATCCACGGCGAACGGAGCGAGGACTTCGGAGGCATCCATCCCGAACCTGCCGACCCCTGGGCGGACGACTGCGAGCAGGCGGTCGTCTCGACAGGTGCGGAGCTCGGCGTTTTGCTCGACGGTGATGGCGACAGGGCCGCCCTTGTCGACGAGACGGGGCGCATCCTCTCCCCGCACGAACTCGCGCCTCTCATGCTCGGGTGCCTCGTGGAGGGGCACGGCAAGATGGGTCGCGTCGTGACCACGCTCTCCTGCTCGGCGAGTATCGTTCGACAGGCGGAACGCCTTGGGTGCGAGCACGTCTCCGTACCCGTCGGCTTCACGCGGATATATCGGGAGATGCTTGAGGGCGACGTGCTTCTCGGCGTCGAGGAGTATGGTGGCCTGAGCATCCCGATGCACCTCAGGGAGAGGGATGGCCTTTTCGTCTGCCTGCTTGCGGTCGAACTGATTGCGCGAACACGCAAGCCACTAAGCGTTCTCGTGGGCGAGATGCGTTCGAAGATAGGGCGCATGTGCTACACGAGGCGAGATGTCCGTATGGACTCGGCGGCCACCCAGGCGTTTCGCATGATTCTGCCCGGCCTCAACCCGGAGAGCGTGGCCGGAAGGATTCCCATCGAGGTGAGCCATGCCGACGGATTGAGGCTCCAGTTCGATGATGACTCCTGGGTGCTCATGCGCCCGTCTCGCACCGACTCCGTCGTAAGGGTCTATGCGGAGGCACCCACGGAGGAGGAGCGCGACGCACTCCTCGAGGCGACCTGCGCCATCGTGCGTGGTGGCGTCTAGCCCGTCCCCGCGTTTGTGTCGAAGGTGTGGAGCCGGCGATTCGCGCCCCCCGGCCGGGTGGCGATGCGTATAGTTAATTCCCGCGCTGACACGGGCAACCAGCCCGGACGGGCGCGGCGAACCTTGAAAACCGGATACTGAGATCGAAAGATCGACAAAGACAGACTAGCGAAATTCGAATCCCCCGCGGAGACGCGGGGGGCCAGTCAATTTTAGCGAATCCGAGATCAGCGGAATCTTAGGACAGGAACCCTCGAAGCTCACGAAGACGCCGACCGCAAGGCCGGCCCATTTGAACGGAGAGTTCGATCCTGGCTCAGGATGAACGCTGGCGGCGCGCCTAACACATGCAAGTCGAACGGTTAAAGCACCTTCGGGTGCACATAGAGTGGCGAACGGCTGAGTAACACGTGGGCAACCTGCCCCCCTCATCGGGACAGCCTCGGGAAACCGTGGTTAATACCGAATACTCCGGGGCCCCCGCATGGGGGACCCGGGAAAGCTCCGGCGGAGGGGGATGGGCCCGCGGCCTGTTAGCTAGTTGGTGGGGCAACGGCCCACCAAGGCGATTATGGGTAGCTGGGTTGAGAGACCGACCAGCCAGATTGGGACTGAGACACGGCCCAGACTCCTACGGGAGGCAGCAGTGGGGAATATTGCACAATGGGCGAAAGCCTGATGCAGCGACGCCGCGTGCGGGATGAAGGCCTTCGGGTTGTAAACCGCTTTCAGCAGGGACGAGGCCGCAAGGTGACGGTACCTGCAGAAGAAGCCCCGGCTAACTACGTGCCAGCAGCCGCGGTAATACGTAGGGGGCAAGCGTTATCCGGATTCATTGGGCGTAAAGAGCTCGTAGGCGGCCCGTTAGGTCAGGAGTAAAATTCGGGGGCTCAACCCCCGCGCGCTTCTGATACCGGCGGGCTTGAGTTTGGTAGGGGAAGGTGGAATTCCCAGTGTAGCGGTGGAATGCGCAGATATTGGGAAGAACACCGGTGGCGAAGGCGGCCTTCTGGGCCACAACTGACGCTGAGGAGCGAAAGCTAGGGGAGCGAACAGGATTAGATACCCTGGTAGTCCTAGCCGTAAACGATGGACACTAGGTGTGGGCGAATGTTTCGTCCGCGCCGCAGCTAACGCATTAAGTGTCCCGCCTGGGGAGTACGGCCGCAAGGCTAAAACTCAAAGGAATTGACGGGGGCCCGCACAAGCAGCGGAGCATGTGGCTTAATTCGAAGCAACGCGAAGAACCTTACCAGGGCTTGACATTCAGGTGAAGCGGCGGAAACGCCGTGGCCGAGAGGAGCCTGAACAGGTGGTGCATGGCTGTCGTCAGCTCGTGTCGTGAGATGTTGGGTTAAGTCCCGCAACGAGCGCAACCCTCGTCGCATGTTGCCAGCGGTTCGGCCGGGCACCCATGCGAGACCGCCGGCGTTAAGCCGGAGGAAGGTGGGGACGACGTCAAGTCATCATGCCCCTTATGTCCTGGGCTGCACACGTGCTACAATGGTCGGCACAATGGGCTGCCAGCCCGCGAGGGTGAGCGAATCCCTAAAGCCGGCCCCAGTTCGGATTGGAGGCTGCAACCCGCCTCCATGAAGTCGGAGTTGCTAGTAATCGCGGATCAGCACGCCGCGGTGAATGCGTTCCCGGGCCTTGTACACACCGCCCGTCACACCACCCGAGTCGATTGCACCCGAAGTCGCCGGCCCAACCCGCAAGGGAGGGAGGCGCCGAAGGTGTGGTTGGTAAGGGGGGTGAAGTCGTAACAAGGTAGCCGTACGAGAACGTGCGGCTGGATCACCTCCTTTCTAGGGAGAACAACCTTCCTTGAAGAAGAACGATACGCAATGACGAGTGGTTCCCGTCTATTCCGCTGATGCCAGCCTTTGTCGCGCGAGAGCGCTCAGTATCCGGTCTCGAGGGTTCGCCCTCGTCGTACCTTGAGAGCTGCATAGCGTGACAAAATCGATTTTCTTCAATGAAGATCGCATCTGATCGCACCGGCGGGAGACCGCCGGAGTGCAAGTATGTTCGAGCCATCGAGAAGAAGATGGTAAGGGCACACGGTGGATGCCTTGGCACAGGAAGCCGACGAAGGACGTGATAAGCTGCGATAAGCCGCGGTTAGGCGCACATGGCCGTTATACCCGCGGATCTCCTAATGGGGCAACCCGGTGGGACCCATATCCCACCATCCCGCGCTGAACACATAGGCGCGGCGAGGGCAACCGGGGGAACTGAAACATCTAAGTACCCCGAGGAACAGAAATCAAACGAGATTCCCCTAGTAGTGGCGAGCGAACGGGGATCTAGGTCAAACCGCCAGACGCTTCGGCGCTGGCGGGGTTGTAGGGCCAGTCATCGTGCAGTTACAAAACCTCGTGGAAGCGGAACGGCCTGGGAAGGCCGGCGAGACAGGGTTAGAGCCCCGTACGCGAATCCGCGAGGACTGCCGACTGGTTCCTGAGTACCGCCGGACACGTGAAACCCGGTGGGAACCCGGGGGGACCACCCTCCAAACCTAAATACTCTCCTGTGACCGATAGTGAACCAGTACCGTGAGGGAAAGGTGAAAAGCACCCCGAGAGGGGAGTGAAATAGTACCTGAAACCGTGTGCCTACAAGCAGTCGGAGCAGGCCTTGTGCCTGTGACGGCGTGCCTTTTGTAGAATGAGCCAGCGAGTTACGGCGTGTGGCGAGGTTAAGCTAGCAAGCGAGCCGCAGCGAGAGCGAGTCTGAACAGGGCGTTCAGTCGCACACCGTAGACGCGAAGCCAGGTGAGCTATCCATGAGCAGGCTGAAGCGGGGGTAAGACCCCGTGGAGGGCCGAACCCACTTAGGTTGAAAACTGAGGGGATGACTTGTGGATAGGAGTGAAAGGCCTATCAAACCTGGAGATATCTCGTTCTCCCCGAAATAGCTTTAGGGCTAGCCTCGGACGTTTACCCGCGGGGGTAGAGCACTGAATGATTGCGGGGGCCTCACCGCCTACCAAGATCAATCAAACTCCGAATACCGCGGGTCCAGAGTCCGGGAGTCAGAATATGTGGGCTAAGCTGTGTATTCGAAAGGGAAACAGCCCAGACCGCCCGCTAAGGTCCCCAAATCCATGCTAAGTGGCAAAGGATGTGCGTTTGCTCAGACAACCAGGATGTTGGCTTAGAAGCAGCCATTCATTCAAAGAGTGCGTAATAGCTCACTGGTCGAGTGGACATGCGCCGACAATATACGGGGCTAAGCATGGTACCGAAGCGGCGGACTAGTTTTACTAGTGGTAGGGGAGCTTTCCATGTGGGGCGAAGCCGGGGGACGACCCCTGGTGGACCGCATGGAAGTGAGAATGCTGGCATGAGTAACGAGAGGGGCGTGAAAAACGCCCCCGCCGTACACCCAAGGTTTCCTGGGCAAGGCTAATCCTCCCAGGGTCAGTCGGGAGCTAAGGCGAGGCCGGAAGGCGTAGCCGATGCATAGCAGGTAGACATTCCTGCACCCCCGAAAGGGCGCTAACACCGATGGGGCAACGAAGAAGGGTAGCTGGACGGGGTTCTGGACGTCCCCGCGATGGCACGTAGGCTGGGAGATGGTGAAACGCGTCTCCCGCGAAGGCTGAGGTGCCGGACGAAGCGACTGAGTGAAGCCAGTGAGCCCATGCTTCCAAGAAAAACCTCTAGGGAGCCCTCAGGGGCCCGTACCGCAAACCGACACAGGTGGGTGGGTAGAGCATACCAAGGCGATCGGGAGAACTATGGTTAAGGAACTCGGCAAAATTACCCCGTAACTTCGGAAGAAGGGGTGCCGCCTCCGGTGGACGGACTTGCTCCGCGAGCTGGGGGTGGCCACAGTAAATAGGCCCAAGCGACTGTTTATCAAAAACACAGGACTCTGCTGAAGTCGTAAGACGACGTATAGGGTCTGACGCCTGCCCGGTGCCGGAAGGTCACGAGGAGTTGTCAGCGAAAGCGAAGCAGCGAATCTAAGCCCCGGTAAACGGCGGCCGTAACTATAACGGTCCTAAGGTAGCGAAATTCCTTGTCGGGTAAGTTCCGACCTGCACGAAAGGCGTAACGACTTGGGCGCTGTCTCAACCATAGACCCGGTGAAATTGCACTAGTCGTGAAGATGCGACTTACCCGCGGTAGGACGGAAAGACCCCGTGAACCTTTACTGCAGCTTGACATTGGCTGCCGGTTCGTCGTGTAGAGGATAGGTGGGAGACGTTGAACCAGGGACGCCAGTCTCTGGGGAGTCACCCTTGGAATACCACCCTCGACGTTCTGGCAGCCTAACCCGCGACCGTCATCCGGCGTGGGGACCGTGTCAGGTGGGTAGTTTGACTGGGGCGGTCGCCTCCTAAAGTGTAACGGAGGCGCACGTAAGGTCTGCTCAGGATGGTCGGCAACCATCCCTTTGAGTGCAAGAGCATAAGCAGGCTTGACTGCGAGGCTTACAAGCCGAGCAGATGGGAAACCAGGTTCTAGTGATCCGGCGGCTCAGAGTGGAATGGCCGTCGCTCAACGGATAAAAGGTACTCCGGGGATAACAGGCTGATCTTCCCCAAGAGTCCACATCGACGGGAAGGTTTGGCACCTCGATGTCGGCTCATCGCATCCTGGGGCTGGAGCAGGTCCCAAGGGTATGGCTGTTCGCCATTTAAAGCGGTACGCGAGCTGGGTTCAGAACGTCGTGAGACAGTTCGGTCCCTATCCACCGTGGGCGTAGGAGATTTGAGGGAGGCTGCCCCTAGTACGAGAGGACCAGGGTGGACGGACCTCCGGTGTACGGGTTGTCAACCAATGGCATTGCCCGGTAGCTGAGTCCGGTCGGGATAACCGCTGAAAGCATCTAAGCGGGAAGCCCATCCCAAGATGATATCTCCCTTTGGTAAGACCCCTTGTAGACTACGAGGAGATAGGCCGCAGGTGTAAGCGCCGAAAGGCGTTCAGCCGAGCGGTACTAATCGGTCGAGCTCTTCTTCGCACTATATGCTCGGTACATGCGAGGTCGGGTGCGGTCTGGCTGGAGCGAATCGATGGAGTCGCGCTGTGCGGCCCTCAGGGCACGGCGGAGCCGCCCCCGAGAGCCGAATGCCCGTCGTTGGTCAGCGACCATGGCGGGGGAGGTACACCTGGTCCCATTCCGAACCCAGAAGTTAAGCCCCCCTGCGCCGATGGTACTGCGGAGTCAGTCCGTGGGAGAGCAGGTCGTCGCTGACCAACGACGGGCATTTATCGCGTTCGCAGAGAGGGCCCCCGCGCACATGCGCGGGGGCCCTCTCTGCGTCGGCGGCGCGTGCGGGCGGCCGACGGGGCCACAAATATGCAAGCGCAAACTCACCGGCTTCATTTCATGTCTAGAATCGTGTCATCTATGGTGCCGTAGAATCTTAGTGTTGCAAGGCATGTGTAATGGGACGGCCCGTACGAGCGATAGCTATATCCCCCTGGCCCTACGTGAGGCCCGCTAGGGGCTCATGGGCTTGCTCTCGCGGGGCAGGAGAGTACTTGGCGGGCTTGGCGGGCGTGTGCGGGCTCAGGGCTGTTTGATGTTGGCCCTGGTGCCTTCTGCGTGCGCATTCACATGATCAGACAATGTTCTTCCGTCTAGCCCGTCCCCGCGTTTGTGTCGAAGGTGTGGAGCCGGCGATTCGCGCCCCCCGGCCGGGTGGCGATGCGTATAGTTAATTCCCGCGCTGACACGGGCAACCAGCCCGGACGGGCGCGGCGAACCTTGAAAACCGGATACTGAGATCGAAAGATCGACAAAGACAGACTAGCGAAATTCGAATCCCCCGCGGAGACGCGGGGGGCCAGTCAATTTTAGCGAATCCGAGATCAGCGGAATCTTAGGACAGGAACCCTCGAAGCTCACGAAGACGCCGACCGCAAGGCCGGCCCATTTGAACGGAGAGTTCGATCCTGGCTCAGGATGAACGCTGGCGGCGCGCCTAACACATGCAAGTCGAACGGTTAAAGCACCTTCGGGTGCACATAGAGTGGCGAACGGCTGAGTAACACGTGGGCAACCTGCCCCCCTCATCGGGACAGCCTCGGGAAACCGTGGTTAATACCGAATACTCCGGGGCCCCCGCATGGGGGACCCGGGAAAGCTCCGGCGGAGGGGGATGGGCCCGCGGCCTGTTAGCTAGTTGGTGGGGCAACGGCCCACCAAGGCGATTATGGGTAGCTGGGTTGAGAGACCGACCAGCCAGATTGGGACTGAGACACGGCCCAGACTCCTACGGGAGGCAGCAGTGGGGAATATTGCACAATGGGCGAAAGCCTGATGCAGCGACGCCGCGTGCGGGATGAAGGCCTTCGGGTTGTAAACCGCTTTCAGCAGGGACGAGGCCGCAAGGTGACGGTACCTGCAGAAGAAGCCCCGGCTAACTACGTGCCAGCAGCCGCGGTAATACGTAGGGGGCAAGCGTTATCCGGATTCATTGGGCGTAAAGAGCTCGTAGGCGGCCCGTTAGGTCAGGAGTAAAATTCGGGGGCTCAACCCCCGCGCGCTTCTGATACCGGCGGGCTTGAGTTTGGTAGGGGAAGGTGGAATTCCCAGTGTAGCGGTGGAATGCGCAGATATTGGGAAGAACACCGGTGGCGAAGGCGGCCTTCTGGGCCACAACTGACGCTGAGGAGCGAAAGCTAGGGGAGCGAACAGGATTAGATACCCTGGTAGTCCTAGCCGTAAACGATGGACACTAGGTGTGGGCGAATGTTTCGTCCGCGCCGCAGCTAACGCATTAAGTGTCCCGCCTGGGGAGTACGGCCGCAAGGCTAAAACTCAAAGGAATTGACGGGGGCCCGCACAAGCAGCGGAGCATGTGGCTTAATTCGAAGCAACGCGAAGAACCTTACCAGGGCTTGACATTCAGGTGAAGCGGCGGAAACGCCGTGGCCGAGAGGAGCCTGAACAGGTGGTGCATGGCTGTCGTCAGCTCGTGTCGTGAGATGTTGGGTTAAGTCCCGCAACGAGCGCAACCCTCGTCGCATGTTGCCAGCGGTTCGGCCGGGCACCCATGCGAGACCGCCGGCGTTAAGCCGGAGGAAGGTGGGGACGACGTCAAGTCATCATGCCCCTTATGTCCTGGGCTGCACACGTGCTACAATGGTCGGCACAATGGGCTGCCAGCCCGCGAGGGTGAGCGAATCCCTAAAGCCGGCCCCAGTTCGGATTGGAGGCTGCAACCCGCCTCCATGAAGTCGGAGTTGCTAGTAATCGCGGATCAGCACGCCGCGGTGAATGCGTTCCCGGGCCTTGTACACACCGCCCGTCACACCACCCGAGTCGATTGCACCCGAAGTCGCCGGCCCAACCCGCAAGGGAGGGAGGCGCCGAAGGTGTGGTTGGTAAGGGGGGTGAAGTCGTAACAAGGTAGCCGTACGAGAACGTGCGGCTGGATCACCTCCTTTCTAGGGAGAACAACCTTCCTTGAAGAAGAACGATACGCAATGACGAGTGGTTCCCGTCTATTCCGCTGATGCCAGCCTTTGTCGCGCGAGAGCGCTCAGTATCCGGTCTCGAGGGTTCGCCCTCGTCGTACCTTGAGAGCTGCATAGCGTGACAAAATCGATTTTCTTCAATGAAGATCGCATCTGATCGCACCGGCGGGAGACCGCCGGAGTGCAAGTATGTTCGAGCCATCGAGAAGAAGATGGTAAGGGCACACGGTGGATGCCTTGGCACAGGAAGCCGACGAAGGACGTGATAAGCTGCGATAAGCCGCGGTTAGGCGCACATGGCCGTTATACCCGCGGATCTCCTAATGGGGCAACCCGGTGGGACCCATATCCCACCATCCCGCGCTGAACACATAGGCGCGGCGAGGGCAACCGGGGGAACTGAAACATCTAAGTACCCCGAGGAACAGAAATCAAACGAGATTCCCCTAGTAGTGGCGAGCGAACGGGGATCTAGGTCAAACCGCCAGACGCTTCGGCGCTGGCGGGGTTGTAGGGCCAGTCATCGTGCAGTTACAAAACCTCGTGGAAGCGGAACGGCCTGGGAAGGCCGGCGAGACAGGGTTAGAGCCCCGTACGCGAATCCGCGAGGACTGCCGACTGGTTCCTGAGTACCGCCGGACACGTGAAACCCGGTGGGAACCCGGGGGGACCACCCTCCAAACCTAAATACTCTCCTGTGACCGATAGTGAACCAGTACCGTGAGGGAAAGGTGAAAAGCACCCCGAGAGGGGAGTGAAATAGTACCTGAAACCGTGTGCCTACAAGCAGTCGGAGCAGGCCTTGTGCCTGTGACGGCGTGCCTTTTGTAGAATGAGCCAGCGAGTTACGGCGTGTGGCGAGGTTAAGCTAGCAAGCGAGCCGCAGCGAGAGCGAGTCTGAACAGGGCGTTCAGTCGCACACCGTAGACGCGAAGCCAGGTGAGCTATCCATGAGCAGGCTGAAGCGGGGGTAAGACCCCGTGGAGGGCCGAACCCACTTAGGTTGAAAACTGAGGGGATGACTTGTGGATAGGAGTGAAAGGCCTATCAAACCTGGAGATATCTCGTTCTCCCCGAAATAGCTTTAGGGCTAGCCTCGGACGTTTACCCGCGGGGGTAGAGCACTGAATGATTGCGGGGGCCTCACCGCCTACCAAGATCAATCAAACTCCGAATACCGCGGGTCCAGAGTCCGGGAGTCAGAATATGTGGGCTAAGCTGTGTATTCGAAAGGGAAACAGCCCAGACCGCCCGCTAAGGTCCCCAAATCCATGCTAAGTGGCAAAGGATGTGCGTTTGCTCAGACAACCAGGATGTTGGCTTAGAAGCAGCCATTCATTCAAAGAGTGCGTAATAGCTCACTGGTCGAGTGGACATGCGCCGACAATATACGGGGCTAAGCATGGTACCGAAGCGGCGGACTAGTTTTACTAGTGGTAGGGGAGCTTTCCATGTGGGGCGAAGCCGGGGGACGACCCCTGGTGGACCGCATGGAAGTGAGAATGCTGGCATGAGTAACGAGAGGGGCGTGAAAAACGCCCCCGCCGTACACCCAAGGTTTCCTGGGCAAGGCTAATCCTCCCAGGGTCAGTCGGGAGCTAAGGCGAGGCCGGAAGGCGTAGCCGATGCATAGCAGGTAGACATTCCTGCACCCCCGAAAGGGCGCTAACACCGATGGGGCAACGAAGAAGGGTAGCTGGACGGGGTTCTGGACGTCCCCGCGATGGCACGTAGGCTGGGAGATGGTGAAACGCGTCTCCCGCGAAGGCTGAGGTGCCGGACGAAGCGACTGAGTGAAGCCAGTGAGCCCATGCTTCCAAGAAAAACCTCTAGGGAGCCCTCAGGGGCCCGTACCGCAAACCGACACAGGTGGGTGGGTAGAGCATACCAAGGCGATCGGGAGAACTATGGTTAAGGAACTCGGCAAAATTACCCCGTAACTTCGGAAGAAGGGGTGCCGCCTCCGGTGGACGGACTTGCTCCGCGAGCTGGGGGTGGCCACAGTAAATAGGCCCAAGCGACTGTTTATCAAAAACACAGGACTCTGCTGAAGTCGTAAGACGACGTATAGGGTCTGACGCCTGCCCGGTGCCGGAAGGTCACGAGGAGTTGTCAGCGAAAGCGAAGCAGCGAATCTAAGCCCCGGTAAACGGCGGCCGTAACTATAACGGTCCTAAGGTAGCGAAATTCCTTGTCGGGTAAGTTCCGACCTGCACGAAAGGCGTAACGACTTGGGCGCTGTCTCAACCATAGACCCGGTGAAATTGCACTAGTCGTGAAGATGCGACTTACCCGCGGTAGGACGGAAAGACCCCGTGAACCTTTACTGCAGCTTGACATTGGCTGCCGGTTCGTCGTGTAGAGGATAGGTGGGAGACGTTGAACCAGGGACGCCAGTCTCTGGGGAGTCACCCTTGGAATACCACCCTCGACGTTCTGGCAGCCTAACCCGCGACCGTCATCCGGCGTGGGGACCGTGTCAGGTGGGTAGTTTGACTGGGGCGGTCGCCTCCTAAAGTGTAACGGAGGCGCACGTAAGGTCTGCTCAGGATGGTCGGCAACCATCCCTTTGAGTGCAAGAGCATAAGCAGGCTTGACTGCGAGGCTTACAAGCCGAGCAGATGGGAAACCAGGTTCTAGTGATCCGGCGGCTCAGAGTGGAATGGCCGTCGCTCAACGGATAAAAGGTACTCCGGGGATAACAGGCTGATCTTCCCCAAGAGTCCACATCGACGGGAAGGTTTGGCACCTCGATGTCGGCTCATCGCATCCTGGGGCTGGAGCAGGTCCCAAGGGTATGGCTGTTCGCCATTTAAAGCGGTACGCGAGCTGGGTTCAGAACGTCGTGAGACAGTTCGGTCCCTATCCACCGTGGGCGTAGGAGATTTGAGGGAGGCTGCCCCTAGTACGAGAGGACCAGGGTGGACGGACCTCCGGTGTACGGGTTGTCAACCAATGGCATTGCCCGGTAGCTGAGTCCGGTCGGGATAACCGCTGAAAGCATCTAAGCGGGAAGCCCATCCCAAGATGATATCTCCCTTTGGTAAGACCCCTTGTAGACTACGAGGAGATAGGCCGCAGGTGTAAGCGCCGAAAGGCGTTCAGCCGAGCGGTACTAATCGGTCGAGCTCTTCTTCGCACTATATGCTCGGTACATGCGAGGTCGGGTGCGGTCTGGCTGGAGCGAATCGATGGAGTCGCGCTGTGCGGCCCTCAGGGCACGGCGGAGCCGCCCCCGAGAGCCGAATGCCCGTCGTTGGTCAGCGACCATGGCGGGGGAGGTACACCTGGTCCCATTCCGAACCCAGAAGTTAAGCCCCCCTGCGCCGATGGTACTGCGGAGTCAGTCCGTGGGAGAGCAGGTCGTCGCTGACCAACGACGGGCATTTATCGCGTTCGCAGAGAGGGCCCCCGCGCATGTGCGCGGGGGCCCTCTCTGCGTCGGCGGCGCGTGCGGGCGGCCGACGGGGCCACATGGCCATACGACACGACATGCTCCGACTGATGGCAAATGCTATTCTTATGGAGTCATTTGTTACATCTTTGTAACTCTTTCTGACAAGGTTACGCAAATTTGTCGGAAAATACCGCTTACCCTGCTGCCATTCTTACATGGCTTTGTAAATTGTCCCAAGGATTCTGTCAAAAAATACTTGAGAAATGTTATTTTCTTTTCATTCCGAAACCGCGACGGATGTCTCGGGACTGGTCACGGTTGAGCCTGGTAATGGGGAGATGATGATGAAAAACTATGAAGCGCATCACAAGACGGAACAGGGAATCCTCCCATATATCGACGCACGAAATCGCCTGCGGGCGCTCGTAGACTACGAGGACAGCTGTCAAACGATCTTCGCCCTTGTCGCCGAACCTGGGATGGGAAGGACTTCGGTCATCGGGGGTATCGTCGACCACGCAAAGTCTGAAGGATATAAGACGCATCTCGTAAGCTTCGAGGGATGGAGCCCTGAGGATGCTGCAGCAAAAATCGTGAGACTGGCGCGTGATGTGGTGCGTGATCGCGCATCCTCGAGCGTGATGGTTGCCATCGATGACGTTCCCCCTGCGGATGAGACGGTGGTTAGACGAGAGGTGCGTGCCATCAAGCGCATGGCGGCCTCGGGGTGCATAGTGGTCCTCTCCATGGTGCCTGAGGCCGAGCAGCTGCTCGAACCGATAGATGCCTACTGCCGGGTTGCGACGCGTGACCTTCTTTTTGTCGAACGTGCGAGCACCGATCTTCGCCCTATCCCATTCTCCGTCTTTGAGCTGACGCATGGCATACCCACACTCGTGTCCGCACTCAAGCCAGGCTGCGGGGATTCGCTCGTTGGCGGTGATGGTGTCCCTGCCACGTACTACGATGTGCTGGCTGGGTTGACAAGAAAATCACTCAGACACACCCTTATGTCCGAGGAGATTGACGCTCGTCTTGCAATGCTTCTCCTCGGGAGCGGGAGTTTTGACGACTTGGCGCGCGTCCTAGGGCAGGGATCTCTCGAGATTGTTGAGGACCTGGATGGAAGGGCGCCGCTCTTTGGTGTGAGCAGCGCCGAGCGCAGCTTCTCATGTGCGGGAATGTCAAGTCCATATGCACTTGTTGCTTGCGCTGAATCGCTCGAGGTTTTCTGCAGGGAGCGGTCCCAAGTTGCCATCAATGCAGCTGGCGTGCTTGCGAGCCGTGGGACGTTTGCCAGGGCAGCCACGGTCTGTGAGATGGCACATGATCCGAAGGCCCTTGCCGTGGCAAGGAGATGGGGCACCGAGATGCTCGATGCAGGGCAGGTGAGTCTCGTTTCCGAGGCGCTTGCATCCGAGGATGACGGAGGGGTTCAGCCAGCCGCCCAACGAAACGCTTTGCGCTCGGCGCTGTCCGCAGTCCAAGATCGGCGTGCTATCCTCTCGATGCTGTCTGAGAATCTTGGTGGGGACACGTTCGACCGAGAACCCTCCAATTCGTTACTGATATGCATGGCCCGTGCGGCTCTTCAGGGGGTACGACCCGTACTTACGGACAAGCTCCTCGCATCCGCGTCCCTGGAGGATCTTGGCTTTCATCTGAAGGTGCTTGGTCTCGTGTGTGACGGTAAGGCGGACATTGCCTTTCGCATGCTTGTCACGCATGCTGCGCCTCATGAGGAGCATACCCTCTCGTCGGCATTCTTCGCTCTTGACTACGAAGTGGCTAGGCTTTTCATGTGCGAGGCGCCGGCCCTCGGAACCGAGTCCATCGCTGCGACCACGGAGATGATGGACACGAGAGAGGTAAGCGGTTTTCGAGGCTTGGTGCGCACCGTTCATGCGATGGGGCTGGTTATGCGAGGCGCGCCAAGCAAGTCCGATCTTATCGAGGTCGAGCGACTTGCCGTGACAACGGAAAGTTCCGGAGAGAGCTTGTTGCAGGTGGTTGTCCTGCTGGTAGGTGCGATTCTTGACCTCCGGACGGGATATGTCACGAGGGCGCACGTGAGGGCTTCGCTGGCAGAGTCCGTGGCCGGGGGTCTCGACTATGCGTATGTGCGACAGATTGCTCGCATCATCGGTTGCGTTGTTCGCTTTGAGCTTGGAGAGCCTATCTTTCCTGAGGAGCTTGAAGAAATCGTTGATTCTCGCGAGAACCCAGATTTGGCGGCGGTCGTCGCTGTTCTCTCATACGTGATGACGGGTGATGCAAAGGACTCCATGCGCCCTGACATCTCCGCCTCGGACCGGAGTTACATCCCTAGGGGTGCCTTGTGGCTTCTCGTTGTGCTCACGAAGGGCATCGGAAGGCTTTCCGAGCTTCTGGAGGCTGCCCTGCCCGTCCAGTGGAGACGCGCGGTTTCTGTCGCGCGCGGGAACATTGAGAAAGAGGTTACCCCCGAGTCCACCGACGGGAGAGAAGGCATCCAACGCGCCACGCTCAAGGAGACAGCTAAAGCACCTGGGCCCTCCGTTAGGGTTTCGCTCCTTGGAGGTTTCTCCGTGCACGTGGACGGTCGGGAGATGAGCGAGGGGCGTCTCGACCACCGTAAGGCGAAGTCGATGTTGGAGTTTCTCCTTCTGTGCCGCAGACATTCCGCGCAAAGGTTTCAGATCGTAGAACAGCTGTGGCCAGGAACGGACTACCGTGCCGGACTTGACCGCGTCTACCAAGCGACGGCCACGGTGCGCACCGCCCTCACGGAGATATCGAACGGAAAGGTCGACCCCTTCATCACAAGCAAGGCAGCCAGGTCGATGACCGTGAACTCATCAGTCGTGCAGTGTGATGTAGACGATTTCAGAAAAATGGCCCGTTCGGCTCTCACAAACGGCGACGAAGAGTGCGTGGTGGAATTCGCGGCCCGGGCGGACGAGCTCTATGTTGGCCCCCTTTATATCCCGCCCACCGATTGCTCTGGATATGTGACCGCCTGTCGCGCCGAGCTTCTTCGCCTCCATGCCGACGCCATGGTCGCTGGTGCTGAGGCCGCCTATCGGCTTGGACGGAACCATGTCGCCACGCGTTTCTCCGAGGTGGCGCTGGCTAGCGATGGCTTGCGGGAAGATGCGGTTATCGTGCTCGTGCGGGCGCTGAGGGCATCTGGTCGTGCGATAGAGGCCGAGCGACGGTACAAGGCATACGCGCGTCAGCTGGTCGAGAAGACCAATAGGCCTCCGTCGAGGATGCTGCGCATGGCCGCTGGCGAGGACTGCGGTTCCGAAGGGGCGTCGGGGGAGAGGAGGACCGAGGACGCTGACATCGACGACAGGGAATGAGGGTGCGCTTTTGGTGAGACATGGGAGCAGGTCGCATCTCGTTGCTACCTACGGGTAAAGTTATCGATGTTTATAATCCAAGGGGATAGCTCCCAGCTGAAGACCACCGAGGGAACATTCATGCCAAACTTTCTCTCAAAGATTCTATCCATCGGATCTGACAAGGAGATAAAGGAGTACCAGCGCACCGTCTCCCAAATCAATGATCTGGAACCTGCGGTTCAGGCAATGAGCGATGACGAGCTTCGTGGTCAGACGGCTCTCTTTCGCGAGCGCTATAACAATGCCGTTGCCGACGCGCGCGATCCCGAGGCTGTGGGCAGGGAGGCGCTCGAGGACCTTCTCCCCGAGGCATTCGCAACCGTCCGCGAGGCGTCTGTGCGTGCGCTGGGCATGCGTCACTTTGACGTACAGCTCATAGGTGGCATTGCCCTTCATCGAGGGACGATTGCCGAGATGAAGACAGGCGAGGGCAAGACTCTTGTCGCACCGCTCGCCGCATACCTCAATGCCATTCCGGGCAAGGGCGTGCATATCGTCACGGTCAACGATTACCTGGCTAAGCGAGATTCCGAGTGGATGGGTCTCGTCTATCGGTTCCTGGGACTTAACGTCGGTCTTCTTCAGAACGGCATGCGCATCAATCTCAAGGTCCCTGCCTACAAGGCGGACATCACCTACGGGACCAACTCTGAGTTTGGTTTCGACTATTTGCGCGACAACATGGTTACGCGCCCAAGGCTGCGCGTACAGCGAGGCCACCATTATGCCATCGTCGACGAGGTCGACTCCATCCTCATTGACGAGGCACGTACGCCGCTCATCATCTCGGGTGCAGGCACCAAGTCGGCAGGCACGTACAAGGATTTCGCGAGCGCGGTGCGTGGACTCGTCGCCGACGTCGACTACGAGATGGATGAAGCCAAGCATACCATCGCCGCCACAGAGACGGGCCTGCGCAAGATAGAGCGTGCCCTCAAGATCGATGACCTCTACTCCGATCCCTCGGGTCAGATGGTCAACCATCTTCAGCAGGCGCTCAAGGCGCAGTACATGTTCCACCGCGACCAGCAGTATGTCGTGGTTGATGGCGAGGTCAAGATCGTCGATGAGTTCACGGGCCGCATCATGGAGGGCAGGCGCTACTCAGAGGGCCTACACCAGGCAATCGAGGCAAAGGAAGGCGTGTCCGTCCGAGAGGAGAGCCAAACCCTCGCAACGATCACCCTCCAGAACTACTTCCTCATGTATGACAAGCTTGCGGGTATGACCGGTACCGCCATGACCGAGGACGCGGAGTTCCGTGAGGTCTACCACGTGCCCGTGCAGGTCATTCCACCCAACAGGCCAATCGTCCGCGTCGATCATGATGACCTCGTGTATCGCAACGTGACGAATAAGTTCAACGCCGTCGCGGATGATGTCGCCGAGCGGCACTCACATGGACAGCCCTGCCTGGTGGGCACCGTCTCCATCGAGAACTCCGAACGCCTTTCCCGCATTCTCGAGAAGCGTGGGATCAGGCATGACGTCCTCAACGCCAAGTACCACGAGCGCGAGGCGCAGATCGTGGCCCAGGCGGGTCGCGAGGGTGCCGTCACGATCGCGACCAACATGGCTGGCCGTGGTACCGACATCCTGCTCGGCGGCAGTCCGGGCTTTCTCGCCCTTGACAATCTTCGCGAGCAGGGCGTGGACGTAGGGGGTATCACCGCGGAGCAGCTCCAGAGCATCGCGGGGTCGTCGGACCTCGAGCTTGCGGACAAGGATACGTCCGAACTCTCTGGACTTTTCACGAAGTACCTTGAGACGTATGAGGCGAACGTCGCCACCGTTGACGTGCCGACCGAAGGAGAAGGCAGCGACACGGATTCCGTCGCTGACGATGGGGATACAGCTTCGCACGAAGAGATCGCCGACATGGCCGCAGTCGCCCTCGAACAGGCCCGCCGCACCTGCGAGGCCGAGCGCGAGCACGTCATCGCGGCCGGCGGGCTCTGCGTCATTGGTACCGAGCGTCACGAGAGCCGACGCATTGACAACCAGCTTCGTGGCCGCTCCGGGCGTCAGGGTGATCCTGGTGAGACCCAGTTCTATCTCTCTCTCGAGGATGATCTCATGCGCCTGTTCGGCGGCGACCGCATGGACAAGATCTCCGAGATGATGGGCCACTATGACATGCCCGATGACATGCCCATCCAGGCAAAGATGGTTACGCGTGCGGTCGAGAGCGCCCAGCGCAAGGTCGAGGAAGTCAACTTCCAGATGCGCAAGAACGTTCTCGACTATGACGACGTCATGAACAAGCAGCGTCAGATTATCTATGAGGAGCGCAACAAGATCCTCGATGGCAAAGACCTGATGGCGCACATCGAGGAGGTCACCTACGATGCGGCACAGCGCAGGGTGGCGGAGTGCTGCCCCGAGGGCGAGGATCCGGAGGAGTGGGATACCAAGGGTCTCTATCTGTGGTGCGAGGACCTGACCGGTCGCAAGGACGAGCCCAAGCTCGATCCTGACTTCGACCAAGGCCAGGTAACCGATATGGTCGACGAGTACGTCTCAAGGTGCTTCGACGAGAAGTCGAACCGTCTCGGTGACAATGCCATGCATGAGCTATCCGCCCAGGTCATGCTTCGCGTCATCGACCGGCGCTGGATGGCATATCTGCAAGAGATGGACTATCTCAAGACGGGCATCGGTCTGCGTGGCTTTGGTCAGCGCGACCCGCTCGTCGAGTACAAGACCGAGGCGTATGCCGCGTTCACCGAGCTCGTCAACACCATGTACGAGGATTTCCTGCGCACGATCCTGCGAATTCAAGTTGTCACACAGCCTGCTCCGCAGGTAACCTCCGAGGAGGATCCTGCCGAGCTCCGTGGCGCCCAGTACTCTGGGCCCACCGAGGTTGATGGCGACCAGGGTAGGCCGTCGGCACGTCTCGTCAGGAGGCCCGGTCCGGTTCCGCAGGGTGCTGCGGCAGCCAGCGGCGTCGCCGGAGAGTCTAAGCCGCAGACCTATCGCAAGGCGGATGACCCCGATCCGTACGTAGGTGTGAAGCCCAATGACCCATGTCCTTGCGGAAGCGGAATGAAGTTCAAGAACTGCCATGGGCCCCACGGAAAGAACCGGAATCGTTAGATGGCTGACATCGAGAGAGGTGCCATCGAAGCGCTGGCGGCGCGGCTTGCCGAGATCGAGGGGTATCTGCATATCGACAAGAGTCGCGCCCGCGTGGTCGAGCTTGAGAAGGTGAGTGCCAGACCTGGATTCTGGGACGATGCGGACGGTGCTCGTGCCGTCATGGCAGAGCTTGCCTCCGTCAAGGGAGATGTGGCAGGAATAGATGCCACGCATGACAAACTCGATGACGCCATGGCCGCCTTCGACCTGGGTTCCGAGATGGCCGACGAGGATCTTCTCGCCGAGGCGGCGCAGCTTGCCTCATCGCTCGAGTCGGACCTCTCGGATCTTGAACTTTCGAGCTGGTTTTCCGACGATCTCGATCACGGTGACGCAATCGTTACCGTCACGCCAGGGCAGGGAGGTCTCGAGGCCCAAGACTGGTGCGATATGCTCTTTCATATGTACCTGCGCTATTGCGAGCGGCGTGGGTGGAAGGTTACCGTCAATGATGCCCCCCAAGCGGAAGTCATCGGCATCGATCGAGCCACGTTCACCGTCTCGGGAAAGGACGCCTACGGGATGCTTCGAGCCGAGCAGGGCGTGCATCGGCTTGTGCGCATCTCGCCCACCGATGACAAGAGGCGTCGCCAGACCACCTTCGCGGGCGTTGAGGTACTACCCGTTCTGCCCGATGACATCGAGGTGGATATTGACCCATCTGACCTGCGCATCGATGTCTACCACGCGACAGGGCACGGTGGCCAGGGCGTCAACACGACCGACTCCGCGGTGCGTATCACGCATATCCCCACGGGGACCGTCGTCACCTGTCAGAACGAGCGAAGCCAGCTCCAGAACAAGGCCTTTGCCATGAAGATTCTCCGCAGCAGGCTCTACGAGCAGGAGCTTGCCAGGCGTGCTGCCGAGATTGACGAGCTGCGCGGTCCGAAGCATGACATCGGCTTCGGCAACCAGATCAGAAGCTACGTCCTCTATCCCTACCAGCTCGTCAAAGACCTTCGTACGGGCGTCGAGACGGGCAACGTCGACTCCGTTCTCTCTGATGGCGACCTCGATAAATTCATCGTCGGGTATCACAGGTGGGTGACCGGGGGAGACGTCGAGAAATGAGCGACTCCTCCTGGCGCGTAACGGTTCGCGATACGATTTTCATCATTGTGGGATGTCTCCTCTTCGCCATCGGCGCGGACTGCTTTGAGATTCCCTACGGCCTTGCGGCCGGTGGCGTGACGGGTCTCGCAACGGTCATCCATGCCGTGACCGGTCTGCCCGTCGGCCTCATGAGCATCGTCATGAACGGGATGCTCATACTCTTCGTCTTACGGCAGGGCAACCGGCGCTATCTCGTGCGGACCATCGCCGGAATCGTCGTACTTGGCGTGCTCATCGATGCCGTGGCGCCCTTTGTGTCTCCGCTTGGGGAGAACGATCTCCTGCTCTGCGCCCTCTGGGGTGGCGTCATCACGGGCGTGGGCCTTGGCCTCGTGTTTCGCACGGGCGGCAACACGGGCGGCACTGACATCATCGCGCAGGTCATCTCATCAAAAACGAGCTTGCCCATGGGGACGGCCTGCATCATCGTAGACTCTGGCATCATTGCGCTTTCGGCACTGACCTTCTCGGTTGAGCAGGCACTTTATGCTGCGGTCGCCATGTACATCTGCGGAAGGGTCATTGACGCGGTGGTGGACGGTCCCCGCTCCGAACGTGCAGCCTATATCATTTCCGATAAACACGCCGAGATAGCCAACGAGATCCTCTATGCGCTCAATCGCGGTTGCACGGAGCTCCAGGCACGTGGTGTCTGGAGTGGCAACAGCCGTCCGGTGCTCTTCTGCGTGCTCGGTCGAAGCGAGATGGGACATCTCAAGGAGATCGTCTCCGGGATTGATCCCGAGGCGATTGTGATCATCTCAGAGGTGCATGAGGTCTTCGGCGAGGGGTTCCGCCAAATCAATGGCAGGTAGCACGGGCGTTGGGCGTTTTTCGTAGGTAGCCGAGAGGATTCGCCCACGCAAACAGTGTTTTGCATCTACCATGAAGATAGCATTGGACTATGTCCGTCAACATGAGTGAGGAGTGGGAATGAAGTTCTTCATCGATACTGCCGACCTGAACGAGATCAAGGAGGCCGAGAGCTGGGGCGTGCTTTCCGGCGTCACCACCAACCCGAGCCTGTATGCCAAGACGGGTGGCAAGCTGGCTGACTTCGAGGACCACATGGTCAAGATCTGCGGGATCGTCGGCCCGGACGTGCCCGTCTCCGCCGAGTCCACGGCCGAGACGACCGACGAGATGGTGGCTGACGGCATCCGCCTCGCCGGCCTTGCCCCCAACATCGTGGTCAAGCTCCCAATCTGCGAGACCTCCCTGCCTGCGACCCACGAGCTCGCCAAGCGCGGCATCCGCGTCAACATGACGCTCGTCTTCTCGGCCACGCAGGCCATGCTCGCGGCGCGTGCTGGCGCGCGCTATGTCAGCCCGTTCGTCGGCCGCTTCGACGACATCGGTGACACCGGCACGGACCACCTGGCCGAGATCACCGAGTGCGTCAAGAACTACGACTGGGGCTACTGGGCGGACGAGGGCGGCGTCGAGATCATCTCTGCCTCCATCCGCGGGCCGCAGCATGTCGTGCAGGCCGCGCTCATGGGCGCCGACATCGTCACCGTCCCCATGTCCGCCCTCAGGAAGTGTGTCCACCACCCGCTGACCGACCGGGGCCTCGAGCTCTTCGCGGCCGACTGGGCCAAGGTCACCGCACAGGCGTAGGGAGGAATGACCAGATGACGAACGAGGAGCTCGAGAGGCGCGCGAGAGAGGTGCGCAAAGGCATCATCATTGGCACGCACGCCGCGAAGTCCGGGCACCCGGGTGGGTCGCTCTCGTCTGCGGACATCATGACCTATCTCTACTTCGAGGAGATGGACATCGATCCGAAGGACCCGAGGAAGGCCGACCGCGACCACTTCGTCCTCTCAAAGGGACACTGTGCCCCCGGTCTCTACGCAGTCCTTGCCGAGAGGGGCTTCTTCCCCAAGATCGACCTTGAGACCCTCCGCCACATCGGCTCCCGCCTCCAGGGACACCCCAACATGAACGATACCCCTGGTGTCGACATGTCCACGGGCAGCCTCGGCCAGGGCGTCTCCGCGGCCGTGGGCATGGCCCTGTCGTCCAAGACGTTTGGGCCGGAATATCGTGTCTACGCACTTCTCGGCGACGGCGAGATCGAGGAGGGGCAGGTGTGGGAGGCCGCGATGTTTGCCGGCAACCACGCCCTCGACAACCTCTGCGTCATCGTCGACAACAACGGCCTCCAGATAGACGGCACCATCGAGGAGGTCAACTCCGCCCAGCCCATCGCTGGCAAGTTCCGTGCGTTTGGCTTCCATGTGGTCGAGGTGGCCGACGGCAGCGACTTCGACCAGCTCCGCGCTGCCTTCGCCGAGGCCCGGGCCACCAAGGGTGTGCCCACGTGCATCGTGGCCAGGACGGTCAAGGGCAAGGGCGTCTCATTCATGGAGGGCCAGGTCGGCTGGCATGGTAAGGCACCGAATGACGAGGAGTTCGCCATCGCGATGGCCGAGCTCGGGAGGGAGGGCTAGACATGACGGACGTCAGGAAGGTCGCGACGCGCGACTCATATGGTAGTGTCCTCGTGGAGCTCGGCGACGAGCACGACGACTTCGTCGTTCTCGACGCCGATTTGGCTGCGGCCACCAAGACCGGCAAGTTCAAGACCGCCCACCCGGAGCGCTTCTTCGATGTCGGCATCGCCGAGTGCGACCTCATGGGCATAGCGGCCGGCATCGCGACGACGGGTCATGTGGCGTTTGCGAGCACCTTCGCGATGTTTGCCGCGGGCCGCGCGTACGAGCAGGTCAGGAACTCCATCGGCTACCCCCATCTCGACGTGAAGATCGGCGCCACGCACGCCGGCCTCTCGGTGGGCGAGGATGGAGCCACGCACCAGTGCAACGAGGACATCGCCCTCATGCGCTCCATCCCGGGCATGACGGTGGTCGTGCCGGCCGACGACGTCGAGGCCCGTGCCGCGGTGCGGGCCGCCTACGAGACCCCAGGGCCGTTCTACCTCCGGTTCGGCCGCCTGGCCACGCCGGTGATCCACGGCCCGGGCTACGAGTTCGAGCTCGGCAGGGGCGTCGTCGAGCGCGCCGGCTCCGACGTGACCGTCGTGGCCTGCGGCCTCATGGTCCCCGCCGCCCTCGAGGCCGCCGAGGCGCTTGCTGCCGCCGGCATCGACGCCGAGGTCATCAACGCCCACACGGTCAAGCCCCTCGATGCCGACCTCATCGCGGGGTCCGCAGCCAGGACCGGGCGCGTCGTCACGTGCGAGGAGCATTCCATCATAGGCGGCCTGGGCGGAGCCGTCTGCGAGGCCCTGGCCGAGCGATGCCCCGTGCCGGTGCGCAGGGTGGGCGTGCGCGACGTCTTCGGGGAGTCAGGTCCCGCCGTGGGGCTCCTCCACAGGTACGGCCTCGACGCCGAGGGAGTCGAGCGCGCCGTGAGGGAGATCCTCGCCTAGGTGCGCCGATCAAACGATCGACGAGGGCCTCCCTGCAGATGTGCGTCCTGTGGGGAGGCTCAGACCGTTGCCGATAGTTTCGTGACGCTCTCCCGGGAGACGAGCTCGGGCAGCACGCAGATGCGAACCGACTCCCCTTCGGTGTCATCCTTGATGAGGGACACGAGACGCCGCACAGCAAGCGCACCCATGCTGGCCTTGGGGACCGCCATGGTGGAGAGGGCGGGATAGATGAGCTGGCAGATGGGCATATCGTCGAAGCCGACGACGGAGACGTCCTCAGGCACGCGAACTCCGGCCTTGGAGAGGGCCCGCATGCAGCCGGCAGCGATGATGTCGTTGTCGGCGAAGAAGGCCGTGGGAAGGTTGGGGTTCGTGGCCAGATAGGCGGACATGTCATCAAAGGCGGTCTCTATGGTCGTGCCTACGCGGACGATTGCCCTTTCGGGATCAAAGTCGCTCCGCCCGAGCGTGCGCATGGCGCTGAGATATCCGTCTCGCCGTTCGAGGAAGTTTCGGATGTCTACGTTGCTGTTGAGGTAGCCCACGTTGCGGTGCCCCTGGGAGATGAGATGCTGGGTCGCCTGCCAGGCGCCGCGCTGGTTGTCAATCACGACCGAGTCGTTTCTCTTTGAGGGAAACCACCCGTCGAGAAGCACGATGGGTACCCCAAGCCGCTCGAACTGGGCGACGTCGGTGGCCCGCATCTCGGTGGCGAGGAGGATGATTCCCGCGCACTTGGTGCTTCGCAGGCTCTTGAGCTGCTCTGATGGGTGCTCTGCGGCGTAGAAGTACGAGATGGATAGCCGGTGGTAGCCGAGCCGGTACGTCTCGTCGGAGACGCCCTTGGTGAGCTGCTCGAAGAAGGGCGTCTCGGAGACGACCTTTCCGTGTCTCTTGTAGATGATGAGCTGAAGCGTGCTCGTGCGTCTCGCCTCGTTGGGAGCGGAGTACTCGAATCCCATCTCCCGGGCTACGGCCAGGACGTGATCGCGCGTGGCGTCTCCGACCCCCGGCTTGCCCCTGAACACGAGAGAGGCGGCGGCGGGAGAGACGCCTGCCTTCTTCGCAACGTCGCGAGCGGTAACGGTCATCGTGTACCCTTCTCTCTGAGTTTAGCTAAAGATAGTTTATATGTTTAGCGATTGACACCTGAGTGCATTGGGGTATTTCTTATCTGTGTCATAGGAGAAAAACAGGTCATCAGTCTCCTTTGTACCTGACGAGCAAAAGATAATTGGATTCTACTATTTACTAAAATTGATAGGGAATGCGATTGTGATCTGTTCTATCTTTGCGGGCATCATGAAGCGATACGAGCGCTGGGGGAGACATCGGCCGTGCAGCGTCCCCTGCGCGGGAACGCGGTGCTCGGGCTATCATGGAGGCACGGCTCGGCTGACATGCGCCCGCAGCAAAGGGAGTCCAGATGGCAAACATGCTCGACTATCTCGACTGGTACGGAGACTTCGACTTCAGAACCGTTCCGTTCAACGAGGTTGACAACCTCATTCTGTCGCAGATATCCTACCTGGACCTTACCGGCGCAGTGCCCCCGACGCCGTCAGGCGGGTCGCTCTCCGTGACGCCCGACGCCCCTTCCGTTCGCGACGCATGGTCGAGGTTTCGGGAGTGCTATCCCGTTGACAAGAAGGTCGACCTCGGTCCGCTCATCTCTCCGCTTACGGTGACCGTCTTCGAGAAGATGGCGGCTGGTAGCCGCTTTGGCACCACTCGTCTCTGCTGCTACGAGAGTCGTCTCGATACAGTCTCCCATGAGCAGTTTGGTGCCTTGACGGCGATTCTTCCCAATGGCATCTCCTACGTCTCGTTTCGCGGCACCGATGACTCCATGGTCGGCTGGCGAGAAGACTGCGAGATGAGCTACCGCGTCGTCCCGTCGCAGACGTCGGCCCTCTCGTATCTCGACGAGGTGGCGGGTCTCATGCGAGGAGAGCTCCATGTCGGCGGGCACTCAAAGGGAGGCAACCTCGCCGCGTATGCCTCGGCGTACTGCTCGGCGGAGGTTCGCCGGCGAATAGCGGTCGTCTGGTGCAATGATGCACCTGGTTTTGTCGACGAGGTCGTGCCCCTGTCGAGTCTGACCCCCATCCTTGACCGCGTCAGGTTGTTCACGCCCGAATACAGCCTCGTGGGCTCCCTCTTTACGCATGCCCTGGCCCCGACCGTCATCAAGTCGGGCGGGGATACCGGTACCCAGGGCGTCATGCAGCATAGCGCGCTGGAGTGGCAGGTCATGCGCGGGGAGTTCGTTCGTGGGGAGGGAATCTCCGAGGACAGCCGAAAGATGGGAGAGGTCTTCTCGCAGCTTCTGGCATCGCATGACATCGCCGGCAGAAAGCGCCTGGTCACCGACCTCTATGATGCCCTTGACGTGGCAGGCATTGACTCTCTGACCACGCTTGCCAGCCGGGGTGCCGCAGGTCTGGGCGCGGTTCTCAACTCCGTCGGTGCGCTCGACGAGGAGGACAGAAAGCCTATGACCGACTTCCTGCTAGGCGTCGTGGGGCAGAGCGTCGCCTTGACCGTCTCGCCCATCGCCAAGACCCTTACGACGGCATTCGAGGATGCGCGCAAGAGTGCCGAGAGCATCATCGAGCATCGAGCCGGCACAGGTGAGTCCTGAGAGAAAATAGACGTTATCGCAGGTAAGACGGTCTCGTCAGAGTGCCCTTGCGGGGCCAAGGTCGTCTGCTGCGTACCCATTAATGCATCTGCCTGCAAAAACTGACCGCTCCAAGAGTTTTAGGGATCGCGTAGGGCCACGTGCGCCGATTGCGCTCTGGGGATGGAGCCTCCGGCCTGCCGTAGCCAGACGTTGCAGATAACGACATTATCTAGCAAGGCGTTTCGTAAATAATGTCGTTATCTGCAACGTATGGCTACGTCGGCGTGGAGAGGCCCGCTTTTGGCGTAATGGCAGGAGGCTTTCCGTTGCCTCTCGTCACGATAAATCGTTTAGTTGCATTAAGTAGAACATGCTCCAATGGAGCAGTGAAAATGGTGTTGATTTATGGGGTAGTCTCATTTTCTTATATCGAAACAGAACGAGCTATTGCTACGAAGTTGTAGCAAATCCGCTGCTTACAACCATGTGCAAGCGGGCGGTCATCATCCAGCCGTAGACGGCATCCCAGCATATTTTAGTTCTTAATATTTAGTAAATATCTTAGTAATTCATGCTGCTGATTCATTGCTGGCACAATGACGCCATAAGAAAACGTGCGGATCTAGGAGAGAGAAGCAGCAGACCATGACAGTGCGCATCGGCTATGCCCCCACCCGTCGTAGCATCTTCTCGGCACCCGATGCCGTGAAGTACAGAAAGATCATCGCCGATAGGCTTCGTGAGCTGGACGTGGAGTTCGTCGACATCGATGACATCAACGAGGAGGGCCTTCTCTTTGACGAGGGCGATCGCCTTCGCATTGTTGAGAAGTTTCGCGCAGAAGGCGTCGATGGTCTGTTTCTCCCGCACTGCAACTTTGGAACCGAGTTCGTCTGCGCTCGTCTCGCCAAGGATCTGAACGTCCCCGTCCTGCTTTGGGGCCCGCTCGACGAGCGTCCCGAGGCAGATGGAACCCGCCTGCGCGACACCCAGTGCGGCCTCTTCGCGACGGGCAAGGTCCTGCGTCGTTTCCAAGTTCCCTTCACGTACATGACCAACTGTCGCGTGGACGACCCCGTCTTCGCGCGCGGCGTTCGTGACTTTGTCGCCGTATGCAACGTGGTCAAGACGTTTCGTGCCGCCCGCATCCTGCAGATCGGTCCGCGTCCCTACGAGTTCTACTCGACCATGTACAACGAGGGCGAGCTCATCGAGAAGTTCAACATCGAGGTCGTGCCTGTGCCGCTCCCCGAGCTTACGCGCGGCGTGAAGGCCGCGAAGGCGGAGAGCGCGGGTGACGGCAGCTCCGAGATCGAGGCGCAGCTCGCATGGATCGCCGAGCGCTACGACAGCGACTGCAGCTCCGATCAGATGCAGACCATCGCTGCCATGGCGGTGGCCATGCGCCGCATGCTCAAGAGGTACCACTGCACCGCCGGGTGCATCCAGTGCTGGAACGAGCTGCAGCACGAGCTCGGTGTCATGCCCTGCGCCGCCAACTCGGTTCTCAACGAGGAGGGCACGCCCATCGTCTGCGAGGCGGACGTCCACGGTGCCATCACCTCGCTTCTGGTCGAAGCCGCCGACATGGGGCGGAAGCGTTCCTTCTTTGCCGACTGGACCATCCGGCATCCTGACGAACCCAATGGCGAACTCCTTCAGCACTGCGGTCCCTGGCCCTGCTCGGTCGCCTGCGAGAGGCCGAGAATCACCGTTCCCTTGGCCTTCGATCACAACGGCGCCGTTATGGCGGAGGCTAGGCACGGCGACGTCACCCTTGCTCGCTTTGACGGCGACAACGGCGAGTACTCGCTGCTTCTTGGCAATGCCGAGGGCATCGATGGCCCCAAGGGCAGGGGCACCTACCTCTGGGTCAAGGTCGCGAACATCAGGCGCCTCGAGGCCAAGGTAGTGGAGGGCCCCTACATCCACCATTGCACCGGAATCCACTGCGACGTCGTGCCGGTGCTCTACGAGGCATGCAAGTACCTGGGAATCAAGCCCGACCTGTACGATCCGGTCGAAGAGGACGTCAAGGCCTATCTGAGAGGAGAGTAGCGATGACCGACATCAAGGAGCTCGAGTCTCTTCGATGGGGGCTGCGTCAGGACTGCGTCGACATCATCATGGCGGGAGGGGGCGGCCACATCGGCGGTGACATGAGTGTCGTCGACGCCCTCATGGTTCTCTACGAGAACCATCTCAACGTCACGCCTGCAACGGTTGCGGACCCCGATCGCGACCGCTTCGTCCTCTCCAAGGGCCACTCGATGGAGGCGTACTACGCCGTTCTCTGTCACGAGGGCTTCCTTGATCTTAAGGACGTCAAGGCCCGCTTCTCCAAGTTTGGCAGTCCCTATATAGGTCACCCCAACAACAAGCTGCCGGGCATCGAGATGAACTCGGGCTCGCTCGGCCACGGGCTTCCCGTTTCGGTGGGCATGGCGCTTGCCGCCAGGATGGACGGCCGGGACTATCGCACCTACGTGTTCATGGGTGACGGCGAGCTCGCCGAGGGATCGGTCTGGGAGGGTGCCATGAGTGGCGCCAGCTACGGCCTCGACAACCTCTGCGCGCTCGTGGACAGAAACCGCCTGCAGATCTCCGGCTCCACCGAGGATGTCATGAGGCAGGACTCGCAGGAGAGCCGCTGGGCGGCATTTGGCTGGAACGTGATATCCATTCCCGGCAACGACCTCGCGGCGCTTGATGACGCCTTCGGCCTCGCGACGCAGACCAAGGGCAGGCCCACGGTCATCATCGCCAATACGACCAAGGGCTATGGCAGCCCCGTCATGGAGAACAAGGCGGGATGGCACCATCGCCTTCCCACGCAGGAGGAGTACGCCCAGATCTCCGCGGACTTCAAGGCTCGCAAGGAGGCTGGTCTGAATGTCTAACACCATTGCCAACCGAAAGGTGATCTGCGACGTCTTGCTCGAGCGGGCGAGAACGGATCGAGACATCGTCGTCCTGTGCTCGGACTCGCGCGGCTCCGCCTCGCTTACCCCGTTCTTCGACCAGTATCCCGATCAGTCCGTGGAGGTCGGCATCGCCGAGCAGGACCTCGTGGGTATCGCCGCGGGGTTGGCGTCCTGCGGCAAGAAGGCCTTCGCCGCCAGTCCCGCGAGCTTCGTCTCCACGCGTTCCTACGAGCAGGCGAAGGTGGACTGCGCCTATTCCGACACCAACGTCACCCTCATCGGCATATCTGGCGGCATCTCCTACGGCGCGCTCGGCATGAGCCATCACTCCGCGCAGGACATCGCTGCCATGAGCGCCATTCCCAACATGCGCGTCTATCTTCCGAGCGACCGCTTTCAGACGGCAGCGCTCATAGACGCGCTGCTTGACGATCGCAAGCCCGCCTACGTCCGCGTGGGCAGAAACGCCGTGCCTGACGTCTATGCGCAGAACGACGTTCCCTTTGAGATGGACAAGGCCACCGTGGTCTGCGAGGGTGCCGACGTGGCGATCGTTGCGACGGGCGAGATGGTGAGGCCTGCGCTCGACGCGGCCGACCTGCTCAAGGACGAGGGCGTGTCCGCCACCGTTCTCGACATGTACTGCGTGAAGCCGTTCGATGCAGAAGCCGTGGTCAAAGCCGCGAAGGCCGCGAAGGTGGTCCTCTCGGTGGAGGAGCACAGCCCCTACGGAGGTCTGGGGTCCCAGGTTGCGCAGGTAGTCTCCGAGAACTGTCCGCGTCTCGTGCGCACGCTGGCGCTTCCTGACGCGCCTGTCATCACAGGCACCTCGGCGGAGGTCTTTGCCCACTACGGGCTCGATGCCGCTGGCATCGCTACGAGCGCGACCGAACTTCTCGCTCGCGCGGAAAGGTGAGCTCCATGGTGATGACGCGCGAGCTGGTCCTCGCCATCGACCAATCGACCCAGGGAACCAAGGCCGTGCTCTTTTCGGCAGACGGAAGCGTCATCGAGAAGGCCTCTCGTCCGCACGCGCAGCTCGTGGACGGGCACGGCTGGGTGGAGCACGATCCCGAGGAGATCATGACCAATGTGCTCGCCGTCTCGCGTGACGTCTGCAAGAAGGCCGGCGTCACCGCGGGCGAGGTGCGCGCCGTGGGAATCTCCAATCAGCGCGAGACGTGCCTCGCCTGGGACCGTGAGACGCGCGAACCCCTGGCAAACGCCAGCGTGTGGCAGTGTGGTCGCGCGAGGGAGCTCTGCGACGGACTCGCGGCGGACAGCCCCAGGCTGGTCGAGCGCGTTCGCGTTCTCTCGGGCATGCCGCTCTCGCCGTACTTCTCGGCATCAAAGCTCGCATGGCTCCTGAGAAACGTGCCCGCCGTGAGCGCGTCTGCCGAGAGGGGCACGCTTGCGCTCGGAACCATCGATTCCTGGCTCGTCTTCAAGCTCACGCAGGAGCACGCCTTTGCGACGGAGCCGTCAAACGCCTGCCGCACGCAGCTCCTGGACATCCGAACGGGGGAGTGGAGCGAAGAGCTCTGCGATGGCTTCGGCGTTCCGCGTGCGGCGCTTGCCGAGATACGTTCCTCCGACTCCGTCTTTGGACACACCACGATGGGTGGTCTCTTTGCCGATCCGGTACCCATCTGCGGCGTGCTCGGAGACTCGCAGGCCGCGCTGGCGGCGCAGGACTGTCTGCTTTCGGGCGACGTCAAGGCAACGTATGGCACGGGCTCGTCGGTCATGATGCAGACAGGGTCCGAGCTGCGCACGAGTGCGTCGGGCCTCGTTTCGAGCATCGCCTGGGACATCGCGGGCGAACGCAGCTACGTACTTGAGGGCAACCTCAACTACACGGGGGCTGTCATCAGCTGGCTCAGGGATGACATGGGTCTCATCTCTGATCCCGCAGAGGTGGAAGGCATCATCGCCGAGGCAAATCCGGAGGACCGCACCTACTTCGTTCCTGCGTTCGCGGGTCTGGGCACTCCCTGGTGGGACGGTGGCGCCACGGGACTCCTCACGGGAATCACGCGCACGACGAGACGGGCGGAAATGGTCAGGGCCTGCGCGGAGTGCATCCCCTACCAGGTGGCCGACGTGCTCGCGGCGCTTCGTCGCGATACGGGCATCGAGGTGAGCCAGCTTCGTGCCGACGGGGGTGTCACACGCAATGGCTATCTCATGCAGATGCAGGCCGACCTCACGCGCGCCGAGGTGGTTGTCTCCGACCTGGCGGAACTCTCCGCCGCAGGAGTCGCCTTCGTGGCGGGTCGTACCGCCGGCGTCTACAAGTCCAACGTCATCCACGATCGCGTGGAGCGCACGGTCTTCTCGCCGTCCATGGGTGAGGGGAGGCGCGAGACGCTCGTCGCGGGCTGGCATGCGGCCGTGCGCCAGGTCATGTCGCACGAGTAGGGGGTCGCCGCGTCTGCGCCGTTCGACCGCCAGTAGCGCCTACTCGTGGAGCCTCGATACTAAAAACTGTTGGATATTACTTAACGATTTAGTAAATACGTCAGAGAACAACAGGAGTTCTACTTTTGTTGCATCCTGTGGGTGCGCTGGCAGATAGTCGATAGTCCAAAGATGAAGGGTCGACTGAATTCAGCAATTAATGAGACGACAAAAGGGAGCCGTCTCTATAAAATAGCCTCGGTGAGAGGGGCTGGAAGTAGGAGGAATCGTATGGCAGCAGACAACGGAAAGATTGCCGAGGGGGTTCTCGCGGCCGTAGGTGGAAAGGAGAACATCAGCTCGGCCACGCACTGCATGACTCGTCTTCGACTTACTCTCAAGAACAAGGATTCCGTTAACGAGGATGCCGTCAAGCAGGTGAAGGGCGTTCTCGGTGCGCAGTGGTCAGGTACCCAGTATCAGGTCATTGTTGGTCAGAACGTGCCCAAGGTCTATGAGGCCCTGCTCTCCCAGGGAGTTGCTGGCGGCGGAGCCGTCGACGAGAACCTCGACGCCGACTTGGCCAAGGAGAAGCTTACGCCCGCCGTCGTCGGCAACAAGATCCTCGACTACCTCTCGGGCTCGATGGTTCAGCTCATCCCGCTCATCATGGCGGGCGGCCTCTTCCGCACCTTTGCCGTCATCTTTGGGCCCACGATGCTCAACGTCATCGCGGCGGACAGCGCGACGTACATCTTCTTCTATACCACCCTCTACGAGGCGGCATTCTACTTCCTTCCGATCTATCTGGGCTATGCCTGCGCCAAGAAGCTCGGTGCCAGCCCGGTTCTGGGACTCCTCTGCGGCGGCGTCCTGATTGCCCCGAGCATCATCTCTGCCGCGGCGAGCGGCGGCTCTGGCGTCGTCAGCATCTATGGCATCTCGATCGCGGCCTCCAACTATTCTCAGACGGTGCTTCCCATCGTGCTGACCATCCCCGTGCTCTATGTCGTCGAGAAGTGGATGAAGAAGCACGTGCCCGATGTGCTCTCCACGATGTTCGTTCCGTTCTTCTCGATGATCGTCATCATCCCCATCGAGTTCATCGTTCTCGCACCCATCGGCAACCTGATCGGTACCGGCATCGCAAACGCGCTGTTTGGCCTCTCCAGCCTTGGTGGCATCGGCATTCTCATCGTGATGGCCGTCCTCGGCGCCTTCTGGCAGCTCTTTGTCATCGCTGGCATGCATATGCCCATCATCCTGCTTGCCATCGTTCAGATTACCGCCGTGGGCTATGACCCGTTCGTGTTCGTCTCCACCAACTGCGCCATGGCTGCCGTCTGGGGCTGCGCGATTGGCGCCTTCCTTCGCATCCGCAACAAGGAGGAGAGGGGCATGACCGCCGGCTACATCGTCGCCGCGCTTCTCGGTGGCGTTACCGAGCCCACGCTCTTTGGAATCCTGCTTCGCTTTCGTCGCACCATGTACGGCATGTTCATCGGCGGTGCCGTCGGCGCGGTCGTCTCCGGTCTTCTCGGTGTGACCTACTACATGGCTGGCGGTGCCTCCAACCTGCTTGTCATTCTCAACTATGTGCAGGGCGGCACCACCAACATCATCTGCGCCATCGCCGGCATGGCCATATCCTGCGTGATAGCGGCCGTCGTGGTATACATGGCTGGCTTCAGCAAGGAGGAGCTCGCCAAGCTCGACGAGGAGCCTGCGGGCGAGATTGACGCCTAGGCACTGACGCGTGCCACCAGCCGCCTGTGGTCCAGCGGTGCGGCGAGCCTGGGACGGCTGGGCCTATTGGCTCGGCCGTCCATTTTAGCTGGTAGCGACTTGTCCCAAACGCATTACGATTTTGCAAGAAGCTTGAGGGCGGACTCACGGGGGAGTGACATCCATGGCAAGCTACAAGACCTTTACCACCGTAGGCGATCTCGGACCCTACGTTTCCAGACTTATTCTCGAGCTTCCGTCGTGCGTTCGCGCCCATGACGTAAGCGAGCGCTCGTTCAGCGTGTACGTTGAGCGCAAGGACCCCGCGACGGGCGAGCTGGTGCGCGCCAAGGAGCATCACGACGATTCGCGTGCGTTTCTGTCAAGAGGATACGTGCCCGTTCGTCGAGCGTACGTCTCAGATGCGGCGGGTGCGTCCGCTCCTGCGGGTGACCACGTCACCCTCGTCCTGCCAGAGGTTCGGCTCACCAAGCGCATCGATGGGGACGTCATGTGCGGTCGCCTGCGAAGGATGGACCTGTGCGTGACTCAGCTCGAGGCGTTTTCGGCAGAGGTGCTCGGAGGCGACCCCGTCGTCGGACTCGTCTTCGATTGCTGCGACGGTGACATCTGCCCACAGCTCGACGGCTGGAACCTTGATCTTGGGGGCATCTTCGATGGAATCGAGCTGCGCTACGCGGCCTTTATTCCAGACATTGCCGCCGTCAACGCTCGCCGTTCCCATCCTCTTCTTGGGCATGTGACGAAACCGCTTGAGAAGATACCCGTGGTGCTCTGGCTCCACGGCGCGGGCGAGGGCGGCGGGGAGCCGTATCGCACCGTCACGGGCAACAAGGTGGTGGCCTTGGGCGAGGCGGACATCCAGTCAAAGCTGGGGGGAGCCGCCTACGTGCTCGTGCCCTCATGCCCCACGTTCTGGATGGACTCCGGAGACGGCACGATCGTCGATGACAACCAGTCCATCTACGGCGCGGCGCTCAAGGCGCTGGTCGACGAGTTTGTCGCCGCGCACGCGGACACGGTCGATCTCGGCCGAATCTACGTGGGAGGTCTCTCCAATGGCGGCTTCATGACTTGCCGCATGGTCGCCGACTATCCAGGCCTTTTCGCGGCTGCGGTCGCCTGCTGTGCGCCGTGGGTGGGCGAGCTGGGTACGGACGCGGAGTACGCGGCGATGGCGGAGACGCCCCTCTGGTTTGTCCAGGTGGACGACGACGCCTTGGTCAGCCCCGCCGACCACGTAATGGCGACGCTCCCGAGGCTGCTCGCCGCCGGCGCCACGGACACGCACGTCACCTACTACGACCACATTACAGACGAGACCGGCGAATACCATGACGAGGACGGCAGGCCCGTCTCCTACAACGGGCATCTGGTGTGGATCAACGTCTATCACGACACGGTGAGAACCGAGCTCGATGGAACGAACGTGCTCCGGGATGGCTTTCCCGTCACGCTCTGGCAGTGGGTCGGCAGACATCGCAGATAGGATGAGCTGCGGCTCGTTTGTATTTTACACACAAGGAGGCATGTCATGTCACATATTACCGTCTCGCCGAACCAGCGTGTGCTCGTTCGCGACGACAAGCCGTTCTTCTGGCTCGCTGACACCATCTGGAGCGCCTTTACCAACATCACCGATGAGGAATGGACCGACTATCTCGACAGGCGTGCGGCACAGGGCTTTACGGTGCTCCAGATCAACGCCCTCGCACAGTGGGATCGCTGCGGCTGCCCCTTCGACCGCTATCCGTTTGCCACCATCGACCATGGCAAGACGTTCGACTTCTCGGTCATGAACGAAGAGTACTTCGAGCACGCCCGCTGGATGGTGGGGGAGGTCACGAGGCGTGGGCTCGTACCTGCCATCGTGGTCATGTGGTCCAACTACGTGCCGGGTACCTGGGCCTCGGCAATCGTCGATGACAGCGTCATGCCCGAGGGGTGCGTGGCGCCCGTGGTCGAGAAGATCTGCTCGACGTTTAACGAGTTCGATCCCATCTACCTCATCTCGGGCGACACCGACTGGGACCACGAGGAGACGCTCGACCGCTATCGTCTCGTCACCTCGCTCGTGGAGAATGCCGCTCCTGATGCCCTGCTCGCCTATCACATCAAAGGTCGCTATGACGTTTTGCCTCCCGAGCTGGCCGAGCACGCCGACGTCTATCTCTATCAGTCGGGTCACAACCTCTCTGCGCAGAGGGGCGCCTATGAGCTGGCGGAGAGCTTTCTCGTGCGAGACCCCAAGCGCCCCGTCATCAACTCCGAGCCTTGCTACGAGCAGATAGGCTACTCGCACATGCTCTACGGACGCTTCCGTCGTGCCGACGCGCGTCTCGCCTGCTGGCGAAGCCTCCTCTCCGGTGCAAACGCGGGCATCACCTATGGCGCCCATGGCGTCTGGAACTGGCAGGGTTCCGATGCGTGTGCGGGCGGCGTGCTCGGTGAGGGATTCCTGCAGGCTCTCCGGCACGACCAGGCGATGGGACTCGAGGGTGCAAACGACTTCGCCTTCGCCCGCAAGCTGGTGGAGGAGCTGGGACTTTTCGGTGCCCCGTCTGCCCAGGACGTGGTCGAGAGCTATCCCGAGGACGTTCGCGCCGCACGGACGAGGACTGGTCGCATCGTGCTCTACGTTCCCTCGAACGCACCACTGAGACTTCGCGGCGATTTCTCCGACGCGGGCGTGACCTGCATAGATCTCCTGACACGTGAACGTCGCGCGCTTGTGACGAGCTTTGATGCCGAGAAGAATCTCACGACCATCAAGCAGGGAACGTATCTGGAGGATGCCGTCTACGTGATCGGGTAGCGCACGGGCGCATAGCGAATAAGCCTATGACATCGAGAGAGGATTCATCATGCGCGCGTCTTCGTTTCCGCAGGGGTTCCTATGGGGCGGTGCCACCGCCGCCAACCAGTGCGAGGGCGGCTACGACGAGGGAGGGCGCGGCCTGGCCAACGTGGACGTGTGCCCTCATGGGCAAGACCGCCTTCCCGTCATGCTCGGCGACAAGCACCTTTGCGCCGTCGACCCCAATCACTTCTTCCCCGCGCTCGAGGCGGTGGACTTCTACCATCGCTGGCGCGAGGACATAGCCCTCTATGCCGAGATGGGCTTCACGTGCTATCGCATGTCAATCGCCTGGACGCGCATCTTTCCCAACGGCGACGACGAAGAGCCTAACGAGGAGGGCCTCAGGTTCTACGAGGAGGTGTTCCGCGAGTGTCGAGCGCAGGGCATCGAGCCGCTCGTGACCATCACGCACTTTGATTGTCCCATGCACCTCATTGCCACGTATGGCGGCTGGAAGAGTCGAAGGCTCGTGGGTCTCTATGAGCGGCTCGTGCGCGTGCTCTTTACCCGTTACAAGGGACTGGTCCACTATTGGCTCACCTTCAACGAGATCAACATGATTCTTGCGCTGCCCTTCATGGGCGCGGGACTCATGTTTGAGCCAGGTGAGAATAGACGTTTTGCCGAGTTTCGCGCCGCTCATAACGAGCTGGTCGCCAGTGCCTTGGCCACGAAGATAGGCCATGAGATAGACCCGACCAACAAGGTCGGATGCATGATGGCGGGTGGCCGCTACTACCCGGCGACGCCCGATCCCGATGACGTCCTTGCCGCCATGCAGATGGATGATGACAACTACTACCTCATTGACGTGCAGGCACGCGGGGCTTATCCCGCGTTTGCGCTCAGGCGCTTCGAGCGGGAGGGCATAGAGATTCCCTGGGAGGAGGGAGACGCAGAGCTTCTCGCCGAGAACACCGTGGACTTTGTCTCGTTTAGCTACTACTCGAGTCGCATGATGAGCGCTGCGGCAATGAGCTCCGCAGATGGTACCGCGAATGCGTTTCCCACGCTCAGAAACCCCAACCTCGAGACAAGCGAATGGGGCTGGCAGATCGATCCTACGGGCCTGCGCATCACGCTGAACTCTCTCTACGAGCGCTACCAGAAGCCCCTCTTCGTCGTGGAGAACGGTCTTGGCGCGAGAGACGAGCTGGTAGATGACGGGCAGGGTGGCATGACGGTGGTTGACGACTATCGCATCGACTACCTGCGCCGACACATCGAGGCCATGCGTGATGCGGTGGCGCTGGACGGAGTGGACCTTCTCGGCTACACCTCCTGGGGGCCGATTGACCTGGTGAGCGCCAGCACGGGTGAGATGAGCAAACGCTACGGCTTTGTCTACGTGGACAAGAACGACGATGGCTCGGGCACGCTCGAACGCTTCCGCAAGAAGAGCTTCTGGTGGTATAAGCAGGTCATCGCGAGCAACGGGGAGGACCTGAGCTAGCCCATATCGGGCGGTTTCCGGCCTGCCGTAGCCATACGTTGCAGATAACGACATTATCTAGCAAGGCGTTTCGTAAATAATGTCGTTATCTGCAACGTATGGCTACGTCGGCGTGGAGAAGCCCGCTTTTGGCGTAATGGCAGGAGGCTTTCCGTTGCCTCTCGTCACGATTACCCCTCGCTCATGTCTGTCTTTTTGGAAGGTGACCCGCCGAGGTGAACCTTTCATGCCTTCCATGGCTACAGTGAATATATAAACAGCTGAAACAAGGGGAGTGGCATGGGAGCCGAGGGTGAGGGCGCGGCAGCACGCGTATACAACAAGTGGGCGATTCTGTTCACGGTCATTGCGATGACCTTCATGGTCTGTCTGGATTCGAGCATCGTAAACGTGGCGTTACCCGTCATGGCCGACGAGCTTGGTGCCAAGATGGCCGACATCGAGTGGGTTGCGACCGCCTACCTGCTCGTGAGCTGCGCTGGCATGCTCGTGTGCGGACGGCTCGGCGACATCTACGGAAAAGTGCGCGTGTTCCAGATCGGCGTCGTCCTGTTCACGTTGGGCTCGGCGCTCTGCGGCTTCGCGCCCAACCTGGCCGTGCTCATCGCCTCGCGCGCGCTGCAGGGCCTTGGCGGAGCGGCGGCCTTTTCGTGCAACCAGGGCATCATCACCGAGACCTTCCCGTCGAGCGAGCGCGGGCACGCCCTGGGGTGGCTGGCGACGGTCGCCGCCGTGGGATCGATGGTGGGTCCTGCCATGGGCGGAATGCTTCTTGCCGCCACGGGCTGGAGCTCGATCTTTCTGGTCAACGTCCCCGTGGGGGTCATCTCGTTCGTCGTCGGTCTGAGGACGCTGCCCAACAGGTCGCCCGAGCACCCCGGCACCCTCGACGTTCCCGGTTCCGTGCTGCTGTTCTCCTCGCTCGTGCTCGTGGTGGGGTCCGTTACCCTCATGCAGCAGCAGATGAGCGTTCTGGAGATTGCGGCGCTGGTCATCGGCCTCGTGCTTCTCGGCGTGTTCGTACACGTGGAGCGTCGCTGCAGCGATCCGGTGTTTCCGCTGCACGTCCTCAAGAACCGCATGCTCATCCTGAACATGGTCACGCTCTTTGCCATGTTCTTCATCATCGGCGGACAGAACCTGCTGCTCCCGTTCTACTTCCAGGATGCGCGCGGCATGACGGCCATGCAGGCTGCGCTGCTCATGACCGTCATTCCCATCGTGACGAGCGTCGTCGGCCCCATTTCAGGGGCGACATCGGACCGTATTGGCTGCTACTGGCCCACGAGCGTGGGCCTTGGGGTGGTCGTCGTCGCCGAGCTCATGCTCGCGTCGATGGGGCTCGGCACGACCATTCCCTTCATCGTGGTCGCGCTCGTGGCCTATGGCCTTGGCGATGCCATGTTCATGGCGCCCAACAACTCCCTCATCATGGGGTCGGCATCCTCCGATGAGCTGGGCTTCATTGGTGGACTCGCTGCGTTTTCACGGCTGTTCGGCCAGGTGGCGGGTCTGACGTTTTGCACGTCGACCCTCTACGCTCGCATGAGCTCCGAGGTGGGCCATGCCGTCGCGGACTTCATTGACGGTCGTGCGGACATCTTCATCAACTCGATGTCGCTCGTCTTCATACTCATGGCGCTGGTGATCGGCGTGGGATTTGTGGCCACGGTCATGCGCTTTGTGACGTTTCGCCGAGAAGTCCGCGCCGCGAGCTGCGATTAGAGCAGGTCGGGGGGTAAGGTGGACCGGGCCGCCAGGCTATGACGCCATCCGCTTGAACTTCTCGTAGTGAACCTCGAGATAGTGCTCATCCGGCTCAAAGGCAGGCGCTGCGGTATGACGGATGGGTCTGTCCGTGAGCCCTGCATACTCGGTGTCGGCCAGTCGGCTTGATGTGACGATCGTTCTTGTCCTAGGATTGATCGAGAGCAGGGAGCGGTCGAAGAGCGAGTGTATATCAGCCCCCAGCAGGAGGCCGTTCGTGACCGTGTTGGTTCTTGACCCACGGTGGTCGATGATGTGGGCGGCCTGCAGAGTCTCTGGTACGGAACAGCCCGTAAGGGCACAGACTCGCGAGTAGGCGTCGAAGACCTCTGCGTCCTTGTCGTCTCGAGCAGTGTGAGGGTTTCCGTCGGTACCCAGGGATCCGCTCGACGCAGGTCTAGCTGAGCCCGTCTCTGCCAGGCCTACTCCCAGTTCTTCCAGACGTCGGGCGCGTAACCGATGGTTGCCAGCCTCCCGTTTCGCACGATGGGGGTGCGGATAACCTGCTGGTTCTCGAGCAAGACGCCTTCAAGTAATGCGTCAGGCGTGTGTTGCACGAGCGAGAGCGCATAGGCGTCTCTCGCGTTCTCGTCGACGAGTGCTGCCAGACCTCCCTGCGTCTGCGCCACGGAGCGTAGCTCGCCTGCCGAGAGGCCCTTCTCGGCCATGTCCACGTACTGAAACCTGATTCGACGCTCCTTGAACCAGCGCTCCGCCTTGCGGGAGTCGCTGCTCTTCTTGGTGCCAAAAACCTGGATGTTCATGCGGGCTCCTCGCGCGTCTCGACCGTGTCCCTCTCGATAGTATCGCTGGAAATAGTGACAGGTATCTTTTCCAGGAAATAGTGACAGGTATCTTTTCCAGGTCGCGGCGACTGCTATCCTGTGCAGGGTCAAGCAACAGTCGAACGGAGCCGGGCATGCATGACGAGAACTGCATCTTCTGCAAGATCGCGACGCACGAGATTCCCACCAGGGTCGTCTACGAGGACGAGTACGTTCTCGCCTTCGATGACCTTGAACCTCTCATGCCGGTGCATACGCTCGTCATCCCCAAGGACCACTACCGTGACGTGGGAGATGGCGTTCCCGAGGAGACGCTCGGCCGCGTGATGGCCGCCGTGGCCAAGGTCGCCAAGATCAAGGGTCTTACCGAGCGGGGCTACCGCTGCATGATCAACACCGGCGATGACGCGAGCCAGTCGGTCAGGCACTTCCACGTGCACGTGATGGGCGGTGGCCACATGCCGCGTCCCAACGACCAGGACTGGGGCCCCGCGGCCACCAATGCCGACAAGATGGCCGCCCAGCACGCACTTCTCGCCGCCGCGAAGGACTACGCGGCGGAGTCCGCGAAGCTCGACGGCAACAGGAACTAGCGTCCGAACGAAGGCAGGGTCGTGCCGGAGCTTCTCCGGTACTCCCTGGGCGTTACGCCCGTGTAGCGCTTGAACACAGTGTTGAAGTGGCTCTGCGAGCTGTAGCCTAGGTAGGTGCTGATGGAGAGGAGCGTCTGCTCGGTATTTCGGAGCAGCCCCTTGGCCTCCTCGACCTTCTCTTTCTGGACGAAGTCCGAGAGGTTCTGTCCCGTCTCGCGCTTGAACGCCGTGGAGAGTACGCTGCGGCTCATGTAGAGCGAACGAGCGATTTCCTCGGTCGTGATGGGCCCATAGAGGTGGGCGTGTACGTATGCCGTCACGCCGAGCACCGTCTTCGAGGGGCTGTCGGTGATGCGCAGGCGCATCACGCTCTCGGCGTAGTCGATGACCATGTGGAAGCTAAGCTCGTGAATGTCGTCGATGGAACTGAGCAACTCGCACCGGTTGATATAGACATCGCTCTTGGTCAGCGCCTCGTCCATGCTCATGCCACCTGCAGCGGCTGCGCGCGAGACGAGTGTGGCGCTGACGACGAAAGCGTTCTTCTCGCTCCTCACCCGATTGGGAGACATGGCGCCCTGCTTGAAGGAAGGCGCTGACTTGAGGTAGCTCTCGAGCTCATCAGGCTTTCCGGAGCGCACGAGCTCGGTGATCGTTGCCTCGACCTGCTCGCTCGAGTGATCGGTTGCGGAGGGATTGCGAAACTCCCGACGGGAGAAGTCCTCCTCTGCAAGCTCCCTCGTGATGGTCTCCTGGTCCTGCCCATGAATGATGATGTCGCTGAGGACGAGGTAGTTTGCGTTGATTACGTAGTTCATCATGCAGAGGACCTTCAGGGCCGTATACAGCGGCAGGAGCGAGATTGACCTGATTTCATCGATGAATTGATTGAGCCTTTCGGGGTTGACTGCAAGCTTTGCCGCCATTCTCTGAAGCGTGAGGTTGCTTGGCCACACGTCCCAAAACGGACCGACGACGAGACGCACATGTTCTGAGCTCACGACTCCATAGTAGGAGGACTCGCTGGTCACGAAATAGCTCACGCCTTTGGGGAGTGCGTCAATTTGCTCTTGGTACGTGACAATGGGGTCAGCCTCGAATGAGACGTTCGTGAAGAGGTAGTAGAGCTCATCCTCTGCGTATACGTGAACGGGGATGTTGGCGAGGTTGGAGATTGCCTCCGCGATATACGCAATGCCGTCGATGTCCATGTCTTCCTCGCCAATCGGAGGCCTGTAGATTCTCTGAAACAGATATAGCAGAACGTTAACAAATCCAATAGAAAGCATTTTCCATCCCCTCTACCTTTAGCTCGAGGACCCGGGCCATTTATTCGGCGTAAGGGTCGATCGTCTGGTTTTCCGAGAGAGGAAAGAAGGCAATGGACGCTTCGGGCATTACTTGGATCACGTTCGTGGCTTCGGCGGCGGTGGCAGCGACGCTCATCGTCCTTGTCATCGTGCGAGCCGCACGTTCTAAAGCGGAGGACGGTGGGAAACGCAAGGTGGGCAGGGGAACCATCGTCGCTCTTGTCTTGGCGGTTCTGATCGCCGCGACGAATCTTGGCATCAACCGGTACTCGAATATCATCAACCAGCACTTCTCGTCCGCGAACGTCGACGACGCGTCGCTCGACGAGACCACGAAGGCGTCGCAGAACGTCTCGACGGACATCGAGGGAGAGGGCATCGTCCTGCTCAAGAACAGTGATGATGCGCTCCCGCTTGCAGGTACGACCAGGGTCAACGTCTTTGGAATCTCGTCGCAGAGACTCGTATACGGTGGCTCTGGCTCCGGGGCGTCTGACGAGAGCTCCAACGTCAGTCTCTCCGAGGGGCTCTCTCAGGCAGGCATCGAGACGAACGAGGAGCTGGGGCAGTTCTATGCGGATAACCTGCCCAAGAAGTCGAGTGCCGACATATTCAGCCTCAAGGGAGGTGACTACAACATCTACGAGCCGTCGGTCGATAAGTACTCCGACTCGCTCATCACTGATGCGAAGAGCTACTCCGACACGGCCCTCGTGGTCTTCTCGCGCAGTGGCGGCGAGGGCGGCGACCTTCCCCTCGACATGGCCGGCTACGAAGGAGGCGACCCAGGCAAGAACTACCTCGAGCTCCAGGATACGGAGATCGCGCTCTTGGACATGGTAGAGGAGAACTTTGACAACGTCATCGTGATCATCAACTCGTCCAATGCCATGGAGCTGGGCTTTCTTGAGGATGATGGCGTCGATGCTGCGCTCTGGATCGGCGGTCCCGGCTCAACTGGCTGCACCGCGGTCGGTAGCATCCTCACTGGGGCGGTCGATCCCTCCGGGCGTCTCACCGACACCTATGCATATGACGTGGCCTCGTCACCCGCCTACTACAATGCCGGCGACTTCACCTATACACAGAACGGGGAGAAGACCGATCACCATTACGTCGAGTACGCAGAAGGCATCTACGTGGGCTACCGCTACTACGAGACGGCCTCCGAGGATGGCTACATCGACTATAGCTCCACCGTGCAGTACCCCTTTGGCTACGGTCTCTCCTACACCACCTTTGACCAGAGTATTTCCTCGCATACTGAGAACGACGGTACCATCACCGTGGCGGTCGACGTCACCAACACGGGCTCCGTGGCAGGTAAGGACGTCGTGCAGGTGTACTTCTCGGCTCCCTATACCAAGGGCGGCGTCGAGAAGTCGAGCATCGAGCTTGCGGGGCTTGCCAAGACCGACGCGCTCAATCCCGGAGAGACCCAGACCGTTCGGGTGAGCTTCTCCGTGGAGGACATGGCCTCCTTCGACTACACGAGCTCTGGCGCATACGTCCTAGATGCGGGTGACTATCAGATTCGCCTCATGGAAAACTCCCATGACGAGATTGGCTCCTTCACCTATGCGGTTTCCGAAACCATCACCTACGGCGAGGGCAACGCCCGCATATCCGACAGGATCGCCGCAACGACGGCCTTCCCCGAAGCTAAAGGTGACGTAACCTACGTGAGCCGCGCAGACTGGGCGGGTACTATGCCCACCGAGCACGTAGATACCCAGGAGGCAACGGACGAGCTCATCTCCGAGCTCGACGCCGACAATGCGACGGCGCTCTACTGCTCCGACAACCCCGATGCCAACGTAGTCACCGTGGGCAAGGACAGCGGCCTCTCGCTTGAGGACATGGTGGACGTCGCCTTTGACGACGAGAGGTGGGACGTGCTCGTTCAGCAGATGTCTGTCGACGACATGGGCAAGCTCATCGGCTATGGTGGCTTCTCCACCGTTGCCGTGGGATCGGTGGGCAAAGCGGCCACCGTCGACATCGACGGACCCGCTGGTCTAAACGCCCTCACGAGCGACATCAGCGGCGTTCAGTACTCAAGTGAGGTCGTGCTCGCCTCTACGTGGAACGTCGGCCTCATCGAGAAGATGGGTGAGACATACGCCGCTGAGGCAAGCGCGCACGGCGTCAACGGCGTATACGCGCCTGCCGCCAACATCCATCGCACGCCCTTCTCGGGCAGGAACTTCGAGTACTACTCCGAAGACCCGCTGCTCTCCGGCAAGATCGGTGCTGCCGAGGTCAAGGGAATCAATACGGTCGGCATCTGCACCTATGTCAAGCACTTCATCCTCAACGACCAGGAGACCAATCGCTCGGGCATGTCAGTCTGGGCTAATGAGCAGGCCATCCGTGAGATCTATCTCAAGCCGTTCGAAATCATGGTGAAGGAGGGAGGCACCAGCGCCGTCATGACCTCCTACAATCGCATCGGTACCGTGTGGACGGGTGGTGACAAGGCGCTTATCAACGAGGTGCTTCGCGGGGAGTGGGGCTTTGACGGCGTCGTCATCACCGACTACGACAACGGCGGCTACATGAACGTGGACCAGGCCATTCGTGCGGGCGGCGACCTCATGCTCTCGACCCTCGGAGACGCGCCCACCGAGGTTACGACCGACTCCAGCTACGGCGTCTCCCTCATGCAGCAGTCCTGCAAGCGAATCCTCTACATGGTGGTCAACAGCCGCGCCTACACCAATCCCGTGTCTACGACGTTTCCCGCCTGGCTCGCCGTGCTCGTCGGCGTCGACATGGCCTCCCTCGGCCTGCTCTGCCTCGTTGTTATCAAAGGTGACAGGAGCAAGAAAGACGAGAAGAAGGTGGCGTAGACAGACGGGCGAGAAGGCCATCGTCTTCGACGGACACCACATCACGAAATCGCATGATAACAAGAGTGTCGACACGCCAACAAATATGATAGTGACTACTCGATATTCCTGCGATAGTTCAAGTAAGGCATAGCAAGTGATTGCACGTCCAATACGTGCGCAAATGCGCAACAAGGGAAGGAAATGAACATGCTAAAGAATCTAGTCGTCACCAAGGTCGCGGGCATCTGCCTGGCTGGGTCCCTCGCGGCCACCGTGCTTGCCGGCTGCGGCACCACCACCTCCTCGACCTCATCAGACACCAGCTCGTCCGTCTCCACCTCGTCCTCCGCGAGCGACGGCAGCTCCTCTGCATCCTCGTCTGCCGAGTTCGACTCCGCTGCGGCTCTCCAGGTCCTGCTCGATGCCAATCCCGCCAAGGATAACCGCCTTGTTCTCTCCGGCATTGTCGGAGGCTGGGCGCCCACCGTTCTCGTCCTTGACAATGACGGCAATTTCACCGCTCTTGTCGACTATGCTGGCCAGGCTACTGTGAACTTTGCCACCGGCACCTACGAGGAGAATGCCGACGGCTCCATCACCTGCACTGGTACCCAGTACAACACAGGCGACACGCTCACCTACGAGATTTCCAAGGACGATGACGCCTACTCCGTGGATATCGCGGTTCCCGACACCGGCTCTACAGGAACGCTCACCGGCACTGCCGCGTAGCGGGGATTCCATCGCATCGGAGTCGCTCATCAGCATCGGCGGGCGACCCCTTCCCACCAGAGGAGAGGCAATGAGCAAGACGTTCACGCGAAGGAACTTCATCGCACTCACCGCGACTATGGCGGGGCTTGGTCTCGTCGGGTGCGATTCGAGAGTAGGGCTTGGCTCGAACTCCTCCGCAGGCACGCCCTATGACCACTACACAGTCGTCTTCGACAAGAACACGACCCCCGACGATACGGCTGATGACGAGACGTTCACGTACTACACCACGGGATGGGGCGCTATACAGAAGTCGTCGGTCATCGAGGTCGAGTACTCCGAGGACGCGTACATCTCCTCCGACGACGTTCCTAGGCCGAGTCGAAAAGGCTACTACTTTGCGGGGTGGCAGACCATTCCGGTCGTGGAGGACTCCGACATTGAGAATGGCGTCTCAAAATACCAGGTTTTCTTTGGTACGAAGACCAGCGAGTTTGGTTCTGCGTCCACAGAGTCTGGCGACGACGAGGGAAACGCCATGTACCTGAGGGACTTCGACACGCTCACGAGCGACGGTACCCTCACCCTCTATGCCCGCTGGGTCGAGGCAAAGGAAGTCTCCACCGAAGGTGATCTCCGCGCCATGTCGAATGACCTCTACGGTGCCTATCTGCTCATGGCGGACATTGCCCTGACCGAACCATGGGAGCCTATCGGTGCGTACTACTCGAACTACGAGAACTGGAACGACTCGTGGTGGACCTATGCGTTCAGGGGTAGCCTTGACGGCGGCGGGCACGCTATCACCGGGCTCGTCGTGAATGGTGCCAAGCACGAGGCGCCCGCCACGGCCGAGACGGGCGGAGATGTCTGGCATGATGACGGAGAATGCGTCGAGGGCATCGCTGGCCTGTTCGGCGCCATTGCGGGGGCCAACATCTCAAACCTCACAATCGACGGGGCGACCATCAACGTCAGGGGAGAAAACGCCTTCAGCGGTCCCTATTGCTATGCCGGCGTCCTTGCGGCCTTTGACATGGCCTCCACGGTCAAGGCGGTTCGCGTCGCCAACTCCACCGTGGTCGTTGACTTTGATGACGAGACCTCCGATGCCGCAGGCATGTTCGTCTCCGTGGCGGGGCTCGAGGCGGGCGGTTGGAGCTCGACGATTTCCGACTGTAGCGTCGACGGCACGAGCGTCGCGCTTAGCGCCAGGGCAGTCTATTCTCATGGCGGCGAGGTCTATGTGGGTGGTCTCGTTGGGGAGTGCTATGCCACGATGAAGAACAACGTGGTAGACGCCACTCTTTTGGTCAGCGTCACCGACGTCTCCTCGGTGTCCGATGACACTGACCTCTCCGTCAACGTGGGCGGCAATAGCGCCGCTGACACGTCGACCACCGCCGATGAGGTTAACGCCATCATCTCCGTCGCCGTGTACAAGCCCGAGGGAGTCTCTCTCGTTAACGTCGGTGGCTTCACCGGCTCTCAGCGCTACATGTCCGCGACAGGTAACACGGTCACTGCCGCCATAGCCACTGACGTCAACATCGATCCCGAGGAGGGCGTCCTCAACGCAGGCAGTGTCATGGGTAGGCTTGACGCGTTCTACGCCACACTCATCCTCATGTACGCTGATGGTGTGACCTGTGGATCATCTGACAACGATACCAACGTGACGCTCAACGGAGAGCCTCTCGACAACCTCATCGGCGAGAACGGTATGCCCACCATTGACGGAAAGCCCATCACCTATATCGCCACAGCCGACTATACGGCTGCTGACGGTACGGTCTATCCGGCCAACATCTCCAAGGTGGCGGACGCCTACGGGGGTAGCGTCCCCATCGATGACCTCGAGTCGAGAATCATGTACATATCCATCAAGTAACCTCGCGTACTTCCTCATCCGAAGTAATCTTCCAGACCCCTTCCCCTCGGCCCCGTCGCATCTTGCGGCGGGGCTCCCCTCATGGTGGGCCTCTGAAGTGACCGGCCTCGTTTTCAAACGAATCTGTTAGATGACGAACGAGACTGCAAGACTCGGCTTCTTAAGCTGCGGACAATCATGCTCAGTCGAGCGATTGCAAGAAGGGCCACGAGGAAATTCGGGGGAGCAGCATGGGTAAAGACGTTTTGCTCTTTAAGCACCTTCCAAAGAGCCGCATCACGTCAGAGCACGTCGAGGCAACCGAGAAGTACCTGGGTTACCTTATAGGACCTGCGGGTGCGCTATTGCTCAACGCCATTCTCGCTACCTATCTCAATGTCTTCTACACCGATGTGCTCAGGCTGACGTCCATCTGGGGAGGTCTCTTCCTCACGATCTTTCCCATCGTCACTAAGGTGCTCGACGCTGCCATCAACCTCTGGATGGGAAGTGTCATCGATCGCACGCGCACCTCGGAGGGGAAGGCCCGCCCGTGGCTGCTCGTGTCGGCACCCATTCTCACCATCAGCGGCATCCTTCTCTTCACGGTTCCGAATGCGGGTGAGACGGTCCAGGTCATCTGGGTCATCCTCTCCTACAACCTCTTCTACTCGGTTGCGTTCACCTTCTATAACATGAGTCACAACCTCATGTGTCCGCTCTCCACGCGAAACCTCCAGGAGCGCGGTCAGCTCTCCGTCTTTAACCAGATCACCACGATCATGATGGCTGGCATCGTGGTCGCGCTCGTCTTTCCCATGGTCGTCATGCCCGTCATTGGCATAGACCAGAGCAAGTGGATCGTGCTCATGAGCGTTCTCTCCATCGCCGCGCTGCCCCTTACGCTTCTCGAGTACTTCTTTACCAAGGAGCGCATCACGCTCGAACAGGGCGATGAGCAGCCCAAGGAAGTCTCCTTCAGGACGCAGATCAAGGTCGTACTCACCGACAGGTATATGCTCATCATGCTCGGCTACTTCCTCATCTACTCCTGCGGCGCCGCCTTCAAAAACCTTGGTCTCGTCTACTACTGCAACTACGTGCTCGGCACCTATAACGACGGAACAACCCAGACGCTCGTCTCCGTCGTAGGCGGCATACCCATGGGCATCGGCGTCTTTGCCATATGGCCGCTCGCCAAGAGGTTCGGCAAGCGTAACGTGACCGCAGTGGGTTTTATTCTCTATGCCCTAGGCAGCGCCATCTGCTGGATGTTTCCCACCAGTATGACCATCGTGCTCGTGGGCCAGTTCATCAAGAACGTCGGTGGGCTGCCCTGCGCCTATGTGTTCATGGCCCTCTTCGCCGATGTCCTCGACCACCTCGAATGGAAGAGTGGCCTGCGTGTGGACGGCACCGCGATGTCACTCAACAACATCATCACCGTCGGTACCGTGGGCATCTGCACGGGCCTCTTCAATCTGTTTCTGAGCCAGGCCGGCTACGCTGCACCCTCCATCGTGAATGGCATCACCGTGGCGGCGTCCCAGCCTGCGGCTGTCACGAACATGATCACCTTTGCCTTCGTGGGCCTCGAAGCCATCACGGGACTCATCATGGCCGGCATGCTTCTCTTCCTCAACGTCGAGAAGGACATCGAGCAGAAGCAGGCAGAGATCAAGGCACGTCACGAGGGCGTCGGAACCACCGACCATGATCGCACGGACACGACCATCGAGAAGACCAAGGAGTAAGACCATGATCGCCACCAATTTACGCTGCGAGCGCCTGCAAGACCCCCTCGGCATCGATGCCACCGCCCCTATGCTCTCGTGGATCTGCGAGGGAGGCGTGTTCCAGAGCGCATGCCAGGTCGTCGCCAGGAATGCAGCGGGGGCGATTGTCTGGGATAGCGGCGAGGTCCAACAATCCGAGATGGAACTCGCATGGGGAGGGGGACGTCTCAGGAGTCGTGCCGCGCTTAGCTGGTGCGTGAGGCTCTGGGACGAGGGCGGGGCGGCCGGTGCGTGGAGCGATACGGCCACCTTCGAAATCGGGCTTCTTGGCGCCAGCGACTGGACGGCCAAGTGGATTTCTGGCGACTACGCGCCCAACAAGAAAAAGCGCCATCCCGTGGACTGCTTCGAGAAGACGTTCTCGGCTGCTCCCGTGGCACGCGCTCGTCTCTACGTCACTGCCTGTGGTCTCTACGAGGCGCACATCAACGGCCGGCGTGTGGGTGACGTGGTCCTGGCTCCTGGTATTACCGACTATCGCAGGCGGATCCAGTACCAGACCTATGACGTGACTGAACTTATGAGGCAAGGCGATAACATCCTGGACGTGCAGCTCGCCGACGGTTGGTATCGCGGCAGCTGCGGTGCATGGGGCCTGCGCAACCAGTATGGCACGCAGACCAAACTCCTCGCGCAGCTTGAGATCACGTCCACGAACGGAACGGTGGAGCGGATCGTCACGGACGGGACTTGGTCCTGGTCAAACGATGGTCCCATCAGGTTTGCTGACAACAAGGACGGCGAGGTCGTCGATGCTCGCATGGAGCCGAGCCGCTCGGGACGCCCGAGGGTCGTCTCGCATCCGGTTGTTCCCTCCACCTCGAACAACGTGCTCGTATGCGAACACGAGGCCTTCTCGCCGACGCTCGTCATCACGCCGAGTGGAAAGACCGTCCTTGACTTTGGTCAGAACATCGCTGGTTACGTATCGTTTTCTCTCAAGGCACGCACCGGTCAACACGTGTTCCTTCGCTTTGGAGAGATGCTCGACGAGTCGGGCGAGTTCACGCAGAAGAACATCCAGTGCTCCAACGACAAGATCACGACGCCACTTCAGCAGGTGTGCTACACCTGTCGCGAGGGTCGCAACGACTACAAGACCCGCTTTGCCATCTTCGGCTTCCAGTACGTGCTCGTGGAGACCGACGTGCCATTTTCACCCGAGGACTTCGTCGCGCATGCCGTGTATTCGAGCCTGGAGCGTACGGGGTGGTTCTCGTCATCTAACGAGCTCCTCAACAGACTTTTTGAGAGCACCGTGTGGAGTGCCAAGAACAACTCCTGCGACCTTCCCACCGACTGTCCCACGCGCGAGCGCCACGGCTGGACGGGCGATGCGCAGATCTTCTGCTCAACGGCCTCGTACCTCTTTGACTACGACACCCTCGCGCGCAAGTTCGTGCGCGATATGTACGACCTGCAGAAGAAGAACGGCTGCCTTCCCCAGATCGCCCCCGCCGGCGGCATCGACTTTTACATGAAGTGCATGGACGGCTCGGTGGGCTGGGCCGACGCAGGGGTCATCATTCCCTGCGTGCTGTGGAGGCGCTACGGTGACGTATCCGTGATTCGCGACAACTACGAAGGCATGGCACGCTATGCGCGCTTTATGCAGAGGCGTTGTGGCGTGTGGTATCCGACGGCCAAGCGAACGGGCCTTCATGGCGATGACCGGCGCTACCTCTCAAACGCAGGCCAGGCCTACGGCGAGTGGGCAGAACCCACCGATGTTCACGAAATGATCTGGAAGGACTGCGTCGTGACGCATCCCGAGGTCGGTACTGCCTACACGAGCTATGTCATGACCCTTATGTCTCAGATTGCCGAGGCTCTCGGGCATACCGAGGACGCCTCGGAGTTCTCGAGGTATGCCGAGGGCACCAGGGCAAGCTACCAGGCCTTGGTTCACAAGTGCGCTAGGTACTCCCTCGACACGGACCATCAGGCGCGCCTCGTGCGACCGCTCTACTTCGGCCTGCTGGACAAGGGGGACGAGGCGTATGCACGCGAGCGCCTCGTCAAGGCCCTCGACAACTACGGCTGGCGCCTGGGCACGGGGTTTCTCTCCACGCCGCTCATCCTCTACGTACTCTCTTCCTTTGACCTCGATGCTGCCTATCGCCTCCTCGAGAACGAGGAGATGCCCGGCTGGCTCTTTATGCCCAAGTCCGGTGCCACGACCATCTGGGAGGGCTGGGAGGGTCCTGGTGCGACCACGGGCATCACGAGCCTCGACCACTATTCCAAGGGTGCCGTGGTGAGCTGGCTCTTCGAGGTCATGTGCGGCATCAACGTGACGGGGAGCCGCTCCTTCCGCATTGCTCCCCGGCCGGGAGGCTCCTTCACGCACGCAGAGGCACGCTATGCGAGCGCCTATGGCGAAGTCCTCTCGTCATGGAGGCGCGAGGGCGATGTGACCACCTATACCGTCAGCATTCCCGCAAACTGCACTGCCACCGTTGCCCTGCCCGGACGGGCTTCCGTCAGGCAGGGCCCCGGCGAGAAGGCCTACGCCGTAAAAACCGCCCAGGAGGAGGCGCCGTGGACATCAACAAGATAGTTGCGGACATGTCCCTCGAGGACAAGGTCGCCCTCTGCTCTGGGGCAAGCTTCTGGCAGACCAAGGCCATCGACAAGTATGGCGTCCCCGCGCTCTTCATGTGCGATGGTCCCCATGGTCTGCGAAGGCAGGACCGCAGGAATGGCGAGGACATGCTCGGCGTCAACTGCTCGAGACCTGCCACGTGCTTTCCGGCCGAGTCGACGACGGCGGGCAGCTGGGACCCGTGCCTCCTGGAGAAGATCGGGCGTGCCATCGGCGGGGAGGCGCGCGAACAGGGCGTTGGCCTCGTGCTCGGTCCAGGAGCCAACATCAAGCGCAACCCCCTCTGCGGACGCAACTTCGAGTACTTCTCCGAGGACCCGCACCTAGCGGGCAAGCTGGCTGCCGGCTTCATTCGCGGCATCGAGTCGGAGGGTGTCGGAGCGAGCCTCAAGCACTTCGCGGCCAACTCCCAGGAGCGCTCTCGTTTCAACTCGGACAGCGTCCTCGACGAGCGCACGCTCCGCGAGATCTATCTCGCCGCATTTGAGATCGCCGTGCGCGAGGGTCATCCCTCGACGGTCATGTGCGCCTACCCAAAGATCAACGGGATTCACTGTAGTGACAACGCGTGGCTGCTCACGCACGTGCTGAGAGACGAGTGGGGCTTTGATGGTGCCGTCATCACCGACTGGGGCGGCATGAACGACCGCATCGCCGGCTTTGCCGCGGGCTGCGACCTCAGCATGCCGGGCGGCAGTGACTATATGGAGAAGGAGGTCGTTGCCGCGGTCAGGACGGGCATGCTCGACGTGGCCCGCGTCGATGCCTCCGCGCGTCGCGTCCTCGAGCTTGTATCCCGTACCGTCGATACGCTCGCTGCGCCCTGCGCGGTCGACATGGACGCACATGCACAGCTGGCTCGTGTCGCCGCCGAACGGGGAGCGGTCCTTCTCGCCAACGACGGCACGCTTCCCCTGCGGGAGGGGAGGACCATCTCGCTCATCGGGCACATGGCCACCGCAATGCGCTTTCAGGGGGCAGGGTCGAGCCACATCAATCCAACGAAGGTCATCCAGCCTGCTGATGCCATCGAGCACATCTCCCTCGCCGAGGGCTGCGACGCTCACGGCGACACCACCGAGGCCCTTCTCGCCAATGCTGTCGAGGCAGCGCGCGCCGCTGATGTCGCCGTAGTGTTTGCAGGACTTCCCAATCGCTACGAGTCGGAGGGTTTCGACCGTACCGACATGCGTCTGCCCGAGGGTCACGATCGCATGATCGCTGCGGTTGCCGCCGCAAATCCGCACACGGTCGTCGTGCTCCTGTGCGGTTGCGTGGTCGAGTGTCCTTGGGCAGACGACGTCGCGGCTATTCTCTACATGGGACTTCCCGGTCAGTCGGGCGGCGCGGCCATTGCCAACCTGCTCTTTGGCAGGGTTGTTCCTGCGGGCAAGCTTGCCGAGAGCTGGCCGCTCACCTATGAGGACGTGCCTTCGGCCGCCTCCTATGCCAAAGACCGAGACGCCGAATATCGCGAGGGCGTCTACGTTGGCTATCGCTATTACGACAAGGCCGAGAAGCCCGTGCGCTGGCCCTTTGGGCACGGGCTCTCCTATACGACCTTCTCGTACGAGGGACTCTCCGTCACGCGCGAGGGTGCAGAGGTCGACGTCACCAACACGGGTGACGTCGCTGGAGACGAGATCGTGCAGCTGTACGTGGCTCCACCTGCGGACGTGGGTCCGCACAGACCGGCGAAGGAGCTCAAGGGCTTCTCGCGTGTGCATCTTGAGCCGGGGGAGACGGCCCGCGTGGCGATTGCCCTCGATGACCGTTCGTTTGCACTATGGCAGGACGGCTGGCATGTGGTCGCAGGCCCCTACGAGATTCTCGTGGGCGGGAGCTCTGTGGACACGCCGCTTTGCGAGGCAGTCGATATCGAAGGCGAGAGCGTGGAAGCACCTTCGTGGCAGGCGGGGAGCTGGTACGAGACCTGCGACGGAGCACCGTCGAGAGCCGACTGGGAGCATGCGCTCGGATGCACCTTTACTCCCGAGGTTCCGATGAAGGGCAGCTACTCCATGGACAACACGATCATCGAGATGAAGGAGCACTCCCTCATCATGAGAATCATGTACTCCGTCGTCGAGAAGACCGTAGCCAGGGGGTTTGGGGGCAAGGTCGACTACGAGAATCCCGAGTTCAGGATGCTCATGGCGTCGAGCGCTGGTAGTCCCATGCGTAGCATGCAGATTTCTGGCGGCATGAAGGGCGAAATCATGTCCGGCCTGGTGGAGATGGCTAACGGCCACTTCCTGCGTGGTATCAGTAAGATGATCAGAGGCTAGTCGTTCCTGCGGCCGTCCGCGGCCACGTGAGATAGAAAGGTTGTTTGCATGAGGGTATTCATGATTGGCGGCACGGGTCTTCTTGGAAGCGAGGCCGCACGCGAGCTCATTGCGCGCGGCCACGAGGTCACGTCGGTCGCCCTCTCGCTTCCCAAGGGCGCAAGCCTTCCACCGGAGATGAAGGTGGAGCTTGGCAACTACCTCGAGATGACCGACGACGAGATTCGGGCCCATCTCTCGGGTATGGATGCGTTCGTGTTCGCCGCCGGTGTAGACGAGCGCGTGGAGGGTCCGGCACCCATCTATGATCTGTACAAGAAGTTCAACATCGATCCTGTGAAGCGTCTGCTCGGACTCTGCCGCGAGTGTGGTGTGAGACACGCGGTCATCTGTGGCAGCTACTTCGCATACTTCGCAAAGACACGTCCAGAGCTGCGGCTCACGAGGTGGCACCCCTATATCAGGAGTCGCATCGACCAGGAGGAGGCCGCCATGGCCCTGGCTGGTGACGACATGGACGTCGCCGTGCTCGAGCTCCCCTACATCTTTGGCACCCAGCCTGGCCGCAAGCCCGTATGGGTCTTCCTCGTGGAAAACGTCATGTCCATGAAGCGCGTGACGCTTTATCCCAAGGGTGGTACGGCCATGGTCACGGTGCGTCAGGTCGGTCAGGCCATCGCGGGGGCGGCCGAACGAAATCGAGGTGGAAACTGCTACCCAATCGGCTGGTTCAACATGACCTGGCCAGAGATGCTCTCGACCGTTCACGTATGCCTCGGCTGTCCCGGCAAGAAGGTCGTCACCATTCCCAAGTGGATGTACGCCCTGGGCGGCAGAGGCATCATCCGAGACCAGAGGAGGCGCGGCATCGATGGCGGACTGCAGATGGTCAAGTTCGCCGACCTCCAGTGCTCCGATCTCTTTATCGACAAGGACCTTGGCTGCGTGCCGCTTGGCGTGACCGATGACGACATCGACAAGGCCATCTGCGACTCGGTCCTTCTCAGCAAGGCCGTCGTCGAGGGCGAGGCCGATGTCATGGGCATGAGGGGAGAGTAGCATGGCTCAGAAGAAAGTTTTCATGACCGGTGCCTCTGGTGGCATGGGGATGGCATCGCTTAAGGCAATGCTTCCCAGCGTGGGGCATGAGTACGACCTTTCGGTTCTCGTGCGTGACTCCGAGAAGAACCGAAAGGAGATGGAACCGTTCGTCGACGTGGACGGTCTTGACGTCGTGTGGGGTGACCTTCAGGACGTGGGGGTTTTGCGAGACGCGCTCAGGGGCGTCGACCTCGTGCTGCACATCGCGGCGTTTGTCTCGCCGGCGGCGGACTACCATCCCAAGATCGCGATGCAGGTAAACTACGGTGGCACGAAAAATCTCGTGGACGCGATTGTAAATCTCGGCCAGGAGGAGACTACGGCCCTCGTCTACATCGGCACTGTTGCCGAGACGGGCGATCGCATGCCGCCCATTCACTGGGGACGCGTTGGTGACCCCGTGAAGCCGAGCATGTTTGACTACTATGCCGTCTCCAAGGTTGCGGCAGAGCGCTACGTCATTGAGTCGCCGCTCAGGTACTGGGCGAGTCTACGTCAGACGGGAATCATCGGACCGGCCATGGCGAAGATTCGCGATGCGATTCAGTTTCACAACTGTCTCGACAACGTACTCGAGTATGTCTCCGACCGCGACTCCGGAACGATGATGGCGCATCTGTCATCCTACGACTTCGCGGGGACGCTGCCCGAAGGGTTCTGGTGTCACGTCTATAACATCGGTGGTGGCGAGACGTGTCGCGTGGACACCTACGCGATGTACAAGGCCATGTACGCCAAGATGGGCTTCAAGAGTCTTGATTCGGTGATCGACCCCAAGCAGTATGCCATACGGAACTTTCACGGGCAGTACTACCTCGACTCCGACAAGCTCGACGACTACCTTCACTTTCGTTCTGATGACATGCGATATTTCTACGATGCCTACCTCAAGGAGGTCGGTGCGGTCAGGGCCCTTGCGAAGATCGTGTGCTCCGTTCCCGGCGGACAAAAGCTTATGGGCGGCATCATCAGGAGCACCTTCAAGGAGCTTCTTGCGAGCGACCACGGAACGCAGCACTTCATTGACGCAGGTATCGAGGATCACATCGACGCCTTCTGGGGTAGCCGCAAGGCTTGGGAGGCCATCCCTGAGAAGGTCAGCGATATGGACCACTTTACCGACTGGAATCAGGTGGTACGCATCGATCACGGATACGACGAGACCAAGCCCGAGGGGGAGCTCGCGCTCGAAGACGTTCGCGCTGCCGCGCGGTTTCGCGGAGGAGAGTGTCTCTCCGACCGGATGGACAAGGGCGATTGGAAGACGAAGCTCACCTTTCGATGCGCCTTCGGCCACGAGTTTGACGCCAGCCCGCGTCTTGTCCTCGAGGGAGGCCATTGGTGCCCCGAATGCGAGAGGACGAGTTGGAACTACGGCGCGCGCGCCAAGGTCGACCCATTCTTCGCACAGGTCTGGAACCCGCTGCACGGCGCTGACGAGATGCGCGAATATCCAAAGGTCGTATCCGAGCTCGACGTGTAGGCGTGGGTGGCCATGCGCGCGGGGGAGGGCCCTTGCGGCGCGCTGGGGTGGACGTACGGCCGCAAAGGTGCCATCCGATAACCTGCTATTAATAAAATATTGATCTAAAGAGGAGACGATGGATGGCGCGCTATCACCTTGCGATAGACATTGGCGCATCGAGTGGGAGACACATGGTGGGCTGGACCGACGAGACGGGACGGCTTCGCATGGAGGAGGTGTTCCGCTTTGAGAACGATCTCGTGAAACGCGCGGGTCATCTCTGCTGGGACATTGACTCCCTTGTGGCGAACGTGGTCGCCGGCATGCGGGCGGCGCACGAGAGGGGATACGACCCGGAGACCGTTGGCATCGACACCTGGGGCGTGGACTACGTGCTTCTGGACGTCGACGGCCTACGCATCGGTGACGCCGTGGCCTATCGTGACGCTCGCACCGAGGGCGTCCGCGACGCTCTCGACGCGGATGGCACCCTTTCTCCCTCCGAGCACTATGCACGAACGGGCATCCAGTACCAGCCCTTCAATACCGTATATCAGCTCGTGGCACAGATGCGCGAGCACCCCGAGCAGCTCGCCGCAGCGCGTGCCTTTCTCATGGTGCCAGACTACCTCAACTGGCTACTCTGCGGCGTTGCGGCGAACGAGTACACCAACGCCTCTACCACGGCGCTCGTGAACGTCGAGACACGCGACTGGGATGAGTGCCTCGTCGCCCGCCTCGGTCTCCCGCGCGAGGTCTTCCTGCCCATCCGCCAGCCAGGCGAGGTGCTCGGTGACCTTCTCCCCGAGATCGCCGAGGAGGTTGGCTTTTCCTGCAGGGTGATGCTGCCCGCTACGCATGATACGGGCTCCGCATGGCTCGCCGTCCCCGCGCCCGACGCTGACTCCGTCTACCTTTCGAGCGGTACGTGGAGTCTCATGGGCGTGGAGAACACAACCCCCATCACGGACTCTCGCTCTGCCGCCGGTAACTTTACCAACGAGGGTGGCGCCTTCGGCACCCTCCGCTATCTCAAGAACATCATGGGTCTATGGATGGTTCAGCGCATCAACAAGGAGCTGGGTCACCCGGGTTTCCCGGGTCTCATCGAAGCCGCCCTCGAGTCATCGGAATTCTCGTCGGTCGTGGATGTGGACGACCCGCGCTTTCTCGCGCCACCATCCATGGTTGAGGAGGTCAAAGCCGCCTGTCTTGACTCCGGCCAGCTCGCGCCCGTAACCACTGGCGAGATCATGCAGTGTGTCTACAACTCGCTCGCGGTGGATTATGCCGCCGTGCTAAGCGCACTCGAAGAGCTCACGGGACGCCGTTATCGACGCATTAACGCGGTAGGTGGCGGCACGAGGGATCTCTACCTCGCGCAGAGAATGTCCGCTGCCTGTGGCCTGCCCGTCCTTCTCGGCCCAACCGAGGGTACGGCAGTCGGCAACATAGTGGTCCAGCTCATCTCGTCTGGGGAGCTCCCGAGCCTCTCGTCCGCACGTGCTGCGATTCGCAGCAGCTTTGACATAAAGGAGGTACGCCCCGATGAGTAATTTCTATAGCTACGCAAGGGAAGTCTATGCCGTCTACGGCATAGACACAGATGTCGCACTCGAGAAGCTCGCGGCCAAGCCCATCTCCATGCACTGCTGGCAGGGAGATGACGTGGTCGGCTTTGACCAGGGCGACAATCCCGCCTCGGGCGGCATCATGACCACGGGGAGCTATCCCGGCAGAGCCCGTAACTTCGCCGAGCTCACGGCCGACTTCGAGAAGGCGGCGAGCCTCATCCCCGGAGCCAAGCGCATCAATTTGCACGCCAGCTACGCGGTCTTTACGGATGAGAATCCCTGGCACGACCGCGATCAGCTCTCCTTCGAGGACTTTCGCCCGTGGGTGGAGTGGGCGCGCGAGCAGGGATTTGGCATCGACTTCAACGGCACGTTCTTCTCGCACCCCATGGTGAGCCACGGTCTCACCATGAGCTCGCCCGATTCAGGGGTTCGCGCGTTCTGGGTGCGCCACGCCGTCTGCTGTCGTCAAATCGCCGAGAGGATCGGTGAGGAGCTTGGAGACAGGGTACTCCTCAACTTCTGGGTTCCCGACGGCCTGAAGGACGTTCCCACCGATCGCTACAGCCTTCGGGCCAACCTCGTGGCCTCGCTCGACGAGGCGTACGCTGCGCCTGCGCCGCACGTGGTGGATGCCTTCGAACAGAAGGTCTTTGGACTTGGAGTGGAGGGCTTCACGGTGGGTGACCAGGAGTTCTACGAGGGCTACGCGGCGCGCCTCGGCGGGAGTGCCTGCGTGCTCCTGGACACCGGCCACTTCAATCCAACCGAGAACGTCGCTGACAAGCTCTCCTCGCTTGCCCTCTTCTTTCCATACCTTCCGCTGCACGTGACGCGGCCCATGCACTGGGACTCCGATCATGTGACTCTTTTCGATGACAGCCTGCGCGAGCTCGCTGGCGAGGTGGTGCGCGTCCCAGGCGCATGGGAGAGGTCGATGATCGGCATGGACTTCTTCGATGCCGCCATCAACAGGATTGGCGCCTGGGCTGTCGGCATGCGTGCCATGGAGAAGAGCCTGCTCTTTGCCCTGCTCCAACCAAACGATCTCCTCAAGAAGCTCCAGAACACCTTTCGGGACTCCGAGCGCATGGTCGTTGCGGAGCAGTTCAAGACGATGCCCTTCGGCGAGGTCTGGAACGAGTACTGCCGTCGCGCGGGGGTGCCTCTCGAGGGTGAGCTCTGGGCCGATATCAAGGCATACGAGGACGAAGTCCTCCTAAAGAGAAGCTAGGGGAGAAGAACATGGCTTTAGAAGATCTCGGGTTCGTCCACGGATTTTGTCGCATGTGTGCCGACGGCTTTGAGCAGGGATGGCACGAGCGCAACGGCGGTAACCTCACCTACCGTATGAGCGACGGAGACGTCCGCGCGGCACGTCCGTTCTATGGGGAGCCGCGTGCGTGGATTACCGCGGGCGTGCGCGTACCTGACCTCGCCGGCATGCACTTTATCGCCACGGGATCGGGCAAGTTCATGCGCAACGTGATGGATGACCCCGCGCATAGCATCGGCATCGTAGAGATCAACGAGACGGGTGACGCCTATCGCGTCGTGTGGGGGCTTCTCGATGGGGCCCGTCCCACGAGCGAGTTCCCGAGCCATCTCATGAATCACGTCGTACGCATGGCCGTCGACCCGGGGAACCGCGTCATCTACCATGCGCATACGCCGGGGGTGATCGAGATGAGCTACGTGGTGCCGCTGGAGGCCCGTGCCTTCACGCGCATCCTCTGGCAGATGATGACCGAGTGCGTGGTGGTCTTCCCCGAGGGTGTGGGTGTGGTGCCGTGGATGGTGCCAGGTGGCTCTGACATCGCCGAGGCAACGAGCGAGCTCATGAAGACGTATCCTGCGGCCGTCTGGGCGCACCACGGCCTCTTCGTGAGCGGCCTCGACTTTGATACGGCCTTCGGTCTCGCGCATACCATCGAGAAGGCCGCTGGACTCTACGTCGCCGCACGTGCGGCAAACGGCGGGTCGGATCAGTTCCTCAACGTCATCTCTGACCAGAACCTCAAGGATACCTGCAGCGAGTTTGGCGTCTCCATCAATCCGGCCTTCGTGGAGTAGGCCGTCGTCTCTCTCGTGATGACGGGGACATGCCCTATGATGTACGCGACGAAGGCAGGGCTCCGCAGCAGGGCCGTCGCGAACAGGGAGGGCGAATGGTCGATTCCGCGACACCAAGAGACGTCGTCCTCGTCGTCGAAGACGACTCCGACATCACCGAGCTCCTGACGCTCTACCTGAGTGGCGGGGGCTACGAGGTGCGTACCGCCGGCGATGGCATCGAGGGCCTCGAGGCCCTGAGGGCCGGGGGCGTTTCGGTCGTCCTCGTCGACGTCATGATGCCTCGCATGAACGGATACGACTTCATCCGCGGTGCCCGCGAGTTCAGCGGCGTGCCCATCGTCGTGGTCTCCGCGAGGTCCCAGGCCGCTGACAAGATGCTCGGCCTCGACCTCGGCGCCGACGGTTACATTACCAAGCCCTTCGATCCCATGGAGGCCATAGCCTACGTGCGTGCCGTCCTCAGGCGCTACAAGCACGAAAACGGGCCTGGCGCAGATGAGTCCGGCAACTCGGACGCGGTCGTCGTCCGCGACCTGGAGCTCGACACGGTCAAGCTCGTCCTGCGCAAGGATGGCGAGACGGTCCCCCTCACGGCCGCCGAGCTCAGGCTCATGTCAAGGTTCATGGGGTCTCCCGGGCGCATCTTCACCAAGGCGCAGCTCTACGAGGCGGTGACGGGCGAGTCGTGCGGGGGCGGGGAGGACAGCGTGATGGTTCACATCTCCAACATTCGCGCGAAGCTCAACGACATCGATGCGAACGCCCCCTATATCAGGACCGTGAGGGGATTGGGGTATCGCCTTGAGGCCTAGCGGCTGGTGGGAATACGCGAAGTCGAGCCTCGCCATGCGATGCATCGTCATGGTGGCCGTCTACGCCGCGCTCATCATCGCGACGTTCGTGGCCGTGGGCAATCTCGTCAACAGCAAGCTGTCCAACGTCTTCACGAGCATCGACACGCTGGTCGATCAGGCGGGTGTCCTCGAGGAGGACGACTTCGCGACGCTTTCCCGATACGCGTCCAACGGAACGATGATCATCGTCTTCGACGGAGCGGGAAACAAGCTCTACTCCTCGGGGGGTACGCTCGCCTCCGAGATCACCTCCAGCGAGCTCTCGGTCATCAACGACTACGTGGACAACTACCGCACGTATACCGTCCTGAGCGAGGAGGACGACGAGGGCGACGAGTTCTATCACATCCTGCTCTGCTCCGCCGACGAGGACAACATCCAGAGCATCGAGGGCGAATGCGTCTTGGACAAGAACCTCGTCATACTCTCGGGCAACCTCTTCCCTGGCAAGACGAGTCTTACCAAGCTCGAGTTTGGCCTGATCAGGGGTATGGTCGACAACAAGATGTACGTCGAGAAGTACGAGTATGCGACCATTGGCGGAGAGGCCCGGACGCTCGTGCTCGCGGTCCCCGTGATGAGTTCGGCGGCGTATAACCAGGCGGTCCAGAACGCCAACCTACCCTGGCTCTTTGCGATTCCGGTCGTCGTGGCGTTTACCGTCGCCGCGGTGCTCCTCCTGATCTCCACCGTCCGTCGGTCGGTCAGACCTCTTGACGAGGCGATCGAGGCTCGCCGAAGCGGGAACGCATGCTCGCGGGATCGCGACGGCCTCCCTTCCGAGCTCCGTCCGACGTTCGACAACTTCATGGTGCTCATGGACGAGCTCGATGCCGCCCAGGTCGAGAAGCAGCGCATTATCGCGGACGTCTCGCACGACCTCAAGACGCCCATCTCCGTCATCGGCGGATATGCCCAGGCCCTGACCGATGGCACGATTCCTCCTGAGTCGAGGGACAAGTACCTCAAGATCATTCATGACAGGGCGATGGCCGCTGCGGACATGATCGACTCGCTCTTTAGCTACGCGAAGACGGACCACCCCGACTACAGGCCTCACCTCATGCTGGACGACATCTGCGAGCTCACGCGCAAGGTGGCCATAGACTGCTCGCCCGCAGTGGAGCAGGCGGGGTGCACGATTGAGGCGGACATCGCCGAGGAGCGCTGTCCCGTGAGCGTCGACGCCCAGCTCTACGGACGTCTCGTCTCGAACCTGATCGAGAACGCCTTCAAGCACAATCCCTCGGGGACGAAGATTCTCGTGAGGTGCCATGCGAGCGGGGACTACGCGCTCGTGAGCGTGCTCGACGACGGAAATGGCATCTCAGACGAGATTCGCGCCAAGGCCTTCGACGCGTTCGTGACCGAGAACGAGGGACGCTCATCGGGTAAGGGGACAGGTCTCGGGCTCTTCGTGGCCCGTCGGTGCGCCGAGCTCAACGGGGCCACCGTGGGGTTTGCCGAGAGCGTCCCCTCCCCGTACGTCACGGAGGTCGACGTTCGCATTCCCCTCATGCGTGCGTAGCGCTTTTTCAACGTCGTCGAGGGGGGCCAAAGTCGTAGGCGCCTTGCGAGAATGGCCCATCGAGTTTGGCTCCCGGCTCCGAGCCTCTTAGCTGCACGTGCCCTTCTCGCCTGCCAACCTTGATTTTGGCTCCTGCATTTCCGCAGGTAATCGAGGTATCGATTTTCATACTACGAGCCAAAGTCGATGGGGCCAAAGTCGTAGGCGCCTTGCGAGAATGGCCCTCGCCCTGGCGTTGGCAGCCGTCCGCACGTCCGGGGCAAGCATGAGCACCTGGCGTTCAGAGTGCTGCTACAAAACCTAAAGAAACATTAAGGAAGGCATTAGGCTTGGGAAAAGGTGGTCGCTCAGAGTTGTCCTTGGAGACGACGAGAGGAGGCGACCACATGAGAACGAGCGTTCTTGAGTATCTTGAGACAAGCGCGGCGCGTCGGCCCGAGAGCATTGCGGTCATCGACGAGACCGGTGAGTACAGCTACCGCCAGCTACTCGACGCGAGCAGGCGTGCGGGAAACTCCCTGACGCGCGAGGACGTGGGGGGTCACCCCGTCATGCTCGTCGCCGAGAAGGGCTTTTCCATGCTCGCCACGATGTTTGGCGTGCTGTACGCGGGTGGCTACTACGTTCCCGTCGACCCCGACATGCCTGCGGATCGCATGAGGTCCATCTTCGACTGCCTGGGAGACCCCATCGTGGTCGCCGACTGCGACAGGTCGCTCTCGTGCTATCGCACTCTCCCTGAGGCGCACGTGCTTCTCCTCGAGAGCCTGTTCTCGAGAATCACGAGCGACGAATCACTCACCTCCGCCCGCACGCGCTGGATTGATGCCAACCCGGCGTACGTGCTCTTTACCTCGGGCTCCACGGGAGCGCCCAAGGGCGTCGTCGTGAGCCATCGCGCGATCATCAGCTTCATCGACTCGTTCGTGGAGACCTTCGCCCTCACGGACGAGGACCGCGTGGCAAACCAGGCCCCCTTTGACTTCGATGTGTCCGTAAAGGACATCTATGGCTCCATCGCGTCGGGTGCGACGCTGATCGTCGTTCCCCGGAGGCTCTTCTCGACGCCAGCGGCTCTCGCCGATTTTCTGGTGACGCAGCGGGTAACCGTCATGACATGGGCGGTCTCCGCCCTCTGCCTCATGACCACGCTGCATGCCCTCGACGGCCATGACTTCTCGGGCGTTCGCATCGTGCTCTTTAGCGGCGAGGTCATGCCCCTGCGTCACCTCGGCCAGTGGATGGACGCGCTGCCGCAGGCCGAGTTCGTCAACCTCTACGGGCCGACCGAGATCACCTGCAACTGCACCTATCACGTGGTGGAGAGGAGCAGGACCTACCCTGGTGAACTCCCCCTCGGAATCCCCTTCCCTAATAGGGAGGTCCTGCTCCTTGCTGATGACGGAACCGTGGCGAGCAGCCCAGGCGAGGTCGGAGAGATCTGCGTCAGGGGCGCGTCGCTTGCGAGTGGGTATGCGGGCCTGCCCTCCTCGGCTGCCGCCTCGTTTGTCCAGAACCCGCGCAACTCCCTCTTTGTCGATCCCCTCTACAGGACCGGTGACTATGCGGTCATCTCCGAGGACGGCGAGCTCTTCTTTAGGGGCAGGCGTGACAACCAGATCAAGTACCAGGGACATCGAATCGAGCTCGAGGAGATCGACAAGGCGGCCGAGTCGGTCTTGGGCGTGACGATGTGCAGAAGCGTTTTCGATGCAGCCCGCGAGCGACTCTATGCGTTCTACGTGGGAGACATTGACAGGCGCGAGCTCATTGGAGCCATGAGGGGAGATCTCCCCAAGTTCATGGTGCCGAGCCGAGTGACGAGGATGAAGTCCATGCCTCTCACGAAGAACGGAAAGGCGGACAGGAAGGCCCTCCTCGCCTTGGCGAGGTCTTCCGCGTATGGAGCGAGGGACGGTGAGCGGCATGAGGGATGACGAGCTGATGAGGTGTGCGTCCGCGTTTGGAACGCCACTCTACACATATGACGAGCGCGAGCTGAGGAGCAGGGTCGCATTCCTTCGCGAGCACCTGCCCGAGCACGTCGAGCTCTGCTATGCGATGAAGGCGAACACCTTCGTGGTTCCCGAGCTCCAGAAGATCGTGGACGGCTTCGAGGTCTGCTCGCCCGGCGAGCTCAGGATTTGCGGCGAGCTCGGCATCCCCCAGGAGCAGCTCGTCATCTCGGGCGTCTACAAGGACGAGGCCATGATCGATGCGCTCGTCGGGCAGGATGCCCCGGTACGGTCATACACCATCGAGTCCCAGGCACAGCTCGGTGCGATCGTCTCGTCTGCCAGACGTCACGGCAGGAGGGCGCCGGTGCTTCTCCGCCTCACGAGCGGCAGCCAGTTTGGGATGGACGCCCCCGTTATCAAGGACATCGTTCGCGATTATGCGTCCGACCCCGCGCTGGACATCCTTGGCATCCAGTTCTTCTCGGGGACGCAGAAGGACTCCCTCAGGCGTCTCTCTCGTGAGCTCGCGAAGCTCGGGGACTTTGTTCGCGACCTCGAGGGCGAAACGGGCTTCTCGGCGCGCGTGCTCGAGTATGGGCCGGGGCTGCCCGTGGACTACTACGAAGCGGACAAAATCGCCGACGAGGGCGAGTTTCTAGACGAGTTCTCGGAGCTGCTGCGCCCGCTTGTCGCCGAGAGAAGAGTCGTGCTCGAGCTCGGGCGCAGCGTCACGGCCTCGTGCGGTACGTACCTCACGAGCGTGGTGGACACCAAGAGCAACCTCGGTGCCAACTACGCCATCGTCGACGGCGGCATGCACCAGCTCGTGTACTACGCCCATGCCATGGCGATGCGACTCCCGCCCGTCCACGTCCTCGGGCAGGAGCAGGACGCCGCGGACGTCGAGACGGACGAGTGGAACGTCTGTGGCGCGCTCTGCACCACGAGCGACATCCTCGCCAAGCGCCTGCCCGCGTCCAACCTCAAGATCGGGAGCGTGCTTTCGTTTGAGAAGGCGGGGGCCTACTGCTCGACGGAGGGCATGCTGATGTTCCTCAGTCGCGACCTTCCCAAGATCGTGGTGGTTGACGAGACGGGAGAGCCTCGCCTCGTGAGGGGCGGGCTGAGGACGGACGTGACGAACACGCCACGGAACTGCTCACCGGACGATACCCATGGGGCGCTCCGCTGACGTCAGGCACTTATTTGGACAAGGCATGCATACGAAGGGATTGATTTGCATGGAGGACATCATCGCGATTCTCGAGGAGCTCGTTCCCGACGTGGACGTGAAGACGTGTACGACGCTCGTGGACGGGCGCTACCTCGACTCGCTGGCAATAGTCGCGCTCATCGCCGAGCTTGAGGACGCGTTCGACATCACCATCCCGGCAGTCGAGATCGTCGCGGACAACTTCAACTCCGCAGAGGACATCATGGTCCTCGTAAACCGCCTTTCCGAGGAATAGCGGACCAGGTAGACCATCCGAGACACACCGTTTCCCCCATGTGCCGGACCGAGCGCCCTCGGCCCGGCACCTTCATGAAAGACGATCGATGACCTCATTCTTCTCACCCATGTTTCTCGCCGCCTTCCTTCCGGCCGCGCTCGTGGTCTACGCGCTCACGCCGACACGGTGGCGATGGGCCACGCTGCTCGCGGCAAGCTACGTCTTCTTCTTTGCCCTGAGCGGCAGGCTCCTCGGTTTTCTCGTCGTGTCGACAGCCTCCGTCTACCTGCTCGCACTCTGGATGGACCGTCTCGCCGTCAGGCGAGACGAGAGCGCCAAGGGCCTCGAGCGAGCGGAGAGAAGGTCCGTCAAGGCACGCTACGCGAGATACATGCGACTGATCATGGTGGCTGGTGCCATCTTCAACCTCTCGTTTCTCGTTGCCTGCAGGTACCTCGAGTTCTTTGGCGGCCTGATCGCCGCGGTTCTCGGTGGTGCGGGAGTGAGCCTCACGAACCTCGCCGCTCCGACGGGCATCTCCTTCTACACGCTGATGGCCATCTCGTACCTTGTGGACGTATATCGAGGAACGGTCCGTGCCGACAAGAACTTCGGTCACGTGGCTCTCTTTCTCGGCTTCTTTCCGCTGGTCATCGAGGGGCCGTTCTGTCGCTTCGGCGAGGTCATGCCCCAGCTCCTCGAGGGGAGGAGGCCTAGCGGCACACGCATGCTCATGGGGCCGCAGCGAATTCTCTACGGTCTCGTGAAGAAGTTGATCGTTGCCGACAGGCTCAGCATCTTCGTCAAGGCGGTCTTCTCCGGCTACGCGTCGTGCGACGGCGGCATCATCGCGCTTGCCGCGGTGCTCTACACCCTCGAGCTCTATTGCGACTTCTCTGGCGCGATGGACGTCGTGTGCGGTGTCGGGCAGATGTTCGGGGTGACGCTCCCCGAGAACTTCAAGCAGCCGTTCTTCTCCCGGTCCGCCTCGGAGTTCTGGAAGCGCTGGCACATCACGCTCGGCGCGTGGTTTCGCGACTACATCTACTATCCCGTCTCACTCTGTGCGCCGGTCAAGCGCCTGACCAAGTGGGGTCGCAGGCACCTTGGCAACCACGTCGGGCCCATCGTGTCAAGCGCCGTCGCCCTGTTCTGCGTATGGGTGGCCAATGGTCTGTGGCACGGTGCCGGCTCCCAGTACCTCTTCTACGGCATGTACTACTTCGTGCTCATCGTGCTCGGCGACTTTGCCGAGCTCGCAGGCAGGGCTGCGTCAAAGAGGTTTGGCATCAACCGCAGGTCCCTGCCCTATCGCACGTTCCAGCTCCTGCGCACCCTCGTGATCATCTTCGTCGGCGAGCTCTTCTTCAGGGCGAACGGCCTTCATGCGGGCCTCGAGATGTTCTCGCGCATGATCGGCTCCTTCAGCCCGGCGTCGCTCTTTGACGGGACCGCCCTCGGGTATGGCATGGATGCGAAGGACTTCGCGATCGTCGGTGTGGTCCTTCTGGGCGTGCTGGTCGTCGACGTCTTCAAGGAGCGTGGACGTGAGCCTGGCAGGCTGGCGGCGAGAAGGCCCAACCTTGCGCTGGCGACGTGCGTCGCTCTTGTCATGTTGGTCGTGGTCTTTGGTGCGTACGGGGCCGGCTACGCGCCCGTTCCACCCATGTACGCGCAGTTCTAGGAGGTAGATGATGGCTGACGAGAAGCCTGCGGTGACTGCCGCGGAGAGACCCAGGGGGCCGGTGCGCTTTCGCGTTACAAAGAGGGTGCTAGGGGTCGTCGTCGCAGCGACGGCCACGGTGTTCCTGCTCTTCGTGACATCCTTCATCGTGACCCCGAAGAACAACCAGGCGGAGGCCGGGGAGATCAATGCGCACGCCAACGGCTTCATGGGCCTGGCGGAGAACAGCCTCGACGTAGTGTTCCTGGGCGACAGCGAGGCGTACACCACGCTGTCACCCATGCAGATGTGGAGGCAGCAGGGTTTCGCCTCGTACACCTCGGGTACTCCGCTGCAGCTCGTGACGTATAGCAACACGCTCCTCCACCGGGCCCTCTCCACTCAGAGTCCCAAGGTGGTCGTGTTCGAGACCGACTCCTTCTACACCAAGGTGAGTGTGTCCACCGCCCTCACGCGGACCCTCCAGGACGCCCTTCCCGTCCTCGAGTATCACAACCGCTGGAAGAGCCTGACGGCGGCGGACTTCACCACGACGCCCACCGCGACGTGGACCGATGACAACAGGGGCTTCTCCATTCGTACGGACGTGAAGGCCGCGGACGCCGCCAGCTACATGACGCCATCCTCGGACGTGGCGGAGATACCATCCCTGAACCGCGCCTACATAGAGGAGATGGTCGCCTACTGCAGGAGCAAGGGAGCCACCCCGGTCTTCCTGAGCACCCCGAGCACCGTCAACTGGAACATGGCCAAGCACAACGGCATGGCTCAGCTGGCCTCGGAGCTGGGCGTGGACTACCTCGACCTCAACGTGGGCGATGCGGCCAAGGCGATCGGCATCGATTGGTCCACGGACTCCACCGACGGCGGCGACCACCTCAACTTCCACGGTGCCCAGAAGGTGTCCACGTATGTGGGGACCTATCTCAAGGAGCAGTACGGCCTCGCGGACCATAGGGGAGACGAGACGATCAGTGCCGTCTGGAACGCCTCCCTCGGGAAGTACGAGGCAAACGTTTCTGCAGCCGGATTGTCTGAAGACGTCAGCTAGGTGTCCCCGCCGACGGACCCCGTTTTGCGGCTGTGACGTCGCAAACTGTCATAACAGAGCCATGCTCAGACACGTGAATTATAAACCCGGAAAAAGTGTTATGTCACATTAAAGGCCATCGATGAACAAGGGGGTACCGTTAGGCGGCAGATGTCTAACTTTTTTCTTCACCCCTCAATAAGCTCGTAACAAAGGGCGACCAACATGTGTGGTCGTAGGAGGAGAACAAAAAGGGAAGAGGTCATTATGAACAATCTTGTGAATCGCGCGCTGTCCCGTCGTGCCTTCGTCGGTGGCGCAAGCGCCGTCACGGTGCTCGGCCTGGCAGCCTGCGGCAGCTCGAGCAGCTCCACCAGCTCGAGCAGCTCCAGCAGCACGTCCGCTTCAGGCACCGAGGGTGGCAGCACCATCACCGCGGGCTCCGCGTACGCACCGTCCAGCTTCAACCCGGCATCCACCGGCTCCGCTATCGGCATCGGCGTCAACTGGCACGTCGTCGAGGGCCTCTATGGCATCGACTACCACGACTACACCACCTTCAACGAGCTTGCCACCGGCGACCCCAAGCAGATCGACGACACCACCTTCGAGGTCACGCTTCGCGATGGCGCCATGTTCTCCGATGGCAACGCCGTCACCCCCGCTGATGTCGTGGCTTCCTTCCAGCGCGCCGTTGACGGTGGCCTCTACACCGCCATGCTCGCCCCCATCGCCTCCATCGCGGCCAAGGATGACACCACGCTGACCATCACCACCACCGTCTCCAACTTCTCGCTCATCAAGGAGCGCCTCGCCATCGTCCGCGTCTGCCCCGCCGCCCAGACCACCGACGAGCTTGCGGCCCAGCCCATCGGCTCCGGCCCCTGGATGTACTCCACCGCGACTGACACCGTGGTCGAGATCATCCCCAACGAGCACTACAACGGCGAGCACGCCAGCAAGGACAACATGATTCACTACGACGTCCTCAAGGACGCCACGGCTCGTCTGACCGCCATGCAGGAAGGCTCCACGCAGGTCATGGAGATGGTCACCGCCGACGCCGTCGACCAGCTCAAGTCTGCCGGCGCCCAGATCGACCAGGTCCAGGGATTCGGCACCCGCTTCATGATGTTCAACGTCACCAAGGCGCCGTGGGACAACGTCAAGGTCCGTCAGGCCGTCATGTACGCCCTGAACTACGACCAGATGATCTCCAACACCTTCGCCGGCCTCGCCTCCAAGCCGAGCTGCTACCTGCCCGAGACCTTCACCAACTACCACAAGGCCTCCATGGTCTACGACTACGACGCCGACAAGGCCGCCTCGCTCATCAAGGACGCAGGCATCACCCCGGGCGCCATCTCCCTGCGCACGACCGACAACGAGCAGATCGTCTCCATGGCCGCAGAGATCAAGAACGACCTCGACGCCCTCGGCTTCACCACGACGATCGTCACCGACACCTCCGCCGCAACCTACGCCGCCATCGACGGCGGCGAGGCCTACGACATCCTGCTCGCCCCTGGCGACCCGTCCTGCTTCGGCGCCGACCCCGACCTTCTCCTCAGCTGGTGGTATGGCGACAACGTGTGGATGAAGACCCGTTGCATGTGGGAGACCTCCGACGAGTGGAAGAAGCTTCACGAGCTCATGGCCCAGGCGCTCGAGCAGAGCGGCGACGAGCAGCAGAGCACCTGGAACGAGTGCTTCGACATCATCGCCGAGAACGTGCCCCTCTATCCCGTCGTCCAGATCCAGACCGTGACGGCCTCCTGGAACGATCCGTCCACCTCGCCCTCCGGCAAGGCCATCAAGGGCTTCTCGGGCATCGGCACCACCTCGATGTACTTCCTCGACTGCGCTTCTCTCTCCAAGTAGCACAAGCGCTTGCACCGTCGGTAAAGACCGCGCCGGGAACGCGGAGAACATGACAAGAGAAAGGAGGCTCGAGCGAGTGTGTCGTTCGAGCCTCCTTCTTGTGTATCAACTGTTGTAACAAGCCCCACCATCAAGAGAAAGGAGAGGCAGTGAATAACCTTCTGCGCCTCATCGGTCGTCGCCTCGTGGCACTCCCGATCATGGCCTTCGGCGTGACGATTCTCGTTTTCTTCCTCATGTCGTTCTCGAAGGTCGATCCGGCGTACAACGCCCTCGGCGAGTCGGCCTCGCCCGAGGCCGTCGCGGCCTACCACGAGCAGTACGGCCTGGATGACCCCTGGCCCGTCCGGTACGTACGCTACATCGGCGACCTCCTGCACGGCGACATGGGCACCTACGGCGCAACTCGCCAGTCCGTGGCCAGCCGCATCGCGAGCGCCCTTCCCGTCACCATGCAACTCACCTTCATGGGCCTTATCATGGGCGCCATCGTCTCGTTCATATTTGGCGTGATCGCTGCACTCTATCGTGACAGGTGGCCCGACCAGGTCATTCGCGTCTTCTCGATCGCAGGCCTGGCTACCCCGTCATTCTGGCTGGCGGTCCTGCTCATCCTGGTCTTCTCGTCCTACATGCACGCGCTTCCCGCATCGGGCAACCTTCCCGACCTCTTCTCCGACCCCAGCGGCTGGTTTGCCCGCATGATCATGCCGGCCGTCGCCCTTGCGGTGCCTCTCGCGGGCCAGATGACCCGTATCGTCCGCACCGCCATGGTCGAGGAGCTCGACAAGGACTACGTCAAGACCGCGCGCGGCGCCGGTCTGCCCGAGCTTGTCGTCGTAGGCAAGAACGTCCTGCGCAACGCCCTCATCACCCCCGTCACCACGCTTGGCATGAAGATCGGCTACCTCATGGGCGGCGCCGTCGTCATCGAGGTCATCTTCAACCTGCCTGGCATGGGCACCGCCATCCAGCAGGGCATCCAAGGCAACGAGACCACCCTGGTCCTCGGAGTCGTCATAGTGGTCGCCCTCACCTTCATCATCATCAACATCGTGGTTGACATGCTCTACCTGCTGATCAATCCACGCATTAGGACGGTGTAGCCCTATGATGCAGATTCGTGAGAAGCAGACCGAACAGCTCGAGGACGCCGCTGCCAAGGGCCTCAGGCTCGGCGGCATCAAGAAGATGCGCACGTCCTCCAAGATCGCGCTCGTGCTCCTGGTCCTGGTGGCCCTCTCCGCCATCCTCGCCAGCGTTCTGGCACCCTACAACCCCGTCGAGATCTTCACGGCACGCCAGGCGCCGAGCAGCAGCTTCATCTTTGGTACCGATGACAAGGGGCGCGACATCCTGTCACGCATGCTCTATGGCGGTCGCTCCTCGCTCGTCATCGGCTTCGGCGCCACGTTCATGGCGCTTGTCCTCGGCTCCATCCTCGGCGCCGTCGCAGCGGTCTCGCGCAAGGCGGTCTCCGAGGTCATCATGCGCATCCTCGACATCATCATGTCGATCCCCGGCATCGCCCTCGCGGCGGTCTTCGTGACCATCCTCGGCAATTCCATACCGTCGATCATCTTTGCGATCGGCTTCATGTACACGCCGCAGATAGCCCGCATCGTGCGCGCCAACATCGTGTCCGAGTACGGCGAGGACTACGTTCGCGCGGTCGTCGTCTCCGGTGCTCGTGCACCATGGGTCCTCTGGAAGCACGTCATGCGCAACTGCCTCGCCCCGATCATGGTGTTCACCGTGACGCTCGTCGCAGACGCCATCATCTTCGAGGCGTCCCTCACCTTCATCGGCGCCGGCATCACCGAGCCCACGCCCACGTGGGGCAACATCCTCGCCGATGCACGTGGTGGCGTCCTCTCCGGCCGCTGGTGGCAGGCGCTCTTCCCGGGCATCGCGATCATGATCACCTGCCTTGCGCTCAACATCCTCTCCGAGGGCATCACCGACGCCATGGCCGCCGCTCCCGGCGCGCCCGTCGACAAGGGCAACTCCGAGTCCCGTCGCGCTGACGACATTCTCGCCTCCGATCCCGTCCGCGCCTACAAGGAGCAGGCCGCCCCGCTCGCGCGCAGGCTCAACGGTCTTCGCGAGGTCGAGCTCAGGCGAACCGACCGACACGCGCCCGACCACTCGGTCAAGCCGATTCTGCAGGTCAAGAACCTCTCCATCGGCTTCGAGTCTCACGGTTCCGTGCAGGTGGTGGATGACGTCTCCTTCGACGTTCGTCCCAACCAGTGCATGGCCCTCGTCGGCGAGTCCGGCTGCGGCAAGTCCATCACCACCAAGGTCATCATGGGCCTCACCGACCCCAAGGAGACCATCAGCGGCGAGGTGCTCTACAAGGGCCAGGACCTGCTCAAGCTCAGCAAGGACGAGCATCGCAAGCTCCTCGGCAACGAGATCGCCATGGTCTACCAGGACGCCCTCTCGTCGCTCAACCCGTCCATGCTCATCTCCTCGCAGATGAAGCAGCTCACCGACCGCGGTGGCACCCGCTCCGCGGAGGACCTCCTCAAGCTCGTGGGCCTCGACCCCAAGCGCACCCTCGAGAGCTACCCGCACGAGCTGTCCGGCGGCCAGCGCCAGCGCGTCCTCATCGCCATGGCCCTCACGCGTGACCCGTCGCTCATCATCTGCGACGAGCCCACCACGGCCCTCGACGTCACGGTCCAGAAGCAGGTCATCAAGCTCCTGAACGACCTCCAGACCAAGCTCGGCTTTGCCATGATCTTCGTGTCCCATGACCTCGCGCTCGTTGCCGAGGTGGCGTCCGAGATCACGGTCATGTACGCCGGCCAGGTCATCGAGCAGGCTCCCACCACCGAGCTCCTCACCAACCCGATACACGAGTACACGCGCGGCCTTCTCGGCTCGGTGCTCTCCATCGAGGAGGGCACCAAGGACGGGACGCGACTGCATCAGGTGCCCGGCTCCGTGCCTTCCCCCGAGGACTTCCCCAAGGGCGATCGCTTTGCCCCTCGCTCCAGCCATCCCACGGTCGGCCTCGACGTTCATCCCGAGCTCAAGCAGGTCCCGGGCAAGGTGGATCACAAGTTCTCAGAGCTGCCCGATGACTATCTCAAGAAAAACGGCCTTACGCCCTATCTCGAGAAGACTGCGGCGGCCCCCGCAAAGGAGGTGGAGTAGATGAGCGAGCAGACCACCAGCGAGCAGACGCCGATCATCTTCCTCGATGACGTCTCGGTCACCTTCAAGACGCGTACCGGGTCACTTCTGCACCCCAATCTGGTGCATGCGGTCCAGAACGTCTCCATCAAGCTCATGCCCGGCGAGGTCATCGGCATCGTCGGCGAGTCGGGCTGCGGAAAGTCCACCACGTCCAACGTCATGTGCGGTCTTCAGGCACCCACGTCCGGTCGCGTGTTCTTCGAGGGCGAGGACGTCACCAAGCGCACGCCAGACCTTCGCAAGAAGATCGGACGCGTGGTCTCCGTCGTCTTCCAGGACCCGGCCACGGCTCTCAACCCGCGCATGATCGTCCACGACCAGCTTCTCGACCCGATGCTCGTTCACAAGGTAGGCACCTCAGGCGAGCAGGAAAAGCGCATCAACGAGCTCGTCGGCCTCGTGGGACTCCCCAAGAGCTCCCTGCGCGCCCTGCCCGGCCAGCTCTCCGGTGGACAGCGCCAGCGCGTGGCCATCGCTCGTGCCATGTCGCTCAACCCCTCGGCGATCATCGCCGACGAGCCGACCTCGGCCCTTGACGTCTCGGTCCGCGCGCAGATTCTCAACCTGCTGACCGACCTCAAGAAGGACCTCGGTCTCTCGATGGTGTTCATCAGCCACGACATCCAGACCGTGCGCTACATCTCCGACCGCATCATCGTCATGAACCAGGGCCAGATCATGGAGCAGGGGCCGTCCAAGCAGGTCTTTGAGAACCCGCAGGACGCCTACACCAAGACGCTCCTTGGCGCCGCCCCCTCGCTGCTTCATCCCAACCTGGGGAAGTAGCTTTCCAACAGTGGTTGGCGTGCCCGCGTCGGCGGGCACGCCCCGAGCTCGAAAGAGAGAAGATGCCGGTAACGCCGAAACAGATCAAGGAGCTCGAAGCCTATACGGGGACGAATCCCGTTCCCGCTGACTTCGACGCGTTCTGGGCCGAGCGCATGGCCGAGGCGGACGACGTGGCGCTTGACTACGAGGTCGCACCCTCGCAGATGCCACCGTTTGAGACCTGCGACTTTCTCGACCTGTGGTTTCGTGGCATGGGAGGCGCGCGCCTCTATGCCCGCTACCTCAGGCCGCGCTCGCGCTCACCGCTGCCCGTGGTGCTCAGGTTCCACGGGTATCCCGGTCGCACGCGCAGCTGGTTCGAGAACTGCTCCTTCGCGGGCATGGGTTTCGCCGACATCACGATGGACAACCCCGGTCAGGGTGGCAGGAGCCAGGACCTGGGCGGATTTGCGGGCACCACGGTCTGCGGGCATCTGGTCGCCGGCCTTGACGGTGATCCGAAGGACATGTACTACGTGCGGCTTTACCAGGACGTTCGCATCCTCTGCCGCATCGTGCGCGAGCTGCCCGGCCTCGATGCCGGTCGCGTGTGCGTGTACGGCGACTCGCAGGGCGGTGGCGTCGGTCTCGCGACCTGCGCCCTCAACCCCGGCCTCATCGATCGTGCCGGCATCCTCTACCCCTTCCTCTCCGACTTCCGCGAGGTATGGGAGCTGGGTGCCGACGAGGTCGCCTACGAGGGGCTTCGCTACTACTCGCGCTGGTTCGACCCCGACGCAAGCCGTGCCGACGAGAAGTTCTACCAGATGGGCTACATCGACACGCTGAGCTTCGCGCACCTGGTGCGCTGTCCTGTGCTCTTTGGCACCGGGCTTGCCGACGACGTGTGCCCTCTGCCCACGCAGTACGCGGTCTACAATGCGCTGACCTGCGAGAAGCGCCACATGCTCTATCCGGATTTTGGTCATGAGGAGATCCAGGCCTTTGATGACCTTCTCATCGAGTACTTCGACGCAGGGGAGGTGGACTTCTCGTGACGGCCATCAGCGCCCTCAGGGACTCCCTCGAGACATACGGCGGGCGTGGCGAGAGACCCGCTGACTTCGAGGCCTTCTGGAAAAGCCGCGACGTGGCGGCGCAGGCCTGTGCCGGTACCGCGCGCACGACGGAGGCCTCGCTTCGCAGCCCCCTCGCTCGCTACCTCGAGGCGCGCGTCGCGTCGACCGATGGTCGGCAGCTATCGCTTCGCGTGGTCGAGCCTCGCGCCACCGGCGTGCACCCCGTCGCCGTCATGTTTCACGACATGGGGAGGGGACCTCGCGGCTGGCATCACATGACCCGCTTCGTGGCCCTGGGCTACGGCGTCGTGGCGCTCGAGATGCGCCCCTGGTCGGGAGACGTCACGGAGGGCTGGGAGCAGGGCCCCCACGGCCTCGCCCTTGCCCAGGTCGTGGACGACGCGCTCGTCTCGGCCCACCTCGCGCTCTCGCTGCCTTGGGTCGATCCGACCCGCGTGGTCACCTGGGGCGAGGGCCTGGGAGCCGCGCTTGCCATGGACGTGGCGGGCATCCTCGGGCCGCGCGTCTGGCGCTGCGCCGCCGCCAACCTTATGCCGGCGGACTTTTTCGGGGCATGGGAGGCTGGCTTCGAGCAGGGTGCCTATGCGGGGCTGCGTGCTCACTTCCGCAACGTGGACCCGGCGGCCGTCTGCGCCGACGAGCTCTTCTCGACGCTCTCCTACGTCGACGCCATGAGCTTCTCGCCGGGCGTCGTGGGCGAGCTTCTCGTGGGCGTTGGTCTCATGAACGACGTCTCCGCACCGCCCTCGCAGTACGCGGCCTTCAACCGGGCCACCTGCACCAAGAGGCTCGTCTCCTATCCCAAGTGGGGACACGAGCGAATCAACGACTTCGAGGACGAGCTCCTCGGGTTCTTGCACGACTAACAAGCTGACAGGTCCGCCTCAGCGGCGGAAGAAAAGGAAGGAACAAGCATCATGGCAGACTTCAAGATCAAGGGCGTCGTGCCCCCCGTTGTCACTCCCGACACCGAGGACCGAAGGCTCGACGTCGCCTCCTTCGAGAAGCTCATCAACCGCATGATCGACGCAGGTGTCGACGGGTTGTTTTTCTTGGGCTCCTCGGGCGAGGTGGTCTTCTCCACCGACGAGCGCCGCGACGAGATTCTCTCCACCGCCGCCAGAATCGTTGCCGGACGCGTACCCATCCTCGCGGGCATCATCGACACCGAGACCGAGCGCATGGTCGAGCAGGGCAAGCGCGTGGAGCAGATGGGCTTTGACGCGGTCGTCGCAACCTGCCCGTTCTATGCCCTCCAGGGGATGGTCGAGGTCGAGGAGCACTTCCGAATCCTCCACGACGAGCTCTCCCTGCCCCTCTTTGCCTACGACATCCCCGTGTGCGTCCACACGAAGATTCCCTGGAAGCTCGCTGCCAAGCTCGGCGCGGACGGCGTGCTCGCCGGCGTGAAGGACTCCTCGGGTGACGACGTGGGCTTCCGCTACCTCATCCAGGAGAACAACAAGCTCGGTCATCCCATGAGCCTGCTCACGGGCCACGAGATCGTGGTCGACGGCGCTTATCTCGGCGGTGCCGACGGCGCGGTCCCCGGTCTCGCCAACGTCGAGCCCTATGGCTACGTCCGCATGTGGAAGGCCGCGCAGGCCGGCGACTGGGCCACCGTCAAGGCCGAGCAGGACAGGCTCAACGAGATCTCCCACATCTTTGACGTCACGACCGGCATGCAGGGCTATGGTGGCGGCGTCGGCTCCTTCAAGACGGCTCTCTGGCTCCTGGGCATCTTCTCGTCCAACCAGATGCCTCGTCCGGTCAAGGCCATGGAGGCCGCCAACGTCGAGGCCATCCGCAAGGTCCTCATCGAGAACGACCTGATCTGACCCCCCTCCCCCTCCCGCCGCGGGCGATGAGCTTCCCGCCCGCGGCGGGCCCCCTTTAGAAAGGAGCAGCCATGGCTGCCAGCACTGTTCGAAGGGTGGTCGCCATCGACATCGGCGGCACCAAGATCGCGAGCGCCCTCGTGACCATCGCGGACGGGGAGAGGCCCGTCGTCGAGCACTACGCCAAGATCCCGACCGAGGCCAAGGAGGGCGGCAGACGCGTGCTCGCCAACGCCATCGCCTCTGCGAGGCGCGTCATCGCGCTTGCGGGCGGTACCGATGGCCTGAGCGGTATCGGTGTCTCCTCGGGTGGCGTCATCGACCCCGCCACGGGTGATGTGACCTACGCCAACGACATGATGCCCGGCTGGGGCGGAACCCACCTCGGAGCCGAGCTCACGGCTGCAACGGGTCTCCTCGCCCGCGTTCTCAACGACGTCCACGCGCACGCCCTTGGCGAGGCGCGCTGGGGCGGGGGCCGCGGCAAGACGAGCTGCCTCGTCTGCGCCGTGGGTACGGGCATCGGAGGCGCCTTCGTGGAGCGCGGCCACATCATGCTCGGCAGCCATAACGAGGCGGGTCACATCGGTCACGTCTCCTGCTCCGACGCGGCGGGGATTCCGTGCTCCTGCGGGGCCGTCGGTCACCTCGAGCCCATTGCCGCGGGTCCCGGCATCATCGGTCGCTACGCCGAGCTCGGCGGAGACGCCGCCCTGCCGGACGGCACCCCCGTTGACGGTGCAATCATCGACCAGCGCGCCGCTGCGGGTGACGAGAGGGCCATCGCGGCCGAGGCTCGCTCCGGCCATGCCCTCGGAGAGGTTCTCGGCAGCATGGTCAACATGTTCGACCCCGATTGTGTGATCCTTTCTGGTTCCGTGGCACAGTGCGGTCCGGCGTGGCATGATGCCATGGAATGCGGCTGGAACGAGGCCGTGATGCCGCCCGTCTCATCCACGCCCATCGTCTCGGGGGAGCTCGGCGACGACGCCCCGCTCATCGGAGCCGCGGAGAACATCGTTCGGTCGGCGTATGTCGAGTTTGAATAAGGAGGAGCTCAGCATGGAAATCGCACCTCTCGTCCAGTCCCTCAGGGGCAAGCTCGTCGTCTCGGTCCAGGCCTACCCGGGAGAGCCCCTGCGCCACCCCGAGACCATGGCGCAGATGGCCCAGGCGTGCGAGGAGGGTGGTGCCGCCGCCATACGCTGCCAGGGTCTCTCGGACATCGCCGCCATCAAGGGGCGTGTCGAGATTCCCGTCATCGGCCTGTGGAAGGAGGGCCACGAGGGCATCTACATCACCCCGACGCTGCGCCACGCCGTGGCCTGCGTCAACGCCGGTGCTGACATCGTGGCCATCGACGCCACCGACCGTCCGCGACCCGACGGTCGCAGCTTCGCCCAGACCGTGGTTGACCTTCGCGCGCAGTGCGAGACCCTCATCATGGCCGACTGCATGACCATCGAGGACATCCGCAACGCCGTCAAGGTCGGCTGCGACCTCGTGTCCACCACGCTCTCGCACAACAAGCCTGCCATCCAGACCACCATGGACGACGGCCCCGACATCGACCTTCTCCGTCAGGCCACCTCGGAGTTTCCCGGGCTGCCCATCGTCTGCGAGGGGCACGTCCACACCCCGGCGGATGCGAAGGCGGCCATCGACGCCGGTGCCTGGGCGGTCGTCGTGGGCACGGGCATCACGCATCCCACGAGCCTCACCAAGTGGTTCAGGGCTGCGGTCGAGGAGTAGAGAACTCGTCGTAGGCCCGGGGGGCTGGAAGTGGTGGCAGGCTGGAAGTGGTGACGGCTGGAAATGGTGACAGGTATCTTTTCCAGGTTTTTCCTGGAAAAGATACCTGTCACCATTTCCAGCCGTCACCACTTCCAGCCTGCCACCACTTCCAGCCCCCCGGGGCCAACACGACTTCGGGATAGCGGACGGGATCGCATGTCTCGCCCGTTTCGCGTATCCTCTTCTTTGTTCCGACGTATAGGGGAGGGTAACGTGCCGAGCAGAAGCCAGGAGATGCGCGCAGCCGAGAACCGCGACCGCGTGCCCGACGTCGTCATCATCACGGGAATGTCTGGTAGCGGGCGCACGCAGGCCATGCACGTCTTCGAGGACATGGGATACTTCTGCATCGACAACCTGCCTCCGCGCCTCATTCTGCAGCTCGCCGATCTCGTGGGCATCAACTCCGGCGTGGGCCGTCACCTCGCGGTGACCTGCGACCTGCGCAGCCAGGGCCTCTTCGACGAGATCACCGATTCCATCCGCCAGCTTCGCGAGCATGAGCTTACGTACAAGGTGCTCTTTCTCGATGCGTCTGACGACGTCCTCGTGCGCCGCTACGATGAGAACCGCCGCCGTCATCCTCTCGCCATTCCCGGCGAGACGGTCCAGCACGCCATAGGTCGCGAGCGCGCACAGCTCACGGGCATCCGTGACATGGCCGACCTCGTCATCGACACGAGCACCATGCGTACGTCCACGCTCCGCACGCGGTTGCGCAGGACCTTCTCCGAGCTCACCGAGCAGCAGCTCATGGACGTGAGCGTCTTCTCCTTCGGCTTCAAGCACGGCCTTCCCACCGAGGTTGACCTCATGATCGACGTGCGGTTCCTGCCCAATCCCTTCTATGACCCCGAGATGCGCACGCTCACGGGAAACGACAAGAAGGTCACCGACTTCGTGCTCAAGAACCCTGCCACGCAGGAGTTCACCAAGGCATGGTTTCGCCTGCTCGACGTGGTCATGCCCGGCTACGTGACCGAGGGGAAGACCTCGCTCTCGATTGCGGTCGGCTGCACGGGTGGCCAGCACAGGAGCGTCGTCATCGCCAACGCTACGGCCGCCTACCTCATCGACAGGGGCTACCAGGTCACGCTCTCGCACCGCGACCTCCCCAAGGCGGTGAGGTCGTAGCCATGGCCGACCACTTTCCTCGCAGGCGCTATGTGTCCCTGGGCGGAGGCACCGGCCAGTCGCAGGTCATCCGCGCCCTGCGCATGCTCGACTGCGAGATCTCCGCCGTCGTGGCCATGGCCGATGACGGTGGCTCCACGGGCGTCATCCGTCGAGAGATGGGCGTCGTTCCTCCCGGAGACGTGCGCAACTGCCTCGTGGCGCTCGCCGCCGACCCCATGGGTCCCGTGGCCCGCGCCTTTCAGCGACGCCTTCCCGTGGCCGATGACCATGCGCTCGGAAACCTCATCCTGGCGACGCTCGGCGAGGAGTGCGGCTCGTTCGTCGACGCCATCGAGATGTGCGAGCGCATGCTCGGCTGCGTGGGTTCGGTCCTGCCCTCCACGCAGGAGTTCGTGTCCCTGCGCGGCGTCACGCGCGACGGTCGTGCGATTTCCGGCGAGGAGCTCATCGGTACCAGCCCCTGCACGATCGGCCGCGTCTGCCTCGAGCCTCGAAGGCCCGATGCCTGTCCCGAGGCGGTTGCCGCGATCCTCTCCGCCGACGTCGTCGTGATGGGTCCCGGATCGCTCTTCACCTCGATCATTCCCAACGTGCTTGTGCCGGGCATCGCCCGTGCGCTGCACGACACGCCGGCCACCCGCGTCTTCGTCTGTCCCAAGGCGGACACCCAGTACGAGACCTGGGGTCTCACCGCAGACGAGTACGTCCGCGCGCTCTACGACCATGGTGCCGAGGACTGCGTCGACGCCGTCCTCGTTCATCGTACCCGTGCGGACGGAAGCACCTCGACCCGGGCCTTCGAGGCGCTCACCGCCGAGCAGATCGCCGCCGACCAGGCGCGCCGCGCGTTCTACGCCGCGCGGCGTCCGCCTTTTTCCGAGAACGTCCTGCCGCACATCCATGACGTCCGCGTGGACGACGCCATCATAAAGAACCTCGAGCAGATGGTTCCCGTCGTCGCGATCCGTGACTTCAACCTTGCCGATGCGCCGACCGCCCACGACCCTGCAAAGCTCGCGGGAGCCATCGAGGCGGTGAGCGGATGTCGTTCACGGCGCAGGTGAAAGACGAGCTCTCCCGCGTGGACGCCTCGTCGCGAGAGGTCGAGCTCGCGGAGCTCTCGGCCCTCGTTCGCGTGTGCGGGACGCTGTCGTTCCATGGGTCGGGGAGCTACAGCA